>Ga0193726_1000009_pt1 | contig 744665 bp, 744 predicted proteins | sample H2c1metaG_FD_144928 | JGI IMG/M metagenome (GOLD analysis project Ga0193726, IMG submission 144928) | Soil microbial communities from a riparian zone of the East river system, Colorado, United States - H2c1 | ecosystem: Environmental > Terrestrial > Soil > Riparian zone | place: USA: East...
TCGATGCCAATCGTCGTAATGTTCATGGTGGACGCTCCTGCTGGTTAAGTGGTTGCTTTGACACTTCCACTTTGGCACACGATGTGATGCCGTTAAAAGCAGGGGCGTCCATACCATTTGCTGCCTTTGTGCCTCGACCCTGTCTTACCCTATCTGAGCTGCAGCCGCTCGCCGTAGCCGGTCAATTCCAAATAACCGCGGCCTACTTCACTGTCCTTGTCGAATGCCCGGACGGCGCCCTCCCAGTAAATGGCGCCGGTCGATAATCGCGTATCGTTCTCCTGATCATCGAATAGCGGCAGCAATCTGAATTCCTTGTTGTTCGCGCGAACGGTCCATTCCACCGGATACGCGATACCGGTGCGTGGCGAGGTCCAACGGCGCCCGGCGCGAAACTGCACATCCTCAGGCTTTAGAATTTGCGAGATGCCGGCGCCGGTGCGAATCGTGCCGCCCGCCCAACGCGGATTGCCGTCAACTCCGCGAATCTGAAACGCCATCAATGCGCCGCCATCCTGCAAATTGATGCCGATCCAATCCCATCCGGCGGCTTGCGCGTCCAGATACTCACTGGACCACTCGTGGTCGAACCACGCTTCGCCGCTCACACGGCTGGGGCGTCCTTGACGCGAGATGGTTCCGGCAACCCGCATGTGGGGCAGGCTGTAGTAATAACTCGCCGCTTGCGGCTGCGGTCCTTTGCGGCTGACTCCGTCCTCGCCATTGATCAGCACAGGCTGTGTTTCCGAGAGCACGAGGTCGAATGAGAAATCCTCGGCCGCGATCTTGGCGATGTAGGTTTGCGCCGTGCGCTTGAGTGACCATTGATCGATCCACACCTGGGTATCGCCTGCTGCGGCACCGGCAAGGCCCAACGCGGCGCGGCGGATTTTCTGGTCCTGCCACAGCGTGCCGTGTTTGGGATCGCTCAGTGCGCAATGCGCAACGATGATCTGGCGGGGCGCGAAGTGGCTGGGGTTGCCGGGATCGATGTCGGGTTTGGTGCGAAAAAACGTAATCTGAAATCCCAGGGATTCGCCACTCTCGGTCGCAAGCCAACCCGTGACATACCACCACTCGGTACGAAACTGCGGATGGCTCCCCAGATCATCGGGAAATCTCAGCGGATGACCGACTGTAACGGGTGCGTAAGCGGTGCCCGCCGCGGCCGTCATACAGCAAAGGCCCACCGCCAAGAGGATGAGCGCCTTGTTCACCAATCCTCACGAACGGCACGTACCGCATCTTGACTCAAGGCCGCACGGCCGCTGATGACGGCGGTGACGGCGGCCGCGCCGATCAATACAAGGCTGAGCAGCGCCAGCAGCCGCGCCGGCACGTTAAGATCAATGCTCCAGTTAAACGATTGCCGATTGATGACGTAGACCAGCACCACGCTCAAGGCAACGCCAAGCGCCAATCCATAGATAACGCCGAAAGTGCTGGTAAGAATTCCTTCGTCCGCCAACATAACGACGATCTGCCGGCGCAGCATGCCGATGTGTCTGAGCATGCCGAATTCGGCGCGGCGGGCGAGGGCGGTTGAACTCGCGGCAAAACTCACGCCGGTGAGCCCAATGATGACCGCGATGGCTTCGAGCGCGTAGGTGACGGCAAAAGCGCGATCGAAGATCTGCAGCGATCTTTCGTGCAAGGCGGTGGTGGTGGTGATCTCCACGGCATCACCATTGTTTAAACGCGAGCGCAGCAGCTTTTCCGTGGATGCTGCCGCAACTCCGGGCTCGAGCCACACGGAGCTTTCATTGGCGCTGGTGTCGCCGGTCGCCTCACGATAAGCCTGTCTGGAGATCACGATGGAGCCCGACAGACGTGCATAATCGCGCCAGACGCCGGCAACCGTGAACGGTTGCATGCGCCCGGCCAACGGCAGGACAATCGCATCGCCTGTTTTGTAGGCGTAAAGATCCTGGAGCGCTTCCGAGATCCAGGCCGATGGGTTCTGAGCGTGCAACGCCGGTGCACTTTGCACCAATGGCAACTCCGCGCCCGTTTGCGCATCGGTTGCGCCGCGCGCGATCAGCGTCACGGGCGCGCGTTGGGGATCGAGGAGCAGCTGCCGCGTTCTGCGAAATTCGACCCGCGAAATACCGGGGGTTGCGGCGAGATTGGCTTGATCGACGCTTGACCAAAATGCCGTGTCATTGCCAAAAGGCTCGCGCAATTGCAGGTCTGCCGGCAGGAGCTTGCCCAGCCAATGGTCGAATGACACGCGGAACGAATGGATCATGATGGCCATGGCCACCATGAGGCTGAAGCTGACGATGATCGAAGCCAGGCTGAGCGCAGACAGGCCTACGTTTTCCCGCAATTGCGCGACCGCAGTGTCCAGCACGATGCGGTGGGTGCGCGGCGCAAGCCCCAATCCTTTCAGAGTGACTGCGGGTACCAACAGCACCGCGCCCAGGAGCAGCGCCGCGATTGCCGCGTAGCCAAAAATCGGTAGACCTCTGATGGGCGGCAGCCAGGCCAGCCCTGCGCCCACTACCAGCAATGCAATACCGGCGCTCCAACTGACACGCGCGACAGTCCTATAGTCGCCATCGCCGCCTTTTAAGGCGCGGGCCGGCGGTTGGCGTGCAGCGTTGCGCGCCGGCACCCAGGCGCCCACGCCAGCCACGAGGATTCCGATCGCGAAGAATGCCAATAATTGCCATGGGGCGGCTCGAAGCGAGGCTCCTGCCGCGCGCAGCTGCCCGTTGCCAAGATCGGCGGTGAGAAACTTCAGAATCGCGGCCGCGATGAGCACCCCTAGGATTACGCCGATCAGCGATCCGACGACCCCGAGCACCAAACCCTCGCCGAGCAGCGCGCGGCGCAATTGGCTCTGCGTGACTCCGAGCGCGCGCAGCAAGGCTAGTGATCGCCGTCTGCGCAGCACCGAGAGCGATTGGGTGGAAAAGACCAGGAAAGCGCCGGTGAACAGTGCCACTAATGCCAACATGTTCAAGTTCACTCGATAGGCGCGGGTCACAGTGACTGCCCGATCACGTTCGACCTGCGGTGCAATGGCGAGTACGCCCGGAGGAAGATCCTTTCCCAGATCAGCGCGCAAGGCTTCCACATCCGTCCCAGGCTTCAGACGCAAATCGATGCGGTTCAAGCGGCCAACCGCATTGAAGGTCCATTGCGCCGAGGCGATGTCCATCAGCCCCAGAGGTTGCGGATACGCACTCTCGGGCAATATGCCCAGTACCCGCAGCGTCTTGGCAGAACTGCCGACCGTGACCGGCAGCGGATCGCCGCGGTGAACTTTCAGCGCCTGCGCGGCGGCGCTGCTCAGATAAATGGCGTCGGGATCGAAAAGCTGGAACACGCCATCGCCGATGTCGGCAATGAGCGCGGGCTGCAGGGCGGCAGCTTGGAAGGGATCGAGGCCCAGCACTTTGAGGGTGTCGTTGCGCCCGGAAAGCGCGACCTCGAGTTCGAGAACCGGGCTCAAAGCACTAACCGAGGTGTTGCGCGCTAAATCCACAAACAGCTGCTCAGCAAATCCTTCACGCGGACCGCGGATGACCATATCGGCCTCGCCGACGAGTCGTTTTGTGGCCAATCCAAACTCGTTGAGCGCAGAGGCATTGACCAGATAGACCGAAGAGCCCAGCGCGACGCCCAGCGCGAGGGCCAGCACCGTCACTAGAAACCGCGTTGGCTGCTCACGTAGCTGGGCCAGGAGCAGTATTCGCCACAGGGTGAACGAGCCGACATCGTTCATCGCGTCGATTCCAATGCGCGCAGCCCGTGTGCTTCGAGCACCATGATGCGATCGGCGGTATCCGCCGCCATCCTTGAATGCGTTATGAGAATGCCGGCGCCGGCGTTGGCTTTGACTTGCGCGCGCAGCAGGGAAAGTATCTGTGTCGCGCTGCCCGTGTCGAGATTTCCGGTCGGCTCATCCGCCAGCACCAAGCGCGGCCGGTGCACGAGGGCGCGAGCGATCGCCACACGCTGAATTTCACCGCCCGAGAGTTCACGCGCGTGACGCCGGGCCAGTCCTTCGATGCCCACCGCGCGCAGCATCTCGCGGGCGCGCTCGCCGCGCTGCGGATCGCGCACGCCGAGCAAGTCGAGCGGCAACGCGACATTCTGTTCGACCGAGAGATAAGGCAGAACATGAAAGGCCTGAAAGACGAAGCCGACGGCGCGGCGCCGCAGCAGCGTTACCGCATCGTCATTCAAGGTAGCGAGGTCGATGCCCTCGAGCAGCACGCGGCCGCTATCGGTTCTGTCGAGTCCGGCCAATAAATTGAGCAGCGTCGACTTGCCGACGCCGGACTCACCCATCACGGCAACGTATTCACCCGCTCGAACCGTAAGGTGGACGCCTTCGAAAATCGCCGGCCGGTCTATGGAAAAGCGTTTGCTTAAGTTCTCCAGGCGAACAATGGGATCGGTCACTTGGGAGCCTGTCTGAATAATCCCCACAGGCTCCTCAAGGCCGCCGGCCCTAAGCGGCGTCGACTCCGATCACCGCTTTGACCTCCAGGAAATCGCGCAGGCCGAATTCGCCCCATTCGCGGCCGTTGCCCGACATCTTGAAGCCGCCAAATGGGGTATTCATGCTGCCCGCGGCGCCGTTCAGGGTCACTTGTCCGGCGCGAATCTGTGCGCCGATGCGCCGCGCGTGCAGGTTGTCCTTGGACCATACGTAGGCGGCGAGGCCATAAGGCGTGTCGTTTGCAATCTGTACTGCCTGTTCTTCGCTATCGTACGGCAGTATGCAAAGCACAGGTCCGAAGATCTCTTCGCGCGCAATCGTCATGTCATTGCGCACATTCGAAAATATCGTGGGCTTGACGAAATAGCCTTTGGTCAATCCGTCGGGGCGCCCCGAGCCGCCGGTGACGACTTTGGCGCCCTCAGCGATCCCTTTCGCAATATATCCCTCGACCCGCTCGAATTGCAGTTTTGAAACGACCGGACCCAAGTTCGTTTTTTCGGAAGTGGGATCGCCGGTGATCACCGATTCAGCGACGCGCTTCGCAATGGCTTCGACCTCGGCCAATTTTGCGGCGGGGACCAGCATGCGGGTGGGGGCATTGCAGGACTGCCCGGAATTCTGGAAAACGTGCAGCACGCTCTTCGTCACCGCACGTTCGAAGTCCGCATCATCTAGCAGTACATTGGGCGATTTGCCGCCGAGTTCTTGATGCACCCGCTTGACAGAGGCAGCCGCGTTCCTGGCGACTTCCGTGCCGGCCCGCGTCGATCCGGTAAAGGACACCATGTCCACTTCACGATGCGAAGATAACGGTGCGCCGACGCCGTTGCCGTCGCCGTTGATGAGGTTGAACACGCCCTTGGGAACGCCCGCCTCATGCATGACCTTCGCCCAAATGATGGCGCTGAAGGGCGAATATTCGGAGGGTTTGAGCACCATGGTGCATCCGGCGGCGAGCGCCGGCACCACCTTGGCTGCCACCTGATTCATGGGCCAGTTCCACGGTGTGATCAGGGCGCATACGCCGACCGGTTCCTGGATCAGGCGCACGGTGCCGCGCATTTCCTCGAATTTGAAGGTTTTCAAAACATCGATCATGGCGCTGATGTGGCCGACGCCGATGCCAGTCTGCGAACTCTTGGACAGGGTGATGGGAGCGCCCATCTCAATGGAAATGGCTTGCGCGATTTCATCGTAATGCGCCTTGTAGGCGGCGAGCACGCGTTCCAGCAGCGCCAGCCGTTGGGCCGGTTCACTGCGCGAGTAGCTGTCGAATGCGCGACGCGCGGCCATCACGGCGCGATCGACATCTTTGCTGCTGCCCATCGATATGACGCCCGCGACCTCTTCCGTCGCCGGGTTGATGACCTTCAGTTCCTTGGGCTCGATTGGATCTACCCAGGCGCCATCGATGTAGAACTGCCGATTGTCATATTTCATGCCAAACCCCTTCAAAATGCGGTTACTTCCGGATGCCGCATTCTACCTGCTGACCGGGCAATTCGCAGGGTGATTGGCCGTCCGTCCGTTGGTTTAGGCGCGCAACATCCATGACTTCCTGTCTCCGGTGGCCGACTATCGCGGCCTGGGGCAATCAACAGGCATGATTCCGCTGAGGTTTTGCCGCCATAGTTCGCATTTTGGCCGCTCTTTAGTTGTTAGGCTGCAGTCCATGAAAAGTATCAGCGCATCGCTCGCGGTCACCGTCCTGAGCGGTTTTTTGGGCCAGATGCAGGTATCCGGGGCGGCAGCGCCGGAATGGAATCCGGTACGTTCGCACCCGGTCGAAATCGGACCGCAGGCAAGCCGCGTGGTGGTCGGCTTCCGGAGTACACCCGGAAATTCGATCGTCAAGGAAATCAAGTCGCGCGCGAAGACGCAGGCGATCCGCATCACGCAGGCGCAGACCTCGCGCGCGGATGTCGCCTCGCTGCTCGTGCGGACCAGTATCGCGACGAGGGGTTCACGTCAGTTCGCTCCGAACTTGCATGTCGTATTACTTGATAAGACCTTATACGGGGCAGACGTGGCTGCCATGCTCGATAAGTTGCGCGCAGATCCTGCAGTCGCTTTTGCGGATGTCGATGAACGACGCTACCCGCACGCTCTGCCGAACGATCCGTTGTTTGGGCCGACCGCCACGGCGAGTGGCCAGTGGTACATGCTCACCCCCAGCACGGCGACGCCCACCAGCGATGCCGCAGCCACGGACGCCGTCTCCGCATGGGGCATCACTCAAGGCAGTTCCGGCACGGTAATCGCGGATGTCGACAATGGGATTCGATTCGACCATCCTGATTTACAGAGAGCCGGCTTTGGCGGGCGCTTGCTGCCGGGCTACGATTTCGTCGGCCAAGACCTCGACGCTTCCGACAGCTCGCCGTTGGGTACCTTTCTTGTGGCCAACGACGGCGACGGCTGGGATCCCGATCCGTCGGATCCCGGGGATTGGATCGACAGCACGGACTTGAAGAACACCCAAGTGTTCCCGAGCAAGAACTGCAGTGCGGAGAACAGTTCCTGGCATGGCACGCGAGTGATGGGTGTGCTCGGCGCAGTGACCAACAATGACGTCGGTATCGCAGGCATGACTTGGAATCCCTACCTTTTGCCGGTGCGCGCGCTCGGCAAATGCGGCGGCCTGGACTCCGACATCATCGCAGGAATCATGTGGTCGGTCGGCTTGACGGTGTTCAATGACTCCGGCAGTCCCGTTCCGGAGAACCCGTATCCGGCCGACATCATCAACTTGAGCCTTGGTGGGACCGGAGGGGCCTGTCCTTCCGATTACAAGAGCCTCGTCGCGCAGCTGGCGAGTATGGGAGTGCTGGTGGTTGCTTCGGCCGGCAATGAGAGCGGTCCCGTCGACATACCGGCCAATTGTCCTGGCGTCTTGGCGGTCGCGGGATTGAGAAATGTCGGCACGAAAGTCGGCTACAGCAGTCTAGGGCCGGAGGTCAGTATCGGCGCGCCGGCCGGGAATTGCGTGAACGTCACTGCAGGCAGTCCTTGCCTGCGCTCCATTGATACGACAATCAATGAAGGCGCGACCACGCCGGGAGCCAGTGGCTACACCGACCAGATCAATTCGAATTTAGGCACCAGCTTTTCTGCACCCATCGTTTCGGGCATCGCGGCCCTCATGCGCGCAGCGAATGCCAATCTCACGCCAGCGCAGCTCATTGTGCGTATGAAAGCAAGCGCGACCCCCTATCCGCAGCCAATAACCACGCCGGCAACGCCGCAGTGCGTTAACGGCTCGACTTCCAGCCTCGAATGCGCCTGCACCACGACCACGTGCGGCGCCGGTATGGCGAATGCGTTCAGCGCCGTCAAAGCCGCGCTCAATCCGATCGCGGCAGTAAAGATACCCGCGGGGTTTACATCGGGCAGCGGCACCTTCGATGCCGGCGGCAGCGCGCCGGCCTGCAATGCCAACATAGCGTCGTACGCGTGGAGCAGTACGCCGGCGATTCACGTTGTTTCGGGGGCGACGAGTTCCGCCGTAAATGTCATGGCGACCGGCGCAGGTACCTTGACCCTTGTCGTGACCGATTCATCCGGTAACAAAGATACTGCGGTTGTTACGTTCACGACGGGTAGTGCAACGACGACGGCGCCGGCTGTAGGCGGCAGCGCCGCTTCCGCCTGCATCGCGCCCATGACGGTAACGCCACTGGCACCGCTTGTAGGCGCGGCATTTTCACCGGCCAGCGTTGCGGCGAATGCGTCAGCCATGCTCGTGGTGACGTTCACCAATACCAACCCTTTTGCGTTGACGCAATCCGGAATCACCCTGTCCGTGCCGACCGGCCTGACATTGGGTTCCCAAGCTCCGGCGAGCACATGCAGCGGCGCGGCATTGTCGCTGACCAGTAATTCGAGCAGCGTCACACTTTCCGCAGCGAATATTCCCGCCAATGGCAGCTGTGATGTCTCCTTCAGCGTCACGAGTGCCACGGACGGAGTCTACGCGGCGAGCATCCCTGTCAACGCCCTCGTCACCGGTCCTGCCGGAAGCAATGCCGTACCAGCCTCTGCGACGCTGACGGTGACCCAGGCTGCCAGCGGTCTGACCGGTGCCGCCCCAGGAGGCGGAGGAGGTGGCGGTGGCGACCTCGATTGGATGGATATCCTGCTCATTGCGGGCGTTTTACTCGTCGCTCGAGGGCATGCCGCAAAGCGAATAGGCCGCGAAGCGCCGGCCCCTCTTAAAACACGCGGCGGGCGATGACGTTATAATCCGCCGCATGACCAATCCCCATGCGCCGCGTGCCGCAATTCAGCCGGTTAAAATCCACCGCGACGCGCGCGGCGCCGTGTTCGAACCTCTCACGGACGCCGAATTGCGCGACCAGAAAAACGTTCACGTCGTCCTCACACAGCCCAACGAAGTACGCGGCAATCACGTGCATCGGACCGCGGTGGAAACCACCACCGTGGTTGGGCCTTGCCGCGTGCGGCTCAAGGAGGAAGGGCAGATCAAGGACATCGACGTCGCTGCAGGGGACATACTGCGGCTGACGATACCGCCAGGGGTTGTGCACGCGTTCCGAAATACCGGCAGTTCCGCCATGGTACTGGTGTCCTTCAGCACCAATTTGCATGACCCGGAAGGGGCCGATACCCAGCGAGAGCAGATTCTTTAAGATCTTGGCGGGGCATTTAAGTGCAGGCCATTTCCTTTAAAAATACCGCGCTGTTCAAGAGGGGAATTTGGCTGAGCGCGTTCGCATTGGTCCTGTTCGTCGCCGCACCGTCGGCACTCGATGGAAGCCTTTGGCGAAATCCATTGCCGAGCGCGATTGCCATTGGAATTCTCAGCGCGGCGTTGATCTACTTCTTTTGGAGCACACAAATGCATCGGCTGGCGGATGAAGTGCTGGATTGCGGCGATCATCTCAAGGTTCGCCGCGGACGCCTTGAGGAGACGATTCCCCTTTCACAAGTCTCCGCGGCCGAAGTCTCGAGCAGCTGCGGATTCCATCGAATCACCATTCTTCTAACGGCCTCGCGGTTCGGGCGCCGGCTAGAATTCCTGCCGCAGGCGAGTCTGTGGTCAAACATCGGTGCGATCAAACAGGTCGCGCTGGATTTGACTCAGCGCGCGATGTCCAGTGTCCCTTGAACATCGAGTTCATAGCCTCGCTTGAAGTCGCGAATGTGCTTTTCCATCCACAATTTGGCTTGCTCGCTCTTTTTGAGTTTGATCGCTTCGATGATCTTGCTTTGTGCCGCCTGAATTCGCGCGCGCGCCTGCGGCACGCGATCAATGAGCTGCGTCAGGGTAGGTACCAGCAGCACGTTGAGAGGCGCCTGCGACAGCGCCAAAACCTGATTGCCGCTGGCAGCGGCGACGGCGGTGAAAAAATCCACCACGGCTGAAACGGCGCCTTCGGTATCGGTGATGTCGCGTTTGAAGCGCGCACTGGCGCGGGTCAGTTCGAGCAGCTGCGCGGTAGTGCGCCGCGTGGCGGCGTATTGCGCGGCGGCGGGCTCGATTGCCATCATGGCCTCCCACAGTTCCGTGAAGGTCACGTCGTGCAGGGCCAACGCGCGGCTCACGCCGGAACTGACGCGATTCGGTTGCGGGCGCGTAACGCGCAGACGCTTCTCGCCGCGCTCGCGTCCCAGCAGTCCGTGCACCTCCAGTTCACGAATGGCTTCACGAATGGTTGAGCGGTTGACGCCGAACTGGCGGGCAAGGTCGGTCTCAGAGGGCAGGGCATCGCCGGTGCGCAGAGTTCTCTCCACAATGCGTTGCTCGATCAGGTTGGCGATCTGCCGGTAGGCCGGGTGGTCATCGAGCGGCACGAATAAATCGCTCGCCGGAGTGACGCTCATGCGCCTTCTCCGAACAGTTCGCGTCCGATCAGCATGCGGCGGATCTCTGAGGTGCCGGCACCTATTTCATAAAGCTTGGCATCGCGCAGGAGCCGGCCGGTCGGGTAGTCGTTGATGTAGCCGTTGCCGCCCAACAATTGAATGGCATCGAGCGAGGCGCGGGTCGCCGCTTCAGCGCAAAACAGAATGCAGGCAGCGGCATCTTTGCGAGTGTAATCGCCGCGGTCGCATGCAGATGCCACCATGTACGCATAGCTGCGGCAGGCATTCAAAGAGGCATACATGTCGGCGAGCTTGCCCTGCACCAGCTCGAAGGTGCCGATCGGCTGACCGAATTGTTTGCGTTCGCGCACATACGGAACCGCCACATCCAGTGCCGCGGCCATGATGCCGAGCGGTCCGCCGGACAGCACCACACGTTCGTAGTCGAGCCCGCGCATCAATACGTTGACGCCCTGATTTTCCGTGCCCAATAAGTTGGCCGCGGGCACTTCGCACCGATCGAACACGAGTTCGCTGGTGCTCGAGCCGCGCATGCCGAGCTTGTCGAGCTTTTGCGCCGGCGTAAACCCTTTGAATTCCTTTTCAATGATGAAGGCGCTGATGCCGCGCGAGTTCGCTTCGGGCGCGGTCTTGGCGTACACCACCAGCACATCGGCCTCGGGTCCATTGGTGATCCACATCTTGCGGCCGTCGAGCACGTAATGATCGCCTTGGCGGATCGCCTTGAGCTGCATCGAGACCACATCGGAGCCGGCACCCGGCTCGGACATCGCCAGCGCGCCGACATGCTCGCCACTGATGAGCTTGGGCAGGTAGCGCTGTTTTTGCGCCTTCGAGCCGTTGAGCGCCAGCTGGTTCACGCACAAGTTTGAATGCGCGCCGTAACTCAAGCCCACCGCGGCCGACGCGCGCGAAATCTCTTCCATCGCCACAGTGTGCGCGAGATAGCCCAATCCTGAGCCGCCGTCTTCCTCGCTCACGGTGAGGCCTAAGAGGCCGAGCTCGCCGGCTTCGCGCCACAGATCTCGGGGGAATTCGTTGCTGCGGTCGATTTCCTGGGCACGCGGCGCGATGCGCTCCTCCGCGAAGCGGCGCACTTGATCGCGGACGGTGTCGATCACCTCGCCCAGGCCGAAGGTGAATTCTCGATATGCGGAATTGGCCATATTTGCCGGCCCCCCATTGTCATCGCACTAAGATCGTTGGATAATCGGACTGTCCGACAATTCTGCCACGCTCAGGGCAACAAAGCCAATGGCCAAAATAGCCTCGCAACTCGATCCCCGTTCGCAGGAGTTCGCCGACAACCGCGCCGCCATGCAGGCGCTGGTCGATGACCTGCGCAGCACGCTGCGCCGCAACGCCGTCGGCGGCAGCATGGCCGCACGCGACAAGCACACCAAAGCAGGCAAGCTGCTGGCGCGTGAGCGCATTGCCGCCTTGCTGGATCCGGGTTCCCCTTTCTTGGAGCTGTCGGCACTGGCGGCACAGGGCGTCTACGGCGAGGAGTTGCCGGGCGCGGGCCTGATTACCGGTATCGGCCGGGTGTCGTCCCGCCAATGCATGATCGTGGCGAATGACCCCACGGTGAAGGGGGGTACCTATTATCCGCTCACCGTGAAAAAGCACTTAAGGGCCCAAGAGATCGCGGCGGATAACGCGTTGCCCTGCATCTACCTGGTGGAAAGCGGGGGCGCTTTCCTGCCGAGACAGGATGAGGTCTTCCCGGACCGCGATCATTTCGGCCGGATCTTCTTCAATCAGGCGCGACTATCGGCGCAAGGCATCCCGCAAATCGCCGTGGTGCACGGCTCGTGCACCGCGGGCGGCGCGTATGTTCCGGCCATGTCCGATCACGCCGTCATCGTGCGCAACCAAGGGCGGGTTTTTCTCGGCGGACCGCCGTTGGTGCGCGCCGCGACCGGCGAGGAGATTGATGCGGAATCCTTGGGCGGCGCCGATGTTCACTGCCGCCGCTCCGGCGTAACCGATTACTACGCGGAAAACGACATCCATGCGCTGGCGTTCGCGCGGCGCGCGGTCGCACGATTGCGCGCCCCCGACCTGCGCGCCGTGCACTCGAGTTCCCCGGTGAGCGGCTGCGACAGCCCGTTTGACCCCATGGAATTGTACGGCGTCATTCCGACGAATTCGCGCAAGCCCTATGACGTGCATGAGCTCATCGCGCGGTTGGTCGACGGCGCATGGTTCGATGAGTTCAAGGCTCTCTACGGCACGACCTTGGTGTGCGGCTTTGCCGATATTCACGGCACGACGGTCGGAATATTGGCGAATAACGGCATCTTGTTCTCTGAGAGCGCATTGAAAGGCACCCATTTCATTGAATTGTGCTGTCGCGAGAGCATCCCCTTGGTGTTTCTGCAAAACATTGCAGGCTTCATGGTAGGGCAAGCGGCCGAAGCCGGCGGCATCGCCAAGGACGGCGCCAAACTGGTGACTGCCGTGGCCTGCGCTTCGGTGCCGAAGTACACCGTCGTAATCGGCGGCAGTTTTGGCGCGGGTAACTACGCCATGTGCGGCCGCGCCTATAGCCCGCGCTTCTTGTTCCAGTGGCCGAATGCACGCACCTCGGTGATGGGGGGCGAGCAGGCAGCCAGTGTCTTGGCGACGATCAAGCGCGAGGCGCTGGAGCGCAACGGAGAGAGCTTCAGCGATGCGGATGAGGAAAAGCTCAAGGCGCCCATTCGCGAGCAATTCGAGCGCCAGGGACATCCTTACTATGCTTCCGCGCGATTGTGGGACGACGGGGTCATCGATCCGCTCGACACCCGCAGAATCTTGGGCCTGGCGCTCGCGCTGACCCGTGCGCAGGAAACGGCTGCCACGCGCTTCGGCGTGTTCCGAATGTGAGCCAAGCAATGATTCAACGACTATTGGTGGCCAATCGCGGCGAAATCGTTTGCCGTATCGCACGCACGGCCCGGCGTTTGGGAATGACGACCATTGCCGTGTATTCCGCTGCCGACAGCAACGCCCTACACGTACGCAGCGCCGACGAGGCGTATTACCTTGGCGCCGCGCCGCCCGCTGAGAGCTACTTAAATATCGGTAAACTCATTGCTCTGGCCAAGCGGGTGGGCGCCGATGCCATTCATCCGGGCTATGGATTTCTGTCCGAGAACGCCGCGTTCGCGCAGGCTTGCGTCGACTCAGGCCTGATTTTCATCGGCCCGCCGGCCGCGGCGATCAAGGCCATGGGCTCCAAGAGCGCCTCCAAGGCGGCGATGGCGGCTGTGGGTGTGCCCGTGGCGCCTGGCTATCACGGCAGTGAGCAGTCTGCAGCGCGACTTCAGGAAGAAGCGGTACGGGCGGGATTTCCACTCATCATCAAAGCTAGTGCCGGAGGCGGCGGCAAGGGAATGCAGGTGGTCAATACTGCCGCAGAAGTGCCGGCCGCCATAGAATCGGCGCAACGTCTGGCGCGCACGGCCTTCGGAGATGATCGGCTGCTGATGGAGCGCTACTTCCCCAAGGCACGGCACGTAGAGGTGCAGGTTTTTGCGGACTCGTATGGCCAGACCATCAGCCTCTTCGACCGCGATTGCTCGGTGCAGCGGCGTCACCAGAAGATTATCGAGGAAGCGCCGGCACCGGGCCTGCGCGAGGAAGTGCGCGCTGCAATGGCGCAAGCGGCGGTCAAGTCCGCGCAAGCGGTGGGCTACGTTGGCGCGGGCACGGTCGAATTCCTGGTCGACGATGCCCAGAATTTCTACTTCATGGAGATGAACACCCGTTTGCAGGTGGAACACCCGGTTACGGAATTGATAACCGGCATCGATCTGGTCGAGTGGCAATTGCGCATTGCCCAAGGTGAACGTCTGCCGACCCAGGACATCAGCCGCCGCGGATTTGCAGTGGAGGCGCGTTTGTATGCCGAAGATCCCGCGCACGAGTATTTGCCGAGCGTCGGACGCATCTCGCACCTGCGCTGGGCGGCTTCAGGAGCGGGGCTGCGCCAGGACATCGGGGTGGAGGAGGGCGACGAGGTATCGACCTATTACGACCCTATGCTGGGGAAAATCATCGCTTGGGGAGAGTCGCGCGCCACGGCCATCGATCTCTTGCGGCGCGCCTTGGGTGAAATCGAGATCATCGGCGTGGTCACTAATCGCGCTCTTCTGTCCAGCGTGCTTGGCGACGAGGAATTTCGCCGCGGGGCGGTGGCCACCAATTTTCTGGCTGAACGTCGAGAGCATCTGCGCTTCGGCGACGAGGATGCTTCGGCTGCCGACATGGCGATTGCGGCAGTTTGGTGCGCCGCGCGCCGCACCGATGGCAATGCGCTTTGGGAAGACACTCGTGGCTGGCGAGTGGCAGCTCCGGCGAGCACCGCTTGGCGATTCGGCGTAACGGTGATAAGTCTCGATTCGCCGGCGCCGGAGCGTTATTTGGCGCGAATCCAGGGTCAGGAGTTGTCGCTGCGGGTTCTCGCGCGCGATGCAGCCTCGCTGCAAGTCGAATGCGAGGGCGAAATAACGCAGACTCGGGTATTAGAGGTTGCTCCGGCACTGCATCTATTTCGAAGCGGCCGGCACGTCGTGGTGAATCTCGTGTGCACGGACGATTCCTTGCAAGTAGCCGGCACGGCGGAGCAGGGCTCGCTGCTGACACCTCTGCCGGGCACGGTCGTCGCGGTGCACGTGGCCGCCGGCCAGCACGTTGCCCGCGGCGCGCCGCTCATCACGGTCGAAGCGATGAAGATGGAACATACCTTAACCGCGCCGTACGAGGGCGTGGTTTCTCGAATTGCCTTTGGGCTGGCGGACCGGGTTCAGGCCGGCGCTGTGTTGGTGGAACTTGCGCCGCTGTGAACAGCCAGCGCGGCCGTGACGCGTGAAGGCTCAGGCGACCTGTGCGGCGTCGGCGGCCTGCTCGAGCGCCGGCAGAGTTACTTTGAAACGCGTCTCCTGGCCCACGATACTAGCCAGTGCGATCTTGCCGCCGGCTTCGTGCACATAGCGGCGTACGAGGGACATGCCGGTGCCGTGCTTGGCGTCCCCTGAAGTGTCGCTCATGGTGGTAAAGCCGGATTTGAAAATCAATTTGATCGCCTGACGATCCCGCAGCAGGCGCGCATCCTCCGGCGTCAGCAATCCCTTGGCTACGGCGACATCACGCACCTTGTCCGGATCCAAGCCGCGCCCATCGTCTTGAAACAACAATTCGAAGCCGTTGCCCGGTGTGGATTTGAATTCCAGATGCAGCGTGGCATTCGCCGCCTTGCCGCCCTGTTCGCGCTCGGCGGCGGGTTCAACGCCGTGAACCACGGCGTTGCGAATGAGTTGGATGGCGACGTTTTTCACCGTCGCTTGATAGCGAGGCGGCACCAGCTCCAAGCCACTGCATTCCAGAACCACGGTTTTCTGATTCTCTTGCGCCACCAGATCGGTGAGCGTGGTCAGCGTACTCTCAAGGCTGCCGACGGCGGCCATGCGCTGCGCTGCGGGCGATGATGCGTGCTGCGCCAGCTCGGCGAAGAACTTCGGCGCCTCGATGACTTGAGTACCATTTTCGGTGACGCGCGCTTCCGGCGCGGGCGTCTCGGCCTCACGGGCCGGTCCGGCTTGTGAAGTCAGGGTGCGCAAGAGGGCAAATTGCCCGTACAGTGAATCTAGCTTGACGGCGAGCGGCAGGAAGTCGCCGCCGCTCAAGGTTTCGCGGCTGCGCAATTCCTGCAGCGCGTCCTCGAACTCGCGCGCGGCACTTTGCAGTCCGCTCAACTTGAGCGCGGCAGCGTCACGGCGGATCCGATCGACTTCTTCCAATGTCTCTTCGAGCTTGTGGCGAAAGGCGCCGGCTTCGCGCGCGGGCTTTTTCAAGACGCCATTGATGGTTTTCATCGAGGCGTCGGTTTTTTGCAGGAATGTGCCGAAACGAGTGCCGCCTGCTTGCAGGACACTGCGTAGAATTTCTCCCTGCGTGAGCACGTGGACGCGTAAGTCTTCCAATTCGCGCAACTCCTGGACGCGGGCGGTGATGTCCGTGACTCGTACCATCCAGAAGCGCGGTTCGAGCGGTGTGTCGACGCTCGAGAATTCAAAGGAGTAGTGGGCGGCGGCAAAACTGCCGTCCGCATTTGTCAGTTTCACTTCCACGTCCTGCAGCGGATGGCCTACGTCGCTATCGCCGCGCGCGGGGTCCAGCAACTGGGTCATGTAGGTGCGCACGACGCTCAAGGTCTTGGCGGAAACCAGCGGCCCGATGAGCTTCTCGACCGTCAAACTGGCGAAATCCTGGCGGCGAAACATCGCGCCCAACGATGCCGAAACCTGCGGTTGGACCTTGCCCTTCGAATCCATCAGAAATAGTCCGATGGAACTGGTCTTCAGAATGGCGTCCGTCAGCCGATTGCTGGCGTTTATGAGTTCCTGTTTTTCGCGCTCGTGGCGTTTAACGGAGATGAACATGGCTCCCACAGGGTGCCAAAGCGCACGCGCGCAGGGCATGATGGGTGTCACAGCCTCATCTAGGCGATTTACTTATTGTTCGCCGTCGCGGCGGCCTGTGACATGCGTCACGCTTTCAAGCGGCGCCGCACGCTTTCCGGCAGCGATTATGCGACCGCGGCGAGCGGTCCTAAGTCAGCGAGCAACTCATCCGCGGATGCGTAGCGGGCGCTTTGCTGTTTCGCCATCAGCCGATCGAGCAAGGGCTGCTGCATGGAAGTTGCCTCGGGCAACAAGGGCACCGGCGAACTGGTGTGCTGCGACATGATGGCGACAGCGCTGCGCCCGCCATAAGGTCTCTGTCCGGTCAGCATCTCGTAGAACATGACCCCTAAACTGTACAAGTCGGTGCGCACGTCCACGCGCTGGCCTTGAGCCTGTTCCGGACTGATGTAATACGGGGAGCCGAGGACCTGGCCGACGCCGGTGTTGCCGATCTCATCGAGCGAGCGGCGCGCCAGACCGAAATCGATGAGCACGGGGGAATTGTCCTCACGCAACATGACATTCGCGGGCTTCAGATCGCGGTGCAATATGCCGAACACATGGATGACGCGCAACGCCTCTGCGATGGCGCGCAGGTAATAGAGGCTTTCGTCCACACTCAAAGGATTGCGCAAGCGATCGCGCAGGTCACCGCACGGGAAGTATTCCATTGCCAGGTATAAATGACCGGTCAGGGAGCCGAAGTCATAGATCTCGGCGATTGCTCGATGCGTGATGCTGGAGATGATCTCGTACTCGCGCTGGAATCGCTCGGCGTCGCCCAGTTCGCGCGCGGACTCGCCGCGGGTCATCACCTTTAGCACGACATTTCTGCGCAGCCGCTCGCTGCGCGCCAAGAATACCGAGGAAAAATTGCTGGTCGCAATCTCCTTCACGATTGAATAGCCGGGAACGTCGATGATGGTCGAATTCTCGCTCTGCGCCATCATGGCGGCTGCCTGCGCGGCGAGGCGCCGTTTGGAGCACGCTTCTCCGACGGCGGTGAGCAACTGATCCCGCGTGATTTGCGCCGACGGCAGGTAGTCCTTCGCGCCGCCTTTCAGCGCGCGAACCGCCGACATTTCATTGCCATTGTCGGCAAGCAAAATGCAATACAGCGCAGGCTGCATCCGCAGCAGTTGCGTCATGATGTTAAGGGCCGCACCAGCGAGTCCATCGTTGGCAAAGTCGGCCTGTAAAATGACGGCGTCGGGTATCCGCTCGCTGATGAGGCGGCTCAAGGGGGCCGATTCACCGGCGCGCAGCGTCGTCACCTGGGCGCTCGGCCAATGGCTCGTGACATGGTGAGTCAGCCATTGCAGACGTTTGGTGTCGCCGCCCACCACCACTAGAATTGGACCCAAGTCAGCCATGCCGATAAGGGTAGTGGGTGTTGCCCCCGGATTACCCATGGGGAATTCACATTTCGAGGCCCCAGGGCGCGAATACCTTGAAAATTACCCCATTTAGCCTGGAAAATTGCAACCAACACCCCCAGTTCGGGGTCAGTAAATTCATTCCGGAATCATTCTTGGTCAGAGGGCATATCTCAATGGGAAGCTTCAGAACTTGGTCGCTCGCCGCGATCGCCGGCGTCTTTGTGATGGTAGTAGCTCATCAGCGCTCGCATGCCGATGCCGGGCCGGTTCTTGCGGCCGCGCCGGTGCTGGCCGCAGCAGCCCCAACGGGCCCTTCCGCCGCGCGCGTGACCGGCCTGCCCGATTTTTCAGGCTTGGTCGCCGAAGCCGGCGGCGCAGTGGTGAACGTCCAGGTGACCGAGAAGCCTCAGAAGATCCCGCAGCTCAATGGGCAGGGAGAAGGGGACGATCCCCTATCGCAATTTTTCCGCCGCTTTCAACAGCAGCAGGGACCCGAGCATGCGCCCCCGAGCCATGGCGTCGGCTCCGGATTCATCGTCAGCCCCGACGGCTATGTTTTGACTAACGCGCATGTGGTCTCGGACGCATCGGAAGTCACCGTGACGCTTACCGACCGGCGCGAATTCGCCGCCAAAGTCATCGGCATCGACAAGCCCAGCGATGTGGCATTGATCAAGATAGCCGCGACCGGCCTGCCGACAGTGCGCTTTGGCGACCCGTCCAAGTTGCGCCCGGGTCAATGGGCCATTGCCATCGGATCGCCCTTCGGATTCGAAAACAGCGTCACGGCGGGCGTGATCAGCGCGCTGGGTAGACCGGTGTCCGATGGCAGCAACACCAGCTATGTCACCTTCATTCAAACCGATGCCGCCGTGAATCCCGGAAATTCGGGGGGCCCGTTGTTCAACATCGATGGCGAAGTGATCGGCATCAATTCCCAGATTTACAGCCGCACCGGCGGTTACATGGGTGTGTCCTTTGCCATTCCGATTGATCTGGCCTTGAACGTCAAGGATCAGCTGCAAAAGAGCGGCAAGGTGGTTCGCAGCCGCATCGGCGTCTCGGTGCAGGATATTCGCCAGCAGCTTGCGCTGTCCTTCGGTCTGACCGCGCCGCACGGGGCACTCATCAGTAAGGTGGAACCCGCCAGTCCCAGCGAGAAGGCAGGTTTGAAAGTCGGCGATGTCATTACAAGCGTCAATGGACGCAATGTCGATCATTCTTGGGACTTACCCGCCATCATTTCGCAGCTGCCGCCGGGCAGCTCTGCGCGACTAGGGATCTGGCACGATCGCAAGGCCACCGAGGTGACGGTGAAGACAGTATTGCTCGAGGATTCGCCGGCTCAAGCCGCGCGTGCCTCAGGCGAAGATGGCGGCGGCAAGCTCGGGCTCGTGTTGCGATCGCTGCAACCCAACGAACAGCAAGAATTGCACACCAAGGGCCGATTGCTGGTTGAAGATGTCAGCGGGCCGGCACTAGCCGCCGGCTTACAGCCAGGGGACGTCGTGTTGGGTGTCAACGGTGTCGGGGTCGCGAGCCTGGCTGACTTGAAGCGCGAGATCGCCCGCGCGGGACATAACGTCGCTTTGCTGGTGCAGCGCGAAGACGCCCAGACCTACTTTCCCATCGACGTCGGATGATGGGTATCGTTGTACTTAAGCCTTACATTCAGGCCTAATCGCGGGCGTGCAAAGCGCCACCCCCCTATTTTCAGACAGTAGCGCGAAGATCGCCGGCGCAACGCCGGCGACCTTCCTACCCACCTCACGCGCTGAAATGGCGGCACTCGGCTGGGATCAGTGCGACGTCATCATAGTCACGGGTGATGCGTACGTGGATCACCCCAGCTTCGGGATGGCCATTATCGGGCGCGTTTTGGAGGCTCAGGGGTTCAAGGTCGGGATTATTGCGCAGCCCGATTGGCATAGCACGAAAGACTTCGAGGCACTGGGCGAGCCGCGCCTGTTCTTTGGCGTGACCGGCGGCAATATGGATTCGATGGTCAATCGCTACACCTCGGACCGGCGCGTGCGCAGCGATGACGCGTATACCCCAACGGGAGTGGGCGGCAAACGTCCGGATCGTTGCGTCATCGTGTATTCGCAGCGGCTGCGCGAGGCATTCAGGCAGGTGCCCATCGTCGTCGGCGGCATTGAAGCGAGCCTGCGCCGCATCGCGCATTTTGACTACTGGTCGGAGCATGTGCGCCGGTCGGTCCTGGTCGACGCCAAGGCGGATTTGTTGGTCTATGGCAATGCTGAGCGGCAAATCGGCGAGATCGCGCGCCGGCTGCATGACGGAGCGTCCATCGGTGAGATCACCGATTTGCGCGGCACGGTGTATCTGCGCCGCGGCATGCCGGCGGGCTGGGTGGAAATTGATTCCAGTGAATTGGATACGCCCGGCCCGCTGATGCCGCCCATCGATCCTTACGCCGGCGAAGAGGAGCGCAAGAGCGCATTGTTGCCGGCGCAGCCTGCTGCGGCGCTGACGACGGCCACTGCGGCGCCGACGCCGTTGAATACGCCCGCGCCCGCGGAGAAGGTCGTGAAGTTCTACCGCAAGGTACCGAACGCGCAGCGAGAGCGTAGCGTTATCCGGATGCCGTCCTACGAGCAGGTAAGCGAGGATGCGGTGCTTTATGCGCATGCTTCGCGTATTTTGCACATGGAGTCGAACCCGGGAAACGCGCGTGCGCTGGTGCAACGGCACGGAACGCAGGAACTGTGGCTGAATCCGCCGCCCATTCCCTTGAGCACCGCGGACATGGATGCAATTTATGAGTTGCCTTACGCGCGCCGCCCGCATCCCTCCTATGGTGAGGCGAAGATTCCGGCCTATCACATGATTCGATTCTCCGTGGCAATCCAGCGCGGCTGCTTCGGCGGCTGCACGTTCTGTTCGATCACCGAGCATGAAGGCCGGATCATCCAGAGCCGTTCGGAAGATTCCGTTATCCGTGAGATCGAGACCATCCGCGATGATGTGAAAGGATTCACCGGAGTCATCTCGGACTTGGGCGGTCCCACGGCGAACATGTATCGTCTGCATTGCAAGAGCGAAAGCATCGAGTCTGCGTGCCGGCGGCCGTCCTGTGTGTTCCCGGGCATCTGTCCCAATCTGAATACCGATCACGCGCCGCTCATCAACTTATATCGCCGCGCGCGGGCGCTCAAAGGCATCAAAAAAGTATTGATCGCCTCTGGCGTTCGCTACGATCTTGCGATCGAATCACCGGAGTACGTGAAGGAACTGGCGACGCATCACACCGGGGGCTATTTGAAAATCGCGCCGGAGGCCATCGGCGAGGGCCCCTTGTCCAAGATGATGAAGCCCGGCGTCGGCAGCTACTACCGGTTTAAAGAACTGTTCGACAAATACTCCAAGGAAGCGGGCAAGGAACAATATTTGATTCCTTATTTTATCGCCGCGCACCCTGGCACCCGCGATGTGGACATGCTCGAGCTTGCGCTGTGGCTGAAGAAGAATGGATTTCGCGCCGATCAAGTGCAGGCCTTTTTACCCTCCCCGATGGCGACCGCGACCGCGATGTATCACTCTTCGAAGAATCCACTGAAAAAGATCAGCCGTAGCAGCGAGGAGGTCGTGATACCGAAAGGCATCAAGGTACGTCGCCTGCACAAGGCATTCTTACGCTACCACGATCCGGAAAATTGGCCCCTGCTGCGTGATGCTTTGAAGCGGATGGGACGCGCAGATTTGATCGGCAATGGCAAGCAGCATCTGATTCCTGCATATCAGCCCGTCGGCGCAAGGGCTGCAACCGGCGCGCGCCCATTTCGCACGCAGCACACCGGACTGCCAAAATCCGGCCGCGCAGGCGGCAAGTCCCGGCGAGGCAGAGCCTAAAACGCGAACGGAATCGCTTGCTAGCCTCCCTTTGCTACGTTTACAGTTCTCGACTGTCTAGCGGCTCGCCGCCGCATTTCATCAACAATACCGCTTTAGGAGCGCGAATACGTCTTAGGAAGCCCTAAGGCGCGTGTGCAGAATGGATAAGTGGGTGGTACATAAGTTTGGAGGTTCGAGCGTCGCGGATGCCGCGTGCTTTCGGCGCGTCGCCGAGATAGTCGAAGCCTCATCGAATCCTCGCGAAGCCATCGTTCTGTCGGCTTGCCGCGGCGTCACGGATTCCCTACTTGAATTGGTGGCGCTGGCGGAGCAGCCGAACAAGGAATTCGGTGCGGCAATTCGCGCCTTGAAAGCGCGGCATTTGGACCTGGCGGGCGAACTGATTTCGAAACCCGCGTATGAGAACTACAAGGCACAGTTCGAGCGCGATTGCCTGGACATTGCCGGCATGCTGCAGACCGTACGCCTGATCCGCTCATCGACCTATTCGATGCGCGATGTGATCGCGGGGTTCGGCGAGATCTGGTCCACCCGGTTGTTCGCGCCGTTTCTGCGGGAGCGCGCCCGCATCAAAGGCGACATCCTGTGGATCGATGCACGCGAGGTCATCATTGTCGAGTGGGCTTCACTGGGGCCTGCTGTGCAATGGCCGGAGAGCGAAGCCAATCTCAAGAAATTGGTTCCGGAGAATTTTTTAGGAAGGCTCATCGTCACCGGTTTCGTCGCCACCACCACCAAGGGCAAGCAGACGACCTTGGGCCGCAACGGCAGCGATTTTTCCGGCTCGATTTTCGGCGCGCTCCTGGACGCCATCGAAATCATCATCTGGACCGACGTTGACGGCGTGCTGTCGGCCGATCCGCGCTTGGTGCCGAACGCGCAAGTCATCGATCAGCTCTCATACAACGAGGCGATGGAACTCGCGTATTTCGGCGCCAAGGTGATTCATCCGCAGACCATGGCGCCGGCCGTGACGCGCGACATTCCCATATTCATCCGCAATAGCTTCGCGCCGCAAAAGCGCGGCACGTTGATTTGCGGCAATCCGGTCTCGGCGCTGATCGTCAAGGGCATCACCAGCATCGACCCGGTGGCACTGGTGAATCTCGAGGGCGCCGGCATGATCGGCGTACCCGGCACGGCGCATCGCTTGTTCGGAGTGCTGCGCGACTCCGGCATCTCCGTCATCCTGATCTCGCAGGCCAGCTCCGAACACTCGATCTGCTTCGCGATTCCCGAAGCACAAGCGGTACGGGCCGAGGAAGCGGTGCGACGCGCCTTCGATGCGGAGTTGCGCGACGGCCAGATTCAGCACGTCGATGTGGCGCTCGGCATGAGCATTCTGGCGGTCGTCGGCGACGGCATGGCCGGCTCACACGGCGTTGCCGCGAAGGTCTTCAATTCGCTGGGCGACGCCGCAATCAGCGTGCGCGCGATAGCGCAGGGCGCCTCCGAGCGCAACATCTCGGTGGTGGTCGACGGCAAGGGCGCGGCGCGGGCGTTGCGCGCGGTGCATGCGGCGTTTTATCTGTCCCCCAACACCTTATCCATCGGCTTGATCGGCCCCGGCACCGTAGGGCGCGTGCTGCTGGCGCAGATCGCGACACAAATCGATCGCCTCAGGGAATTGAATCTTGATCTGCGGGTCCGAGGGATCGCCAGCTCGAAGCGGATGTTGCTCGAGGAGACCAGTGTGGATTTGAGCCGCTGGGCCGAGCGCATGGCGGAGTCCGGTGAGCCATTGAACATGGAAAAGTTCATCAACCACGTGCAGGCGGACTATGTGCCGCACACCGTGGTGATCGACTGCACGGCGAGCGCTGTGGTCGCCGGCCAGTATCGCGACTGGTTGGCGCGGGGGATTCACGTCGTGACGCCGAACAAGAAAGCCAACAGCGGCACGCTGCCTTACTACCGCGCCTTGCAGGAAGCGAAGCGGGACGCCGGCACGCACTATCTCTACGAGGCCACGGTGGGCGCGGGGCTGCCCGTCATACAAACGTTGCGTGACCTGCGCGGCACGGGCGATGACATTACCCAGATTGAAGGGATCTTTTCGGGAACCCTGGCGTATCTGTTCAATGTGTTCGACGGCAGCGCGTCTTTTTCCTCGATTGTCCGTGCTGCCAAGGCGAAGGGCTACACCGAACCAGATCCGCGTGACGATCTGTCGGGCGTCGATGTCGCGCGCAAGCTCATCATTCTCGGCCGCGAAATGGGCCTCACCTTGGAAATAGCGGATGTTCAAGTCGAAGGTCTCGTGCCCGAGGCGCTCAGCCAGTGCAGCGTCGAGGAATTCATGGCCCGACTGCCCGAGTCCGATGCCGCCATGGCAACAGCGCTTAGCGATGCGCGCGCGAAGAATCAGGTGTTGCGCTATGTCGGGCGTATCGATGCCGCCGGCAGGGCGACCGTGGGATTGATGCGGCTGGAGGCCAAGCACGCCTTTGCGAACATCGCGCTGACCGACAACGTCGTGCGTTTCGCGACGCGCCGTTATTGCGATAATCCATTGATCGTGCAGGGTCCGGGAGCGGGGCCTGAAGTGACCGCGGCCGGCGTATTTTCAGATCTGTTGCGATTGTCCGCCTATCTTGGCGCGCACATTTAAAAGCGAGGCACTGTGCTCACCGACGTCACCGCCTTCGCCCCCGCCACGGTCGCCAATGTAGGCATCGGCTTCGATATTCTGGGCCACGCGGTCGACGAGGTGGGCGACCGGGTCCGTATACGGCGAATAGAGGACAATGAAGTTCGCATTCGCTCGATCACCGGCGTCGCCGGAGAGCTGCCGGTGGAACCGCAGCACAACACCGCCGGGCGCGCGGTACAGGCTATGCATGCCGCATTGAGGCCGGGTTTCGGTTTTGAACTGGACATCGAAAAAGGAATTCCCTTGGGGTCCGGCATGGGTGGCTCAGCGGCTTCTGCGGTGGCTGCGGTGGTCGCTGCGAACGCGTTGCTTCATGCCCCCGCACCGCAGATTCAGCTCCTAAAGTTCGCCATGGAGGGCGAGATTGTCGCGAGCGGCGCCGCGCATATCGACAACATCGCTCCCTGTCTTTACGGCGGATTGACGCTGACCGTGGGCATCGACAATCCACGCGTGAAGCAGATTCCGGTGCCGCGCGGATTACGCTGCGTGCTGGTGCATCCACATATGTATCTGGGGACTCGCGAGGCGCGCGCCATCCTCAATATCAACGTCAGCCGTTCGGATTTTGTGTGGCAAAGTGCGAATCTTGCCGGTTTCATCAGCGGCTGCTACTCCAACGATTTGGAAATGATCCGCGAGTCCTTCAATGATGTCATCATCGAGCCGCAGCGCCATTCGCTGATCCCGGGCTTCAAGGATGTGCAGCGCGCGGCCATGTCCGCCGGCGCCCTTGGCTGCTCGATCTCCGGCGCGGGTCCGGCCGTCTTTGCCTGGTCCGCCATCCAGCATGCCGAGGCGGTGCGCGGCGCCATGGTCGCCGCTTTCGCCGCTCATCAATTGCAGTCGGATTCCTGGGTTTCACTCATGCAGAACTATGGTGCTCGGGTGGTAAAGGCTTGATGCCTGAAATGCGGTTTGAGAGTTCGCGCGGCGGCGCGCCGCCGGTGAGCTTGAGTCACGCCATGGCGCAGGGTCTCGCTCCGGACGGAGGTCTGTACGTTCCAACCGAAATGCCGACGATCGATCTCGCAGGCCTTCCGACAAGCGGAGCGCTTCCCGAAATCGCGCGGCTGAGTCTGGGCGGATTCTTCATAGGGGACGGCTTGGGCGGAGAGCTTGAGGCAATCGCCGACGCCGCGCTGAATTTTCCGGCACCGACGACGCCCGTCGCGGGCGCCCGCGATCCACTGTTTGTCCTGGAGCTTTATCACGGCCCGACCGCTGCATTTAAGGACTTCGGGGCGCGTTTTTTGGCGGAGTGCCAACAGCGGCTGCGCGTACCGGCCCCGCCGCAGCCGCTGACCGTACTGGTGGCCACCTCGGGAGACACGGGAGGAGCGGTGGCTGCCGCTTTCTACCGGCGTGCCTGGGCGCGGGTAGTCATTCTTTACCCCCGAGGGCTGGTGAGTCCCCGGCAAGAGCAGCAGTTGACCTGCTGGGGCGAAAATGTGTTGGCGCTGCGGGTCGACGGCACCTTCGACAATTGTCAAGAATTGGTCAAGAAAGCATTCCGTGATCCTGTGTTGAGCCAAAAGCATCGCTTTAGCTCCGCCAACAGCATCAATATCGGTCGTCTGCTGCCGCAAATGGTTTATTACGTCGCTTCCAGTCTTAAGATCGCCGCCAGCACCGGGAAGAAACCGTCCTACATCATCCCTGCGGGAAATTTGGGCAATGCTTGCGCGGCGCTGTGGGCACGCGCCATGGGATTCCCACTGGCGCGCATCATCCTGGCGCATAACGTGAATCGCACGGTTCCGGATTTCCTAGCCACGGGCCGATGGCAGCCCAGGCCGAGCATTGCAACGCTCGCCTCAGCGATGGATGTGGGAGATCCCAGCAACATGGAACGCATTCGCTCGCTTTATCCGACCTGGGAGACAATGCACGAACATTTGAGCGCGGACAGCGTCGATGACGCTACAATTCGCTCTCGTATCGGAGAGGACTTCATGCAGTACGGACGCGAATGGTGCCCGCACACCGCGACCGCCGCGGAAGTCTACAGCCGTCTGAGCACTGCGGATAAGCGCGATCAGCCCTGGGTTGTGGTGGCTACCGCGCATCCGGCGAAGTTCAATGAAATTGTGGAGCCGATTATCGGCAGGCCGATTGCCGTTCCAGACAGTCTCGCCGATCTTCTGCGCTTACCCGAGCACCGCGCGGATCTGCCGCCGACGCTCGAGGCATTGAGCGCCGCGCTCGAATGAGCAGCATTCGTATCGAACCGCAGTGGATCGGGCTCGGCGCGGCGATCTTGCTCCTGGGTGCGCTGGCGTTTTTTGGACTGCGCGCCTACCAGCGTCGAGCACGACGAAAATCTCTGCTGGCGCGGTTGGAACGGGTTGCATCGGCTGCCGCCCACCAAGTGCTGGTCCCGGATGGCATGGGCGGTTTCATTCATATCGATCACTTGCTGCTGACGCCGCGCGGAATTTTGCTGCTCGACACACGCCGTGTCGCGGGCCTGATTTTCGGCGGCGATCAAATGAGTGATTGGACCGTCATGGGCCGGGGGCATCGGTATACGTTTGATAATCCGCAGCCAGCCTTGTATGACCGGATCGCTGCGGTCAAAGCCATTGTCGGCGAGGTGCCGGTCGAAGGACGATTGCTGTTCTCCAACGTTGGAAAGTTCACCAAGGGAATTCCGAAATGGGTGGTGATGCTCGATGCCATCGAGGTGGAATTTCCGGTGGTCGATCGCGGCAACCAGGTATTCGCGGCATCCGAGCAACACCAAGAGGGCTGGAACCGGCTGGCTGCACAATTGCGGCCAAGCCCTCACCTGTTTACAAATTTGTAAGGCCGAATAGCGCGACCGCGTTGCGTGTGGTGGCGACGCCGATGGTCTCCAGGCTCTCGCCGCGCAAGTGCGCAACAGTTGCAGCAATGTGCGGAAGAAGCCCTGGCTCGTTGCGCCGTGACTTAGGCTTAGGGTTAAGGTCGCGGGGCAAGAGATAGGGCGCGTCCGTCTCAATCAGCAGCTTATCGAGCGGGATGCGCGGAACGCTGTTTCGAAGTTCCAGTCCGCGACGCTCATCGCAAGCCCAGCCGGTGATGCCGATGTACAGCCCCAGCGCCAGGTAGGCTTGCAATTCGGCTTCTCCTCCGGTGAAGCAGTGTGCGACACCACCGTGAAGTGTGCCGGCGGAGTCGCGCAAGATCGCGGTAAAATCGTCATGCGCGTCGCGTTGATGCAGAAATACCGGTTTACCGACCTGCGCGGCAAGTTCCAACTGGGCAATGAAGGCTTTGCGTTGCACGTCGGGCGGCGAGAGATTGCGAAAATAATCCAGCCCGCACTCGCCGACGGCGACCACTTGCTTCAATCGCAACAGGTCGATCAATTCCGCGCGTTGCGAGCCTGCGAAAGAGTGCGCGTGATGCGGATGCACGCCAGCGGTGCTCCACAGGCAAGCCGGGTGCTGGGCGGCGAGCGCCGCCGCCTGATGCGAACTGGCCAGGTCCGCGCCCGTGATGATTTGGCGGCGCACTCCGGCCTGCACTGCGCGCGCCACGACCGCGTCACGGTCTGCAGCAAAACTGTCATGCGTGAGGTTTGATCCAATATCAATCAAGTCCAGGGCCAAGATTCGAAACCTCGTTGTGATATCTTCAAACGTTATTGTAAGCGCCGGCGCCGGCGCTTTAGGACTTTAAGGAATTTTAGATGCTGTTCAGAAGCATTCTGTTAACCGTCGTGCTCCTGACCGTCGTCAGGGTGATGGCTCAGGAGGGCGGCGATACCCAGGCGCAGATCGACTACGCCTATCAAACGGAAGACGGCAACCGGCTTGCGAATCTCATCCAAAACCTGACGACGCGGGTCAAGGATAATTCGGCGGATATCTCGTTGCGCTATCACTTGGCGCATGCCCAGTATCGCATGGGCCAATTGTCGGGCGAGCACCATGCGCGCGCAGCCGAAGCAGCGTTTTCGGATTGCATCGACGAACTCAAACCCGCGATCGACAATAAAGATGTCAAATCGGCGGAGAGCATGGTGCAGCAATCTGCCTGTTATTCCGGACTTGCCGACCTGAAGTCGCTGGAGGCGGTGCTGTTGCGGTCGCGCGCCGCGGATCGCCTCAATACGGCTATGAAGCTGCAGCCGCGCAATCCGCGCGCGGCGCTGCTGTCCGCCCTGCAGGAACTGCGGCACGCGAAGCCCGGTTCGCCGGAGGGGCAACGCGGCTTCGCTGAATTGCGGTCCGCCGCGGAATTGTTCGAACAGTCGTCTGGAACGAGCAACGATGCGCCGGGATGGGGGCACGCCGAAGCCTATCTGGCCCTAGGCCGCGAACTGCAAATCCGCGGCGATCATCTGGGTGCGCGCAACTGGATCGAGAAGGCCCTGTTGGCCGCGCCGGATTTCAAGATGGCGCAGCGTCAGCTTGCGTCATTGGCCAGGCCTTAGGAGCCTGTCCGAGCTTAAGCTGCGCGGTCTGTTGCATTGCTAACCTGGTATCATTCGCCGCGATGAAGCCACAAGGCACGCAGCTTTCGTTGTTCGAGACGCGCAGCTCCAGCGACCCGTTTGCGGTCCGCGTCAGCCCACGTGCGCGCCGCCTCACGGCGCGCGTTCACGTAGGCGGCCGCGTCGAAATCGTTGTCCCTGTCGGTGTCAACGCTCACGCCGTGCGCGATTTTGTCCAGCGCTTCACGCCCTGGATAAACCGCAAGGTCGCCGCGATGCGCTGCTTCGTCGCGCCGGTCGAGCCGGTACCGGCGTCGATTCAATTTGGATTGACCGGTGAATGCCTGGATGTGGAATGGCGCCGCGGACCCGCGCGCAAGCTGGAGCAGCACAGCGACCGCATTATTGTACAGGCTCCCGACGATTCGGCGGCGAGGGCCTTGCTGCAGCGCTGGCTGAGGGCGGCTGCGCAGGAGAGGCTGGTACCGCAACTGCTCAAGCTGGCGGCGGAACTAAAGTATTCCGTCTCGCGTGTCAGCATCCGTTGTCAGCGAACCCGCTGGGGAAGTTGTTCCACGCGCGGCACGGTCAGCCTCAACTGCTCCCTGGTGTTTTTGGGCTCCGACGTCGTGCGCTATTTATTCATCCATGAACTGGCGCATACCAAGCACATGAATCACTCGGCGAATTTTTGGCGCCTGGTGGAAAAGCTCGAGCCTGACTACCGGCGCCTCGATCGCGAACTCTTGGCCGGCTGGCGCACCGTGCCGGCCTGGGTCTTCAAGAACTGATGAACGAAACGCCGCCACGGGTTAAACCCTTTGTGGACTTGAGCGACGAGGAGGTCCACTGGGACTTGCGCGAAGCCTTAAGCTACTCGCAGTACCTGAATCTGGACAAGCTGCTCGACGCACAGCATCCCTTGTCCTATCAGCATGACGAGATGCTGTTCATCATCATCCACCAAGTGTCCGAATTATGGATGAAGTTGTGCCTGCACGAACTCAGTGCCACGGTCGATTGCGTGCGGCGCGATGATCTGGGTCCGACTTTCAAAATGCTGGCACGAGTTTCGATCATTCAGCAACAACTGCTACAATCATGGGACGTGCTGGCGACGATCACGCCGCACGATTATTCCGCATTTCGCAACACCTTGGGGAAGTCTTCCGGATTTCAGTCGCCGCAATATCGGCTGCTGGAGTTTCTGATCGGTAACAAGAGCGCCGATTTGATCAACGTCTTCCGCAATGATCCGCAGCAGTTCGAGACGCTGGAGCGCGCCTTGCGCGCACCCAGCCTGTACGACGAAGTGCTGCGTCTTTTGAGCCGGCGCGGCCTGGACGTGCCGCCCGAGGCCATCGACCGCGATTTCACGCAGCCGTATCAGGCCAGCAAGCAAGTTGCTGCGGCGTGGCTCAGCGTTTATCACAACTCCGTGAAGGAATGGGACTTATACGAATTGGCGGAGCGCCTGGTCGATCTGGACTATAAATTTCAGCTCTGGCGATTTGCACATGTAAAAACCGTGGAGAGGATCATTGGCTACAAGCGGGGAACCGGGGGCACGGGCGGCGTGTCGTATTTGACCAAGGCTCTGGAGCTCAAGTTTTTCCCGGAGCTTTGGACCATACGGACCTCCATGTAGCTTAAAACCATGGTCAACATTCAAGATCAATTGCAGAACGTCAATGTCGCTTCCAGCGATCTATTGGCGACGCCGGAAGAGGTCAAGCGGCGCTTACCGTTGACCGCCAAGGCCGCGGACACCGTGCTCAAGTCGCGCGAAGCTGTCAGAGCTATTTTAGAGCGCCGCGATCCGCGGCTGTTTGTGGTGGTGGGACCCTGTTCGATTCACGACGTGGTCGCGGCGCGCGAGTACGCCGCGCGCCTGAAGGCACTGGCGGAGCGCGTGAGTTCCACGCTGCTTTTGATCATGCGCGTGTATTTCGAGAAGCCGCGCACGACAGTAGGCTGGAAGGGGTTGATCAATGATCCGGATTTGGATGACTCATTCCACATCGAGAAAGGCATTTTGCTCGCACGCGAATTGCTGCTGTACGTGGCCGAGTTGGGCTTGCCCGCCGGCACCGAGGCCCTGGATCCCATCATGCCGCAGTACCTGTCGGAGTTGATTACCTGGACGGCGATCGGCGCCCGCACCACCGAGTCGCAAACGCATCGCGAGATGGCAAGCGGACTGTCGACTCCCGTGGGATTCAAAAACGGCACGGATGGTGCTCTGGCGGCCTCCATCAACGCGCTGCAATCGGTCCGCCGCCCGCATCACTTCCTCGGCATCACCCAGCAAGGTCAATCCGCCGTGTTTCGAACCACGGGAAACCGACACGCGCATATCGTCCTGCGCGGCGGCGGCGGCCGGGTCAATTACGACGCCGTGAGCATTGCCGTGGCTGAACGGGAACTGAAAGCGGCGGGATTGGCGGCCACGATCGTGGTGGATTGCAGCCACGGAAATTCAAACAAGGACGCCGACCTGCAGCCGCTGGTGGCTGAGAATTGCGTCACGCAGATTGTCGACGGCAATCGCTCCATCGTCGGATTGATGCTCGAAAGCCACCTCAAGGCCGGCAGCCAATCGATCCCAAAGGATTTGAGCAAGCTCGAGTACGGAATGTCGATCACCGATCCTTGCATCGACTGGCCGACGACGGAGAGTCTGTTGCTCAAGCTGCACAGCGCGCTCGAAGGGGTGGCAAGTCGCGCTCCAGCCTCGGCACCCTGATTTTGAGCGGCCTCACGCGCGCGTCGACCGGAAAATCACGTGTCGCCCACCACCGCCGGTAGCGTCGGCATGGACCATCGATTGGCACGAGTTCTCGCCAGGAAGGGTAAGAAGAGTCAAGGCACTGCGGCTTTGGCGCCTTGACTCTTTTTACCCTCCCAGGCGAGCACTAGTCCCAATAGGAAACCGCAATGTCCCATTTGGCGGCCAAGCTGCGCGCGGCGCTATCCGCGTTGACCAGCAACGCTCGATCCGCCTGGCGCATATGATCCAAATCGGAGGCGGAGTTGCCATAAGCGATCACCGGCGAATCCGGGTACTGCTCGCGCAGCCAGGTAAGGCAGTGGAGCTTCTCCTCACCGCGGCGGTTGGGGGTTTTAAGTCGCCCGTCCAGACGATCACCTTGCCATTCAATCTCGGTGCATAGGGTGCGCTCGAAGCCGAGCATCTGGCCGATCCGAGGAACATAGAGGTCCGGGCTTGCCGACAGCAGGACCAAATGGTCCCCCGCCGCGCGGTGCGCTTCGAGCACGGCAAGGGCGACGGGCCGAAATCGCTGTTTACGCTTAAGTTCCGCCACGAAGTTTTGCGCCCAAGCGTCGAGCACAGATCGCTTTTCGTCGTGCATCAGCATTCGGATGACAGTTGATTTGAGCGCTCCCCGGTCGCGATCTTGCCAATAGCGGGCAAGCGCCAGCGGTAATCGCCACAGCCCAAGAGCTCGGTAAGGCCGTCGAAGCGTATATCCGAGCAAGTAGGGGAACAGCGTATCGCGCCAGGTAAGCGTGCCGTCCAGATCGAAGAGGGCTACCCAGCGCTTTGCAGAGATGCCGTTAGTATGAGGCAAATATTTACCTTTAAATACACTAAGATAGACAACTTATATCGAATCATTATCGTGATGTCCCCGAGCTCAAGCCCTGCGCCTCAACCTCGATACAATCGACACCCATTATGACCTGTTCAATTGCCATCGTCGGCGTCGGCGCAATCGGCTCTTGGCTCGGCGATGCATTTGACAGGGCCGGGTGGCGGGTGTCGATGGTCGCGCGGGGTGCGACGCTCGAGGCGTTGCGCAGGTCAGGACTGCGCGTAGCGCGGGATAGCGAGATTCGCTCGAGCCATCCGCCGGCAGGTTCGGCCGATGAAATGGGACCGCATGACTTTGTCGCGCTCACGGTCAAGGCGCAGCTGTTGCCTGAACTGGCACCGCGATTGAGTCCGCTCATCGGCCCTGCGACGGTGCTGATCAGCGCCACCAACGGCATTCCGTGGTGGTTCTTTCAGGACTTTGGCGGTCCGCTGGAAAATGCAACGCTTGATTCCGTCGACCGCGGCGGATCACAGAAGCGAATATTTCCCAGGGATCGTACGCTGGGCGCCGTGGTCCATGCCTCCGTTCGCACCGTATCGCCCGGCTACAGTCAAGTCGTGGCCGCGGATCGGCTGATTCTTGGCGCGCCGAATGGCCTCAGCTCGCCGCAACTTCAAGCTGTCGTGCACGCACTTCGCGAAGGCGGCATCAATGCCCTGACATCGAACAATATTCGCGGCGAGGTCTGGAGCAAGCTCTGGGGCAATATGACGATCAACCCCTTGAGTGCGCTGACACGCAGCGGAACCGGCAAGCTGCTGGGCAATGCGGAAGTGCGCGAGCTATGCATCCGCATGATGGAGGAAATGCAGCTCTGCGCGCAGCAATTGAACTTAAAATTGGCCATGAGCGCAGCCGAGCGTCTTGGCGTGGCGCTCAGGCTCGGCGATTTCAAGACCTCCATGCTCGCAGACATCGAAGCCGGACGCCCGCTCGAGCTTGAACCGCAACTCGGAGCGGTGGTCGAGATTGCGCATCGGCTGAATGTTCCGACGCCGTTCCTACGCATGGTACTTGCCCTGACTCGACTGATTTCTGCGTAGAATTGCGTCTTTGGTTGAAGGGCAGCAATAGGCATGTACAAGAACGACAATAACATCGCGCGCGCGTGGTGCTTGGCCAACCTCGCGGCTCTAAGCTTGGCCAGCGTCGTTCATGCCGCGCCGGATAAGGCTGCGCCCATGCCGGCAGCCGCGCAGGGTTCTGCGGGGTTTTCTCACGTCAAATCGCTCGGCGGCATCGATGAATATCGGCTCGACAGCAACGGTCTAAGCGTGCTGCTGGTGCCGGATCACTCCGCGCCGGTGGTCACCTTTGAGGTTACCTATCAGGTCGGCTCGCGCAACGAAGTGACCGGCACTACGGGCGCCACGCACATCTTGGAACACATGATGTTCAAGGGCAGCGATACGTTCAACGACGCAAAGGGCAACAGCATCAAGCAGATGCTGGAAAGGGTCGGCGGGCAGTTCAATGCCAGCACCTCATTCGATCGCACCAACTACTTTGCGACCGTCGGCCGCGAAAGCCTGGAGGGCTACATCGCAATCGAGGCCGATCGCATGCGCCATCTTTGGCTGCATGAATCGGACCGGCAGGCGGAAATGACCGTGGTTCGCAACGAATATGAGCGCGGCAAGAACGATCCAGAGAGCGTGCTGCTGGAGGAGGTCATGGAGGCCGCGTATGTGGCGCTGCCATATCATCATCCGACCATCGGCTGGAAGAGCGACATCGAGCACGTGCCGATCGCAAAGCTGCGCGAGTTCTACGATACCTTCTATTGGCCGAACAATGCGACCCTCACTGTGGTAGGCGATATCGAGACCGATGCGGTGCTGGGGCTGATCAAGAAATACTACGGCGTCTATCCCCATTCGCCTGCACCGATTCCGGCAATCTACACCGAGGAGCCGGCGCAGAGCGGCGAGCGGCGGGTCGTCGTCAAGCGGCCGGGTGAGCTGGGCGCGATCATCGTCGCGCACAAAGTTCCGAACGGCAGAGACGCCGATCAAGCGGCGCTGGAGATGCTCGATGCCATTTTGAGCTCGGGTAAAAATGCCCGCCTTTATCGCTCGCTCGTCGATCAGGGGCTGGCCTTGAGCGCCGCTTCCGGAACGGATGTGCTTCGCGACTTGTCGCTGCACACCTTATACGCCGCGCTGACTCCCGGAACCACGCACGAGCAGGTCGAGCGGGCGCTGGTGGCGGAATTGAACAAGATCAAGGCGAGCGGCGTAACGCCCGCTGAAGTGGCCAGTGTCAAGCAGCAATACATTGCCGAGGATGCCTATAAACGCGACGGCACCGCAGCCGTCGCCAGCGAACTCAGCGAATGGATCGGGATCGGTGATTGGACCTTGTACATCACCTTTCCGCAGAAAGTTCAGCAGGTCACACCTGCGGATGTACAGCGGGTCGCAAAACAATATTTCAGCGCGGATCAGAGCACGACGGGATGGTTTGTGCCGGTGGCGCCAAAAGTGGAGAAGGGCTCGTGATCCGACTTTCTATGATGATGGCGTTGTTGGCGATCGCTGCGCCCGCGGGGGCCAACATGGCCGATCAAGCACATCGATCGAAAGTCGATGGAATTGATCTGATCACGTATCGCAGCAATGTGAAGGATGTGGTCATCATTCTAGGCGTGTTACCCGCAGGCGATGCCATGTCGGAATCGGGCAATATCGCCATCCCCACCTTGTCGGGGATGATGCTCGACCGCGGTACCAAGTCGCTCGATAAATTTTCGATTTCCGAAAAATTGGATAACATCGGCGCCGAGATCAGTTTTGCCGTCGGCGTGCAATCGCTCGAGATTCGCGCGAAATGCCTGAAGAAGGATTTGCCGTTGATCATCGATACGATGGCGGCGGAGTTGCGCACCCCGGCGCTGCTGGCGGCGGAGTTCAACAAGGCAAAGGAGCAGTTCATCGGCGAGCTCCAGGCTTCGCTGCAGAACAGCAGCGCCTTGGCATCCGAAGCCTTTGAACGGGCGGTATTTGCGGAGGGTCATCCCAATCGCCCGCACACCCTAAAGGAATACATCGCGGCGGCGAAGACCGCGAACCTCGAGGAGCTCAGGGCGTTCCAGGCAAAATACTATGGGCCCGCGCACATGACCTTGGTGGTCGTGGGCGACGTTGCCGACGCGGACACACAGGCTGACATCGCGAAGGCCTTTTCCGGGTGGTCCGGAGGGCAGGATTACCTGCGTGCGGCGAAACCGGCCGCGGCCGCGGCTTCGAACGAGATCACGGTGCCGCTCACGGATAAGCCCAGCGTGAATGTGCTGCTTGGTCAGCCCAGTGGGGTGCGCTACAGCGATCCGGATGGTTTAGCCCTGCACGTCGGTACGGCGATTCTGGGGCGTGGCTTTACCGGAAGGTTGATGAGCACAGTCCGCGACAAGGAAGGGCTGACTTACAACATCGGCGCGAGCATGGGAGATGACAGTGTCGTTGACGGCGTGTGGGAAGTCTCCGCCAGTTTTGCGCCCGCCCTTTTGAGCAAAGGTGTGGAATCGACCCGCCGCGAAGTGAGCAAATGGTGGAAGGACGGAGTCGCCGAGCAGGAACTGGCGGCGCGCAAACAAGGCGAGATAGGCAGCTACTTCGTGAGTCTATCGACGACCCTAGGATTAGCCGAGACCATTTTGGTGAATACGCAGCGCGGCTACGATCCCAGCTGGCTCGACGCCTATCCTAAAGCCCTGAAGGCGCTGACCCGCGATCAGGTCAACGCCGCAATCAAGACTCACATCAATCCGACCACCATGGTGCTGGTGGAGGCGGGCAGTGTGCCTGCGGCCGGCAAGTGAGTCTTGAGCGGCTCGCATGACCTGGGGGGACGAGTCTCGAATGGCTGGTATCCCCATCGCCTCGCGCGCACACGCGGGCCGGAAATCAGGTCTCGCCCAACACCGGCCCTAAACTTAAGCAGCTTTTGCCGGCGCCACGAGCTGGCGCAATACGTACTGCAGAATTCCGCCGTGCTGGTAGTAATCGAGTTCTTTGGGCGTGTCGATGCGCAGACGCGCCTCGAACTCGATGGTTTTGCCGGCATCCGTCTTGGCGATTACTTTGACCGTTTTCGCGGCGCCGCGGTTCAGCCCCACGATCTCGAAGGTTTCCTTGCCATCGAGTCCTAGGCTCTGTGCGTTCTGTCCGTCTTTGAATTGCAGCGGTAGCACGCCCATGCCGATCAGATTCGAACGGTGAATGCGCTCGAAACTCTCGGCGATCACGGCCTTCACGCCCAACAGCATCGTGCCCTTGGCGGCCCAATCGCGTGAGCTGCCTGTGCCGTATTCCTTGCCCGCGAGAATCACCAGCGGCGTGTTGGCCGCCTTGTATTTCACCGAAGCGTCAAAAATCGACATCTGCTCGCCGCTGGGAATGTGCAACGTGACACCGCCTTCGGTGCCGGGCAAGAGCAGGTTGCGCAGGCGGATATTGGCAAACGTGCCGCGCATCATCACTTCGTGATTGCCGCGGCGGGCTCCATAGGAGTTGAAATCCACGGCTTGTACGCCCTGAGCCATGAGGTATTTGGCGGCGGGGCTGGATTTTGAAATATTGCCGGCCGGCGAAATGTGATCCGTCGTGACTGAATCGCCCAGCACGGCGAGCGCGCGTGCGCCCTTGATGTCGACCATCGGCGCCGGCGTCATCGTCATGCCCTCGAAGTAGGGCGGATTCTTCACGTAAGTTGACTTTCCATCCCAGGAATAAATCTTTCCTGCCGGGGTTTTGATGGCCGCCCAGTTCGCATCGCCCAAAAATACATTGGCATAGCCCTTCTTGAACATGGCCGAATCAACCGAGGAGCCGACCGCTGCCGCCACATCTTTCGTGCTCGGCCAAATGTCCTTGAGGTACACCGGCTTGCCGTCCTTGCCGGTGCCAAGGGGTTCGGTGGTGATATCGATATCCAGACTGCCTGCGAGTGCATAGGCGACCACCAACGGCGGTGAGGCCAAAAAATTCATCTTGATTTCGGGATGCACGCGGCCTTCGAAATTGCGATTGCCGGATAGCACAGCGCAAGCGACCACATCGCCCACTCTGACGGCTTCAGAGATCTCGGGCTTCAAGGGGCCGGAGTTGCCGATGCAGGTGGTGCAGCCGTAACCCACCGTGTAAAAGCCGAGCTGCTCCAAATCATGCAGCAGACCGGCTTTGGTCAAGTAATCCGTTACCACGCGCGAACCGGGCGCGAGAGAAGTCTTCACCCAGGGTTTGACGTTGAGACCAAGCTTTCGCGCATTGCGTGCGAGCAGCCCGGCGGCCACGAGCACCGCGGGATTCGAGGTGTTGGTGCAGCTGGTGATGGCTGCGATCAGTACCGCGCCATCCTTGACCTCGAAACTTACATCGCCGACTTTCGCCGGTGCGCTTCCGGTCGCCTTGGGGTTTTTCTGAGTGCGCTCCTCGGCCATTTTCTTCACGCTGCTGCGATAGACGCTTTTCGCTTTGGTCAGCGGTACGCGGTCTTGAGGGCGCTTCGGTCCCGCGAGAGAGGGTTCAACCGTCGACAGATCCAATTCGACCACATCGGTGTAGTCCGCCTGCGGCGCGCCGTTGATGCGCCACAAACCCTGCGCCTTGGCGTAGGCCTCAACCAGCGCAATTTGCTCGGCAGATCGGCCGGTCAATTCCAGGTAGCGGATGGTTTCTTCGTCGATGGGAAAAATTGCGCAGGTGGAGCCGAACTCCGGTGACATATTGGCAATCGTGGCCCGGTCGGCAAGCGGCAAGCCTTTGAGGCCATCGCCGAAGAATTCGACGAACTTGTCGACCACTCCCTTCTTGCGCAACATCTCCGTCACTGTCAGGACGAGGTCTGTTGCGGTCGTTCCTGCCGGCAAGGCGCCAGTGAGCTTGAAACCGATGACCTGGGGTATCAGCATGGTGACCGGTTGCCCCAGCATGGCCGCTTCGGCCTCGATGCCGCCGACGCCCCAGCCCAAGACTCCCAATCCATTGACCATGGTGGTGTGCGAGTCCGTGCCGACCAGTGTGTCCGGATACGCGGACTTCTTGGCACCGGACTCGTCCGAAAAAATAACGCGCGCAAGCCGTTCGATATTGACCTGGTGCACGATGCCGGTGTTCGGCGGCACAACCTTGAAGTTGCTAAATGCGGTTTGTCCCCAGCGCAGGAACATGTAGCGTTCGCCGTTGCGCTGGAATTCGATCTCGTTATTGTGCTGCAGCGAATTGGCCGCGCCATATTCATCCACTTGCACCGAGTGATCGATGACCAGTTCCGCAGGTGCCAGCGGGTTGACCTTCTGCGGATCGCCGCCGAGTTTCACAATCGCCTCGCGCATGGCGGCAAGATCCACGATGCAGGGCACGCCGGTGAAATCCTGCATGATCACCCGCGCGGGTGTGAAGGCGATCTCATGACTCGGAAGCGCCTTCGGCTCCCACTTGAGCAGCGCCTCGATATCGCCCTTCGTCACGTTGACGCCGTCCTCGAATCGCAGCAGATTCTCGAGCAATACCTTCAACGAAAAGGGCAAGCGGTCCACATTGTGCGACTTGAGCGCCGCGAGACTTAAGATGTCGTATTGCTGCGCGCCCACCTTGAGCGTCGTTCGCGCCTTGAAACTGTCCGTCATGACCCCTCCACCGAAAAAAGAGAATTAAGGGAATTATAAGTGATTCTTCCGGCCGCGGGCGCGAGCTCGGAATTGAAGCGCGCGGCGATGATGCCGCCGCCGAGACAGCGCTCGCCTTGATAGAACACGGCGTATTGGCCCGGCGTTACTGAACGCGCAGGGCGATCCAACACGACACGCCAGCCTTCTGCGCTCGAACCCAGCACGCAGGCCAAATCATTCTGCCGATAGCGCGTCTTAACCGCGCAGGCGGTCTCATCACCAGCATCGTCGGGATTGATCCAATGCATCCGTTCGACAGTAAAGGCGTCAGACAGGAGCAACGGATGATTCTGATCCTGGACCACGATGAGCGCGTTGCGAGCCATCACTTTGTCGGCGACATACCAGGGCGCGGCGGCAGCGCCGGCGCGCCCACCGATCTTGAGACCGGAGCGCTGGCCGAGGGTGTACATGGCGAGCCCCGCGTGTTCGCCGAGGATTCGGCCGTCGACGGTCTCGATGGGTCCTCGCTCGGTGCGAAGATGCTGGCTCAAAAATTCTTGGAACGGCCGCTCGCCGATGAAACAAATGCCGGTGCTATCCGGCTTGTCGAACACCGGCAAGCCGGCCGCATGCGCCATGGCGCGGACCTGAGCTTTCTTCAGGCCGCCGAGCGGAAAAAGTGTCTTGGACAGGGCAGGGACCGCGACGCTATGCAGAAAATAGCTCTGATCCTTGGTGGAATCCGCCGCCTTCAGCAATTCAGGATAGGGACTTAAGTGTCGAACTTGCGCGTAGTGCCCCGTCGCGATCCAGTCGGCGCCCAAGCGTTGCATGTATTCCAAACAAACTCCGAACTTGATTTCTCGATTGCAAAGAACGTCCGGGTTCGGCGTGCGGCCCGCCGCATATTCGGCTAAGAACAGGCTGAACACGCGCTCGCGATATTGCTCCGCAAAGCTGACCCGATGCAGTGCGATACCTAGAATTTCACAAACGCGGCGCGCATCTTGGAAATCCGCCGCCGTCGTGCAGTAGCCGTCGTCGTCGTCCCAATTGGACATGAACAGGCCCTGCACCGAAAACCCCGCATCGCGCAACAACAGGGCCGCGACGGCAGAATCGACGCCGCCCGACATGCCGACGATGACGGTGCCTTCAGCGGGGGAATTTGGAAGGGGCTTGTGCATCCGCCCATTATACGGGCAATGCGGCAGCCCAAGCGTTACATGAGCATTTGCCGCATTTGCGATTCTTGCATGCTCGTTTGCCACACTTCATCGAAGAAGTTTAAGTAGCGGCGCACGACGGCCGGATCGTTCATGTCGGATATTCCATCCCAGCGATCCGCCTGCAGGCGATACACGAGTGCTTTGTCGTCGGCGATGATGAAGGCGCCGGCGCTGGCGGGGTATTCCGGACTCATCGCACGCAAATCGATGCAACTGGTCAGGCGGCGAGCCAGTGCGAGAAAGCGATTGTTATCGACCATCGCGCGTGACGGGTCGGCGAGCAATACCCTGACTTTGGCGTAGGAGCGTGCCAGGACCAGCCGCTTGATGGCTTCGAGGAAGGGTTCCTCGCCGTACACCAAAGGTTCCAAATCCTGAGTAAAAATTGACAGGAGGCGCTGCGCGGACTTGGCGACTTTCAAGCTGGCGTCGCGAACTTCGGGCATCGTGCTCAAAATGGTGCGAGTACCCGAACCCATAGAAGCCTCGCCGCCGGGCACGGGGACTTTGTCCGTCGCCGCCGGTTTTGAGCGTTCTTCTGTGTTTCCCGCCATAAGCTTGACCCCGACCCCGCGTACTTTGAGCTTGATAGTACCGTTTGCGTCGTACAGCCCCGTGCTAACTGCGTCACGTTTCAAGCAAGCCTGAGCGATTCAGCAGGCTCTTAGGGCGGCGCCTCGCGTCGAGCCAGCTGCGCCGCCAAGCCGACATAAGTCGCCGGCGTCAGTGCCATCAGGCGAGCCTTTTCCTCGGCCGGCAGGCCTAGGGAGGCGATGAATTCACGCATGGCATGCTCATCCACCGGGCGGCCGCGCGTGAAGGTTTTGAGCTTATCGTAGGCGTCCGGAATGCCATGGGCGCGCATCACAGTTTGCACAGCCTCGCCCAATACCTCCCACGCGCGATTCAGGTCATTGGCCACCCGCGCCTCGTCCAGCTCAATCTTCTCGAGTCCCGTCGCGAGGGACCTAAAACTGAGTACCGAATGACCGATCGCCACACCGACATTGCGCAGGACAGTCGAGTCAGTAAGGTCGCGCTGAAAGCGCGAGACGGGAAGCTTGTCTGCGAAGTGGCCCAACAGTGCATTGGCCAGCCCTAGATTGCCTTCCGCGTTTTCGAAATCGATTGGATTCACCTTGTGGGGCATGGTCGATGAGCCCACTTCCCCTGAAACCGCCCGTTGCTTGAAATACCCGATCGATATATAGCTCCACATATCGCGAGAAAAATCCAACAGCACGGTGTTCGCGCGCATGAGTGCGTGGCAATATTCGGCGATCCAATCGTGCGGCTCGATCTGCGTTGTGTGACGGTTTGATTGCAGCCCGAGGGAGCAGATGAATGCCGCGCTGAATGCCGGCCAATCCACCCGCGGCAGAGCGGCGACGTGCGCATTGAAATTGCCGACGGCGCCGTTCATTTTGCCGAGGATGGCGATGCGTTCGATTCCGCGCCGTTGCACCTCGAGGCGTGCGGCAACGTTGGCGAGTTCTTTGCCAACGGTTGTGGGCGTTGCGGCCTGCCCATGCGTGCGCGCCAACATTCCGACATTTGCGTACCGATGCGCGAGCGCGTCCAAGGTGGACCCCAAACTCTTTAGCATGGGCAGCAACAAGCTCTCGCGCGCATGCTTGAGCATCAGGGCGTAAGCGAGATTGTTTATATCCTCCGATGTGCAGGCAAAGTGCATCCACTCCAGTTCAGACGGCGTCGCGCCGCGTGCCTTGAGTTCCGCGCGCAGCCAATATTCGACCGCCTTGACATCGTGGTTGGTCCGCGCCTCGATTTGCTTGATGGCGTCCACATCGGTTGACTGCGGATTGCTTGCAAGCGCGGCGAGCAGTTCGCGTGCTGCGAGCGGCAGCTTGGCGAGCGCGTGGGCCGCGGGACCCTCTGCCAGCGCGAGAAACCAGGCGCACTCGACGCGGACCCGCTCGCGCATGAGCCCGGCTTCACTGAATATCCGGCGCACTTCGGCGAGTTTGCCGGCATATCGGCCATCGAGGGGAGATAGAGCGTCAGACAAAGAGGTGGACATCGGAGCGCCGGCAGCTTGAGTGGTAGAATGGGCAATTCTACCGTAAACAACCCTGATCCTGCGGAGTAAGGCGCGATGACAGCAACTACCCGTGTCGAGCGCGACAGCCTGGGATCGCTCGATGTGCCTGCCGAGGCGTTGTGGGGCGCCCAGACCCAACGTGCGATACAAAATTTTCCGCCGAGCGGACTGCGCATGCCGCGTGCCTTTATCGAGGCACTGGCGCTCATCAAGTATGCCGCAGCCGGGGCCAATGCCGAACTGGGCGATCTTCCCGCAGCCATTGCCGCAGCAATCCAAGAAGCCGCGCTCAAGGTCGCGACGGGCGCATACGACGATCAATTTCCGGTGGATGTATTTCAGACCGGCTCCGGCACCAGCAGCAACATGAATGCCAATGAAGTGATTGCCTCGCTCGCCTCCGGCACGCTGGGAGCGGCGGTGCATCCAAATGACCAAGTGAACATGAGTCAAAGTAGCAATGATGTGGTGCCGACCGCGATCCACGTTTCTGCCGCATTGCTGCTGCACCGACAATTGCAACCGGCGCTAAAGCAATTGCAGAAAGTCTTGGGCGAACGCGCCGCTGAGTTTGCCGGCATCGTCAAGACCGGCCGTACGCATTTGATGGATGCGATGCCCATTACGCTGGCGCAAGAGCTCGGCGCCTGGCAGTCGCAAGTCGCCTCCTGCGAAGCGCGCTTGGGCTCGGTGACGCCGCGGCTGCATGCGCTGGCTCAGGGCGGCACGGCGGTTGGCACAGGCATCAACGCAAGAGCGCAGTTCGGCGCTGTTTTCGCACGGCATCTGGCCAAGCGCAGCGGAATTGCATTTCGGCCTGCGGAGAATTACTTCGCAGCGCTGGCGGGTCAAGATACCGCTGTGGAACTGTCCGGCCAGCTCAAGGTCCTAAGCGTCAGCCTGATGAAGATCGCGAATGATTTGCGCTGGATGAACAGTGGTCCGTTGGCGGGTTTGGCGGAGATCGCGCTGCCGGCACTGCAGCCCGGCAGCAGCATCATGCCGGGCAAGGTCAATCCGGTCGTGGCCGAGTCCGTGACCATGATCGCCGCGCAGGTCATCGGCAACGACTCCACCATTACGCTCGCGGGACAGTCGGGAAATTTCCAGCTGAATGTCATGCTCCCGGTGATTGCCTACAATCTTTTGCAGAGCATGGAACTGCTGTCCATCGGCAGCCGCAACTTGGCGGATCATGCAATCGCTGGATTCAGAGTGAACCGCGATCGAATCCAGGATGCGCTGGCGCGCAACCCCATCCTGGTAACCGCGCTGAATCCCATTATCGGCTATGAGAAAGGCGCCGCAATCGCGAAAAAAGCCTATCGAGAAGGGCGGCCTATCTTGGATGTGGCCGTGGAAATGACCGACTTGAGCCGCGAAGAGCTGCGGCGGCTATTGGATCCGAAATCCCTCACCGAGGGAGGCATCAAGGGTGCGGGCAGCTAAATTTGACGATGGACTCGCTCTATACCAAACAGCATATCCGCGATGCGCTGGACCCAAAGCCTTCGACGCCTGAGGAAGACTTGCACTGGCTTAGCGCAGCGCCGCCTGAGGTGGCCGCGCGCGTGCGGGCGACATTGACGACGCGCCGCACGCCGGCCGCGGTGCTGATTCCGCTGGTTGAGCGGGAGTCGGGCATGACCGTGTTGCTTACGCAGCGCGCAACCACCCTAAAAGATCACGCCGGGCAGATAAGCTTCCCCGGTGGGCGCATCGAGCCGCAGGATGCCGATGCCTGGCACGCCGCGTTGCGAGAGAGCTTCGAAGAAATCGGACTGAGCGCGGAGCTGGTGGAATTTGCCGGCTATTTGCCGGATCACGTTGTGATCTCAGGATTTCGGGTGACGCCTGTGGTCGGTTTCGTCAGCCCCCGCTATCAGCTCAAGATCGCGGCCGCGGAAGTGCACGATGTCTTCGAAGTACCGCTCGACTACATCCTGGACGCCGCCAATCACAAATCACGTCAACGTAACATTGGCGAGCTCAAGGTCGATATTCACGACATACCCTACGGTGAGCGCAATATCTGGGGCGCCACGGCGGGAATGCTGATGACCTTAAGAAGGCGGCTATTGCAGCCGCCGACGCATGCGCGCGCTGTGCGGCCAACATGAGTGTTCGCGTAACCGAACTGCTTGCGATCATGGCGCGGCTGCGATCGGCCGACGGCTGTCCCTGGGATCGGCGGCAATCCTTCGCAAGCATCGCGCCCTATACCATTGAGGAAGCCTACGAAGTGGCTGACGCGATAGAACGCGGCGACCTAGGCAGTCTCAAGGACGAACTGGGAGATTTATTGTTTCAAGTGGTGTTCCATTCGCAGATGGCAAGCGAATCCGGCCAGTTTGATTTTGAAGCAGTCGCAGGCGCGATTTGCGACAAGCTCACGCGGCGCCATCCCCACGTATTCGGCGATGGCGGCCCCTTGAGTCTATCCGAGCAAACCGCCGCTTGGGAGGACATCAAGGCCGAGGAGCGCGGCGCGGCGCAAGTTTCGGCACTGCACGGTGTACCAAAGGCGTTGCCGGCGCTGCTGCGCGCCTACAAGCTCAGCAAGCGGGCTGCTCGCGTCGGGTTTGATTTTGAGCATGCCGGCCAATGCGCCGACAAGGTGGATGAGGAGCTCTCAGAAGTGCGCGCGGCAGCGCTCGCCTCGCCTCAAGGTTCGGCCGAGATCTTCGAAGAAGTCGGCGACCTGTTGTTTGCGGCCGCAAATCTCGCGCGCAAGCTGAATGTCGATGCCGAGGCGGCATTGCGCGCCGCCAATGCGAAATTCGAGCGTCGCTTCCGCGGCATGGAGACGCTCGCGGCTCAGCGTGGGCAAGTGTTTTCTGAACTGGAGCTCGCGGCCCAAGAGGACCTCTGGCAAGCAGTCAAGCGTGGCGAATAAGCGATGATCGATAGTGATAGCGCTGCGCGGCGTGCCGCTGCGCGCGCAGCGGCGCAATTGCAGTTCAAGCACGATCCCGAGTTGCCCATCACCGCCCAGCGCGAGGCGATCCTAAAAGCGCTGGCCGATCGGCAAGTGCTCATCGTTGCAGGCGACACGGGGTCCGGTAAGAGCACTCAGCTGCCGCAATACTGCCTCGAATTGGGTCGGGGCATGGCCGGGCTGATTGCCCATACGCAGCCGCGACGTCTCGCCGCGCGAGCTCTAGCTGCGCGCGTGGCGGAGGAATTGGGCCAGCCAGTGGGCCGCAGCGTGGGTTTCAGAGTCCGCTTTGCGGACCAGGTATCGGACGCCACGCGCGTGGTGCTCATGACTGATGGCCTGCTGCTCGCCGAATTGGCATCTGATCCTATGCTGCGCCGCTACGACACTGTGATCGTTGACGAGGCGCACGAGCGCACCCTCAACGTGGATCTATTGCTGGGAGTGCTGAAGCGGCTCCTGCCGCGCCGACCGGAGCTGAAACTCATTGTGACCTCGGCGACCCTCGATGTTGAGCGGGTATCGCGGTTCTACGACGATGCGCCGATCATCACGGTCAGCGGCCGCAGCTATCCGATCGAAGTGCGCTATCGGCAATCCGAAGAGGGAGATGAAGACCCTGATCTGCCGCTGGCTGTGCTCGAGGCCTACCAGGAAATCGCCACCGAACCCGGAGAGATCGGCAATGGCGACATCCTGGTGTTTCTGCCGGGCGAACGTGAAATTCGCGATGTGGGCGAGCTGCTCGAGCGCGAACTTCGAGAGCGCGTCGAGGTATTGAGCCTGTATTCGCGTCTGCCTTGGGAACAGCAGAGCAAGATTTTTCAGCGCGGCGCGCGGCAGCGCATTGTGCTGTCGACCAACGTAGCCGAGACATCGATCACTGTGCCCGGCATCCGCTCCGTCATTGACTCAGGTCTCGCGCGCATCAGCCGCTACAGTGTGCGCAATCGGCTGCAGCGCCTGCCCATCGAAGCGGTGTCCCGCGCCAGCGCTGATCAGCGCAAGGGCCGCTGCGGCCGCCTCGCCGCCGGTCTGTGCATGCGGCTGTACAGCGAGGAAGATTTTGAGCAGCGCGCGGCCTTCACGGAGCCTGAGGTTCTGCGCACCAACTTGGCGGCGCTGTTGCTGCGCCTCGCGGCGGACGGATTGGGGCCGGCCGAGGATTTTCCCTTCATCGATGCGCCCGATTCGCGGGCGCTCAACGACGGATATCGCCTGCTACAGGAGCTGCAGGCGCTCGATGAGGAGCGCCGCATCACCCGCCGCGGCAGAGCCATGGCGCGGCTGCCGCTCGATCCGCGCTTGAGCAGAGCCTTGCTCGAGAGCCAGCGCTTTCACGCGGAAAGCGAACTCTTGGCCATCGTCTCGGGATTGAGCGTGCCCGATGTTCGCATCGGCGAGGATCCTGCGGAAGGCGCCACCTTCGATGACACCAAGTCGGAATTTTCCGCGCTGCTCAAATTGTGGCGGGCATATCGCGCGGCGCGCGAAGGACCGCGACGCGAGCTGCGCCGCTGGTGCAAGGAGCACCATTTGTCGGTGCTGCGGTTGTCCGAATGGGAAGATGTCTACACCCAGGTGGTGGATCGAGCGCGCGAGCTGGGCCTGGTCGCGCAACGCGCGAAGGCGAGCTACACGGGTGTGCATCGCGCTTTGCTGGCGGGTTTTTGCACCATGGTGGGCACTCGCGGCGAGGATGGTGCCTACCTTGGAACCCGCGGTGTGCATTTTCATATCTTCCCAGGCTCGCCGCTGGCACGACGCCGTCCCCGCTGGGTCATGGCCGCGGCCATCGTCGAGACTTCCCGCGTGTTCGCGCGGCGCGTAGCAGAAGTCGAGCCCATGTGGATCGAATCCGCGGCTGCGCATCTCGTAAAACGCGAATATCTGGAGCCCGACTGGGACGAAGCGCGCGAGCAAGTCGTCGCCCGCGAGCGTATCAGCTTCCTTGGGCTGATCTTGAGCGCCGGGCGTTTAGTGAACTACGGACCCATCGCACCGGAAGAGTCGCGCCTCATATTCTCGCGCGAGGCCTTGGTCTATCAGCGGCTCAAGCAGCGGCCGGACTGGTTGCTGGCAAACGACGCCGCCGTGAGAGAGGCACAGCAGATCGAGGAGCGCCTGCGTACCCGCGATCTGGTGCATGCTGCAGAATCCTTTGTCGAATTTTACGATACCCACTTGCCGCGCCAGGTATCGAGTGCGGCGACCTTGGAGCATTTCAATCGGCACCTCTCGCCGCAGCAACGCGAGGCGCTGACGCTTACCCCGGAGTGCATTTTCGCACGCCTGCCTGAAGCTGAGGCGTTGGCGCAATTTCCTGAAAATACCCGCGTTGATGCGTTGACAGTTCCAGTTGAATATCACTTCGCTCCCGGAGAAACCCAAGACGGCGCAAACCTCAAGGTGCCCCTGCTGGCATTGCCTTCTTTGACGCGCGCGGCGATTGATGCGGCGATACCGGGAATGGCCGCGCCACGCATTGAGGCGCTGCTGCGCTCCCTGCCGAAGGATGCGCGCCGCCGCTTGATTCCGGTGGCGGCAACTGCTGCGGTGTTTCTCGCGGACACGCACGGCGCGACAGCCGACGCCGCGCATTTGAAATCCTGGCTCAAGGAAGGGCGCGGCATTCCCGAAGCGCTGCTGCGTTTCGATCCGTCGGCGGTGCCGGTGCATTTGACGCCGCATCTTCGCGTCATCCACGAAGGCAGGGAAATCGCGCACGGTACGGATCTTGAGCGATTGCGCCGCGAATGTGCAGTGCTGGCGCGCGCAGAGCTCGATCGACAGGCGCGCGCCGCCTTTATCGGCGGTTGGCGCCGCTTCGAACTCGATCGGTTGCCGGAGCGGGTGCCTCTGACACTGGAGCAGGGCACGATTTGGGTGTTTCCCGCGCTTGAGCAGCGGGAGTCGGGACTGCACGTGCAATACCAATGGTCCGTCGAGGAAGCACAGCGTATCTGGCGGGACGGGTCCGTTCGACTGGCGCGGGCGATGTTGGAACGTCAGTCGCGGGATCTGGCCAAAACCATCGGCAGTTCCGTCTCGTTGCTGCTGAGTGCCAGCCCTTACCTTGGCAGTGATGCGCTCATCGATGCGCTATTGCAGCTGACAATACGCTGCGCCTGTTTCGCGGAGACAGAAGCGCCGCGAACAAAGGCAGAGTTCGAGGCCGCCATCGACAAGGGAAGAGAGCGCCTTTACCCCTGCCTCGAACAAATGAGCACGACGATCCAGAGTTGGCTCAAGGAGGCGAGCGAGGTGCGGCAGACGCTCGATGACTCGCGCGTCCGGCTGCAGGCGGACGCCGACGAGGAAACGCGCCGGCACCTCAAGCAACTTCTGGACTTCGCAACCATCAATACAGCGTCGCTGGATTGGCTGCGCCAATTGCCGCGTTATCTGAAGGCGGAGCAGCGACGCTGGCAGCGCAACACGGTGCGCGGCAGTGAACCCAAGCACATCGTGCCGGAACTTCAGCAGTGGTCGGCCCGCTATCAGGATCTGGAGAAGCGCGTGGCTGCGGAATTGCGCTGGACACCCAAGCTCACCGAATTGCGCTTCTGGATCGAGGAATACCGCGTGTCGTTGTACGCTCAGGAATTGAAAACCTTGGGCCCGATTTCCGCAGCACGTTTGGAGCAACGTGCCGCAGAAATCGAGTCCTGGCTCGGCCGCTAGACGTCGAAGCGAATTCCCTGTGCGAGCGCCATCTGTCCACTCCAATTGATGGTGTTGGTTTGGCGCCTCATGTAGGCCTTCCAAGAATCAGAACCCGCTTCGCGCCCGCCGCCGGTGTCCTTTTCACCGCCGAAGGCGCCGCCAATTTCCGCACCGGAGGTTCCCAGATTGACATTGGCAATACCGCAGTCGCTGCCGTCAGCCGAAAGGAATTGTTCGGTGGCCTGCAAACTGTCGGAAAAAATCGCCGATGAGAGGCCATAGGCCACCGAGTTTTGCAGCGCCAGCGCCTCCTCGAGCGTCTCAAAGCTCATCAAATATAAAATCGGCGCAAAGGTTTCGGTGCGTACCACGGCCATTCCGGCATTGGCGCGAATGATGCTCGGTTCGACGAAATTGCCAGGGCCCGGAAACACCTTCCCTCCCCAGAGCACTTGTCCACCTTCGGCTTGCGCCGCGGCGATGGCAGCGGAGTAGCGCTCAACCGCGCCTGCATCGATCAAGGGACCCATCAGGGTACCGGATTCGAGCGGGTCGCCGATGCGCACCTGAGCGTAGGCAGCGAGCAGACGTTTTTCGAGTGCGGCAGCGCGCGAGCGATGCACCAGCACTCGACGCGTAGTGGTGCAGCGTTGACCGGCGGTTCCGACGGCGCCGAAGACAATCGCGGGCACCGCCAGGTCCAAGTTGGCGTGTTCATCGACGATCAATGCATTGTTGCCGCCCAGCTCCAGAAGGCTTTTGCCGAGACGTTGCGCGACACGCACACCGATCTGCCTTCCCACATGCGTGGATCCCGTAAAGGACACCAGCGAAACGCGCCGATCGTCGACGAATCGGCCGGCAAGATCGGTGCCGGCGTCGATGAAAATCTGAAATATCGGCGGCAGCGCGAGACGCTGCAGCACTCGATTGCAAATATTTTGCACGGCGAGCGCGCACAGGGAGGTCTTGGGCGAAGGTTTCCAAACGGTCGCATTGCCGCTGATGGCTGCCAGGAATGCATTCCAAGCCCAGACTGCGACGGGAAAATTAAATGCGGAGATCACGCCCACGACGCCCAACGGATGCCACTGTTCGTACATGCGATGCTGCGCACGCTCCGAGTGCATGGTGTTGCCATACAGCATACGCGCTTGTCCGACCGCGAAATCCGCGATATCGATCATCTCCTGCACTTCGCCATCGCCCTCAGCCTTGATCTTGCCGTTTTCCATCGACACCAAGCTACCGAGCGCATCTTTAACAGCGCGTAACTCCTCGCCAACCTGGCGCACGGCCTCACCGCGCTTGGGCGCCGGCACGCGCCGCCAGGCGGCTGCGGCGTTGAGCGCCGAATTCATGACATGTTCGTAATCGACGGGCGTTGCGCCGCGCACCTGTGCCAGGCGCTGTCCGGTCGCCGGGTTGATCGATTCAATCAGCGGCCCGCTGCTGTCGGCGCTCCAGCCGTGACTGCCGGACCATGTGCCGGCGTTAATGTCCTGAAGTCCCAGGGATTCGTGCGGCTTGCTGTGCTTCATAGTTCAATTCTCAACGTAACAAGGGTCAAAACTGAGGGGGCGCATTTTGACTTGGGTTGGCGTACAACGCTAGCATCCCTGAATGACGACCACTCCCGCCTTGACCAACTGGCATCCGGCGACTTGGGAAAGCCGACCCGCGGCGCAACAGCCCAAATATGCCGATGCGGCCGCATTGCAGCGCGCCGTTGCTGCTTTGAGCCGGCTGCCGCCGCTGGTGGTGTCGTGGGAAATCGAGGCGTTGACCGCCAAGCTGGCGCAAGCGCAACGCGGCGAGCAGTTTCTGCTTCAGGGCGGCGATTGCGCTGAAAGCTTCGAGGACTGCGAGTCGGATAATATCGCGCGGCGCCTGAAGATCCTTCTGCAAATGAGCCTGGTTTTGCTGCAGGGCCTGAAGAAGCCCATTGTCCGCGTCGGCCGTTTCGCCGGCCAGTACGCCAAACCGCGTTCGGCGGATACGGAAACTCGCGAGGGAGTGACTCTGCCGACGTATCGCGGCGACAACGTCAATCGGCCCGGTTTTAGCGCGGCGGAGCGTGAGCCGGATCCGGAACTCTTGCTCCGCGGCTATGAGCGCGCGTCATTAACCCTGAATTTTGTGCGCGCGCTGATCGATGGCGGCTTTGCCGATCTGCATCATCCGGAATACTGGGACTTAGGGTTTTTACGGCATGCGCCGCTGCGTGAGGCCTACCAACAGATCGTCGATTCGATTGCTGAGTCGATGGATTTTTTCGAATCCATGAGCGGGCAGCGCGTGCATGCGGCGACGCGGGTTGATTTCTACACCAGCCACGAGGGATTACATCTCTACTCAGAACAGGCGCAGACTCGCTACATCGAACGCCAGAAGCGCTGGTACAACCTCTCGACGCATATGCCTTGGATTGGAATGCGTACCGCCAATATCGACGGCGCGCATGTCGAATATTTTCGGGGAATCTCCAACCCGATCGGCGTGAAGGTGGGTGCATCGATGAGCGCAGAATGGTTGCAGGAGCTGATTCAGGTGCTCAACCCGCAGAATCAGCCCGGCCGTCTGACCTTTATCCATCGTTTCGGCATCAAGGATATCGAACAACGACTGCCCGACATGATCCGCGCGGTTCGGGCCACCGGTTCGCAGGTTCTATGGGTGTGCGACCCGATGCATGGCAATACTGAAACCACGGCGGGCGGCATCAAGACACGGCGATTCGACAATATTTTGGGCGAAGTCGAAGCCGCGTTTCGCATTCACAATGAAGAAGGCTCCATGCTGGGCGGCGTGCACATAGAGCTGACCGGCGAGGATGTAACCGAGTGTGTCGGTGGGGCTCGAGGCTTGACCGAGGGCGATCTGGCGCGCGCTTACAAATCGCAGGTTGATCCGCGCTTAAATGCCGAACAAGCGCTGGAACTCGCCATGCTCATTGCGCGCCGCGCGGGCGCGGGTCATCGCATTGCCAAGACGTCGCGGCCGCGCGCGTGACCATTGCACAATTTGTCAAGGAACCCTTGGAAGGGAAGACCTCTCTGTCCCGCGCATTTTGGTTGTACTACGTCTTGGGGTCGCTCTTGTACGGTTCTTTGGAACTATTCCTCAATCCCGAGAACCAGTTTCTGATGCGGGTCTATACGATTTTGGGCTTGATCTTCGCGGTCTACGCCACCGTCGGCATCTACCGCTGCGCGAAGAATTGCAAGAGTCCGTGGGTTGCACGTTCGGCGCGAGTCGGCGCGATCATCTCGTTAGTGCTGCTGCCGGTGTTCACGTACCTGGAACTTAGCGGCGCCGTCACAATTGCCGACCTAGTGGGAGGACAGTTGCCTGAGTGACGCGGCCGCGGGGCTCGAAGTCGATCATGCGTTTATTGGCGGCCCCCGCGGAGCCCCACAAGGGGACGCACTGTTGCGGCTCGGATTTGTCGAAGGATCCGGCAACACCCATCCTGGCCAGGGCACAGCCAATCGCCGCTTCTACTTTGATAACTTCATGCTGGAGCTGTTGTGGGTGACGGATCCGGGCGAGGCGCGCAACGAAAAAACACGCCCCACGCGCCTTTGGGAGCGGTGCGAAGCCCAGGACAGCCAGGTGAGCCCGTTTGGAATCGTTTTTCGATCAACGGGCACGCCGGCGGCGGCGGCGCCTTTCGCCACCTGGTCATATACGCCGATCTACCTGCCGCCCGGTCTCGCAATGCAAGTCGCCGAAGGTACGACTCTCAACGAACCGGAACTGTTCTATTTGCCGTTCATAAAACGTGCATCGGCGCGGACCGAGCCCGTGGAGCATGCGCCGCCGATCCGGCGAATTCGTGGATTGTCGGTGGGGTTGCGAGGCCGAGACACCTTGTCGGCCGCGTCGCGTTGCGCCGAACAACACGATCTCCTGGGCTATTTCGAAGCGCCGCAGCCGTTGCTCGAGATTGCATTTGAAGGTTCGGCCGGCATGCGCATCGACCTGCGACCCGAGTTGCCGCTGGTGTTTCGCGGCGCTTAGAGCTAACAGCCCGCAGCTTTAAGTTCGCAAGTAGCTCGCGCCGTTGACGTCAATCACGCAACCGGTCATCGCGGCGGGCGCATCCAGAGCGCAGTACACGGCCGCATTCGCAATTTCATCGGCGCGGTTCACGCGGCCCAATGGGTGTTGCGCGAGAATTGCCGGCCCATCAGGGCCTTCGAGATGGCTAGTGGCCATTTCCGTTTCCACCCATCCCGGCGCCACACAGTAGAGGTACACGCCTGCGGGAGCGAGGGCTCTGGCCAGGGATTGCGATAGCGCGTTGAGGCCTGCCTTGCTGGCCGCATAAGCGGGTGCATCAGGTTCGCCGCGAAATGCGCCGCGGGAGGAAATGTTGACGATTCGCCCGCGGCCGAATTCCGCAGCTTTCTGCCGCGCGGCCATGCTTTGTGCGGCCAGTAGCGACAAACTCGCAGGCGCCACGAGGTTGGTCGCAAGTGTTTGTTGCCAGGCCGATTGCCAATCACCGTACGCGGTCTTAAGAGGCGGATGAAAAATATACAGACCCGCGTTGTTGATGAGGATGTCGACCGCTCCGAGCGAATCGCTGACCCGTTGCCAGAGCAGGCTCGCTTCGTTTGGATCGGACAGGTCCGCATCAAAGCTCGCATGCCCCTTGCCGGGAAGACTTTCGAGACTGGCAGCGGCGGCCTTGCGGTTGTTGCGGTAGTGAAGCGCGACGCGCACCCCGCGCTGCGCCAGTTGCAGAGCGATGATGCTCCCAATGCCGCGCGATGCGCCGGTCACCAGTGCAACCTTGTTCGAGTCAGGCGAGGTCACGTTCTAGTTTCGCCGTGCCGGCCCAGAATTGTGCCCGGAGTTATTCCCAGGACTATTCCCTGTCCCAGGTTTGTACCCTGGATTGTGATGAGGTGGTCGATGCGAATGCTCCGGTCGCCTACGCGCGACGAATCCCGCACCCTGGATGATGGTGTAGGAATTTCCACCCGCCTCGGTGCCATAGTCTTCGGAATCCTGCTCGTCGTCGGCGGAGGCGCTCTGATCGGCGTACGCCGGTGCATAGCGCCGCTCGGATCCATAAGCGCGCGCATAGTGGATCACGGGGGTCGCAGGCATGGTATTGATCGGGCTTACGTCGAGCAGGGTCGATTTTTCGCCGCAGGGATTATTGGAGTAGGTCTTCACGCCCTTCGTGATGCATTCCCAAATCTGTCCTGGCTGTACTTCCGGCTCAGCCGCGGTTTGCGCTGGATCTGGCGCGAGCATGGGAGCCGAATCAGGTTCCGCGCCGGAAGGAGGGGCTTCCGATGTTGAGGGCGCCGGCATTGCTGGGGCTGAAACAGGCGGTCGCACGGCGGGTTGAGCCGCGACCACGGGCGTCGGCGCCAAGGTCGAAGATAAGGCCGTCACGTCTCTGTGAGTCGACACGGCCGCGAAGGCAACCGCAATGGTCGCCGCCGATAGGCCGCCTAGAATCCAGGGCAGCAAATCGCGTTCCTTGTTCATGGTGCGATTATCCTCCCCCGCGCAAGGAGTGGGGGTGAATATCCCGACAGTTTGCGGTGCATTCGACCAAAGGTCGGACTCTACATCGTATTAAAGTGGATTCGATAGTATGCATTTAATCAATTGTTATAAAAGGGGTTATCAAATTCGTAGCCTGGCCGAGTCACGGCAGCAATACATAAGCTGGCGCGCACCGAACCCGATCAGTCGGCATGCTAGATTGGCGCCATGACAACGCTCGACAATCCGGTCTCAAACCCCATTCTGCCGGCACCGTTGCCGCGTCAGCGTCGCTTGTCCTTGTTCGAATTTATCGGCGCGCTGCGCGATAGCGCGATCGACTCCTTTGCACAAGAGGCCTATGAGCTCGACATTCTGGAGCGCAGGATATTTGGGCGCCGTTTATTTGTGCTCAATGATCTGGCCGCCATCAAGCACGTGCTGATCGATAACGCGGCGAACTATCAAAAGACTGAGATTACGCGTCGAATTCTTGAGCCGGGTCTTGGCAAGGGACTGATTACGTCTGAAGGGGAGACGTGGCGGCAACACCGCCGCGCCATGTCGCCGGCCTTTGATCATCGCAGCATTGCTGCTTACACACCCATCATGACGGGCGCCGCTGAAGAACTGCTGACGGAATGGGGCAAGGTACGCGCGGGGACCGGCGTCGATGTCCAGCCTGCGATGATGGAAGTGACGCTCAACATCATTTCGCGCACCATGTTTTCGAGCGATTCCGACGACATCGTCACCATCATGGCGCGTAGCGCCGGCCGCTATCAGGCGGAAATGCGCCCGAATATCATGGATATGATGGGCTGGCCGAAATGGCTTGCTAGCCTGCCCAGAAATCGAGTGGCGCAGCGCACGCTGGGCGAGTTCGACCAAGTAATCGATCGGCTGATCGAAGAGCGCACACGCGATCCGGGAAATAATCCCAAAGATCTGCTGGCGAGATTGATCGCGGCTCGCGATGATCAAACCGGTGGTGGTATGAGCGCGCAAGAAGTACGCGACCACGTCATCACCATCTTCTTGGCCGGTCATGAAACCACTGCTATGGCGATGACGTGGACCTGGTTTCTCTTGTCTCAGCACCCGCACGAGGAATCGAAATTGCACGCTGAACTCGATTCCGTGCTCGGCGGTCGCACCCCGACGCATGAGGACTTGAGCAAGCTCACCTATGCCCGTATGGTGGTCGAAGAATCCATGCGGATTTATCCCCCGGTGCATACGATCGGGCGAGAGGCGATCGGCGCTGATACCTTGGCGGGTCGGCATATTCCGAAAGGTTCGACGATTCTAATCGCGCCCTGGCTGCTTCACAGACACGTAAAGCTCTGGGAGAACCCCGGTCGTTTCGATCCTGAGCGCTTCTCGCCTAAAGCGTCCGCGGCACGACCGCGTTTCTCCTACCTGCCGTTTGGCGGAGGCAAGCGCATTTGCATCGGCGCCGCCTTTGCCGTGGCCGAAGCAACGGTTCTGCTCGCCACTCTGGCTCAACGCTATAGCCTGCGGGTCGTTCCCGGCCATAATGTCCAGCCTCAGGGCCTGATCACCCTTCGCGCTCGCCATGGCATGAAAATGCTTCTGATGCCAAGGAGTTCCGGATCTAGCGTTTGAGTCATTAAGATTAACTAATTCAATTAGTTACTGGATTTATCTCGATTATAGTTTTGTGACGGCCGGCAGTTTTTAAAAACCCGGCTTGCCCTGCCGCCGACAGGTGCTATTCTCACTCGCGAACCTTCCCCGCAGCCGAGCCGTAGGGCGCCCAAAGCCGCTTAAGCCCGGATAGCCAAGCAAAGATTGGCGGCCGCGAGGAATCTTTTCCCCCGTGCTGGGGGCTGACAAGCTTTTCAAGCCTTCTGGGCCAGGTTCAGTTGCGCTCGGGTTAGTCCAAAGTCCAAGCGCGATCGATGGCGGGCTACGTGGTTTATCCACGTAGCCCGTTTTTTATTGTGTGCCGCGTGTGATACACCTTCCTCCGCATGAACTCGATTTTTGACGTTGATTGCAGGCGCTGCCCGCGCCTAGCCGCGTTTCTGGATGCCGTCCACGCCGAGGAACCGAAGTACTACTGTCGGCCCGTACCGCCGTTCGGTGACCCGAGCGCGCGTCTCGTTCTTGTTGGATTGGCGCCAGGGATGCATGGTGCCAACCGCACGGGACGTCCCTTCACCGGCGATCATGCCGGCATATTGCTATATCGCACCTTGTACAAGTTTGGGCTTGCGACCGCTCCTGAATCGATCGCCGCCGATGATGGCCTGCAACTGCTCAATGCGCGCATAACCAACTCGGTCAAGTGCCTGCCGCCGGCAAACAAACCGCTGCCTGCCGAGGTCAAGCAGTGCAACGCGTATCTGCGGGCCGAGCTTGAGCAAAGCCCAAATGCCCGAGTGATTCTGGCCTTAGGCGCGATTGCCCATGCGGCTGTTCTGCGAGCCTATGGGATGCCCCCGGCCAAGTTTCGCTTTGCGCATGGCGCGCAGCACGAGTTGGGCGCGGGCCGGCTGCTCCTTGATTCGTATCACTGCAGCCGCTACAACACCCAGACGCGGCGGCTTACTACAGAAATGTTCGAAGCAATTGTCGAAAAGGCTCGAGAGCTGGCGCTGCCTAAGGGTGACGCGTCATGAATGCCGTTTCCGAACAATTCGACGCCAAAGTGTTCGTTGACAGTCTTCCCGCCCGCCCGGGCGTCTACCGGATGCTCGATAGCGACGGGCAAATTCTCTACGTCGGCAAGGCACGCAACCTCAAGAGCCGCGTTGGCTCGTATTTTCAGCCGAGTAATGTGCAGCCCAAAGTCCAGGCTTTGATCGCCAAGACTGCCAATATGGAAGTGACGATCACCAACTCCGATACCGAAGCGTTGCTGCTCGAATACAACTTAATCAAGAGGCATCGGCCGCGTTTTAATGTCGTGTTGCGCGATGATAAAAGCTTCCCGTATTTGCATCTGGAAACCCAGCACGAATTTCCGCGCTTGAATTTCTACCGCGGTTCCCGCAAGGAGCCGGGGAAATATTTCGGACCCTATCCCTCGGCCGGCGCGGTGCGCGATACGCTGCAGCAGCTGCAGAAGCTTTTTCGCATCCGCAATTGCGACGACACCTATTTTTCGAACCGCTCGCGGCCCTGCCTTCAGTATCAGATTCAACGCTGCACGGCGCCCTGCGTGGGTTTGGTCTCCAAGGAGCACTATGCGCGCGATGTGAGCGCCGCAATCAAGGTGCTGGAAGGCCGCAACGACGAGGTCGGTGAAGAGTTGGGGCGGCGTATGGATGCGGCCGCAGAACGCTTGGAATTCGAGGAGGCCGCGCAGCTGCGCGATCAACTGGCGAAGCTCAAGGTCATCCAGGCCCAACAAATCGTGACCGCAGGGGCGGACCACGATGCGGACGTCATCGCAGTTGCCGCCGCCAACGGCGAGTATTGTGTGGCCCTGATGTTTGTGCGGGCCGGCCGCAGTCTCGGCAGCACTACGTTTTTCCCAAAGGCACCGTTTGCCGAATTGCCGGAAGTTCTTGCGGCATTTGTCATGCAATACTATTTGGAACGCGACGCCCCGGCGGAGATCATCGTGGAGCAGGACTTCGAGGAGATGCAGCTGCTGGAGACGACCTTGGCGCAACGCTTGGCGCACAAGGTGCGCATTTGCAGCTCGGTACGCGGCATTCGCGCGCGCTGGCTGGAGATGATGCACACCAACGCGGAGCAGGCCTTGAACATGCGCAGATTGGCGCGCGCCGGCATCGAATCGAGCCTCGAGGATTTGCGCGAGGCCTTTGATCTCGAGGAAGCCCCGAATCGCCTAGAGTGCTTTGACATCAGTCATACGGGCGGCACCGACACGGTGGCGTCCTGCGTGGTGTTCGGCGTCGAAGGCCCGCTGAAGAGCGACTACCGGCGCTTCAATATCAGCGGCATCCAGCCCGGCGATGATTACGCGGCGATGTACCAGGCACTGACGCGGCGCTATAAACGAGTGCGTGACGGCGAGATCGTCAAGCCCGACGTGCTGCTCATCGACGGGGGTAAGGGGCAGTTGGCCGAAGCGGCCAAGGTTCTCCACGAGCTCGGGGTCGGCGGAATAACCCTGATCGGCGTCGCCAAAGGCGTTGATCGGCGGGCAGGGCAGGAGCAACTATTCTTGTTGGGTCAGGACACCCCCACTATACTGCCGCCGGACTCCCGTGCATTGCATCTAATTCAGCGCGTGCGCGACGAGGCGCATCGTTTTGCAATCGCAGGACATCGCAAAAAGCGCGCCAAACGTCATAGCCAGTCGATACTCGAAACCATTCCGGGCTTAGGGCCGGTCAAGCGGCGCGAGCTACTGAAGCAATTCGGCGGTCTCCAAGGAATACTCCGTGCCGGCATCGATGATTTCATTCAAATTCGCGGCCTCGGGCGAGAACTCGCCCAGGTAATCTATGAACACCTCCACCCAGGGCGATAAGCCTCGATCGCATTTCAACCTGCCCAACACGCTGACGTGGTTGCGGATTTTAATGATTCCTGGCGTGGTGATTCTGTATTACTTGCCGTTCTGGTGGGCGCATCCGGCAGCGGGTGTCGGCTTCGCACTCGCCGGCATCACCGATACGCTGGACGGGTATTTCGCGCGCAAGCTTGGGCTTACTTCGCGGCTCGGCGCATTCCTGGACCCAGTCGCCGATAAGCTGATCGTCGCCGCCGCGTTGGTTTTGATCGTGAGCGCCGATTCGCGCTGGTTCGTCGTGATGATGGCGATTGTGATCATCGGCCGCGAGATTGCAGTCTCAGCGCTGCGCGAATGGATGGCAGAGATCGGTGCGCGCGGCCGGATAAAAGTATCGCAGCTGGCCAAGTACAAAACGATCATGCAGATAACCGGGCTGTCGATGATGTTGTTTAATCATCATTTGCTCGGCATCGCCATTTACAAGCTTGGGGTGGTGTTGACGGCCATTGCGGCGGTGCTGACGCTGTGGTCGATGATTCTTTATTTGCGCCTGGCGTGGCCCGAGCTGCGAGACAGTTCAAGGCTGTAGCAACCAAAATTGCCGTCCAGTTCAAGGCTTTAGCGCCATGTCGCGCCGAGTTTTCCTTGACTCCCAGCGTTAGGGCCCTACAATTGCGCGTCTGTTTAGGGCGGGAATAGCTCAGTTGGTAGAGCGCAACCTTGCCAAGGTTGAGGTCGCGAGTTCGAGTCTCGTTTCCCGCTCCATAATTTTACAAGACTACGCCTCTATCACTGTGATGTGCTAGCGGCGCGCGCTATTCGCCTTTCGGCGTCAATACATTCAAGTTCACCAGTGCACGTGGCGTATCTCGCTACGGTCGTTACCGCATCGTGCCGATGGCGGCCGAGGTATCAGATGATTCATCGGTCGGTCAGGGCCCAAGCAGGCTCTCAGCCTGCAATGTCCACGGCGCCGGACCTCCGACCGTAGCCCGCAGCCCCTCCAGCGCCTGCCGCAGTGTGGCGTGAGCTTCTTCTGGCTTCCCGAGCGACAGCAATACCTCGGCCTGTACCAACTGCGCGCGGCCCAACCAGGCGCTGGTCACAAAGCCATGGAGCGCCGCCCGAGCTTTCGCGAGCAATTCGGCGCCATGGTCGCGGGCGCTCGTCGTGTCACCGAGTTTGAGTTCCACTTCTGTCAGCAGCGCGAGTGCGCGCAATTCGTTTGGATTGTGGTCTTGTGCCGAGCCGAAGATTTTGAGTGCCCGCTGCAGGTGATCGCGCGCGGCCGCGGGCTCGTTGCTGTCCCACGCCAGCAGCGCAGCTGTCGTCTCCAGCGTGCCAAAGGTGGAGCTCTTCGGCGGCAGCTGCCCGGCCAGAGCTTCCCATCCCGAATTCAGACGAGCTGCACACTCTTTCAGATTGCCGATGGCACACCAAGCCGGCGCCGAGAGCGTGTTGGCCATCGCGACCCCCTTGGGATTGTCGAGATGGACCGAAGCCTGGAGCGCCGAATCAAGCATGCGAATCGCCTCGTTCGGCCGGCCCAGATCGATCAACAGCTTTCCGTAATTGCTCAATCCGACGGGGTCAACGGTACCCCCGCCGGCCACGTCGTGGGACACCGTGATGTACTGCTCGTAGACCGGGGCGGCGTCCAGCCATTGCCCTGCCCGAGCCAAGTCCCGGCCCAGGTTGCTGTAGTAGCCGGCGGCTAACCCGGTTTGGCCGCGCCCCATGCCGGAGAGCAGGTCAATGGCAGCCCGGTATTCCCGAACCGCCGCGGCATCATCCCCGAGGGCACTCTTGGCGTCCGCAACCTCGATACGGGCCGCGATGAGCAGAACTTTCTGCCCGTCACGTGCAGTACCCAACAGACCGAGCGCTGTCTCTGCGTCGGCCAGTGCGGGCGCAACGTCTCCATGCTCCAGACGAACTTCGCTACGCTCGAGGTGACATTCGGCCAATACCTCCCGATCAATCGTCGGTGTGGCCTCGGCTCTGGTGATTGCCGTGTCAAGAGCGGGCAACGCCTTATCGAACAACCGCTGATCGCCGTACTCATGCGCCAGATCGCAGTCGGCTTCTATTTGCAGCGAGCGGTCCGTCGACTGATGAGCAAGAACCTGCGCGGCAGCTTGCAGTTGCTCGGCCTTCACCTGCTGCGCAGCCTGTCCGTAAAGGTCTCCAAGTGTCAGTAGCAACTTGGCGCGCAAGGCTGGATCGTTCGTGAACTGACCTTTAATCAGTTCCTCACCGCGCGCCAGAAGATCGGGAGTCGTGAAGGGTCGGTCCGAACCTTGCTGTAGCAGGAATTGGAGGAACTCGCTCGTTGCTTGCGCATAGTTGAGCTGCTGCAGCGCACGTTCGCGTTGTTGGGCAGCTTGCAGGGCGGCAGCGTCAGCGCGGCGTGCCTGCCAAGAGGTGCCGATCAGTCCGGCGATGATCGCCACAACGCATAGCGTCGTCGCGGCGACTCCGCCGCGGTGGCGCCTGATGAATTTTGCGGCTCGGTAGCGCCGCGTATCAGGTCTGGCCTGAACCGGCTGATGGGCCAGATGCCTTCGCAAGTCATCGCCCAGCGCCGCTGCCGAGGCGTAACGTTCAGCGGGTATTTTTTTCAGCGCTTTGTGCAATATGTTGTCAAGGTCTCCCTCGAGCGTTCGACGCGATATGCAGGGCAGGCGCGCCACGGTCGAGGCCAAGGGCGGTGACGAAGTCACTATGGCCTTCAGAATTTCCGCCTTCGATTGCGCGACCGCCGGCAGCGGGTGTGCACCAGCCAGTAACACGTAGAGCAAGCTCCCCAAGGCGTATACATCCGTTGCAGTGGTCACCGGCTGGCCCAGCACCTGCTCCGGCGCTGCATACTGCGGTGTCAGCGCGCTGAGACCTGATACGGTCAGTTCCCCCATCCCGGTCTCTTCGTCGAGAAGTTTTGCGATGCCGAAGTCCAGAAGCTTGACCGTTCCATCCTGGGTCACAAACACATTCGAAGGTTTCAGATCGCGATGGACGATCAGGTGGTTGTGGGCGTGAGCAACAGCGTCCAGCACATCGAGGAACAGGCGCAGGCGCGGCTCTGTTCCAAGAGCGCGGCGTTCGCAATAGACATCAATCGGATCACCTACTATGTATTCGAGCACCAAATAGGGCTGGGTGCCGCCGAGCATTCCGGCATCGAGGAGGCGCGCGATGTTGGGGTGATCCAGGCGCCCGAGCAGGGTGCCTTCGGTTCTGAATTGATTTTCGCCGGATCGGCCGATCCATGCTGCATGCACAAACTTGACGGCCACGTTTCCGTCATAGCGACCGTCAGCCCGATGCGCGCGCCACACACTGCCCATACCGCCGCGACCGATCTCGGCATCGATCACGTAATTGCCGACCGACTGCCCAATCAGCGTGCCCGGGTCCAGTGCGGGAGGTACCAACGGCGGCGGCCCCGCCAAGAATTCGCTGAAACCGGGGCGCTGCGACACCGCCAGGACGCTGCGCAGGCGCTCCGCGAGCAACGGATCGCGCTCCTTCATCGCCTCTAGCCAGAGCTGTCGTTGTTCGTTGTCGAGTTCAAGCGCGTGATCGAGATGCGCGCTGAATGCGCTCCAGTCCTGCGGCTCCGTCATCACCGGTTTCGAGCGAACATCCCCGTCGTTCGGCATGGCTATCCCTTCGTTCGGCCACATTCTTATTCTTGAACGCGGGGAGCATACCGCAAAGGCATAGGCAAGGTTGAGGCCGCGCGCTCGAGCCCTGTTTACCGCGCGGTGACCGTCCCTAGTCGGCCTTGGCGACTTACACTACACTCCAAATTTCGAACGGCATGCCCGCCGATAGGTGATAACTAAAATGAAAGCCCTGTTCGCGCAAGGCAGCCTGCTGCTGCTTCTTGTATTCGCTCAATTCAACCCAACCGCAGTTGCGGCTGACGAGCCGCCAACCCCCAACCGGATTCTAGTCCGTGCGGGCCACGTAGTTGACGTTCGCACCGGACACGAAGCGGCGGACCAGACGATCGTCGTCACTGCTGGCGCGATCTCCAGCATTGCCGCAACCAGTGCAACGCCGAAAGGGCCACAGGACCGCGAGATTGATTTGCGCAGCATGACGGTGTTGCCCGGGTTGATTGACGTTCACACGCACCTGACGATGGATACGAATTTTGACCCGTACCACGAACTGTCGACCAGCGTTGCGAAGAGCGCCCTGATCGGCGCGCATAACGCCAAAGTCACACTGGAGGCAGGGTTCACGTCGGTGCGCAATGTGGGCGCCGAAGGCTATGCCGATGTCGATCTGCGCGACGCCATCGACACGGACCTGATAGCGGGTCCTCACATGCAGGTGAGCGGTCCCGCGTTGGGCATCACGGGCGGCCATTGCGACGACAACCTGCTTCCCTTTCAGTTTCACGCGGTCGGCGGCGGCGTCGCCGACGGCGTGGAGGCCGTGCAGCACAAAGTTCGCGAGAACATCAAGTACGGCGCGGATCTCATCAAGATCTGCGCAACCGGCGGTGTCCTGTCCAAAGGCGACGATCCACAGGCGTCCCAGTACACGCTGGAGGAACTCAAAGCCATCGTGGCCGATGCCCATCGCCTGGGCCGCCGAGTTGCCGCTCACGCCCATGGGGCACAAGGCATTCTCTGGGCGACTCAGGCGGGCGTCGATTCGATCGAGCACGGTTCTTACATGAACGAGGAAGACATTGCCGCGATGAAATCGCACGGCACTTATTTCGTGCCCACCGCGTATCTCGTCGACTGGATACAGGTCAATGGACACTTGCCCCCGTTCTACCATCAGAAAATGATGGATGTCGCCGCCGTGGCGAAATCAAACGCCAAGAAAGCCATTGCCGCGCACGTGAAGATCGCGCTCGGCACCGATGCTGCCGTTTACCCACATGGCATGAACGCGCACGAGCTGCAGGTCTATGTTGAGCAGTTCGGCATGTCGCCGCTCGCCGCCATCCAGACCGGCACGCTCAACGCTGCGGACCTCATGGGCTGGTCGGATAGGGTGGGTGCACTCGAGGCCGGCAAGTGGGCGGACATCATTGCGGTAAAAGGCGATCCGCTCAGTGATATCAAATTGCTGCAGCACGTCTCATTCGTCATGAAGTCGGGCGTGGTCTATAAGCACGAGGCGGATTGAGCGGCGCCGCGGATGATGTAAACTGACGGAAGAACCCCGGCGATCCCGGGGTTTGCTGTTTTCAATTGGGCTAAGTGGCAGAGTGGTCATGCAGCGGCCTGCAAAGCCGTGTACGCCGGTTCGATTCCGACCTTAGCCTCCACAGCATTTAATGCATGGGCGGGAACGGGTAGAATGCCCTCCCATGTCCGAAGAAAGCTCGAATTTGGCGACCTTAAGAGCGGCCGGCCCAGCGAACGTCGTTGATCTGCGCCGCATCGGCGCTCACCCGGATCAGTGGTATCCGGTGGCGTGGTCCGATGAGCTCAAACCCGGTAAGACTTTGGGTAGGCGCTTTGCCGGTGACCCCATTGTCCTGTACCGCGGCACCAGCGGCAGGGTGTTCGCTTTAGAGGATCGTTGTGCCCATCGTCAGGTTCCTTTGCATCTGGGCGTTGTCAGCGGCGACGATCTGAAGTGCCATTATCACGGCTGGGTTTATAACTGCGCCGGCAAATGCATCAATGTGCCGTATCTGGGCCCGGAGCGGCTACCCACCGGCGTGAGAGGTTATCCCGCGCGGGAAATTGACGGCCTGATATTTGTATTCCCGGGCGATCCGGCGCTGGCCGAAAGTCGTGTGCCGGCAACGCTTGGTTCATCGCAGCGCAAGGACTACAAGACGCGGCGCTTGAACCGCGAGGTCGCGTGTCATTACACTTTCATGCACGAAAACCTGTTCGACATGAACCATCAATTCATGCATCGCAAACAAATGGGATCGATACGAGCCCGCTGCCTGGGGCGCAATCACGGCGAGGATTGGGCCGAAGTCGAATACAGCTTCAGCCGCACCGAGGGGAAATCGTCCGTCGGCGAGCAGGTCATTGTTGACCTGATGCGCAAGCGCGGCGAGGCGAAAAAAGATTTTTCCGATCACATGCGCATCCGCACCGACTACCCCACGCAAAGCCTCAAGGTCTGGGTGGGCCGCGACATCAAGCAATCCGATGATCCGGTTCTGGATGTGTGGCTGGGGTACACGCCGCTGGATTCTGAGCAGCGTACCAATCGCACTTACGGCTATCTCTCGGTCAAGAAGCCGAGTTTTCTGGGAATCATTCACGCGGTCTGGCCCTTCGTGACCTGGTTTACCGAAAATATTTTCCGCGAGGACAAGGAAATAGTGGAGTACGAGCAGCGGGCATACGATTCACAGGGCGCTGACTGGAACAACGAAGTCTTCCCGCCGATTCGAGATCTGCGCGGCGTACTGGCTCGCTGCGGCGTGCCGATGAAATAGACACCCGATAGCCGCCTGGCCGCCATATCGATTTACGCTATAAGGCGCCCGTTTTTTAGAGCGGCGCGCAACACATGTTTCTTTCACTTTGATGACCAACCATAATCTGGCGTAAAATATTCCGGACGTAATGCTGAACCCAGAACTCTTACCCCATCCGCTCCCAACGGCAAATCGTCCCTGGGACGCTCGACTGGCCCGCCGTTTGGTTGCGCCCTTGGTCCACAGCTGGGTGACACCTAACCATCTGACCACGCTTCGTCTGGTGGTCGGACTGGCTGCCGCCGCGGCCTTTATGCCAGGGAGCTATGGCTGGTCGAATATCGCTGCGCTGCTGCTGGTTTTGTCGAATTTTCTGGACCACACCGATGGCGAACTGGCCCGCATGAGCGGAAAGACCAGCCGAATCGGGCATCTTTACGACCTGGCGAGCGATGCCGTAGTGACGATTCTGCTGTTCATCGCGATCGGCGTCGGCGTAGCCGCAAAACCCGGCGCTGACTTGGGGCTTCCGCCCGCGATATTGGGTCTGGTTGCCGGTACGGCGATCGCCCTGATTTTCTATCTGCGCATGCGTATCGAGGAGATGCTGGGTAAGACCGCCACGCAACAGGCTTCGCTTGGCGGTTTCGAGACCGAAGATGTGCTGTACTTGCTTCCCTTGGCAACGCTCAGCAATGCGCTGGTTCCTATGCTGCTTGCGGCTGCGATTTGTGCGCCGTTGTTTGCCATTTGGGTGGTGATTGACTATCAACGGGTGCTGCGCCGAGATCGCCGCATGGCGACTGGGGTCGCCGGATAAGCGTGGCGGCGAGCGGAACCGGAGCCGAGCCGGACTTAGCTTCACGATTGGAATCCCTCGATATCGAGGACCTGCGCGGCGAATACCGACGTCAGGGGTCATTTGTCTACGTCGAAAACTTCCTGCCTCCCCAAATTACAGCGCGATTGATCGAGGGAGTTGCGGCCGTCAGCAGCTCCGTGAATCGCAATTACTTGCCAGGCCATAAGCAGGGCGGCAGCGTCAGCCGGCACGCCATCGACAACCAAGCCCCCGTCATTGCCGAGCTCTATCGCTCCGTTGCACTGCGGCGCTGGCTCGATGAGCTGACCGGCGAGAGCCTGCAGTTTTCGCCGCCCGCTGACCCGCACGCCTACGCGCTCTATTTTTACACGCGCGCCGGCGATCATATAGGCTGGCACTACGACACTTCCTATTACGCGGGGCGTCGTTACACCTTGCTCCTCGGTGTGATCGACGACTCTTCCTGCCGCTTGGACTATCAGTTGCACACGCGGGAGAAGGGAGCCGCCGTGGTTTCCGGATCGATCAAGATTGCGCCCGGTGGCTTGGTGGTCTTCGACGGAGACGCTCTGCGACATCGCATCAGTCCCGCAGGCGAGGGCGAAACCCGCGTTTCTTTGACTTTCGAGTATGTGACGGACCCGCGTATGCATCCCTGGTGGCGTCTCATCTCCAATATGAAAGACGCCTTCGCCTACTTTGGCTTTCGCCAGGTGTTCCATCGCTTTCTGGGCCGGGGCTGATGACGCGTACGGCGAGTTGGTTGCTGAGCATCGGCGCGCTGCTATTTGTGGGCGTGCTGCTCTCGCAGGACTTGCCGGCGATCCTCGCAACACTGCGCCACGCCGGTTGGGGACTGCTGATCGTGGCGGTGTTTCACTTACTGCCGCTGTTGATCGATGCCGCTGCAATATGCGTGCTCATCGAACGGTCCCTAAGCCGCCATCCGCTGCGCGACTCCATCCTGGCCCGTTGGGTCGGCGAATCCGCCAACAGTCTGATGCCGGCGGGTCAACTCGGCGGCCCAGTGCTCATGGCGCGGTACCTGGCGCGGCGAGGGCTCCCAATGGACGAAGCCGCTGCCGCCATTACCGTCAGTACAACGCTGCAGACCTTTGCGCAAATTGCGTTCGCATTACTCGGCGTCGTCGTTCTCGGCACGCAAACCAGTCATTTTTCACCCACTGCGCTGCGGACCGCCGCGTTGATTGCCAGCGCCTTTCTGGCTGTTCAAGTGGGCGGGTTTTATTTGATCCAGCGACGCGGCCTTTTTAGTAAACTAATGGGAGCTGTGCGGCGATTTTCCCGTAAACGGGACTGGTCGCAATGGGTGGCCCAAGCGCAAGCCATTGATGGAGCGGTGCAGGCCACCTATCGACGCAACGGACCGGTGACCGCAAGCTTCGTGCTGAGTCTGGTGGGTTGGATTGCCGGCATCGGCGAGGTTTTTCTGATCGCCAGGTTCTTGGGGACGCCGGTCGGCTGGCGCGACGCATTTGTGCTCGAGAGCCTCGGGCAGGCCATTCGCGGCGCCGGATTCGCCATTCCCGGCGCCTTGGGCATTCAGGAAGGCGGATATTTATTGCTGGCGCCGCTCGCAGGACTCGCGCCCGATGCCGCGTTGGCGCTATCGCTGGCGAAGCGCGCACGCGAATTGTTGCTGGGGCTGCCGGGCCTGCTGTACCTACGGTTTGCCACTCGTGGCGCCGCAGCGGCAACCGGGGCGGCCACGCTTTGAGTTGGATTTACGGAAGGAATTAGATGCGCGCGATAATTCTGGCGGCGGGACGAGGTGTCCGCCTGCAACTGCCCGAGGACAGTCAGCTACCGAAATGCCTGCTGCCTTTCGACGGCATGACGCTGCTCGAGAGGCACTTGCGCATGCTGAAGAGCGCGGGCGTCACCGAGGTGGTCTTGGCGCTGGGCTTTCGGCACGAACTGGTTGAAGCCGAACTTGACCGCCTGGCATGGAAGCCGCTTCCCGAAATCGTGCTCAACGTGAACTTTGAACTCGGCAGCGTGCTCACCGTGCACACCGTCGCGGAGGCGCTGACGCGCGGTGGCGACGTTCTCTTGATGGATGCAGATGTCCTGTACGATGAACGCATTCTGCGGGCCTTGGTGGCCGGAAGCACTCCGGCGAACCGCTTGTTGATCGATCGTGATTTTGAAGCGGGCGATGAACCGGTCAAGCTCTGCGTACAGAACGGAGCGCCCGTCGAGCTGCGCAAACAGTTGTCAGCCGATTTGCAATTCGACACGATCGGCGAGTCGGTCGGATTCTTCCGCTTTACACAGGCCGGAGCGCAGCGGCTTGCGGCGCTGGTAGCGGCTTACGCCGACACGGGACGTGCCCACATGCCGCATGAAGAAGCGGTGCGGGATTTGTTGAAAGAGAGAAGCCAGCCGATCGAAGTGGCGGATGTCACGGGATTTCCGTGGATCGAAATTGATTTTCCCATCGATGTTGTTCGTGCAACCCAAGAGGTCTTGCCCCAACTTCAACCTTTATCGAGAGGCTAGCCAATGAATACTTCGTTACGCCCATCCGTCGGGCTCCCCCAAAAAAGCGCCAAGGCCACCGCGCAAACCCGCAGCGCCAAACTGCGTCAGATGCTGCATAGCGCGGAGTTGGAATTTCTCATGGAGGCGCACAACGGACTGTCGGCGCGCATCGTGCGTGAGGCAGGGTTCAAGGGCATTTGGGCTTCGGGTTTGACGATTTCGGCCCAGTTTGGGGTGCGCGACAACAACGAAGCCAGCTGGACGCAGGTCGTGGACATGCTCGAGTTCATGGCCGATGCCAGCGACCTGCCGATATTGCTCGACGGCGATACGGGGTACGGCAATTTCAACAACATGCGTCGTCTGGTACGCAAGCTCGAGCAGCGCGGGATTGCAGGCGTTTGCATCGAAGATAAGCAATTTCCAAAGACCAACAGTTTCTTGAATGGTGAGCGTCAGCCGCTCGCGGATATCGAAGAATTTGTGGGCAAGATAGCAGCCGGCAAGGATACCCAGCAGGATGCGAGCTTCTCGATTGTCGCGCGCGTCGAGGCGCTGATCGCGGGTTGGGGCATGGATGAGGCGTTGCGCCGCGCTGAGGCCTACCGCCTGGCCGGCGCGGATGCGATCCTCATCCACAGCAAACTGTCGAAGCCGGACGAAATCGTCACTTTCGCCAAAGAGTGGGCGCGCCGCTCGCCGCTGGTCATTGTACCCACCCGATATTACAGCACGCCGACCGAGGTCTTTCGCCAGGCCGGCATCAGCACCGTCATTTGGGCGAATCACCTGTTGCGCGCGGCGGCTTCCGCCATGCAAGGCGTTGCCAAGGAGATTTTCGAAAGTCAGACGCTGGTGAACGTTGAAGACCGCATTGTCTCGGTTAACGAGATATTTCGCCTGCAGGATGCGGATGAGTATTCGGCGGCGGAGCGAATTTATTTGTCGAATTCTGGAGCGCCGCGCGCGGCCGTGGTGTTGGCAGCGAGCCGTGGAAAGGGATTGGAAGCCCTGACGGTGGAGCGCCCAAAAGTGATGCTGCCCATTGCAGGCAAGCCGCTGCTGCGCTGGCTGGTCGATGGATTCAAAAAGGAGAGCATCAACGATATTACCGTGGTCGGCGGATACCGGGTCGATGCAATCGATACGGCCGGAATCAAACTTGTCGTGAATGAGCGCTACGCGGAGACCGGCGAATTGAGTTCGCTTGCCTGTGCAGTCGACTCGCTGGATTCGGATGCGGTCATTTCTTATGGCGACTTGCTGTTCCGCAGCTACGTGCTGCGCGATCTCGCGGAATCCAAGGCCGACTTTTCCGTGGTGGTGGACTCATTGAAGACGGGCAGCAGCAATCATACGGTGCGCGACTTCGCCTACTGCTCGCGCGGCGACGATCGTGGCCTGTTCGGTACGCCGGTCTTGTTGGAGCGTGTGACCAGTGCAGCCGATCCGGAGCGTGCCCCGCACGGACGTTGGATCGGCTTGCTCAATGTGAGCCGCGCGGGCTTGGCCAAACTCAAAGCGACCATGAAGACCTTGCGCGGAGAGAAGCAGTTCGACTCGTTGGACATGCCGGCGCTTCTCAACGCGTTGATTGCCGGCGGTTCGAATATTGAAGTTTTCTATGTGCATGGGCATTGGCGCGGTGTGAACGACTTGGACGACTTGCGCCACGCGGTGGATTTCGCGCACGCCCAAGGGCCCTTCACTCAATGATCGAGGCACGGACCTTCATCGAAGCCGCGCGCGAGCGAGGCTTCCGTTGGTATGCGGGCGTGCCGTGTTCCTTTCTAACGCCTTTCATCAACTACGTCCTGCAAGATCCGTCGTTGAACTATTTGTCCATGGCGAATGAAGGCGATGCAGTGGCGCTCATTGCCGGCGTGGCGCTTGCAGGCGATCCGAGCGCACCACACGGGCGAGGCGTTGCCATGATGCAAAACTCGGGGCTCGGAAATGCGGTCAGTCCGCTCACCTCTCTTACTTGGACGTTTCGACTGCCGCAATTGTTGATTGTTACGTGGCGGGCACAGCCGGGTATCGCCGATGAACCCCAGCACGCCTTGATGGGCCCGATCACGCCCCGAATGCTCGAGACCATGGAAATACCCTGGGAATTGTTTCCCACCGAAAACGCGCAGATCGGGCCTGCTCTTGACCGCGCGATCGCACACATGGATCAAAGCGGACGGCCGTACGCGTTGGTCATGCAAAAGGGCAGCGTGGGTGCCTATCCACTGAAACCCGGCAGCGGCGCCATCAGCGGCCGATCAGGGGCAGCGAAGGTAATTGCGGCGGCGCGCGTCACGGCCGAGGATGCACGTCCTTCGCGCCAAGAAGCACTGCGTGCGGTCGTCGCCGGCACGTCCCCCGATGCGACGGTGCTGTTGGCGAGCACCGGATTTTGCGGACGCGAACTCTACGCCATTGATGATCGGCCCAATCATCTCTACATGGTCGGGTCGATGGGGTGCGTTTTGCCTTTAGGGCTGGGACTCGCGCTGGCGCGTCCGGACATCCGCGTGATCGCGTTGGACGGCGATGGAGCGGCCCTGATGCGCCTGGGTGCTTTCGCCACTGCAGGAGCTTATGGGCCTCCAAATCTTTGGCACCTGCTGTTGGACAACGGAGTTCATGATTCGACCGGCGGCCAGGCGACGGTATCGCCGCAGGTGTCTTTTGCCGAAATGGCGGCCGCGTGCGGCTATGCTTCGGCTCTTGAAACGAGCGACCTCGCTCGGATCTCGAGCTGGTTAACCGAACGCCCGATAGACGGTGCGCGCTTTGCGAGGCTGTTCATTCGTTCCGGCACGCCCAGCGACCTGCCACGTCCCTCGGTCACTCCGGTCGATGTGAAAACACGCCTGATGCGGCACATTGGTGCACCGAGTGGAGTTCACTAATGCTGTTGCTCAATCCCGGACCTGTCACGTTAAGCGAGCGCGTCCGGCGCAGTATGCTGCAGCCCGATTTGTGCCACCGCGAAAGCGAGTTCTTCGATCTGCAGGACGAGGCACGGCGCGGCTTGCTGGCAACGTACTCGTTGGACCCGACACAGTGGGCCGCGGTGCTGATGACCGCCTCGGGTACCGCGGCGGTCGAAAGCATGGTCGCGGCAATGGTGCCCCAAAGCGGCCGGCTGCTGATCGTCGAGAATGGCGTTTACGGCGAGCGGATCGCACTCATTTGCGCGCAGTACGGAGTCTCGCACGAGCGCGTGGTGGGGGACTGGATGCAGGCACCCGACTATCCCGCGATCGCCGCGCAGCTTGCCTCACGCCCGGTGAGTTCGCGATTTACGCACGTTGCCATCGTCCACCACGAAACCACGACCGGGCGGCTCAATGATCTGCGCGCCTTGGCCGGGGTATGCCGCGAACATGGTGCTGCGTTGTTGGTCGATGCCGTGAGCAGTTTCGGGGCCGAAGCCATCGATTTCACCGATCCGGTGTTGTCCGCGGTTGCTGCCACGGCCAACAAGTGTTTGCACGGTGTGCCGGGGGCCGCGTTTGTGATCGTGCGGCGCAAGGACTTGCAACATGCAGCCGGCCGCACCTACTACCTGGATTTGGCCAGGCTGGCGCGCTTGCAGGACGAGCGTAATACACCCTTCACGCCCGCAGTTCATGCTTACTACGCGCTGGTTGAGGCTTTGCGTGAGTACGAGGAGCAGGGTGGTAGAAGCGCTCGCTACGATCACTATGCGGCATTGGCCGAGCGCGTTCGGGCGGGACTTGGCGTGCTCGGCATCGCTGCAGCCATTCCAGCGGACCAGTCCTCGGTGGTGTTGCGCGCCTACAAACTGCCCTCGAATTTACCGTACGCCCAATTGCACGATGCACTGAAAGCCGATGGGTTCGTCATTTATGCGGGGCAGGGCAACTTGTCGAAGACTCTGTTCAGGATTTCGACTATGGGCAGCCTGACGTCGGCCGACATAGACCGTCTGCTGAAAAGTTTCGCGCGGCTGTTGCAGTGAAGAGCGTACTACTAGCCGTCGTTGGTGCCGCCGCAATTGCGTGGGCATCGCCGTGCTGGTCGCAGGTGCCGCCGGGAGATCCCGGGTCTGAGGCGCCTGCCGGTCCTCTACCGATCCCACCGCCGCCGAGTCCGCCGAAACCGGCATGGACGAAATGGTTCAATCCGGACACGGCACCGTTCATCCCCATACCTGAGATCGCGCAGGACCCGAACGGTGGCTTGACGCTCGGCTTGATTCCGACCTGGGTAACCACGGATGAGAATCACAATGTTAGCAAAATTATCGCGCCCGATATCATTTACAACCCCAACTTCGGGGTCGGCGTGCACGGTCGCATCTATTCGTATTTATCAGGCGATGAACAGTATTCAGTAGTCGCGGGGATCAAGGAAAGGGTCGAGCGCGGGTTTGACGCAGAGTACCAACTGGGCCGATTGCGCGAAGGTCGCTGGTCGATCAATTACAGTTTGGTTTACGATCGCGACGGCACCACGCGCTTCTACGGCATCGGCAATCAAACCCACTCAAGGGATCAAACCAATTACACCGACCAGCAAGAGTTCGGGCAGGTGCAGATCGGACTGAACTTCAATCACACCTGGCAGCTGCTCTATACCATGCGGCTGCAATCGGTGGACGTGCTGCCGGGAACGCTTGATGATGTGCCCTCGATCGACACTCGCTTTCCGCAACTGCTGGGCACCAACAAGGAGTTTCTCAATCGACTCTCCCTCATATACGACACTCGCGATGACTTGACTGTTCCCACTCGCGGAATGCAATGGGTGTTGTACGTGGGCGCCTCCGCGAAAAATGGTCTGGTGAACGACTCCTCGTATAGCGAAGCGGGAATCGACGGACGAGGCGTCTGGCCGGTGGCGCCCAATACCGTGCTCGCCGCCCATATGTCGCTGCGCTATTTGCCGACCGTCAACGACATCCCATTTTGGGCTCTCAGCAGCCTCGGCGGCGGCGAGAGCGTGATTGGCGGAGAGCAGCCGCTGCGCGGCTTTGGCGCCGGACGATTTTACGATCGAGACTCTTTTTCTGCGACCGTCGAACTGCGCCGCAAGGTGTTTTCCTTCGACGCTGTGACGACGGTTCTTGATATCGAGGTTGCGCCGTTCGCGGACTTCGGCCGCGTGTTTTCCGGTACCAGTACCGACCCCGTCGACCACGTACACAAGGTGATCGGCGTCGGTTTTCGCGGAATTGCCCGCCCTTATGTCGTAGGGTATGTCGACGTCGGTTATGGCACCGAGGGTGCCGCGGTGTTCACCGGTCTCAATTATCCTTTTTAGCCTCGTCCGGCGGGGGAACCGCCGTGCTTTCGTCAGCTTTCTGCGGCTGCTGCTCGACGATCTCATACCAAATCGCGTTCAGTACGGCAAAAGATAGAGCCAGCCCGGTTCCGAGAATCCAACTGAAATACCACATCAGTAGCCGCCCTCATGATCGTGCAGGTTCTCGAGCGTCACCCGACCCCGGAGTACCCGAAACACCCAGCTGGTGTAGGCCAAAATGATGGGCAGGAATACGCCCACAGCGACCAGCATGATCAACAGTGTTTTGGCGCTGCTGGAGGCATCCCACACCGTCAGGCTCTGATTGGGAAAAGTAGAAGAGGGCAGCAGGAACGGAAACAGCGCAAATCCGCCGGTCACGATAGTGCCGCCCTGAACCAATGAGCTTGCCAAGAAGGCGGCGCCGGCACGCTGCGCGCGCAATGCGAGATTCGCACCGAATGCGCCGGCCACCGCGCAAACCGGCGCGGTCCACATCCAGGGCCAGGTTCGGAAATTATTGAGCCAAGCACCGGTCACGATCGCGACGGTCTTGTGCATCGGATCAGAAGGTCCCCCATGATCCATCGTGCTGGTCACTGCGTATCCGCCCAGTGAGGAGTACACCCAGAAACCCGCGCCGAGAAACGTGAGCAAAAAAACCACCGAGGCCATGCGGCCGAGCCGGCGAGCGCGGGCTGCCATGGGTTCCCCGACCTTGAGAGAGACATAGGCATTGCCGTGCAATATCAACATCGAAAGACTGATGATTCCGCCGAGCAACGCGAAAGGATGAAGCAGGCCGAAAAAGCCGCCGGTTACGACGGGTCGCTGCAAAGAATCAAAATGAAAAGGCACGCCAAGAAAAAGATTGGCGAAGGCCACACCGAGAAGCAGCGCGGGGAGGGCTCCGCCCAGGGTCAACGCAATATCCCAACCGCGGCGCCACCGCGCATCCGGCAATTTTTCGCGATAAGCGAAACCCACGGGACGCAAAATCAACGCGACCAGCACGAGAAACATTGCCAGATACAAACTCGAGAAGGAGGTCGCATAGAGCAGCGGCCACGCGGCAAACGCAGACCCGCCCGCCAGAATAAACCAAACCTGATTACCCTCCCAAACCGGCTCGACTGACGACAGCAGCGCGCGTCGTTCGGCATCGGTTCGCCCGAGAAAGGTAAAGCTTGCCCCGAGTCCCAAATCGAAACCGTCGGTAATTGCGAACCCCATGAGCAGCACGCCGAGTATCAACCACCAGATCACGCGCAAGGTTTCGTAGCTCATAGGGGCATGTTCATGGCGAGTACCCCAGTCCGTCAGGCCCGCGTCGTATCGTGCGTACCAGAAGAAAGGCGTCTACAACCGCCAACGCGGAGTAGAAGATTATGAAGCCGGTCAGGGACATCCAGACATTGCCAACTGACGTGCGCGACACGCCGAGAAATGTAGGAAGCACGCCATCGACCGCCCAAGGCTGCCTGCCGTACTCGGCGACGATCCATCCCACTTCGATGGCGATCCAGGGCAAGGGCAAACTGAAAAACGCCAGCTTTAGAAACTTCGGATGCCGCTCAAAGCGGTGGCGCGTCGCGAGATAAAATGCGGTCGCGAACAGCGCGATGAAATACAGACCGAGGCCCACCATGAGCCTAAAGCACCAGAACAGTACCGGAACATTCGGCACGGTTGACCAGGCGGCGTCGTCGATCTGCGCAGGCGTTGCAGCGGCGGGATTGTCGGTGAAGCGCAGCAACAACAATGCATAGCCTAGGTCGGCCTCGTTCGTTTCAAATCGCCGCAAGACCTCCGCGTTGGGCCGGTCCGACGCTCGCAACTGTTGAAGCGCAGAGTAAGCTTCGATGCCGGAGATGATGCGCGATCGCGCCCGCTCCACCAGATCATTGATACCCAATACGGGCTGGTCGATGGAACGTGTCGCTATGAGGCCCAGCAGCCATGGTATTTTCACTTCCGCGTAGGTCTTGCGGGCCGCAACGTCGGGAAGGCCAAACGCAGTGAAGCTGGCCGGAGGCGTTGCTGTTTGCCACTCCCCTTCGATGGCGGCAACTTTCATCTTTTGATTCTCGCCGTCCAGATAGCCCGACTCATCCCCCAGAACAACCACCGAGATTGAGCATGCCAAACCGAAGCTGGCCGCCACCGCCATGGAGCGCTTTGCGATCGCAACATTGCGTCCGCGCAGCAAATACCAGGCGCTGATCGATAGGACGAAGACCGAACCCATCACGTAACCCGCAGCGATGGTGTGCACGAACTTCGCCTGCGCGACCGGATTGAAGAGAACTTCGCCAAACGAAGACAGTTCCATGCGCATGGTGTGGTAGTTGAAGTGCGCGCCCACCGGATGCTGCATCCAGCCGTTGGCGATCAAAATCCACAGTGCCGACAGGCTCGAGCCGAGCGCCACCAATGCCGTGACAATTAGGTGTCCGATTTTTGACAGTTTGTCCCAGCCAAAGAAAAACAGCCCCACGAACGTGGATTCCAGGAAGAAGGCAACCAGGCCCTCCAAGGCCAGCGGGGCCCCAAAAATGTCGCCGACGTAATGCGAGTAGTAAGACCAGTTGGTGCCGAATTGGAATTCCATGGTGATGCCGGTCGCCACCCCCATGGCGAAATTGATGCCGAACAGCACGCCCCAGAACTTGGTCATGCGCTTCCAAACTTCCAGGCCGGTCATCACGTAAACCGCTTCCATAATGGCGAGCATCATGGAAAGCCCCAGCGTCAAGGGTACGAATAGGAAGTGATAGAGCGCGGTGAGCGCGAACTGCAATCGGGACAGCGTGACGACGTCAAAATCGATCATGAACCGTGCCCTCTAAAGAAGAGCAACCACAGCAGAATCAATCCCAACAGCTTTACCACAAGGACCCAGGTAATCTTGGCCCTAAGGTCGCGCCGCCAGTCCTCGATTTGATCCGGTGTGCTTATGTGATTGCCGCAGGCAGTTCGGCCGCATCGAAAGTTGCAGGAACATCCAAGTTCACGTCAAAAATTACGCTGATCTTAATTCCTTAGCAAGCTCATCGATGCCATACCATCGTACACGTACACAGATGTGCGGATGCCCTTAGTGGTGCATAATCAATGCCATGAGTGGAAATCGGCCTCCGCGCCTTCGTCCCGCAAGTTCAATTCTCGTCACCCGCGTACCTACTACGCAGCTAATACGTACAGCGAGCGTCACTGTCCTATTCGCGGATCTTCGCGGCTATACCGGCATGGTGGAGCGCCTGCCCGCCGCACGGGTTGTGCCGCTGTTGGACGAATTCGTTCGCGTTCTCGGCGGAGCCGCCAATAAATTTGGGGGTGAGGTGTACCACGTGGCTGGGGACGGCATCATGGCCGGTTTCGGGGTGAATGAGGAAAGCAACGGCGGTGCGTCTCAGGCGCTTAGCGCCGGGCACGCCATGTTGGAAGGTTTCGCGTTGGTAGCCAATCGTTGGCGCAGCGAGCTGTCCATCGATGCGGCAATCGGCATCGGACTGCACTTGGGCGAAGTTGCATTTGCCCTATTGGGGCCCCCTAGGCACAAAGTTACTACCTTGGTAGGCGATACGGTCAATGTCGCCGCCAGACTGTGCAGCCGGGCTCGAGCAGGCGAGGTACTGTTTTCCTGTACGGTCGCCGCGGCCTTGAGCGTCTCTCCCGAGGCAAACGGCAACCCCGCATCCACCTCATTCCTGCAGTTGCCGCAATTCGAATTGCGTGGCCGTCGCGGACCGATCGACATCTGGTGCGTACCGGCGCCTGAGCGGCTGGCGCTGGCTTAGTCTCAAAGCTGGTGCCCCGAGCCGGGGTCGAACCGGCATGACCTTTCGGTCAACGGATTTTCGTACCTACTACGGCTTTCGCCGCCGCGCCTATGCGCGTTTGGGGTCTGGAGTGCGCCACGACCATGAGAGTCCGTCAGAACTGCCTTTAGGTCCCCGCCGTCCACTCTCTACACCTGCCGGCTGCTCGACAGCATTCCGGATTGGCTCGGCGTTGCCTCGGGATTTCCCTGGGGATTCGCCGACTTTGACGGGATTCAGCAGAGCGTTTCCGCGGCTGCCGCTCAATTTTTCTAAGTCCGTTGCGTCTACCAATTTCGCCATCGGGGCAAGTGCGGCAGTGTACCTTAAGAACGCCTGCCCACGGCGAGATGCCAAACGCGGCTTTAGGTCCTGCAACCAGGTCCCTAAAGCCGCCGACTTCCACCTAGCGAATCACTTACTTATCGAGCTTGGTAACCTTCGAACCTTCAAAAGAAGCGTCGCCGAGCAGACCCTTTTCGCCGAATACGAAACCAAGGATCGGTCTCTGCAAAGTTTGCGTGTCATAGTCGCCGCCCGCACCCTTCGATAAGACGGCAACATTGGTGTCAGCGCCGATCGTCCAACCATGGCCGTTCATGAATTTGTCCAGAGCTTCCTGCGTCATGAACAAGATGACTTCCCTGTGCTTCGCCAAGCCCAACGTCAGGCCGACGGATGCCGACGAGATGCTGTAGTAGGCGACATTTTTACCATCGATGCGCAGCGCTCCCTCACCGAACTCACCGGCAACGCCGGCGCCGCCCTTGGTGACGCGCGGAAATACCAGAACGCCCTTGGCTCGAGCGACGAGATCTTTGTGCTGTGGATTGAGTTCATAAAACTGATGCATCGCGACGTGCACGCGCTCATCAATTTCGGCCTTGGTGGCGCCGAATGAGACTGCGCTCAGGAGCAAAGCAGCGACCGCTAATCCCGATGCCGCGAATATTTTTCGAGGTTTCATAAATCTTTCCTAGTTGTTGGATTATTAACGCGGCTTAGTCTACGCAAACGGCTAGGCCGCGCTACGCTACGGGGCCCCGTGCTGAGGTAGGCGTTTACTTACGCCCCAGGAGCTTTAGACCGACAGATCGATTGTTTCCGGCGCACGTGCGGAATAGAAGGAGGCGTTCTGCTGTCCGCGCAAAGCTTCACGAGAAAACTCGATCAAGTGATAGCCAATGAAACCGACGCCGAACAGCGCTTCGATTTGGCCGCGCTTGATGGCCTGCCACGCCATGCGCCAGAACGGCCGCCGATAGTCGGCGAGCAAGCCGACGCGCACGAGCAAATTGGCGAGGAGGGTCAAGCCGCGTTTCAGGTTGGATCTGGTAAGTCGCGCACCGCCGGGCGTGGCCAGCCGATTGGCGTAGGTCGCCTCAATTTGGTGCGTGAAGCGTGCGTACAGCCGCTCTGGATCATAGGCATATTCGATGCAACGCCGCCACGTTGCGACGACCTCGTCGTAAGGCCGCAAAAAATCTACATTACTCTCGCGCTCCGCGTCTTCAATCAGCCGTCCATCCTTCGCGAGACGATCCCATAGCGCGGTCTTGGGCAATGCTTGTAAGAGATTCATCGTCAGCATTGGAATCTGCGAGCGGTCCACAAACTCAGTCAGCTGGATTTCGGTCTCCGGCGTATCCGAGTCCAGACCCAGAATGATTCCTGATACCACTTCCAAGCCATAGCTGTTGAGCGTCCGAATCGCCTCGAGCATGGGGAGGGCCGCATTGTGTTCCTTACGCATGGCCTTCAATGCCTCGAGTTCCGGCGATTCAATGCCGACGAATACGGCATCGAACCGAGCCTCACGCATCATCGCGAGGACCTCAGGCTGTTTAGCGATGTTGAGCGTCGCCTCGCAGGCAAAAGAAACCGGATAGCCGTGTCTCTTCTGCCAGGCCACCAAGTGGGGCAGCATTTCCCGGGTCGCCTTGCGATTGCCAATGAAGTTGTCATCGACAAAATACAAACTGGCCGGATGGGTCTTTTGCGACAGAATGAAATCCAGTTCGCCGATAAGCTGCTGCGGGGTTTTCATGCGCGGTTGGCGCCCGTACAGGTTGGGAATATCGCAGAACTCGCACATGTACGGGCACCCCGAAGAGAACTGCAACGTGCCGAGTAGGTACTTGTCGAGTTGCACGAGGTTGTAGGCTGGATACGGAAAGTCGGCCAGCGGCAGGCGTTTCGTGCCGGCATAGCGTAATTGGCTGGGGGGCACGTCGATCGTGGCATCGATTCGCGCGATGAGCGAGTCGGTGGCTTCGCTGAGTTCTCCAATGTGCAAATAATCGTAGTCCGGATATTTTTCCGGCGCGGCCGACACTGAAGGCCCCCCCAGCGCCGTTACTTTGCCGCATGCCTTGGCGCGCCGGCAGACGTCACGGATCTCTGCCGCTTGAATATGCATGCCGGTGACAAACACAGCGTCCGCCCACTCCAAATCGGATCGCTCCGCACGTCGCATATTCTCGTCTATGAATCGCACCGGCCAGCTCGGCGGCAGGTAGCTGGCGATAAGTAAAAGGCCTTGGGGCGGCATGAACGCCTTTGCGCCGACCAAGCGGAAGGCATGAGAAAATGTGCCAAAGGCGGGAGCATATGCCGGGAATATGCACAGAATGCGTCTCTGGTTTGCTACTGGAACAGGCGTGTGCACGGACTCATGCTGATTCCGATGCCGCCGCACTACAATGCCGTGAAATCGTCGCCGCAAGACAGCGCGGCGCCTATGAGTGCGTCAGAGTAATCTGACCTCTAAATATGGAACGAACGGCATTCACGATAGGATAGTGAGATTGGTCGGGACCCGACGGAGTGGCAATGTTTCGTGTTTTTGAAAAGCTGGTTTCGCCCTATCCGAATGGGACAACGCTGGACTTGCCGCAAGCATTTTTCGCGTTCTTGTGGGCCTGTGCCCGCGGCGCGCGCCGCTATATCGCGGCGATGACCTTGCTGACGGCCGCCATCGGGGTGTTCGAAGCATTGTTGTTCGGCATGCTGGGTCGGGTGGTGGACTGGCTCGCCAAAGTCGAGCCGTCGCACTTGTGGGCGCAGCAGCGCGGGCACCTTTTGCTCTTGGCCTGCATCCTGCTGGGCAGCGTCTTGGGGGTTGCACTGCAAAGCCTGCTCAAACAACAGGCCCTGGCGGGAAATTTTGCGATGCGCCTGCGCTGGAATTTTCACCGCAATATGCTGGCCCAGAGTTTGAGTTTCTATCAGGACGAGTTTGCAGGACGGGTCGCCACAAAAGTCATGCAAACCGCGCTGGCCGTGCGCGATACCTGGATGATACTGGCTGATATTCTGGTCTTCGTCGTCATCTATTTCGTCACGATCGCGCTGGTCGTTGGCAACTTCAATCTGTGGCTGCTCGCGCCCTTCTTTGGCTGGCTTGGCTTTTACTTGTTGGCCGTCTGGTATTTCGTGCCGCGGCTCGGCGCCGTGGCGAAGGCGCAAGCGGACGCACGCTCGCTCATGACAGGTCGAATCACGGACGCTTACACCAACATCGCCACGGTCAAGCTGTTCTCTCACACACAGCGTGAGGCCGTTTACGTGCAAGGCGCGATGGCCGAGTTTTTGCAGACCGTGTACAGGCAGATGCGCATGGTCACGAGCTTCGAGGTTGTCAATCACCTCTTGAGCATGGGGCTGATTGCGAGCACCGGCGGCGTCACACTCTGGCTCTGGACTCGTGGTCAAGTGGGGATCGGTGCGGTCGCTGCCGCGACGGCAATGGCGTTGCGGCTAAACGGCATCTCGCATTGGGTGATGTGGGAAATGGCCTCGTTGTTCGAGCAGATTGGCACGGTTCAAGACGGCATCAACACGCTCGCGCGACGGCCGAGCGTGGTCGATCGCTCCGATGCCGTGCCACTGCGTGTGAGCAGGGGCGACATTCGTTTCGAGGGCGTCAACTTCAACTACGGTGCGGCTCATCACGAGACGGGGCGCATTATCGAGAATCTGAATATTCACATTCGCGCGGGCGAGAAAATCGGCCTGGTCGGCCGCTCCGGCGCCGGCAAAAGCACCATCGTCAATCTGCTGCTGCGCTTCTACGACATCCCGCAGGGCAGGGTGCTCATCGACGGCCAGGATATCGCCCTGACTACGCAGGACAGTCTGCGCGAGCAGATCGGGATGGTGACCCAAGACACCTCCTTGCTGCACCGCTCAGTGCGCGAGAACATTCTCTATGGGCGCCCCGACGCCAGCGACGCCGAAATGATCGTGGCGGCAAAGCGCGCCGAAGCCCACGACTTCGTCGTCACGCTCACCGACCCAAAATTGAGAACGGGATACTCGGCTCATGTCGGCGAACGCGGCGTCAAGCTCAGCGGCGGCCAGCGTCAGAGAATCGCCATTGCGCGGGTGATGCTGAAGGATGCGCCGATCCTGCTGCTGGACGAAGCAACCAGCGCGCTTGACAGCGAAGTCGAAGCGGCGATTCAGCAAAGTCTTTATCGGTTGATGGAAGGCAAAACGGTCGTGGCCATCGCGCATCGCTTGTCGACGATTGCCGCGATGGATCGATTGATCGTCCTCGACAAGGGACGCATCGTCGAAGAGGGCAATCACTATTCATTATTGGCGCAGAAGGGGCTGTATGCCCGCCTGTGGGCGCACCAGAGCGGCGGTTTCCTCGGCGAGACGGAAGATCCCGAGGAGAAGGGCGGTGATCTAGCGCGGCTTGCGACCGAAGTGGTAGGTGAGTGAGGCTTTGCCCAGGATGTTGGTCTCTATCGCGGCGAGCATCATCGGCGAGGTGGCATCGTCCGGTACATTGAGGGTTGTCACTCTCAGCGCGAAGACCGTCACGACATAGCTATGCGGCTCGTCTGTGGGAGGCGGGCATGAGCCGCTGTATCCCGTAACACGAAAGCCATTCCTGATCTGCGCGGCGCCGGCCGGCAACCTCGACCCATCATTCTTGCCGGCATCGCGGCTCAACGAGGTAGTGCCGGCAGGGATGTTCACCATGAGCCAATGCCAGAATCCCCGTCCCTGCATGGCATCGGGATCGAATAAGGCGACCGCGTAGCTCTTCGTTCCGACGGGTGCACCGCTCCAGCGGAGCTCGGGCGATTGGTTTCCACCAGTGCAACCAAATCCGCTGAAGACGAAATCTTGGGCCAAGGGTTTATCCGGCCCGATATCGCTGCTCGCCAATTGAAAATCAGCTGCGAACGCCGGGTCAAGGGCGGCGGCGGCCAGCAACGCCGCGATGCTTCTCACTGCGTGACGATTTCTCATTGAACGTTCCCCCCTCGACACACCATAGCAGACGCGCCAGGGGTGCGGATAAAACTGCATGTCATGGAGCGCTTCGAGTAAAATGTTCGATAAGTGAATAGAGGAACTTTTGTTGCGCTGCTGCCGATCAGGTGGCTGAATCGATTCTCACTGTCGCCAACCGATCTGTTGCGCGACAGAACTTATCGCAGGCTTTGGACCTCAATCCTGATTTCCTCGTTCGGCGGACAGGTGACGCTGCTCGCCGTTCCGCTGACCGCAGCCGTGCTGATGCACGCAGCGCCCACGCAAATGGGCCTGTTGACCGCGATGGAGCTGATTCCCTTTGCGCTCTTTTCTCTGCCCACCGGTGTGGTTCTCGACCGCATCAGAAAATTGCCGGTGTATATTTTCGGAGAACTGTCGATCGCCCTCGGGGTGGCCACCGTACCCATCGCCTGGTGGCTGGGTTGGCTCTCGATGCCATGGCTGTACTTCGTGGCGTTTTTAATCGGTGCGGTGAACACAACTGCCGGCAGCGCGGCGCAAATTGTATTGACCCAAATTGTGCCGCGGTCGCGCTTGGTGGAAGCGCACGCCAAGAATGCACTGGCCTCGGCCACGGCAGAAGTAACCGGGCCGGCCGCTGCGGGCGCATTGATCAAGTTGACGGGCGCCCCCATCGCGCTCCTGGCAAATGCGTGTCTGTTGTTGACGTCGGCGTTCATTCTTCGCGGTGTGCCGGTTAAAGAAACTCCCAGCAAAATCAATCCGCCGTTTTGGGCCGCCATGCGCGAGGGTCTGGATTTCGTGCGGGGACACAAACTCCTTGTCACGATGGCGTCTTGCGTTGGAATTTGGCAAATGTGCAGCCAGTGCGCCACGGTGGTGCAAATCCTTTTCGCGATCCATCAGCTAAAGTTATCGGAGCGCGGCGTCGGCTTCAGCTACGTTGCCTTAGGTGTAGGCACAGTGTTTGCGAGCGCAAATGGGCATCGGGTTGTCCGGCGATTGGGGCCCGGCCCAACATTTGTTTTAGGGTTTGCTATTTCCGGCACGGGTTGGCTGATGCTGTCCATCGCGCCGGCCAATACCCTCGGCGTCTTCGCGTATGCAACCATGCTGTTGATGTTCGGCGTAGGCGCCATCTTCATTTTCATCAATTTTTTATCCCTGCGTCAGTCTGTCACGCCGGGTCCAATGCTTGGCCGCATGACCAGCACGATGCGTTGGCTTATTCTTTTGCCGGCGGGCCCCGGTGCCCTGCTCGGCGGCTGGTTGGGCGAGCATGTCGGGCTGCGCTCCGCATTGGGCTTTTCGGGAGTCACGGCGTTGCTCTTGGCGTGTGTCGCATGGCAGTTGCCGGTGATTCGCAGCGTAAAAACATTACCAACTCTTAAGGCTGAGGCGGTTACGCCATTTTCTTCTGATTCTCAATGACTTACCGCTCGCGGATACCGGCGCGAATGCGGTGCCGTCCTACATACGCCCCCCGGTGGTCAACGGAATATATGCTGGTGCCGTTTAGGCAATAAGTTTGGTTGCTGGGTGACCGAATGACATCAAAGAAGGAGTAATGAATGAAAGCTTCTCGTAAGGCGATATTTTTGGGTTTATGCATGGCCGCGAGTGCCGTAACCGTACCGACGATTGCCTCCGCCGGGGTCGCCGTTGATATTGATATCGCGCCGCCGCCTGTACGCGTGGAGACGGTACCGCCGCCTCGCGCGGGCTTCGTTTGGGCGCCGGGATATTGGGATTACCGGGGGCACGATCACGTTTGGGTCGGGGGCCGTTGGGTTCATGAGCGCCACGGATATCACTGGGTTGGTGATCGTTGGGACCAACGCGGGCCGCATTGGCACCACGAGCCGGGGCATTGGGAGCGTTAAGTTTCCTGCTGAAAGGCTGAAAGAATTGCGGCGCGGACTGTAAAAGCGCGCCGCAATTTTTTTGTGATTAGAATGGATATCGATGAGCGCCAAGGATGCCTTGCGGGTCGGCCTTATCTCAGACACGCACGGCCTACTGAGACCCGAGGCGCGGGCATTTGTCGGGGGTTGCGACTACATCATTCACGGCGGTGACATCGGGTCAGCCGCGATTCTGGAGGAGCTGTCCGCTCTGGCGCCGCTGATCGCCGTCAAAGGCAATAATGACCGCCAAGATTGGGCCGCTCAATTGCCGCAAACCGAAATGATTCGGGTGGGCGGCGTGTTCATTTACGTCATCCACGACGTCTCTCAACTCGATATCGAGCCCCATGCCGCAGGCGTGCAGGTGATCGTGTCGGGCCACTCACACAAGCACGCCTGCGGACTGCGCGACCGCATTTTGTATGTCAACCCCGGGAGTTGCGGACCCCGGCGATTCAATCTGCCTCTTTCGGTCGGCGAGATTCGCGTTGACGGCACCAAAGTCAGGGCGCGAACGGTTGAACTAGTACCGGTGGCAGTGTGAATTTGAGCGGTGCGGATTGTCCCTTGGGCCTTTCATGCGGGACGCTCAATTCCACGGTGCCGGAGATGGATCGGCCTCGTTCTCCTGACTAGTACCCTGGCTCCGTTACACCCTTGCCCGGCGTGATGAAGCGGTAGACCAGCGCTCCGATCGCACCGCCGAGCAGCGGCGCCAGCCAGAACAGCCAGAGCTGCGACAGGGCCCAGCCTTGAACGAATACCGCGGGACCAGTACTGCGCGCGGGATTTACCGACGTATTGGTCACCGGAATGCTAATCAGGTGAATCAACGTGAGGGTGAGGCCGATCGCGAGCGGCGCAAAGCCGGTCGGTGCTTTTTTGTCGGTAGCTCCCATGATGACGAACAGGAATATTGCCGTCATGGTGACCTCGCATACCAGTCCCGCGGCCATGCTGTAGTGACCAGGAGAATGATCGCCAAAACCATTGGCGGCGAGACCTCCGGCCAAAGGATCCGAGCCGTTGCCGGAAGCGATGAACACGAGGATCCCGGCGGCCACGATGCTTCCCAGGACCTGCACGAGCCAATAGGGCAGCAATTCCCTTGCCGGATGGCGTCCGCCAAGCACGAGCCCGAAGGTCACAGCGGGATTCAAATGACAGCCCGACACGTCTCCGATGGTGTAGGCCATGGCGACGATCGTCAGTCCGAAGGCTAAGGATACGCCCAGGAGGCCTATTCCAACGTGAGGGAACGCAGCGGCGAGTACAGCGCTTCCGCAGCCCCCGAGGACCAGCCAAAAAGTTCCAATGAACTCTGCAGCAAGCTTCCTGGTCAATGGCATGGTCGACTCCTGTCTTTTTGTGCTTTTCCCGATCAACGGCCTCTGCGTGGCAGGCCGCGCGAAGAAAATACCAGAATCCGGCCCTCGGTTAAACCTTCAGCCGGGCCCTAGGCACTCACTCGATATACCGTGCTCTTTATCGTTGCCGCGTGCGCTCGGAGAAATGATGCTTTCGATTTTGGTTTGCCACTCTTACTTTCTGCGGCTGGACCAAAAACAGATCGCTCGGGCCAAACCGTACCCGCCGCTTGCCACCTTGCAAGTGGTGTCCCTGCTGCGTGAGGCCGGCCACCGGGTCTCCTTTTTCGACGCCATGCTCGCGGAGGGAATCGAAGAGTACGGCCGGTTGCTCAGGGCCGATGCCCCCCAACTGGTCCTGTTCTATGAGGACAATTTCAATTTCTTGAGCAAAATGTGCCTGGCCACGATGCGCCGGGCAGCCTGCGACATGATTGGTTCTGCGCGACTTTCCGGCGCGAGGATCATCGCGGCCGGGCCCGATGTCAGCGATGCACCCGGACCGTACCTTCGCGCGGGCGCCGATCTGGCGTTGGTCGGGGAGGGCTTGGTGACGCTCCTCGAACTGCTGCCCAGGCTTGATGCACAACTCAGCGCCGACTGCACAGATTTAGTTCGAGGACTGTCGGGTGTAGCCTCCTTGAGCGACGGCAAAGTGGTCAAGCCGAGCGGCACCAAAGGATTGGCCCTGGCTCATGACGCGGGGCTCGCGGCGTGGGATCTTGTGGACATGGATCGGTATCGCTCCGTGTGGATGAAGGCTCACGGGTACTTCAGTCTGAACATGGCAGCCTCGCGTGGGTGCTCATTTCGGTGCGCCTGGTGCTCGAAGCCAATATGGGGAAATCAGTACCTGCAGCGCAGTCCTCTCGAAGTCGCTGCGGAAATGGCCCATCTGAAGCGCAGCTTCAGACCGGATCACATTTGGTTTGCGGACGACATCTTCGGCTTTCGAGTCGACTGGGTCGCCCAATTTGCCGCCGCCACGGGCGCGACCGATGCACAAATTCCATTCAGCATTCAAACACGAGCGGATCTGATCAGCGAGCGCATGGCGCTCGCGCTGCGCGATGCCGGCTGCAAGGAGGCGTGGATCGGCGCGGAAAGCGGTAGCCAAAAGATCTTAGATTCCATGAACAAGGGCACAACCGTGTCGGAGATTCTGACCGCGCGCGCGCGCCTCAAGTCGGCGGGAATTCGCGTCGGCTTTTTCATTCAACTGGGCTACATCGACGAGCAACTTCAGGACATCCTGGCCACTCGGGATTTGCTGGCATCCGCCCAGCCCGACGAGATCGGCGTCAGCGTCTCCTATCCTCTGCCGGGCACAAAATTCTACGATCTGGTGAAGGCACAGCTGCGCGCCAAAACGCATTGGCAGGAAAGCAATGACTTGGACATGATGTTCCAGGGTACGTACACGTCGGATTTCTATCGCGCAGTGCGCAACCTGTTGCATGATCAGGTCGCATTGCAAACTGCCGAAGCCCCGCTCCTCCCCGAACACGAAAGGGCCGCCGATGCGATTGGACATCGCTGGGAGGAATTGCTCCGCAACGAGTCGAAGTATCGTTCCTCTGTCGAATGTTATGCAGGCACCGCGTAGTGCGACTGTGCGCAAGGCGTCCAATGCAATCGGGTTCCGCGAGCCACTGAGCTAGAAGTGAGTGGTAACGGTAAAATTAACGTCCCGGCAAAAGTCTTCGGAGTGCTTCGACGGAGTCCATCGGGTGACGTCCCCGGAGCAACTCAAACGTGGCAAGGCGAGATACATTTTTGGTGAATGTCTGCCATTGTGGCTGGCTCGCGCCGTATGCCTGCATGATCCCAAGTTTCTGACTGAGCGAGGCAGGGGAAAGCGCATTGAGTAATCGGTTCGTGCCGGCGTTTTTCGAGGAAAGGAATACGATGCTGACGATCTCCAATGGGCGCTTCGCGAGCTTGAATGGTTCCCGCCGCAAATCTATTTCGTATTTCTTTGCGCCGCTGCGACGCCGAATCACAGGAGACGCGCGAATGGCGGTGGCTTCGGCTGGTTGTCCAACCCAGCGCAGTGAATCAGCGCGAGCGTGCAAGAAGTTTGCGATACCTGTCGCCCGCATGTTTTGGGGGGCTACGAATACGCTATCCTCGGATAGAAACTCGAAGCCGTTCAACAAACACTGGAGCGCAACGGTGGATTTTCCGGCGCCGCTGGAGCCCATCATGAGAACCCCGCGCCCACCAATTCCGACGCAAGCCGCATGCAATGACACCAGACGCTGCACACGGGCAGCGAGGGTGAATACCGCGAACTCGATCAGCTCATACCGAATATGGTATGGATATCCCATCATTGAAGGACTCACCACTACCAGCGCCGTGCGTTCCCGAGGGGAAAGGATGACGAAGTTTGAGGAACCGGTTGTACCGCCGAGCAGCCCTCTTGCGCCGATCAAACCGAGCGGCGCAGGCTCGACCCGGCTGACCCGAGGCGCTCGATCGCTTAACAAGATCTTCACCCGTAAGTCGGGCAATCGGGCTGCCAGACGATGACGCGGCAATCCCGCGAAGGCGCAGTCGACGAGCCGCAGCAGCGCCCGATCGTTGCTCTCGAAGAGAATCCGCGCACCGAGCAATTGCATTTGGCTGCGAAGCAGGGGCGAAGCTCGCTCGCCGAAGGGATCAGCTTCTATCTCGGGATCCAGTGTAATGGTTTTCATGGTCGGTTAGTGTTGGTGGCTGTTATGGTATCTCTGTTTGGCGGCGTAAGCGCAACGGCATTGCAAGGCTGAAATGAGTGATTTGTTGCTTACTCATGGCTATTTTCTTTTCGAGGACGAAAAGGAGATACAGATTATGCGGCCGTATCCAACACTAGGGCTGCTATATGTGTCGGCATTCCTGCGCCGTGCAGGCTTCGACATCGAAGTCCTCGATACGACGTTCGCCCAACGCCAGCGACTCTTCGATCGCCTGGCCAGGGACGTTGGTGTTGTTGGGATCTATACGAATTTGATGACGCGCCGGCCGGTGCTGGATATCGTCGCGGTAGCAAAGCGTCACGGCTGGACTGTAATTCTAGGCGGTCCGGAATCCGCCAACTATCCGAGCGAGTATCTCGCGGCCGGAGCCGACATTGTCGTTTCGGGAGAGGGCGAGACAACCATGGCAGAGTTGCTCCCTGCGCTCGCGGCGCGGGGCCCGCATGCGTTGCACAGCATTACTGGGATCGTGTTTCGCGACGGCGACGGCGTCATAGTGACGAACCCGGAGCGCACGAAAATCGCCGATTTGGACTCCATTCCATGGCCTGATCGCCATCAGATCGACCAAGCTCGCTACGTTAATGTGTGGCGGGAGAACCATGGTATGGGGAGCGTGAATATGATCACGGCGCGCGGTTGCCCCTACAAATGCAACTGGTGCTCGCATGCGGTCTTTGGCTACACGCATCGCCGCCGAAGCTACTTGGATAGCGCGGCTGAACTCGAACACATCATGGAAACGTATCGTCCGGATCAGGTCTGGTACGCGGACGACGTGTTCACCATCAGTCATCCCTGGCTTTATGGTTACGGAAAAGAATTGAGGCGGCGAAATTTACGCGTGCCTTTCGAGACGATCTCGCGTGCCGACCGCATGATGAAGGATGAAGTACTGCAGACGCTGGCTGACATGGGTTGCTATCGCATATGGATCGGTTCCGAGAGTGGCAGCCAGCGCATTCTCGATGGCATGGAGCGGGGCGTTAAGGTGGATCAGGTGCTCTGGGCGGTCAAAGCCGCCAAACGTTACGGGATTCAAGTCGGCATGTTTCTGATGTGGGGCTATCCGGGCGAAGAAATCGAAGACATCGCGGCCACGGTTGATTTGGTTGCGAAGTGCCAGCCGGATATTCACCTCACCACCGTGGCGTATCCAATCAAGAACACCGGATTCTTTCGTAAAACCGCAGATGTCGTGGTCGTCGACAAAGAGTGGGCGGATGCGACGGACCGGGATTTTCGCATCAAAGGCCGTCATTCCCGCGCTTACTATAAGCAGGCCGACTCTTGGCTGAACAATGCGGTGCAGGCGGCTCGTCTCGAAGGGCCGGACCCTGCGGAAGCAGCATTGCGGCGGGTGGCCGCAATCCGCGCGCGGGCATCGATGTTGGAGGTTTCCTTGGAAACGGAGGCTTAACTGCCCCTCCTGGCTTCGGCATTTGATGCGATGGCGGGTGACTACGACAGCCTTTTCACCGCGTCGGTTATTGGCACGCTCATGCGCAACGCAGTTTGGGCGCGGTGCGCGGCCCGGTTCCAGCCCGGCCAAAGGGTTCTCGAAATGAACTGCGGGACCGGCGAGGATGCATTGTGGCTCGCCCGTCGAGGCGTGCAGGTCCTCGCGACAGATGTTTCGCCGGCGATGCTCGAGGTCGCGCGCAATAAGCTGTCCGGCGCGCCGGATGGCCCGCAGGTTCGGTTCCAATTATTGGCGTGGGAAGAACTCGCGACGCTCGACGAAGGGCCATTTGATGGAATGCTGTCAAACTTTGGTGGCCTCAACTGCGTCAGCGATTTGCGGGAAGCAGCTCGTGCTTTGGCGGCGAAGCTGCAACCGGGCGCGGCTGCTATTTTATGCGTCATGGGCCCCGTAGTACCCTGGGAATGGGCGTGGTTTCTCGCGCAAGGACGTGCTGCAAAGGGGCTGCGGCGTCTGCGCCGGGGAGGATCGCAATGGTCTGGAATTCGTGTGCACTACCCGTCGATCGGCAAAACGCGCAGCATTTTCTCTCCCGAGTTTCGCATGCTGCGTGTCTCGGCACTTGGGGCGCTCCTGCCCCCGCCCTACACCGAGAAGTCGCTTGGGCGGTTTCCCCGCGTTCTCGCCGGGCTCGATCGTACCGAGCGCCGCCTGGAGACGCTGTGGCCGCTGCCGTGGCTTGCCGATCATTATCTCTTGGAGCTAGAGCGCGTTTGATGGCCCATAACGAGAAAGCGTTGACCGCGTTTGAGCGAGAGGGTGTCGCAGGGGCGGAGTACGTCGAACGCATTGACGCCAAAGCATCGGATCGGAGTGCGCGAATGGCGTTTCAAAATCTGGCCGTGACCATGGTACCGCACGGCGGCGCTGTGTTTGATTTCGGCGCCGGGCCAGGGATCGACGCGCGATTCTATGCAGAGCGTGGACTTACGGTTGCTGCATACGACGTCGACTCGAAAATGTGCGAGTACTTCACTGAGCATTGCCGTGATCTAATCCAATCGGGGCGGGTCTTCCTCGACCGTGGCGGGTACGCTGATTTTCTGGCTGGAGAAAGCGTGAGTGGCATTCGCGACTTTGACCTGATCACGTCAAATTTTGCGCCGCTCAACCTGATAGACAATTTGCAGGAGCTGTTTTCAAAATTTCACGCGCTGAGCAGCCCGCGAGGCAAAGTGCTGGCGAGCGTGCTTAGTCCTTATTACGTCGGGGACGTGAGATATCTCTGGTGGTGGCGGAACGCGCTGCGTCTGTGGCGGGATGGTCACTACTTTGTGCCCGGGGTTCAGGCGCGGATATTTCGACGGCGTATCGGCGATTTCGCGAAGAGAAGCAAGCCGTACTTTGAGCTGAAACAGGTTTTTTGCGGACTTCCGACGCGACGGACGCGAGATGCTGAAGGTCTCGACGTAAGCAGCGGCGAAGGTCGCGCAAGCCTGCTTGCGAGCAAGGCCCGGTTCATGTTTCTTCTATTCGAGAAGCAATGATGCGGCGGGCGGACTTCGACCTAGAACTATCTCATCGATAAACGTTGCATGCTCGCGCGCTGCCAGTCCGCGCAGGTGATTTGAGTCGATATACCGCGGCAGTCCATTCGCGTCACTAGCCCGACAGATAAATCCCTTGCACAACGTGGAGGACGGTTCGACCACCTGGGCACCCGTGCGCTCCGCGATTTCTCGCAGAGTGCTCATGAGCGGCGCTACATAAGCCTCAAATGGCCGAGCATCGAGGGTCGGTCCGCTTTCAAGAGCAACGCTCTCGAAGCCGTGCACCGAGAATCGTAGCCTGGGCGGAAAGAGCGGTTCAAAAAGCGGCGAAGAAGGATTTGAGAGCACAATGAAGACGCGACGGCCGCTTGATACCAGTTTCTGGATGACATCTTCAAATTGCTTGAAAGCACTCCGCGTGCCGACAGAATCAATTGTCAGGGATCCTTGGGACCGGTCAGCAACTTGATAGAGGCGCGGCCGACGCTTATTCGAGGAGAACTCACCCAAAAAGTAGTCCTCCCAGAATGATCCAAACACGACTGTGTCGACGTCAGGTTGAGCGGCCTGTTCCTGGGCAAAGTCAAAAAGCTCATTGCAATTGTGGCCGCGCCCATGAACATTCAAGTTGGGAAGCATCGGGCAGCCGGCCTGAGTGACAAATTCGGCGGACCGCGCCCTGTCGGCATGATTGTCAATAAGCCAGGCCACGCGAGGCCAGTATTGTTGCATGTGCGAATCGCCGATAAACACGATCTTGCCGGGGCCATGACTGGACAAATTCGCCGTTGTGAATCCCGAGTGCTTCGCAAAATTAGTCTCACCGGGGAAGTGCCAATCCCGGACAGCTTCGTCCCAGGCCGCGACCGTGGGTCCGCGCAACCGCCCAGCGATCCAGCCATGGTTCAAGAGACTGCCAACTACAGCGAGGCACGCGATTCCGGCGAGCAGGACGGGAACTGCCACTCGGACATTCTTGCCGAATCGAATCGGTGCCTCCACCCACCGGTAAGCCGCATACGCTGCGGCGACGGCGATCGTACACTCGACTGCCGCCAGGATGGGTTGTGGTGAGTGACCCAGAATGATGCGGGTGAAGGAAAGGATCGGCCAATGCCAAAGATACAGCGGATAACTGATTCTTCCGAGAAAGAGCATCGGGCGGCAAGCCAGGACCTGCCGGTTCACAGCCGCTTCCTCTCCTGCCGATATAAGCAGAACGGTCCCGACTACAGGCATGAGACTCCATGATCCGGGAATGGGAATGTCGGCATTCCAATAGAATCCGCCCGCAAGGATCAGCGCCAGTCCGAGCAATGAACGGGCGTGTGGTCGGGGCCCGACTGCGCGCCTGCCGTGAACATCAAGTTGCCACGCGCCCAGAAGCCCCCCGACCGCCAATTCCCACGCGCGCGAGTCAGGGTAGTAAAAGTAGTGGGTTGGCGCGTACCAAGCGCCCCAAATGCTGATTGCCAGCGATGCCGCGATGATTATCGCCAGAAGTCGTCTGGTTATGCCCAATCTTTCACCCAGTATCAGCAGCAGCGGCCAGGCGATATAGAACTGCTCCTCGACACCGAGCGACCAAAGATGCAGGAGCGGATTCAGCTCCGCAGCGCGGGCAAAGTAACCGCCCGTTGTCGCAAAAAATATGTTGGGTAAGAACAAGGCGGACCACGCGAGCGACTTGCTGAACCACTGTAACTCTCCGGGCAGCAATAGCAGCCATGCGACGATGCAACAGCTGCCCATGACCAAGAGCAAAGCTGGCACGATTCGACGCACTCGGCGCCGATAGAACTGCGCCAATTGAAATCTATCCGCGCGCCGTGCGGCGAGCACGAGTTGCGTGATGAGGTATCCGGAGATGACGAAAAAAACATCGACGCCAACAAAGCCTCCGGTTCGGAGCATCGGAAACGCGTGATAGACGATCACAAGAAGGACTGCGAGGCCCCGCAATCCCTCTACATCAGGCCTGTAACGGAGCGATGCGCTATTGCGATCGGCCATGGGCGTCGGTCGCCGTCTTGTGCACGCGCGCCCGAGTCAAAATATTCGAGTAGATTGCTTGGAAGCAGTGCGCTGTATGGTCAGCGTCTTCGTGCTCAGCCCTGAGCCGCGCCTCTCCTGCCATCTGTAAACGCCGCTTCTCGTCGGCGAGTAACTCCGCGATGGCACGGGCCATGGCAATCGAATCCCCGACGGGCACTGCTGCAGCCGCGCTCGGCGCCCACTCGACGACATGCCCGACCGCCGTTCCAACTGTTGGCACGCCCGCAGCGGCGGCTTCGAGCAGCGCCACGGGGCCTGCTTCATGCCGAGACGACACGATCATTAGGTGAGAATTGCGCACCAGCGGCATCAGGCGGCGCTGCGGCAGGAATCCGTGAAATCGCACTTTCGCAGACAAGCCTAGCCGTATGCTCAGCGCCTGAATCTCGCCTTGAAGCGTGTCTTCGCCGACGATGTCCATTCGAAACTCCACGTCCATCGCGGAGAGTTCGGCGAGCGCGCGCAATAAGGTCGTTTGGTCTTTCACCCGATTCAAGCTCGCGACGTGAATGAGTCTGCCAGGCTCCGACGGGCTGCGTAATGATGGCTCCTGCAATGGCCAAGCATTGAGATCGACACCCAGCGGCAAGCGCTGCGCAGCAATTCCAAGTCGCGCGAGCATTTCGATCATCGGCGCGCTGGCCGCGGTAACGATTGTCGCCGCGCGCAGAACAATCTGTTCCCGCAGCCGTCCTTTCCAGCCAAGGCGTCCGCCGTATCCAATGTCGCCAAGCGCCACCAGTTCACCGCCCGCCACATGAATGAGACGGGGCAGCCGTAGTATCACTCCAGCCGCCACCGCGACAAATCCGGGGGCGCCGGACCATATTGACTGAATCATGCTAAAGGGCGACGAGCGATGCTCGGCAATGATGGCGCGCACCGCTCGAAAAAGCGTATGACCGGCACCGATATTGTGAACGTGCGCGCCGGCCAATTGCCAGGTCTCCGGTTGAGCCTCCTGCCATAATGCGAACACATGGACATCGTTTTGCGATGCCAGGCGTGTAATCAAGGCAATCAACGTGGGAATAACCCGATACTCGCCTGAACGGTCTACGCCTCCGGGCACGACAATCGCGATCTTCATAGCAGGCGACTTGTGATCGGCGCCGCAATGCGCAGAAGGCCCGCACGCCACGGGGCCACGCGCGCCAATTCATAACCCACCAACGCGGCCGCTTCGCCAACTAAAGCTGAGATCCGTTCGCGGTCAGATTTTGTAAGCACGTCTCGCCACTTTTCATGAATTGCCGGAATTAGCAGGCCCGGCTCGGTTTCTGTGAAAAACGAGCTATTGCTGGGTGTCGGCGCTCCGGCTGCCGTGGGGCGGGTCAGTGTGGGCAGCGAATCAATCCCGATGAATTCGGCCAGACGGTCGATTGACGTTTGTGGGCTACCGATCAATTCCTCGTAACGCATCAAGTGATATCGATTTCGCGCTTTGAGCAAGGATTGCTTGGCTGCAATTCGATAAGACAGTTTCAATTCCTGAAGTACCTGTCCCGCATTTGAAAAGCTCTCGCCCGCATCCCGCATGGCCTGCTTATGCGATGCAAAAACCGCGTAGGGATGGCGTATAACGTGGACTACCTTTGCCTGCGGAAAGTCTGTGCGCAGGCGATCGATGTAGCTCTCATTCGTGGGCGTCTTTTCTACCCAGAACTGCGTATCAGCCTGCGTCCGCAGGAAACCCATGCTGTGCGCATACGCCAATGCAACGGCGGTCAGAGGCCAAGAGATCGCCTTGTCTCCAAAGCTATCCCGCGCAAGCGGCCACCACGCCATTAGCGAGCGCGCGAACTCACGATACGGCGACACCTCTTGGCTGGAACGGCCCAGCAACCAATAGGGAGCCTGATGAATTGGATTCGCCAGCCGTCGCAACCAGTCGCAACCGAAATGACGCTGCCATTGCCCGGGAGGCAAGCGTCGCAATTGTTGTTTGTAATTGGTGAAGAAAGTCCCTTCCGAAGGCAGAACGGCAAGTGCCGGATGACAGTCGAGCAAGTCACGGATCAATGTGGTGCCGCTGCGGTGGACTCCGCATATATGAATTGGGCGATCCGCAATTGCCAGCCCGCGTGCGATTTCCATTTGATTCAGAGTTAGCGGACCCGCGATTTCGGCGGCGGCCCAAACCGCGGCCGACCACTTCGCCGCGGCAAGCAGCAAAGCAGCTGGATCGCCGGCGGGCACACGAGGCCGGCCCAACTTGAGGTCCAATGTCTGTTCGAGTTCCGATATCGAAAAGAGAGCGGAATTGGTGCGCTGCTTGGTCACACAGCGCCAACTATTCGGCGGAATCGTTCCGACTTCTTGGTCAGCTCTCCATAAGTTCCGCTATTGGTTATCCGGCCGTCCTCGAGCTGATAAATCATGTCGCACCAACGCACCGTGCTCATACGATGGGCAATTAGTATGATTGTACAGCGTCCACGCAATCCCTCGAGCGTTGCCACGAGTTCGGCCTCGGTTAAGCCGTCGACTGCACTCATTGCTTCGTCAAGTAGAATCACCGGCGCTTGCTTGTAGAAGGCGCGCGCAATTCCGATTCTTTGTCTTTGTCCACCGCTCAGCTTTACCCCTCGCTCCCCGACCCTGTGGCCGTATCCACCCGAAAGTGCGGCAATGAATTCCTCGAGTTGGGCGGATTTGGCGGCTTGCGCGAGCCTCGATTTGTCAATTGATTCGAAGGGCGTGCCGAAGGCGATGTTTTCCGCGATGCTGGCGTCGAGCAGAAAAACGGTCTGCGGGACGTAGGCGACCTGCGCCTTCCAGGCCGCTCGATTGGTTTCATCGAGCGTGACGCCATCAATCTGCAATTCGCCCGTCGTCGGTACCAGCAGGCCGGCGATGCAATCCATCAGGGTGGTCTTTCCCGAGCCATTCACACCGACGAAAGCTGCGGTGGAGAGGGCGCGTATATCCACATTTATACAGTCGAGGGCCAGCGGCCCTGCCGGCGAATAAGCAAACGATGCGTTCCTGATCCTAATGTGCTCTCTTGGCAGTTCGTTCCAACCGGAATCTCTTGAAATCGCCTCTGCGGGCGTCAGGCGTTTTGCAGCACGCGCGCGCTGCAGGTCCGGCGCGATCGCGGCGAGCGCGGCACTATCGGCGCGAATGCGTACGGCACACGCGAAAATTTGCTGCAACGTCGGCAAAAGCCGGTAGGCGGCAAATGCAATAAAGGTTAAGTGCCCCAGCCACGCGCCCCTGCCCGGAGCCTCAGCACCCGGCGCCAGAGCCAGGCCCACGAGAGCCGCTACCGCTATGCATTCCATGACGTGTTTCGGCACCTGCCCGATAAGATGTATTTTCGCGATGCTGTCCACAACTTCACGGCTGGAGCGCACAAAGACCATGTCGAACAATCGCCGATCCCTGAGCAGCAGGAACTCCCGAATTGCGGCGAAGCTCTCGGTGACGATTCTTGCCCGCTCGGACCAAGCGAGAGAATGAGTCTCGCCCACACGCAGCAGTTGACCGCGAACAGCCAGATAAATGACAGCGTACCCCCCGGCAAGGGCAAGCAACATCGCCATGGAGATTGCTGGATTGATAACTAGAACCGAGGCGATTATGAGCAGGGCGGTAATGAGGTTAGTAATGAGCAGCAATCCATTCTGCAATATGCCGTTGGCTACCCGGGTCGTCTCGTAAATCACTTTGTTGAAAAGCGCCGCACTATTTGTGTTGGCGTGAAAAAGATATGAACGCGAAAGGTATTCTTGGAAAAGTGTCAGCTGCAGCTCTCTGCCAATCCGCAGCGCAAGGCGGTTTGTGGCTAAAGCGCCCCACAGATTAATCAGGTTTGCCAGTAAGATCACCGCAATGAATGCCAGCCCAAGTGCGATGACAAAGGCATGCTTGTCGGAGAAGCCGCCATGAAGGTAGAGCCAGTGCAACAGTGCGTTTCGATCAATGAGCAGGGGCTCGCCGAGCACGGCGAAAAATGGAGCAATCGCGGCGATTCCGGTAACCGTCGAAAATGCCATCACCACTGAGACGATTTGTGCCGCAAGAACGCGGCGCCGTTGCGCGCTCGTTAAAATCCGCCACAAACTGGCGATAACGCTCATGTGTGGGCCGCGTGCCGGGCTAAGCGGCTGCGAACATAAGACAGCAAGGAGGGCGGGGCGAATCTACTTGAGATGACGAGTGCAGCGGAAAGCCAAACTGCTGGATAGCGCCACGAGTGCGGGAGACTTGCGACCAGGGTGCTGAGCGCGTGAGATCTATTGCCATAACGGGCATGGCTTTTGGCAAGCCCAGCCGACATTTTCGCGCGCAACTTGCGGAGCACCGGATCGAGGCAGACGTCTCGGTTCGCATGCAGCATCTTCTCGAACACCCGTCGTCGGTCGCTCCATGCCTGCGCATCGCTGCCGGAATGCTTCGAGTGACGGCGGACCAGCGTCAACGGCTCGTCGACGCTGTCGATCTCACTGTGCGCCGCGAGTTTAAACCAGAGATCATCGTCGTAGCACATGATTAATTCTTCGTCGAACCCCCCGAACTGCTCCAGCACTTCTCTACAGACGACTACGCTCGGTTGCGCAATCACGGTCTCCGATCGCAACAGTTTCTCAAGAATCCAGCCCGACGGCGCCGGGCGATCGCGGTAGCGCGGCGAAACGCTCGGCTTTCCGGACGAATCGATCATAGAAAACCGTGTGTAGCTCCACTTTCGAAAGGTATGGCGCACAAGTGAATCTATCTGCGCTTCCAGCTTTCTGGGCAGCCACACGTCATCGGAATCCAGAAAAGCTACGTACTTGCCGCGCGCCGCACGCAGCGCGACGTTGCTTGTGAGCGCGGGTCTGCCCGTATGTGGCCGGAGTAATAGTTTGATTCGCGGGTCGTTCAGCGACTGCAGGTAAGCTCTGGTTTCGTCGTCGGAGCCGTCGTCCGCGATCAACAACTCCCAGTCCGGAAACGATTGCCACAATACTGATTCGACGGCGGAAGGTAGATACTCCATGCGATTGAAAGTGGGCATGATGATCGACACACACGGCAACATGCGGGCACCTCTCAGGAGCTCAGAACCGGGCGATCCAATTCCTGCCCTCGTATTTTATCCGATGCATCGTATCTGCGGCCCACGACATTCTCATACATTGCGTGGAGCTTGAGGCCCAATGAGCGGAATGATAGTTCGTGCTCGAAATGTGTCCGCACACTTGAGCGCAATTCCGAGCGCGATCTCGCCCAGATCGCTTGCACGGCCTCGGACAGTGCGAGCGAATTGCCGCACGGCCATAGTTTACCCGCGCGGCCGCCCCCGGTGAGCATTCGAAAGGAGGGAATATCGGTAACCACGGGCGGCAATCCGCACGCAAGCGCCTCGATGAGCGAATATCCGCTGCCCTCGCGGTGGCTGCCGAGGACGAATAGATCCGCCGCTCTCATCAGTAATTCAACCCGATCGTGGGGTACCTGCCCCAGAAGATGCACGCGATTGCGAAGAATTGGATCCGCCTTAATCCGACCCTGAACCACCCGTAGGAGAGGCGCACTTCCGAAACAGCAATAGAGCTTCAAATCACGCAGATGGAGTGCAGCATTGCCGATGCCCTCCAACACGGTGAGCGGATCTTTGTTGGCATCCAGGTGCCCGACCCACAAAATCGCCGGATCGCCCTCGAGTGCGGTCATGCGCCGAGCTTCGTCTCGTTCTCCTGGGACGAATCTGCAAGTGGATTCGGGTATTTCGTAGATTGCGGTTTTCGCGTTTACGAGTCCGGCCTTGATAAATGGCTGGGCTTGCTCCAGGGCACAAAAAGCGATCCCTGCGATGACAGGTGCGCATCGACGCATCGCGGCTCGGCGCCAGAATCGGGGTACTCTGCCGGCATGATCTTGCAAAATGATCGGCGTGCCGCGTGCGAGGTCGGACAGAGCCAGCACATGGCGAGGGAAATTAAGTCCATTCACGTGAAAGACGTCCGGGGCAAGTTCCCGCAGCAGATCGCCAAATGCAGGCGGTTGCGAACGGGCTGCCTCGCCGAAAGGCATGAAGTGATACTGCACCCCATTTCTGTCAAAGTGCTCGGTTTGCGAACTTGCTTGGACAACCGAAACACGGATGCCAGCAAGTGAAACGGCTTCCGCGACATCCACCATGGTTGGCCATGCGGTCAGCAACTCAGAAGGTAAGCGCCCTCGTGGGTCGTTGAAAAAACTGATTTGTGCTACGTGCAACAAGGCGGGACCCTATGTCACAAGCTCATGACGCGTGGATCCCACTGGCGAATGATTTTTCGTGAGACGCGAAGCTCCCATGGATCATCGTAACGTTGAAATCGGTAACGCCACGCTGCCAGAGCTCTTAGAGCAGATTTTCCCCAGGCAGATGCACGAATATCCATAATGGTCGGATACCGGCAGCCTAAGACCGTCGTGAAGTCCACAATGCGCCGCCGCAACTTCTCGCTGAGCCAGGGCGCGCTTTGATGGCACCAGTAATCGATCCATTGCGGTTCGGCCCACTCGTCCGCACTGCGCGGAAATACCACCAGCTCGCCGTTGCAGTCTCGAAGCTCGCTGGTTTGGCGCGCCGCAGCCGGATTTTTGCCGTCGTTTCGCCGCGGCAATGGCGTGTAGATGTAAATCATCACTTCGGTCGCGGGATGAAGCCGCTTGATCAGTCGGATGAACTCAAAGGTTTTCTCGGTCTCTCCTTCCGGGTCTTGGGGCGGTGCGAGCATGAACGAGAGTTCGGGCACGATACCGTGGCTGCGGCATTTCTCCACCGCTTCCAATGTCTGATCTTTGTTGGTGCCCTTGCGAATATCGTGCAAAAGCCAGTCGCTGGGCGATTCTGCGCCAATGTAAGCCATGCGCAAGCGGCTCTTTTTTACGAGTGCCCAGGATTTTTCCGATAAATTCACCAGTGCATCGGATCGCGCAAAGCACCACCAAGGCATCTGAAATTTCGCCAGCACCTCCAGCAAAGGCACCATGTCGACTTCGCGATCGAAAAAGTTGTGATCGTAGAATTGAATCCCATCTACGCCCAGCCGATCCTGCATGTAACGCAGATCTTCGTGCAATCGTTCGGCGGGCGGCAGTGCCATCTTGCCGCGAAACATTGTTGCGACACCGCAAAACGTACAACGAAATCGGCACCCCAACGCAGCTTGATAACCAATGGTGCGGCGGCCAAGATAGGTATTGACCAGATACTGCCGGGGATTTGGCAATTTGTCGTACGGCAACATGCGATTCAGGCTTAGGCTCGAAAACTTTCGATCCTTGTTGTGTACGATCTCGGAGTCTCGACGCCAGGACAAGCCCTGGATCGATTCCAGGGATTCGCCGGACTGATGAGCAAGGGCGCCGAGAAGTTCTAAGAAGGTCTCCTCACCTTGCGCCCTGACCGCGTAGTCGACATACGCCGCGTTTAGCGCTGCATCGGGACAGACAGTCGGAAAGGCGCCTCCCCATACAATTGGGAGCCTGGGAAGTCTTTCGCGGATGGCTTTCGAAACCTCGATTGCGGAGCGCAGTTGCGGTCCGCCCATAACCGTAACACCCGCGGCGGCGATGTTTCCCCCAGCGATTGCCTTCAGGGCAGTTGCGATGTAATCCTGATCGACGTTGCCATCGATAATAGTCGATGAGTACTTGCCTTCCAGAGCCGCAGATAAACTCATGACCGCCAAAGGGAACCGCGCATGACCGCGTGAAGTTATGGTCGGATTGATCAGCAGAACACGTGGCGAGTCGCCCATCAGAACCTCTTTGCCGGGAATTGCCCCGCATGAAAGCGCAGTCTCACTGCGCATGCGCCACCAGCTTGAAAACGGTTAATGTCTCGTTCACGAAACGCCGTTCAGCCAGGACGGATATTCCCAACCCAGCATCGTAAAATTGTTCCAGGAAATGCCTGGCATCGCCGAAAGTCGATAGCAGCACGAGGGCAAAGCCATTGGGCTTCAGTCCGTCACGCAAGCCAGCGGAAAATCTTTCTGCGACGTCGCTGGAGCACCAAGCTCTGTCGCGATCATCACGAGGCGTGCCGCGCAAGAACGGCGGGTTGAATAGGATCAGATCGAATTGCTCGCCCGGTACGGCGCTGAAAAGATCGCCGTGGCGCACTTCGACTTTGTTTTCCACATGATTCAGAAGCACGTTGATGCCGGCACAGCGCACAGCAGCAGGATTGATGTCTACCGCAACGACGCGAGCTGCGTATTTGGCGGCAAATATCGCGCAGACCCCTGAGCCAGTGCCCATATCCAGAACGTTAAAATCGTGTTTGACCGTCTGTGAATCGAGCATTGATGCAAGAAATTCGCCAGTGCGCGGCAACTTGGGATTGAAAACGCTGGGCGTTACCAGAAACGACGACCCACTAATGCGTTCCAAGCGATAGTCATCGTACAGATCCTTGCCTTGCAGCCTGTATACCCATGCTATGGCCTTGCCGATCAGTCGGCCCATCAGCGGAACGCGGGCGATGCGCAGCGATTGCGGCGCGGATGAAGCTGGGGCGCTCATGACAGCGTTTGCGCTGGAACGAGCCACCGAGTGAATAGCATCTCGATCGGCCAGTCATAATTGTTGGTATCGCAGCGATAGCGCGCGAGCTTTTGCAACAGCCGCTTGCCGCGGGACGATTTTTTCCACGCCAATTCGTGAAAAAATTTGAAGCGCTCAATCAACTCAAATTTTTCGGCCGATACCCACGGCCCCGGTTCACCTGCGACGTAGTCGAATTTCGCCCAGTCCTCGAGGGTTTCCGGCAACCGGAAGCCGCGTGCGACAGCTTCGATTACCAATGCGCTGCCGGGATACGGCTTGAAATAGAAAATAGGAGTCAAGAAATCGGGACTCATGGAGCGCAGCTTTTTGGCGCATTCGAGGGTCGCTCGAACGTCCTCATCGCTCTCGTCAGGGAATCCCACGATGAACGGAAAGTGCCCGGCAATTCCAAATTTCAGCATCTTTTGTGCCGTCTCATATACCTGCTCGATCTTGATATCCTTCTTGATGCGTTTCAGCACTTCATTGGAACCCGATTCAACTCCCACCAGCAGGCGGCGCAGTCCGGACTGTTTGCAACGCAGCCAAACGGCGTCCGGCAAGCGCACGCCTTGATCGGCGCGCATCGTGGCGGCCCATGTGATTGCCATGCCAGACTCGATGATTCGATCGGCCAATGCCTCAACGCGGCCGGCCTTGGTAAAGAAAGTTTCGTCCTGGAAGTTCACGTCATCGAAGTGATACCGATCCCACAATTCTTTTAGGCGCATTGCCATGCGCACCGGTTCGAGACCTACCCACTTGCGGCCGTAGACAAACGGGTCCGAACAAAATGCGCATCGAAAATTACACCCTTGAGACGATATGTAGTCGAGCTGTCGTTTGCCCTTAAGTTCAAAATAGCGCTCGACTGGAATCAGTCCATAATCATGCGCGCGAAAATTATCAACTTGCGCCAGTGCGCGCGCAGGGTTTTCTTGAATGGTGCCATCGCTGAGCCGTACGGTGCACCCTTCGCAATCGTCCAGAGCGCGCCCTGCTGAGAGACGATCAACGATCTCCGCAAATGTTTCCTCTCCCTGTCCACGCACGGTCACATCAACCGACTTCTCCTGCAGACACTCGCGCGAAAACATGGAGGGGTGCCAGCCTCCCCAGACCACCGGCAGATCAGGCCGCACGCCTTTCGCGGCCCTCGAAATTTGTAGCGCGTCGGAAATGGGTGCGCCGGTCAAGACGGTCACTCCAAGGCATAGCGCCCCGTCTAGGTGGGACAGAACTGCCCGTTCCGCGTCGGGATCGAGGCGGGCGTCGACGGTTATGACTTCGTATAGGGTGGGATCGAGCTCCGAGCCGATCGCAAGCAGCGCCAGCGGCATCGTGAAAAAGACCGCGCGAGGATTATAGAGCACCACTTTGCGCCGGTTGCCGGGTACTTCGGTTGTCATGCCGAAGCCTCCGCTGAAAACCGAACGGAATCTGCTCCGGGTCCGCCGTCGCTGAGATCGCGCCACATGGAGCACACGCAGGTCTTGCATTCGGCGCGCTCGCCGGCGCGGATTGAAGCGCGCAACGCTTTCATGCGCTCGCCGTTCAGCGCGGTCGAAAAATCGTCGGGTTCCGTGCCATCGCCCCGCAAGCGCGCTGCCTCGGGCGGCCCCGATATGAAGAAGCAGGGTTGCAGGGCCCCGTCCGCACCGACCACGGCGGAAAACTCCGGCGCGTTGCAGCGCACCAAAGGGTAGGGTGCTTTGCCGTGAACGGCAGCAAAGTACTGCAGGATGCGCCGTAGCTTGGCGGGACTTTCCGCGATAAAACCCGAGCGAAAGTCCGCCGCGAACTCGCGTTGCAGGGCGCCGAGCAATTCCTCCAGCGCGGGCAATTCTTCGGGACCCAGGGCCAAATCATTGGTAAAGCCTTCTGCGCGGCCAAACGCGTGTGGATTGGCCACGTCCACGGCGAGGAAGGAAATCTGGCGTGCGCCGAGTTCTTTGACCAGGGAGACAAAAGCCGGTAACTGTCGGAAATTCGCGCGCTGCAGCGTGACGCGCACGCCGGGCGCGACTCCGTGCGCTGCCGCGGCGCGAATGCCGTCACAGACCTTGTCAAACGCATCCAGCCCGCGAATGGCTTGGTAGGTCTGCCGGTCTGTGCCGTCCAAGGACACGGTGATGGCGTCGAAAATCTTAGCGGCGCGCGGAGCGTGCTTGGCCAACGACAGACCGGAGGTCAGCAGCCACACTTTGAGGCCCATGTCGCGCAACGAGTGCGCGATGCGTTCCCATTCCGGATTGAGCAGCGGCTCGCCGCCCGACAAGAGCACCACGCGGGTGTCTAGTCGTGCGAGGTTGGGCATCAGGCGCTGCACGGCGTTGTAAGTCATGTCGGCGCGTCCATGACGCCAGTAGTCGCAGGTGACGCAGCGAGAGTTGCAACGCTCCGTCAGATACAGCGTCACCAATGGCAAGCGTTGCAGATGCGAGCTTAGGACCGGATCGGCCATCAAGGCATGTGCGGACAATCGACCCTCCAATCCAATTCTCTCAGCCAATAAGTTCTATGGTGAGTACCACTGCGCGGATGATTGGTTGGGCTGCAGGGCAAGAATTTGCGACCCGCGTGCCGCCCAAAAAACGGGTCTAATCGTCAAAAGTGAGTGAATAGGTGGTTTCAACCCATTGATTTCGCTAAGCTCCAGCCTGCATGAATATGTCCAACGCCCTCTGCGTCGAAAAAGTCCACGTCTGGCGCGGCGATCGGCATGTGCTTCAGGGGGTAAGTACCCAAATCGACCGCGGCGAGCTTCTGCATGTTTCCGGTCCGAACGGTACCGGCAAAACAACACTGCTGCGCGTCGTCAGCGGATTATTGCGCCCGGAACAGGGCAGCGTTACCTGGCTCGGCCACTCCATTGTTGAACATCGGGCTGACTATCAAGCGGCCCTGGCTTACGCCGCGCACGAGCCTGCCCTGAAGGGTGATCTCACGGCACTTGAGAATCTGCGCTTCTCCGTGGGATTGAAGCGCCGCCCGACGCCCCAGGAATTGCGCGGCGCCCTGGAACGGACTGGGGTTGCCGGCTGTGCCGACCTGCCGGCGCGGGTGCTCTCCGCCGGGCAGCGGCGCAGGGTGTCGCTGGCGCGGGTTTTCGCGATGCAGGCGTTGCTGTGGCTGCTGGATGAGCCCTATGCGAATCTGGATGCGGCGGGCTCAGAATTGGTATCCGGCCTTCTGCAGGAGCACGTAGCAGCCGGGGGGCTGGCCCTGGTGGTCGCGCACCGGGAATTGGCGCTCGCCTGCAATGTGCGGCGCTTGGAGCTCAATTCATGACGGTAAGCGCCTGGGCGGCGTTTTGGCTCATCGTGCGGCGTGAGATGCGTCTCAGTTTCCGGCGGCCGGAGCAACTATTACAGCCCTTGGTGTTCTTCCTCATCGTTACCACGCTATTCCCGCTGGGATTGAGCCTGCAGTTGTCGCTGCTGCGAGACATCGCGCCGGGTGTGCTGTGGGTGGCGGCACTGCTGTCGGCGCTGCTATCCCTGGACTTCCTGTTTAAAAGCGACGCCGATGACGGCACTTTGGAGCAACTTGCCTTGAGTGGGCACGGTCTTACCGTGATTGTCGCGGCAAAAACTCTCGCGCATTGGCTGGTCACCGGTCTCGCCTTGGTGCTGGTTTCGCCGATTGTGGGAACTGCGCTTGGCATTCCCGTAGACGCATTTGCGACAATGCTGGTGAGTCTGGCTCTGGGCACCCTCACATTGAGCTGGTTGGGGGCCATTGGCGCGGGCTTAACGATCGGCCTGCGCCGCGGCAACGTGCTGCTCTCGCTGATTGTTCTGCCTCTGGCGATGCCCCTGCTGATTTTTGGCGCAGGGGCAACGGATCGAGCGGTTTCGGGCACGAATGCGGCGGGTGCTTTGTATTTGTTGGCGGCGCTCTGCGTGTTCACCTGCACCTTGGCGCCGTTCGCGGCGGCTGCGGCGTTGCGCATCACTTTGGAATAACGGCTGAAGAATCATGTGGACCTGGTTTTACAAGCTCGCTTCTCCACCCTATGTCTACGGGGTCGCGGCGGCGCTTATGCCGTGGTTCTTAGGCTTGGCGGCACTTACGATCGGTTACGGCTTGATCGCGGGTTTGGGTTTCGCGCCGCCTGACTATCAACAGGGCGATGCATTTCGAATCATCTATGTGCATGTGCCGAGCGCCTGGATGTCCGAGTTCGTGTACACGACCATGGCACTGGCGGGGGGCATTGCGCTCATTTGGCGCATCAAGGTGGGCCATGCCGTTGCGGCGGCCTCCGCGCCCATCGGCGCCTCCCTCACGCTGCTCGCGTTGGTGACGGGCTCGATGTGGGGCAAGCCGATGTGGGGCACGTATTGGGCCTGGGATCCGCGCCTGACCTCCGAACTCATTTTGCTATTTCTCTATGTGGGCGTGATGTCGCTGCGTTCGGCATTCGAGGATCCTGCGCGTGGCGATCGCGCCGCAGCGCTGCTGGCGGTGGTCGGTGCCGTCAACGTTCCCATCATTCATTACTCAGTGGTTTGGTGGAACTCGCTGCATCAGGGCGCGACGGTTGCTAAACTGGGCAAACCCTCCATCGCCGGCAGCATGCTCTGGCCCCTGCTGTCCATGTTCGTCGGCTTCATGTTGTTTTACGGCGCGGTGCTGTGCCTGCGGCTGCAAGGAGAGGTGCTCAATCGGGAGCGGCAGTCAGCCTGGGTGCGGGAGGCAATCAAATCATGAACGGTGGCAGTTTTTGGTACATGGGCGGCTATGCGCGCTATGTCTGGCCCTGCATTGGCTTTGCCTGCGTGGTGTTGGCGTGGAACCTGTGGTCGGCGCGACGCTATCTGGCGGCCGCCAAAGTCCGTGCGGCGCGGACGCTCGCCATGGCAGCGAGCGAGGCTCGATGACGCCGCGCCGAAAGCGTTTGTTCGTGGTGCTCGGCATCTTGGGTGGTGTCGCGGCGTCGGTGTCGCTGGCCGTGATGGCCTCGCGCGAGAACATCATGTTTTATTTCGATCCCAGCCAAGTCGTCGAGGGCAAGGCGCCGCTGGCCAAGCGCTTTCGCATCGGCGGCATGGTGGTGAAGGGCAGCGTTGATCGTAAGCCGGGTGATTTGCAGGTGCGCTTTGTGCTCACGGACTTCGCCCACGAGGTTCCGGTTGAATACACCGGGGTTTTGCCGGATTTGTTTCGCGAGGGCCAGGGCATCATTGCTCACGGAACCATGAACCAGAGCGGGGCCTTCGTCGCGGATGAAGTGCTGGCGAAGCACGACGAGAAGTACATGCCGCCGGAAGTCGCCGCCTCACTCAAGAACAAACAAGCGTCGACTGCAGCGCCACGCGGTCCGGGCAGCTGATTCAAGGAGAAATGCCATGGCACCCGAATTAGGTATATTCGCCCTCATCCTCGCCTTCCTCTTGAGCGTCTCGCAGGCGTTTTTCAGCCTGGCCGGTGCTTGGAAGGGCAAGCCTACGTGGATGGCGGTGTCGCGGCCTGCGGTCACGGGCCAATTCGTATTCGTCGCCATGGCATTTGCCTGCCTCGTGTACTGCTTCGTGAACGATGACTTTTCGGTGTTGTATGTCGCACGCAATTCCAATTCGCAACTGCCGCTGTTCTATAAAGTTGCGGCGTTGTGGGGCGCGCACGAGGGCTCCTTGCTGCTGTGGATACTGATTCTGTCGATCTGGAGCGTCGCGGTGGCTGCATTCAGCCGCGCGCTGCCCATGAGCTTTTCCAGCCGCGTGCTGGGCGTCATGGGCCTCATCAGTTCAGGCTTCATGCTGTTTACCTTGTGGACCTCGAATCCTTTTGTGCGCTTGAATCCCGCCGCGCAGGACGGCGCCGACTTGAATCCGGTGCTGCAGGATTTCGCGTTGTCGATTCACCCGCCCATGCTCTACACCGGTTATGTGGGATTTTCCGTGGCCTTCGCCTTTGCCTGCGCGGCAATGCTGGAAGGGCGGCTTGACCAAACCTGGGCAAAATGGACCCGGCCTTGGACGATTTTCGCCTGGATGTTTCAGACCATCGGCATTGCGTTGGGCAGTTGGTGGGCTTATTACGAATTAGGCTGGGGCGGCTGGTGGTTTTGGGATCCGGTGGAAAACGCCTCGTTCATGCCATGGCTGGTGGGAACTGCGCTGATCCATTCTTTGAGTGTCACTGAGAAGCGCGGCATCTTCAAAAGCTGGACGCTGCTGCTCGCCATTTTTGCCTTTTCATTGAGCTTGGTGGGTACTTTCCTGGTGCGCTCCGGCGTGCTGGTGTCGGTGCATTCCTTTGCCACCGATCCGACCCGCGGTCTTTATATCCTGGCATTCCTGGTGTTGACGATCGGTGGTTCGCTGACGTTGTATGCGTGGCGCGCGCCGAAGCTGTACGCGCCGGGTGGTTTTGAGCTGTTCTCGCGCGAGTTCTTCTTGCTGGTCAACAACGTGATTCTGGTGAGCGTCGCCGCGCTGGTGCTGTGGGGTACCTTGTCGCCGCTGCTTTATGAACTGCTGGGCATTGGCAAGATATCGGTAGGACCGCCGGTTTTCGCACTGATGTTTTTGGTGCCAATGCTGCCACTCATGGTGTTTCTGGCGATTGGTATGCACTCTGCCTGGCGCCGCGGCAAACTTACAGTCACCGCCAAGCCTCTATGGTGGCTGGCGGGCGCCGCGGTTCTGTTATCCGTCGCGATCCAGGGATTGGTGTTCAAAGAATTTCACCTGGTGGGTCTCGTCGGATTCAGTTTCGGATTCTGGATCATGTTCTCTGCCGCGCTCGAACCGCTGCGGCGGCTGCGCCAGAAACAAACGCTGACCGCGGCTCTCTTGGGAATGTCGATCGCTCACTTTGGGGTCGGGCTGTTTGCGATCGGCGCCAGCGGAGTCGAGAGCTACAAAATAGAGAAGGACGTCGCCATGAAACCCGGCGGCAGTTTTTCGATCGCCGGATATGATTTCAAATTCGTTGGCGCCACCAATGTGCGCGGGCCGAACTACGACGCCGTGCAGGGCACGGTGGAAGTGACTCGCGGCGGCAAGCCCGTGACGGTGCTGCAACCGCAAAAGCGTCATTTCTGGGTGCACCAGACCGACAACAGCAAGGCCGCCATTTCGGTTGGTTGGGCGCGAGATTTGTTCGTGGCCATGGGCGATCCGTTGGGCGCGAATGCCTGGAGCATGCGTATCCAGTACAAGCCCTTGGTGCGCTACATCTGGTTGGGCGCAATCGTCATGGCGCTCGGCGGATTGATTGCCGCGACCGATCGGCGCTACCGGGTCAAAGTTCCGGTTGCCGCGCTAGGTATGGTGTCTCCACCGAACCCACGCGCGGAACTAGGCTCCGCCTGATGTGGAAGTTCCTGCTACCGTTTGCGGCGTTCGTCGCGTTGGTGGTGTTGTTCGCGTTTGGCTTGAATCCGAACCGCGATATCCACGAGTTGCCCTCGCCGCTGATCGGCAAGGCGGCACCGGAGTTCGCGCTCAAGGACGTACTCGACCCGACGCGCACGGTGAGCACTGCGACGCTCAAGGGCCAGGTCTACGTACTGAATGTCTGGGCCACCTGGTGCGTGGCCTGCCGCGAGGAACAGGAATCGCTGCTGGCGATCGCACGCCAGCACGTCGTGCCCATCATTGGACTCGACTATCGCGACAATCAAGACAAAGCCAAGATGTGGCTCACGCAGCTCGGCAATCCGTATGCCGCCGTGCCCTTCGATGGCGATGGACGCACCGCGATCGATTGGGGCGTCTATGGCGCGCCGGAAACGTATTTGGTCGACGCCCACGGTCGAATAATCTACAAGTTCATATCGCCCTTGACGCAAGAAGTGTGGGAAAAGGAATTCCTGCCGCGCATTGCTGCCCTGCGGAGCGGCGCATGAGCCGATATTTTCGCCCGCTAGTGCTGTCCTCCGCGCTACTTTTTTGTGCCTCGCAGTCTCTGGCTGAGCAAGCGCCGGCTGAGCCGGCGCCGGCGGCGTTGGACGACCACGGTCAGTTGCAGAATCCGGTATTGCAGACCCGCTTTGAGCGGATCACGAAGGAACTGCGCTGCCTGGTGTGTCAGAACGAATCGATTGCCGATTCCAATGTGGATCTTGCGGCGGATCTTCGCCGGCAGGTACGCGAGATGCTGGTTGCCGGCAGGAGTGACGACGCCATTTTTCAATTCATGACGGATCGATACGGCGAGTTCGTGCGTTTCGCACCGCCATTGACTCCTAAGACCGCACTCATCTGGGGCGCGCCCTTCTTCATGGTGTTGCTGGGCGGCCTGATCATTTATCGCGTCGTACGCCAACGCTCACGCATGCCGCTGGACGAATGAGCGCCTTTCTCACCGTCGCAGCGCTCATGGCTGCGATCGCGGCGAGCATCGTCGCGATACCGCTGTTGCGCGACAAGAGAAGCCGCATCATCGGCGTGGTGGCGGCGTGCTTGGTCGCGGCAGCCGCGTCGAGTTTGTATCCGTTGTGGTCGAATTGGGACTGGCATGCGCCCGTGCAAGCGCAGTCCATGCCGGCGCCGGACGTGCTCGCCATGGTGGCGAAGCTGGAGCAGCACCTGCGCGACGATCCGAACGATTTGGCGGGCTGGCTGATGCTCGGGCGCTCGTATCTGGCTTTGCAGCGCATGGATGATGCCGTGAACGCCTACGATCGCGCGCATCGCCTCAACGGCAGCAGTGTCGAAGCCGCGTTGGGTTTGGGTGAGGCCATAAGCTTGCGCGCCGGCGGACAGATCTCGCCGGAGGCGTCGGCATTATTTGAAGACGCTCTAAAACTGGAGCCGAACAATCCGAAGGCGTTGCTGTACGGTGGATTCGCGGCGGCAACCCGGGGAGATCGCGCAATGGCGCGCACTCGCTGGCAGGCGCTGAAAGATCTGCATCCGCCGCCGCAAATCGAGGAAATGTTGGACGCGCGCATCGCCTCACTTGGTGCCGCAGAGGAATCGGGGACGAATGCGTCGCCCGCGGGGACGAGCGCGAGTGTTCAGGGGTCGGCAGCGGCCCAAGTCACTGTCAATATACGCATAGCGCCTGCATTAAAATCGCGCCTGAAACCGGAGACCCCCTTGTTCGTATTCGCTCGTGAGCCCGACAGCCGTGGGCCGCCTCTGGCAGCAAAACGTCTGAAGAGCGACGCCATCGGCACTCAGGTGCAATTGTCCGCAGCCGATTCCATGGTGCCGGGCCGCGTACTGGTGTCAGGTAAACGGGTCTCCATCACGGCGCGCGTCTCGTTCAGCGGACAACCCATTCCGAGCGCGGGCGATCTGTACGGTGAACTTTCTTACGATGTAGGCCGCGACGGGGCACTAGATCTGGTGATCGACCGGGTAGCTGAGTAAGGCACCCGCATGAGCGTCGCCAAAGGCCTCATCGCCGGGCACATCCTCGAGGATCAGTTATTTCCTTACCCGCTGCTCCGCGACAAGGATCAAGAAGTTTTACGGATGATGGTGGATGCCATCGATCAATTTTTGGGACCCAAGCGTGAGGAGTTCAAACGCTGGGACCGCGAAGCTGAGCAGCCGGCGGAATTCATTCAAGGGCTGCGCGATTTGGGCTTGTTCGGCCTCATCATTCCGGAAGAGCATGGTGGACTAGGGCTCTCCAATGCCGGCTATGCGCGGGTCTTGAGCCAGAGCAGCTCGCATGACAGTTCTGTGTCACTCACCATCGGCGCCCACAGCTCCATTGGCATGAAAGGAATCTTGTTGTTTGGAACGCCCGAGCAGCGCGCTCGTTATCTGCCGAAGCTCGCCAGCGGCGAGATGATCGCTGCCTTCTGTCTGACAGAGTCCGGGGCCGGTTCGGACGCCGCATCGATCCGCACCCAAGCAGTCAAGAATCCGGATGGCTCTTGGATCTTGAACGGCGAAAAAATATGGATCACCAATGGCGGTATCGCTGATCTTTATACCGTGTTCGCGCGCACGTCATCTGCCGCGGGCAAGATAACCGCATTCGTCGTGGAAGCAGCGTGGCCGGGGGTGAGCCATGGGCAGCATGAGGACAAGATGGGAATTCGCGCCTCCTCAACCACCACTGTAAATTTTGCAGACGTTCAAGTGCCGGCCGCGAACGTGCTCGACATGGAAGGCAAGGGTTTTAAGGTGGCGATGGCCATATTGAACAACGGCCGCACCGGTTTGGGCGGCGGTGCCGTCGGGGGTATGAAGGCGCTGATCGCACTGTCGAGCAGCCAGGCCCTGAACCGCAAGCAGTTCAATCAGCCCATCGCCGAATTTGGTCTCATTCGCGAGAAAATTTCGCAAATGGCGCTCGATTGCTTTGCCGCCGAGAGTGTCGTCTGGATGGTCGCCCATTACATCGATTCCGGCAGTGAGGACTATTCGGTGGAGGCGGCTATCAGCAAGGTGTTTGCCAGCGAGGCATTGCAGCGAAGTGCCTACGAAGCCCTACAAATCGCCGCCGGTAGCGGCTTCATGCGCGAGTACCCCTACGAGCAGATCACGCGCGATTGCCGAATTCTGACGATTTTCGAGGGAACCAACGAGGTCTTGAGGCTGTATATAGCCTTGTCGGGACTCAAAGACTTAGGGAAATCCCTGGGTGATATGAAGGCGGCCGTCGATGACATCTTCAATAACCCGATTAAAGGATTCGGGGTGTTGACCGACTACGCGGAGAGGCGCCTGACGCAGGCAACCGGGGTAGGGCGCGACAAAATATTATCGTCCATGCCGCAACTTTTACGTGAGCCCGCGGGTATTTACGAAAGGTACACGGTGGAGCTGGCAAGGACATGCGACTTTTTGTTGCGCAAGCATGGCAAATCCATTGCAGATCGGCAGCACGCACTCAAGCGCGTGGCGGACATTGCCATTGATCTGTTTGTAGGACTGTGTGTGTTATCGCGCGCCGCAATGCTGGCTGGTTCGCCGGGTGAGAAGGGTTCTCAAGCCGTGGTTATCGCGCGGGTATTCGCGCAGCAGGCGAAACGGCGCATGGCGAACAACACACGGCGCGCGCAGCGCAACGAGGACGAGGAGATGAACATGTTAGCTGGGTTCATCTTGGACAAAGGAAGCTATCCCTGGGATGTAGTGTCATGAGCAGTATCTTGTTTGATCAACAACCTGAAACGACCGCGCCTTCGAGGGCTCTGAATCGAGTCGCATGGTCGGTCGGCGGTCTCCTGATAGCGGTAGTGGTGGCGCTGATCGCATGGCGCATCACGCACGCGCTGACGGCCAAGCCTGAAGCTGCCGTGACCGCCATCCCAACGGTATCTGTTACCGAGGTCGGCGTCAGCGCGGTGCCTTCCACCGTGAGCATCATCGGCACCATTGCGGCACGCTACGACATGCCCATCGGCGTCGAAGGCGACGGCGGCCGCGTTACCGCGGTGTATGTCGAGGCCGGCGACCACGTGAAGCAGGGCCAGGTGTTGGCACATTTGAATAATTCCGTGCTCGAGCCCCAGGTCACCAACCTGGAGGCGGCGCTCGATCAAGCGCGCGCCGAAGCGGACCTGGCGCAGGCTGAATATCAGCGCGCTCAGGCGGTAGGATCTTCGGGGGCGCTGTCGGCGGAAGAGACCCAGCGCCGCAAGTCGAGCGCTGTGACCGCGGCCTCGCATGTCAAAGTTGCGGTCGCGCAGTTGGAAGAAGCCAAGGCGCGCCTGGCGCGTGCCGATGTGCGCGCTCCTGCCGAAGGCATTATCTTGACCCGCAGCGTCGAGGTAGGTCAGACGGCGATGGCCGGCGGCGAGGCCCTATTCCGCCTCTCCAAGGACGGTGAGACTGAATTGCGCGGAAATGTTGCTGAGCAGGACTTGCCCCTGCTCAAGGTGGGGCAGACGGTGGACGTGAGACTGACCGGCACCGCAAAGATATATCAAGGGCGCATTCGACTTCTCGGTGCCGTCATTGATCCTGCTACACGCCTCGGCACCGCCAAAGTCTCGCTCACGCCCGATCCCAATTTACGGCCGGGCGCTTTCGCTCGCGCGGAAGTGACGGTCAGTAACGCGGAGCGCGCGGTGCTGCCGCAGACCGCCGTGCTCAGTGACGACAAAGGCAGCTACGTGCTCGTCGTCAATGCGCAAGGCAAGGTCGAGCGCAAATCCGTGCGCGTCACCGGCATGGTGCCGAGCGGAGTGACCATTGCCGAAGGCATTAATCCGAAGGACCAGATCGTGACGTCGGCCGGTGCGTTCCTGCAAGAGGGCGAGACTGTGAAGCCGGTCCTGATCGCCGCCGGCAAGTCATGAGAAATATTTCTGCCTGGGCAATCAAGCACCCGGTAACCCCGATAGTGCTGTTCGTGGTGCTGTTTTTCTTAGGGACAGTCTCGTTCATTCGACTGCCGATCAATCTGAATCCGGACGTCGCGTTTCCGGAAGTCAACGTCAACATTTCGCAGCCCGGCGCCGCGCCGACCGAGATGGAGACGCAGATCGCTCAAAAGGTGGAAGGATCCATTGCCAGCATTGGCAATATCCACCATCAGCAGACCTACATTTCCGAGGGAAATGTACTGATCGTCATCGAATTCAACATCGGTACGCCCATCGATCGAGCAGTAACCGATGTTCGTGACGCCATTTCCAGGGTGCGCGCCGATCTACCGCAAGGCATTCTCGAACCGCAAGTGCAGCGTCAGGACAATGACGGCGGAACGTTTGCGATCTACGCTGTCACGACCACCGACATGACGCCGGAGCAGTTGAGTTGGACCATCGACAACACGATTGCCAAACGGCTGGTGGGCGTGAGGGGCATCTCGCAGGTGCAGCGCATCGGCGGTTTCGATCGTGAGATTCGCGTCGAGTTAGACCCCGGTAGACTCCAGGCACTGGGCCTGACTGCCGTGGAAGTCAACGAGCAACTGCGGCAACTGAACCTGGATGCGCCGGGCGGACGTGCCCAGGTGGGCGGGGGCGAGCAGTCCATTCGCGTGCTGGGAGGCGCAAAATCTGCCGAAGCGCTCGGTGACACGCTGATTATCGTTCCGGGAGGCAAGTCAGTTCGCCTGCGCGAGATTGCGGATGTGCACGATGGCGTCGCGGAGACGCGCAGTTTGGCACGACTGAACGGCCGACCATCGACGGCGTTCTCCTTGTACAAGGCCAAGGGCGTCTCGGACGTTGCCACCGCAGAAGGCGTTGCCAAGGAACTGGCAAAAATCGAAAAAGACAATCCTTCACTGCACATTCAGCAGATTTTCACGACCGTCGACCACACCATCAAGACCTACCATTCGGCCCTGGAGGCATTGATCGAGGGATCGATCCTGGCCGTGCTCGTGGTTTGGTTTTTCTTGCGGAATTTGCGTGCCACCCTGATTTCGGCCCTGGCCATTCCGCTATCTGCGATTCCCACCTTTGCCTTCATGCAACTGATGGGATTTACGCTCAACGAAATCACGTTGCTGTCTTTGTCGTTGGTCGCAGGTGTGTTGGTCGACGATGCCATCGTCGAGATCGAAAATATCGTGCGTCATATGCGCATGGGCAAGAGCGGCTACCGGGCCGCCATGGAGGCGGCGGACGAGATCGGGCTTGCCGTGGTCGCCACCTCGTTCACCATTATCGCCGTATTCCTGCCCGTGAGCTTCATGGGCGGCATCAGCGGCCAGTTCTTCAAGCAATTCGGTCTGACCGTGGCCGCAGCGGTGTTCATCTCCTTGCTGGTGGCGCGCATGATCACGCCGGTGCTTGCGGCCTATGGCCTGAACAGCGATTCGATCCCGCACCGCGACGATGGCCCGATCATGTCCGCCTATGTCAGAGCCCTGAAGTGGTGTGTGGCCAATCGATGGAAAACCATCTTGTTCGGCTTCGTCTTCTTTGTGTTGTCGCTCGCCGGTGGAATGTTGCTGCCGCAGGCCTTCGTGCCGCCCGAAGATTTTTCGACCTCGATCATCAATATTGAACTGCCGCCGGGCGGGAAACTCGAGGACACCTCGCGCCTGTCGGCAGCAGTTACCGGCGTTATGCGCAAGCAGCCCGAAGTTACCAACGTGGTGGAATTCGTCGGTACCGATTCTGCAGACGTGCGCCAGGCCACGGTGTTCGTCAGCATGGTCCCTCGCAGTCAACGCAAGGCGAGCGCGAAGGAAATTGAACAGCGCGTGATGCCGCTGCTCAACCAGGTTCCCGATGGGCATGTAAGTTTCCAGAATTTCGGCTTCGGCGGCGGCCGGGACGTCACGTTATACATAGTCGGCGATGATCCGGTGCTGACCGAGCGCACCGGGCATAAGCTGCTGGATGAAATGCGCGGACTCAAAGAAATTCGTTCGCCGCGCATCAACGGCGATTTGCCGCGACCCGAAATTGTCGTGCACCCGCGCTTGGATCTGGCCGCGCAACTCGGTGTCAGCGTGCAAAGCATCAGCGAGACCATTCGGATCGCAACGATGGGTGATTTGCCTCAAAACGGTGCAAAATTTGCCTTGAGCGACCGTACGATTCCGATCCGGGTCAGCTTGCCGGAGAAATCGCGCAGCGATCTGACCACGCTCGAGAATTTGCCTGTGCCCACGACTTCCGGCGCCAGCGTGCCCTTGAAATCGGTCGCAGACTTAAGTTTCGGGCAAGGTCCATCGTCCGTGCGGCGCTATAACCAAAGTCGGCGACTGTACCTTGACGCGGACCTGGCGCCCGGATTTCAACTGAGCCAGGCAACCAAAAAGATCTATGCGCTGCCGACCTTGATGCATTTGCCCACTGGTGTGCGATTGGTGGAAACCGGTGATACCGAGTTCCAGAAAGAGCTCGTTGCGAACTTCCTCATCGCGATTGTCGCCGGCGTTCTGATGGTGCTGGCGGTGCTGGTGCTGCTCTTCGCGCGCGTGTTTCAGCCCATTACCATTCTGTCAGCTTTACCGCTATCGCTCGGCGGTGCATTCCTCGCGTTGTTTCTTACCAATACGCCGATTTCGCTGCCCGTCATGATCGGCGTGCTGATGCTCATGGGCATCGTCGCAAAGAATTCCATCTTGCTGGTAGACATGGCCATCGAAGAGATGCGTGCCGGCAAAACTCGTCTACAGGCCATCGTGGAGGCGGGACACAAACGCGCGCGCCCAATCGTGATGACCACGGTCGCGATGGTGGCGGGCATGATTCCGGTGGCGACCGGCTTGGGCGAGGCGAGTGATTTTCGACAGCCCATGGCCATTGCGGTGATCGGCGGTCTTATCACCTCGACTTTACTCACCCTGGTCATCGTTCCTGCGGTTTTCACATTCTTCGACGATATCGAGCGCTGGGCCGGTCCCAAGGCGGTCAAAATATTGGCCGGTTCGCCGACCGGAGACGCAGGCGGCGGCGCCCCGGTAATGGCCAAGCAGGCAAAAGAGTAGCGATTCGCCAAAAATTTAAGGGCCGCGCTGCAGCGGCAGCGCTGCTCAGCATCGCAGGAGCGTTCGCGGCCGTTACGGCGCACTCTGCGCCGCTCAATGCAGCGAACGCTGCGCGTTTGCACGGCTGCGGAGCAGCCGGCACCCGTGGCCCGCTACGCACGCCGCTGTTCTACAACGTGCAGCTACAGCAAGCTGCGCAGCGCTATTCTCACGGCGCCTCACTGCAAAGCGCCATCGCCGAATCAGGCTACCTCGCTGGGCGTTCGGCCGTGATTCGTCTTTCCGGCCCCAAGAACGACGCGCAAATGGAGAGCATGCTGATCGCCCACGATTGCCGCACGGTGCAAGACTCAGGAATGAAGGAGTTCGGCGCCGAGCAGCACGGCCATGACGTCTGGATGATATTCGCCGCACCTGTGGTGCTTCCGGCCCGAGGCGATGCGGCCTCCGTAAGCCGCGTGATACTTGATCGCATCAATGCCGCTCGCGCTGCGGGTCGACGTTGCGGCGCCAAGTACTTTGCGCCCGCCGCTCCACTGGCGCTCGATCCCACGCTGACACAGGCGGCCCTCGAACACTCGCGCGACATGGCTGAGCATGACGCCTTCGATCACCGCGGTCATGATGGCAGTACACCCAGTGTCCGCGTGACGCGTGCCGGTTTCGGCGCACATCGCATTGTGGGCGAAAATATCGCCGCCGGCGCCATGACGCCGGCCGAGGTCACTGACGGATGGCTGGCGAGCCCCGCTCACTGCGAGAACATCATGGACAGCCGCTTCACGCTTATCGGAATCGCCTTCGCCGAAAATTTACGCACCGCGTCGGAGGTTTTTTGGACACAGGACTTTGCGACGCGGCGCTAGCTTCGGCCTTATGCGCGTCGGCATGTGACATGACTCGCTCGAGTACTCATCAGGGAGGGGGAGACGCGTCAAGGCACTGCTTCTTCGTGCCTTGACGCGTCTCCCCCTCCCTGATGCTAGTCCATAACAGCTTGCGCGTCTTCCGTGACCGGACCTCGGGGCGGCCGGATCAGCAACAACAGCGGCAACACCAGCAAGGTCAGGAACAACATGAACCAAAAATCGTCGATGTAGGCAATCATGGCCGCTTGTTGGTTGACGGCGCCATCGAGGAGGGCGGCAGCGGCAGGGACATGCACGTCAAAGGCCGCTGCCACCGCAGGGTTGTGCCAGGCCGAGCTGCCCGCGGTCACGCGCTCGGTCAAGGAGGAATGCGCCGTGACGGTGTTGCGAATCAATAAAGTTTGCACCAACGAGATGCCGATGCTGCTGCCGATGTTGCGCACCAGACTGTAGATCGAAGTCCCCTGCGCGCGCATCTCGGGACTCAACGTGGCAAAGGTCGCGGCGCTCAACGGTACGAACACCAAGCCCGTACCGACGCCTTGAATCAAGCCGGGCCAAATGATGTCGCTTTCCGATAGATCGAGCGAGTAGCCGGTCATTTGCCAAAGTGCAAAAGCGCTGATTAGAAATCCCACCAACAGCGTCAGACGCAGGTCCACCTTGCCGATGACGCGCCCCGCAATCAACATGGCCAGCATGGTGCCGATGCCGGTCGGAGCGGTGACGAGGCCGGTGGTCGCGACGGGATAGCCGAGCAAGTTCTCCAGCATTGTCGGAATCAGCGCGCGTGTCGCGTACAGCACCAAGCCCACGATGAAAATGAAAAGCAATCCGGTGACATAGTTTTGATTCTTGAGCAGCCGGTAGTCGAGAAAGGACTGCTTCGCCGGCGTCATGGCGGTGTGCGCCACGAAGTAAGTCGTCGCCACAAAGGCCACGATGGCCTCGATCCAGGCCTCGGTAGAGGAAAACCAGTCATTCTGCTGACCGCGATCCAACAATAACTGCAAAGAACCCAAGGCAAGACTCAAGGTCGCAAATCCAAAGAAATCAAATCGCGCGTGTCTGCCGCCCGGGTCCGGTCGAATGTATCTCCACATGCCGTAAAAGGCGATGATTCCGATTGGTACGTTGATGAAGAACACCCAGCGCCAGTTATAACTGTCGGTGAGCCAGCCGCCGAGCGTGGGACCTAAGATCGGTCCCACCATGACTCCCATGCCCCACACGGCCATGGCCTGGCCTTGCTTCTCGCGCGGATTGATCTGCATGAGCACCACTTGCGCGAGCGGCACGAGAGCCGCGCCGAAGACTCCCTGCAAGAGCCGCGCGGCGACGATTTGCCCGAGCGAGTTCGACATCCCGCATAGCACGGAAGCCACGGTGAAACCGGTGATAGAGGCCATGAAAATATTTTTCTGGCCGAAGCGATCGCACAACCAGCCGGTAAGCGGTGTCGCGATCGCTGAGGCGATGATGTAGGCAGTCAACACCCACGCTATCTGATCCTGCGAAGCTGAGAGTGTGCCCTGCATGTGCGGCAGGGCCACATTCGCGATCGTGCTGTCGAGCGTCTGCATGATCGTCGCCAGCATGATAGATAGCGTGATCATCGGCCGATTGAGCGGACGGTTCATGACTGCTGGTCGATGATTCCTTGCAAGCTCTCGAGCAGCTCAGTGGCGATCAGCAGTTTTTTCTGATCGGTATTGGCCAGCAAGTCCCGGCGCAGCGCCGCCGCCTCGGCTTTGACCTTTTCAAAGATCTTCAATCCCGCCGGTGTGAGGACGACGCGCTTTACGCGCCGATCCGTAGTCGAGGCCTCGCGGTTGACCAAACCGGCCTTCACCAGGCGATCGATCATTGCGACCATGGTGGCGCCCTCGACGGCCAATTTATCTGCCAGTTCCGACTGCGACAGTGGGGAGCGCGCCTTTGCAGCCATGGCAATCGTCATCCAGCTGGCCTGACTGACGCCCAAGTATTTCAGCTTACGATCAACGGCTTGGCGCCATGATCGGGAGGTGCTATGCAAGGCGTCGCTGAACCGTTCTTCCAGGTCGCTCATTGACAGATCTCTAATGGTTAGGCCTCTAACCAATGTAGCACAAGCGACCCGAAACGTCGATTTTGCGATACTAAGGATATGCAAAGACGCTGGATCGGTTGGCTATACACCATGGGCTTTCTGTCGCTCGCAGTAAGCGGTTCGGCGGCCTTTGCTGAAGATATCGGCACCGTCCCGAAAGCGCGCAAATCGCGATCCTGCGTAATCCCGGTACGCCGGCAGCCGGGGCGATCGACGCAGACGTCACATTGGTGGAATATTTCGACTACAACTGTCCATTCTGCAAAAAGTTGGCGCCTGGGCTGCAGGGGCTGTTACGAGCGGATGCACGGGTCGCGCTGGTTTACAAGGATTGGCCGATCTTGGGCGACGTCTCAAGGTACGCGGCGCGCTCGGCGCTGGCCGCAGGCTGGCAAGGGAAGTACCTGCTTGCTCATGACACTTTGATGGGGGCTGCACGCCTGGCCTCCAACACCCAAGTCGACTCGCTGTTGCAACACGCGGGCCTGAACATGATTCAATTGAAGGCGGACGCCGTTTCGCATGGCGCATTGATCGATGCCTTGCTGCAGAGAAACGACACCGAGGTCCGGGCATTGGGCATTCGCGGTACACCGGGCCTTCTAGTCGGACGGCACATCATCAGCGGCGTTTACGATGTCGCGGGACTTGAGCGGGCTGTCGCGATTGCCAGGCGAGAGCACGAAGCTCGAGGCGACTAACCCTTAAGCCACGCCACGGTGGCGATGCCGGCGAAGGTCATTAACAACGAGCCCACCAGGTGCGCGCCTATCGCGCCCAACGCAAAGATCGAGCGCCCGGATTGTATCAGCATGACCACCTCGGCGGAGAAGGTCGAGAAAGTGGTAAGGCCGCCGCAAAATCCCGTGGTGATGAACAGCCGCCACTCAGGCGCGAAAGTGGGGTAAGTAGTGAAAAACGCAATCGCCATGCCGATGACGTAGCAGCCGATCAGATTGGCCGCCAGGGTGCCGGGCGGGATCGCCGGGAAATAGCGGTTCAAGAATATTGCGAGATACCAACGAAACAGGCATCCAAGCGCACCTCCCACGGCCACTGCAATGAAAGACCTCCACATGGAATTAGCGCGAACTCCTGAACCAGTAATACAGCGGTACGCCCAACAGCAGCAACGCAGCCCCCCACAGGACCGCCTCAACGCCTGCGCCGATGATTGCCCAGAGAGAATAAGCGGTTGCGAGGATCGCGACAATGGCCAAGGGCACCGAGCCCTTGCGCGGCGCGCCCAATTTCTGCGTCCATTGCAGACGCAACAGCGCTGCCGAGCAGAGCGCGTACAACACCAAACACGCAGTCGTCGAGAGCAGAATCATGAACGTGAATACGCTGACCATGGATTTCTGGTAGTTAGCCAGAATCAGCAGCGTCGCCAGCGCGCTGCCAAAACACAGGCCAAATCCCGGTGTGTTATGCGCGGATTCGCGGGCAAAAATTTGCGGAAACTCGCCGCGAATCGCCATCGCCCGAGGCAACTCGCCTTGCAACAGGATCCACCCGTTCAACGCGCCGAACGCGCTGATGGCGGCGAATATTGCCACGAGCTTACCGGCGCCCACTCCCCAGTAGTGCGCGGCCAGATCTACGAAAGGCGCATTCGATTGGGCCAGTGTCGCGGGCGGAACCAGCAGTAAAACGGTCGTACACGCAATGGCGCAGATCAGCGTCGTAACCACAGTACCAAGCAACGTCGCGATAGGAATGGTGCGCCCCGGACTTGCCACTTTGTCGGCAGGAATCGTGGCCGACTCGAGCCCGAGCAATGCCCATAGCGTCAAGGTGGCCGCAGCGGTCACTCCGCTGACGGAGAGCGGAATATTCAGCGTCGGCGCCGCGTGAGGCGAATGCAGAGATAGAAGGCCGAGCGCCGCGACCGCCAGCAGCGGGAGAATTTTCAATATGGTGGTGATGGCCTGAACCCAGCCCGACGCCTTGATTCCGTACCAGTTCACGAAAGTCAGCAGCCACAACAGCAGCAGTGTCGCACCCGCCGATGCGCCAGGTTTCTCCGCGATCCAAGGCAATAGCGGACTGAGGTAACTCACCGCGGCTGTGGCGATCGAGACGTTTCCCACCCAAATAGAAATCCAGTAGCCCCACGCAACGACGAAGGCGATCAAAGGACCGAACGCCACATGCACGTAGGCGTAGGGACCGCCGGCCTGCGGAAACGCGCGGCTCAAGCGCGCAAACACGATGGCGAGCGCAATGGCGCCGCTTGCCGTGAAACCCCAGGCAATAACGCTGTTGAGTCCAAAAGGAGCAAGCGAGGCGGGCAACAGGAATACGCCCGACCCAATTGAATTGCCAACCACCAACGCCACGCACATCCAAAAACCGAGCAGCGGGCGTGATGAATTCATGTATTGACACTATAGCTTGACCATAAGCGCCTCGCATTTGACATTAATATAGAACTCGGGTGCTTACCTGCAATCTGATGCGATGCTGTCCTACAGTATTCGCGGCGATTTACCTTGAGAATAGGTATGTTGCCCCGATGGAAGGGGTTCTCCGGTTGCAGACCGGAGTACTTAGGGGCAGGGGAAGCAGAAGGGGCAGAATAATGATCGACGCCGAAGTATTGCGGCTGCGCAAGTTGCGTAGCGTGGCATTGCGGGCCAGGGCATTGGCCAAGATTCTAGATTCTGATTGCACTCAAGAGCAGTCGGTCTTCGCGAGAAGCGCGGTGATGTGTTGGACAATCGCGCGAATCGCATCGGGACACCTTCGAGCCCATCCGTATTTGAGTTATCAGCAGGGTCCGAGCCCGCTGGACGACGTTGCGGATAACATGATGGGCTCGCTCGCTGCATTGAATGCGCGGCGCCAAGATCGCCGCTTGAGCGTCTATGTGCAGCAGTTGCGAAACGTCGCGCGCGAGGTCAACGATGCGCGTGCGCTGACCTGGTCACCGGACCTGAGTGATGCCTTGGGACGCATTCAAATTCGAATGCAACGGCTCGCGAACGAGCTGGAAGTGGGCGCACTCGCCGAGACCGGCGCTGTCTTGACTCCGCGCGCCAAGGCCGTGACGCGTGCGGAGACGGGTAACTCGCTTGACGAAATCGCAGCGGATAATAGCTGGCCGTATTTGGCCATCTAGCGGCGATTCATCGCTGCCGGGGCCTGCCTGGTTGCGCGTCTGGCCAATCCTACATAAATCGCCGCGAATCCTACACAAACCGCCGCGCTACACCGATCGTAGCGCGCGCGGCGCCGGCCGCATGATGTTGCCGCAGTTGCACTGCGATCCGAAGGAGCGAGCCCATGCGTCACGAAAATGTTCCCAGTCCTTCCAGTCCGGAGCAGCCTCCGTTGGCGCCGCACGATCCGCCGGAGCCCGCGCCGCAAGCCGCCGCCTGGCGCCGCGCGCTGCGAGTGATCGGCCATGTTCCGCCCAAAGAATATCGAATGGGCCGGACCACGGTCGTGAAAAGCACTTTTCGCAAGGGATAAAAACCCAAGAAGATAAAAACCAAACAGGATACAAACCCGTGGAAAAGAAACAGTCGATTGCGATCGAAATCGCGCTGCAGACCCAAGTTCTAAAGACCTGCCCCATTCATCGGAAGATTTACTTTGACGATGACGCCGATGCGGCCAGCGCATTTGCCCTGGCGATCGAACTCGTTCGTAAGCACAAGCCCTACGTCGAGGAATTTCACGACAATGAGCATGAGCTGATGGATTTACTCAGCGATACATTGAGCGCCACGCCGCTGTGCTGCCCGGAATGTCAATCCTTAGGCGTGCTAGGTTCCCTGCGTGAGCGCAGCGGCTTCGTTGAGAGTGCGCTCGAGAGCCGGTAAGTCGTAGGGTTTTGGCAGCATAAATACGGTGCGCAGCTTCTCGCCGAGCAGAAATTCTACGTTGAGTGTGCCATATCCAGAGGAAATAACGACCGGGAGATTCGGATAGTCCTTGACCAGCGACCGGGTCAGTTCAATTCCCGACATGCCGGGCAAACGAATGTCCGTCATTACCGCATCGAATAGCTCGTGCTTGAGCCGAGCGATCGCTTTTTCCGCTTCCGCGACCGCCACTACTTGATGCCCAAGTTCCTGCAGGTATTCGACCGTTATGCAGCTGACTTCATCGCTGTCTTCGACCAGTAAAATATTCATGCCCACAAGAGCCTAACATAGCCTTGGCGTTTGGCCATGGCCTTAGTTTGTCTTACACCTTCGAGACGATGCGGATATCGCGCGCTTCCAAAACGCGTTTTACATAGCCATATTTTGCAAGATTCAACATGGCCGTTCCAATCTGCGTCGCGGCAAAAGGCAGCGCGAGCAGCGAGTTCTCAGTCCGGCCCTTGACTCGAGCCCACATGATGCGCCCGGCGCCGGAGCTGTCGGTTCCAGAACCCGAGACGTAGATAAAAGTCAGGCGAGGATTCAGTCGAACCAGGATGTTTGCCGCTGCCAACGTGTAGTCGTAAGTCACGCGGCTATACTCCGCCTCGCTTAGACCCGCGGAAGAGACGCCAAGACAAAAAAAGCAGGCGTCCAAATCAGTCAGAGACGTCTCAATGGCGCTGTAATCCGATAGATCCGCGTGGACAATTTCCTCGAGTTTCGTACTATGTAAAGCCGACGCAGAACGCCCCACGGTCATAACCCTGGCAACTTGCGGATCGGCGAGGCACTCGCGCATGACGGCTGCACCGAGCATTCCGGAGGCGCCGAACAGCAAGACTTTGATCTGTCGAGGGTTCATCTGCCCAGCCGATTCGGCGCGCGAATTCATGGCAGTTCGTTAGGACATAACGCGGCCAAAAGTGCGTGTTCTTGCGTGGTTTTGAGACGTGCGGCATGCATTTTTTCGTTGGGGAAATGTAAAGTTCCGGCCGCGATAAACGTGGAGGAATTATCATGGTCGAAATGGTATCTCGTTGGGGCAACAGCGCCTTGATGATCACATTTCTGCTCATCACTTACGCGGTAGTGATTACTCTGCGCTAAGTGAGGGCGGCCTCGCTAGGCGCGCTTTTCTGTTTCGCCGGACAGGGCCGCACCCAGGCTCACCTCTTCGGCCACGACTCGTTTGGACTTCCACAGCACCATGCTGTAGTAGCAAACGTAATATCCCATCAATACGAAAAACAGCCCCAAGGTCAGCGGGCTTTGCACCATGCTTGTCGGAGCAAACGACTGGTTAGCCGCATCAGCGCCTGCAGAGTGGGGCGTGTGCGTGTTGCCGTATACCTGGGCCAACCGGTAAACGAGCCTACCAAGAAATAGCAAGGACACGGCAATACCGGTATAGGTATGGGGCACGTAGTACAGTTGATTTGAAACGCGCAGAAACCGAGTACGTGCGACGCCCCACATGGCCAACGACACTCCTGCCACCGCTCCAAGCAGCACCGCGGACATGAAGGCAGTGGAACGAAACGCGGCCGGCAGCAATAAGCAACCGACGATGAGCAGCAATACTATGCGCACACTCATTCGAGCCGGACGCAATGGCTGCTGGCCGAAACTGCGGCGCAGACGCCGGTAGATCAAAAAGACCACGAGTATCGCGGTCAAGTACGGAACGATTTGCGAAAAATCAAATTGCATTTGGCTGATACTACTACACCAATGAGCAACGCAGCTTTTGCGGCAAAAGCGAGAGGCGAGTTGACCCGCGGAGTCGGCGCGTGGGGCGCGATCGCCGTGAATGTGGCCAACATGATCGGCACCGGCGTCTTCCTCAAGACTCGCGTGATGACCTGTAACGTTGGAAGTGCCAAGATGGTGCTGCTGGTGTGGGCGGCAGCGGGGCTGCTATCGCTCGCGGGCACCTTTTCGTATTCCGAGATTGCCGCGATGATGCCGGAAGCGGGCGGGGACTATGTCTACCTGCGCCGCGCCTATGGCAGAGCAGTCGGATTCTTGTACGGCTGGATGACTTTCGCCGTTGCCAAGGCCGGATCCCAGGCGGCCTTGGCGGTTGGCCTCGCTATCTTCATGAATGTGGCGCTCGGCGGTGCATTGGAACATTGGCGGATCGAGGCGAGCCCGTTCGGATACCACCTAGCCGCTAGCGGTTTGACGTTGGTCGCGCTCACCACCATCTGGACAGTGGCGCTGATCAATTGTGCGTCGGTAACTGCGGGAGGTCGTACCGCGCTCGCGCTTACGATCGCGAAAGTCGCATTGATACTGTGCGTCGCCATCAGCGCATTGATGTTCGCCCCAGGTGATTGGTCGCATTTGACCGGCTCGGGTTTGGCGGGCAGCTGCGAAGGCGTAGCCGCCAGCGCGCGCGGCGGATACGCCGGCTTCGGCGCCGCCATGCTGGGCGCACTGTGGGCTTATGATGGATGGAACAACGTCGCACCGCTCTCCGGCGAGATCCGCAATCCGCAGCGCAATCTGCCGCGTGCCTTCGTGGGAGGGATGCTGGTTGTCGCCTCGCTGTACCTGTTCGTCAATGTTGCCTATTACTACGCCATGTCGCCGCTCGAGATTGCGAGTGTGCCGACGAGTTCATCAGTTGCCACGGAAGTCCTGCAGCGTTTCCTGGGGCCCATCGCAGTATCCATGACCGCGGTCGCCTTGATGGTGTCATCATTCGGTTCACTGCATTCGAGTGTGCTCGCCAATTCGCGGGTGCCCTATGCAATGGCCCGCGATGGCTTGTTCTTTCGCGCCCTGGCGCATCTTTCGCCGCGCGCCAACGTGCCCGCCAGGGCAATCGTCGCGCAAGCCGCATGGGGCAGCGTACTCGCCCTATCAGGCTCGTACGACGCCCTCACCGACTCAGTCGTCTTCGCCTCCTGGCTCTTCTACGGTCTGAGCACCGGGTCTTTGTTCATTTTCCGCAGGACCATGCCGGACGCGCCAAGGCCCTATCGAGCGCTAGGTTATCCGGTGGTGCCTGTCATTTTTCTACTCGTCACGGCCGCACTGTTGGTCAACACATTCGTCGCCGCGCCCAACGAAGCCCTTAAGGGCGTCGCCGTGCTCCTGGCCGGGCTGCCGCTCTATTGGTACTGGTCGCGGAAGAACCCGGTCACGCCGGACAGCCGAGTGAGCTCCTAGCCGTTGGTCTTGGGCCCTTCACCGGGCAGATCGAATACCAGGACTTCTGCGTCCTTCCCGTGTTCAAGATTCAGTTCCGTGCCGCTGGTGATTTGCAGAGCATCACCTGCGCCGAGCGCAATCCCATTGGCTTCTATCGCACCTTGCGCCACATGCACATACATGCGTCGACCATTTTCCGCACGCAGGTCAGCCGATTCGGTGCCGCTGAAGAGTCCAGCGTAAACGCGCGCGTCCTGGTGGATCAGCAGCGACCCTTCCGCGCGATCGGGCGAAACGATGAGCCGCAGGCGCCCGCGCTTCTCCGCGGGCGCGAACCGCTTTTCTTCGTAGCTCGGTTCGATATTCCCTTTGTCGGGTTGAATCCAGATCTGAAGAAAGTGCGTGCCCTTGGTGGCAGAAGGATTGAACTCGCTGTGCCTGACGCCGCTTCCGGCGCTCATTCGCTGCACATCGCCCGGTCTGATGGTCGATCCATTGCCCATGGAGTCCTTGTGGGCCAACTCGCCCGCCAAAACATAGCTGATGATTTCCATATCGCGATGGCCGTGAGTGCCAAAGCCGGCTCCAGCTTGTACGCGATCCTCGTTGATCACACGCAAGGGTCCGAACTCAACATGCTTCGGGTCATAGTAGTCGGCAAATGAAAATGTGTGGAAAGACTTGAGCCAACCGTGGTCGGCAAATCCTCTCTCTTCGCTGCGCCTAATTTCGTTCATGGGAACCTCCTTGAAGGCAACAATAGGCTCGAACAAGCCAATTAAAAAGCGCAAAATTCAGGGCTAATTGATCAAGAAAATGGATAGAAATGTGATTTTGCCTAAAACTACGCTAGAGCAATGGGCGGTGCTGGCGGCCGTTGTGGATGAGGGCGGCTTCGCCCAGGCCGCCTCGGCCTTGAATCGAAGTCAGTCGGCGATCAGCTATTCCGTCGCGCGGCTTCAGGAGTCGCTCGATCTGGCGCTTCTAGTCGTTGAGGGCCGCAAGTCCGTGCTGACCCCGCACGGCCAGACACTGCTCGCGCGGGGGCGGGCATTGGTCAAAGAACTCGAGACGCTCGAGGCATTGGCACGAAGCCTGAAGCACGGATGGGAGAGCGAGTTGAAGCTCATCGTCGATGCGGCCTTTCCGCGCACGCGATTGCTCAACATCGTGGCGGAATTGCAAAGCAGCTGTCCGAGCACGCAAATTCAACTCGAGGATGTGGTGCTGTCGGGGGCGGAACAAGCCATCATCGAGGGCAGTGGAGACCTCGTGGTCACCAGCCGAGTACCGCCCGGATACTTGAGTGATTGGCTGCTGGACGTCAATTTCGTTGCCGTGGCGCGCGCAGATCATCCCCTGCTGCAGATCGGGCGCGAACTCACCACGGATGATTTAGCGCACCACGTTCAGGCCGTCGTGCGCGACTCCGGCACCGCGCATCCTCGAGATGAGGGATGGCTCGGCGCTGCACAACGCTTCACTGTGAGCAGCCTGGACGCATCGCTCGCGACTATATTGGCGGGTCTTGCTTACGCGTGGTTGCCGGAACACGCACTGGCCGAGCCGCTGCGAAGCGGCGCATTGCGCCGTTTGCCGTTGGTTTCCGGCGCATCGAGAATTGTCTCGCTGCACATTGTGCTCGTTCACGCCAATGTTCTGGGGCCGGCGGCGCGCGTAGCCGCAGATGCTTTTCATCGGCATGCAAAGCAAGTAAATGGGTAGGACGCACCCTACAGGGGGTGAGGCACCGGCCCGACTGTTTGGCGCTTTTATCGAGATTACAGTCTCTTCACCACGGTTTAGGGAGAGTCAAAATGTCGATAGGCACCATCCTGCTGATCATACTGGTGTTGCTCTTGATCGGAGCGCTTCCGGCTTGGCCGTACAGCAACAGCTGGGGCTACTATCCCAGCGGCGGACTGGGTTTGGTCCTCATTGTCTTGTTGATCCTAGTGGTGACGGGCCGACTGTGAACCGCTTGAGATGAGCTTTTGGATGATGGTGCCTTTGTCTCTTGCTGCCGTGCTGAGCGCCGCATCGGGTGAGAACATGAGCCCGTGCGGCGCGGGCGCGATGCCCTCCGGTTTCGATTATGTGGTGCTCGCAAGTATGGCCGATGCGCCGCATCCGATCGCGCTGGTAGGCTTCTGTCCAGTGCGTCAGCAGGATCGCGACTAGAACCCGGCTAAAAGTAGCCGTGCAGCTCGAAAAATGTCTGCTGCTGATTCTGCTGGTCGTTCTGCGGAATGCCGAAATAATGGCGATAGCCGGCCCGCAGCTGCAAGAAAGGCAGCGGCGTGTATTCGTAGACGAAGCTATAGCGAGTTTGTTGATTGTTGCGCACCGCGCGATCGGGATCCTCGTATTCCGCAGTCAGCTTAAGATTGTGGCCTTTGAGAACGCGCCAATCCGCTTCCAGCAACCCCGCGACCAGCGTGCGTTCCAAGCCGTCGTCGTGGACAACGTCGCCCTCGGCCAGCCAGGCGATCGGACCTGTCTTCAATCCGGCAAACAAGCCGCCCATACGCCGATCGCCGGCGGTTGATGAGGTGGATGAGCCGGCGAGGCCGACCCGCCAAATCGGCTTGGTGTAAACCACCTGCGTGGTGACTTGATAGCCGGATCCGGTGCTCGCATTGGCAGCGCCGTTGGTCAGATCGAATTCTGCGGACCAGGCGGAATGCTCCCAGCCTAACTCCACTCCTTTATCGGGCGTGGTCATGTTGATGCCGGTCACCTGGCGCACGAACGCGGTTTGGTCCTGCAGCCGCCATCCAAATGGCAGGTAAAACTGACCGCCCTTGACATAAAAGCCATCCGTAGTGCTGCCGTAGCGAACGTATGCTTCTTCGTTCTGCGACCCGTCGGGCGCGATTTGTTCATCGACATATATTCCGAGGCGATCCGGAAGGATGACCAGATCTGCATAGACCCGGAATTGCTCGAGAGAAAATGATTGCGTACTCGGACTATTGGGAGCGGTAACCCGACTCCAATCCGTACGCAAATCGCCGCCAACGCTCAGTCGATCGGTGACCTTGCCGTTCCAGGAATCAAGCGCATTGTCCACGGTCTCTGCCGGCAGCAACACTTTGGCGTAGGTCAAACCAAAATCGTTGCGCAGGCCGCCGCCCGTCGGATTGACGTGGCAGACGTTGCATTTGTAGCCTGTCATGACCGCAAGGTAGGGCTCGGCCGTGGCGGGTGCGGCGCGCAGCAACATCAACACGACGATCGTGACAGCGGCAAGCAATGAGCGCTGATTCATGGAAGGGCCTCAACGTCGAATGTGGAAATCACGGCTTCGCCGCGTTCGTCGGGAGCGCCGAGCGGCACTTGCTGACCGGCAATGTCACTGATTTGGCTCGATGAGGTTGCGTCAACTACGAGGCGATAGTGCCCGGACGAGAGAGCACGAGCGGGCGATATCATCAGCGCGCGAAGATTGGCGCTCGAGACCCACATGCGCGCTGGTACTTGATCCATGACGACGGGCACTGCACTCGGCGCGAGCTTCTCGAAATGCGCGCTGTGAGTTGTCAGTTGGCTCACGTCAAGCTCGTGGTTGAACGCCACCATGACTTGCGGCGGCGCAGCGTTCACCGACTCCATGCTATCCGGCACGATCGAGGTCACAGCGAGCGGGGCGCTTTGTGCCGCGGCGGCTGTGGTTGTTGCTGCGGGCGGTGCGCCGTTCGTGATCCATTGTTGAATGAAGCCGATCTGAGTGGCCGTCAAACAAGGTTGCGACGTGGGGCATCCGTCGGGCATCTGCTTACCGACGGCGGCGATACCCTGCAACTTCTGGATGATGTAGCTGTTAGCTGGATCACCCGGTTTCACGCGCATGATGGACGGCACTTCGGTGCTCGGCACGCCGACCAATAAATTGTAGCTGTTGGCTGCATCGAGCCGCAGACCCTCTGGGGCACTGCCTCCCGCGTGGCAGACCGAACAAATTGGGGTGAAAATATTTTCCTGGATCGACTCGAAATCCGCCGAGAGCGGCGATGACATATCGCCGCCCGGCCCAATAGGATTGCCGTTGGCATCCAAGCCCTCGCCGCTGCCGGCGCACGCGGCAAGCAGAGCAAGACCGAGCGCAATACAACTGCGCGAGAAGGCGGCACGGAATTGTGGATTCATGCCGGAAATCCGGCGCAAAAGATGCCCGTCAGACCGCAGGCCGCGGTACGAAAGATTTTCATGATTGGACCTAAGAATCGGCCGATATGGCCGTCGATTCGTGAGGTAAGTGCCCAACCAGTGGAGAAAGGTTTAATCTGTGGCGTTTGCTCGACTAGGCTTTTCTAGGATGCAGTGCTTGAGGCATGATTCGACGGTTGCGAAATAGTGCGTCTGCGTGCCGCCGTTGCAATGCTTATCGGTCTTGGCTGTGTCTCAACCCAAACGCGGGCGGCCGATGATTGGGGTGGCTCCGCTGCGCTGACGAGCGACTATTTCGTGCGCGGCATTTCGCGCACGAGCAATAATGCCGCGTTGCAATTGGACTTTCATTATTCGAACCCCAATGGATTCGTAGCAGGTGGGTTCGCATCGAACAGTCAGATTGATCGCAGCCAGCCGAAAGACGTCGAGCTCAGCGGTTTCGTGGGGTTCGCATGGAACCTCGACGAAGCTTGGCGCGCCCGAGTCCTGGCGAGTCTCTATGTCTATCCGTGGAATCGCGCCGGCTCGCACTACGATTATGATGAGCTGGATCTGGACATCTCCTACCAGGGCTGGCTTCATTTCGATGTCGGTTATTCGCCCAATTCGCCCAGATTCTTGGCGTTCCCCTATCCGGATCTCATTGGTGTGACCGAGAAATCCGCCGAGGTGAGCGCTCAACGGCAAATCTTCGGCAAACTGTCCCTCACTGCGGGAGTGGGCTATAGCTTTTTGGATGGCCCAAACTCGGGCGGATATCTGTATTGGAGCGGAGGTGCGGCTTATGATTTTCACTCATTTACCCTGGCCGTCGCGTATGTCGACACTTCAGCGGAGGCTAAGCCATTGTTTTATAATGCCGCAGCGTCCGGACAATGGACGGGAACCTTGATTTGGCGCTTCTAAAACTGCCCCCCGCGTGCAACTCTTACACACGCGCCCGGTACTTACCGATATGTCCCGATTTCGATGAGGATTTGCGTCAATGACCCTGCCGGCCAAAAATTCGCCCAAAGAGCGCGATAGCGCGCTGTTGGCGGCCATCGCGGCAGGGGATCGGCGCGCCATCGAGGAGCTGTATCTCAGCTATCACCGACGCTTGGCGCGCTTCCTGTCGCGCTTTACGCCGCGTTACGAAAATGTTGAAGAAATCATCAACGATACCTTTATGGTGGTTTGGCAGAATGCCAAGGATTTTCGCAATGCATCCCAAGTGTCCACCTGGATTATCGGTATCGCTTATCGTACCGCGTTGAAATCGTTCCGCCGCCAGAAAAACCATGCCGGTGCGCTGAGTCTCGAGGACTATCCCGAGCAGACCGTCGATCCCACCTTTGAGGCCGAAGTGCGTGATTGGTTGAAGCACGGCTTGAGCCGCCTGCCGCTTGAACAACGGCTCACTCTGGAACTCGCGTACAACATGGGCCATTCTTTGGAAGAAATTGCGGCGATCACCGACTGTCCGGTCGGCACGGTGAAGGCGCGCATGTTCCACGCACGCGAGAAGTTGCGTCAATACCTGCCAGGCTTGAGCGGCGCACCATCCGACCTGTCGGCGAGAATTGGATGACCCATAACCGACGGATCGAAAATTCCGCGGAGCACCATGAGGTTTTCGCGCTACTCCCCTGGTACGTCAACTCGACGCTCGAGGAGGCTGATCGTCAGCGCGTCGAGGCACATCTCGACAACTGCACGATCTGCCGCGAGGACTTGGCGGCGCAGCAGCGCATCTGCGAGGCGATCGAAGCGCAGCCTGCGCTCGATTACATGCCTGTTGCCTCGCTCAAGCGATTACAGGCTCGTCTTGACGCTCAAGGCGAATCGGCCCCGGCGCCGCCGCAGGAGCAAGCCACGAACCGAACGCCATGGCGCGGATTGATGGCCGCCTCCATTGCAGCGATGGCAGTGGCTGTCGCTCTGTTTGCTGCCGATCGCTGGGTTCTCGAGGCGCGCCTGCAGCCTAGCTATCGCACCGTGACAAGCTCTGTGCCTCGACCGCAAGGCGAAGTGATTCGAGCCGTGTTCTCGCCGACCATCACGTTGGTGGAATTGCAGACGATACTCGATGAGGCACAGCTGCGAATCGTGTCCGGGCCGACCGAGGCGGGCGTGTATTCCCTGGCTTCGAATTCCACGCTTACCGTGCACGCGTCTCTAGCGCTGCTTCGTCAGCACTCAACCGTACGTTTCGCCGAAGGAACCGTGCCGGAGCCTGAATCGGGCAATTCACCATGATCCGCTGGGCAATGCTGAGCACCCTGATCGTGTTGGCAAGCGCGTGCAGCAGCGCGCCGGTGCGCATCGATTCTCGCGCCCTCGGCAATCAAGTATCTCTGTCTTCGGATCGCTACATAATTGTCGCGGTCGACAACGTGCCGGCCGCCTATGTGGCGCATGCCGGCGGCACGCCGCGCGGCTACGACGCCGTCGCAAACTACGGCGCGACCGCTCATGCTCGCGAGGCTCTGCACGCCGTCGAACGTGAGTACGGATTGCGAGAGGTCAACGCGTGGCCGATTGGACCGCTGCAGATTCATTGCGCCGTTTTGGAGATACCTTCCGGCGCCGATCGCAGTCAGTTGCTTGCCGCGCTCTCGAAGGACCGGCGCGTCAAGCTGACGCAACCATTGCAGACCTTTGCCACCCGTACCGACGACTACAACGACCCCTACGTCGGATTGCAGCGCGGCTTTCAGCAGATGGATGTCGCTGATGCGCATCCCTGGTCGCGAGGCGAGGGCGTCAGGGTTGCAATCATCGATACGGGCGTTGATATACAGCACCCTGATTTGCGCGGCAGCGTGGCCGCCGCCGTGAATTTCGTGGACGCCGATGACGCGCAATTTCGGCGCGACCGGCACGGCACCGAGATGGCGGGCGTGATTGCCGCCGTCGCCAACAATCGGGAGGGAATCGTCGGCATTGCGCCGAATGCGCGACTCCTGGTATTCAAAGCCTGTTGGCAATCTCATTCCGATGCCGACGCTGCGCGCTGCAATTCATTCACACTGGCCCGCGCGCTTGCGGCCGCATTTGATGCGCACGCTCAGGTGGTTAATTTGAGTCTCGCGGGTCCCGATGATCCCTTGCTCGGCGATCTGATTCGGGAAGGGCAGCATCGCGGCGTGTTATTTGTCGGGGCGGCACCGGACACCGCCGGCGTACTAACCGGACTGATGCATCAAGCGGGTGTCATCGAGGTCGCAAGCGCCGAATCCCATTCGATGATCGACTCCGTGTTATACGCGCCGGGTCGCGAAATCCTCACCTTGCTTCCCGGCGGACACTACGACTTCGCTTCTGGCGCATCTATTGCCACGGCGCAGGTCAGTGGAGTGGTCGCACTCATGCTGGCCAAAAATCCAGGTTTGTCGGGGCCCTCGGCCTACCGCGTGTTGCGCGACACAAGTTCCTCGCGAGAGACCGCGGACGGCGGCGTTAAGGGCGTTGATGCCTGCGCCGCGGTAGTGACCCTGATGGGTCAGGGCACGTGCCATGCCGGTGAGGGTAAGCTCTCAGCGGATCCGAACGGCAATCGAATCAGCCAGGAACGGTAAGCAGAGTCAGGGCACGAAAGGCAGCAGTGCCCTGACGCTGCTTGCCGTTCCTGACGAGAGTGCTCCAGCCGATCTATATCACATGCCCCTCTAATGGGCTTGCGGCCTCTTCAACAGCTCGCCGCGATCCACCGATCGAACATTCAAGTGTAATTGCGTTGCGCCCCGCATGGTCGTGAGCGGCACGCCCGCACCGGCTGGACCCACCGCCCAGACGCGCCGATAAAAGTCCGGCAGCGTACCCACTTCCTGATGCGCCACCTCGCTGATCACGTCTCCCTCGCGGATATCGGCGCTCTGCGCAGGTCCGCCTTCTACCACGCCCGTCACATACACCTTTCCGGCCAATTCGACTGCGTAGACGCCCAGCCACGGCCGCGGTTGTCGATTCACTCTGCCCGTGGACATCAGGCTCTGCAGTATGGGTTTGAGCAGGTCGATGGGCACGAACATGTTGGCATTGGTCTCCTCGCCGCCGATAACCTCGCGAACCAGCAATGAGCCCAATCCCACGAGGGTGCCTCGATCGTCGATCAACGCGGCACCCGACCAGTGCGGATGAGCCGGAGCCGTGAATATTGCTTCCTCCAGTAGATATTCCCATGCGCCGGCAAATTCGCGCCGCGCCAATACGCGGGCCGTTTGCGGCGGAGCGAAATCCTTTGCGCTCAAGACATACACCTCGCTGCCGGCGCGCAGCTCAGCCGATGAGCCGAGCGAAACGGGAGGCGCATCCAGTTTTTGCAGCGGCAACACCAAGCCGAATCCCGTCACCTGATCGTAGGCGAGGGGATGAGCCGCAATTTCCTTGCCGGCGTCGGTGGTGAGCCACACGTCCGTGGCTTCAGTCATCAAGTAGCCGATGGTCAGCACCAATCCCGCGGAGTCGATAACCACGCCGTTGCCGATGCGCTGCGACCCCAAAATGCCCGCGGTAAAGGCGTCCTCGGGAATATCGGCGCGCAATTTGGTCACCGATCGATTGAGCGTTTCTAAATCGAGTCCCATCGCGTTGATTCCAGCGCTACTCAAGGAGCACTACATTACTGTAGATTTTGCAATTATGATCGCCGCGTCGCTTTTTTGGAGTTGAGAATCGTTCGCAATAATTGATCAGCACGAAATTGCGAAATGGGGAAAAATGTCTCATTCCTTCACTCCATAGAGGCGCTCTCATGCAACGCAAGATCTCACGTCGATCCATCGTCAAGAGCGGACTCATCGCCGGCGCATTGCTGCCGGCCGTGGGTCTCATGTCCAACACTGCAAACGCCGCGGCGCTGCCACCGCTCGATCCTAGCGATCCAACTGCGAAGGCGCTGGGTTTCGTAAGCGACGCTTCTAAGGTTGACACCAAGACTTATCCAACGTTCAAACCCAGCCAAAAGTGCGGTACTTGCGCACAATTCCAGGGCAAGGCCGGCGACGCGACGGCAGCGTGCACGATTTTCGCGGGTAAGAGTGTGCCGCAAGGCGGCTGGTGTCAGGTTTGGGCCCAAAAAACTTGAATTAGTAGCTTGTTCCGACCGATCTCACGGAACTAGCTTTCGCTTCGGGTCAAACTCTGAGGATGTGGCGACATCCCATCCTCAAAGTTTTTCTTGTCTCCTACATCGTGTGGGGCGCTTGGCACTGGAACGCCAATCGTCCGGTTCGCGCGCCGGATGGCGTCCTCGCAGAGGGAGAGCCCCAGCAAACAATGATCCCAGAACAGCGGCTGCAAATCGGCCGCTGGACCCTCACAATGCGCGCGACTTATCAACTGACGGCGCGAGTGCTGGCACGCGAGCCTTACCACTTCGACGCCATGTCCGATTTAGTTCCTGAAGATCTGGCTCTAGGCTGGGGACCGATGTCCGACAACAGTGTATTGCGGACCATCGATATTTCGCAGTCCAACCGTTTTTACTATTGGCGCGCGAGCTCAGCGACTCGCCTCGCGCGCGAGGCCATAATTTCGCATAGCGCCAACACGCACGTCATCCCGCAAACCCCGGCGATTGCCAGAGTACTGGCGCGCCTGCGGCCCGGCCAGGTGGTTACGTTGAGCGGTGACCTCGTGGATGCGGTCCGCGACGACGGACGATCGCTCAAGACCTCGCTGGTGCGCACCGACACGGGAGCCGGTGCCTGCGAGGTCATGTTGGTCACCGACGTTACAACGTGAGCAGCCATTCGCGCAGCGCGATCGCCACCGAGTCCGGACGTTCAAGCGGAGCCATATGCCCCGCGCCGAGAATCTCGAATAGCGTCGCGTGCGGAATTCTGCGCCGAATGCTCTGTTGCTGAGAAATCGGCGACCAGGTGTCGTCGCTGCCGCTCAACAACAGCGTCGGAACCGAGATGGTCGGCAGCACTGACAACACCTCCGGTCGATTCAGCATCGCGCTGACTTGTCCCGCGTAGGCCTCCGCAGTGAAGCGCTGAATCATCGCGCTCAATCGCGGCATCAATTGCGCCGCACGCGCGGCGTCGCTGCCCATCATGGGCGGCAGCCATTCAGCAGCCAATGCCGTCATGCCGTGCTCAAAGGCGACTCGCAGTAAGTGCCCGCGGCTCTGGGGTTCGCCGTCGCGCACCGCATGCACGCCGGTGTTGAGCAGGGCAAGTCCGGTGACGCGCCCAGGTGCGGCGCGCATGATCTCAAGTGCAACTCGGCCGCCCATGGAGTGTCCAGCCACCGCAAAGTGTTCCGGGGCGATGTCGAGCACATGCTGGGCCATCGCCGGAATGGAGGAGAAGCCGCGGAAGGACACCACCTGAGTTTCCGCTACGCCGGAGAGGCGCTCAGGAATATCGGTCCAAAAGGCCTCGTCGCACAAAAGACCGGATAAAAGCGCCATGGACTGCTTCATAATCGACAGCATTATGCCACGTGACATTTCTCAAGCCGTACGCGACGCATGCCTCTGGCTGCCGGAAGCCGAGGAGTTCGTGTCTCATGGGTCGCCGAATTTCCGGGTTCGCGGCAAAACGTTTGCCACCTACGTCGTCAATCATCATGGCGACGGGCGCGTTGCGCTGTGGCTGAATGTGCCGGCCGGCGCTCAGGAACTGCATGTGGGGGCTGAGCCGCGGCATTTTTTTATTCCACCGTATGTCGGGCCGCGCGGCTGGCTGGGCGTGATCTTGGATCGCGGTATCGACTGGCACAGAATTCCGGGGTTGGTGCGCGAGGCTTACGAGAAAGTCGTTCCCAATGATCTGCGTGTGCGAATCGGCAAGACGCCGACGATCAGGCCGCCTGCCAAAGCGCTTACCGCGAGCCAAATCGACCCCTTCAGATCGGCGCGCGCAATGGCGGTGTTAGCGAAACTTCGCAAGATCTGCTTGAGCTACCCCGAAACCAGCGAAGGCAGCCAATTTGGCCATCCGGTATGGGCCGCCGGGAAAAAGACCTTTGCTATGGCGCTTTACGCCGGAACGCGATTGGCCTTGAGCTTTTGGGTCGGGGTGGATCAACAGGGCCTGCTCACGTCGGATCCCCGCTACGCAATTCCCGCCTATTTTGGCCACAACGGCTGGATCGCATTGGATGTCACCAAAGTGTGCGACTGGACCGAGGTCAAAAGCCTGGCTCTGCAGAGCTACCGGCACTTTGCACTCAAGCGCATGCTGCAAGTCCTCGAGCAGGACTAGCGGCCGCCGCGGGCATCCACCGCCAGGCAGAGCGCGCCGAGCACTCCCGAGCGCGCACCCAGTGCGGGAGGCACGATATAGCGCGCCATGGCGTTCAAAATTTCGCGCCGGTCAACATAACCGCCCAGCCAGTGCAGCGTGCGCTCCCGCACGAGCGGAAATAAGCGTTCGGCCATTACACCGCCGCCCATGATAATTCGCTGCGGCGAGACAGTCAGCACCAATTGCGCGCAGAGTTGTCCGAGGTAATCAGCCTCAATCTGCCATTGCACATGCGTGGCATCGAGATATTCGAGCTCGCTGCCGGTGCGCGCCAAAATCGCGGGACCCGAGGCCAGACCTTCCAGACAATCGCCGTGAAACGGGCAGACTCCGGCAAAGTTCACGTCGAGTGCGTGGCGCCGCGGATAAATGTGCCCGATCTCCGGATGCATCAGACCATGCAGGGGAGCACCCTCGATGAGCACGCCGCCGCCAATGCCAGTGCCGACCGTCACATACACCAGGCTTTGCGTATCGCCTCCCGCACCCCAGCGATGTTCGGCGAGCGCCGCTGCGTTAACGTCGGTGTCGAAGCCGACGGGGCAGGAAAATTCGCGCGCCAGCATGGCGGCAACATCGGTATGGCTCCAGCCAGCCTTGGGCGTTTTGCCGATGAAGCCGAAACGGACTGATTGCCGCTGCAGATCGATGGGCCCGAAGCAAGCCACGCCGATCGCGCTCGGCACGAAATCATCCATTTTGAAAAATTCGCGCACCTTTGCGAGCGTCGACTCAGGATCCGCCGTGGGGAAGCGAGATGCGGCGTGAATCTTACCGCTCTCATCGCCTATCGCGCAGACGAATTTTGTACCGCCGGCTTCGACGGCACCGAACAAGCGAGCCTGGCCGTGCACGATTCCTCTCGATTGGGGGCGTAGCTGGAGCATAGCGTACTCGAGCGGCTATAATGCGAGCCCTTTAGCTGCTGTGAGTCAGACATGAATGTTCCGAGCGCTGCGTCGCGCGCGATGATCGAACGTCTGATCGCGTTCAAAACGGTGTCACGCGACTCCAATCTCGGACTGATTGAATGGGTGCGTGACTACCTGCAGGGATTCGGCGCGAAGACGCGCCTCACGCATGACGCTTCGGGCAAGAAAGCCAACTTGTTTGCAACCTTGGGCGATTCGAAAAAACCCGGTCTGGTTCTCTCGGGTCACACCGACGTGGTGCCGGTGGATGGCCAGAACTGGGATACCGATCCCTTCGCGGCCACTGAGCGCGACGGCAGACTGTACGCGCGCGGCTCCGCGGACATGAAGGGATTTATTGGAATTATTTTAGCGCAGGCGCCCAAATTTATAGCCGCCTTGAACGACAACCGGCTGGAGGCACCGCTCCACTACGCGTTGAGCTACGACGAGGAGGTAGGCTGCCTCGGCGTACGGGGCTTGATTGCCGACCTTGAGGAGCAGGGGATCCGACCCGCTGGATGCGTGGTGGGCGAGCCGACTTCGATGCAGCCCATCATCGCGCACAAGGGCACGCACCGCTTTCGTTGCGCCGTGCACGGCCGAGAGGCGCACTCGAGCTACGTCACTCACGGTGTGAATGCAATTGAATACGCCGCGCGTCTGGTGGTATTCATACGCCAGCTTGCGGACCGTTTGGCGCAACTGGAGCAACGCGACTACGGCTTTACCGTGCCGTACTCAACCCTTTCCACCGGCTTGATTCAAGGCGGCATTGCGGCCAATGTCGTGCCCAGAGACTGCGTGTTTCAATTCGACATGCGAACTTTGCCGCAGGCCAAGCCCGATGCGCTCTATCAAGAAATTCACCGCTATGCCGAGGTGCTCGCGGCGGAAATGCGCGGTATCGATGCGAGCGCGGGAATTGATTTGCAATGGGTGAGCCAGACCGTGGGACTTGCCGCGGCGGAGAGCGACGCAATTGTGCAATGGGCCATGCAATTGTCGAGGAATCCCACCGTCGGAAAGGTCTCCTACGGAACGGAAGCGGGACTCTTCCAAAAGATGGGCGTGCCTACGGTGATTTGCGGACCTGGAGACATTGCCGAGGCGCATCGCCCCAATGAATTTGTCGCGCTCGATCAACTCGCGCAGTGCGAAACCTTCATGGATCGAATTTTGGAGACGGGCTACGCGAAGGCGTAACCTTCCGCAAAGGCTGCGCACATGCTGGAAGCTGCGACATAGCGCTCATGCACCGCGCAGATGCCGTCGCTGCAGCGAACCGCGGCGTAGGCTGAACTCAATGAAGACAGACCCGGCAACGCTGCCTCCACTTCCAAGGCGTCGTTTTGGAAGTGCTTGCACCGACGGCAGGCAGGCGAGTCCGGTTGCCTCATTGACCCAGCCGATTCCAAAAATCGCCAAAGACCTGGGTCGATAGCACGAACCCCAAGATCACATTCACCACGACGCCGATCGTAAAGGCATAGAAAGGTCGCGCGCCAATCGATGCGAATTCGCGCAACCTGGTGGTCAGCCCGATGCTCAAGAAGGCAAACGTGAAGGCCCAGGTTCGAAAAGCCTGCAACGGGGCGACCAGCGCGGGTACGACTTCTTTCTTGTAGGCAGCATAGTCAAATCCACGCGTCACCAATGTCAAAACGGCCGATGCAACCAAGAAGCCGAGCACAAATTTTGGAAATCGATTCCAAATTTCGGCGGCGCTCGACTTGCTCTGCACGCCGGTGCGTTCCCAACGCGTGGTTGCGATCAGGGAGAGCACAAAGGCCCAGACGCCGATCCAGACGTCGCGTCCGATGACTTTCATGAGCGTGAATGCGCTTACTGCGGCATCGGGGGTCCCGGCGATTCCCGGCACGTTGCCGGCATAGCCGCCATAGGTCTGTGCCGCAGCCAAGCCTGCCGCATCCGCAAATTCAGACGTGCCGATCCATGCGCCGGCGACGCCGGTGGATAGGCCCAAGGCACGGGAAACCAGCGGCAGCACGAAAATCATGATGATTGCCCACACGACCACCAAAGATATGGCGACCGAGACTTCTTCCTTTTTCGCGCCCACCGCGCCGCCCACGGCAATCGCGCCCGAAACTCCGCACACCGCGCCACCGGTGCCCAATGTGGCAGCCAGGCGCCGATCGAGCCCTAGGCGAACCGCGGCGAAATAGATCACACCGAATGTAGCCAACGAAACAATTGCCGCTTGAACGATCGCCACGGGGCCCGCCCAGCCGATGAGCGTCAGCGGCAGACCGGCGCCCAACAACACAATGCCGGTCTTGATGTAGAACTCAACGCGCAGTCCGGGTTCGAGCCAGCGAGGGACGCCGAGCGTATTGGAGACCAGCAGCCCCAACCCTAGGGCGACGAGCGGCGGTTCCAAATTGTAATGCGCCGCCTGGTCCCACTGGCCGAGGAAATAAAGGCTGCCGGCAGCGAGATAAATCAACAGAAAAGCGGGCAGAAATCGGGATATTTTTATGCCGAGCGCGGCCGCGCCTATGCCGAAAGCCACCGACCAGAGCACGAAGAGTGCCGCGTATTGCAGGCCGTGCAGCTTAAGCTGCTGGGTCACATCGGAAAGGTGCGTCCATTTCTGCGGCGCAACCGCGATCCACTTGATGCTACCGCCACCGGCGAACAGAGCCACCGCAACGGCAATCAGCCCCAGGCCAATCCAGATGGCCCACCAGTCCTCTTTGCGAAACAAGTCGCCCCACGGCGAGCGGCGGGCAAGCGCCCGACTGTGGGCAGTGTGGGCGATTTCCGCCATAGAAGGCCTCCGGCTAACGATGTGTAACGCTAGCCCTTCGCCCTCAGCGCGTCGAATAGTTAGATCGCATATCCAAGTTACGCGCAGTTATGAGGAACGGGGGCGCCGGCCGCCCCCGGTTTGTGGATTTCTTCGACCGCTACCCGTCAATGGCCGACATCGGTGCCTTTGTGAAAATCAGGATATGGAGGCACTGGCGACACGGGAACGGGATGTTCCTTCAACTGTTGCATCACGATCGCCACGGCCTGCTCCAATTGTGCGTCATGTCCCGCGGCCACATCCTTCGGTAATTCCTCCACCATAACATCCGGCGGAATCCCGTGGCCCTCGACTTCCCATTCCCCGCTGAGACCATAGATTGCATACCGCGGTGCCGTCACGGAGCCGCCGTCGATGAGGGTAGGGTAACCGCCGATGCCCACCAAGCCGCCCCAAGTGCGCGTGCCCACCAAGGTGCCGAGGCCCGACTTATGGAAGTACCAGGGCATGGCGTCGCCGCCCGATCCCGCGGACTGATTGATGATCATCGCCTTGGGGCCGAAAATAGCACCCTGCGGATCGTGGACTGGTTTGCCGTCGCGCTCGATCGCGTTGCTCAGGTGCTTCTGACTCAGGACGGTGACCACGTAGTCGGCCAAGAATCCGCCTTGGTTGAAGCGTTCGTCCAGAATGAGACCTTGCTTGTCCAATTGCGCATAGAAATAACGATTGAAATTCGTGTATCCCGCGCCCGCGGTGTTCGGCATATACACGTAGGCAATCTTGCCGCCCGAGAGTGCCTCCACTTTGCGGCGATTGCCGTTGATCCAATCAAGATTGCGCAGTCCGTACTCGGACGCCGTCGGAACGACGGTGACATCACGCGCGCCGCCGCCATCGGCGCTCTTGGCGACGCGCAGGACTGTTTGTTTCCCGGCCGTGCCGTCAAAGAAACTATCGATGTTATCGTTGGCGTGAAGTTCGCGGCCATTGACCGCCAACAAATAGTCACCCTCAACTATATTGATGCCGGGCAAAGTCAAGGGCGCCGTCAGTGACGGGGTCCAGTTCTCGCCGTTATAAATCTTCTCGAACCGATATCGGTTGTGATCGATGGTGTAGTCGGCTCCGAGCAGTCCGGGCTTCGGCCCGTTCGGGGGCGGGCGGGGCCCGCTCACGAACATGTGGCCCACCTGGACCTCGCCCAGCATCTCATCGCAGAGATAGGTAAATTCATCGCGCGAAGCCAGGTTTTCGAGATACGGCCGGTACTTCGCTTCGATCTTGGCGATATCCAAGCCGTGAGTGTGCGGGTCGTAGAGAAAATCGCGCTGCAGGCGCCAGGTCTCGTGATACATCTGCTTCCAAGCGCTGCGATGATCGAGAGTTGCCGTCATGCCGTGATTGTTCACGGGCTTGCCGGGATTGGCGTCAGGCGAACCTGGTTTCAGCTCCGCAATTGGCGCGAGAAACCAATTGTCCTCCCGCTGATAGAACAATTTTTCGCCGTTGAACGATACTTTGAAACTCGTCAACCCGCTTAAAATCTCTTCGGTCTGTCGCTTCTCCGTGGTAAAGCGCCATAGGGCCCGAATCGGCGAACCCGGATCCTCCGCCGTGCGCCCGACCGGCGATCCCTCGGCAAGGAACAGCACACCGCTCTTGCCCACCGCTAGCTCAGTGTAGTTCCGCGAGGGAATCGGCAGCGACAAAATACGGTTGCCAATGTCGGCCAAATCGATAACCGTGGTTTTTGGCTTGGCATCGGCCTTTTTCTTGTCGGCTTTTTTGCCGTCCTTTTTATCGTCCTGTTTGGCGTCGGCCTTTTTGGTGTCGCCTGCCTGATCGGCTTCCTCATCGGACTTGTCAGCCTTCTTCGACTCTTCATCCTTCTTCTTGTTTTCATCATCGCTTTCGGGAGGAATGGGCGAGGCGGCGGTACGCGACAATACCGCGACGTAAACGCCGGCATTGGTTGTGCGATCCAAGGACGACAGGTCGATGCCGGCATCCGACGGCCCATTGTTGGTCGAGGCGGTGAAGTACAGATACTTGCCGTTCGGATCGAACACGGGACTGGCTGCGTTACTCATGCCATCCGTGATTTGCGTCGCGCTGTGCGAAGCAAGCGAGTACAGAAACACGGCGTGCAGTTCGCTTTCCAAGTCGCGGGTGTAAGCGATCCACTGCGAGTCAGGCGACCAGGAAAGCTGCGTTCCGGCGCCGAATCCGCCGCGCAGTCCGGTGTCGATCTTAACGGGCTTGCCGCCGGCGGCATCGACGTACCAAATCCGCAAATGCTTGTCAGTGAAGGCAATGCGTTTGGAATCCGGAGACCAGTGCGGACCGTAGTAAAACGAGGGATTGGGACCTAAATCGATCACTCTGGGTTGCGACAAACCGTCTTGGTCGCGAATGTAAAGTTGGTATTCGCCCGATGCATCGCTGAAATAGGCAATGGATTTTCCATCCGGCGACCAGGAGGGATCGCGTTCCGCACTTCCGGCAGTGTTGGTCAGATTGCGGATGTCGCCTTTTTCAGCGGGAAGCGTAAAAATGTCGCCGCGCGCTTCTGCAACGACGCGCACGCCGGTGGGCGATAGCGCGATGTTTTCCACGGCGGCCGGCAAAACGCCCGCGAGATGCGGTTCGAGCGCGGCAAGTTCGCCGTGTATGGACACCGACACGACCTGATCCTGACGCGAACTGGGATCATATAAATGCAGGGAACCAAACTGCTCATATACCAAGCCGCCGGGACCTGCACTGACCGTCTTCAAATCCAGGCCGTGATTATCGAGGACCTGTTGAACTTGTTTGCTCTTGGTATCGTACCCAAACAGCGAAACCGAACCGTTGCGGTCCGATAGAAAATACACCGTGCTTCCCAGCCACACCGGGCTCGAGTCGTTGGAATTCTCACGCGGCACCTTCTCGAGTTCCAGTGTCTTCATGTTGACCAGCCACACCTGCGAGGTCTGGCCGCCCCGATAATGCTTCCAAGCGGCCTGCCACTGTTGCACCGGCACGTACGCAAGCGTACTCGCGTCGCTCGAGAAACTACCCCAATCGACGCTCGGCAGAGGCAGCACCGCCGCGGCTCCCATGCCGTTCGAATGAATTTGAAACAGCCGGGGGTAAACCGACTTGCTGGCGTGCCCGGAGGTGAACAGAACATCCTTGCCGTCGGGAGTCCAGCCCGTAACCCGGCTGCCGGTGGGCTCCCACGTAAGGCGCCGCGGCACGCCGCCGTCACTGCTGACGACGTATACGTCCGTAGTTCCGCGTTCCCGCGCTGAGTAGGCCAGTTGCGAACCGTCGGGCGAGAAATACGGTCCCGCGCTCACCCCGCCGACCGAGGTCAACCGGCGGGCGTCGCCGCCCTGGCGCGGCACGGTCCAAATATCGCCGGCGTAAAGAAACGCGATGCGATCTGCGCCAAGGCTCGGGTTGCGAAGCAGCAGCGGCGCGGCGCCCCATGCCGAGGCGCAAAGGACCAGGCCGGCGATAACACTCAAACCGGCACTCAGGGATACGCGGGAGTACATGTGCACCTCTAAATAGGGGAGAGGAGAAAAAACTGCGGCAAACTATACACGATGACTCTGCCTAGCCATTCACGAAGCGCATTCCCGTTTCATCGTAGCGCTCGCCCGCGGCAACCCCGCTCGGCGCGACCGCTGCGATACGCTCAAGATCTGCAGGACGCAGCTTGATGTCGGCAGCTGCCAGGTTTTCCGCGAGGCGCATCGCGTTGGTGGTTCCTGGAATGGGCACGATGTGCGGGCCTTGCGCCAGGAGCCACGCAAGGGCGAGTTGCGCAGGCGTACAGTGCTTTTCCTTGGCGATCTCTCGGACCTGATCGACCATGGCCAAATTCTTCGCAAAGTTTGCGCCTTGAAATCGCGGCGAATGGCGCCGGAAATCGTTGGCGTCCAGATCCTCGATGCTGCGGTAACGGCCGGTGAGAAAGCCGCGCCCCAAGGGGCTGTAGGGAACGAAACCGATGCCAAGCTCCTCGCAGGTTTGCAGCACGCCGTCCTCAGGTTCGCGGCTCCAGAGGGAATACTCTGTTTGTACGGCAGTGATTGGATGGACATTGTGCGCTTTGCGAATTGTCGCCACGCTCGGTTCCGACAAACCAATGCCGCCGATCTTGCCGGCCTTAACCAATTCAGCCATTGCGCCCACGGTCTCTTCGATGGGCGTGTCCCGATCCACGCGATGCTGATAGTAGAGATCGATGCGATCCACATTGAGCCGCTTCAGCGAGCCTTCGCAGGAGGATCGAACATAATCGGGTTTGCCGCTGATGGCGCGCTTTCTTGGATTCGCTAGATCGCGCTGGATGCCGAATTTCGTGGCGAGAAACACCTGGTCGCGGCGTCCCGCAACTGCCTTGCCGACGAGGATTTCGTTGCTGTAAGGACCATACGCATCGGCGGTATCAAGGAAAGTCAGGCCACGCGCAAGCGCGTCGTGAATGACTGCGATGGCGTCTGACTCCGTGGCGGCATCGGAGGCGTAAAATTCCGAGAACCCCATGCAGCCCAAGCCGATTGCCGATACTTGCGGGCCGTTGCGGCCCAATTTGCGCAGCTTCATTGGCGTTCCTCATGAGAGACGCCGGCGTTCAGGCCGGCGAGGGATAACGGTAGGCGTTTCTGTGTATTCAGCGCAGTTTTCCCATGTTTTGCAGAGATTTTGATATAGCGAGTGGGGAATGAGAGAAATAAACCGCCCGTGAGTTCGATCCTCGATCGCTCTCTTCCGAGTATGGGAATCGATCTCGGGTTGAAAATCTTTGCTGCGTTCAGCGAAGCGATTCACGCCAAGATCGCGAATCGGAGAAAAGATTTCCTGCACAAACTGAGCACCCGCTTGGTGAAGGCCAACGGTGCGATCTTCGTCGGCAACGTCAATGCCTCCGCTCTCGCCAAGACCCGAATGGCCGAGTCGGTGCTCGATACGGGTTGGAGCGCATTTCGAACCATGCTGCAGTATAAATGCGATGACGCAGGCGTGTGGTTCGCAGAAGTCGATGAAGCGTTTTCCACCCAGACCTGCAGCGTGTGTAACAGCCGCGCCGGCCCCAAAGGCCGGAAAGATCTTGGAATAGGAGGATGGCAGTGCACTGTGTGCGAAGCGGTCCATGATCGTAACGTCAATGCAGCTCACATTATCCTCGCGGCGGGACATCGCCGTCTTGCAGAAGGAATCTCCGTCCTTTTGGGCGGAGAGGATGTCAAAGCTTGACGCGTTATGGCGGGCGCGGCATTCTCGACCGTGTTAAGTCCGCCTTCCGGCCGCCAATCAAGGATCATACATGCGCCCACAGAAAATCGCCGTTGTCGCTGTTGTGATGCTGGCGATCGTGTGGGCTGTGGGGCAGATTGGCGTAGCTTCGGCCGCGGATGCCGATCAGTATATCGGCACTTGGAAGGGTACCTGGGAGGGTGCGGGTGCGGGCGGGCGTTTCGATCTGACATTCACCCGCGGCGGCGACGGCAAGCTGGCCGCCAGCGTATCGGTTGGCTCAGACATGGGCGATTACAACGCGAAGTTCAGCACCCTGACGGTGACGGGCGACAAGCTCGCAGGCGCGTATGAGTATCCGCCTGACCCACAGGGCGAGGTGACCATCACCGGATCGTTCCAGCCAAAGGATGCCATCGGTACCTGGTCGTTAGGTTCGAAAGGGAAACCCGGCGGCCAGGCGATTGCCGGTACCTGGAAGGTGACGAAGCAGTAACGAGTTCGCGCCGTTTGCGTCGCCTATTAGCTCGACAACGCGGATTGCAGTTGCAGCGAATCGTCCGGATTCAGAAAACGTATTACGCCGTCATCCAGCGAGCCGAATTTAAGGCTTAAGACATCTTTCACGTAATTCTGGTGCAGCTTCCACGGCGTCTTGGAACCCTGTTTCGGCAGCTTGTCCGCCGCGCGCTGAATGTACCCTGAGTTGAGATTTAGCCAGGGTTCGGGCCGCACGGTGGGATCATCGTTTTGCGGCACGCAAACCTTGTATCCTTTGGCTTGCATGTGATTCAGGACGCGGCAAATGTAGTCACAAGTCAATTCGCTCTTCAGCGTCCAGGACGCATTGGTGTAGCCAAAGGTCGAGGCCAGATTCGGAATCCCGCCATACATCGTACCCTTGTAGTTGAGCGTGTTGGCCGGATCGATGTGACGGCCATCGACGCTTATTTGTATGTTGCCGAGCGCCACGAGATTCAATCCGGTGGCCGTGACGATGATGTCGCCCTCAAGTTCCCTGCCGCTGCGCAGTTTGATGCCATTCTCGGTGAAGGTGTCAATTTCGTCGGTGACGATGCACGCTTTGCCGGCTTTGATTGATTCGAACAGATCGCCGTCAGGAACCAGGCACATGCGCTGATCCCACGGATTGTAGCGCGGCGCGAAATGCGTATTAACGTCGTAGTCGGGGCCCAAGGCGCCTTTCACGCGATCCAGAATCCACTTCTTCACCCGCTCCGGACTGCGTTTGCATAGGCCAAAGAAATAAATTCCGAATAAGATGTTGCGCCAGCGCACTAGATTGTAGGCGAGCATTGGCGGCAAATGGCGCCGCAAGACATTTGCCAGCGCATCTTGCTCGGGACGCGCAACCACGTAAGTGGGCGAACGCTGCAACATGGTCACTTGGGCTGCCGTCTTGGCCATCGCGGGCACCAAGGTAACCGCGGTCGCGCCGCTACCGATCACGATGACGCGCTTGTCCGCGTAGGCCAAATCTTCGGGCCATTTTTGTGGATGCACCAGCCGTCCGGCAAAGCGTTGGCTGCCGGGGAAGACCGGCGTATAGCCTTCGACGTAGCTGTAGTAGCCGCTGCAAATGAACAGAAAATCGCAAGTGAAGCGCGCCACTTGCTGATCGGGGCCGCATTCGGCTTCGACCGTCCACAATGCATCTGCGGACGACCATGCGGCGCGCTTGACCAGATGGTGGAAGCGAATGTTTTTGTCGACGCCGTAGTCCTTCGCGGTCTCGTTGATGTAGTTGAGGATCGAGTGGCCATCGGCAATCGCTTTGCCTTCGACCCACGGCCGAAACGAATAGCCGAGGGTAAACATGTCGGAATCCGATCTTATGCCCGGATATCGGAATAAATCCCAGGTGCCGCCTATGCCGGCACGGCCCTCCAAGACTGCATAAGTTTTTTTGGGACAGTGCGTCGTCAAACTGCACGCGGCGCCAATGCCCGACAGGCCGCCGCCGACGATCAGCACATTGAAATGGTTGCTCGACACTGAAGAGTTCTCCATTGCAACTAGGCGCTCAAGCTGCCCTGTGGGCGCCAATCTGTCTGGCGAAGGCGGTAACCGTGGCGAAGGCGTCGCGAGCTTCCGGCAACAGCGTTACAAATACCGGCCAGACGTGGGGCAGCCGATCACGCACGATCAATTGAACATTGACGCCGGCAGCCGACGCGCGTTCCGCCAACCGTAGCGTATCGTCGCGCAAGATCTCGTGACGGCTGGCAAACAATAGCATGGGCGGCAAGCCCGCCAGATCTGCATACAGCGGCGAGGCGCGTGGATCACGTGAATCGGCGCCCGCGAGATACATGGCCGCGGCCTCCCGGATGCCGCGGGGCGTGAACATGGCGCAGCTCCTTGCATTGGTTTCGATCGAGGCTCCCGTGACGGCCAAGTCGGAATAGGGTGAGAAGGCGACGATGGCTTTGGGCAGTTTGAAGCCGGCGTCTCGAACTCCGACCGCGGTCGCGATGGCGAGTCCCGCGCCGGCCGAGTCGCCTGCCAACACGATGTCGGCTTCTGGGTGGCGAGTTAGCAGCCACTGGTACGCTTTGGCCGCGTCTTCCACTGCAGCAGGAAATGGGTGCTCGGGGGCCAATCGGTAATCGAGTCCATAAGCCGGGGCCTGAAACGCCTTCGACATCGCAATCAATACCTGCCGATGCGTTTTCGGCGAACCGAAAAGATATCCCCCTCCGTGCAGGTACAGCACGATGACGGGCGAGCCTTGGGCCGCGGCGCGCGACAAATCCGCGACATCGAATTGCAGCCCCTGTTCGTTGCGCAGACTCTCAACGGTGTAGCCGGCCGGAATCGCCAGGGCGCTGCGAGGCGGGTTTTTGCTCATCGCCCGCAGGCGCTCCAGGTTGATGGGCTTCTTCCCGTGGCGCTTCATCGTGATGCGAAAAAACCCATTCAAAAGCAAGGCTTGCCAGCTCAGCATCAATATCCCCCTGGGCGCGCGCACCCTAAAAGAATTATGCACCAGAGAACGCGCAAAGCGCGAAATGGGTATCTAAATCGCAGATATACCTGGGAATCACGTCCATACAAGCCAGGCCCTTATTCAATACTCTGGCACCTCGATGGCCCGATTGCTTGGGTATCCCCGCCATATTGCATAACGCGAATGCCCACAAGGAGCGCGCCTGTGGCCGGAAAGACTAGCGGCATCAATAAGTCCAAATCCTCGACCGACCACGCCTCGCCGACGGGTGCGTCCAGCCATTGGCACGCCGTCGCCATCAGGCCCAAAGGCGAGTGTTGCGAGGCGGTTCAGGCATGTCGAACGGCGCGATTCTTGTCCAGCGACGCACCCCGATTGCCTCTGGCGGAGTGCAGCACTTCCGACACCTGCACCTGTGTGTACAAGCATCACGCTGACCGGCGTGGCCAACCCAGGCGCCAGGACGAAAACGGCGGCCTGCGCCGCAGCGGCAAAGTCGCGCAAGAACGGCGTCTGTCGCACGATCGGCGCAAGACCGACTAGCAACTCGGCACTGTGAAATTGAGCGGCGCGAGTTCGTGCCATGTGGTACTGCACCCGCCGAGGCTGTCTCATTCGTATCTCCTATTAAGGCTCAAGGGATAACCCCAATAAGGCCGCAAACAGGAGATCTGTCCATGAAGATGCGAATGCTGATGATTGCACTGGCGTGCTCGTTGTTGCCGGGATTGGGCGCTGCGCAAGACGCCAAGCTCAGGCTGCCCGAATTTAGATTTCTGGCGGGCAAGGCCACCGAGTCGGTCAATATCAGCTTGAGTCCGTGGCTGCTGCACATGGCCGGCGCTTTCATCAACGACAAGGACGAGGATAGCGTCGCCACCAAGCATCTGCTCGCCGGCATCAAATCTGTTGAAGTACGCAGTTACGAATTCGCGAGTGACAATGCCTATTCTGCTGCGGACATTGACTCGGTGCGGAGCCAATTGGCCGGTTGGAGTCAAATCATGCAGGTTCATGACCGCGAAAAGAGCGAAGATGTAGACATGTACATTCTGATCGAGAACAACGTAACCAAGGGGTTTGCGTTAATCGCCCGCGAACCGCGGGAATTTACGATCATCAACATTGTCGGATCGATCAATATCGACGACTTGCCGAAGCTGCAGAGTCACTTGCACTTGCCCAAACTCGCCGATTCGCAAATTAATTTGCTGATGTAGCAGTCGCGCGCTTGAATGACGATTCCACGGACTACTTGGATCAGCAGCTCGAGAAGGCGCGCTCCGGCGAGCGCGCCGCGCTCACGCTGCTAGTCCAGACGCATCAGCGATCAGTCTACAGTTTGGCGCTGCGCATGCTGGGTACGCGAGATCTTGCGGAAGACCTGACGCAGGAAGTATTCATGCAGATGAACGGCAATTTAAGGGCAATTGATTCGAATCGGCACTTGGGGTTTTGGTTGCGCCAAGTGACTAGCAATCGGGCGATCGATCAATTGCGCCGGCGCGCACGGGTGCAGATGACTCCCTTGGATGAGGAGACTCAATTGTTCAGTGCCGAGGAAACGTCCGATCCGCTGTTGCAGCGGCACCTGCAGGCGTTGCTTGCGGATTTGAGCCCGCCGGCGCGCGCCGTGTTATTGCTGCGCTATCAAGAGGATTTGGATCCGGCCGAGATTGCTCGAACGCTGGACATGCCGCTGAACACCGTGAAAAGCCATTTGAAACGATCGCTGGAGACCATGCGGGAAAAAACCATCGGTACGCAACCAGCGCACTGTGAGGATAGGTCATATGAGTAAAGATATTGAATCTGAAATGCGCGCCGCCTTACGGCCAGTCGCCCCCACCGAGGAATTCTCGCAAAAGCTAGTGGCGAATGTTACGAGCCAGCGTTCCGCAGCGCTCAAGCCGCGGCGCGTCGCCTGGGGCTGGCATCTGCTGGCGTGGTGGTCTAGCGCGGGACTTGCCGCATCGGTGCTTCTCGCTGTTGGCGTACATCATCACTTGGAACAGCAACGATTGCAGCAAAGCGGACTCGAGGCGCGACGCGAAGTCCTGCAGGCGTTGCGGGTGACGAGCCAAAAACTGAACCTGGCATATGAAGCGGTAAAGAGCCAATCCACATCGCTGACAGACGAACAATCCGGCGCTTGAGGCAGCCAAGGAAATTCTGTATGAGAAAGTGCACATCACTTTGGTTTCTCGCGCTGCTGGCACCCGCGCTGGCCCTCGCTGCGCCGAACCCGAAGCTGGCAATCCCGAGCTTTTCTGCGTTGGCGCAGAAGGCGACTGAGTCGGTGACCATCACCTTGGATCCGGGATTGCTGGGGTTGGCGGCGAAGTTTCTCGACAGCAGCGATCCGCAAGATGCCGCCACCAAGGAGGTGCTGCGGGGTCTTTCAGGAATTTATGTCCGCAGCTACACGTTCGACAAGGATTCTGCCTATCAGCAAGCCGATATCGACGCGGTGAGAAGTCAGCTGACGGCGCCCGGTTGGAATCGCCTGGTGGAAACCCGCAGCCGCAAGACCCACGCGGATGTTGATATCTACATCATGGTCGACCATAACCAAGCCATCGGCCTCGCGCTAATTGCCAGCGAGCCGCGGCAGTTTACGATCGTGAATATAGTTGGGGCGATCGACCTGGACAAGCTGCACAAGCTCGAGGGTCAATTCGGCGTACCCAAGCTCGATATCGACCCTCCCAAAGGAACGCCGGCCCCGCAAAAATAACTAGGGAGCCTTCGTTTCTGTGGCCGTGGGGTTGATCGAGGCCACATCTTTGGGCGCCTGCAGGCGCTCTTTGCATGCGCGCATGGCATCGTTGTATGAAAGGGTTCTGTTGGCAGACATCCGTTTCGTCATGCACTCAACAAGCTGACGTTTTGCGATGACCGCCGGGCCCTCAGGCTGTGCACCGGCTGTCTGTGCGCCCAGTATCAAACCGCCAAAAGCAACCGCCTTCAAAAAAACCTTCATTGCGAGCCTCTCCGTGGCCAGAAGCTTGATCGTGGCGCGTGCCTGCAGCAAGGGCGGAGAGTCGCCATTGCATGTCAGGGTTGCACCGACAGGGCCGCGTCAGTGCGATCTTAAGTTGCGCTGCGGTGTTTTCCGATGCCACACGAAGGCGGCGCAACCGACACTGCCTGTTCACTCAAATGCAGGAGACTCTCATGGCACGCAACACTCTCGAGGGCATACGAGTTGCCATTCTGGCAACAGATGGATTCGAGCAATCTGAGCTAACCGAGCCCCGCAAGGCGCTCGATGCCGCCGGGGCGGTCACGAAAGTCGTCTCGCCAAAGTCCGGCAAGCTCAGGGGGTGGAATCACAAAGAGTGGGGCGAGGAGGTGCAGGTCGATCAGCCGCTCGATGGAGCTGATCCCCAGAACTACGATGCACTGGTGCTGCCAGGCGGCGTCATGAACCCCGACGCGCTGCGTATGCAGCCCAAGGCTGTCGCCTTCGTGAAATCGTTTTTCGACGCCGGCAAGCCCGTAGCTGCGATTTGCCACGGTCCGTGGACAGTAATTGAGAGCGGCGCTGCCAAAGGGCATCGGATGACCTCATGGCCATCGCTGAAAACAGACATTCGCAATGCCGGCGCGGATTGGGTCGATCAGGAGGTTGTCGTGGACGCCAATCTTGTGACCAGCCGTAAACCGGACGACATTCCGGCATTCAATCGCGAGATCATCAAGCTATTCAGCCAGCCGAGGCGGGGTTAGCTTTAATTAGCCGTTGTAGGGTGACCGCATCTAACCAGGCCGCGCCCGCCGCGGTATTGTCAAAAATGCACCAGGCCTCCGCCACCGCACCCGCGATGGTAGCAACGCCTTTCAAATAGTCGACCGAATAGGGCGAGTAGTACATTCTTGGAGAACCATGCAGCCGAAAATAGGCGAAGCGCGATGCAATCTGCGCAGCGAATTCACAACCCGTTGGTACCGGATCCGCCACTACCCGCGTGACGCCGTATGCCTCAAACAGCGCGGTTGCCTCGTTCACAAACCAGCTCGGGTTACGCGCTTCGCAGACTAGATGCGCCGATGTCTCCTGGCGCAGCACATCAAAGAAAGCCCTCGCGAGGGACTGGTCGAATATGCCGCTAGGCGGCACCTGAACCAGCAGCACGGCAAGCTTTTGTTCGAGTCCCCTGACGCTCTGCATGAAGGAGATCGTTTCGCCGTGGCAATTTGCGAGACCGAGTTCGTGTGTAATCATCCGGGGCAGCTTGACCGAGAAGCGAAAAGACTCGGGGACGCTCTCACGCCAGCGCTCGTAGGTCGAACGGCGATGCGGCCGATAAAACGAAGAGTTGATTTCGACCGCATCGAACATTACCGCATAGTGCGCGAGCACCGATCGACTTCCCAACGGGCTGATGCGTTGCGCCTTGGGCACCTCCCATCCTGCCGTACCGATTCGAAGGGAGCTCAGCGCCGCGCCGGCCACATGCGATCCAGCAGCCCATCGCGTGTTATGAACTGATGCCAAAGGGCAGTAAGTGCGTGAATGCCGGCGAGGGCAAATATCGCATACGCCAGGTAGCCGTGCAGATCTTCTGTGGGATGAAAGATGGCGCGATTCGATTTGATTCCAAAATCGATCTTGAAAATTCCAAAATCAAAAACGCGGCCGTGATAGACAAACGTGATGATGCCGACAATGGGCGTGACAAAGAGCAGGGCATAGAGACTGAAGTGCACCAGGGCTTGGGTACGGCGCGAAAACGTGCCGACGCTTTCCATGAGCGGCGGCGGCTGATGCCGTCGGCGCCACAGAAATCGTGCTATCAGAGTGAACCAGAGTAGAAGACCGAGAATGGCGTGGATGTTGATCCAGAACCGCTGCGCTGGCTTGGGCCAGGAATCGTGCAACAGACCCAATACTCCGACACAAACTACCAGCACGAACATGAGCCAGTGAAACGCAATGGCGCCCGAGTCATATCGGCCGACAGTCTTTGGAGAATGTGCTGATTCCATTTTGCGACGATACACTGCGGTGATTCAATGGCTGCAAACGTAAACAGATAATACATTAGCTATTATACATATTCCATTGATAAATATATGATTGCGAGCCAAGGGGGAATGCATGAAAATCGCCGAGACGGGGGTCGTGATTACCGGCGGAGCCTCAGGTATAGGTCGAGCCGTGGCGCAAGCCATAGCTGAGAAGGGTGGACGCGTCGCCATTTTCGATCTCAACGAGGCCGCCGGGCAGGATGTAGCCAGAGATCTGGGTTCGGGTGCGCTCTTTGCGAAGGTCAATGTGGCGGACGAGAGTTCCGTTTCCGAAGGCGTTGCCAAGACCATGGGCGCATTTGGCGCAATTCATATTTGCGTCAATTGCGCAGGCATCGGCAGCGCCCACAAAACTTTTGGCAAGGACGGTCCATTCCCCTTGGCAGCATGGAACAAAACCATCGCAGTCAATTTGACAGGCACCTTCAATGTCACCCGGCTGTGCGCGGAGCAGATGGCGAAGAATCACCCGCTCGACTCAAACGGCGGGCGCGGCGTCATAGTCAATATCGCCTCGGTGGCGGCTTACGACGGCCAAATTGGGCAGGTCGCCTATAGCGCGAGCAAGGCCGGGATAGTGGGCATGACTCTTCCGATGGCCCGCGATTTGTCCAGCATCGGCGTTCGTGTCAATACCATCGCACCGGGATTGATTGAGACCCCGTTGCTCGGATCGTTGCCCGTGGAAGTTTTGGAGGCGCTCGCCAAATCAGTGCTGTATCCAAAAAGACTGGGTAAGCCGGGCGAGATCGCGCAACTCGCGGTAGCCATCGTTGAGAACGACTACATCAACGGAGAGTGTATTCGGGTTGACGGCGGTATCCGCATGCAACCCCGTTAGGGGCAAGGGCGCGACCATTGACCAGGCGCCGCCGCCTGGTCAATGGACATCAGGTCAATCCATGGACCGATCAGCGGCAATGCTCGTCGTGATCTCCGCACTCGTGCCACGTGTTCTCATGGTAGTAGCGGTGATGATCGCGATCGTAGTATCCCTCATGGTAACCCGGGCCCGCGACGACGCAAGCGGACGAGAGCGCAATCAATCCCAATAAAATCCCGCCCCGAAGAATCGTTTGAATATTTGTCATGTCTGCTCCAACCGTAGAAGTGTGCATCCTACCCGCCGCCGAACAGAGCCACCGTCGGCGGCTTCCAACCCTTCCTGTAAGCCATGGTCTACATCGCTCAAGTATTACGGGGATGTGTCGATAGACAGTAGATAGTCCTCACGGATCGCAGTTTCATGTCATTCAAGCGCTGCAAATTGGCCGCGATACCCATGGCGCAGATGCTGCTCTTCGCGCCCCAGGCATTCTCGGCGGATATCCGCAATCTGACCGGTTTGCCGGCCTATCCGAACCTCAGCAGCGCAGTGATGGACGGCACTTTCAAGACCGATACCATGGGACATTGGTGCATGCGGTTTTGGGCTGATACATCGGATTCGATTACCACAGTCGAAGCCTGGTACCGCAAGACAATGCTCGGCTCGAGCGAAATCGATTTAACGCACGACAAGACCTATAAGAACTACAGTGGTTTGGTCGGCCTCAAAATCGTGCTGGGCATTGATTACGTCGTGGTGTACAAGACTTCCGGCCAGGCGGCGACTTCAATCGATTTATACCGCTGCAGTCCGCTCAAGTAGCCCAAACATCAAAGGTTCCGCGCACGCTTTTGTGTAAGCTTCGGGATCGATCCACCACTGAGAAGTCTCATGAAACATGCGTTTCTCGTCGCGCCGTTGCTGTGTTCGTGCGCTCAGGCGGCGAGCTCATCAAGTCTCGACTCCTTGATCGGCCCGCAACTGACGGGGCTGGTTGATGCGTATAAGAGCATTCATTCGCATGCCGGGAAAATCCAAGCGAGGGGTTGCTAAAAATGACAGGTCTCATGGGCACGCTGGTCATTACAGGTACGGTAGAACGCGAAAATATCGGCGGCTGGGTCAAGAGCTTGGAATACGCCTTTGACTTTCAGGGCACAGAGCAAGCCGACCAAATCGTCCTGCGCGCGCGCTAAGACCTTCGATGACGATTCGCGCAGCGGGATTGGGCGATGCGGACGCAATTGCGCAATTGCACGCTCAAAGCTGGCAGACCGCCTACCGCGGAATTCTCAAGGACGAGTTCTTGCAAGGGCCGCTGCGCGAGAATCGGCGCGTGCTGTGGCATACCCGCCTCTCTGACACCGACCGGGCTGATCAGTTTGTCTTGGTGGAGGAACAAGGGGGAACTCTCCGCGGCTTCGCGTGCGCATATCTCGAGGCAGATCCAGAGTGGGGTTGTTTGTTGGACAACTTGCACGTTGTTCCAGATTTTAAGGGTAAGGGCTTGGGAAGGCAGATGATGAGCGCAGTGGCGCAGCGGGTCTTGCTGTCGAATGCTCACGGCCGCTTGCATCTGTGGGCGTATGAACAAAACCTGTCGGCACGCCGCTTCTATGAGCGGCTAGGCGGGGTTATCACCCTAAATCACACCGAACCGGCGCTCGACGGAACTGAAGTGAACGCCGTTCGCTATTGCTGGTCAGAGCTATCCGGACTTGCCGTACGCGGCACCTAGGGCGCGGGATGACACCAAAATATCGATTTTCGACCCAATGCATTTGCTAATGTCGCGTCATTTCGCCGGTAATCAATCAAAAGAGCAGGGGTGTTATGCAGCTGCGCGGACTCATACTTCAAATCCTAAGTTTTTCTTTGCTTTTGCAGTGGGGGGCCGCCAATGCGGCGGATGCGCCGGACACGCGCCTTCTGCGCCAACCCGCCGTATCAAAGGATCATTTAGCCTTTGTGTACGGCGGCGACATTTGGACCAGCGATCGCGATGGCAGCCACCCGATCAGGATCACCGCCCATCCTGCGTCCGAATTTGCGCCGCACTTCTCGCCCGATGGGCAGTGGATCGCATTTTCAGCGGGCTACGACAACAATGTCGATGTCTATGTCGTGCCCACCGAAGGCGGCCAACCGCGCAGACTGACCTGGCATCCGGCAGCGGACGTCGTCACGGGATGGAGTTCGGACGGCAAACGGGTGCTGTTTACGTCAAACCGAGAGATCGCCAACAGCCGCAGCGGTCAACTCTACGAGGTCGCGCTCACGGGGGGCTACGAAAAGAAAGTCATGAAAGCCGTCGCCGTCGAGGGGACCTGGTCTTCCGACGGCAAGCGCCTGGCCTATCGCCCCTACATCATGGCCTATTCCGGGGTCAGCGGATGGCGCCAACATCGCGGCGGCGATACGCCGCCGATCTGGATCATTGATCCGAGCGGAAATCAGCTCGAGAAGATTCCGCACGCGAACGCATCGGACAGCAATCCGATGTGGATCGGCGATGATGTGGCCTTCATTTCCGATCGTGCCGACGGCGCGGCCAATCTTTACCTCTACGACGCTCACACGCATGCGGTGCGGCAACTAACGCATGAAACGCTGTGGGATGTGCGCAACGCCGGCGCCTATGACCACACCATTGTGTATGAGGCCGGCGGTCAGTTGAAAACACTCGATGTGAAGAGCGGCCAGGTTCAGCCCCTGGCAATCCACCTGGAGTTGCAATCGTTGCAGGCGCGGCCGCAGTGGAAGGACGCAGCAAAGAACATGACGTCTGCGGAGCTGTCCCCGACCGGCAAGCGCGTGCTCGTCACCGCCCGTGGCGATGTTTTCAGCGTGCCGGTGAAAGATGGTTCGGTTCGGAATTTGACGGCCACGTCCGGGGTACGCGAATCCGACGCGCTTTGGAGCAAGGATGGTCAACGCGTCGCTTATTTGAGCGACGAAGGCGGCGCTCAAGCGCTGCTGATACGCGATGCCGCCGGACTGGAGAAACCCAGTCGCCACATGTTAGGAACGATGGGCTACTTTTCGCTGCTGGGCTGGTCACCGGACGGCCACCGCGCCGTGTTTCAAGACAATCATCTGCACCTTTACGCCATCGACCTCACGACCGACGCCGTGGCGCTCATCGATTCGACGCCTCGCCGTCTGAGTTTTAAGGTGGATTTCTCGCCCGACAGCCAGTGGCTCGCCTATACGGTCATAGGAGAGAACTATTTAACGCAGGTGCGACTGCATGGCTTCGCCGCCTCCAAAAATATCGACCTGACCGATTCCTTCGTTCAGACCGATACGCCGGTTTTCGGCGGCAACGATTTGCTCTATTTCACCGCGTCCATTGATGCGGGCCCCACGCGCGTGTCACTCGATATGTCGACGCAGGAGCGACCGCTGCGCATGGCCATCTACGCTGCTGTGCTCTCAGCGGCCGGCCATTCCCCCCTGCCGCCGAAGAGCGGCGACGAGGATGCAAAGGGCAGCAAGGAGGGGGATAAGGATAAAGACAAGGACCCTGCCAAGTCTGACGCGGCAGTCAAGTCTGATGCGGCAGCTAAATCCAAGAAGGGCGGGGAGCAGGACAAGGCCGACAAACCAGCCAAACCCACCCGTGTCGATACGACCGGCCTTTCACAACGACTTGTGCCCATTCCCGTCGCCGAGCGTAACTATGAGCGTCTCGTGGTGGGCTCAGATGGCGCCTTGTTCTACCTTGCGCGACGACAGCCGGGCTCGAGCACCGAACCCCCAGGTCCTAACGGCCATGCGGATGCCGATCTGTATCGATTCAATTTCGAGGAGCGTGAGGAAAAACTGATCAAATCGCGTCTTGTGGATTTCTCGGCAAGTGCGGACAAAAAGAAGCTTCTTCTCACCGTCGGTGAGGGCAAGCTGGAAGTCGCCGATGCCAACGAGAAGCTCGACTCGAAGCCCGTCGATTTAAGTAATGTGAGAATGCTCGTCGATCTACGCGAGGAGTGGCATCAAATTTTCGATGAAGCCTGGCGCATGGAGCAGCAGTATTTCTACGATCCCAAAATGCATGGACTGCCCTGGGCTGCGATTCGCACCCGGTACGAGCCGCTCCTTCAGTTCGTGCAGCGGCGCGAAGACCTGAACGAGTTGCTGGTCGAAATGATTGGCGAAATGCAAGTCGGGCACAACCGCACAGGCGGCGGCGATGTCTATTCGGCACCGCCGACTGCGACCGGCTTGCTGGGCGCCGACTTCGCAGTTGTGAACAATCAATATCGAATTCAAAAAATCTACCACGGTGATCGTTGGAATCCGTTCATCGTGGCGCCGCTTGCGACCGCCGGAGTCGATGTCGTGGAAGGCGACGTGATAACGGCGATCAACGGTCATGCGTTGGATGGCTCCGTGAACATCTTCTCGCTGCTCGAGGGCACCGCGGGCAAACAGGTCTCCCTGAGCGTGAGCCGCGCCGGCCAGAACGGCACGCACACCGCGGTAGTGATTCCCATTGCGAATGAGGCGGCGCTGCGCCAATGGAATTGGGTCGAAGCCAATCGTGCATACGTGGAGCGCAAAAGCGGCGGCAAAGTGGCCTATGTGTATTTGCCCGACACCGCGGACGACGGCTACACGTTTTTCAACCGCATGTTCTTTGCCCAGGTCGACAAGCCGGCGGTCATCGTCGACGATCGCCGCAACAGCGGCGGCCAAGCTGCCAATTACGTTTTGGAGGTGCTGAACCGCAAGTATCTTTCGGGATGGAAAGATCGCGACGCCTTGGTGTTCAACACCCCTGCGGCGGCCATATACGGACCCAAGGCAATGCTCATCGATCAGGATGCCGGGTCTGGCGGTGATTTTCTGCCTTATGGCTTCAAACGCTTGGGTCTAGGCAAACTCATCGGTACGCGAACCTGGGGTGGATTGATTGGGATATCCGCCAATCCGCCACTGATTGACGGCGGGTTTCTCACCGTACCATTCTTCCGTGTCTTTACTCCGGAGGGGGAATGGCGCGTCGAGAATGAAGGCGTTGCTCCCGATGTCGAGGTGCCATTGGATCCGCTGGCGGTAAACGCCGGGGACGATGCGCAATTAGACGCGGCGATCGGCGATGTCTTGCAGCAGCTGAAAGATTCGCCCGAAATTCCGCGCAAATCGGCGCCGCCCATTCCCGTCCAGGTAGGCAAATAGCGGTAGGTTACGGCGCGCGACGGGAGCATGGTATGAACACCGCGATCAAGGAGATCAGAATGAGTTCGCCGGAGCGAAGGTGGTCCGTCTTGACGGCGTGGGCCTTATGCGTGCTGCCGTTGAGCGGATTCGGCCAAGCCGCGCACGTGGCGACGCTCGCCGAGTCCTTGAGCCGCACCAGCATACGTGCGCCGGCCATTTCGCCCGATGCACGTTCCGTCACCTATCTGCAGCGTGAGACGAATTGGAAGGAAAATGAGTTTGTCTGGCAGCTGTGGCGGGTCGACGTGAGCAGCGGCAAGGCGGTTCAGCTGACGCGCGGAAAGAAGTCGGTCGCTGCAGCGGCCTGGTCCCCTGACGGACGGTGGCTCGCCTTTGTCACCGAACGCGAGGCGAACGTCATCGAGCCATTTTCTGCCGTCGACAAGGAGCTGACTTCAAAGGAGGAAGGCAAGAGCGGTGCGTCTGAGGCGACAAAGCCGGCCGCGAAGCAAATTTGGCTCATCGCTCCGGATGGCGGAGAGGCGTGGCCGCTCACGAAATCGGAGACGGATGTCGATGAGTTCCAGTGGACCAAGGATGGCAAGTGGATTGTCTTTACTGCGGCAGAGGCTCCGACCAAAGCTGGTAAGGCGCGCAAGGAGCGCTACAGTTCCTACGACGTGGTCGAGAAGGATTTCGAACAACATCAGCTGTGGTGGGTCGATGCCGACGCCGGAACCAAGGCACTACAGCCGCAAGGCGCAAAGCAATTGACGTTCGATCCGACGCTCACCATCAAATCGTTCGCCATCTCGCCGCAGTCCGACCGCATTGCTTTCAGCGCGGGCCACAATCCGCTGCTGGCTGATCTTCAGGACGAAGATATCTATTTGATGGATATGCCGCCATCCGGATCCGCTCCCGGGGCCGCCTCAAAAATCATCGCCTTACCAGGGGCGGACGGCGCACCTATGTTCTCCGCGGACGGCAAACAGCTTGCCTTTTCGACCAGTCTCGGGCAGCCGAAATTCTTCTATGCCAATGCGCACATTGCGTTGGTCGATCTTGGCGCTGTCCTCAAGAAACCCGCCACGAGCGCCGCCGATGTCCGCGATTTGACCCATAATTTCGACGAGGACCCGCACGCATTTGCGTGGGTTCCCAGCGGACTGTATTTCGACGCTATCCAGAAAATGACGGCAAAACTGTTCCGCTTGGATGCCTCGACCTGGCAGATTCAGCCTGTCTCCACGGACGAGCATTTGATCATCAATGAAGCGACAGTGACGCCCAAAGGTGATGCCATTGCCTTCACGGCAGACGATGCGAGCCATTTAACGGAGCTCTACATCTCGAGCTCAAACGCCTTTGCGCCGAAGAAGCTCACCGACCAGACCGCTCAGGTCAGCGGCTGGAAGCTTGGCAGCGTGGAAGTCGTCTCCTGGAAGAGCAAAGACGGCACGGTAATTGAAGGCGTGCTGCACAAACCGGCTGACTATGATCCGAAGCGTAAGTATCCCCTGCTGGTCAAAATTCACGGAGGACCCACCGGGGTGTCGCAGCCCAGGTTTCTACCGAATGACTATGCCTATCCGGTGCAAGCCTTCCTTGGAAAGGGTGCGTTGGTCCTCGAGCCAAACTATCGCGGTAGCGCCGGCTACGGAGCGAGATTCCGCGCGCTCAATGTGCGCAATTTGGGCGTCGGCGACATGTGGGATGTGATGAGCGGCGTGGATGCCCTGATCGCCAAAGGTATTGTTGACCCGGACAAGTTGGCGGCCATGGGCTGGTCGCAGGGCGGCTATATCTCCGCCTTTCTCACGACCCATACCGATCGCTTTAAGGCCATTTCCGTGGGTGCCGGCATAAGCGATTGGACCACCTACTATGTCGGCACCGATATCACACCTTTTACGCCGCAGTATTTAGGTGCGACGCCGTGGGACGATCCGCAGATTTACGCGAAGACCTCGCCAATCACGACTATTCGCAAGGCCAAGACGCCCACGCTGATTCAGCATGGCAGCGCAGATCATCGAGTACCGGTTCCCGACGCCTTCGAGCTTTACCGCGGACTACTCGACCAACACGTTGATGCGCGCTTGATTCTGTACACCGGATTTGGCCACGGCATCGATAAGCCGAAATCGGCTCTGGCGCTCGTACAGGCGAACCTCGACTGGTTCAGCCATTTCATATGGAACGAGCCGATTCCGAAGGACTCTGCGCTCTACGGCAGCAGCGAGCTCGAGAGGGCGCATTGATGCGCCGCTCGTCGGTTTCATGAGACCAGCGAGGTGCCCAAGCGCAGCCACAGCGAGCTGATGAAGATTGGATAGGCAAGGTCCAGCGCTCCGATCGCAATCAAGCCACCCCAGCCGAACGCGGGGTGCAAACGGCGGTTGCGAACGGTATCGACCAACGCCGCAACGATGATGAATAAATCGAAGAGGATCAGAATCGACACAAAGCCCGAAACCATGAAGGTCAGATTGACCGGTATTCGAGAAAATGCAGACGGCATCATACAGGCGGTGGCGAGCAGCATCAGCCGTTTATGAAAATCGGGACGCCGGCGCATCACAATTGCGGCGGCCACGAGCCCGGCAAATAGCGCCATCTGAACTAGCTCCAAGCCCAGCACTGTCACGCGAGAGTTTGCCTCCGCGGAATGGCGGCCCACTTCGCGGGCGGCCGCGCCGATCGTGGTGGTGGAACCGACCAGGACGACCGCGATCGCAATGAAGACTCCGAGGATCCCCAGACGGCGATGCAAATCGGTGCGGCGGGCGGACACCAGAATGGCTTGGACAAAGAATAGCAGCAGCCAGGAGCTCATGATGGCGCCGTGAATGTGCAGCCGTGCCGGGAGTTGCGGCGCACCGAAAATGTTTTTCAAATAATAGGTGGGCGCAAAGCCCCAAAATACCAACCCCAGGGCAACAAGGCTCGTGCCGAGGTAGAAACGACGATCGAAGTAGCGGCGCGCGGTAAGAAGGGCTCTCATGGGCTCTTCTACTGAAACCGGAAACGGGGGCGATTCCCGCCACTGCGGTTAGGATTTCAGGTGAAACGCGAGAGCCAGCGCAGAACACGCTCGATCGAAGGTTTGTAAGGCGGACGGATGATGCCGCCGCCGGAGAAACGAGATTGGATAAAAATCGGCTTTTCCTTGGAGAACTGCCGAAACCCGAACTCGCCATGATAGTGGCCTTGCCCGGATGCGCCAACGCCGCCGAAGGGCAGGCCTTCTTGGGCGATGTGCATCAACGTATCGTTGATCGATACACCGCCGGCAATCGTCCCGGTGAGGACCTGATCGCGCGCTGCTGCATTCTGCCCGAACCAGTAAAGTGCCAGCGGTCGCTCATGACGGTTGATGTAGGCGAGCGCCTCCACCAGGCTGTCGTACGGAATGATCGGCAGGATAGGGCCGAAGATTTCCTCGCTCATGACCCGCATGCTGTCGCCCACATTAAGCAGAAGCGTTGGCGGCAATTGTCTGCCGGCGGCCGCCCCAGGTGAATCCAACGGCTCGACCTCGATGACGGTTGCGCCGCGCTCGCGCGCATCCTCGATGAGTTCGTGTAAACGCCGCAAGTGACGTTCGTTGATGATCCCGGAGTAGTCTGGATTCGAGCGGAACTTAGGATATAAACGCGTCATGCTGTTGCGCAATAGCGCAACGAAACGCTCAACGTCGCCGCGCGGCACCAGCATATAGTCGGGCGCAATGCAGGTTTGCCCGGCGTTGATCAACTTTCCCCAAGCGATCCGGTCTATCACACCATCGAGATTGCACGACGCATCGATGATGGCGGGCGACTTGCCCCCGAGTTCCAAGGTAACCGGAGTCAAGTTCTTTGCTGCCGCCTGTGCTACTTCCCGGCCGACGGCGGTAGATCCGGTAAAGACGAGGTGATCAAAAGGCAGGGCGGCGAATTGCTTTCCAATCGAGGCATCACCTGTCACCACCGCGACCTCGTCGCTCGAGAAGCTCTTGGCGATTGCCGAAGCCATGACTTCAGAGAATGCCGGCGTCAGCTCGGATGGCTTCAGCATGGCGCGGTTTCCCGCAGCCAACACGCCGAGCAAGGGCGCCAGCGCGAGCTGCAGCGGGTAGTTCCAGGGACTGATGATTCCAACCACTCCGAGCGGCTGGCGCATGATCATGCACTTTCCCGGGCGGTAGGCAAGCGCTGTCGATACGCGGCGCGTCCGCATCCAACGCGAAAGATTTCGAATTGCATGTCGAATTCCGCTCTGCAGAAACAGCGTCTCGGTAATGCGGATCTCTACAAGCGATCGAGTGCCAAAATCGCTCGAAATCGCGGCGGCAAATTCGTGGGCGTGCGTTTCGACAAGCATGTTCAAGCGCTTCAGGCGATCCAGGCGCACAGCGAGAGAGGGCAACATGTCTGATTGAAACGCAGCTCGTTGAGCCCGGAGCAGCGCGCGCAATGAGTCGGCGGCTGACTCGGACAACGATGTCACGGCGAAAGGAGATGAACTCACGCTACACGCACCGGCAATTTGCTGAAACCACGCACGAATGCCGAGCGCACGCGGATCGGCTCGCCGACCACCTCGATGCGCTCGAAACGGCGCAAAATCTCTTCCCACAATATCTTCAGCTGTAGCTCAGCAAGCCGGTTGCCCACGCAGCGATGAATTCCGAAGCCAAACGAGAGATGCTGGCGAGGGCGTTCGCGATCGACGATGAATCGGTCCGGCTCGCGTATGGCGCTTGCATCGCGGTTGCCCGACAAATACCACATCGCGAGCTTGTCGCCTTTCTTGATTTTCTTGCCGCCCAGTTCCGTGTCGGCCACGGCCGTGCGCCGCATGTAGGCGAGCGGCGTCTGCCACCGGATGATTTCCGAGACCATGCCTTCAATCAGCGCAGGATTGGCGCGCAGTTTGGCCATTTCTTCTGGATAATCGTGCAAGGCAAGGAGGCCGCCAGTCATCGAGTTGCGGGTAGTGTCATTGCCCCCGACAATCAGCAGCACCAGATTACCCATGTACTCGAGCGGGCCCATGTTGCGGGTCGCTGGACCATGCGCCAGCATGGAGATCAAATCGGAGCGTGGTGCCTCATTGATACGCTCATTCCACAATCGCGTGAAGTATTCCAACATTTTGCGCAATTCGGCCATGCGAACTTCAGGCTCGGGTGCGTCAGGATTGGTGAGCTTGTTCGCAGTGGAGATGTCCGACCAATACGTGAGCAGGCGTCGGTCCTGCAGCGGAAAATCGAATAGCGTCGCCAACATGTAAGTTGTAAGTTCGATGGAGACTTTGTCGACCCAGTCAAACGTTTCATTGCGCGGCAGACTGTCCAGTATCTGACTGGTACGCTCGCGGATCAGATCACGCCAATTGTTGAGATTTGCCGGCGCCACGATTGGACTTACTGCTTTGCGCTGCTCGTCATGCTTGGGGGGGTCCATGGCGATGAACATCTTCAATTTCTGCTCATCATCATCGGGAAAGTCCATCAGCGTAATCCCTCCCTCGGAGGAATACAGTTCATGATGGCTGTCGACATGCATGATGTCTTGATAGCGCGTGACTGACCAATACGTGTCAATACCGGGCACGGGACTGTGCGAGCGGTGCACCGGATCTTCGCGTCTGAGCCGCTCGAAGACATAGCCCACGGTGTCGTCCACAAATCCTTGGGGATCCGCCGGGTCCAGTTGCTCCAAGGGGAGGGCGAGAGCACGTGCACGCGCATCGATTCTGCGCGCTGCCATTGGACTGGTTGCGTTCATGATGCGTTTCCCTTCAATGCTGTGATTCGGGTGTAGCTACGATGAGACCATCCAAGCTCGCATCGACTTCAATCTGGCATGCCAGTCGCGAAGTGTCTCTTAACTCAGCGACCAAATTCAGCATATCCACCTCGCAGGGAGTGCGCGCGCCGACCCTGTCAACCCAGCCCGGATCGACATAGACATGGCAGGTTGCGCAGGCGCAGTTGCCGCCGCAATCGCCGTCAATGCCATCGACACGATTGTCGGTGGCGGCGCGCATCAACGATGTGCCGGGGGCAACTTCAACGGTGCGACTCTCGCCGTTGAAAGAGATAAAGGTGATTTTCGCCATACTCATCAGTGACTTGTAGATATTATCTCGAAACCACGTGCCGCGAAGCATCGCATGACGGGAGAACTGCGCGCACATTGCGAGATACCAATCTCTCACAAAGCGGCTCCTCAAAAAAGGCGCAAATCCAATACGGCGGCGGATGCCCGATTCAGGCGTCAAGCGTGGGTGATGGCGAGTCCGCGCCCGGCATTTGACCCGACGCTTTGCGGTTGCCGGCGTTTTGCAGAATGACGCGGCGCCGACGATCATCCACGAGCCCCCATTCTTTGATCTCTTCCAAGGATCGAAAGCAGCCCAGGCAGGTGAGGTCATCGTCCAGGCAGCAATTGCCCATGCAAGGCGACTGAACTGCGCTGCCGGTGTCACTCATGGTAGTGCCCAATTGTAAGGCTTCGATTAAATCACGGCTGCAAAGGGCGGATCCGGGCAATGCATTCAAGGACAGCCGCGCATATTCTCCATATCCACTAAGATCTCGTTATGCCGCCGTATCCGATTTCGATCGCGCGCCTCAACGCGGCCGCCTATGTACTGACAGCCGCCGCCTTGTGCCTCGTACTCGGGCTGCATCTGTTGGCCACGCTGTTTGCGGGATTGCTGGTGTATTCGTTGGTCACGACGCTCGCTCCCGCATTGCAGCGGCACGTGCCGGGCGTGCACGCACACTGGCTGGTCGTCGTGCTACTCGCGATTCTCGTGGTCGGCGTCTTTACGCTCGCAATTGCCGCGGCTGTCGATTTTCTCACTTCGAAGAATGGCAATCCCAGCGTATTTTTCGAGCGCTTGACGCCATTGATCGAGCAAGCGCATGCGCAACTGCCTCAATTTATCGTCGATCGCCTGCCGGATGATTCGGTGGAAATGCGCACCGCTGTCATGGACTGGCTGGGCGAGCACACTGCGCAATTGCAGGTCGCCGGCAAACAGGCCGTGCGGGTGATCGTACAATTGATCATCGGCATAGTGCTCGGCGCCATGCTTGCCTTGCACGGCGCGCACGAACGTCCTCCGGGAGGTTCACTGAGCGTGGCGCTCAATGCGCGTGCCGGGCATCTGGTGCACGCGTTCCGTGACGTCGTCTTTGCGCAGGTTAAAATTTCGGCGCTGAATACCTTGTTTACGGGCGCGTTCTTGCTGATCGGACTGCCCTTGTTCGGAATATCTTTGCCGCTGGCCAAGACGCTGGTCGTTCTCACCTTCGCGGTCGGTTTGCTGCCGGTGATTGGCAACCTGATCTCCAACACCCTTATCTTCGTCGTTGCGCTGTCACACTCACTGTTCGTGGGAATCGCGGCACTCGCATTCCTGGTCGTCATACACAAGCTTGAGTATTTCCTCAACGCCCGCCTTCTCGGGACGCGCATCCAAGCATTCGCCTGGGAGCTGCTGATCGCGATGCTGTTCATGGAAGCCTTGTTCGGAACCGCCGGTCTGATCGCGGCGCCCATCTACTACGCTTACGTGAAACGCGAACTTAGGGAGGCGGGATTGATCTAGCGCCGCTTGCAGACAAGGCGGTTAGAAAGCCACGTTGGCGCAACCATTGGATCATGATGCGCGGATATCCGGCGGTCAGCCTTTCCGGCTGACTTGGCTCGCCGTTGAAGCCGGTCGCGGACACCTTCAATTGATGGCCGGCATCCCGGTAGATGTGCAGAGTGAAGTCGTGCATCACTCCATGGGCGAAAGCCGATCGGAACAGAGCAGGGGCATTGGTAACGTCGACATTTCGGTCCCGCGCCCCAAACAGTGCAAGTGTCGGCGTGCGAAGCTTTTCCAGCGTTTCGGTGGGATCGTAGAGCAGCTCGCGCTGCCTCGCGGCGGCGGCGGCCGCGGGTGGCGGAAAGCCAAGATCCGGCGGATAGAAATAGGGTAAGTAGGAATCCGCAAACCAGGGCTTTGCGCTCGCGGCCAGGTAAAGAGTTCGTGCAGCGTCCCACGAGACTTTGCCGGAAAGCGCGCCTATCAACGTGTGCCAGGTCTCCGTCGCAGAATCGACGCTTTGCGCATCGTAGTGCTTGTGTTGCATATTCTGTGCTACGGAATAACACACGTTTGTCTCAAGACTCTCGGGCGGTCCGCTCTTAAGAAGCATGAATTGGATCGGACGGTTCGTGGCAACGATGGGCGCGGTCCATCCACCGTTGCTGAAGCCCCAAACACCAATGTGTGCTGGATCGACGTGCGGGTTTGTCGAATACGCGTCGTACACGGCTTCCACGTCGGCGGCGCGTTGCACAGGACCGTTTTCCTGCCAATTGCCGTTCGATTTACCGGTACCGCGCTGATCGTAACTGATGACGTTGATGCCATTGAGGACGAAGTAGGGAATCAGAAAACCCATCTCGCGGGTTTCTGGATCATTACCGTGAATCAGCACGACTGTCGTGCGCTGGCGCACGTCCATTGAGTAAAGAGAAACTCCGAGCGCGCCGCCGGGTGCATCGACAACGGCGGCATCCTCGCGAATGAGCTTAAGAGGTTTGAAGGGCGAACCTGCGGGAAGATCGCCGGTATGTTGCGTAACCGGGTCGAAATAGTCATTGGAGGTAGGGTCAGGCGCCTCGTTTTCAACGCCGACAAAAACTGAGTGACCGGCGGCGTCGCGGTAAAGGCCCGGGCTCAATATGCCGGCCCACGTGAGGCTCGGCGCGGCTGCCAACAATGCCGCGACGGCCAACAATGCGACCTTTAAAGCTGAATTGATTTTCATTTGCGCTCCTCAGCGCTGCAACTGTTCAGCGTCAGGTTCTGCGTGCCCTTTGCAATCAATAAACTGCCAAGCGCGACAAGATCTTCGAGTGAACTGTCCAGCGTGATGACCGGGCTTCCGGCAAGAGTTCCTGCTTTGCTCGCAAACGCGCAGGCGCCGTAAGGAATCAATAGTTCCGCGTGGCTCATCATTCCCGCATACAAAAGGAGCTGCCCGGGTCGCGGGTGGGCCGTGGCGTTCTCCGGCGCCAATTGCGGCGCGCCGCAGAGGGGCAGCCATGCTGCTTCACCGCTCCAACGCGCGTGCTGCAAGGCGCCCTTAAGCGGGAACTGTTTGATCAACCACGCTGCCGCGAGCGGCGCTGCCTCGTGTTCAATGGTGCCATGAAATTTGTAGGATCCGACAGCCAACAAAACTCGTGAGTTGAGTATCATGAAGGCAAGGATAATCGCGTCCGCGTGCTAAGGCCCTGTACAGTTGTGCGGATACTCGCCAGTACAGTTTGTCAGTGATTCAATGAAGAATATCTCTCAACTAAAAAAGCCGCTACAGAAGAGCCTCGTCGATGAGAGCATCGAATGGGTTATGCATCGTATCCAGCGAAAGATTTTTGGTGCAGGAGTGCGGCTGCCCTCGATCCGGGCTCTCGCGCATCAAAGAGGTGTGTCCCCCTTCACGATTTCGGAGGCCTATGGCCGCCTCGTCGCGGTCGGCATTCTGGAAGCGCGAAAGGGATCGGGTTACTACGCACGCTCCCATCAAGCTAAGCGTGCTGATTCCGGGGCGAGGCGATCAGGGAAAATAGATGTCTCCTGGCTTTTGCATCACATGCTGTCCGGTAATGGTGCCCGCGGACCCGGTTTAGGCGTGCTGCCATCTGAATGGCTGAATGGCATCGAAATCGGAGCGGCGCTGCGCTCGCTCGGGCGCCAGGGGCGGTGGCTCGATAGTGGACGGCCCAGCGGCTTCGAGCCGTTGAGAGGGCTCATTCAACGACGCCTGGCCGATCTCGATATTCTCTCGTCGGCGGACCAGATAATCCTTACCACCGGCATCACGCATGCCTTAAATTTGGTGTTGCGCGTTTTGGTGCGCACGGGAGACACCGTACTCACGTCGGATCCCAGTTGGTTCGGCGCTCTTGGCATGCTGAGCGGACACGGTGCGCGCATCATAGGTATACCTTTTGGCGCGGCCGGCCTGGACGTCGATTTCCTCGAGCGCACGGTTATCAAGGAGCATCCGCGACTCCTGATACTCAGTTCGATAGGCCATAACCCTACGGGCCTGTCGCTACCGCTTGACGCCGTCAAGCGCATTCTGGACCTCGCTTCCAAACATGATTTTTGGATATTTGAGGACGATGTATACGCCGATCTATCCGCAACAGCCGTGAAGCGACTTGCAGCCCAAGGCGGTCTGTCGCGCGTGATCTACGCAAACAGCTTTTCCAAAACATTGGCCTCGAATATTCGGGTTGGCTTCATGACTTGCGAAGCGCCGATTGCGCAACAGCTATCGGAGGCAAAACTTTTGGGCGGATTCACCACGCCAGAACTGAATGAACGACTCGTGCACAAGCTGCTGGTTGAGGGGCACTACACGAGGCATGTGGCCCGATTGCGTAAACGGCTCATGATGCATCGGACACGAACGCGCCGCTTCCTGACGTCCGAGAGTATTGAAGTTCTCGGTGAAAGCGGTGACGGCCTATTCGTTTGGGCAAACATGCAAACCGATACCAGTGCATTGGCTGAAACGTGCAGCAAGCATGGATTGCTGCTGGCCCCCGGCAGCCTCTTTTCACCTCGCCAGGAACCGACTAGTTGGATGCGAATCAATGTGACGACCTCCTTGGATGACCTCGGCGCGACTCTCGCGTTGCGCCGGCACACTAATCGAGCAATTCGCTAGTCAAAATGGCGCCAAACGGCGCCAAATCCCGCCAGGGCGCTGGTTAAGGAAACCTTAACAGTCGATCAAATTGTCGGTTTGTTGTGTGTTGGTGCGAAGCGCAACCTACTAGCTCTTCCAACAGTTTAGCCAACCGAGTAAGCATACATGAGCAACATTTACCTCTTCAGGGTCGCCCAGGGCCTTCTGGCAGTAGCCGCCACGAGCGCAACGGTACTGGTATTGCAATTTGCGATGCTGGCCTAGCGCATGAGAGGCCGCTTAGGAAAACGGGGTCCCACAATTATTCGATCCGCACATGTCGAATTGGGATCCCGTCTTTCGTCTTTAGTACATGACCAACATTTTAGCGAGATGAACCGTGATGTCCTCATACCCTAAGTCGATCTTCAAAACTGGCCTGGCGCCAATCTGGCGATGCATCGTGCGGTCGCACTTAGGCAAGCGGACACTGGGCGCCTGGACAACAGTCGTTTTTGCAAGACTAAAGGATCTCGCCCCCTATGCATTGATGGAACTGTTGTTGCCGGGCGGCTCGGTGCTGGCGCTAACGTTGTGGTTCTATCGACGCCGGAAGAGGGTGCCGGCTCTGCTGGAAGCCAAAGTCGCTTAAGCCGGGATTACTCTCGGGCGTCGACCTGCTTGACGCCCTCGCCGAATGACGTGGCGCTTGAAGAAACTTTCCGGCCGCCCGTCGGCACTCACATTTGTGACGGTACCCTCAAGTTGTCGTTCAGGACCCCTCATCGAGAAAGTGCGCCTTCGCGCACTGCGAGAATATGGGAACTTCGCGCTTGCATACTCGGCGACCTTTCAACCCGGTCTGGATTATTTCGGGGATGAGGAAGGATTCCTTGCATACAAGCAGGTGGGCAGCACCGCCTTCGTTCTTTCCAATCCCCTCGCGCCGATCGGTGGTTGCGAGGGACTGATCCGGAGTTTCCTGAGCGAGAGAAGCGACGTCTGTTTCTGGCAGGCTTCCCGGTCGATTGGCAAAATTCTCGAGAAGATAGGCTTTGGTGTGAACGAGATGGGAACCGAAACGAGAATACAACTCGGCGGCTATGATTTCGACGGTCCAAGGAAGCGCAATTTTCGTAGAGCGCTCAATCGCGCAGCCTGCTGCAGCTACACAATTGCGGAGCGCCCAGTGACTTCGCTCGATCGTGAAGAATTGCAAACGGTGTCGGAGCGATGGCGACAAACGCGCGGGGTGAAGAACCGAGAGATGACGTTTCTGACCAGGCCGGCCATCCTCGACGACGAGGTCGATGTCCGCAAGTTCTTTGCGTTCGACCACAAGCGTAGCCTGCTGGCTTTTGCGTTTTTTGATCCAATCTACACGGGGGGCGAGGTTGTCGGCTATCTCTGTTCCGCTAAGCGCCGCTTGCCCGAAGCGGACACCTTGGTGGGATATGCGATCCTTCATCGTGCCATTCGGACCTTCCAAGACGAAGGGCGGGTAATTCTCTCTCTCGGACTCTCACCGCTGTGCGGCATTCAAGACAAGGATTTGAGCAGCAATCGGCTGGTGAGCTTCGGTTTTCGCGCCGTCTATAGCAGTCGGCTGTTCAACGCGCTCATCTATCCGCTACAGGGATTCGCGGCGCGTAAGGGGGCTTTCTGCGGATCAACCGAGCAGACCTATTGCGCTTTCAAGAGAGGTCTCGCTCTGTCGCAGCTGTTCAAGATGCCGAGAGCGTGTAATCTGACTTGACCTGTGGGCGACAGGCAGTACGATGGCGAACACTGGCCTGGGCGATTGCGTAGTGAATTGTTTCCGCCATGAAGACTGTCAAAACCTATTCGACGCGAGTCGATGCCGAAGTGGCGAAGATTGCCTTGGCTGCCGCCGGCGTTCCCGCGTTCGTCGTAGGCATAGGGACCGACCTGGAAGGAGGAACCTCCGGTGTGCAGTTGCTCGTTGCGGAGGATGATGTCGAAGCGGCACTTCGGGTGCTGGAGCGTTCATGATGCGATGGCGTAAAGGTTGGGCTCCCATAGCCCTTGGTTGATCTAGACACAGAACAGGATCGAACGTGCGAAAAACCGCGCTCCTTTTAATGCTGGCAATATCAATCGGCGCGGCCACGACCGCATCGTCGCAGCCCGCACAGCCCTCACAGTCGGCCGCACCGGCGCCCGATCCAGCATGGAAAGTGCCGGAGGTGATCGCGTTCATAGGTCTGAAGAAAGGCGACAAGGTGGCGGATATCATTGGGGCGCGTCTAACGGCGTCTCTGGCCCAGGCCGTCGGGCCTTCCGGAAAAGTCTATGCGGTCGAGACCGCCGAGATCGTCAAGGACCATCCCCAAATAATGGAAAGGATGAAAGCCGTGGCGGCGCAGTCGCCGAATGTCGTCGTCAGCGACGACCCGATCGCCACGGCGCTGCCATCCGGGCTCGACGCCGTGTTCATTCGCCAGAACTACCACGATCTCTACGATAAGTTCATGGGACCGGTAGATGTGCCTGCGTTCAACAAGGCAGTGTTCGCGGCCCTCAAGCCGGGCGGTGTCTATGTGGTATTGGACCACGCAGCGGATGCGGGCTCAGGTATTAGCGCCACCGATACCCTGCATCGCATCGATCCGGCGAGGGTCAAGGCGGATGTACTGGCGGCGGGCTTCAAATTGGAGGCCGAGAGTTCGATTCTGGCCAACAAGAGCGACGATCACACCAAAAATGTGTTCGACCCCTCCGTGCGCGGTCACACCGACCAGTTCCTGTATCGCTTTAAAAAGCCGAAGTGATATCGGGTCAGAATCGCCAAATGCGCGGGATCTCGGCAACTTCTCTGACCATCATGGCGTGCCTCGCTCAATATCGCAGCGCAAAAGCTCATCCAACGCCTTGAGTCCCGGAATGTTCGGGAGCGGTTGCGAGTGAGATGAGTCGCCGAAAACCATCGCCATTTGTGATTCTTGGTCGAATGCTTTCCAAAAGGGCAGTCCGGGACCGTTAGGATTGCCGTGAGCTGCGAAATTAATCCAATAGTGGCGGATCAGCGCGGAAACCGCAGTGTCGCGGGCGGTCGGGGGTTTGGGGAAATTGCCGAACACGAAAGGATACTCAGCGGCATGCCGAGCGCCGAAAGGCTGGTCGGGACCGTGTATGTCGAAGATAAAGACATATGCGTGGTTGCGGCCTTCCTTCGATTGCAATCGTGCCCAGGTCCATATTGGCCAGGCATCGTAAAAATCGCGAAATAAATAGCGCAGCATGCTCGTTTCAGCATCGTTGTTGCGCGGATAGATCTTGTCGATGGCGGCCTGTGCCTCCTTGCAGCCGGAGCGCGCGATCACGGATTCCATCCAGTCGACCAAAACCTTTGGCGGTGTCGCACCGGCTTCGTCGCTACTGAAGCCAACCAGGATCGGCGTGCTGTTGAACTTCCCTTGTTGGAAGAGATCCATATTCGAGCCCACGATGAGGCTGCCATCGATGGTTGGGCGAAAGTCCGCCCTTGAGGAAGCGAGCACATCCAATGTGGTCTGGGCGGAAAGGCTTCTTGCGGATGCTAGATTCGACACACCGAGTGAATGGAAGAAATCCTTCCCGGTCTTTTCGGCTTCGTGCAAAGGCGGGAGCGGAGTGAGATTGGCTGGAACTAAGTTAAGTCTTGGATAAAATTCGGCCCTGCCTTGAGCGACGGCGCGTTGATACAAACCCTTGGCCGCGGGAGCGCCGGCAAGCAGACTGACGATTTGGGCACCGGACGAGCCGCCGAAAATTGTGACGCGCGACGGATCTCCGCCGAATTGCGCGATGTTGGCCTGGACCCACTTGAGGGCTGCGAGGGTGTCGAACAGGCCATAGTTCCCGGAGCCGTCACCCGATTCGCGAGTGAGTTCAGGATGCGCCAGAAAACCTAAGGCTCCGAGCCGATAGGCAATGGTGACGAGAACCACGCCCTCGGGCGCCAGTTTCGTGCCATAGGATAAATTCTGCCAAGACATGCCGTTCGTTAACCCACCGCCATGGATCCAGACCATGACCGGGCGCCGCTCTTTTGCCGTCGCCGCGGCGGTCCACACGTTCAAGTACAAACAATCTTCGCTGGTCAGATTCGGATTGGGGTTGTCGCCCCAAGGTTGAATGCACGCTTGCGCGAAGCTGTCTGCCTTACGCACTCCGCGCCATGCGACGACAGGTCGCGGAACGCGCCAGCGTAGTGCACCGACAGGCGCGGCTGCGAAGGGAAGGCCTTTGAATGCCGCGATCCCGCCCTTAACCTCGCCTTGAACCCGCCCACCGGTGATGTTTGCGTACTCAATGGCAGCCCTCGCCGAGCTGGTTGCCGCGACGCAGAAGATCATCATGATTGCCAGCCGCGGAAGCGAGCGCTTCATGCCTTGGGTCACACGATATGGAACTGATACAACCAGGTCTCGGAGAGAGTCCGCTCGCCGTCCTTCAGATACAGTCGCATGTCGACAACCTTGGGACCGGCGCCGGTGAAATCGAATTGCGCCCGCCAATGTCCCGGTACGCCGTCGGGTACGGCCTCCGTGAAAACGTAGGAAAAGGTGCCCGACGACGACCACAAAACGGGTTTGGGCTTTTCACCGAATGGCAGTTGTGTAAGCGGCCCGCTCAGAAACTCCACCATGAATTTGTACACACCCTTGGGGCGTACCTTGCCCGGCTCGCCGCCACGGCCCAGGCGCGTTGCTATGCAACGTGCGAGGGCTGTCTGATGGGGCTCGGTCGCGCACCATTGCAGGCGATAGCGGTAGCGCAGGCTGGAGCCGGCCTTCACCGGCTGTTTGGGCACCCACATGGCGACGATGTTATCTTCCGTCTCGTCATTAGTTGGCAGCTCGATGAGCTGGACCGCGCCTTCGCCCCAGTTGTCCAGCGGCTCGACCCACAGACTCGGGCGGCGGTCGTAGCGCACGCCATCGAGGTAGTGATCAAATACGCGGTCGCGTTGTAACAGGCCAAAGCCGCGCGGGGTCTCGTCGGCAAACGTGGACACTGACGGGGCCTCAGGGTCGTTCAGCGGCCGCCAGATGTACTCGCCGGCACCCGTCCAGATCGCCAGTCCATCCGAGTCATGTACCTCCGGCCGCCAGTCGATGGCGGTTGGCTTAACGGTCTCGGAGAACCAGAACATGGAGCTCATGGGTGCGATGCCGAGCTGATCGATGTCCCGCCGCGGAAAGACGCGCGCCTCCACTTCCATCACGCCACCGTTGTCTCTGTGCAGCACGAATCGATAGGCACCGGTGAGGCTGGGCCCGTCGAGCGCCGCGTAGACCACCATCTGGTTGGCGCCGCTCGCCGAGGGCTCGAAGTAGAAGCGGGTGAAGTCGGGAAATTCTTCCTGCCGGCCCGGTGTGGATACATCCACGGCGATGCCGCGTGCGGACAGACCATACTGGCCCAACTCACCGATGCCGCGGAAATACGAGGCACCGAGGAAGGCCGCCCAGTCATTGCTGTGCCAGTCGAGGTTCCGGACATCGCCCAGCCGGCTTTCCTGCAATCGGAAACCCGAGAACCCAGCGCCCTTCGGCAACTCCCGCGCCGGACTGTTGGGCGGCATGCTGAAGTAGGCGGGATCGTAGAGGATCTCGCTGGCGTTCGCACCGTCGCCCGCGGCTGACAGGACGAACATGTGCACTGGCGTGCGGAAGTACTTGCCCAGTGCGAAGAAGGTGACCGGATATTGTGCAGGACCGTCGCGGAATAAGGCGTGGTCGAGACTAAACTTGAGCTTCCCGTGCTCATCGTAGCCGATTCGGTCGAGCACGCCCTGTGGCAAGGTCTTGTCGAGCACGTAAGCAGTCATTGCGCGCTGCTGCATCTCTTGGACGAGACCATCGAATGAGAACGGCTGAGGCTTTCCCAGTTTCATTTCCGAGACGGCGGCCAATAGGCGAGGCGGTAATCCCAGGGCCGAGAGCGCTAGAGAGGAGACTGCGGCGGTCAGTACGGAACGGCGGTCGATCATCTATGTCGCAAAGTTTTGGCGCCGCATGGTCATATCACGATTGTCCGTGGGAGACGCTCCGAGAAGCGTCAGCGAATTCCGACAATTGCTGGCGGATTATTCCCACGCCGCCAGCCACCCACTCCCGATCAGGAACATTTATGAAGCTCGCCGGCAGCTTGCAAGCAGTCAGGCGTTGTCGTACTCGTCGTGGCGCCGCCACCAGATGCCCGCCTCGTTGCGACCCTTAGGTCCGCGGTCGAGCCACTGGTACGCGCCCCAGAGGCCATCCAGGCCGCGCGCATAGGTAGAGTAGGTGTGATAAACCGCTCCGTCTTCTAGAACGAAGGCACTCATTCCCGGCCGATCGCGCGTGTAGGTGGGCGCATCGGTTCCGCACATGGCGGCGAATTGGCGAACGGGCTCCGGCGCACTTTTCGCATCCATCGCATGGCCGCCACGCCGGTAGTTGTACTCGATGCCGCCAGCACGCTGCTCTTCCTCCGTGAACGAGACACTGAAGTCGGAATTGAATTCGTTCTTGAAAGAAGATGCCCAGGGAAATGTCCATTCCATACGCTGCTTGTAGCTCTGCAGCTTGGCGAGCGGCGCCCGCGAAACAGCCCATAGCATCGCGTCATGGTTGGCCAGGTGCACGGCAAAACCGTTAAAGCCGTCAGCGATCATCGAGCAGGACGGACAGCCGGCGGTGTAGTCCGGCCCGAACATGAAGTGATAGACCAGGAGTTGTGAACGTCCACGGAAAAGATCTGCAAGCAAGGCGCTCCCTTCGTCGGTGTCGAACCGGTATTTCTTATCAACGCGGACCCATGGCAACGCCTGTCGCTGCTGTGCCAGTTCATCACCGCGTCGCGTGAGATCCTTTTCCTCCTGCAGCAGCTTGAGCCGCTCGCCCAGCCACTCTTCGCGTGTCCCAGTCTTGTGCTTGGTCATCGTCCGTTTCCTCTGTGTTGATTCGCGATGAGTTAGATTACTCACTGAGCACCTAAGGATGGGAGTTACAAGTGTGGCGGGATTCCGCTGAATTGGACGATCATTGCCGCGGCGCGTGCTTCCGGTGCTACGGTTGTCCGGCCGTTTTGGGCCACCGCATCAACCGAGCCAACGGCCTAGGAATCTGAAAGTCCGATCCCAGGCCTGTTGAGACCAGACGGCATCGTATTGAGTTTGGGGAATTCGGTGCGGTCCCGCAGCCGTCTCGTTGGCGAACGCATGATGCGCAAGATAGCGATGGAAGTCATAGCCGACATTCGCGGCGCGTAGCTTCTCCTCAAGTTGATCGATGGTGGCGATCTTAAAAAATTCGTCCTGCGTGGCCCAATGTCCCAAAAGAGGCGCTTTGATTTTGGCCGCGTCGATGAACTCCAGTGGCGGACACCCATACCACACCACCGTGGCATCGATCTCTGGCGCCATGCATGCGGCCAGCAGCGTCAGAGCGCCTCCCATGCAAAAGCCGGTCACGCCGACCTTGCCGTTATTTTTCTTCAGGAATTGCACAGCACCGCGAATATCCTGAGACGCGGCATCGGCAAAATTTAAGCCTGTCATCAAATGGTGTGCTTCCTCTGCCTCGACCGTGGACTTGCCGCGGTAGAGGTCCGGCACGAGAGCCCGGTAGCCGGCAGTGGCCAATCGTTCCGCCACGCCACGGATCTGGTCGTTCACTCCCCACCATTCCTGGATGACTACAATCCCAGGAGCGCCGGCAGCGACTTTAGGTTCGGCCAGATATCCGTCAACTTTTTTCCCGTCAGGGCGAAGATAAGAGACTGTTCCCATAAGCAATGAACCTCAAATTCGTTTGTCACATGGAGTGAAGGGTAACTGTGCCGGCTCGCGCAAACAACCCAAAGATGGCGTGGGAAGGATTGCGCGTTCAGTCGCGACCGGCAGGCGGGCGGTGCAGTGCAGCGACGCGGTCGGGACAGATCTAGCTTGAATTCAGCGCTTCGATCCTCCTTGAACGCTTCGGTAAGGGAGAGGATATTGCGCCTATTGCTTGGTGCAGGGGGGCATCGTCAGAAAAGTGGATCCGCGCAGTGGTAAATCTTGGCGAACGCTGACTCCACACGAGGCGGTCGTTTTGTTGTCGGTGCTGCGAGCGCCGTGGTGGGTCGCCGGCGGATGGGCGCTGGATCTGTTTTTGGGAAAGGTCACTCGAGCGCACCATGATCTCGATGTCGGTATCTTTAGAAGTGATACGGCAGGTGTTGTCACTTCATTGTCTGGTTGGGAATTCTTTGAGGCCAAGGACGGTATGTTAACTGCGCTCGCCTCAGACGCCGCGCCTCGAACGGAAGTAAATTCGTTGTGGGGCAAACGAGCGAACGGGGCACATTGGGAACTCGAATTGATGCTTGACGAGTCGGACATCGAATTCTGGCTATTCCGTCGTGACGTGCGAATCACTCGTCCGCTTTCACGTGCGATCAGGCGAAATCCCGAGGGCATTGCGTATCTCGCGCCTGAGATTCAGCTGCTCTACAAGGCGCGCGCCACGCGCGCTAAAGATCAAGCGGACTTCGATCAAGTTGTTCCGCATTTGGCCCGCGAGTCGCGGACTTGGCTGCGGGAATCGCTGTTGAGCGTCGAACCGGAGCACGTGTGGATTTCGATGCTCGAGGAGCATCCCGCAATGTGAACGCGAATCGTTGAAAGACACTCGCATCCGCCATTCGCTTTACGCTGGGGATCGGTCGGCCTGATGGTCCGTTGCGACTCGACCGTCCACCATGTGCACGGTTCTGTTTGCGCGATGCGCAAGCTCGTTGTTGTGCGTGACGATGAGGATTGTTGTGCCTGATGCGTTGATCGACTGCAGGAGATCCATGATTTGAGAAGACATAGTCGTGTCAAGGTTCCCGGTCGGTTCATCGGCGAGGATCACGTGTGGTTCGCCGCCAATGGCGCGAGCGATGGCCGCGCGTTGCTGTTGGCCGCCCGACAGTTGGGCGGGGAAATGCTTCATGCGCGAGGTGAGTCCCACCTTTTCGAGAGAGTCCGTAACTCGCTTGTGCCGTTCAGCTGCGGGCATGCGGCGGTAGTGCAGGGGGGCGTCGACATTGTCGTAGATATTCAAATTGGGAATCAGATTGAAGCCCTGGAAAACAAAGCCGATCTTTCGATTGCGGATGTGGGAGCGTTGATTGTCTGAGAGTGTTTTGACGTCTTCGCCATCGAGTCGGTAATCGCCTGCCTCGAATTCCTCCAGCAGTCCGGCCACGTTCAGAAGTGTGGTCTTGCCGGAGCCCGAATGCCCCGTGATGGCAACAAACTCGCCCGCATCGATTTTCAGGTCAAAGCCGCGCAGCGCGTAGGTTTCGACAATGTCAGTTCGGAATATCTTGTTCACTGACTTGAGTTCAATCATGCCGGCTCCTTGGGCTGGGGCATTTGCCGCGAGGATATGGTGTCATTTCCGTGTCACCGGGGTAAGGGGCCGGCGCGCAATCTATCGGGTTGTGGCGGCACAGGGCCAATCACCCACAGGGTGAAATCTCGCTGGTTTGGCCTGATGGCTGGGCTTGTTGCGCCAATAGCGCCGCGGACTCGCCAACTATCTCGACAGCTTCAGCGTATTGCCTAACGCCTTAGATCGCCAATCGGGACCTCTACATTGAAAATGATCGGGACGACCACGCAGAAGCGTACAATCCCTCTTGGGCAAGCAACGGACTGCAGGGCATGAAAAGCAAAGCGATTATTCTGGTGAAGCCGCAACCGGGGTCGTATCAACGGCGACCTCGATGACCGTTACCCTTATCTTTTGTCGCTAGCACTTTCTATTTTGGTATACGAGTGGCGGCGCTACCTCGCCGCCGTGATTGCATTGGCGGTGGCCGCGGTCCTCGTCTTGTCCCTGACCGGCATGTTCATGGGCCTGAGCAAATCATTTTCCGCAACGGTAGATCGTTCTCCCGGCGAAGTAATGATATTGGCGCCACAAGCCGAGAGCTTGTTTTCCAACAACGCCGGTCAACCGCGTCGCATCATCCCGGAGATCTACGGGAACGCAAGCGTTACCGAGGTTCAAGCCCTAAATTTCAATTTTGCTTTCTGGTCCAATTTTCCCAAAGAAGGGCAGGTGGCGAAGTCCGAGGGCGTGCAAATCATCATGGTCGACCCACTCCCTGGTGCCGTCACGCTGCCGAAAGATTTTGGTGATGACCTCGTGCAGGCGCTGCAACAGCCCTATTCAGTGGTGGTTGATCAATCCAGTTTAAACAAGCTGGGCGTGCAACCAGGCGACAAGGCAAAAATCAATGGCCTAACCGTTTCCGTCAGGGGGACGACGAACACCTACCCCTCGCTGTTCAATGCCATCGTATTTATGTCGCGCCAGACGGGAAAACTGCTCAGCCTGTTGAACGAGGGCCAACGCGTCGGGCCACTCATCGTGAAGATCAAAGAACCCGCGCTCGCGCAGCAAGTTGCGGCTGAACTAAATGCCACAAGTCAGGGTCATTACAAAGCCTGGTCTCGTCGGGATCTCTCCGAGGCAAGTCAGAAATCGATGCTCAAGGAGGGAGGTATCAGCGTCATGATCGGGTTCGCCGTCGTCGTCGGCACCTTCATCGGCATCGTTATCACCTGGCAGACATTGCAAGGTGCCATTCTCGCGAACATCAAGGAATTCGCCAGCCTCCGCGCATTGGGTGTTTCGATGGGTGCGCTCAGGCTGATTGTATTGGAGTTGAGTTTGTGGGTCGGCGTCGGAGGCATGTTCCTCGCCGGTGCGATCACCGGAATGGTGTGGGTGTTGGGCCAAGGCTTCGGTGTGCCCCTGGACTTCCCGATGTTCATTGATCTGCCCGTGGCCATTGCACTTCTCGCTATCGCGCTCGCTTCGGGGGCCCTGTCCCTTGGGGTACTCAAAAAGAGCCAGCCCGCGGATCTGCTGCGATGAGTTCGCTCGCACTCGAGGCGAGTGGATTGAGTAAGGCCTATAAGATCGGCAAAACTCGGCAACAGGTGCTCAAGAACGTGGACTTTACGGCCTACCACGGACAGGTAACCATGGTGATGGGGCCTTCGGGATCGGGCAAGTCGACTCTCATTGCCGCACTATCGGGTCTAATGCGGCCTGATGAGGGCAAGGTAATGGCCATGGGCGAGAGCCTGTGGGCGAAGAGCGATGGCAAGATCGACAAATTCAGGTTGAATCATTGCGGCTTCATCTTCCAAGGCTTCAATCTCTTCCCGTCGTTGGATGCGATTGACCAGGTCGCGCAAATACTTCGATACGGTGGCACCAGTAAGCGCGAATCGCAAATACGTGCCATCGCCGTGCTGAAATCCGTCGGTCTCGGCGAGCGTCTGCACCAAAAGCCTGCTGAAATGTCCGGCGGAGAAAAGCAACGGGTTGCCATTGCCCGCGCTCTGGCCAAGTCCCCGGCATTGGTTTTTGCCGACGAACCAACCTCGGCACTGGACTCAGTCAACGGCCAAATTGTCATCCAATTACTCCATCAGGCCGCCAAAGAGCGCGGGGCCGCAATCATCGTGGTGACTCATGATGCGCGTTTGGAGGCGCATGCGGATCGCGTCATTCACATGGAAGACGGTAAGATCTTGAGCGATCACATGGTTAAAGAACCCATGTCCATGCATGCCCCACGCAAGACGATGGAGTAGTGCGCATGAAGCGTCGATCCGAAGTCCGCGGTATCGTCTTAGTCGCGCTTGCATTCGTTGTGTTGTGTTCGAGCGGTTGCGGGAAAAGCGGAGCCGGCGCGCACGCAGACAAGCCGGCCGGCGCCGGTGCCCCTTCACCGTTCGCGACCATCGCCAACGGCAAGGTCGATATCGAAGGCGGCGTGATCGAAGTAGCGGCGCGGCGCTTCGGCGTCATTAAGGATGTTCTGGTGCACGAGGGTGATGTCGTTCACAGAGGTCAGATACTCGCGCGCCAGGAAGATGAAGATTCAATTCTGGCGATCAACAGCGCGCGCGCAACCGTGGACCAATCGCAGAGCCAGCTCGTGCTGACGGAAGTGAACCTCAAGACCGCCCAACGCGAGTACGAGCGACTGACCAAACTCGCACCGTCCAATGCCGTCGCCGTCCAGCAGTTAGATCAGGCCAGGGATTCAGTGGCCGCGGCGCAAGCGCAGTTGGGTATTCAACAGTCGGCGATTCAGACAGCTCGGGCACAGCTTGCGCAGGCTGTGTACAACGAGGAACTGACCAATATTCGTGCGCCGATGGATGGCAAGATCATCCGGCGTTACGCAAATCCCGGCGCCGGTGCTTCTACCCTTAACGTTTCGAACATGTTTGACCTGGAGCCCGCTCTGCCCCACATCATTCGCGCGGAGATCGTTGAGAGCGCGATACCGGATGTGTATGTTGGCCAGGAGGCGCAGATCACTCCTGAGATTGATTCGAGTAAAGTGTCGACTGGGCGCGTCATACGAATTGCCGCCACGTTTGGCGCGCGCAAACTGAAATCGGACGCAGCCAATGAAGCCAGCGATGAACGGGTGGTCGAAGTTGTCGTGTCGGCTGATGGCGCCCCCTTCCTGATAGGCCAGCGTGTAATGGTCAAATTCATGCGCGCGCAAAAACCCTTGGAGCGTTAGCTCGACCCGGTTGACCCAAGGATCGACGGCGACGGTGGCATCCGCGGGGGCGAAACAGTCGTGGAGAGGCATGGGACTACCACTCTGCAATACAGTCGCGCGCCCCGCGGCGCCGATGCTTAGTTTATTCGTTTGCGGCCACGGTACCAACGAGTGTTGATTCTTTTTTTAGCTCGATGGCCTCGAGTCTTAATGAGAATCCAAAATTGAATGAACCGCTGGGAATCTTTTGCTTTTCTCCTTGTCGCAGGCGCCTCGCGCAGCGAGACAAATAGGCTGAAAGAGGCAAAGGAGTCCTCGACTTGTCGGAGGGCCAATGGTACGTTTTTTTAATGAAGGAGCGATTCGATATTCCTGACGTTCGCGATGGATTGACTCGCGAGGAGCGGATCGTGCTGTACGTTTTGCACGAGACGCAAAAAGAACGTGGGGACCGGAACGTGCCGACGGCCATGTTATGGGGACGGGTGTGCGAGCATTTTTACATTAGTCCGGAAGATCTTTCGCTGATCCTCGCGCGGATGGGTGCGCGAAAATGATTCGATAAACTCGCGCTTCCCCAGACTTCTGAGAAGTCGCGGAGTGGTGTAGCATTCTGCGCACGACACCAAATGGGCCGATAGGGATGTGAGGAATTGCGGCCATGAGAAACGTATTTGCCTCGGCGGTCTTGCCTGCATTGGTATTGACAGCAGGGATTGCCTCAGCGCAAAGCACTACACCATGGGACGGCTTCTATCTTGGCGCCAGTCTCGGCGGAGAGAACACGAAGTTCTGCGGCAGCTCAGTTCTAACCGGGCTGAATATCGACCCGACGACTTCGATTTTCACTCGCTGCAGCAGCGGGGGCCTGGTGGGCGGATTGCAATTTGGCGAAAACTTTCAAATCAAAAGATTGGTGTTGGGAATAGGCGCGGATTTGGTCATCTCGCAAGCCAAGAGTGACAGTGCAACATTGCAATTCACGGGTGCCGCGCCGCCGTCCGGCACGTATTCACTGTCAGGTAAACTGAGTCCGAAGGATTTCGCCATCATCGGCGGGCGGATCGGTTACGGGGGCAACGTGTTTTTCCCGTACGTCAGGGCGGGCGCCGTTGTTACCGGATCACAGAGCAGCACGCTCTCTTATGTTCCGCCGGGAGCGGCGACACCCGTCGCGTCTTTTGCCGGCGGCAAGAATTTCAATTCCACCGGGTGGGCCGCCGGAACGGGCGCGGAAATTGGATTGAACGGTGCATGGTCCATTTCTGCCGAATACCTACACATGAGCCTTGGCAAGGGCTCGAGCGTCGCGTCGACTTGCGCCGGCGCCGCCAGTGCCTGTTTGGCATTTGCCGGCGTGTCTCTCGACACTACGCACAACAACTTCACTGCCAATGTCATTCGGATCGGTATCAGCTATTGGTTTAATTATTGGGACAAGCCTTGAGAGCCGGTCAATGCGGATTCCCGGGCTAGTTGGCAACCTTCATAAATTCAAAAAGGCCGCATGCCATTTCACTGGTCGGCAGGGCTAAAGGTGCGGTATTTTTGTGCAATGAGCCATCATCGGAGACGTAGGAGAAGGACTCTAGTTGCAGCTGCGAGAATCTTGCCAAGATTGTCCTTGGACTGAATACACGGTGCGCGTTGAAGTCAACTCTTTCCCTGCCAACCGGTACCGAAAAGTATAATTTTCCGTTGATTGCGAGCACGCGTTGCAGAGAGTCCATGAATTTAAAGCACGCCTCAGGATCGATTGGATCTGAATATCGACCGAGGCCGAAATGCTCGGCTGCATGAAGGCTTGAAAGTGATGCGACGCTGTTCTCCTGCAACATTGAAAGCGAGGTCGCATCGTCTTGCAGGATCGTGAGTCCTTGTACGCGGCTAACCAGCGGGCGTATATCGACGATTGTGACCGGCATGAACGCCAATACATGCGCGACGAAGCCATCGACTCGAGACCCAATGTCGACATGCTGTTCAGGGCGACTCTGAAATATTTTCCGCGCCGCCCAAAGATCCTGATGAAAATAGTGCCCATCGGCGAGACCGGCGCTCGCGCGGCGATCCGTCAAGATTGGGAACGCATCCTTTATCTTTAGCCGGAACTCGGGCTTGGAATTGAGCCTCTGATACTTAAACCAGCTCGATAAGAACGCTGGCGTCGCGGCCAGGCTCTTGATGAGCGTCGTCGGATGAAACCCAGTTATGTAGCGTTGCTTCTCGCGGAATGAACTAATAGTTGCCTCCTGTAGGCGCGCAAAACGGTCGTGTTCCTGAGGTTGTGTATCTGATAATGCTCCTGCACAGGATGGGCAGCGGTCATGAGCACTTCATGCAATGCGCTCGTCGGCAATGTCCTACAGCGTCGCGACACTCAGTGATCTGTCGGAAATGCGCGAACGAGGCCGCGATCTACAAGCTACGGCTTTCGGCCACGAGGACATCTTCTCCCGAGGTGAGAATAGGATCGGCATTTCATATGGTTATAGTGTATTTCTCGACGCGATAGAGGCGCTGGGCGCTATTGCACCATTCCTGCCGACGTTAGCTCGGTCGGGACGCTGGCGAGAACAGTTTGTTCCAACACGCCGATCCAGAAGCTGCAGTGATGCTGCGCGGCGAATCCGAATTCCACCGCCGGACGCGGTGTGTTGAGCGAATGTACATTGCCCGCTGCGATGCTGAACGGTGCCCACGGGGGCGTCTGCAGCGAGTTCGGCGTGCCGTCGAAGGATGAGTCCTATAGGCTCGCGAGTCAGCTTCCCGGCGGATCTGCGACGAAGCGCGGGTAGCCCGACTGATTGGCAAAATCCCAACCCGACAGATATGACAGCTGCAGGATCTTAAGCATTTTTGGATAGTCGATTTTGTCCGGCGTGTCAGTGGTGTGGTGATAGTCGGGATGAAAGCCGGTGAAAAACCAAAATGCGGGAATGTTGTGCAGCACGAACGGAAACTGATCGCTGCGAAAGAACGTATTCAAGGCGTTCTCGTGATCAAAGCGGTCGTCCAGCTCTAGTCCGACAAGGCGGTTGGCCGCCACCACAGTGTTCTTGAAATCAGGGCTGTACGCGGCGCCGATGAGGTTCAAGCGATTGCGGGTATTCGCTGGTATCTCGATCAGTCCGTCCGTCTGGTCGCTCTTCGCTTCATCGCGTCCGATCATGTCGAAGTTGATCATGGCGCGGGTGCCGGCGAGCGGCCTGAGAGGATGCGCGGCCATATAGTAAGAACCCAGGAGGCCGCGTTCTTCCGCAGCAAAGACCACGAATAAAATGGACCGTTTCGGCCGCACGGGATTCGCGGCGAAGGCGTGCGCCAGTTCAACGACTCCCACCGTGCCGGAGCCGTTGTCATCTGCGCCATGCCATATATCCAGGTTACCGCCGGCGCCTGGCGAGGCGCCATCGTGATCGTGGTGCCCCGAAATTATGATGGTCTCTGCGGCCAGAGCCGGATCGGCGCCCGGCAACAAGCCCGCAACGTTGTGGGTGACGCCGGAACTGCGGAACTTGTTTTCGAAGTGAAGCGTCACCTCGCTGGCGGGCAAAGCAATGGAGTGATTCGACGGATCATGGTCGATCGCCGACTGCAGCATCTGAGGCGTGGTACCCGCGCTAGCCAGCAGTTCCGCCGTTATCGCATCGCTCACGGTGACCACTGGAATCCTCAGTTCGTCGTTGACGATGACCTGCGAGGGCAGCGGAATCGTCCGGCTCAAACTGCCCCCGATACGATTGACCCGTTCGAGATTTGACGGATGCCTGCGATTCGGCTCAGCCATCACTAGTACCGCGATTGCACCGTGGGCCTGGGCGTTGAGGGCTTTGACGCGATTGGTGGCGTAGCGAGTGTTGCCTGTGCCGTTGAAGGGCGAGTGAGGGTCGCTCTCCTGTGGTTCGTGCTCGAACACAGCAACGACTTTTCCCTGCACGTCGATGCCGAGATAGTCATCGTAGTGCATCCCCGGAGCGCTGATGCCGTAGCCTGCGAAGACCACAGGAGCGCTGATTTCAAGGTCATCATGAAAGCCACCGACGACGTCCGGCGCGCGCCATTGCGTGGTTTTCTCTCCGCGCTTCAACCTAACAAAACTCGCGTCGCGGTCGCCGCGAAATTCGATCAAAGGCACCGCTTGCAGATACGAGGAACCGCCCGCCGCCGGTTCGAGTCCCGCCTTGGCAAATTCCGCCGCCACCCATTGCGCTGCGGCCTCATCGCCAGGTTGCAAGGACATACGGCCTTGCAAGGCATCGGAAGCCAAGAAAAAAAGATCTGCCTTCAGGTCGGCGGCGCGAAGATGTTGGAACCCTGGACGTTCAATCGATGGAACGTTGGCCATCGCAGGGGCGGAATGTGCCGCTAACGACACAGTCATCGAGGAGGCGAGGGCAGTGACTGCCTTTAGGTTCATGGAGTCCGCCATCTGGGGGTAAGAAATTCGCTTCAGTGTACGATAGTTGCTTCGCTCGAAAAACCACGAGGCGCGCGGCCGGCGCCCAGGCCTGGCGTCCGTGACCACGGCCCTCGCGCTGAGGGCTATAGTAGCGAGTGGCGGTCCACACACGAGGAGCTAGCATGAGCAAGATTACTTATCAAATCGTTCGACACGATGGGGGTTGGGCGTACAAGGTCGATGAGACATTCTCGGAAACCTTCCGGACCCATGACCAGGCGCACAAGGCTGCGGAGCTGGCGGCGAGAGAGCAGGGGGAGCCGGGGGAAGCTACCATCATCTCGTATGAAGACAAAGAGGGCCATTGGCACAAGGAAAAATCCGCGGGAAATGACCGTCCGGAGGCAGACGTCGAGGGTTGAAGATGCCGCCGCCTCACCCGCCTGGACCGCAAGCAATCCGCGAGTTCGCAGGGGTTGACTGCGATGTCATCCGGCGCGACGTGCTGCCGGACAAGCGGCCGGCCGTTCTGCGCGGCTTCGTCAGTGATTGGCCCGCCGTCCGGCACGCATCGGATTGCACGGTTGCCCTGGTCAGGTATCTAAACCGCTTCGACAATGGCACGCCGGTCGATGCTCAGATGACTCCGCCGCAAGTCGACGGTCAGCACTACTACAACGACTCGATGACCGGCATCAACTTCATTCGCAATCGTCTGCCGCTGGCTGCGCTCATCGAGCAAGTACTGCGATACGCGCATTTTCCCGACCCACCGGCCGTCGCGGCTCAAAGCGCACTCATCCGAGATTGCCTGCCTGGGTTTGCCGAGGAGAATCGCCTCAGCTTGGTGGACGACAACGTGCTGCCTCGCATCTGGCTTGGCAACCGCATAACGACCCCCACGCATCTGGATGAGTGGAATAACATCGGCTGCGTGGTCGCCGGGCGTCGCCGTTTCACTCTATTCCCGCCGGAACAAATCGAGAATCTCTATATCGGTCCGCTGGATTTCGGACATACAGGCGCCCCCATGAGCATCGTTTCGCTGCGCAATCCAGACTTCGAGCGCTTTCCCAAATTTCGCGCGGCTCTGGATGCAGCTGTCACGGCGGATCTGCAGCCGGGCGACGCCGTCATCATTCCGCCGCTTTGGTGGCATCACGTCGAGTCGCTCGAGCCTTTCAACGTTCTCGTGAACTATTGGTGGCACGACAACGCCGAAGACGTCGCGCGCGCGGATTCGGGTTTCGACGCATTGCTGCATGGCATCCTCAGCATCCGTGCGTTGCCGCCCGCCACACGGCGAGCTTGGGGCGACTTGTTCGAGCAGTACGTATTCGGCGACGAATCTGCGGCGACCTCTCATATTCCACACGAGCGGCGCGGCATCCTCGGGACACTTTCGGCCCAGCAAATTGCAGCGCTGCGTGCGCAACTGCTGAAGCGTCTTTCGCGCTGAAAGGTGTTCAACTCATACAGAGTTCTTTATACGCGAAGACTGTATGCGGGCGCCGCAGAGAGCCTGTGAGGTCGGATGTGCTTTCCGACCCGATCAACAAAGAATCCAGCGCCAACTAAGAATCACTTACGACCGTTCACCGCACAAATCTGACCATCCGACATAAATCCGTCGGCACTCACTGGAGTGGATGTGTAATCCGCACACACGATCCATTTATCAGGATCGACAGGAGTCAGAACCATGCGCATTTCAACCCTCATAATCACCGCAGCGATAATTCTTACCGCGCTTAGTTTTCGCGCCCACGCCGATGCGTCAAGTCCGGTAACAATCGTTCAAGGTCGCAGCGTTGTCTATTACGGCGATCTCAACATTGAAACTGAACAGGATGCGAAGACCATGCTTCAGCGAATCGAACGAGCGGCCAAAAAGGCATGCGGTGGTCACGCTACTTTTAGTTCCTATACCGGAGCATTGGACCACACCTTTGAGGAATGCCGCAGCGAAGCCATTCATCGAACCGTGAAACAGCTCGGTGCATCCAAGGTGACGCGCATCTATTCCGAAGCAAGGTCGCGAGACTCATGGCATCGCCGCCCAGGAGAAGCAGAACATCACTGCTTGTAAATCTTTCCTTCCTTCATCACGAACCGAACATGCTCGAGCTCATGAATGTCGGCGATTGGATCACCGTTGACCGCGATGATATCGGCGGATTTTCCTGGGGTAATCGAACCGAAGAGTTCGGCATGACCGATGAGGTCAGCGGCATTGACAGTTGCCGCCTGAATTGCCTGCATCGGGGTCATTCCATACTTGACCATGAATGCAAATTGACGGGCGTTGATCCCATGAGGACAAACACCTGCATCTGTGCCAAATGACATCTTAACGCCGGCGCGCACCGCCTTGGTAAAGTTGCGACGCTGTAATTCCCCCAAGAGCGCATCGTGTGCGAGGAAGTCTGCGGGTGTGGAGGGATCCGACTGGATGCACTCTTCGTCGTAGATGTCCATGTCAAGATACGTGCCGTGTTGCTTCGCCAGTGCGATTCCGTCGTCATCGATGAGGGAGGCGTGTTCGACGGACGCGACGCCTGCGCGAATTGCATTCTTGATGCCTTCCGCGTCGTGTGCGTGCGCCTCTACCCGCAGTCCGAAATTCCCCGCTTCTTCCACGGCGGCTTTGATCTCTTCCGGGGTGAATTCGATGGACTTCGGATTGCTCCCGTGCGTGAGAACCGCGCCGGTCGTTAGGATTTTGATGTGATCGGCACCCAAATGTGCGAGTTGGCGCACAACTCGGCGGACCTCCCAAGGACCGTTGGCAATGCCGTAGCGAAGGTCCAACGGCAGCTCGATGTCCTTGGCCAGCCCGGTCATCGCGCCGGCGCCCTCGCTGATTGTTACATACGCTCCCGCGACATACATGCGTGGCCCGATGAACGTCCCCTTGGCAATGGCGTCGCGCATAGCGACATCATTGAAGGCGCGGTAGACGCCGACGTCGCGTACGGTCGTAAAGCCAGCCAGCAGGGTGACACTCGCATTCGGAATTGCGGCATATGCAGTCTCGGCTGCCGTCAGGCGCAAAGAAGCCAACGGGTCAGCGTCGTGCAGGTCGGCCAAGTGGGTGTGGCAGTCAACGAGCCCCGGCAGCACTGTCATATTCGAAAGATCGATGACCGCGACACCATCCGGTATCTTTATGTTGGAGCCAACCGCTTCGATTTTGGTGCCGTGAACCAGGATGATTTGATTCGCGAGTGTATGTCCGGTCTCCACATCTATGAATTTTCCCGCGCGAATGGCTGTGACACTCGGCGCCGCCGAGTCAACTGGCTGGGCGAGACAAATCGCTGGTGCCAGGGCGAAATACAGGGACTGCATAAAAACTGTTTTCACGGTTGTCCTCAGAGCAGCGGTTGGATTTCGTCAGAACGCCCAGATTAACGGCAGGATCGACTGAGCGCCGGCCAAGTCCACAACACCAACTAAAGCTTCTCGACCTTCCCAACCTTGATGCCCTTAACCAGCCAGTGGCCTTTGACGCGTGAGAGGTTCATCGATGAGAAGGCGTGTGCGCCGATGGTATTGTCGTCCACGTTCATCCACAGGCATTCGAAGTCGAGCGTGCCGGTGTTGCCTGTGACGTGACTCTTAATCCGCATCGCCGGCGTGTAGCCGATCCAGTGGTGCTCGGGCCGGAATGGACCGCTGACGTCCGCCCAGTAAGTTCGTACCTGGTCCTTGCCGCGGTACACCTTGTTGTCGTGGGCGGTGTCAGTGAGCACGACGTCGTCTGCATAAAGGGTCATCATGAGATCGAGATCTTTATTTGGGAGCACACTGCCGGCGGTGTGGAATATTATCTCGATATTCCGTACCGCTAGGATGTCCGCCGGAGGGCCGCTGTCGTCCTGCGATACTGCGAGAGCTGGCAAGCACATCGTGAGCGCAAGAATGATAAACGTATGTCGCTTCATTTTAGTTCTCCCCGGAGGATTTGGTTCTTATCCAAGCTTTAGAAGCTCTCTCAGAGAATGAACTCACAAGAGGCTCGAAGCAAGGCAAGAGGGCGACGGTAGTTCTATGTCTCCTGGCCCGGGGGGAACGAAGGGAATCGACTTGCGCTGTCGAAAGATGGTGGATGAATTATTGCAGCGGCTCACCATTGATGAGGCTTTGCCGCAACCCGGCCGTGTGCCGGCGGAGCGATACAAAAGATCAGAACAAAGAAAACCATGATTTCTGAAACAGTCTCAACAAGGTGAGATGCGACAATCGCCACGCCACAATATCCACTATTTAACATAATATACATTATGCGAAGTATGGGCATTCGCCGCGATATGCAACCCATATGGTCAAATCCCAATTCTGGGCTACCTTGACTGCTGAGAAGCTCAAAACCCAAGCATTGGATCGACCCGGACCAAGAAGACAGTTAGACACTTCATCAGCCACGGGTTCGTCGCGCGCGCATTGGCGAGCTTGTACAGATCGGTGGCTTTGAAATATCACTGGTTTGAAGACCGGGCTCCAGCTTGCACTGCGCTGGTATAAATCGATGATGCGACAGGTCGGCTCATTCAAATCTTATTCACCGGTAGGGGGCGTCAACATTTCAAATCTCACGCTGCAGTTATGAGCGCAAGATCTACTTGCTGACAAATAAGGTAGAGAACGGAAGGCTCATCGTCTAATACATCGACATGCTTCGGTTCTCAAATGGACACGTTGAGATCGGGGTAGGTGGGCAATCACTCCCCTACTCCACCCCATACCGCGATTCACGAAACCGGATCTGACAGGATCTCAATCTACGAAGTCGCCCAATTCAATGGCATGCTGCTTGCCCGCAACGCTGATAGGATTGTGGTGATCGGAAGGGAGGACGATACGGTGCGGATGATGAAATGGATGATTCTTCTCGTCTGCCTCGCGGCCGCCGCTAAGGCTGAGTTCTCAGCCGATGCGATCGACGTGAACGACCCCGATCGCCGGCATGCATTCCAACTTTACAACCAACATAACATGCCCGAGGCGGCGGATCTTTTGGAGAAGTTCGTCGCGAAACATCCGACTGATGTGGCCGCGCAAGAAGCCTTTGGTGTCGCGCTTGTCGGTCGCGCAGAAACCCAGACTGACGCCGAAAAGGCGCGCGCCGATCGGCTGGCTGCCCGCCGGGCGCTTCTTCGTGCCAAAGAGCTCGGAGACACGTCGGATCTTTGCCGAATTCTCCTTGCCCAGATTCCGGAGACGGGCGAACCCACCATTCTCGCTACAAAGCCGGAAGTGGATGCTGCGTTGAAGGTGGGCGAGGCGGCCTTTGCCAAGGGGGCCTGGCAGGAAGCCATCGCGGCATACACAGCCGCGTGGGATCTCGACCACAACTGGCGCGCAGCTTTGTACCTCGGCGATACCTATTACGCAATGCAAGACATGCAGCGTGCGGGCGAATGGTTTACCAGGGCAATCGAGTTGGAGCCAGATCGGGAGCAAGCGTATCGATACTGGGGAGATGCGCTGCTGAAGCAGGGGAAGATGAAGGAAGCTCGCTTAAAGTACATTGGGGGAGTTATCGCCGAACCCTACAACGCCGCCTCATTGGCGGGGCTGCGAAAATGGCTAACTCAGAACAAACTAGCCTTGAAGAAGATCTCCATAACGCTGCCGCCGGGACCTTTGGTCGATGAGAGTGGTAAAACCAGCATAAACATCGATGCGTCGATGCTGGCAAAACCGGATGCCGGTGTTGCCTGGATTGGATATTCCACGATGCGTGCAACGTTTCGGAAAGATCAATTTCCCAAGATATTCCCCCAAGCCAAGACTTATCGACATTCGCTGGCGGAAGAAGAATACGCACTGTCAAGCGTGGTCTTGATCTATCGCGAGACCTCGAAAAACAAACCGAAAAGCAAAGACCCGTCCCTGGACCTACTCGCCAAGTTTGAGGATGAAGAGATGCTGGCACCGTTCGTGCTTTTGACGCACGCGGATGAGGGAATTGCCGAAGACTATAGTGCGTACCGTGCAGCCCACCGCGACAGGCTCATCGCCTTTCTTGATCGATACCTGGTTCCGCCGGCGCCGTAGTTTGTGTCGGGCGCAGACCGGACTATTTGCTCCCTCATCACGATTTGGAGTGACTAACCAGAAATACCTTGTTATCCGCGCAATTTTGGTCGAGTGAACACAAATCTGTTCAAGCCTTTCCGGTTATCGATCGGCAAGATGGTCCGATATCGAGCAAGTATCGATTGACGCTGCCCTGCCCCGCCGTCAGGCGCCAAAATGAAATGCCAAGATTGAGATTCGACAACGATCGACAATCTAAAGATTGCCGCGTGAGCCTCGATGAGCACCGGCCAATGGCGCGTCGCCCATCAGAGGGGTCATCGAGGGTCAAGGAACCTGGCGTATCAATCGTCAGTGTCCGACCGCTGACCCCGTTTCCACACACTAGAGCGCATTAGCAGGACTTGCACTTGATGCCAAGCAACGCAGCCTCGTGACGATCGGAATCCTGATTGCCCTTCAACAGACGCGACTGCCGCCTGATTGCGACCTCATCTCGGAGCGAGTGGGCAGAGGCCTGTGATCGGGCCAAACGCTTCCTCGCCGTTCATCGCTTTGACGACCTTGTAGTAGTCCCAGGGATACTTGGATTCCTGGGGCGACTTGACTTGCATAACGAACATGTCGTGGATCATGACTCCGTCGGCGCGGATGTATCCGCCCTTGACGAACATGTCATTGATCTTCATTTTCTTGAGTTCCAGCATGACCTTGTCCGAGTCTGTGGTACCGGCGGCGGAGACGGCGTTCAGGTAGGTCATCGTTGCGGAGTAGTACCCTGCCTGGATCATCGAGGGATACTTTTTCATCTTCTCGAAATACCGTCGGCCGAAGGCGCGGGTTTCGGGATTCAGGTCCCAGTACCATGCGGTCGTGAGGTACAGCCCTTGCGCCGTCGTGAGGCCCAAGCTGTGTATGCTGCCTATGAGCGCCAAGAGACCCGCTGGTCTCATCGTCCGCGTAAGACCGAATTCATTCGCAGACTTGAGCGAGTTGTTGAAGTCATCGCCCGCATTGGCTAACCCTAGCACCTGTGCGCCAGAGGCTTGCGCTTGGAGCAGGAACGAGGAGAAGTCGGAACTTGCCAGCGGCACGCGCACGGCGCCTAGGTTCTTACCTCCATTCGCCTCGACAACCTTCGATGCTGCGGCCTGTAACTGACTGCCGAAGGTGTAGTCGGCGGTCAGATAGAACCAGGTCTTGCCACCGCTCTTGACGATCGCCGTGGCGGTGCCGTTTGCAAGCGCGGTGGTATTGTAAACATAGTGAACCGTGTAAGCGGTGCAGTCTTCATTGGTGAGTGATGCGCCGCCCGACCCAATAACAAAATAGGGTGTCTTCTTAACGGCGATGACCTTTGTCATTGCAATGGCGGCTGCGGTATTCGCTCCACTCATCAGCATATTGAGGCCGCTCTGGTCCGACCAGGATCGAGCTTTCGACGCGCCGATGTCGGCTTTATTCTGATGGTCCGCGGAGAGCAGCACGATTTTGCGACCGAGCACGCTGCCGCCGAACTCGGCAATCGCCATTTTGACGACCTCGATGCCACCCACGCCGCTATTGTCAGAATACACGCGAGTCAGATCATCGATGTCACCAATCACGACATCGGTGGCGGCTCGTGCCGGTTGCGCGGCGATCAACTCTGTCAATGCCATGGTGAGGGCGATCGACAGTAGCTCGAGCTTCATAAGCATCCCCGATCGGTGAGGCAGCCAAGGCGAGCTCGGCCTGAAGGCCGCATTGAAGCACTCAGCGATTGGTCTTCGCTATCCAGTTCTTTAGCGGTCCTATCCATTGCGGGAGTGGCTGAAAGAAAGCTCCATGTTTCTTCCCGGTGGAGATTGCGATCTCCTTAAAGGATTTAAGGTGACTTCGAGCACTTAATTTTCGACACGAACCAAGTTGGTCGGAAGTCTCATAGATCGATAATAGATTGCCGCCGAGAACCAAGCCCGTCGCTCGCGAGACATCGCCGTTTTCGCATATTGCCAGCAGCGCGGTATTGATCCCAGCGGACGCAAGGTCGTTGGAGGCTAATGCAGTCAATTGAGCGCCTCGAGAAAATCCCACCAGCGTAATCCGGCCCGGCTTGACGCCGGCATTGAGGAGCCGCCTCACCCACGATCTAAGCGTGTCTGCATAGGCGTCATCGGAACTCTTGGGGCGCTGAAAAGCAATGAGATTGAACCCGCCCGCGCTGAACAGGGCCTGTTTGATCGCCGGAAAATCATACTGTCCATACTGCGGGGAAATCGGCTTAGGATCGTCCCCCTCGACGATCATGCCATGCGAATAGATAACGTATCTCTCACCGGCGTGAACGGTGTCCGGAAATGTGTCGTAGATCTCGACAGCTCTGCTACTGACCGGCACGAGGAGCAACAGCGCGACCGATTGCCACATTCGATACATGCGCGTAAATCAGTCGTTAGGCCGACAGTTCATCAACCATCGCGATTACTCCTGACAAAACCGCGCCACCTACTCTAAGGCGGCAGCCCTCAATCTCCTGCCGACTGAATGACCTTTCAGCGGTTTTGCCCTTCACGGCGATTTCGACCGTCGAACCGCTGAGAATATGGTCCGTTGCTTCAATGTCTTTGTAGGTGACGCTGCCGAAAAAGCCATGCTGCACGAGACGGCCCTTGATTTCATGCCTGATCCTGGCAAGGCCCGTGTCGAACTCCTCTCTGCGTTGCTTGTCTTCCACTGCGCACCTCAGCACTTGGCTTGGTTGAATCCGATTGACATTACTCCTTCTCATAAATGTTTGCTGTCCTTCATGGGCCGGACCGCGGCGACGCCACAACGTTTTAGCGCGTTGTCGCTCCGGTGGTCGAGTAGCCGGTACTAAACATGACACTAGGTGTCACCATATGACGGTAGGCTCGGGGTGACATTCAGCCTCAAGGATTGTGTCATGAATATTCCCCTCGAGACGATGACCATTTACTCAGGACCACTCAGCATGTTCGGCGCGAAGGTGCAGATCGCTGCGCGGGAAAAAGACCTGGATTTTCGCTTGGTGATGGTGCCATACGACTCGGTCTCGGGCTACATGCCCAAGCACATCGAAGTGTCGCGCATCAATCCCAAGGGCCAAGTGCCGGTATTGACTCACGGCGAGCTCGAAATCTTCGATTCGACACAGATTTTCGAGTATCTGGAGGAGCTGCAGCCAAATCCACCGCTATGGCCTCGCGACCTAACAACCCGAGCGCGTGCGCGACGGCTCGAGCACCAGTCGGATGAGATTTATTTCCCTCATATCATTCGCCTAATGAATCTGCACGAGCGCTTGGATGATCCTGTTGCCGTCGCAAGCATCGAGGCGGCAACCGCTTATTACGGTGAGATGGAAAAAACGCTTCGCACCCATGCATGGCTCGCGGGAGACCATTCATTCGCCGACATAGCTTTCTACATGGCGGCACTATTCGGCGAGCGCCGAGGGGCTCCTATCACCGCTGCAACGCCTCGGCTGCTCGAATGGCGGGAGCGCATGACTCAGCGGCCCGCGGTCCGAGAGGTCGCAGGCGCGATGGCGAGGTGGCTCAAAGCGGCTGGGCGACCTGTTCCGCAATTCATGTCAGCTCTGTAAATCAGAATGCCGAGATCGTCAGCGGTTTCCGACATATGCCAAAGCCGCCGTACCGATACTTTGCGGGCGCGAATTGGCGCAGCCTCCGACAAACATCTGATGCCCCGTCCATGCGGAGTGCCAACGAGCTGACGATGCGTCCGGCCCGCTATCGAAACGCGATCGTCCCGCATATCTATGTTGACGGCGCAGCGGATGGGATTGTCTTTTACCAACAGGCTTTCGGCGCAGTGGAGCTCTTTAGGATCACTCATCCAAACGGCAAAATCTTGCACGCCGAATTGGCTATCTGTGGCTCGGTTGTCATGATAGGCGACCCCGACAATAGGCTTTATGGTGAGCCACGGGCGCTTGGGCGCTATTCGGCCCGGTCTTCACTTGTTTTTGGACGACAATAAGGCGTTACTGCGGCGTGCAGTCGCTGCTGGGGCGGAAGAAATTCAACCGCCCACGGACATGTTCTACGGTGCCAATTCAGCCAGCGTGCGCGACCCGTTCGGTCACATCTGGGTTCTACTCGTGTGGAAAGAGGACCTCGAACCGGCCGAGATGGAACGTCGCGGAAAAACCTTGCTCAGCGGTTGAGTTTGGCCGTGCCTGCTTACCGCGATATACCTTAAGAACCAATGATTGTTGGTACTGCGCCCACAAAGGCATACAGTATCGCCCGGCGCCGCGGAGCGCGAGGCTGTTCCTATATAGAGCGGTAGTCCCCCTGCCTCTCCAGCGACTGTTTCGCCTCCGCGGATGCCACCTCCTTCAGCAATTACATGCCCATGGACCCCTTCATCCACTCGAACAGAAAAGTCCGCGTCCCCAGGATTATTTACGGCACCGCTTGGAAAAAAGCGGACACCGCACGGCTGGTGACCCTTGCCGTTCAAAGCGGCTTCTGCGGAATTGACACGGCCTGTCAGCCGAAACATTACGATGAAGCTGGCGTGGGTACGGGCGTCGCCGCCGGCCTCAGAGAAGGTTTGACCCGCGCTGATCTTTACCTGCAGACAAAATTCACCTCACTCTCAGGGCAAGACCCGGACCGGATTCCCTACGATCGAGGGGCGCCCCTGCCCCGTCAAGTCGCGCAATCGGTTGGTGTTTCCCTCAAGAACCTGCAAACCGATTACCTCGATTGCGTACTGCTGCATTCTCCGATGCCCAGCCTGACGCAAACCCAATCTGCCTGGCGCGCCCTAGAAGCTTTCATCGACACTGGCCAAGTTCGCCAGCTCGGCATTAGCAATTGCTGTCGCCTGGATGATCTCGAAAGCCTATACGAATCCGCCAGAATCAAACCCGCCGTCGTGCAAAACCGTTTCTACGCCGACACAAACTACGACCGCCACGTCCGCGCGTATTGCGACCAAAAGCAAATCATCTATCAAAGCTTTTGGACCTTGAGCGCGAATCCGCAGCTGTTGGCGCACCAGAGCATTGGCACCCCTGCCGCTGCTCACAAGCGAACGCCCGCGCAAATCCTGTTTCGCTATCTCACCCAGATCGGAATAGTCCCCCTCACCGGCACGAGGTCAGAGGTCCATATGCGCGACGATCTCAGCATCTTTGATTTCACGCTCAGCAACGCAGAACAAAGCGCGATAGACGAGCAGCTATGAGCGACGCTTCTGCGTCCGTTTACAACAACGCCTTGACGGCTTGCGGCAAATCAAACACGGAATCGGCCAGTGGCGCATAACTTACCGTCTTGAAAATAAAGGTGCGCCGCTGAGCATGGCTGCGCGAGGTAATCTTTGTTGCCATCAGCGGGCCGCCGAAACTCTTGTAGTCCTCCAACACGACGACCACGAGCGTTGCAGACGAATCATCGGACTGAAAACGATAGCCTCGCAGCAGCCCGCTTCGGACATCATAGAACTGATTATTGTCCTTGCCCCAGTTCGTGGTGCCATGAAGCCAATAACAGGAATGTCCTTCAAATTTAGTCACTCCCTTGAACTCTAAGGTCTTGAAATAGGTCGGCTGGTGAAGCGCATACTGCAGATCGGCGTCCCGACGCACAGCGTCGAGTGCGGTATCTTTGTCGATACTCGCTCCCGTCGCATTGAGGGACCAGGAAATACTGCCATCAAATCCCGAAATCGCCTCAGTGCCGTCCGCGCGCGTGACTTTACTGAGCGTTTTGAATGGCTTGGCGTAATTCACAAAGCTTATTTTCGAAGCCAGACCGGTGCCGTTAATTTCCCCCTGCACGGTTTCCGATTCGACCTTTGCGATGACGTCGACGCCGCCGAGTGCCTGCTTATAGCGCTCCAAAACAGCGTCGACGCTCTTGAGCGGGCCGGCGTGCGTCCAATCCGGCGAAATAAAAGAAACAGCGATGGCCAGCGACAATAGATTAGTCACAGTTGACCGAGTCATGATCAGCCCCACCAACGCGAGGATCGTGTTATAGGAGCGTCGGTTAATCTTGGCAGAACGTCAAGGCAATGTGGATTGCTTGGACCAACCCCGGATCATTCCAACGATTACGACGCCCAGGGGCAGCGCGAATCGGCACAATTCGGCGGCAAAATGAACGAGCTGACGGGGAATCTCGAGGTCATCGGCAGTGCCACTAGAAGGTGCCGCATACGTTCCCATGACGATCAAGTGGCAGACGGCAAAGGAGACGGCCGCCAAGGTTACCGTCGACTTTGATCGTGACGTGGAGGCGAGGTGCAGAAGGTCGTCGAAGACCGGTGATTTAACTGCCATCGAACCTGTCCTTGAAGTGGAGGCGCTTCTATTCTGGTTCGAGCATCGACCAGTCACCGCGAATCAAGTCTCAGTCGCGGCATCGCATTCTGTGAATTCCTTGGCCCTTCCGGACCGCGCCAGCATCGCGCAATCCTTGCAACGCTGTCTGTCCCCAACGACAAAACGACATTGGCACCGCCATCAGCAGTCCGCTAGGCGGTACGATTGCCATCGGCAAATTCCTACGAGTAAGGTGGTTTTCCGCTGGCTTACGTCCGGGTCCCTATCCGGCACGCTCCTCTACCCCCGTATCGCCATGTCCACCAAACTGCGAGGAAGCCCATGACTTCGGCACCGGTCAATGCAATCCTTTTCACAGTGCTATTGATAGCATTCGTCATCATCGCATTGCTGATTGTTCAGCGGCATCGGTCCCTTCGTCTTAAGCGACGCTTCGGGCCGGAATATGACTTGACCGTAGCCGAGTTCCGCGTCCAACCCGGCACCGAAGTGCAACGACGGACCCGTCGCACCACTGATCAAGAGTCTGACGAACACGTCTTCTAACAATCGATTGCTGCCGTACGGTACCCAAATTTAGGTGCCAAGTGGATGTTGACGCGGTGCGGCCGTATTCCTAGGCTGATCCCTTGCGTTTTTGCATTGACGCTCCTTGAGTATGAACAAAGAGACGGAGCATCTAGTCGGATTTAGGCGCTTTGTTTCGCGCTTCAAAATTGCGAAGTTAATCGTATTTTCGGCGCCCTTGTTCGCGATCCTGGTCGCATCGCAACTGTTGATGCAAGGCGGCGCTCACGCTGTACCGCTCTCAGCCAGGCCGTTTTGGTGGCTCGCGAGCAAATCTTTGTATGCTGCGGCCATGCTGTGGCTGTATTCGCTGCAGGTTCGATATTTCGAGCGTCGTCCGGTCTCGGAGCTGGCGCCGCGCGATGCCGCGCCCCGAGTTACCGGCGGTATTGTCGTGGGCTTCGCCTTGTTCAGCTCCGTCTTGGCATTTTTATATCTGGGCGGATACGTAGAACACGTGCAATTTGGCGGGCTCGCCGGATTGACGACGCAGGCCAGTGCCTCGCTCGGAGCGGCAGTCGGCGAAGAGCTGCTGTTTCGAGGTGCGATTTTCCGCATCACCGAAGAATGGCTTGGGACGACTGCCGCCCTGATCGTCTCCGCGGTATTGTTTGGTGCCGCGCATGGACTCAACTCCGGCGCGACCGTCATCGGTGTTATCGCCATCGGCCTGGAAGCCGGAGTGCTACTGGGCATTGCATATTCTGCGTCGCGTAGTTTGTGGCTGCCGATCGGAATGCACTTTGGTTGGAATTTTTCTGAAGGCGGACTATTCGGTACCACTGTGTCGGGCGGACATTCGCATGGCTTAGTGTCAGTGACGCTGGAGGGGCCCGTGTATTTAACTGGCGGTGCATTTGGACCGGAGGCTTCGATAATAGCTCTCTCCGCCTGCCTAATCGTCGCAACAACATTCGGCATTTACAGCTTACGCCGCCGCCACTGGCGGCCATGGCCGCTTCGATCGGCAGCCTGATCACAACCACGTTTCTCGGGGCGCGGTCACATTATCGGCCCTAAATTCGTATCTGGCCGATGATATGCATAGAATGCTCCTCACCATGGAACGCATTAGAACGCCGTTTCTGTTCGATCTCGATGGCACTTTGATCGACAGTGTGTACCAGCATGTGCTCGCCTGGAAGGCATCGCTTGACGCGGAAGGCATCGCCCTTTCGGTTTGGCGAATCCACCGAAAGATTGGGATGAGCGGTGGACTATTCGCGAATATCTTGTTGCGCGAAACCGGCTTCGACAATACCCCTGAGCGCTTGGAACGCCTGCGCATTCACCATGCCGAAGCATATAAGAGCCTGTCCGCCAGTGTTCATCCCCTACCCGGGGCTTGTGAATTGCTGGAATATCTCACTGCCCAAAGCATGCCTTGGGCGATTGCGACAAGCGGTCGAATGGAAACCGCCGGGCATCATCTCGCAGCACTGGGCGTGGATACCAAAAAGGTTCCCGTGGTTACCCGTGATCAAGTCAAATACGCCAAACCCGACCCGGACTTATTCCTTACAGCAGCAGCGCGCCTCGGCGTTGATATCCGAGAGTCGCTGGTCATCGGCGATAGCATATGGGACATGATTGCGGCCCAGCGCGCGCGTGCTCTGGGCGTGGGATTGTTATCGGGTGGATACGGCGAGGACGAACTGGCGCGTGCCGGTGCTTTCCGCGTCTACGCAGATCCCGCCGACCTGCTCGATCACATTGATGAGGTCGCGGCGCGTAGCTAAGAGATAAGGCGCTGAAGTAACTCTTAATTCGACCCTCCAGATGCTCCTAACAAGTTTAGGGTTGCTGGAGGATGGACGGATTTGCCGTGGCCCGCGCCTGCGGACTCGACGCCGCGCTTCGAAATGTCCGCCTGGTTGCCACCTCCGATTATAGCTCTGTCGAAGATCATGCGAAATCACCTTGCCGCCGGCGGGCTGATGCGGCCTGCAAGATTGACGCTTTCGGGCGCCGCCAGCCCACCAAACTTCGTGTCGATCTTGGTCAACAGCTTCGAAGCTTCGTGAAATCTATCCCGGTCAAGCAGCTCTTTGACTCTTCGCAGCTCTTCCGACATTGCCTTCTCCAAATGCTCCCTGCATGCCGCGAGTTTGGCCTCGTCGGGGGCAACGCGCGCCGCGAGCGCGCTAAGCGCGCGGTCTAAGGATGCCGGATCCGCAATTTCGTGACCCGCTCTTATCATCGTGTCGGTGATCGTTCCTGACGCGCACCACTCGTAGGTCGATTCTCGACTGGCGATATCGGACTGGATGATCCAGTTATCTTGCGACCCCGTGACATAGACCAGGCGAGTCGAGCTTTGGAATTGCTTGAACAAATCCGCGGGCGGCAATATGAGCTGTTCTGTCCCGAGGCGATCACTGCCCGCGTTGAGCAGGGCGCCGTGAAACACGTCTGGATAACCCAAGGCCACGCGCATCGCAACTCGCGAACCGCCTGAAAATCCACCGGTGTAGACCCGATCCTTCGCAATTGGAAAAAGCTGCATTATGTTGAAGGCGCCGAGAAGCGCCAAAGGAACGCGACGGTCGAGAATATTCTCATCATTACCGGATTTCGACGCACTAACGAAGATGACGCCGTGCTTGTTCAACACAGAGGCCCAGCCCGCTGGTAGGTAGCTCTTTTGGGAGGGAGAAATAAAAACCAGCAGCCCGTAGCCGCCGGGTGGCGACATAGGAGGCACATAGACATCGAATGATTCCATGCTCAGGTCTATAGCCTGCTCCCGCAAATGCGCTGCGGAATTTGCGAGAATGCGCGCCACCTCCGCATTCGCAAGCGGACTCAAGAGTCGCAGCGTTACCTCACTACTGCGTGACATCGGAGAATATTGAGTGAAGATAACGTCGTGCTGAATACCGGTGGCTCCGACCACCAATTCGGCGCCTTGCGCGCCGACACCGATTGACATTGCCGCGAGAGCAGACAGGCGCCGCCACGAGGGGCTCTTCATCGGCATGTCTCTGTGACCAACGTATTCGGGTTTACGAAAAGCCCGGACGAATTATGCATGAGGATCTCACCAAAAGGTCTGGACCCAACGCACTACAGCAACTCGCGCAGTTTCGCGTAGCCCGAGCGACTGATGGGCAACTCGGTCTTGTCGTTGAGAATGGCCACCCGGTTGTCTTTTTCAGACAGTTCTATTTTTGCCAAGCGCGACACATTCAGAATATAGCGGCGGTGGATGCGCACGAACCCCTTGGCGGCCAGTTGCGCTTCGAGTTCGCCGAGTGTCTGCTCCTTCAAATAGCTTCGTCCGGCAGCTCGAACCGATACGTAGTCGTCTTGCGCTTCAACGTAGTCGATTTGCTCGACCGGGATTACATGCACCTGGGAGCGATCCCGAATCAGAATCCGATCAATGGCGGAGCCCTCGCGATGCGCCTCGAGCAGCTCGCGTGCCGGAATCGGCTGACGCTGGGCGATACGCGATCGCGCCAACCGCAGCGATTCGGCAAAACGCTCGGGCCCGAACGGCTTGAGCAGATAATCCACCGCGTGCACCTCGAAGGCGCGCAGCGCGTAGTCGTCGTGGGCCGTCGTGAACACCACGCCGGTTGCATCGGCGCCGATTAAATCGAGCACTTCGAATCCATCCAGCTTCGGCATCTGGATGTCCAGAATCAAAAGATCCGGCCTCAATTCGTTCGCCGCCTTCACCGCTTCGAGGCCATTGGTGCATTCGGCCACGATATGCACGTCGGAATGTTGTTCCAAATATTCGCGCACGAGCGCCCGCGCTGGTGCTTCGTCGTCGACAATCACGACCGTTAGGGGCTTAGGCGTAAGCATTTTCGACCACTCCGTCGGGGGGATCAAATGGCAGACTGAGCTTCGCGGTAAACTCGCCCCGCTCCTCGCCAGTTTCAAGCTGGCCGGCAAGGCCAAACTGCGATTGGAGCCGCTGGCGCACCAAGGACAGCCCAATGCCTGCGCGTTTGTGGCGCGGACGATCCGGATCACAAGGATTGGTGACCCACACAATTAACATTGAATGCTCGGTCTGCGCCCGAATCGTGACCGTTCCGCCCTCGAGCAAATGTGCGATGCCGTGCAGCACCGCGTTTTCGGCAAGCGGCTGAAGGATCAGAGCGGGTACTTTGGCGCCGAGGGCTTGTTCGCTTGTCTCCTTCAATATATTGAGTCTGGCGCCGAGCCGCACTTGCTCTATAGAGAGATATCGCTCCACGATATTAAGCTCCTCCTGTAAGGAGATTCTCTGCGCGGCCCCAAGCCGCAGGGTGTCGCGTAGAAAATCTGCGAGCAGCAGACACATTTTGCGCGCGGCAGAGGGGTCACGGGCGGTGAGAGAACTGATTGAGTTCAAGCTGTTGAATAGAAAGTGCGGGTCCAGCTGCGCCCGCAATGCCTTCAGTTCAGCTTCGCGCGCCAGGAGGCCGGCTTCGAGCAAGCGCCTCTCCGTGTGCTGCGAGGCACTGGATGCAATCAAAACATAATGGAACGCGGTTGCGAGCCAGAACAGCAGTGCACCAACTGCGAAAAGCAGCCAAGGCTGCGCCAAGTACAGCTGTGGCTGCAGACCGATGTTGAGCGACTCCAGCAGGCGAGCCCACCCCCAGGCGAGAGCCACGCACAATCCGCCCACTGTCGCGGCCGCGCTGACATGCGCGGGCACCGCCCGCCACGTTCGCTCCTCCGTGGCGATCGGAAAGGCGCGGCACAGGTAGAAGGCGGATAGTCCGATAAAAGCATAGATCAGCATCAGCGGTAAAAAGAACACCGCCGCAGTAGCCCAAGCGCCTTGGCGACCCAAACCAATGATCAAGAGGATGCCGATGGGGAAACAACCCAGTAAATACAGTCCGAGCTGTTTCGCATCGGAGAGGATGGGATGCATTCAGTTACTGATTTCGACGCCGCCCATGACCACCGTGCCGCGCACCAGCAGATGCTGCGCCGGATTTGAGGGCACCGAGTGCGTCTTGTCATGCACCCCACCCATTAGCGGCACGACCTGTTGCGATACGGTCCAGTGCGGCGGAACGAAAATGGTCACGCCGCCCATGAGGACGAATACATCAACTACAGCAAGCTCGCCGGTACTCATCAATGCATCGCGCAAGTCGAGTTCACATCCACCCATAAATGCCGTCGTCTCTGCGCCGCGGAAAACGGACTTGCCCCAACGACGTTTGCTGCTGCTGAGCAGCGAAAACAGCGACGCATGCACAGGTTCGCTGGAACCCAAAGGTACAGAATCGAAACTGCCCGGGGCCTGACCTGCCGGAGAGTTTCCCGCTTGCGTGCCTATGCCCGGCAAATTTGGGGGAGCGCCGGAACCGGAACCACGATTATGCATCATGATTCTTGCGCCAAAGAACACCAGCAACAGCGGTACAAAAAATTCCCATACATCGAGGCTCACCAGACCAAGCGTGTTGAGCAAAAGCCAGCCGCCGACGACAATGAGTACCAGAGCGCGTAATGCACTTTGCCCCTCTCTGCGCTGAAGCATGACAAGGCCGATAATAATGAGTGCGGCCGGCCAGAAGCGCAGCAGATGATTGGCGTAGAGTAAGCCGAGTTGGTCCAGAGCAAGCACGACTCCCACCAGGACCAGACAAACGCCGATGACGAATTTTGGCGTCACGCTGTGATTAGTGGGCGGCACGATGATCCTGTTCCAATTGTTCGCTGTGATCGCGTAGTCCGCGCATGATAGTCATCAAACTCAACCCTGCTAGAAGCAAAGGAACGCTGAACTGCACACAGGCCCAACTGGTCATGGTATTCGCCAGGAGCCAATCCCCCGCCAGGAGCAAACCCCAGCCTTGCTGATGGCGCTCTTTGAGCGTCGTGACCATCTGCGCCAAGGCTAGCACAATGACGAACAGAGGCCAGATTTGGACAAATTCGACCGAATTCGGAAACTCGGTGGATTGTCGCAATAGCAGTACGCTTGCCGTGGCCATGGCAACCCCGATCAGCAGGCTATCGGCGCAGGGATCGTGCAATCGCGTGCTCATGTAGGGCATCTCCATTCATTCGTTCGACGATTTGAATGGTGGCGCAGCCGCACTTGGACATCACCCGATTTTCGGCCAATTGCCGCCAATTCCCGGTGAATGACCGCAGTCCCCGCAAACCTCGTCGGTACGATCTCAGGGGGGCAGCGCTATCAAACGACGGGGTCCCAGTGCTTAGACCTCACCAGCGTATCGATTCGGCTGGGTTGGTTCGATGCAAAAGAAGATCAGGACCATCCAGCCGATCACCGGAAAGAGATACAAGAGCTGCCACCAGCCGCTGCGATCGACGTCGTGCAGGCGACGCGCTGTAACCGCGATACTGGGCAGAAACGTCGCAAATGAAAAAACCGCCGCCACGTTATAGCTGAGTGCTCGAAGCGTTGCGGTCACAACCAGAGTGAACACAAACCACCACCAAAACTCGGCGCGAGACGCGCAGCCGTCGAATTTGGCATATTTGACGAAACAGGCTTGAACGGCGTCAACGAAGTTCATGCCCGCGCTGCGTCTTGTGTGCTCAAACCCCTGCCACGATCCGCAAGTCTCGCACGACGCCGCCTTTGAGCGCTGCCAACGCCTCTTGATAGGCGGGACTGTCATGCACCGCAACGGCCTTTGCCACCGAGTCAAATTCGATCAGCACGGTTCGTTCGGGCAGGCCCTCATCGTACACTTGGGCAGGAGTCCCCCTCGCCAAAACGCGACCGCCGCCCTTTTCGATTGCAGGGCCTGCGAGCTTTGCGTACGCGGCCAGCTTCTGGGGATCCAAAATCTCGCTGTAAAACGCAATCCAATATGCTTTCGCCATGAATGCTGATCCTCTTGTTCGCGAACCTAAACAAATGTGGCAATGATCGGAATATCAAATCAGAATCCAATCGGGTTAGACTCTCCGATACTACGCAGGCAAGGAGAAAACCATGATCGGCTACGCCACCCTCGGAACAAATGATGTTGCGCGCGCCCAAGCATTCTACGATGCCTTGCTGGCAGAAATTGGAGCAAAACGCCTGATGGAATTGCCCCATGGCTTCACCATGTACGGTGTCAGACTGGATCGGCCGGCGCTGGCCATCACACCTCCTTACGATGGAAAGGAGGCAAGAGCCGGGAACGGCAACATGCTGGCACTCGTTCTGGACGAGCGGGCAAAGGTGGATGCGCTTTACAAGAAAGCCTTGCAACTCGGTGGATCAGATGAGGGGGCGCCAGGCGTGCGCGGCGACGAAGGCCCGCAGGCATTTTATGCCGCGTACTTCCGAGATCCTGAAGGGAACAAGCTCTGTGCCTTTCGAGTCGGCCCTGCATAGACGCACTTGGCAGCCTCGCAGCCACAAGATCTACAGCATCCGGTATTCCAGCCCGCTCGCCACAAGGCCATCGGCCTGTGGCCGGCCTTGGCGGCGATGGTCTATCCGTTCCTGCTGCAGGCTTTCCATTTTGCCGTATCGCCGGCCGACATTGATCTCTCGGGGATTCGTCTCGCCCGGTGCCGCGATCCTGCCATCTGACCAATCACTTGTTCGGATTGATCGGGCCCGACACACATGCGGCGATCATGAAAGCGGGCCGAACCGTGTACCGGGCTGCACTCATTGAGCCGCTGCTGGTGATGTTGCTGCTGTAAGGCGGCAACGCCGTAGACGCCGCGTGCGCCAAGATCACGGTGAGGACTACGGCATTGGTTGGTGAGCACCCGCAACCAAGAAGGCCGCCGCACCTGAATCGGTGCGGCGGCTTTTAAACGTTAAGGGTTTGTGGGTGTTTGCGGCTTGCCGGCCACCGGCAACGCGGGACCTTGAACGAAGTCACCGCCGATCACGGTGCCGTTTCCGATCACCATGTTATAGCCACCCTTGACCGTGGACTTATAAACGCCGTTGTTACCCTCGATTTGGCTGCGGAATACCGTGTTTCCCGAACCATTCTCTTGGGCCGCGGCTAAGGAGTAAATGTCGAAATTCTCGTTTCCGAGACGTGCGCCCGTGGATTGAATCTTGAGTGCCAGCAGACCGACGAACTCCGGCGAGGAAGCGCTCGTCCCGATCACGCCTTCTTGTTTGCCGCCGATGATTTCCCACACGAAGCTGCGATCCGGCGGGCATTCCCCGTGCAGATCAAAAAACAGCGTGCCGCCGGGGCAACCACCCATCTGCAGCGACAGATCCGGAATGGTCCGGAATTTCTTCGCGGCCTTCGGCAGGTTCGATTGAGAGACCAGGCTCTGATAGGAAGGCTTTGGATAGAGGAGGCTGATGCCGCCGCCGGATCCCCATACAGCGCCACTTGCGCTCGTGCCGAAAAAGATGTCCGAATCCAACGGATCATCATCCGCATTCTCACTGACATACGCAGAATTCAGGTCGTTGGGATTCTTGGCGTTGAACGTGGTGACGAGGTTAGTGCCACCGACAGCCGTGACGTGCGGGCTCGATGCAGGAGAGCCGATGCCGGCCTCCATCGGACCGCAGATCGGAGTCGGCGGAGTCGCGCTGAAGCACGCGACAGCCGGGATGTCCAAGCCGCCCCAATCGCCCGACGAGGCGACGAAGGTAATGCCCAACATATTTCCTTCCATGAAGAAATCATCGTAGATGTTGAGTATGCCGGTAAAATCCGTACCGCCGTTGTACGCAGCCGTGTAGCCAGCCTCGGGACCGGAGAAGGACATATTGACGACGTCCGCCGTATTGGACTCGATGATGGTGGTGAGTCCGCTGAGGATGCTCGAATCCTGAAGATCCGGGAGGTTGTACAGGATGATAGAAGCGTTAGGCGCCATACCACCTGATTGTTGAATGTCCAGGTGTGTTTCAAACGAATTACCGGGACTGAACGGTAAACCGCCCGCGATGTTGACGGTAGAGATTTTCGGCGATGGCAGCAGTTCGTGACCGAAGTAAGCCGTCATGTCCGGTTGGTTGAAACCGCCTTCCATCAGAATGCCGATCGTTACGCCCTTGCCCGTGAGCTTCTTGAAGCTCGGGAAGGAGTAGGCTTGCTTCAGGTCCGTGAACCAGTATCCGCCCGTGGGCGATTCGCGGTTTTGCGGCTTGGCCAAATTGCTGGGGTGGGCCATCTTTTGCATTCTGATCTTGCCCGAAAAGTCTGCAATAACCGCGCCCGCAGCCGCAAGCGCAGGTGTCAATTTGATCGGCGTCGCCGCGGTAATCACTTGTTGCCCCGATGTGAAATGTCCCGTTGCCAATCTCGTCGTGAACGCCGATTGCACACCGCTGGCGGTGCCCGACACATGCAGGCTGTGCGAGTGCACTGCGGTAACTTCGAGGCCATGAGCCTTCAGTTCGTTCGTAATGGCGTTCACTGTGGCGGTTTGCGGGCCGAAGCGCTCGCTGAACTGCGCCGGTGTCAGCCATTGATGGTAACTAGCAGAGTTCGGGTCATGCAGTTGACTTAAGAGGGCCTCCGCGCCGTCACGATCGCGCAGCGGCAGATAAACATTGAATTCCACCGCCTGCTCCGCGGCGGTCGCTGCGTCAATGACTGCTTTCTCAACTGCGGACGAACTCCCTGAAAATATTACACAAGCAGCCGCAGTGAGCGCGGCGAGCGCTCCACCCTTCAGTCGGCTAAATCCATACTCAACTTTAGGTAAAGACATGGTCGTGACCCCTCTTGATGAATTATTCGTTACAAGGCTGATGAATTATTTGTTGCAAGCTGTATAGATCAGCGCAACGACGACGGCACCTCCGCGAGCATGCAGCGGCCCAGAAATCTATCTGGTCCAAATCGTCGCGCATGGCGATGTGATTGAAACATTCCTTTGCACCGGTCCCAGTTGTGGGATGTTCTTACGCACCTCCGAGGGAAGGCGTATCCGAACCTGCGACCGCTAAGTCGCGGGACATCGACAGTACGCCGTCTCTTTTTCTAAGGCAAGAAATGCGACGAAAGCTGATCCGCCTCGTGGCCACGGCGCATTTGTCAAGAAGTGTCTTGAGGTTCTTTTGGCATGATGACATCGGCAACATCTGCTGCGCGCATCGCAGGAAATTCATCGGCAACATCTGTCGCGGATCTCGATCGGGCGGATTGAGCTGGCGATCGAAGAACGTAGGACTCTTAGCATGGCAAAGGCGAATTTGAAAGTCATAGTCATTGGTGCAGGGACAGGCGGACTGTGCCTCGCACACGGACTGCGCGCTGCGCGGCATCGAGGTCCACATCTTCGAACGAGACTGCGTTCCAGAGGACAGGCTTTTCGGGATGATTGAGCGAGGAGGCGAGCGGTAGCCATTCATCGTCACTGCGGTTTAATATCGCTACATGAATCGCTTCGTCATTGTCCTGTCTTGTCTTGCCATCCCGGTCTTCGCAGCCGATGGATCGAATGCACCGATCAATCTCGATGCAGCCCGGCAGCAGTTCCGAGCCGCGCGAGAGATTTGCGGGCGAGACGCTGGAAGATTATGGGGAGTTTCTCTATGTGGCCCTATATTGTTGGTCGATCCGCAGAGCCGGCAGGTGGTGGCGAATCAACAGGACGGTGAGGGTGCGCTAAAGAAAAACGGCGACGTGTTCACAGGTTCCCTGCCGGCCTCGGTAAACGTCTCGAACACCCCCACCCAATGGGCCGGCGTACTTTGGACGCAGCTTATTTGGCCGCTGCCCGAGGACTCATCTCGGCGAAATACGATGCTGGCGCACGAGCTCTTCCATCGCATCCAAAATCGAGTCCCCATACCCGCTCAAAATGAAGCTGCCAATGATCACCTGGACACCCTGGACGGCAGATACCTGATACAGCTGGAATGGCGAGCGTTGGCAGCGGCGCTGCGTTGCCACACACAGACTGAGTGTCAACAGGCTGTCTCGGATGCTCTGGTGTTCCGCGCTGCTCGATACCAATTGTTTCCTTCCTCCGCCGCGCAGGAGACTTCACTCGAATTGATGGAAGGCGTGGCGGAATACACCGGCGTGTCGCTCGGGAATCGAACACACGAGGAACAAATTAAGGCCGCATTATATGACCTGTCCGCACATGTCGGCGATCAGACGTTTGTGCGTTCGTTCGCTTATGCGACCGGCGCGGCTTATGGCCTGTTGCTCGACAAATACATGCCGGGATGGAGACAGCAGTTGCGAAGCGGACCGTCTCTAAGCGATCTGCTGCAAAGGGCCGCTCACATTTCTCTTCCACGCAATATCGATGACACGGCCTCAGAGCGCGCCCAAGCGTACGACGGCGCAACGCTGCGCAGTGCGGAAGCCGAGCGCGAGAAGAAACGACAGCGAATTCTCGCCGTCAATCGAGCAAAGTTTGTAGATGGTCCGATACTGATAATCCCTCTGCACCATGTAAACATCCAGTTCAATCCGCAGACTCTTCAACCGTTGGAGAAACTGGGCACGGTCTACCCGACCATGCGCATTTCGGCTGACTGGGGTGTGTTGGAAGCAAGCAACGGTGCACTTCTGAAGTCCGATTGGAGCACAGTGAGCGTTGTAGCTCCCACTATCATGGGCGCGACACCCAAAGGCGATGGGTGGACACTGGAGCTGAAGCCGAATTGGAAACTGGTTCCGGGTGGCCGCAACGGCGACTTCGCTCTGGCCGGCCCATGAAACGCATATGGACGATCATCGGCGTCAGAGACGTTCCGGTCAGCTTCAAATGGTACCAATCCCTCTTTGGGCAGGCCGAAACGGCTCCGGGCCATGACTACTGGGGTCAGATCCGCGATTCGGATGGGACCGTCTTGCTGTGTCTCCATCAATGGGGCGCGCACGAGCACCCGTCATTGATGAGCCCGGACCGGGCGCTACCTGGAAATGGGCTACTCTTGTTTTTCCGCGTCGATGATTTTGACAGGGCGCTGGAGCGGGCGCGCGCGCTCGTTTCCAGACTCGACGCGGGGCCTCTCCTCAACCCGAGCACCGAAACACAGGAATTCTCGCTCCGAGATCCGGATGGTTATTGCGTCACAATCAGTGCGCTCTCTGAACCGTAACAAGCGAAGCGACATGTTCGACGTCCCTCCCCCGCTGCAGTCTCGAGGATTGGCTGAATACAGGAAAACATGGGATCTGTTTTTCACGTATCACAAGCCTTCACAAGCGTTTGACATCGAGGATCTTAAGATAACCGCCGGCGCAGACGTTGCCTTCGCCGTCGCCATCATGCGTTGCGGTTCCGGGACGCTGAGCGGCCCTGCGGAAGAGGGTGGGTTTTTATTCAGGCTGACAGTCGGACTCCGCAACATCGATGGCGACTGGCGGATTATGCACGAGCATCACTCTGTACCTGCGGCAGACTAGCGTCAAAACAGGCCGCTTACGCCGATGTTTCCGGCAGTCGACTCATTCCCGCTTCACGTTACTTTTCCTTCCTTGTCAACCCAATGACACCTGCCGCGTCTATAGTCCCTATATCCGAGATCCATGCCAAGGGAAGTGAGATGCCAGAGCCCACTTTGAGATTTCCGGTAACCTGCCCCGCCTGCGCGCTCGAGTCCCCCTCAGAAATGTCCATCGCAGTGATCGCCAACGCCCTGCTTACCGGCAAAGGCATCCGCCTCCACAGCAGCTGCCACAACCACTACTGGACCGCAACCTTTGTCGAGCGCGAGGAACTACGAAAATCCCTTGCCCTGCTCCAAAGTGAATCGACGACGCATCAAGGCCCGTCGCAATCGCACCGATTCGACGCCGTGGGCTGAGAACGCGCCAAATTCCCTCGGCCGGCGACTATTGCGTTCGTCTCAAAGTTTCAGGAAATACGGAAGCGTCATGAGCGCAACTCCGATTAGGACGAGCAAAACGGAGTTGGTGACGAAATAAGGAAAGATCATTAGGGCCAAGCCACAGACCAGCGGCACAACGGCGCGCTGCTTACGGCCATACATGAAAAATCCCAGCCCGATCGAACCGAAGAGCAAGCCCCACAAAAGCGACGATGCATTCAACAGCCGTCTTCTCGTCAGGCGCCGTTACGGCGGCTGGCGATTTAACACCGCCCAGTACAATCCGACCTGCGCGACGACTTGGGTGAATTCTGCGAAATCGACCGGCTTCACCAGATAGCTGTTCACACCGACCTGGTAGCTTTCGATGATGTCACGATCTTCAGCCGAGGAAGTCAGCACGACCACAGGAATGAGCTTGGTACGTTCATCCACCTTGACGCGCCGCAACACGTCGAGCCCACCGAGCCTCGGCATCTTCATGTCAAGCAGTACCAGTTTCGGATTGCCGCCTGGCCTCTTGAGAAACTCGCCCTCCTGAAACAGGTATTCCAAGGCCTCGACACCATCACGCACCCGCACGACCTTGTTCAGAAGATTGCCCTTGCGCAATGCTCTGATCGTCAATTCTGCATCCGCGTCGCTATCCTCTACCAGCAAAATGTCTGCCGCCGCCAATTCATCCATCGTTTTCTCCTAAAGGCAATGCGAAGGTAAAGACCGCGCCCTGATTGATCTTGCCCTCCGCCCATATCCGGCCGCCGTGCCGCGAAATGATCCTGTGAACGATCGCCAATCCCACGCCCGTGCCTTCGAATTCGTCGGTGCGATGCAGTCGTTGGAAGACCCCGAATAACTTCTCTACATAGTCCATGTTAAATCCTACGCCATTGTCTTTGATGACATAGGCGCATTCGGTGGCGCCGCGTTGCCCGCTCAGAGTGATGGTAGGCCGCTCCGATTTGCTGCAATATTTTAACGCGTTGGAAATAAGGTTGGCCCACACCTGGCGCAACAAGCCCCGATCGGCGTGGGCGATGGGAAGGTGTTCCATCTGGATCAGCGGCGGTGTTCCCTTATGGTCACGCAGCGCTTCATCGAGTACTTCGCGCACCAACGCATCCATATTCACCGCCGACTTCGCCACTGCTTGTCGACCGAGCCGCGAAAAGGCCAGCAGGTCGTCGACCAACGCTCCCATACGCTTGGTATTTTCACGAATCACCGCAAGATAGCGGCGTCCTTCGCCATCGAGGCGGGCGATGTAATCCTCTTCTATCATCAACGCAAATCCATCGATGGCGCGCAGCGGCGCTCGCAAGTCATGCGAGACGGAATAACTGAAGCTTTCCAATTCCTGATTACTCTCGCCCAGCTGTTTCGCCTTGGCCTCCAATTCTTGTTCGAGATTTTCGCGCCTTTTCATTTCACCACGAATTCCCCGGAACAACCCCATGAATAGCATTGTCGCGAGCGCCAGCGTGATCAGCAGGGAGAGGAAAGTAATGACGCGATTGTGCGCTGATTCAGCTTGCCGTTCCCGCAGCAGCCCCACTTCCACTTCGTCCATTCGGCTGGTCTGCGCGAGGATGTCCGCCGCGCTGCCCACATTGATACGGCGCGCAACCGCAACCACCGCGCGCGCAGCGCCCACGCCGAAATGATCGAAGGCCGTAAAAGCGCCGCGCATTACCTCGATACGCCGGCTGACGGCCGAACGCAGGACAGTCAGATTTGTCTCCTGTGACGGATTATCCTGGAGCAGCCCTGCCAGCAATTCGAGCCGCTTTGTACTTTCTGCGATCAGCAGCTCGAAAGCGTCCTTGCGCCCTTGCTCCGCGCTCAGCAAGAAATCCCGCTGCGCCAGTTCGGCATTGGCCACGGAGGCGGATAATTCCGCCAGCGACACCCTGACCTCTTGAGTATGTGCAACCCACTCGACCGAATCGGCGAATGCAATGCTCGTCGTATAGGTATAGCCGCCGGCAAATATCAGAAGGGCCAGCGCAACCAGAAAGCCGATGAGAACCTTGATCTCAACGCCCCGCAGATCCGGCCCCATTGCGCTCGACTTCGCCACGGCGCGCGGCAACGCGAGGAAGATCGCGACTGCCAGAAGTGCGAAGCAGATTGCCGTATTGAGTGCGACCGGTGGCAGCCAACGATCTGTAATCACTTCACGGGCGTTCCACAAATATCCCAAGAGGGAGATAGAGCTGATGGCAAGCAGCGCCGCGGCGGCGAACACTGTCATGGCGCGCAGCGCCGGGCGCGCCATGGAGGACAGCGCAATTCCGGCAGCGACAAACGCGACCGCGGTCATGGGCGACATGCGCCCCGGAACCGGATTGTATGCGCGGGCGTTGTCGCGGATGAAAAGTTGGTCGATACCCAATTGCCAACCGAACAGGTATTCGCTCAAGGTCGCGGCGCCGATGGCTGCCGCCGCGCATGCCAGGACAATGGCCGCATTTTCCGCGATCGACGACCGCCGGCGCAGCTGCGTGTACAGTGCGAGTCCGGCCATCAGAAATGCCAGCGCCGTGTTGACTTTCATCTCTACGGCGCCGGGAACCAGGCTGCGCAGCGCCGGGAGCGAGAATGCCCAGCCGCATAACGTTGCGATCGCCGACAGGCAAATGACAGCCACCGCGGCTCGCGCAAAAAACAGGCGGCTGACCGGGCGTAACGCCGTGCTTGGCGATGAGAGGATCATTTAAAGCTTCAGTGCTCCGCAGCCACAACTCGATGCACGCCACATGGGATACACCGGGATACTGAGGCTGTTGAGGGTTCTATCGGTCATCTCCTCAAAATCTTTAATCCTACCAACGCTTCACTGGGTGTTTTCGTACCAACGGAGCACACGCAGGGACCGGAGCGTGTTCCACCGGCTCGGCTCGCCCACCGCCTCACCGAACTTGAAGGCGAGCGCTTCGTCGTGCGCGCGATCCAGGAGCCATCGCCCGTCGGCCTGCCGCCGAGTCGCGACGACTTGCACGGCATCGTCAATGCGCGCATCGGGCCGCACACCGGCGTCTCTGAGATAGTCGAGCGCACGAAGGACATCGTAGTGGTAGCGAGGCGGGAACGCGAAATTCAGGAACGCCGTATTTGCGACCTCGCCGCTCGAGCGGCGCCGGAACAGCCCGCGCTCTAGCAGATACTCCTCGCCTCGCCTTCTGGCCGCCTCGATCTCTACCGTGGACCCGACGGCGCGCTGGTACTCGAGCAGCCCCTCCAGCACGCAAATCGTGGTATGAAACGACGAGCGGACGCTCTTCGGCGCTTCGCAGTTCCAACCGCCGTCATCGAGTTGCTCGCCGATGAGACGCTGGGCAAGCTTCTGCGCCGGGCGCCCAAAGTAGGCGCCAAGCGCGAGCGTGCCCCCATTGATGCAAGGTTCCACCTCGCCTTCGAAAAACGGCTTCTTGCCGAACTCCTCGTCCCAGCGGAAGCCCGCCTCGAGGCGTTCCACTGCCGACTCGATGGCCGGATCTGTGCGATCGATACCGGTCGCCCGCAAGAACATCATCGTAAACAGGGTGGGCAACCAGTCGGGGGCGTCGGTCCGGTGCCACGCCCCGTCCGATCCCTGGCAGGCGAGAATTGCCGCCCCTACCCCTTCGAGCGGTATCCGGGCGCGCTCAGCGGCGATTGCATCCGGCGAGGCGCGCGCCAGATCACGCATCGCCTGCCAGCGGATGGCCGGGTCCGAATCGAGTAGCCAATCGATCGTATCCACGGCCTGATATTACACTGCCTGAGATCGCCTCCGCCGGAACAGCGGATCTTCCGCACGCTGGATGGCCACGTTCTCAAAGGGTGCCGTGCAGATCGATAAAATTTTACAGGGCACCTTCCCCGCGGCCACATAGGCGTGCGCCATCCCGCTGTCAAAATAGACCGAGTCTCCCGCACGCAAACGCAGCGGCGTGTAGCTCTCGCTGTGTAGTTCCAGCTCGCCGCTCACCACGAAAATAAATTCTTCGCCGTGATGCCGGTGAAATTCGCCCGCCTCCTCGAGAGAATGGGCCTTGATCTCGCCGATGATGGGTGCAAATTGTTTGTTCGTCAGGTCTACGCTGAGGTAGCGCAGCGATTGCATCGACGTATCGAGAATCTGACCTTCGCCCGCGCGGTTGACGCTTCGACGCGCGGTCTGCAATGGCTTGGCGGCATCCATGTCACCCGACAGGAGTTGCGCCATGTCGATACAGAGACCCACGCTGAGTTTGCTAAGTTGATCATAAGTGGGCGAAATCTGATCGGTCTCGATGCGCGACAACGTCGACACAGGCAAACCCGTCTTTTGGCTTACCTCAGCCAATGTCCAGCCCTGTTTGCGGCGAAACGCGCGCAGCGCGGCGCCGGGTTTGGCGACAGATGTGAATCGAGACGACACGATGTGGCTACTTCTTCGCAGGCACGCCGATCGCGAGGCGCTCGATTCGATCGGCAATCTTGGAAGCGCCGACATCCTTGCCGATCACATTCGACAGCACCACGACGGTTGTTTTGTCGTCCGGGAATTCCGATAGAGCGGCACTGAAGCCATATATTCCGCCGCCATGATCGATTTTTCGATGGCCCTCAACTTCCGACAGAAACAGCGCATAGCCGTATTCGTGTTGGGCGGATTGCGTAGCTGCCGGCGCGCCCGCCGCCGCCATCATTTTCGCCATGGCCGTGCCGGAGTTCTCGCCGTTGTTGAGCTTGCCCGGCGTCAACATCGCTGCGAGCGAAGCAGGCTTGAGAATCTTGCCGCCATACAGGGCCGCGTTCCATTTGGCGAGGTCGCCGGCAGTTGAACGAATTGAACCCGCGCCGCCCGGAATCGACATGGATATGAAAGGTGCGTTGGTGAACTTTCCAGGAGCAGAGGCCGAATAACCTGTGGCTCGACCGGCGACGATTTCGGTCTCGTCATCGAGCGCGGTATGGGTCATACCGAGAGGCGTGAAAAGTTTTGTTTTGAATTCTAGCGCAAGAGGCTCTCCGGCTGCCTTCTCCACCACGCCGCCCAAAATGAAATAGGCAGAATTGCTATAGGACCAATCAGTTCCCGGCTCGAAATCCTGGGTTTTGGGCAGCTTGCCGATGTACTCGACCATTTCGTCGGTACTGCGATGGACCATTCCGTCAACCGCAAAACTAGGTGCCGAGGTGTAATTGTAGATGCCGCTGGTGTGATGAAGCATTTGCTCCAGGGTAATGTCATTGGCACGCGGAAAATTCGGGTAATACTTCGACAGCTTGTCTTGCAGGGATACCTTTCCCTCTTCGGCCAGGAGCAGCAGCGCCACGGCGGTAAATTGCTTCGTGACAGAACCGACGCGAAAGACACTGTCATTCGAGACAGGAACGTGTTGCTCCAGATTGGCGGAGCCGTAGCTCTTCACCAAAAGTGGCTTGCCATCTTTGATCACTGCGACCTCAAGGCCTGGGCTTTCGCCGGCTGCGACCGCGGCGGCCGCTGCTTTGTCAATCGATGCGGCGAGACCCTTGTCGTTGGGTGTTTGAGCGTGTGCCGCGAACCCCAGGACTGCCGCGACAACGGCGGCGGCAATACAACCCTTTATTGAATTTTTAATGTGCTTTCCCCTTTCAGCCGAAACCCTTGAGACCCAATATCTCACCTTTGGGAATATTCCGAAAGTGGAAAGTTATTCCAGATATGCAAAAAGCGTTAAAATCCGGGTGCACCGTCAGCCGGCGATGTCGTGTCTGCACGGTCAGGCCGCGGGCCGATCGATGACAACGACGTCCGAGCGCGCCTGCGCGCGCTCCAGTATCGCTTCGGTACCATCAGCCGAGAGGTCAAAGTCACGAACGTCGAATTCCGCCGGCATGTGCGTAAGCTGCTGCATGGCGCCCGTCTCGAGGTCGACCAGCCAGAGATTCTTGTGTTGAATCTCCCCCTGCAAAAAAACCAGCTTTCGGCCTCCTGGAAGCAGCGCGAGATGCCGCGCGCCACGGGTCAGAACGAGTTCTGGCAAAGGGTGCGTGGCGCTTTCTGCGGTGGCGGCCTTGACCTCGAACTTGGTGCCGATGTCCGGTCCTGAATAAACGACGAATTGGCCGTCCGGCGACCAAGTCGGATCAACTGAATAAGCGCCGATGAACGATGTTGGCACGTTTCCTTCCAGCGGGATGCGGAACAAGTGCGAGACCCCATTCTCCTCCGCCGCCGAGATGATCGACCTTCCATTCGGCGCCCAGGCAGGCGCGCCCCGCAGTTCCAACGAGTCCGACACGATATGCGCCCTGGAACCATCCGATCCCATCGCGTAGAGCAGCGTCTGACTGCGCTGGCGCACCGAGAAAGCAATGAAGTGTCCGTCGGCGGAGATTGCCGGCGCGCCGATGATTCGTGCGTCGCTGCCCGCCCACAGCTGCGTGGCCACGGTACCCGAGATCTTCCAGATGCTCTCGCCCGTACCGGCCGAAGCAACGTACAGCAAATAATTCGATCCCACCCGCGGAGCGAACCCGGTGCCGGTGGTGAGCGTAATTCGCGCCGGCACAGATTCGGCCGCTGTTGGATCGGTGATGGGTACCCGCCAGAGCGTTCTTTGCGGCGTGGACACCGTGGCGATGACGCGGCGCCCGTCCGCGCTCGCGGCCAGGGAGGTGTATTGCTCCACACCCGCCGTCAGGCGGTGCGCGACCCGTCGCTCCACATCCATTCCATAGACCCAAGGACCTGAGCCGTCCGGCGCGCCTGCCAGGTAGAGCAAGGTGCGCTGATTCAGCAGCACGGGATACGTAACGCGCGTCGAGTGCGACGTTATACGTTCGAGAGCGTTGCCCCGCGGGTCAACGCGCCAGACATCCAGCTGATCGGGCAGGCTGCCCTTGGAAAAATAGATCAGGTTTCCGGGCCCCCAAACGGGGAAATGGCTGTGCAGGCCGGAGGGCGCGATCAAGATGGGGCCGCTGCGAGATAGACCCTTGCCATCGCCAATGAACAGCGGATCTCCCGGCAGCGCGGTGTGATAGGCCAGCTGATTGCCATCCGGCGACCACGTCGCCTCGGCCGCTCCTTCGAGATAGGGCCTCGGCTCGCCGCCCAACGTCGGAACCGCCCAAATACTGATGTCTGCCGCCGACCCCGACTGCCTGCGCAGCCAAAATGTGACCAGCGAACCGTCGGGCGAGAACCCCAGTTCGCGGATCGAGGGATTGACGAGCTCTCCCTCGAGCCCTCGTGTGAGGTTGTGGAAGCGTCCCGATCCGACCTGCGTAACCCAGACGTCGGTGCGCCCGCCGCGATCCGAAAGGAAGGCAATGAACTGACCGTCACGCGAAACAGCGGCTGCCTCGTTGCGGCCATCGAAGCCCGTGACGGATTGATAGACGGCTCCCACCAGAGGATTTCGCCAGAAGTGATCGCTGCGCTCGAACCAGATGATCAGAGCAATGGCGGCTGCGCCTAACACGCCGGCGACCGCGATTGCGGCCCATCGAGTGCGAAACGGGGATGCAGCGGAAGTTCGCGATGTCGCGGCATCCTTGGGATCCGGTTCTGGTGCGCTAAGCGGTGGTTGACCGCTTCGAGCACGCATCCAGGCGTCGAGCTCTGACTGGAACGCATACACCGACCCCATTTTATCGTGCACGTGACGATGCACGGGCATGCCTTCGCGCTTTTCCCATCGCTGGACCGTCGTTATGTCGCGCTTCAGATAGACCGCGATTTTTTTCCACGAGTCGAGGCGACCTTCATTCGGTCCATGTGGTAGGTCAGGAGATGGCTTGTCCATCGCTCGCGAATCACTCCCTTAGTGTGGCCAGGCATTCTATGCTCTAAAAGGTCCCCCCTCCCAGCAGCGGCAAAGGACGGCATTCGACGGTAGTGCGAGGATTCCGTGCATTGCCGTTTGACCACACCTGGTCCGGCATCCGATTGTTCGCTCAGCAACACATCAAACGGGAGGCTTTTCGAATGAAGAACAAAGCGTTGAGGTGGGTCGGACGCGACCTCGTAATGTTATCGGTGGCGACGGCTCTCGGCGGATTCACTCTCGCTGCGGCCGGCGATCGAGAGGAGCCGCCGCCCGTGCACTACAACGGTCTGATCAATGACTACACGCCCTCGGCCGCCGTCACAAAGGGCGGTCCGTATGAAATGCGCGGCAGATGGTCGCTCGATGTGAACGAACGACGCGGCACTGCCAAGTTTTCAGCCGTGATGAACATGGAAACATCGGACTACGGGATTGTGCAGGGCACGGTGGACAAGGACGAGATCGATCCCACCAAAACACGCGGCGCTCACACACACCACATCGTCATGACGGATGGTATGGTCACTTCCGATTGGGCTGCGAAGTGCCCGACGTTCGCGCAGCCTGTGAGCGGTGGATTTGTTGTGACTGGACCGGCATACATCACCGTAAACGGAGGTAAGACCCCATTTGCAAACCCCTCGACGGCGACGATATGCGTGCTGGGGGGCGGCGAAGTCATGTTCTCGAACTTCACCTTGACGCTCGTAGGACCGGCGAGCGGCCATTTCGGGACACAGCCGATTCATGGAGTGGTCGAAAGGTGCGCAGGGCCTTGGGAATTTGAATCCAAGGATTGCACCGTTCAATTACCAGATTAAGAAGCAAAGATTAAATGATTAAGACACAAGATTAAAAACGCGAGATTAAAAATTAGCATTCGTAAGTAACTGCAGGCGCAGCCAAGGCCCCTCGCCTTGGCTGCGTCCGGATGCCGTCGCATCGAAGCGACATCGCCACCCATCTAGCGGAGGCGTGCAAGGCAAAGATCACGCGCTCAGGTGGCGTTTTCTGACATACACCTACATTGGCGAGCCAGTAGTCTCTCCATGCATGGCCAGGTTTGCTCTTGCATGAGTTTATTTCCAGATTTCAGCCGCCCTCGTAATCGTAATCAACAAGGAAGTGAATCGACGCTGCGGCCGATACTGCACGCGCGCATGAACGGCGAACTCAGCGATGATGAATTTGTAGGAGCGATTCGCGGGACCTACACCCAAAGTGAGTTCGCGGATGCAATCTCAACACAGCTACAGGCAGAGCCTCGGTCATTGCCCACGGTTATGGCGCTGCTCAATCGACTCAATAATCGCGGTCACATTCCGGCGGATCTGGTGCGTCTCATCGAATCGAGAATTTCGCGCCGTGAGACGCGCAGTGCCAACGACGACTTAACGGTGGATCTGGACAGCAATAGGGTGCGGGCGGTTGACCGGCCCCCCGTCTTGTTGCGGCTCGAAGTTGGCCGCGTGCTTCGGGATCGGTACGAGATCACGGAGTGCTTAGGAGTCGGCGGTAAAGGTACGGTATTCAAGGCCATGGATCGGTATCGATCCAGCCTGCCGCCGGCCGAGCGATACGTTGCAATCAAATTACTTCACGAGCGGCCCGGAAATCGAGATAGAACCATCGACGCATTGCGAAGCGAGTTGCAGGCCGCACAGTCGCTATCCCACCCGAATATCGTGAAGGTCTATGACGTCGATCGAGACGAGGACGTGGATTTTTTCACGATGGAGCTGCTGGAAGGCGAACTGCTAAGCGGGCTGATGCAACGCTTTCAGCCCCTGACCCTGTCTCGACCGCATGCCTGGTCAATCATCCAGCAAATCGCATCCGGCCTCGAACATGCGCACGCTCGCAAGATAGTGCACGCCGACTTGAAGCCGCAAAACATTATGATCACGAATTCCGGGGAAGTTCGAATTCTTGACTTCGGCTCTTCGCACCGGTTCGCGAAGGAGACCGAGGTCGAGCCAAGTTGGCGCGGCTCAACGTCTGCCACCCCGGCGTATGCGTGCTGCGAACTGTTGGACGGGCGTGTCCCGGATCCACGCGACGATCTATATGCACTCGCGTGCATCTCCTATGAGCTGCTCACCGGGACACACCCCTTTCAACGGCGACGTGCGAACGAGGCGCGCGATTTCGGCGTCGTGCCGGTAAGGCCTTCAGGGCTGGGGCGACGCCAGTGGCGAACTCTTGCGAAAGGTCTGTCGTGGCACAGGGCGGGCAGATCGATTGCGGTGGCGGACTGGTTCAAAGAGCTGAAACCGAGTTCGAACTCCGCACAGCCTCTGAAAAGTATTACCGATCTGAAGCCTGCGCCGATGAGGATGCATACGCCTCCTGCCGTGAGACCTTCTGCGGTCTTCAGCGTGCTGGTTAGCATCGCTGCGGTCTCCCTGCTCTTTGTCCGTTTGGCGCCGGGCGGGAAGGTGAACGGCGAGGTGCTTTCCACAGCAGCAATTAACGAGCGGGCCGTCCGCGCGGCTCAGGCCGGCGAGCCGGCGGGCAGTGCGCGGGCAAGCGCGCCAACTTTAATCTCGGTTCAGGCGACCCCGCCAGCGCAATCGAACGCAAGTCACGGCACGCCGATTCTCCCGGTCGAGTACCAAGTGCAACGGGGTCAACATTTTGCGGAGATTCGCGTGCACCGACCCGCGCATGCGCACCGCGACGCTGCGCTGACTTGGTGGACGGAGCCTGCTTCCGCAAAACCCGGCGTCGACTATGTAAATCAGGCGAAAGTGTCGCAATCCTTCCCCAAAGGCCAAGACTCGATGAGTGTCTTTGTGAAACTCTTGCCGGAGGCCAAAAGAAACCAGCCAGGGCTGTTCTACATCGCTGTGGCGGGTAAGGGCCAAGGCGATCAGCACGTGGACCAGATCATGCACACCGCGGTGCGCCTGCCTTCCAGTAGAACCCCCTTGTGAGGGTACATTTAATGTATATATTTCAAATAGTTACATATCTTAATTAATGTTGGTTAGTTAACTTATTGCCGCTTTGCACAGATTTAGGGTTTCCGCGCGATGAATCATGTGCCGCCTGATCAGGTCTGGTAAGGTCCAGTTTGGCTAAAGCAATGAGTGCTTTGGAACCCAGTGTGAGAGTGAACTCTGAAAAGCAGACGTTGATTCTGGCCGGCGAGCCCGTGCCGCGGCGTCCGCTGACTATCGTCGCCACGCCTGTCGATGATCCCCTGTTGATTCTCCATGGCGGCTCCGAAGATCTCAGTTCGGAACCGGCGGTTTTCCCCCGAAATCCTGTCCCCTCACATAAATTCATTGATCGCGGCACCGCCTACAGTCCCGCCAACGCCTATGCTCGTACGCAGGAGTTATCGATAAGCAGCGCGCGCGCCGCGATCATCGATACGTACGCATAGATAGAGGTGAGGGAGCCGATTGACTACCTCGACCCTCAGCTGCCGGCGCGGCTGGCGCGCGTCCAAATGCCGATCTTGAAAGCTACAAATCCGGCGTTAACAGGATATGGCTTTCTAGTAGACGATCCAAATGACTGCCCGATTGAGATCGTGCGCTGGCCCGCACAGGGCGCGCGACCAGTCGATGAAGACAGCGGCGATCAAGGCGGCACTACGGAAGGTGTGTTCGTCAGCGAGTGGCGTGGCGACATTCTATATGGGCGCAACGAAGCGGTGGACGGACACTATATTCTGGCATATGCCTGCGATCCGGAATTGGCGAACACCAATCACGCCTCCCCGCCCGAGCGCATGATGCTATGGCACGCGAATTATCATCCTGACGGCGGGCAATTGTTTTTCCCGCTTGATCGCGCGCCGTTCTATGTTCCGCTGGCGCTTGCGGGCGATGACGTGACGCCGGACCGATTCGTCTGCTTTCGCTTCGACGGCCATCATGGTCTCTATATCCACCCGAACATCTGGCACGAAGGGGTATTCACACTGCACGGCACTCAGCGCTTTTTCGACCGGCAGGGCGCGGTCCATGCGCGCGTTTCCGTGGATTTTGCGCGGGAATTTGGCTGCTTGCTGGAGGCGCAGATCTGATAGTCGGGATGGGCTGCGTGTGCCTCGCCTTACTTATCAGCGGAATCCTTGCGCTCCATTGACCTTTCGGGCTTTAACCGCCGCGACTTGCGATGTAGTTCCGATTTAGGTGCGAGTGATTGCTGCGCTGATCGAATGCTCAACACGCTTCTCAATGCATCGCTGTCGAAGAAATCCGTGAATTGCGCCATCGCGGGAACTCGCAGTCCAATAAATGCAGCGGAGCCTTTCATCATGGGATTCATACCCATATCACGGGCAGCTTCCAAAATGTCCTCGTCCGAAGCTTCGATGAGTTCTCGATCCAATCGGTCCAGGATTCGCCCGAGCGCCGCAGCGGGTGCCGCGGGAGTCAATTTAGGCCGCATGTCAGTCCCTCTCGAAGCAACGTACGACGTATGCGTTTGCGCGCCGAGTCATAGTCGATTTTGGTGATTTTCATCGCGGCCCGAATCTGTGCCGCCGAGCGCCCTTCCGCCAACCCTGCGAGAATCCCCAGCGCCACCGGATCGTCCGTGAAAAGGCCTTCAATGGCCTCGATTTGTTCGCGGGCAAGCAGAGCCTGCTCAAGATCAGACCCGGGATCGTGCAGCTCAGCCGCCTGCGACAGATCGCGCCGATGATCGATCCGCAACGTTTCGCGAAACCCAGGTCCGCCGCGCGTCCGGCGCCAATGTTCGCTGCGCAGACTTCGCATGATTCCCGCCAGGAACGCCACCATCGGTACGCCTTGCGGCTTGCGGCGCGAACCGACGATCGCCCGGGTGAAGGCTTCCTGTAGGAGGTCGTCCCAGCCGACATCGGGCGGCAGGCCGCGAGCATGCAAGCGGGCAATCGCCTTTAAGCGCAGAAAATCCATGCGGCTGATCAAATTGAGCGCCAGCGCGACTTCGGCGGGTCTCAAGACTTTGGTTTCGGCGAGTTGCGGTATCTGGTGCATGTAGGCTATCGCTTATCTCATAGGTGTATGCGCGATTCCTCTCCGTCCTCGGACAGCGTTCAATAAATTAACTGCCCCATTCAAACCGAAAAATCGCCCCGTTCCAGCGCCAGTCTTGTAGGTCCAACTCCTGAAATCGAGAGCTTTTGGCTGGAGCCATGATTGTCTTGCGCCAGAATTCTCGCGCGCGCACATTCTTGCGCGCCACAGCAACTTCCCATGAGCCGGGGCGGCGCGAAAAAATGATCTCAGCGGCGGCCTGACCAACTCCCCGCCCGCGATGCTTTCTCAAAATAAAGAACTCAGCCATATTGCGTTGGGCTGCGAGGCCGGAGTGGGTCCTGTCATTGACGAGACAAAATCCGGCCAGAACCTGATCGCAGTAAATCAGCATCGCGCTCCAACTTGGCAAGACCCAGTACTCATCCAATGGATAGGCAGCGAACAAACCCTGCGCATTCACATCGCCTCGCGCTGTGCCGCCCCAGAATTCAGAAAAATCGTGCGTGTAGAGTTGCATGAGGTTCTGAATGAGCGGCGCCTGGTCTCGCCCGGCGGCTGCCACTGACACGGAACCCGGCTGTTGCATAGTTGCGCTTTTGGTGTAGGACTTTGCCCGACGCCCGCTGTAGGCGCGCACTACTATACCCAAGGACGGCACACGCGCATGCTTTTCACGCAAAGCGCACGGAGCGCAAGGAAATGACCATGAAGTTACTCATGACGATTCTGCTCGCAGGCTGCATGAGCGGATGCTTGGGAAACGGCGGCAATGTTCCTCACGAGGACAGCGAGGGGTCAACTCCACACAACGAGGGAGCGCCCTTGTGTCACGACGGCACTCCCCCACCCTGCGTGATTCGCAACTAACCCCCCGAGCGCTCGGGCGCAACGAAAATCGCGCGGGCCCTCGCCATTTTTTTTACTACGCCGAGACTCCCGCCTAAGCCCACGTCGATCGATGCGTTGTGCGTATAGGTTTGGGATCCCACACCCGTTCCAATCGCAACGGGGTCCGAATCGGAGAAATCCTCGAGCAGTAGGCCGTTTGCCCCAAGCTGGGCCGCTTGTGTCCGCATAGTTTCAATCATTTTCGCAATGGCGCGCTCACCCCCGGCGCTGGAGACACTCTTTCTTGAGGCGCTCAAAACGGCGATCTCCTCGAAGCGCTGCGGCGCCTGGGTGTAGACCCTTACTGCAGACGCCATCAGAGGCGAGCGCGGCGCGCCTGTCAACACCTCAGATGAGGTTGCGCATGCGTTGAGCGTGCAGGTCAACAAAACGGCGGACAGCAAACCTGTGCGCACTTAGAATCCGCCCCGGCAACCTATTTTGGCGGCGTCGCGCCGGCAGCAGGCGCACTCGGCGCCGCCGGTGCGGTATCGCCCTTCGTGGTGCGTTTGGTGAATCGCCAGCCGTCCTTGGTCTTAATGAGGTTGTCGGTGTAGGTTGCCGTGCCCACAATGCTTGGCGGCTTGGTGCTGAAATCGACCAACAGCAAATACACAGATGCATTGGCCTCCTTGGGGCTTCCCGTGATCTGCAAGTTGTTGTTCCAATGCTTGCGCGTGGCGCCGCCGAGTTTCTCTCGCCATGTCTTGACGAAATTGACCAGCGCATCGTGGCCGACAAACGTATTGAACACGCCGTCCGGGGTGAAGGTCGCGGCCCAACCCTCGGCATCGCCGCTGTCGATGGCGTTGTTGTATTGAGAGTAGAGCTGTTGTATTTCAAAGTAGTCCTGCGCGCTCAATCCGCTCGCGGCCATGCACGTGCCCGCGAACACAATCCCGGAAGCCAGTGCGGAAAGTAATATTTTTTTCATAGTTGTTCCAAGTTGAGTTTTATTTTTACTTAGCTGGATTGACCAGCGCCTGATACGTCAAAGCACGCGATAAATTCTCGACATCGGGTGCGCCGGGGGCCATCAGCCAGCGCTGCACGATGCCGACGAAGACGACGTCATTGGTCGGATCGATCCAGAACCAGGTGCCTGCAACGCCATCCCACAGAAAGGTACCCTTCCCGGCGGTACTGCCGAGCTTCGGAGTGTCTTCCAGAATCGCAAAGTCATAGCCGAAGCCTAAACCCGGCTGCATTTGATAGTAGCCGATCCCGAATTTCCTGGCGTTTTTCACCTCGTCGGAAATGTGGTTGGTGCGCATGAGTTCGATCGAACTCGGGGCAAGGAGCCGCACGCCATTCAGTTCTCCGCCGTTCAAGACCATTTGCGCGAAACGCAAGTAATCACCTGCCGTGGAATACAGACCGCCGCCGCCCGACGGTGCACCCGGCGGCTGACTAATTCCAGGATCCCGCGGCATGGGCGCCGTACCCGGATTGGCGTCGCTTTGATATATGGCCGCGACGCGATCGAGCTTTTCCGTAGGAACGAAGAATCCGGTGTCCTTCATGCCCAAGGGCACGAATATGCGCTCGCGCAGGAAATCGGCAAACGGCTTACCCGAGAGCTTTTCGACCAGGTAGCCTTGGATGTCGACCGAAACACTATAGACCCAGCCTTCTCCAGGCTGATAGAGCAGCGGCAATTTAGCGACGCGATCGACAAAGTCCTGCAGCGTCGGTGCATTCGAGAGATCCGCCTCACGGTACATTTTGTCGACGGGAGTTGATCCGAAAAAGCCGTAGGTAAAGCCGGCGCTATGCGACATCAATTCGCCCATTGTCGGAGCATGCCCAGGCTGATCGAGAGTGGGTTTTCCATCCTTATCGACGCCGGAATACACTTTAAGGTCGCGAAACTCAGGAATGTAGCGCGCGATCGGATCGCTGGGTTTCCACTTTCCCTCCTCGTATAACATCATCATGGCAACGCCGGTAATCGGCTTGGACATCGAATAGATGCGAACGATGGTGTCCTTTTGCATCGGTTTTTGGCCCGCGACATCCGCGTAGCCGTAGGTCCTCTCTTCGACGATTTTGCCGTGCCGCGCGAGGACCGTGACCATGCCGGCCAGCTTCTTGGTATCGACCAGTGATTTCATCGCGCTGTCCAGTCTTGCGAGGCGCTCCGCGGAGAATCCCACCGCTTCGGGCTTGGCTTCCGCGATCTCGCCGCCCGCACCGGCCCCGTGCGCCTGTTTCGCCGCCTGTGCGCCGACCAGGCTTGTCGTGGCGAGCAGCGCCAGCGTCATCGCTCCAAGGACACTTCGAAGTAACATTAGAATCTCCCCCGTTCTTTTGGCGCCCCGATGATGCCCAGAATGTGTGCATTCGTCTAGAATGGCGCCAGGCCCATCATTCGAGGGCACTAATTACTAGGGATGGGATGAGCGATTCAACCGACCAAGGCGCGGGTACGGATCGGGCCGCGCTGCTCAATCAATTGCGCATCGATCGCAGTGAGCCGCCCTCCTCCGGAGGTCATGGCAAGTGGTGGGCGACGGGCGTCGCCGTCCTCATCATTGCCGTTTCCGCTTTCTGGTACCTGACGCGGCCCACCGGCGTACCGATCACAACCGCAGTGGCGCAAGCAGCGGCGGGCGGCGCGTCAGGAGCGTCGGCGGGCCCCTCACTGCTCGACGCCTCGGGTTACATCGTGGCACGGCGGCGGGCAACGGTGTCGTCCAAGGTCACCGGCAAGGTGGTCAAGGTCATGCTCGAGGAGGGGCAGCGCGTCGAGGCCGGACAAATTATCGCGCTTCTGGATGATTCCAATTGGCGGGCGGCGCTCTCGCAGAGCAGGGCGCAGCTGGAGCAGGCCGAGGCCAACGTCGCGTCCGCGCAGACCGCTTTCGATGATGCCAAGCCGATATTCGATCGCGCCGAAAAACAGAAGGCCGCCGCCGTCATCAGCGCGCAAAGTTTTGATGAATCGCACGCGCAGTTCAATGTGGCGCACAACAATCTATTGGTCGCAGACCGCGGTGTTGAAGCGGCGCGCGCCGGCGTCGAGGTGGCCCAGCGCAGCCTCGAGGATACCGTCATCCGCGCGCCGTTCGCAGGCATTGTCACTGAAAAGGCTGCCCAGCCCGGCGAGATGGTTTCGCCCATTTCCGCCGGCGGCGGCTTCACCCGCACCGGCATCGGCACGATCGTCGACATGGAGTCGCTCGAGGTTGAGGTGGACGTCAGCGAGAACTTCATCAATCGAGTACGGCCCCAGCAGCCCGTTACCATCAAGCTCAATGCCTATCCGGACTGGGATATCCCCGGGTCGGTCATCGCCATGATTCCCACCGCCGACCGCGCCAAGGCAACCGTCAAGGTGCGCATCGCCATTGGGCAAAAAGATCCCCGCATCATTCCCGAGATGGGTGCCCGCGTCGCCTTCTTGAGCGACAACGAACAGAAAGCGAGCGACGCGAAGAGTCCGGTATCGGGCGTGATCATCCCCGCCGATGCCGTCAGCACCAGCGGCACGGCCAACATCGTCTTCGTGGTGCATGGATCTGCGGTGGAACGGCGCGCGGTCCATCTCGGCGCGAAAATCAGTTCCGGGCAGATAGTCAACGCCGGACTCGAGCCCGGAAATATTGTGGCGCTGGGCGATTTGAGCAAACTGAGCGATGGCGCCCGTGTCCGCATCGAAAAACAGTAAGGAGCTTACGATGAGCACCCTGGTCTCTCTCATAGACGTCGTGAAGCGCTACCAGCGCGGCAAGCAATCAGTCGAAGTGCTGCACGGTGTGAATCTCTCGATCGAACAGGGAGAATTCCTGGCACTCATGGGTCCTTCCGGTTCGGGCAAAACCACCCTTCTCAATCTGATCGCGGGCTTGGATCAACCCACCGCAGGCGAGGTGACGGTGGCAGGCGAGCGGATCGATCGCCTGTCCGGCGGCAAGCTTGCCAAGTGGCGCGCCCGCCATATCGGTTTCGTCTTTCAGTTTTACAACTTGCTGCCGGTGCTGACCGCGGCGCGCAACGTCGAAGTACCGCTGCTGCTGACCAACCTGTCCTCGAAGCAGCGCAAGCAAAATGTACGGGCGGTGCTCGAACTCGTCGGTCTCGCCGATCGCGCAACGCATAAGCCCAGCGAGCTGTCCGGCGGACAGCAACAGCGCGTATCCATCGCACGCGCCCTCGTCGCCGATCCCACCTTGTTGGTGTGCGATGAGCCCACGGGCGATCTCGATCGCGAGAACGCAGAGGAAATTCTAAGGCTGCTGCAGATGCTGAACCGCCAGCAGGGCAAGACCATCATCATGGTGACGCACGATCCACTGGCGGCTGATCACGCCTCGCGGATCTTGCATGTGGATAAGGGCCGCCTGGTCGACTCGCCCGAGCGCAGCGCGGCATGAAATATTTCATCCTCATTTGGGCGGGGTTGTGGCGCAAGAAAACGCGCACCATCCTGACCATGCTGTCAATCGTCGTGGCGTTCCTCCTGTTCGGCCTGCTGCAGGGAATCAACCAGGGGATCAAGCAGGGCTCCACCGACACGGGAAATCACCGGCTGTGGACTGCAGCCCGCATGAGTTCGGTCAGTTCCATGGCCGCCAGCCTGATGGATCGCATGCTGAAGGTCGAGGGTGTACGCGAGATCGCACACATCAGCTTCTTCGGCGGTTACTTTCAAGATTCGAAAAACGCCCTTCCCGCCTTTGCCACCAACGTGGATAAGCTCGCCATCCTCTATCCGGAGCTGAACATCACGCCGGCGCAGGTTGCCGCCATGCAGGGCACGCGGCCCGGAGCACTCATCGGCCGTCCCTTGGCCAAGAAATATGGCTGGAAAATTGGCGACAAGATTCCGGTGGGCACGACGATTTGGACCAACAACGACGGCAACAATAACTGGGCTTTCGACATAGTCGGCATATTCGATCCGAGTCCGCAGTTCGAAAAATCGCCGCTCGGCCGCGCCTTCTGGATCAACTACGATTACTGGGACGAGGCGCGCAAGTTCGACAGGCATCGGGTACATGAATTTTTCGTGCAAATCGATGACCCACGGCGAGCCGCCGAGATCTCTGCGCAGATCGACAAGCTGACGGAAAACTCGCCGGAGGAGACGCGCACGCAAACGGAAAACGCGGCATTGCAATCGCAACTCAAGCAGCTTGCGGATATCAATTTTATTGCCAACTCCATCGTCGGCGCGGTGATGTTCACCCTGCTGTTCCTGACCGCCAATACCATGATGCAATCGGTGCGCGAGCGTATACCCGAGTTGGCGGTCTTGAAGACGTTGGGGTTTACGGGCGGAACGGTATCGATACTGGTACTGATCGAGTCGCTGCTGTTGTGCATTTTCGCAGCCGTGGTCGGGTTGGCGCTGTCCTCCGTCGGGGTAAAAATGATCCCCATACTCGGGCCCAGCAGGCTGCTGCCGATCGTCGTGATATCCGGACTTGGCATTGCCGTGGCATTGGCCATCATCAGCGGTCTGCCTCCGGCGCTGCGTGCCCAGAGGCTCAACATCGTCGATGCTCTCGCAGAGCGCTGAAGGATTTATGAGCGCGCTCAATCAAATTGCTGCCGTATCCGCAATGAACCTGCGCAGCCTGCCGCAGAGGATCGGAACTTCCTCGGTGGTCGTAATCGGAATTGCAGGGGTCGTCGCGGTATTGATTTCGGTCCTCGCCATGTCCACCGGTTTCATCCGGACTTTGGAGAAGACGGGCCCCGAGAATCGAGCCATTGTGGTGCGCACCGGGTCCAGTACCGAGCTGGTGAGCGTCCTGACGAACGAGGCGGCGCTGACGATCGCTGATTCAGCGGGCATCAAGAAAGGCAGCGACGGCCATCCTCTGGCCTCGCCAGAGACCCTGCTGCTCGTGAATTTGTCCAAAAAGGATGGCAATGACGCTACTGCGCCCTTTCGCGGCCTGACTCAGGATGGCTTTGCCGTTCACCCTGAAATCAAGCTGACCGGCGGTCGTATGTTTCAACCTGGCGTGAACGAGATGATCGTCGGCAAGTCGGCGCAGCGCCTGTACAAGGGACTTGAAGTGGGCTCAAAGATCAAATTGTTCGGCGCAACCTGGACAGTGGTGGGCACTTTCGAAAGCAGCGGCACAGGACGAGAGTCGGAACTTGTGGCAGATAAGCAAACCCTGAACTCGGCCTATCAGCGCGGCAACGGCGAGCAGAGTATTTGGGTGGTATTGGACGGGCCAGGGGGCTTCCAGACCTTCAAGGACTCCATTACGACGAATCCGCAGTTGCAGGTCGAGGTGTCCACCGAAAAGGATTACGGGACTCAACAAGCATCCACGATCAGCTCCATCTTGAAAATCGTTGCCTATGTAGTCGGCGGAATCATGGCGGTCGGCGCCATCTTCGGCGCGCTCAACACCATGTACTCGGCCGTGAGCACGCGCTCACGCGAGATTGCCACGCTGCGCGCCATTGGCTTTGGCCCAGTGTCGGTGGTCATCTCAGTGTTTGTCGAGGCATTGCTCCTCGCACTCATTGGCGGCGCGATCGGCGCGCTGACGGCATGGCTGCTGTTCAATGGACACACCGTGGACACGCTGGGAGGCGGATTTGGCGGACAATTGATATTTGACCTGACGGTCACCCCGGCGCTGGTGGCGATCGGCATCATCTGGGCGTGCGCCATCGGAGTGGTCGGCGGACTGTTCCCTGCGATTCGCGCCGCAAGGCTGCCTGTGGCAACCGCGCTGCGGGCGGTGTAAGGGCCGTCGCAGCAGGCCAATCCCCGGACGGGCTCCTATATAAACAGGGCGCGCATCGCCGCGACCAGCGCCAGCGGTTGATCCACCGGCACGTGATGATAGGCGGATGGAATCACTACGGGCCCGCGCCCGTTGCGCAGTGCGTTGCCGATACGCTGCGCGAGTGCCGGAGGCACGACCTCGCTGAATTCTCCGGCGATAAAATCCATCGGCAGCTCGATGTCCTTGAGCAATTCGCCCTCCGCGACTTGCTCCCAGCCGACGCTGCCCACCGGTTTCGCGTCGAATTTCCAGGTGAAGCCGTCGGCCTGATGTTTTATCGAGTGCGCGGCAAGGTGCTGCATGATGCGCGGCAGGATCGGCGGCTCGTCCGGCACAAAACGAAAGCGCGCGCAGGCTGTCGCCAGGTCCGGATAGACCTTCTTCGGCCGCTGCATGAAGCGTGTCCGCAGCGGCTGATCGGCAAATCCGATATTCGTATCGATAATCAGCGCGCGCTTGAGAAGCTGCGGGTATGCATGAGCGACGAAAACGCTGATGCGGCCCCCGAAACTATGGCCCACGAGTGTCACCTCTTTGGGACCAATCATCTCGAGCGTCGCATGAACCTCCTCCACGAAATCGCTGCGGCTGTACTTGAGCCTGGAGCTGCTGTCGCCCATGCCGCCAAAATCGATGGCAATGACGCGATATTCCTGTGCGAACCAGGGCGCCACAAAATCCCACCAATGTGCGTGGCCGCGAAAGCCGTGCAGCAACAGCAAAACTCGCGCGTTCGAAGGATCGCCCCACTCCAGGTAATGCGTCACATGATCGCCGCTTCTTAAGTGACCGGAGCGCCCGGGTGTGTCGATCATTCGCTGCACCCAGTCGTCGGCGACGGGCGCTCGGGTCTCTGCAAAGCTCAAACGGGTTTCTCCAGCGCCGATGGTGCTGTGAACATTATGCCAGCAACACGTAGCTCCGGTAGAATCAGCACTCATCATCGGAGAACGCCATGCTGAAATCCGTTCCTGCCGGCAGCGACGCCGCCTCACGTTATTCGCCGCAAGAGTGGGCAATTCGCGTCGACTTGGCGGCAGCCTATCGGCTCGTTGCGCACTTCCATTGGGACGACTTGGTATTCACGCATATCACCGCGCGGGTGCCGGGGCCCGAACATCATTTCCTGATCAACCCTTACGGCATGATGTTCGACGAGATCACCGCTTCCAGCCTGGTCAAGATCGACATGCAGGGAAACAAGGTGGGAGAGAGTCCCTGGCCGATCAACCCGGCGGGCTTTACGATTCACAGCGCCATCCACGGCGCGCGCCACGATATCGAGTGCGTGCTGCACACCCACACCTTGAACGGCGTCGCCGTATCGGCACAGAAGCACGGTGTTCTGCCCCTCTCGCAGCAGTCCATTTTCGTTCTTCAGAGCCTGGCGTACCACGACTATGAGGGCGTCGCGCTGCGCGATGACGAGAAGCCGCGGTTGGTGGCGGACATGGGTAAGAAGAGCTACCTGATGCTGCGCAATCACGGGCTGCTGACCGTGGGCAGAAGCGTCGCCGAGGCGTTCCAGCTGATGTACACCTTCGAGGCCACCTGCGCCATCCAGGTGCGGGCGCAGGCCGGCGGCGGCGAACTCATTGCGATTCAGCAAGGCATCATCGACACCGCCATGGAACAAGCGCGCGTGGTGTCGAACAATCTCGGTCCGCACATGCTGGTGTGGCCGGGACTGTTGCGCCGCCTGGATCGGATCGATCCCTCGTTTAGAACCTAACTTCGCGCGCGCAAAACGCGCCGGTGACAAAAAAGGCCCTCTTTTTGGGAGGGCCTTTGCAACATCGACAATCCGGGATTCTTACGACCCCTTAGATACGGTTACTTCAAGCGGTACTGCACTTCCACGCCGTAGGTACGCGGCGGAGTCAATCCCAGGGTCTGATTGCAGTTGTAAGGTTGACCCCCATTGAAGCCGCAAGGCGGAGTGCCCGGCGCAGCCAGCAACACCGCACCGGCCCCGACCCCGTCATACCCCAATTTGTTTTGCAGGTTCTTGATGTAGCCGAAAATCGTGAAGCGATCCGCCGAATCGTTCCACGACAAGCGCATGTCCACCTGGGTGTATGACGGCGCGACGTAATACTGTTCGGCGAAGATACTGTCGTGCGTCATGGCCTTCCAGATGTAGCTGACCGAATAGTTCAACGAGCCCGGAGTGAAGTGCCATGTGTAGTTGGCATTGGCCGCAACCTTGTTGCGAGGCGATTCCGGCACGGTATCCCCGTTGGTATTCTCGAATTGGCCGCTGACCACATTTTGGTAGCACGATGAGGCTGGGTTGGGTGGCGCGCAGGATCCGGCGTTCCCCTTGATCGTCGCGCTCAGGTAGGCATAATCCAAAAGAAACTGCAAGTCCTTCCATGGCTGCCAGATCGCCTCGAATTCGGCGCCGTACGAATGCACCGTCGGCAGGTTGATGATGGATGAAATGGTCGGGCCGCCATTGATGCCGGGCAGCGTGAGCGGGATCTGCAGGTCCTTGTAGTTGTAGTAGAACAACGCACCGTTGATTTGCACCTGCCGGTTGAACTGCTCCTTGCCGCCCAATTCGATGGCATCGAGATGTTCTGCCTGCGACTCGGGGTTCACGGAGATCGTGCTGGCATTGAAGCCGCCGGATTTGTAGCCGCGGCTGTACTTCAAATAGCCGAGGGTGTCCGGGTCCGGCGTCCATTCAAGGCCGAGGGTGCCCGTGGGCGCGTGCCAGTTGGCACCCAAGTTGCGGTTCCACAAACCGTTGGCCTGCAAGTTCGGGATTCCCCTCACGCCCGGATAGAGACAACCCACGCCGTTGAAGCAATTCGCAATGGCCGGGTTGGCGACCGAGATGTCATTGACGGGGGTGGCGACGCCGAGCAATGACGGTCCCGTTACGATCTGGCCGGGCGCAGTGCCCGGGGGACTATCAACGGTGGGCAGGGCCAGACAGGATGGCAACCCGAAGCATAGTTCCCGCCATTGTTCGCTGCCTTTGAGTATGTCGTACGTGTACCGCAATCCCGTGGTGAGCTTCCAGCTCGGCAGGAACGTCCAGTCGGTCTGCGCGAACGCCGCATAGGAGTTGTTGTGCATTTCCTGTTGCTGCGTGTAGATCGCATTGGTGGGATTCGGCGCAGCCAGCCCAGTCACCGTGATATTGAACGGCGTCGCGAGCTGCGGCTGATTGGGCTCGTACAGGTCGCCGGGGGTTTGAAAATTCCGTTCGTTGTATTGAAACAAACCAAATATCCACTGCAGCGACGAATCACTATGCGAAGTGATGTTGATTTCGTTGCTGAAGTATTTCTTGGTCTCCTGGTAGATTGAATAGGTTTGCGGAAACACCGTGAGCGGCGGGCACTGGAATCCGCCGCAGGCCGCCTCTGTCGGCCTCGTCGGCAGTACCGGGTATACGTACGATTCAATCCCGGTGTTGTCGTAGTCGCCGATCAAATTGTAGAAGTACGAGGTGTAGGCGCCGAGGTACTTGAAGTCAGCGCCCCAAGGCGTATGCCAGGTGAGTTGGGGAGTGACCGAATAAGTCCTGCTCAATTTGGCGGTGTTGCCCGTGTCGTTGCAGTAAAGAGTCACATTGACGTTGGCAGGGTTCGTCGCACACTGCGGGGCATTCGGCAGGAAGCCCGTGGGTAACAGCGGGTTCGGGCCGAATACGGTGCCGGAGGCGCCGAATGCGGCGCCCGGCGAGAGTGAGGACGCGGGATAGGCCGAATAATCGTATGAACCGATCGTGTTGGCGGGCACACGATAGGAATCGTTGTATCCCAACTGGAAGACCTTCGTCCAAAATTGGACATCAGGCGTCATGTCCCACTCGAGCTGCGCTTCCCAATAAAAGAAATTACCTTTGCCTAGGTTGCTGCTTTCACTCGAGCCGTTCAACACATCACGGTAGTAGCCGTCTTGCTGAGTGTTGCGATAGCCGCCAAAACTGAATCGCATCGTATCGCTGATCGGGCCCGATAGCTTGCCCTCGAAATCATGGGTGCCGAAGTTGCCGACTTTGGCGCGCACCTCGGCGGTCCAGTCTTGCGTCGGGCGCTTGGAGATGGAATTGATGGTGCCGGCGATGGCGTTGCGGCCGTACAAAGTGCCCTGCGGTCCGCGCAGAATCTCGATCCGATCTTCGAACAACGCATCGCCGGAGGCGGCCACGACGCTTGAGTTGTAGACGCCGTCGGAATAAGTGGCGACACCGGGATTGGTGGAGAGATTGTTCGTTTCTCGCCCGACGCCGCGGATGAAGGCGCGGTCGAGCGATGTCGAGTACGCCAGGCCTGGCGTGAAATTCGTCATGTCCTGAATCGTTTCGATACCGATCAAGTCGCGTGTTTTGGAGGTGTAGGCCGAAATAGCGACGGGTACCGTCTCCAAGCTTTCGTTGCGCTTTTCCGCTGTAACGACGATTTCGGCAATTCCATTGTCGTCACTGGGTGATGCTGGGGCCGCTGCGGCAGGCGCCGGTGCCGGGGCGGGTTCCCCGAAAGCTGCAAGTGAGAATGCCACGGACACTGCGCTTGAAAGCAACAGTGCCACTGTTCTTGTCGTCATTTTTCGATCCCCCTGAAACGGTTAGTAGACCGTTTGTCCATTAGAAACCACCCCATCCGTTCGTGATTGCGGTGTTCCCGCCGTTCACGCAGCCTAAGCGCGCAAGCCCATCGCTACAGCCTTTTTCAGATGCTAGTCCCCGCCTCACTTCGGTGCGCTAAGTATTTTCGAAGTCGCATCGCCGCACGCATTATTCGACTAGTTGATATCGTAATGTCAATAGCGCGCCAACAAATGCTTTCGATGCGTCGTGTAAATACCACGCGGATGTGGCGACGCGTTTTCCATATCTCAGATTGGCATTACAAGAATCACCCTTGGCATCGCATTGCTGCGCGACTTCGATCCAAGGATCATCGCTTGACGGGCGCGTTGGATCACCGCTTGACGGACGGGCCGGTCACCGCATTAGGGATGCCGCCCATTGATATATCACACGTTCGCTGCGCGTTAAGCGTCACTACGCAGGGAATTTTGCGGCGCTTACGCGCAATCAGTTCGGCTTCGAGGCGCCTTGCAGTCGAAGACTCACCTGCTCCGCCGTGGCCATCGCGCGCAATAGATTTTCCCCTGCCAGTTTGGAGATATCCGCATCGCTCCAGCCCCGACGCATCAACTCCGCAAGCAGCGCCGGGTAGCGATCCACACCCTCGAGCCCGACCGGCGCGTCAGGAATGCCGTCGAAGTCAGATCCTACGCCGACGTGATCGATGCCGGCCACCTGACGAATGTGTTCGACGTGATCCGCGACTTGAGCGAGTGTAGTGATCGGCATGGGGTGTTGCGCTTCCCATTCCGTGAGCGCCGCCTTTGCCCGATCAGGCTGGCCGATATAAAGGCCTGCATAGGGCGGGCTGTTGAAGCGGGTTCGTTCCGCGGCGAGGTCCGCCTCCCAATGGTTACGCGCTGCCGAGACATAGGGCGGAGCGAAATTGACCATCACAACTCCGCCATTCGCAGCCACCGCGCGCAGCACATCGTCGGGAACGTTTCGGGGATGATCGTCGAGCGCCCGCGCCGAGGAGTGGGAAAAAATAATGGGCGCTTGGCTCGCGGCAAGCGCCGCCCGCATAGTATCCGGCGATACGTGGCTCAAGTCCACCAGCATTCCCAATCGGTTCATCTCCTTCACGACCTCGACGCCAAACGGCGTAAGACCATGGTGCGCGGGCGTGTCGGTCGCCGAATCGGCCCACAAGGTATTGGTCGTGTGGGTCAACGTCATGTAGCGCGCACCGGCGTCGTACATCTGGCGCAACACCGCCAGGGAATTGTTGATCTGGTGGCCGCCCTCGATGCCGATCAATGAGGCGATCTTGCGGCTCTTGTGAATGCGTCGAATATCGGCAGCGCTGTAGGCCATCGCAAAGTCCGAGGGATATTGCGCCGACATGCGTTTGACCAGATCGATCTGCTCCAAGGTCATTTGCACGGCTTCAAAGCCTTGGGTGCTCACCGGTATCCACACCGACCAGAACTGAGCGCCGACATGCCCGGCGCGCAATCGTGGAATATCCGTCATGAGGGCTGCCTGGCCCGCCTCCACCGGCAGATGGCTGGTGTCTGCCATGAGATTTAGAGCGGCAACATCGCTCTTGAAACGCTCCCTGATTTCCCACGGTAAATCGTTGTGCCCGTCAATGAGCGGTGTTTGCAACAACACCCGATCGACGCGGTGTTGATAATCCTCAGCGGCCCACGTAGTCAGAGGCAGGCAAAGCAGCAGACAAAGAATGCGAAGCATGGGCATGGATGTTCACTTTTCAAAAGTTATTTCAATGGGCTCTATTCCCGCAATCTCTGCACGCACCGATTCACCGCGCTTGATCGGGCCGACACCTGCGGGGGTGCCGGTAAATATCAAATCGCCGGGTGCGACTTCCACGTAGGTGGAGAGCGCCGCGATAATTTCCGCAACGCTCCAGATCATGTCCTTCAGATCGCCGCTCTGGCGCACCTGCCCATCGACGCTCAAAGAAATCGCGCCCGAGGCGGGAGGGATTCCCAGTGCCAAGGGCCCGATGGGCGCCGAATTATCGAATCCTTTGGCCATATCCCAGGGGCGTCCGCTTTTTTTTGCCTCGGCTTGCAAATCGCGCCGCGTGAGATCGATTCCCACGGCATGGCCAAAAATCATCGCCGCGGCATCCGCGCTGCCGACATTGACGCCGCGCTGATGCAGCGCGACCACCAATTCAACTTCGTGATGCAGGTCGGCTGTGCGCGGCGGAAAAGGCAGCGCTCGCGCGCCGCTGACCACCGCATCGGCCGGCTTGCCGAAAAAAAATGGGAGTTCTTTTTTCGGATCGTGCCCCATTTCGCGGGCATGTTCGGCGTAATTTCGGCCCACACAGTAAATGCGGCGAACCGGGAACCGCTGTTCCGAACCGCTGATGGCAATAGTGGGGACGGAGAGCGTGGGAACCGTGGGCATCGGTGGGCATTATGCCAACGCGGCCGGCGATTGTCGGCGAATCGCACGGCTCCCCGAGATTGCGTGTGAGATCCTTCCCGAGTAATATGCTGTATCCCATTGAGTTATAAGTTTTTCACCGAGTTGCCTTCTGCACAAATCCCTTGACGATATAGACAACATAGACCGTATTTGTCTATACTGCTTCCGTGAACATAACGCTCCCCCTGCCCCGCCCTGCCGAACCTGAAGCGCGCCACGCAGCGGTATTGGACGCGGCCATCGGGGTGTTCGCTCGATTCGGCTACCGCAAAACCTCCATGGATGATGTGGCACGTGCAGCAGGGGTATCCCGTCAGGGGCTCTACCTGTCGTTCGCTAATAAAGAAGAATTGTTTCGGCGCGCCTTGGATCATTCGTTGAGCAGTCAACTCGCCTGCGCCATCACTGAGTTGTCACGCGCGGAGATTACCTTGGAGACGCGCTTGGTCGCCGCCTGCAAGGAGTGGTCTGGGCGCTTCGTCGGCTCCCTCGGCGTGGATGCCGCCGATCTCATGTGCGCGAGTTCCTCGTTGGCGGGCGCGACGCTGGCTGAATACGAATGGCAATTTGAGGAAGCCCTGTCGCACGCCATCGGTGCAACTACCGTGGCCGATCGCTGCGCGGCCGCCGGCTTGAACATCGCCGACTTTGCGCGCGCGTTGCATGCGACGGCACGCGGCCTCAAACAGGCTTGCAAGACTCAAGAAGACTTTGTGAAGGTTATGACGGCTGCGGTTCGAATGGCATGTATGCCGCTGAATCAGCAGCGCCAGCTTAAGGGGTTTGCTGAATGACAAAATCGATTCAATTTGGTCGACGCTCCACCGCGGATCACGTACTGGCCGGCATTGACCTGACAGGCAAACACATCTTGGTCACCGGCTGCAATTCAGGGCTCGGGCTCGAAACAATGAACGCCTTTGCCGCCAACGGTGCGGCGGTGATTGGATTGGCGCGCACGCTCGAAGCGGCATCACGGGCCTGCGCAGAGGCAAGCCCCAATTGCATTCCCGTGGGCTGCGATCTGTCGAATCTCGATTCGATCGCCGCTGCGCTCGACACGATCCGCGGCCTTTCAATTCCGCTCGACGCCGTTGTCGCCAATGCCGCCGCCGTGAATCTTCCGTCTTTGCAGACCCGCTATGGCATTGAAAGGCAGTTTCTGACCAATCATCTTGGCCATTTCATGCTGGTGAACGGAATTGCGGACTTATTGCGCGATGGCAGCGCACGCATCGTGATGGTCAGCAGCGATGCGAGCATCGGCCAAACGCCGAGCGAGGGCATCATGTTTAACAATCTCGACGGCAGCCAATTTTATGACCCGTCGACATTTTATGCGCAGTCGAAACTGGCGAACGCTCTCTATGCCAAGGAGCTGTCGCGCCGTTGGGCGGCGCGCGGCATCACCGCCAACTCGGCGGATCCCGGCGCCGCGCGCACTCGTAATCGCAAAGGCCTCCTCACGCGGCTGTTCGCGAAGACCGCGGCTCAGGCGGCAGCGACGCAGGCGTTTTTGGCTGCGAGCCCGGAGGCTTCAGGCATCACGGGGGAGTACTGGTCGAATTGCAAGATTGCCGAAGGCAACGCTCTGCTCCAGGACAGCGTACTGGCGCGGCGCCTTTGGGATGTTTCGCAGGAAATTCTCGATCGTGGGCGGCGCACGGGCGGCGCAGCTCTGCAGCGGGCCGCATGAATAAAATTCCCTGCCGTTGCGCCGACTTAGGTGTCCAATGTCAATTGACTTGCCTAGATATATCACTTACATTCGTCGGCCTTTACGGGCCTACGCCCGTATCCAATAATAGGTAGCACATCGTTTGCCCGCGCTTGGGATTTTAGCGCTTGAGTTCGTTTGCTTCGCCAATCCGCGCCGACCAGTGCGGCAATTAACTGGTCCGGTTTGCGTCGGAGCACAGCATGTGGATCGTTAGAGTAGCGCTACAGCGGCCCTACACCTTCATCATGCTGGCGGTGTTGATCGTGCTGCTCGGCGGCTATGCGATCTTGAATACCGCGACGGACATTTTCCCCAACATCAAGATTCCCATCGCCGCGGTCATCTGGCGCTACAACGGCATCCTGCCGGAGGAGATCGCGAACCGGATCGTTTTGTTTTCGGAGCGCACCGCGCAAACGGTCGTGAACGACGTCGAACATACTGAGTCGCAATCGGTGCTCGGCACCTCGATCGTAAAATACTTCTTCCAGCCGGGTGTCGATCAAGACTTGTCCGTCGCTCAGATCACGGCTGTCGCACAGACCCAAATTGCCTTCTCGCCGCCGGGCACCCAGCCCCCGTTCATCTTGTCTTACAACGCCTCGACGGTGCCGATTTTGCAGCTCGCGCTCAGCAGTCCAACCTTGACCGAAGCGCGTATTTTTGACCTTTCCCAAACGATCTTGCGTACCGCGCTTGCAACGGTACAGGGCGCGTCGATCCCCTACCCCTACGGCGGCAAGCAACGCCAGGTGCAAGTCGATCTGGATCCTCAAGCCTTGAGCGCGCACGGGTTGTCGGGCAACGATGTGGTCGCGGCGATCGGCGCACAAAATTTGATTCTGCCGGCGGGCACGCAAAAAATCGGCGCTCTGGAATATTTCATCAAGGTGAACTCCAGTCCGCTGGCGATCGAGGAGTTGAATAACCTGCCGATTCGCGCGCAGAACGGCACGGTGACCTATGTGCGGGACGTTGCCCATGTGCGCGACGGCTACGCGCCGCAGACCAACATGGTGCGCCTGGGCGGCAAGCGCGCGCTGTTGCTGAGTGTCTTGAAGACCGGCAAGGCCTCCACCATCGACATCATCAACAACATCAACGAGAAGCTGCCGCAGATCCGCACGGCCATGCCGCCGGAACTGAAAATCGAGGCGCTCAGCGATCAATCGGTGTTCGTGCGCGCCGCCATTTCCGGCGTCATACGCGAGGCCGTGATTGCCGGCGCGCTGACCGGATTGTTGATCCTGCTGTTTCTCGGCAGCTGGCGCAGCACTCTGATCATTACGATTTCGATTCCACTGTCGATTCTCGCCTCCATCTGCTGCCTGTCGGCGTTGGGCGAGACCATCAACATCATGACCTTGGGCGGCTTGGCGCTCGCCGTGGGTATTCTGGTCGACGATGCCACCGTGACCATCGAAAATATCAACTATCACCTTGAGCAGGGCAAGGAGGTCGAGGCGGCCATTCTCGATGGTGCACACCAGATTGCCTTACCGGCTCTCGTTTCAACGCTGTCCATCTGTATCGTGTTCGTGCCGATGTTTTTGTTGGCCGGGATCGCCAAATTTCTCTTCATACCCCTGGCGGAAGCGGTTGTGTTCGCGATGCTGGCCTCTTATCTGCTATCGCGGACCCTGGTGCCGACGCTGGCAAAATTTTGGCTCAAGAAACACGACGCCAAGCGCCGACAACCCGGATTCCTGGGCCGCTTTCAATTGCGATTCGAGAAGGGCTTCGAACGCTTCCGAGAGAACTACCACAGCTTGCTCGGCACGGCGCTGCAAAGCGGCCCGCGCTTTGCCGCGATTTTTCTCGGCGCCATGATTGCCACCGCGGTCCTGGCTTTCCCGATAGGGCCGCTGCCGGGCTTGGGCCAGGACTTCTTCCCGTCAGTGGATGGCGGCCAGATCAAACTGCATTTTCGCGCGCGAACCGGGACGCGCATCGAAGAGACTGCCGCGCTTGCCGATCGCGTCGAGGCCACGATTCGCGAGGTCATTCCAGCCAATCAGATCAGCAGTGTCGTCGATAACCTGGGTCTGCCCTATAGCGGAATCAATCTGTCCTATAGCACCTCGGCTCCGGTGGGCCCCGGCGATGCTGACGTCTATGTCAACCTCACCGAGGATCACAAGCCCACGGTGCAATTCGTCCGCGCCCTGCGCAAGAAACTGAACGCCACCTATCCATCCACGCAATTTGCCTTTCTATCGGCCGACATGATCGGACAGATTCTGAACTTCGGACTCCCCGCTCCGATCGATATCCAGATCACCGGCTTCAACGTTCAAGCCAATCACGAATTTGCCAATATGCTGTTGCAGAAACTGCACAGCGTCGCGGGTGCGGTGGATCTGCACATTCACCAAACCGGCGACTATCCGCAGTTCAATGTGGACGTCGACCGGACCAAGGCCCAGTTGGTCGGCCTGACCGAGCAGAGCGTGGCCGGCAACATGCTGGTATCTCTGTCGGGCAGCTTTCAGACCTCGCCCAGCTTTTGGGTCGACCCGGCCTCCGGAACTCAATATCAGGTTGCCACCCAGACTCCGCAGTACCGTCTCGAGACACTCAACGATCTCGGCAATACACCCTTGAGCAACGGGTCGGCCGGCGGATCGCAGTTGCTTTCGAATGTCGCGAGAATTTATCGCAGCGTCGCCCCCGCCGTGGTGAGCCACTACAACGCAACGCCGACCCTCGACATTTTCGGCTCTGTGGACGGCACCGACTTGGGCTATGTTGCCGCGCAGATCAACACGATCATTGCGGACGCAAAGAAAGACCTGCCGAATGGGTCGAGCATTGTGGTGCGCGGCCAGGTCCAAACCATGAAGGCATCGTTCAACGGACTGTTGATCGGCTTGATCGGCGCCATCATTCTGGTCTATATGTTGATTGTCGTTAATTTTCAGTCTTTGCTCGATCCTTTCATCATCATCACTGCCCTGCCTGCTGCGCTCGCGGGCATCGTCTGGATGCTGTTTCTCACGCACACGACCGTGAGCGTGCCGGCCCTCACCGGGGCCATCATGTGCATGGGTGTGGCAACTGCCAACAGCGTGCTGGTGATCAGTTTTGCGCGCGAACGTATGAACGCCGGCGACACGGCAATGGAGGCCGCTCTTCAGGCCGGTTTCACGCGTCTGCGTCCCGTGTTGATGACGGCTCTGGCGATGATCATCGGCATGATCCCCATGGCATTGGGATTGGGAGACGGCGGGGAGCAGAATGCCCCCTTGGGACGCGCGGTCATCGGCGGTCTGATCTTTGCCACCGTCGCCACGCTGTTTTTTGTGCCCACCGTATTTACGCTTATTCACGGGCGAAGCTCGCTGCAGCCGCTTGCACCCGCGGAGCCTGCCCATGTCTGATAAGAAAATCCGCCGCTACGCTTGGATTGCCCTCATCGTCGCCATTGCGCTGGGCGTTTGGGGCGAGGTCAGCCGGGTCCTGGCTCGCTCCGAACTCGTGAAGCAAAATACGGACGCGGCCATACCGACCGTTACCACCACGACTGCCGAAGCCAGTTCGGCCGGCGAAGAGTTGGTGCTGCCCGGAACCGTGCAGGCGTTTATGGAGGCGCCAATCTACGCGCGCACGAATGGCTATCTCAAATCTTGGAATACCGACATCGGCACGCAGGTCACCAAGGGACAGGTGCTGGCGCAAATCGAAAGCCCGGAGGTCGACCAGCAGCTCAGCCAATCACTTGCTGATCTGGCGACGGCTCGGGCGAATGAGAATCTGTCCAAGAGCACCAACGTGCGCTGGCAAGGGTTGCTTGCCACTCAATCCGTATCCAAGCAGGACGCGGACGAAAAAGAAGGCGATGCGGCTGCTAAGACGGCCGCCGCCGATTCAGCCGCGGCCAACGTCGCGCGGCTGCGCGATTTGGAATCGTTCAAGCGCGTGGTTGCTCCCTTCACCGGCGTCATTACCGCTCGCAACACGGACGTCGGCGCGTTGATTAACGCGGGCCAGAGCAGCGGATCGGAACTGTTTCGCATTGCGGACACACACAAGCTGCGCATCTATGTACGAGTGCCGGAACCATTCGCGGCGGCGACCACGCCGGGACTCGAAGCCCAATTGCGTTTCGCAGAGCACGCCAACCGCACTTTTCCGGCCAAGGTCGTACGAACCTCGAATTCGCTCGACCCGACGCTGCGCACCTTGCAGGTTGAACTCGAATTGGACAACGCCAAGAGTGAAATTTTCCCGGGCGCCTACGCCGAAGTGCATTTCAAGCTGCCTCCCAGTGCGGAAACCCTGCGACTGCCTGCAAACACGGTGTTGTTCCGTTCCGCCGGCCTGCAGGTAGCCACCTTGGACAATCAACAGCGCGTCAAGCTCAAGAGTATTGTCCAGGGCCGCGACTTCGGTAATTCCATCGAGGTGCTGTCGGGACTCGCACCGCACGAAACGGTCGTGCTCAATCCCCCAGATTCCATCACCGATGGCGTGCAAGTGCGAATTGCCCCGCCTGACGCGCAGCCTGCGCCTGGCGCCGGTAGTCCCACGGCCAATGGAAAAACCTGATGGCGCAGGAGCCTGTCTCAATGTGCCGCGTGGCGAGACAGGCCCCCGGCCCAGCCTTGCTCGGCGCAATACTGACACTCGGTGCCTGTTCATTCGCACCCGCGTACAAGACTCCTGACAGCGCGCCGCCTACGGCCGTCTACAAGGAAGCGAGCGACTGGAAGCCTGCGGAACCTGCGGACGCGCAGGCGCGTGGTGCTTGGTGGGAAATTTTTCAAGACGCCAACCTCGATGCTTTGGAGGCTCAGGTTACTGATGCCAACCAGGATTTGAAGGCAGGCTATGCGCGACTGGTGCAGGCGCGCGCGGCAACGCGAATCGCTCGGGCGGATCTGTTTCCAACGCTGACGGTTGGATCCTCCGCGACGAGATCGCGCACTTCGGTCAATTCCCCGACATTTCCAAAAGGCGCGGAACCGGTCGGAAATAATTTTGATCTGGAGGCAGACCTGTCCTATGAGATCGACGTGTGGGGCCGCGTGCGCAACGCCGTCGCTTCGGCGCGGGCGAGTCAGCAAGCAAGTGCCGCGGATCTCGCGACGCTCAATCTGGCGATTCACGCCGAACTGGCGAACGATTATTTCTCGCTGCGCTCGCAAGACAGTCAACAGCAACTGCTTGACCGGACTGTTGAGGACTATGCGAGGGCACTGGTGCTCACCGAGAATCTTTACAACGGCGGCGCCGCCGCCCTCACGGATGTCGCGCAGGCGCAAGCGCAACTGGAGACGGCACGCACCCAGGCTGCCGATATTCGCTTGCAACGCGCCCAGAGCGAGCACGCCATTGCCGTGTTGCTGGGCGAGAATCCATCTGCCTTCCACCTGGATGCGAGCCCCTTAGCGATCTCGGCCGCTCCGCCCCCTATCGATCCGGGATTGCCCTCTTCCCTGCTGGAGCGCCGTCCCGATGTCGCGGCCGCCGAGCGCCGCACGGCGTCCGCCAATGCGCAAATCGGTGTTGCGCGCGCTGCTTACTTCCCGGTTTTCAGTTTGGGCGCAGCCGCGGGCTTTGATAGTACTCACGCGTCGAAACGGCTCAGCGCACCCAGCCAACTGTGGTCGCTGGGACCGGCAGCCGGCATTTTGACGGTGTTCGACGCCGGCCGGCATCGTGCCCAATCCGCGCAGGCGAAGGCGGTCTACGATGAACAGGTGGCAAACTATCGAAACACCGTGCTGACCGCCTACCAAGAGGTCGAGGACAATCTTGCGGCGCTCCGGCAATTGCAGCAGGAAAGCGTGAGCGAGTCAGCGGCCGTCAAAGCCACTGCCACTGCGCTGGAGCAGGCTCAATATCGGTATAAGGCGGGTTTGGTGACTTATCTCGAAGTTGTGACCGCCGAAAACACCGCGCTCCAGGCGCAGCTGGCGAATGTGGCCATACAGCTGCGGCGCATGAGCGCCAGCGTGCTCCTCGTCAAGGCGCTGGGCGGCGGCTGGCAGGGTTAGAAGAGTCAAGGCACGAAGGCGGCAGGGCCCTTGACTCTTCTAACCCTTCCAGCCGAGAACTCGAGCCGCTCAATTCACTAGCCGAGATTGTCGGCGGCAAATCCCCAGTTCGCGAGTTTCTCGATCAGCGCATTCACGTAGTCCACGCGCCGGTTCTGGTAGTCCAAATAGTAGGCGTGCTCCCAGACGTCGATTGTGAGCAGGGGTCTGGGTCCGTCGGTCAGGGGTGTCTTGGCATCAGGGGTCTTTTGGATCTTGAGCTTCTCGCCGTCTTGCACGAGCCACGCCCAGCCGCTGCCGAACTGTCCTACGGCCGCCTTGGACAATTCCTTCTTGCATTGATCCACGCCGCCGAAGGATGCCTCCATCAGGCGTTTGAGCGAGGCCGGCGGTTCCCCGCCGCCCTTCGGCTTAAGGCTCTTCCAATAAAAGGTGTGATTCCACGCCTGTGCGGCGTTGTTGAATATGGCGGTCTGCTCCGCCTGGCCCGATGTAGCTCTGATAATTTTTTCCAGAGGCATATCGGCGAATTCCGTGCCTACAATCAATTTGTTCAGCGTCTCCACGTAGGTCTTGTGGTGCTTACCGTAATGAAAGTTCAGTGTATTCGCCGAAATGACCGGGGCCAGTGCGCCTTGATCGAAAGGAAGCGGCGGGAGAGGAATCGGTTGCGATACGGCAGCTGCTGTGTTCATAGGCACTCCTTCGGGTTTGCCGGCGTCCGGGAAAAGGCGTCCGGGAAAAAAGAAGTCTTCACCCTATCGAACACTTGATTACGCGGGTACCGGCATCCGCCAGCAGGCCACGTAGGCATCGACTGACCCTGTGAAGGTATAATTTAGGTGCTCGTCAAGAGCCGCCCAGTCGAGCGCGCGCCGCTTGCAGTTCGCGCGGCGCTGCTAGTCGATTCGCTCGGCGCTCATTTATTTCTTGTTGCACAACCGGACTCCACCGCTGTTGCTAGTGAGATGAACCCGGGCGGAGGTGTCGCCGGTCTTGAACGTCAAGCGCTTGCCGGGACCATGCCGCGGTTCCACTGGCTTCGGACCAAAGCAATTGTCGATATCGCCGCTGAGCGTTTGTACGTCGAAGTCCGCGGCGGGCTCGCCGGCAAAATCCAAACGGATGTCGCCGCTCACGGACTCGCCATCAATTTGTGCATCGGAAGCCGCCGTGAGCTTTGCGGAAATATTTCCGGACACGGTCTTGAATCGAGCGCGCGATACGGTGCCGAGCGTCAAATGCGCATCGCCGCTGACGGAACTGGCCTCTATATCCGTATTCCCGCCGGTCAGCACGATACTGCCGCTGATGGCCTTGACCTCGATCCGCTTCGCCCCCATCGCGGTAAAATGAATATCGCCGCTCACGTCATTGGCGCGCAAGTCTCCGCCGCCCTCGCCGCTGATATTGCCGCTGACCGTGCGCAGCTCAAGGGCGCCGTGCACTGCCGAAACTTTCAAGTCGGAGCTCACCAACGAGGCTGAAACGGAACTGTTCATGGGCACGTGAATAACCAGGCGCGCTTCGCCGTCGTGCATGCCCCAATGCATGCCCCTCGGCAGCACGACGCGTATCGAAGTGCGGTTGCCGTCGCCCGTCACATCGACGCGCTCCACATCCTTGCCGATCGTGCCGGTCACGGCAACCTCAGGCTTATCCCATCCCTGCACATCGATGGAGCCGGCGACATTGTCAATCTCAACCGCTCCTAAGGGATTCGCATCGCGGTGCTGATCGACGGAAGTCTCCGCGTAAGCAAGCGACCAGGGAAATACCAGCAACGCCAGCGCACAGAGCCGGAGGGGGGTCTTCGAGCGGTTTGAGAATTGAAAGGGGGTCATGGTCAAATCCTTGTCATAGGGGATTGGGTGGCCTGAACGACACGGTCGTAAAGATCAAACTCATCGTGCCAGGTGCTTTCCCAGAGCTGTTCGAGCACCGGGCTTTGCGGGTCGGCGGCCAGCGCCTTGCGAATGTCTTCGTGCGCCTTTTGAATGACCGCCAAACTAGCTTCAATTTTCGTGCGAGTCGCCGGTTCGAGCAGCGTCAGGCGCTCGCGAAATGTCTTCTCCACCGCCTCGCGCGCCAGCACGTATTTCGGATCGCGCGGCTCCTCGAATGAGTTCGTCGCGGCAACGGTTTGAATGACCCGCGGTACGGACCGGCTCTCGAGCACTGCCCAGGTAAAGAAGCTGGCCAGACCCGCGGCGGCCAGCGCAACGGCGGCGGCCAGCGCCATCGGCGTCGCGCGCCGCGTTCTGCTGGGCAGCCGCGCCGCGATGTCCGGCCACAGATTACCGGGCGGCACGATGTCCTTCGGCAAACTCGCGATCATCCTGTCAAGAGCTTCTTGGTGGCGATCGTTCATGATTTCTCCAGTCCCAAAGTTGAACTCAGTAGCTGGCGCGCACGATGCAGCTGAGCTTTGCAGGTCCCTTCCGCAATGCCCAACGCACCCGCGGCTTCCGCATGGCTGAATCCGTAAATGCCGACCAGCACCAGTGCATGCCTTGCTCCATCGGGCAACGCGGCGATGGCGCGCTCAATATCGAGGGGCGGCGCGCCGCTGCCAGGGTCGGCTCGCTCGGGCAGGCCCGCCATGGGCTCGGCAACCTCATATTCGGCCCGCAGTCCCTTGCGTCGCGACAGCACGCAATTGACGGCAATCCGGTGTAGCCAGGTGGAGAAGCGGCTGCGCCGCTCAAAGCGGCCCAAGGCGCGCCAGGCCGCAACAAAGGACTCCTGCATACAATCCTCCGCCGCCTCCCGCTGTCCGGTCAGCCGCAGACACAACCCGTAAATCCGTGGTGAGAATTGCCGATAGAGGCGCTCAAACGCGGCCATATCGCCGGCAGCGGCCGCCGCAATCGTATCCAACGGCTCACTGCTCAGATCCATGGCAAAAACTCGCTGCAGCGTGTGAATCATGCCGGATTAGAGGAACGCGCTGCCTCAAAGGTTTAAAGCCGAACCCTCAAATTTCCGTGATTAAGGTTTCATGCTCGCGTGTTATTTTTTCTCTCCTCATATAGAGCGGCTTCTCCTCATCCTTTTTACCGCTGAATACGCCGATATCGATGAAATCGTCCAAGGCCATGGGCGTTTCAGCGCCATTCGCATCGGCCAGCACCTTGCGCGCTTCGACATTCGGCGTCACCTGGTATTTTCCGTCGGGGGGCTTTTTGGCAGACAGGGTCTGTCGACTTGAGCACGCGGCTGATGATTCCAATCGAGTTAGCTGGAGGACGCAGGGCCGCTGAACAGTCCGGCAATGGTATTGACGGCGCGATCCGCCTCACCGCGGTCGGGCAATGCGGTGTCATCATTGAAACCGTAGTAGTCATCCTCGCCGACCACTTGAAAAACCAATCCGTCGCGCCGCGGCAGAAACGAGACGCCCTTGTAGAAAAGTCCATAATTGACTTCGAGCTGGGGAATCGCTCGCGCCAATTGCCCGCGCACTGGAGTGAGCGACTGATCGCCGAACAAGGCGCGCGCGCCGTAACCGGTCGCATTGATCAGAGTTTTTTCGCGCAGTTTGCCGAAATCATCGGGCGTGTGAAATTCGGCTATCTCAATTTTGCCGCCATTCGCGCCAAAGTCGCCGAGCAGCAGCCGCTGGTAGGAGGCCAGATTGAACATCATCAGTGAGCTGCGCCGCAGATAGCGGTTCCCCAACGAATGACTGCCGGGCGCGAAGTCCGCGCCTTGGGTCAACAGGTCCGGCAGCAGTTCACGCTGCAGATCCGCGAATCGCGGTCGACCATCCGCGACGCTGCGCCGGCGTAGCGCGGCAGGCTCATCGGACACAAAGTAGTTATCGATGAATTCGACCGGCGTGCCGCTCAGGCCCAGAAAATTCTGATAGGTCTGGTAAGAGCTCCTGGCCATCTGCTCCCAGAGCTGTTTGAAGGCCGGCGTCGCATTTTCTTCGAGGCAGATCCTTGAATCGGGCGTCCAAAGGCCGCTGGCCAATGAGGATCTGACGTTCGGTGGCAAATCCTTGGCATAAATGGTGACTCTGGCGCCCGCTCGCTGCAACAGCAACGCCGAGGTCAGTCCCAGCGCCCCGCAACCAATGACGGCAATGTCGCGCTCACCGCTCGCCATCGCCTTTCGGACTGCAATTCCGCTCGAGCCCCAGGACAATGACCAGCCGCTGCCTCCGTGTCCATAGTTGTGGACGACGAGTTTTGTACCAATTTGCTCAGTATCCAAACGCGGCCCCAACGCCCGGAACGGCCGGGTGCAGACCGTGATGCGCGTTATCCGATCAGTGCTGGCACGCACCGGCACCAATTGCAACGGGGGTGCCTTGAGAGCTCTTTCCTTATCACTGAAGGAGGTCGCGCAGCCTTGCAGCCCGCTGAGCAATACCGCGGCGCCGGTTCCCGTGAGCAGCTGACGCCGCCCGATCGATCCTTGCATCCCCTACTCCTTAATAAATCGCGATTGCTGCGGATTGTAAACAGGAATACCCCGCTCAGCCCCAAATTTGCGAAGATTGCGTACGTGGCGCGTGCTAATTTCGACTTGGCGCCTCCCAATTTCGCTCCAAGCCAACACTTTCGGAGAAGACGGTGATCACAATAAGAGTCATAGCAGGCGTTGTACCCATGATCCTGATTGCAATGCTGACGGGCGGCGCCGATGCCGCCCCACTCCGCAACGAAAAGGTGTATCAGGCTGCGGAAGCCAACCGTGCGGGCGCACTGGAGCTATTGAAGGAGATCGTCAATATCGATTCCGGAACCGGCGATGTGGAGGGAGGTACGAAGGTCGAGGCCGTGTTGCGAGCACGACTGACCCAGTTGGGCGCCGAGGTGCGGACCGAGCCGGCTGAAGCGCCGGGATTGCCTGACAACTTGGTTGCCGTCCTGCATGGCACGGGCAAGGGCAGGATTCTCATCATCGCTCACGTTGACACCGTATTCAGTCCGGGCACTGTCGCAGCGAGGCCGTTCAGCATGGACGCGCAGCGCGCGCACGGCCCCGGCGTGGGCGATGAAAAAGCAGGCGTGGTGAACGCCTTTATGACATTGAAGATCCTGCACGACTTGGGATTCAAGAATTTCGCAACGATTACTTTTCTGTTGGACGACAGTGAAGAACGCGGCTCCCCGGGCTCGACCAAATTGATCAGGCGCCTGGCGCGCGAACACGACGTGGAATTCAACATGGAACCGGGCGACCCGCCCGATGCACTGACGGTCTGGCGCAAAGGCTCAGCCAGCATTCGCATTCAAGTCAGAGGCCGCGCGGCGCACGCGGGCATGGCGCCGCAGGACGGACGCAACGCTGCCGTGGAACTCATGCATCAGCTGAATGCCCTGCAAGGAGCCTTTCCGACCTCCGGCAGCGGTATCACGGTCAACCTCACCGTGTTGCGAGCCGGGGAACGCGCCAACATTATTCCCGACCAGGCTGAAGCGACCATCAATGTTCGCTACCGCAAGACGGAAGAGTTCGACGCGATCCTTGCAAAGGTTGAGGCTGGAACGCATAGCACTCAAGTTCCGGACACGACCGTGACGCTTGCGCACGACCCCGCCTTTCCGCCTTTGACCGAGAATGCCCAGATCGACGCACTGGCCGCCCGAGCGCGAGCCATCTATGCAGAAATCGGCAAGACAGTTGAGTTATCCGGTAACGGCGGAGCATCGGAGTCGGCACTCGCCATGTCGGAGGGTACGCCGGCACTCGACGGCTTAGGCTACGTGGGTGGCGATTTCCATACCGATCATGAGTGGATCGAGCTCAACAGCGTTGTCCCGCGGTTGTATCTTTTCACTCGCCTTCTCATGGAGACCGGCGCCAAACCGCACTGACGTTTTAGTCATCTTCAGCTTGTCTTACGCGGGAAGCCGGCCACGGGTGACAGTTCTCTCGAGCAAAGACGCGTAGCGTTCGCGTCTGAATCCGGGGTGTTCCCGGCTGAAGCGAGTCAGCGTGACAACCGAGGCTGCCGAACGAACCGAAATAAGACCACCGGGCGTGAGGAAATCACGCCCAATTAATCCGCGCCGAGCGATTGCGCACATCGCTCTGGCGTTGGGTATTTTGGTTGTCCTCATCATCATCGGCGTGGCGCTCGCGCCTGCCGGTTTTTGGCGCTGGTTGATCGTACACGAGGTTTCGCGGGCGACCGGGCGATCCGTGAGCGTCGCGGGCAATGTGTCTGTGCATATTTTCACCTTCAATCCAGAACTGAGCGTCGAAGGCCTCACGATCGCCAATCCGCAGTGGACGACTACACCCGACATGCTGAGCGTAAAGAAGTTCGACGCCACCTTGAGCCTCAAATCGCTGCTGCGATTTCATCTCATTTTTCCACAAGTCACGATCGATAGCCCTGCGATCGACGTGGAAAGGGACTCATCCGAGCGCGCAAATTGGGACTTTTCCCCTCCCGGCAAACGCCAGGCGAATCGGTCCACCCAGGCGCCGCTGCACATACCCGTGATTCAGCGGTTGAACCTCACCAATGGCACCCTCAGCGCCGTCGACCGCGTCCGAAAATTAACCTTCAGCGGACAGGTTTCGGTGGCAGAAACCGCGAACTCGGCCGACAACCGCGCCTTGAAGCTGCGCGGCTCCGGCAAGCTCAACGGCAAGCCCTTTCAGCTGAACCTCGACGGCGAGCCGCTGATCGGCGTGCAACCGTCCAAGCCCTATGGTTTTGAAATCAGCGTTACTGCCGCGGATATCAAGCTCAGCGCGCATGCCAGCATCGCGCATCCTTTCGATCTGGCCGCGTTGCAGGCAAGTTTTCACGTCTCTGGAAGTGACCTGTCCGATGGGTACTATTTGACGGGGCTGGCCTTGCCCAATACGCCGCCCTATGACGTTTCGGGGACGCTGGTGCGCGACAATCTACGCTTTAGAGTCGACGATCTTCATGGCAAGTTGGGCAGCAGCGACATCTCCGGGAATGTATCCATCGATACCGGTCGCGAGCGGCCCAAGCTGGTCGCGACTCTGGTCTCCAAACAACTGAACCTCGCGGATCTGGCCGCGCCGCTGGGAACCGAAGCCACGCCTGCCCGAAAATCGAGCACGCTTGCCTCAGCGACACCTGCCGCCGCGCCTCCCCCCGCACTCCTGCTGCCGAATGCCGACTTGCAGGTGCAACGCGTGCGTGGCATGGACGCCGATGTGCATTTCGAAGCGGCATCGGTCACCACGTCGAAAATGCCCATGAACAAGGTGCGCTTCCATCTGACTCTCGACAACGGCAAGATCGCACTCGATCCGCTTACCTTTGCGCTGCCGCAAGGAGAATTCGCCGGCACGGTGACCATCGACGCACAAGGCGCTACGCCGCAGACCAGCATCGATATGAAGCTCAGCAATGTGGACCTGGCCCAATTCAAGTCCAAGACCGGCAAGGATGCGCCGCTCGACGGACAGTTGCTGGGTCGCATCAAAATCCATGGATCAGGAACGTCCGTTCACAAAACGGCCGCCGATGCGGACGGCGACATCACCTTGGTCATCCCCAAAGGCGAGATGCGCGAGGCCTTGGCCGAACTCACCGGCATCGACCTCTCGCGCGGACTCGGGCTCGTCCTGACAAAAAATGAACAAAAGACCGAGGTGCGCTGCGGCGTCGGGAACTTTAAAGCAAACAACGGCGATTTGCAGGCGACCACGTTGGTGATCGATACCACGAATGTGCTGGTCACCGGTGATGGCCGGATCGATCTCAAGGATGAGACGCTCGATTTGTCGCTGCGAGGCCAGCCGAAAAAGGTGCGCATGCTGCGCTTACGCACACCCATCACGCTTCACGGCACGCTGCTGCAGCCGAAGATAGGTGTGAATCCAGGGAAACTGGCGGCGCAGACAGGCGGCGCCGTGGCCTTAGCCACGCTGTTGACGCCGGTGGCCGCCGTGCTCGCCTTCGTTGACGGCGGCCTCGCCAAAGATGCAAATTGCGCGGCGCTGATCGGGCAGGCAGAACAAACTAAAAATCTTCCCAAGGAGTAACACATGGCCCAGCGGTCCCTATGGCGCGGCGCTATTTCATTCGGCTTGATCTACGTCCCAATCGAAATGTACTCGGCATCCAAAGAGCATGCGCTGAATCTACACTTTCTCGACAGCCGGGATTTTTCGCCGGTAGGTTATGAACGCATCAACAAGAGCAGCGGCAAGAGCGTCGATTGGCAGCACATCGTCAAGGGCTATGAATATCAGAAAGGACAGTATGTCGCCCTCTCCGATGCAGATTTTAAGCACGCAAATGTGAAGGCATCGGAAACCATCGACATATCAAGCTTTACCGAGGCCGCGGACATTTCACCGGTCTACTACCAGACCCCGTACTACCTATTGCCGGGCAAAGGCGGCGAGAAAGTTTACGCGCTGCTCGCAGCCGCGCTGCAATCGAGCGGCAAGGTTGCGGTTGCCACCTTCGTCATGCGCGGCCGCGAACACCTGTGCGTCGTCACGCCGACGGCTGGATCCTTGATGCTCATCACCTTGAGATTCGCGGATGAGATTCTGCCTGCCGCCAAGCCTGCGGCCAGCAATGGCAAAGCGGCCAAACCAAAGGAAGCTGAAGTCGCGATGGCCCGCAAACTGGTCGAGGAAATGAGCGCTGAATGGAATCCCCAGGCGTTTCACGATACCTATCGCGAAGACCTGATGCGGCGCATTCGCGAGAAAATAAAAAACAAGGAAACTCACGTGCTGGGCACGGAGCCCAAGAAAGCACCGCGCCCCAAGGCCGAAGTGGTCGACCTGATGGATGCCCTTAAAAACAGCCTTAAATTACGCGGCAAACTTTCGGCGCGGGCTGCGCCAAAGGCCGCGCGGGAACGAAAACGCGCCTGATCGCGCAGAAGACATTTCGGCGATGGCACGCGCGCTGTCCGACACACGCTGTCGGCTATTTGCCTACGCATATTCGCGCCCAAGGCTGCTGCCGGTCGAATCACGCTCTCGTTCTAATCGCTCAACCTTTCTACGGAGGCTGCCATGGGATTCGACCTCGACCGATCCGAAGCGGGTAATTCCGAGCCGACACCGCCGGACCTTTTTGGCCGGGCGTTGTCGCGAAATCTGCTGGCGGAGAGATTCGCCATTGATGCGTACCGCAAGATCGCCGAGGGCGGCGGGAACTACGACCAAGCCACGCTGCGGCTGGTTAAAGTGGCCCTGGCGGTCGAGGAAGAACATGCAGAGATCCTGTCCGCCATAATCGAGAATTTGCGCAATTTGAACGGCGCTATGGCTGGTTAAGCGTTAAAAAGCCACATAATCCAGGGGGTAAATTCGATACCTAGCATCGGCGGATTCTGACAAGAGGCGTAGCTAGCAGGCGACATCGCCCTCCCCTGCGGTCGACTACAGTAGCCCATGGATTCTGGGCCGATAAATACCGCTGAACTTTTACAGGTCGCATTGGAGTCGGCTGGCCTGGGGAGCTGGGAGCTGTATCTTTCGACCGGCGCCGTTCATCGCACCGCGCGACATGACCAGATTTTCGGATATTCCGAAATCCAGCCGTTCTGGGATTTCGACATGACCCTCGAACATATAGTGGACGAGGACCGGGCAGCCGTCCGGCAGGCCTTTTCTCAGGCGGAGATCACCGGAGATATCGACGTGGAAGCCCGCACCCGCCGGGGTGCGGGCGGCGAAATCCGATGGGTGCACCTGAGCGGGCGAACATTTTATGTGCTCGACATGCCTACGCGCATCGTAGGCGTCATTGCCGACGCGACCCATCGACGTGCGGTGGAAGATCGTTTGCGCCAGGCGCAGAAAATCGAAGCGCTAGGTCAGCTCACCGGCGGTGTCGCTCATGATTTTAACAACCTGCTGCAAGTCATTTCGGGCGGCCTGCAAGTAGTCGGGCGTCAAACCGACGCGGCGCGGCGCGACCAGATATTCAAGTCCATGCGACAGGCCGTCGACCGTGGCGCCAGTCTTTGCCGGCAGCTTCTGGCGTTTTCGAGACGTCAGGCGCTGAAGCCCGAAGCAGTGAATCTCGAGCGATTGGCCGGCGACATGCGAGAATTGCTGAATCGCAGTCTGCGTGGCGATATTCAAATTAAAACCTCCTTTGCAGAGCTCTTATGGTGCGTGGAGGTTGATCCAGGCGAACTCGAGCTGGTCATTCTCAATTTGGCCTTGAACTCGCGCGATGCCATGCCGAGCGGTGGAACGATTGAAATCAGCGCCAAAAACATGCCGGCGCTGGCCGATCACGACCTCGCAGGAGATTTTGTGCGCCTCGACATCGCCGATTCTGGTGTCGGCATGTCCCCCGAAATCCTTGTACACGCGTTCGAACCCTTCTTCACGACCAAGGATGTCGGCAGCGGCTCGGGACTCGGGCTCGCTCAAGCGCACGGATTTGCGAAGGCATCCGGCGGGACGGTGAGAATCGCCAGCACGGAGGGGCGCGGAACCTTGGTGAGCTTATTCCTGCCGCGAACACTGAAGGTCCCGGCGTATACCCCGGACTTGATGCAACAAGCCGCCGACGACGTCGCGGCCAATGCCGGGCAAGTTCTGGTGGTCGAGGACGATGACGAGGTGGCGGCATTGACGGTTGAAATGATCCATCAACTCGGATACGACACGACTCGTGTCGCAAGCGCCGAGGCCGCGCTGGGCGCCCTCGCCGATCGCCGAGCGGTCGACATCGTTTTCTCTGACGTGATGATGCCAGGACACATGAATGGCGTTGAGCTGGCGCAGGAAATCCGCCGGCGGCGGCCTAATCTGCCGGTGCTGTTGACAAGCGGCTTTGCCGAAGCGGCACGCCGCAAGGCGGGAGCCCAACAAATTAGAATTATCCCCAAGCCCTATAGGATCGATGAATTACGCGACGCCTTGGCGGCCGTAAGGCAAGATACTCGGAAGTCCGTCCGAGAGCATTAAATGTCGTCGGTTATAGTTTGTCCGTCGTGTGACTTGGCACACCGGGTCGGTGTGGCACCCGCATCCATGGGCACCCGATGCGCCCGCTGCCGCGCACCGCTGCAGCGCCCCGAGATCGGCAACATCGACACGGCGATTGCACTCAGCCTCTGCGCGCTGGTGCTGTTTTTCCTCAGCAATGCCTATCCCCTGGTCACGATCCAGGTAAACGGGACGACGCGGGCCACCACGCTCCTGGGAGCTGCCCTGGGCATCTACACCCAAGGCCATGCCGGCCTCGCCGCGCTCGTATTCCTGACTACCGTCGTCGGGCCCTTTCTGCAGATTACCAGCCTCCTCTATCTGCTGCTGCCCCTACGCCACGCTCGCGAGGCGCCGGGCCAAAACACGATATTTCGGCTGCTCGCCCAGGTGCGGCCCTGGACCTTTGTCGAAGTATTCATGCTGGGCGTGTTGGTGGCCTTGGTACGGCTCTCAGCGTACGCACTCGTCATCCCCGGAGTCGCGCTGTGGTCATGTGGTTTACTGATGCTCACGCTCGCGGCCTTGACCAGCCGCACGACGCCGGGACAGTTCTGGAGCTGGGTTGAGAGGAGTCGCGCGTGAAGGCGGTGCCGACCGGACGCAGCCTGGGGCTCTTGGTCTGCTTGCAGTGCCGCGCCACGGTACGCGCGCTGCAAGTGGCATATCCGCGCTGTCCCCGCTGCTACGCGCATCTCTATCAACGTAAGCCGCACAGTCTGGCGCTCACGGCTGCGCTGCTCATCTGCGCAGCGATTTTATACATACCGGCCAACGTGCTGCCGGTGATGTATACGCGCACGATTTTTGACGACGAAGAGGATACGATCATGAGCGGCGTCTTGGTATTGCTGCACTCATCGTGGCCCATCGCCGTTCTGGTATTCATCGCCAGCATTGTCGTGCCGCTCTTGAAAATTCTCTCTCTCGGCGTGGTAGTCTTTTCAGCGTGGCGCCGTTCGCCTCGCTATCGAACGCAGCGAAGCGAATTGTTCCGCATGGTCGAATTCATAGGACGCTGGTCGATGCTCGATGTCTACGCCATCTCGATGCTGGTCGCGCTGGTACAAATCAGATCTCTTGCCTTCGTCTCGGTCGGCTGGGGCGCGTTAGCCTTCGCCGCCGTCGTGGTCCTGACCACGTTCGCGGCGCGCACCTTCGATGAACGATTGCTTTGGGAGACGCCGTCGTGAGCGAAGGACCGCAAGCGAACCTGGACGAACTGCCTGCAGCGGTGCCGGCGCGATCTGCTTGGGGACGCTTGCCCCTTGTGTGGATCCTACCGGCGGTGGTCGTTCTGGTCGGGGCTTTTGTCGTGGTTCGAGAAAGGATTTTGCAGGGCACCTCGATCGAAATACGCTTTGAAAATGCCGAAGGGTTGGAAGTCAACAAGACCAAAGTGCGCTACAAGGATGTGGACATCGGCGAGGTTAGGGACATCCGCGTCGGCGATGATCGCAAGGAAGTGATCGTCACTGCGGATATCCATCGTAATGCCCGGACCTACCTGGTCGAAGATACGCGCTTTTGGGTCGTACGCCCCCGAGTGTCCGGTGCGGGCGTGTCGGGGCTGGCCACGCTGGTATCGGGCGCCTACATCAGCGTCGATGTGGGGCACTCAGCGGCAAAGCGCGATCACTTCGTCGGTCTGGAAATCCCGCCCATCGTGACAGTGGATGTGCCGGGACGCGAATTCATTCTGCACGCGGATGACCTGGGGTCGCTGGACATCGGATCTTCCGTGTTCTATCGGCACATCACCGCCGGCCAGGTCGTGGGCTACAACCTGGATCCTGGCGGCGCCGGAGTAACCATCAAGGTTTTCATCAATGCCCCTTTCGACGTCTACGTCACCGGCGAGACGCGATTTTGGCAGGCCAGCGGCATCGACATGTCCGTGAATGCAGACGGAGTCAAACTACGCACCGAATCGATCGCATCGATTCTCGAAGGCGGCGTGGCATTTGGAACGCCATCGGGCGCACCCACTGCGCGGGTCGCGGCGGACACTGCGTTCACGCTCTTCTACGACCAAGATCGCGCGATGCGACCCTCCGAAACTGAAATTCGCACCTTCGTCATGTACTTCGGCGGCACACTGCGCGGCCTGTCCGCCGGCGCGCCGGTGGATCTGCAGGGCATCACGGTGGGCGAAGTGAAGAGCCTCGACGTGGAATACGATGAACGCTCGAAACAACTGGCATTTCCGGTGGTGGTGGAACTGTACCCTCAAAGGCTGCGCGGCCGGGCACAGCGCGCCGCGGCCGCCGCCCCCGCACCGCCGCCTGCGGGAATCGACAGCCGCATGCTGATCGACAGCCTGGTGGCGCACGGCCTGCGCGCGGAATTGAAGACCGGCAATCTGTTGACCGGTCAGAAGTTCGTCTCCCTGGAAATGCACCATGACGTTTCCAAGGAAAAAGTCGTCTGGAACGAGCGGCCGGCGATTTTTCCAACCATCTCCGGCAGTCTTGACGACATTCAAGACTCCGTCGGCGTGATCGCGAAAAAACTCAGCAAAGTGCCTTTCGATCAGCTATCGGCACGCCTGCTTGCCGCCATGGACTCTCTCGATCAGACCCTCAAGAGCGCGGATCGGCTTGTGAACAATGTTGACAGTAATCTTGCGCCGCAGATGCAGACGACATTGGCAGAAGCACAGGCGGCGCTGAAAAACGCCAAGGATTTGCTGGGGCAGGATGCACCACTGGAGAACGATTTGGGTTCGACGTTGCTACAGGTGTCGCGTGCCGCGAAATCGATCAGCGCCTTGGTCGACTATCTCGAACGCCACCCCGAGTCCTTGCTACGCGGCAAACCGCCAGGTTCACCATGAAATCGCTCAAGGTTGCCCTCTGTGTACTTCTGCTTGCTGGTTGCGTGACGCGGCAGCGGGATCACTTCTATGATCTGGATGCCCTGCCCGCGGCAACTGCAACTTCCAGATCGCAGTTTGACCGGCAAGTCACATTGCGGGTCACCATACCTTCAATGGTCGACCGTGCCGAGTTGGTCATCGCCACGATAAGCGGCGTGTCGGTGATGGATCACGAGCGCTGGGCCGCGCCGCTGGCGGATATGGTCAGCGGGGCACTGAGTCAGGACGTCGAGCGCCGCCGCAGCGATGTGGTGGTCTTACCCCAGAGCGCCGACAAAGCCGGCTTACCGCTCTTCAAGATTGCGGTCGCAATAGATCAGATGACGGCGCGCATGGGCGATCACCTAAGTATCGAGACTCACTGGCGGGTTACCGATGTGCGCACCGGCAAGGAAACGCTTGGCCGCGATACGTTTGCCAGCCCGCAGCAGCCGCAGAACTATGCAGAGATCGCCGCAGCGCTGAGTGCCTGCATTGCCCTGCTGGCCGATCGGTTGGTCACCCAAATCCCGACCGGGTAATGCGTAAGCACACGATGGAAAGCGGGCACTTCGATCAAGTGCCCGCATATTGCAAAATCCCTCAGTCTAAAAGTCTTCGCAATCTGAAAGTCTTTGACGACTACGGTTCGATTGTAATGTCGTTGTGAACCGAATTGACGCCTTCCGTGTTCTTGGCAATCATTGCCGCCAAGTCACTCGCGTCGCGAGTAGGTGCCCGGCCGCTCAACCACACCACGCCGTCCGCATCGGTGTCGACCTTGATTCGAGTCAATGTCGACAAATGCTTCGCCGCCAACTTCGCCTTCACCTTGGTGGTGATGGCTGAATCTTTAACGAAATGATGGGACTGGGTGTCCGTCGCCTCATCGGCCATCGCCAAAGGTGCACATGCCACGCCGAGCGCGATCATGCCGCATAAAATAACGTGCTTCTTCATTGTTCCTCCTGCCTTTATGTAGCCTGTCGGCTTTGCTAATTCTCGACTGCCATGGTGAGCGATGCGCTGCGGCATATCTGTAGGTGGCAAATGGGACCCGGTGACGGTGCTATCCCACAAATCAGCCGCTATGTTGCCCGCGGATTGGCGCCAGGCCGCTCGCCGCGCGCGCTGGCCCGCTTCGCAACCTTCTCGGGTATGGACAGCAATCTCGCCGTATTGACCAGCGACATGTGCGTGAGGGCCTGAGGGAAGTTGCCGAGCATGCGCCTTGTGCGCGGTTCATATTCCTCGGCAAAGAGGCCCACGTCATTGCCGAGCGCGAGCAGACGCTCAAACAGCGCTTCCGCCTCGCGACGCCGCCCCGTGAGTACATAACAATCCGCCAGCCAGAAAGAGCAGGCCAGGAATGTCCCCTCGCCGGCCGGCAGGGCATCTACGAGGGTCGCGGTCGAGTAGCGTAGCACCAAGCCGTTGATCAGCAAATGTTCCTCGATAGCCGCGATCGTCCCGAGCACTCGCGGATCATCTGCCGGCAGAAATCCCACTTGGGGGATCATTAGCAGGCTTGCATCCAGAAACTTGGATCCGTACGACTGCACGAAGGTGTTGTCCTTGCGATTGAAGCCTTTCTCACATACTTGCGCATGGATGCGAGCGCGCGCCCGGCGCCAGCGATTCACAGGGCCACCGAGTTTCTCTTTTTCTGCATCCTTGATCGCGCGGTCGAAGGCGACCCAGGCCATGATTTTGGAATGCGTAAAATGTTTGCGCGGGCCGCGGACTTCCCAGATTCCATCGTCTGGGTTCTCCCAATGAGACTCGAGGAACTCGAGCAGCGCCAGCTGCACGTTCCAGGCCTCAGGATGAGGCTCCAGATCCGCTGCTCGCGCCAGATGCAAGGAATCCATGACTTCGCCATACACATCGAGCTGAAACTGGGTCGACGCCGCGTTACCGATGCGCACCGGCTTCGATTGTTTATGGCCCGGCAACCAGGGCAATTCAATTTCATCGAGTCGCCGCACGCCGGTTACGCCGTAAACGATCTGCAAATCGCTGGGCGAGCCTGCGATCGCGCGCAGCAGCCACTCGCGCCACTCGGCGGCTTCCTGGTGGTACCCAGCCAACAGCAAAGCATTCAAAGTGAAAGTCGCGTCGCGCAGCCAGCAATATCGGTAGTCCCAATTTCGCACGCCACCCACGAGCTCCGGCAGGGAGGTGGTCGGCGCTGCGACCATGCCTCCGCTGGGCTTATAGGTCAGCGCTTTTAAGGTAATCAGTGAACGCATTACCGCCGGGCCCCAACGGCCGCGATAGCGGCAGCGTCCCGACCAGCGGTGCCACCGTGACAGAGTGCGCTTCAATGACTTTGAAGGATCGATGCTCGGCCGGGTCGGAAAGTGAGATGGCCGGTAGTTGAGCACGAAGGATTCTCTTTGACCTTTGCGCACGGAAAATTCCGCCACGGTTTTCATATTCTCGCCCTCAATTTTGACCGAGGCGGCCAATTCGAGCGTGTCCGGTCCGGCAGTTAGGAGCAGAAGATCGTCTACGCGGCGCACCCAGGGCACGATGGAGCCGTAGTCGAAGCGCGCGATCAATTCCATACGCATCGCCACCGTGCCGCTCACTCCCTCAACGATGCGCACCACGTCCCATCGCTCGTCCGATACCGGCATGAAATCGGTCACGCGAACCCGGCCACGAAGCGTTTGGAACTCGGTCTCGAGGACCAGCGAGTCATCCACGTATTGGCGCTGTACGCTCTTGATTTTTGCCGCGGGCGCAATCAGCCAGCGTCCATGCTCAGGTCCTCCCAGCAGTGCGGCAAAGCATGCGGCGGAGTCAAATCGAGGGAAACACGCCCAGTCGATCGAGCCGTCCCGGCCGACCAGGGCGGCCGTATGGCAATCGCCTATCAATGCGTAGTCCTCGATCGACGGCCTCTTTTGAGAGGCGTGTGCGCGGCGTTTCTTCAAGGCTTGATTTTTTTCAGATGCCTCTCGCGAACTTCATTGGGATTGGTCGGATCGTCCGGGTCATTTTTAAAGCCACCCGGCTTTGATACCGTATCCGCCTTGCTTTCCTCGTCCGCCTGGCGCTCATCTTTGGATTTGCCCCGGTCAAGCGCTTTGCCCTTGCCGGAACCCGGATGCGGCTGTTTGGAAGCCGTCGATAGCAAGGTATTGAGCAAGCGAAGGTCCTTACCGGCGCTACCCGCACCGTTCACAAAAGCGAGTGAAGCATGCATATGATCATCCTTAAGTGAATTCGCGAGCCGACAGCCTGCGCGAGGTTCGCGCCCGAAGGATATGGCCGCAGGCCGAATCGCATGCAGGACAATTCTGACCGCAGGCCATGGCGCAACCGACTTGTCGCTCGACTCAGGGGCGCCTACCGTGCAATCCATGGAAGACGCCTCTCCCGATCACGATGAACGTATCAAGGATTTTTTTTCGCGCCATGGCGGCCCGGGGCCTCGCGGGATACGCAGCGGTCAGTCGTCGGGCGGCGTGCAAGGATGGTCGGAGGCGCACGCCAGCGATGGCTACGTCCTGCGTTGCGACTGGTCGACGTTTGGAAGCCGCGACGAAATGCAGTATTCAGAGATAGCTCCTAAAACTAAGGAGACCCCATGATCCGCAAAATCAGCAGCGGCGAATATCGCCTGTATTCGCGCAAGGTAAATCCGCAGACCAAGCGCCGCCGCAACCTCGGCACCTTCAAGACGCGCGCTGCAGCCGAACAGCATGAACGTGAAGTTCAATATTTCAAGAGGCACTAAAGCGCCATGCGCTGCTCGAGCGAGCAGCGCATGGCTTTTCGGACTAGCGGTCCTGTTTCGAATTTTTGTTCATGTCGTTCTTGACGTCGCCATATTTCGCCTGCGCGGCACCTGTCGCCTTGTTGGCCGCGCCCTTGACCTGCTGCGTCGTGCTGCCGACGGTTTTGCCGGCGACTTCCTGAACTTTTCCTGCCGCTTCTTTGACTCGTCCTTCGACCTGATCTTTGTTGATGCCCATGCCTGTCTCCTGCGGGATTCGCCGGCGAACGGCCGACACGTCGCTAAAGACGATGATACGAAGCGGATTTGCCGACTGTAGGATCGCCGAGTGAATGGCTGTCGGAATTTCGCCCGGAAACTACAGTATCCTTAGCAGTTGCCGCCCACCTAAGGACACCAATGCTATCTCGACGAGTCTTCTTGCAAGGCGCCGCCGCCTCGCCGCTGCTGGCCGCAGGTGTAGCTTTTGCCGGCGATTCGGCCGCGCCTGCGCACAAGTCATTGACCGGGGACGCCAAGCCGATTTCCGCGGAAGAGCGGCATGCGCGCATCGCAAAGGCGCAATCGCTCATGGCGCAACGCAAAGTCGCGGCGCTATTGGTCGAATCGGGCTCGAGCCTCGAATACTTCACCGGAATCCGCTGGCACCGATCCGAACGCACGACATTGGCGATTATTCCCGCTTCCGGGGACGTGCTCGTGGTGACTCCCGCCTTCGAAGAACCTTCGGTTCGCGAGACGTTGCAAGTGGGCGGCGACGTCAGGCCTTGGGATGAACACGAAAATCCCTTTGAAAAAATCGTGCAGGGACTCAAGGATCGCGGCATCAATTCCGGAGTGTTGGCCGCCGAATCGACGATTCGCTTCTTCATCGTCGCCGGTATCCGCCAGGCATCCAGTGCGTACGAAATCATCCCTGCCGATCCCATCGTGCGGGCCTGCCGGTTGATCAAGTCGCCGGCCGAATTGGCATTGCTGCAGGTGGCGAACGATGTGACCATTGAAGCCCTGCGCCAGGTGCATGGGCAGGTGGTCGTCGGCATGAGTGGGCCCGACATCGCTGCTTTGATGGATCAGGCGACGGTCTCGCTGGGCGGTTCGCCCGAATTCTCGTTGGTGCTGCTCAACGAAGCCTCTGCCTATCCTCATGGCTCAGTGAAACTGCAGAAAATACGGGAAGGCTCGGTGATTCTCATGGACTGCGGTTGTGCGGTGCATGGTTACCAATCCGACATCTCCCGCAGCTGGGTGTTCGGCCAGGCCACTGCCCGGCAGCGCAAAGTGTGGGATACCGTCAAACGCGGCCAGGAAATTGCGTTGCAAACAGCAAAACTCAATGTCCCGGTCGGCGCCATCGACGACGCGGTGCGCAAGTACTATGAAAGCGAAGGCTGGGGTCCTGGGTATCGATTGCCCGGCCTTTCGCATCGCACCGGTCACGGCATCGGTCTCGATGGCCATGAACCTCCCTATCTCGTGCATGGCGACACAACGCCGCTGGAAGCCGGCATGTGTTTTTCAGATGAACCGGGAATCTACATACCCGGCGAGTTCGGCATTCGAATGGAGGACTGCTGGCACATGACCTCCTCCGGACCCAAGCTCTTTACTCCCTTGGCGAAATCGCTGGAACAACCGATCTGAGCTGGCACGGCGATGATCGCGCTGTTGTCGTTCTGTGCGTGGATTTATTTATTTTTCGCGCATGGTGCATTTTGGCGCTCGCGCCCGCAATTGGCCGCCGCAACCCCGGACGAATTTCCCGACGTCGACATCATCGTTCCTGCCCGCGATGAGGCCGAGACGATTCAGGCCGCAATCGGATCGCTGCTGGCGCAGGAATATGCCGGTGACTTTCGCGTCATATTAATTGACGACAATTCGACCGACGGCACCGCGGCGCTCGCGGGGTCCGCGCCAAGCCTTCAGATCATCCGTTTGGACTCGAAACCCCAGGGTTGGTCGGGGAAGCTTTGGGCCCTGCACGAAGGAATTGCGGCCGGCCGCTCACCCATCGTGCTGCTGACAGATGCCGACATCGTGCATCGGCCCGTGCACCTGGCGTCTTTGGTCGCGAAGCTGCAAGGTGCGCAGCTGGACATGGTCAGCGAAATGGTCAGGCTCAATTGCAGCAGCCTCGCGGAGCGGATGCTCGTCCCAGCTTTCGTCTATTTCTTTCAAATGCTGTATCCCTTCGCCAAGGTCAACGACCCGCACTCCCCTGTGGCCGCGGCCGCCGGCGGCACGGTCTTGATCCGGCGCGAAGCGCTGACGCGAATCGGCGGGATCGAGGCAATTAAGGATGCCCTCATCGACGATGTGGCCCTGGCGAAGGCAGTGAAGCGAGGGGGCCCGATTTTTCTCGCCCACTCCGAACTCGCCGCCTCGGTTCGACGTTATCCGAAGATTTCCGATCTCTGGCAAATGATTTCGCGCACCGCGTTCACTCAGTTGCGCTATTCAACGCCGCTGCTGATCCTGACAATGGCGGCGCTCGCGATCATCTGGCTCGTGCCGCCCTGGGAAGCGGTTTTTGGCACCGGCTGGCGTTTCGGATGTGGCCTCGCCGCCTGTGCGCTTGCCGCCGTGAGCTACATGCCTACGCTGACTCGGTATGGGCGCGTTTGGTTGTGGGCGCTCGCGCTGCCTTTGATAGCGATGTTCTACATGGCCGCGACTGCCGCGTCGGCCGTGAACCACTGGCGGGGCAAGGGAGCCAGCTGGAAGAACCGCGCCTATCGGCGGGGGATGGAGAAGCGTCGAGGCCCGTAAGAGCAGGGCCTCGACGCTTCTCTATCCCCCTCAGCCGTGCATGCGGGATCCGGTAACGTCGGCATGTGATATCGATCGGTCCAGTTCTCGTCAGGGAGGGCTAGCAGAGACAAGGCACTGCAGCTTTGTGCCTTGTCTCTGCTAGCCCTCCCTGGCCGGAAGCGGTTTGAGAACTTCGCCTTTAACCGAAAAATCGTTGAGGTTCACCTCGTGCGGCACGCAGTCGGTGCGGTAGTTCAAATCGCGCAGACTGAAATTCTTCGAGAGGATGTCCTTCATCTCGGTGATGAGCTCGCAATCCCCGTGGCCGATGAAATTGGGGCGATTCGCACTCACCTGCACCGGAGTCCAGCGTGCCTGCACGGTATTGGTGGCATTGGCATCGGAGCTGGGCGACAGCGAGTAAAAATCGAGATCGACCACGGCGATGCGGCCCGGAGTGTCGAACCCGTACGGGCATCCGTAGGCGCGGACGGTGAGATCCTTGCGTGCTCCGAGGTGCTGCAGCAGTTGACGTATGTTGGTTTCCAGGCCGGAGCAGCTATAAAGCGAGGTGATTCCGAAGTAGCTAAAATTCGCCTTGTGATGCTCCCAGGTGCCCGCGACGACTTGGCCGCCGGCCGGTTCCTCGCCCGCGGCATTCACAACAGGTAGCGCTGCCAGGGCGAGAAGCCCGGTCATGGCGGCCGAGATTAAGAGTCGTCTGCTGCGTTGCATGGAATGTCCCTCCAATATCGCTCCATCGAGTCTAATCCGGCATAACGGTCGTCTGCGCTACCTCAATAGACCGCGGAAAAAATCAGCAGTTCAGAGCGAGCGGCGTAGGCGACCGCCTAGCGGGATACGCCCTTGGCGACGTGGAGCGCCTTGTTCGCGTCGACGACGGTAATCGCGGTCATGTTTACCAAGCGACGCACCGTGGCGGCGGGAGTCAGGATATGCGCGGCCGCGGCGCAGCCGAGCAGAATAGGACCCACCGAGACATTATGGCCCGCGGCGGACTTCAATAGGTTGTATGCGATACTGGCGCTGTCCAAGTTCGGACACACCAGCAAATTGGCGGTGCCACGCAAGGTGGTGTGCTCCAGGACCGCGCGTCGCGCCGCCTCGTTGAGCGCAGAATCGCCATGCATTTCTCCATCCACTTCCAGGTCCGGCATTTTCGCGCGCAACAGCGCCAGGGCGGTGCGCATTTTCACCGCTGAGGCTGCGTTGCTGGAGCCAAAATTGGAGTGCGACAGCAAGGCCACTTTTGGCACGAGACCGAAATCCGCCAGCTGATCCGCGGCGAGCTGCGTCAATTCCGCCAGCTGCTCAGCCGTCGGGTCGAGATTGACATGGGTATCAACCAGAAAGACCTGTCGCCCAGGAAGAATCAGGCCCGTCATCGCGCCGTAAACACTCGCCCCCGCCCGATGCCCGATCACTTGGTCGATATAGTGCAAATGCCGCGCCGTGGTGCTGATGGTGCCGCAGATCATTCCGTCCGCTTCGCCTTTTTTTAGCAGCATGGCGCCGATCAGGGTCGTACGACGCCGCATTTCCAGCCGGGCATATTGCGCGGTGACGCCGCTGCGCTCCGTCAGACTGTGATATGCCTGCCAGTACTCTCGAAATCGCTCGTCCTGCTCGGGATTGACGATGGTGACATTTTCGCCTAACCGTAAGCGAAGCCCATGTCGCTTGAGCGCTCGTTCGATGACGGCCGGTCGGCCGATGAGAATGGGCGTGGCCAGCTTTTCATCCACGATGATTTGCACGGCGCGAAGTACACGTTCATCCTCGCCCTCGGCATAAACGATACGACTGCGGTCCGCAGCAACCTGGCGAGCCGCGACGAAAATCGGCTGCATCAGCGTGCCGCTGTGATAGACGAATTGCAGCAGCCGCTGGCCGTAAGCCTCCAGATCCCGGATAGGACGAGTTGCCACGCCGGATTCCATCGCGGCCTTGGCAACGGCGGGCGCGATCTTGACAATCAGACGGGGATCGAAGGGTTTTGGGATCAGGTATTCGGGACCGAACGCCAGATCCTCGATGCCGCCATAAGCGGCGGCGACGATATCGCTTTGCTCCTGGCGCGCCAACTCTGCGATCGCGTGTACCGTGGCGATTTCCATTTGCCGCGTGATCGTCGTGGCGCCCACATCAAGCGCGCCGCGAAAAATAAACGGAAAGCACAGTACGTTATTGACCTGATTTGGATAGTCGCTGCGCCCGGTGGCAATCACCGCATCGTTGCGCACTGCCCTGACCTCTTCGGGCAGAATCTCAGGGGTCGGATTGGCGAGGGCCAGGATGAGCGGCTTTTCGGCCATACGCGTGACCATGTCCTGCGTGAGCACGCCGCCTGCGCTCAAACCCAGGAAAACGTCCGCGCCGCCGATGATCTCAGCCAGGGTGCGGGCGGATGTGGGCTGCGCGAAGCGCGCCTTCTCCGGATCCATCAGCTCCCGTCGTCCCTCGTAAACGACCCCTGCAAGATCGCTCAGCCACACGTTCTCGCGCGTAAGCCCCAAATCCAATAGCAAGTCGACGCATGCGAGAGCCGCCGCACCGGCGCCGCTGACAACCATCTTCACCTGTGCGATGCTCTTGCCGACCACCTGCAGTCCATTGAGGCAGGCCGCGCCCACGATGATGGCGGTCCCATGCTGATCGTCATGGAACACCGGAATTTTCATGCGCCGGCGCAGCTCGCGTTCGACGATGAAACACTCCGGAGCCTTGATATCCTCCAAGTTGATCGCGCCGAACGTCGGCTCCAAGGCGGCGATGACCTCAATCAGCTTCTGCGGATCGCGCTGTTCAATCTCAATATCGAAAACATCAATGCCCGCAAATTTCTTGAACAACACCGCCTTGCCTTCCATCACCGGCTTGGCTGCCAACGGACCGATGGCTCCGAGTCCCAGCACCGCGGTGCCGTTGGTGATCACCCCAACCAAATTGCCCCGTGCCGTATATCGAAACACGTTCAGCGGGTCTTCGACAATCGCCTCGCAGGCGGCTGCCACACCCGGTGAATAGGCAAGCGCCAAATCGCTCTGGTTGAGCAACTGCTTGGTGGCGGTGACCGATAATTTTCCCGGTACGGGGAACTCATGATAGTCGAGCGCTTGCTTTCTGAGCGCCTCGTTTATTTCGTCTCGCTTCATAGATAGAACTGCACGGCATCGGTGGGTCGAGCAGCATTATAGCTGTCAGCGCCGCGGATGCGCACGTCCAGAGCGCGACCCCAACCGATAGGTAAACACGTGCGTGAACTCCGCGCCGAGTAGAAAAATCTGCGCGGAGTAATAGATCCAAAGCAGGAGCACCATGATGGAGCCCGCCGCTCCATACGCGGAGCTCAATGAGCTGCGGCCCAAGTACAGTCCAATCAGCAATTTGCCGACGGAAAACAAGCACGCCGTCACCAGTCCTCCAATCCACACGTCTCCCCATGCGATGTCCTCGCGAGGAACGTATTTGTAAATCATGGCGAACAGCACCGTGGTCAGGCCTAAGCTCAAGACCAGGTCAAGCGCCGGGAGAATGACCTTCCACTGCACCATGAAGCTGCCAAACCACGCGCCCAAGGCTGCGAGCGAGGCGCTGATGAGCAGCGACACCATCAAGAGAAACCCGACTCCCAAGATCAGGCCGACCGACAAAATCCGCGAGCGCAGGATCCGCCACCAAGCCCCGCTATCTTTCTGCGGAGACTTCCAAATGTAGTCGAGCGTATTTTGCAGCTCGCCGAAGACGCTGGTCGCTCCGACCAGCAACGTAACCACGCCGATCGCCGCGGCCATCCCCTTCAATCCGCTTTGATGCGCGCTCGAGAGCAGGCTTTGCACAGCTGCCGCGCCCGCATCGCCGAGCAGATCGCGCATTTGATCCAGTACACGGGCTTCGGCAACGTGCGGGCCGAAAATGGAACCCGCCACAGCCATCGCGATGACCAGAATCGGTGCGATTGAAAATAGCGTGTAGAACGATAGTGCCGCGCCGAGACTCGATGCGTTGTGCTTGATCCATTCAGATACGGTGTCCCGCACGATGGACCACAACACGTGCATAAGACGAGCCTCGCGCAGCGGCTGAGGCTTGCGCAGCCTGACGGATCGCGGCGACATCTGAAGACCATGTAACTATGCGGCCATCGGCGGCAGCGGAAGATAGCCCCGCGATGCGTCGGCCTTGGCCTACGAGAGGCCGCTTGACCCTTTCAGCGCATGCGCCAATGCGTCGGGCTGCGTCCGAACACGCTGCGGAAGCTGGCGTTGAAATGCGAGATATCGTTGAAACCGGTTCTCAAGGCAATTTCAGACACCGGGGCGCGGGTGGTCAGTAAGTCATCCGCTGCGGCTCGCAGACGGGCATTCATCACGTACTGAGTCGGGCTCTGGCCGGTCACGGTGCGAAAAACCCGCAGAAAATAGCAAGGACTCAGGCGCGCCAAATTCGCCATCGCCTTCAACGGCCAGGGCTCATGATAGTACCGCTCGAGATGCCGGACTACGGACAGCACCCGTTGTTGATTGCGCATGGACACCGCGGCCGGGGCCGTTCCGGATTGATTCGCCAGCAACGCGGCCGCTGCCAGCTCGTATGCGGTTTCTTCGTGATCTTCCTTGTTCAACACCAGCCGTCGCATGGCCCCGAAGACGGCGCCGGAGAATCGCCCCGGCGGTATGGCGGCCACCTGGAAGCGCGCCGCCGGCAAGCCGCAGCTCGCTGCAACGTCGTTCAAGAATTCCTGGCCAAACAGTACCACCTGACGGCGGTTGCCCAGGCCATCCCTAGGGTGGCAGCGAAAATGTTCGGCGTGATTTCCAAGGATGACCGTCCCTGGGACCGCGGTTGCCGCGCCATTCTGCGCTCGGTATTCAAAACTTCCCGACAGCACCACACCCATCGCGGGTTGCACGTAACGCTTTTCGAGCACGTGTTTTCGCGGCGATGGAATGCAAATCTCCTCGCCCACGGTATATCGGGAAAACTGCTGCAGCATTCAGACGCCCGATCCTACACGCTCACGGCGCGAACCGGTGGCTCATTGCCTCGTTAGTTGGTCCGCTCCTCCGTCAGCTCGTGCCGGCACCGGGACTATTTCCTGCGCAAGAAAACCGGCGTCGCCCGCCTCAAAGCAAAGCAAACGCATATAGTCGTTCTGCGAGCCGACCAAGCCGAATCCGGTGCCGCTTCGCACCAAGGAACGCGCCTTAGGCTGTGGCCGTCTGCGGGAGCGAGGCGGACAAAGGTAGTCGACAATGGCGGCGCCGGTCAGCGTCACCACGCCGCCTTCAGGAAACGCTGAGGCCGACCACCGCGCTCTATCGAGCGCATCAATTAAAGAGGCCGCGCCGACAACCTGCGCGATCGAATTCCAGGCACCGGTCTCTAGGGCAACCCTTTCCGGCGCGATACCCTGCAAGGCCGCCTCGGCGCGCATCAACAATTCGAAAATCTTGGTGGCGTGCGTGCGCACGCCCGGCCCGATGTCGGCCCCGACGAGCCGTCCGCGCACCGAGTCCCAACTCGACGGTTCTTGAGGAAACGCGAGTGGTATGCGTCCGAAATATTTATCGAAGGGCTCGATCTCGAACCGATGCCCGGCCATTTCGTGACCAGAGTGCGCGACGAGCGAGCAAACCACCGGATAGGGACCATCCAAGGCATCGATGGCCGCCATCACCCGCGCCTCGAATCGCGGGAAGGCATCGAGCACGGCCGCAATGAACATATCGCCGGTCAGACCGCCGAAAAGATTGAGGTGCAGATCCAACATCGCCTCATTTGAAGTATTTGCGCGGAGACTACTTCAAAGCGAAAGCGGAATTTATGCCTGGATTCCTAAAACCGCGTAGGAATAGTCCTAGGCGGCAGTGGGCCAAGACGGCGATGGGTCAGTGCGACTCCCGCCAATGCGCCTACCGCCACGGCGAGGCCGGCGGCACGGTAAGGCGACTTTTGGACCAGCCGATTCGCCCTTTCCCGCAAGCTTTCCGTGTCGTGACGAATCTCAGCGTTAAGGTCGGCCGCGAGCCATTTCACGACGCTCACCGCCATCAAAAGATTCGCGGTGTTCTTAAGAAGGGTTGCCATGTCCATACGAGGTCAAAGCCTATTGGCGCACGGAAACAGCCGGCCGGAGAATCGGACGGATCTGCACCACATCGGCCAGTCGCGGCGCGCCCGAGAGGGTCTGGCTGTGATTCGCCGCATCGCGCGTATCGCTCAAATTGAAATAGTATTGAAGGTGATGGTGGGTGCGGACGAATAAAAAAAGGCTGCCGCGGGCCGACAAGTGCTTGAGCATGAGCACGATATATCCTTCCTTGCTCATTCAGGTCTGTCGTCCAAGCTGCTAATTCGCTGTAGGACAGGCTGACGGCGCGGCACGGGAGGATCCGCCCTCCTGGCGCAAAAACGCGAGCACCAAGGTTTCTGCCTTTCGGCCGGAAGCTGCCGTCAGCCTGCCGTCAATTTTCTCGTGGATGCTGCCCGATCGCCAGCTATCGAACACGGCGGGATTGATATACGACTTGCGGCACACCGCCGGCGTGTTGCGCAATTCCGCGGCCACTTGCTTGACGACCTCGGTAATCTTCCTCTTGAACGCGAGCTCGCTGGGAGGCTCGGGAAGCGGCGTGCGCGCCAGCAGCGAGATGGCGTGCAAAGTCGCGCCCCAGGTACGGAAATCCTTGGCGGTAAAATCATTACCCATCGCTTCGCGAAGATAATCGTTCACCTGGCCTGAATCGATGGGACAGCGCTGGCCATCATCATTGATGTATTGGAAAAGATGTTGGCCCGGAATCTCCTGGCAGCGGCGTACGATTTTCGCGATGCGCTTATCATCGATCAGAATTTCGTGCTGCACTCCGCCCTTGCCTCGGAAATTGAGCACGGCGCGGCCATCGCGAATGAAGGTGACGTGCCGGTTGCGAAGCGTCGTGAGACCGAAGCTCTTGTTGTCGCGCGCATATTCGGAATTGCCGACCCGGATGCGAGTCGCATCGAGCAAGCTCACCACCACGGCCAGCACCTTCTCGCGCGGCAAGCCAGGCAGCGCCGTGTCGCGTTTCAAAATCCGCCGCAGCTTCGACAGCTGCTCGCCGAAGGCGACCATTCGTTCGAACTTCGCGCTGTCGCGAAGTTCGCGCCATTCTGTGTGATAGCGATATTGTTTGCGCCCGCGTGCGTCGCGGCCGGTTGCCTGCAAATGACCGCGCGGCTTCATGCTGATCCACACGTCTCGATAGGCGGGAGGGATGGCCAGGCTCGCGATGCGTTTCAAATCTTTTTCGGCTTCCAAGCGCCGGTTTTCCGGCGTGACGTAACGAAAGCCCCTGCCGACGCGCAGGCGACGAATACCGGGCTCGGTGTCCGATACATAAATGAGCCCAGCCTCAATGGCCATCTGCGCGGCTTCGGCCGCGCTGCCACTGACTTTGTCACTCTCCTGTGCCGTTTTGAGCGTCATGCGAATGGCTTTTAGCAGGTCACTCGCCGCGAAACTATGGCGGAACGCCGACGCCGTGTAGGACCCCGTGTCTGCATTTGTAATCTGCGACGCAGTTCAAGCGCAGAGTGTGACGCTCTCGGCTAACTGCGCAACCGAGGCACGCAGCAATTTGCGCAAGCCCAATAATCTCTTTATTTACATAACGTTATGCAGTCATCTGGTTTGCGCTTCAATTCCCGCCATCCCGGATCGCGTGACTTGAGCCGCTTCTCCTACGAAGCATCGCGCCCCGCACAACTCGCGCAAGCAGTTTTAGTCGGCAAAGATGCCGCGAATGAAGTCTTCAAATTGCAAAGTTAAGGAGAAGAAAATGAAAGGTACTTTTTTCGCGCTCATGCTGAGCTTGCCGATGATTGCACTTGCGGCAACAAACCCCGACTCGTCCTTTTATAAGAGCGCAGCCGAAGGCGGAATAGCCGAAGTGGACGCCGGCCACCTGGCACAGGACAAGGGCAATAGCCAGCAGGTAAAGGATTTCGGCGCCATGATGGTGAAGGATCATTCGGCTGCCAACGAGAAGCTGCAAGCTCTCGCTTCATCGAAGAGCATCACCCTGCCGACTTCGGCGAGCGTGGGTCAAATGGCCAGCAAGGCCAAGCTCGACGTCCTATCGGGAAATGCGTTTGACAAGTCTTACGTCAAGGGGCAGATAAGCGCCCACCGCCAGACCGTTGCCTTGTTTCGCAAGGAAATCAGTGCAGGGCAAGACACCGACGCCAAGGCATTTGCCAGCGCGACCTTGCCGACTGTGAGAGCGCATCTAAAGGCGATCACTGCGATCGCTGCCGATATGGGTATCAAGACTAAATGATCCAAAGATCAGCACTGCCGCGTCTCGTGGCCAGTGCGCCTACCTGGTACGCCCACGCGCAGTGACGTGGGCTAATCCAATTTCTCGTTTGCCGATGTCCGTCAATCTCAGGCCGCGCCCCTCCATGTCTTGCGTCATCCACTTCCTGCTCAACGCAAGTTTGAGCAGTGCCGCGCCCAAGGCTCCGCCGATGTGCGGGCGACGTTCGCTCCAATCCAGGCAGGCATAGGCAAAACGGCGGCGCATCAGTCGCAGGGCATCGACATCGACGCCGAGCCGGCTCAATCCTTCCGTGCCCGCACCGGTCAACTCATAAAGATTCTCGCCGGGCGCGGCGCGCTGCAGCCAGCCCAATTCCTGCATTCGATCGTGAAGTGTGACGGCGACCTCCCCGGCCATGTGGTCGTAGCAGGTACGGGCTGCGCGCAACCGGCTGGGTGTATTGGGCACGAACCCTGCGGCGCTGCCCCCTGCCACCACGCTCAAGGCCTCGAGCGCATGCGCCACATTCGCGTCCTTCAGGCTGTAGTACCGATGCTTGCCTTGCGCGTATACCTTGACCAGTTGATAGTCCTTGAGACGCGCCAGATGCGCGCTCGCGGTTGAAGCACAGACTTCCGCGACGATTCCCAGCTCCGTGCTGGTGCGCGCGTGACCGTCCAGCAAGCAATACAGCATGCGGGCGCGCGCGGGCTCGCCGATCGAAGCGGCAATTCCGGATATTTGTGCGTCCAAATGTTCGACATCCATACTTTCATGCTAAGCGAAGTATTGATGTCGCGCAAGCGTAGGCGCAGTCCCACGGCATTTGAGGGGGCCCTGCTCTACATTTGCGCCTCCGGCGACCGTATGGTTCAGACGTTACAAATGGGCGGAAAGCTCGGCGCTATCCAAACTACATAAGGAAACTCCCCATGCTTCATTATGCCGTCGTGTTCTTGGTCATTGCCTTGATTGCTGCTGTGTTCGGCTTCGGCGGAATCGCCGCGGGCGCCGCAGGCATCGCAAAAATTCTATTCGTGGTTTTTCTGATCGGCGCGATCGTAACCTTCTTGATGAATGGCCGATCACGGATCTAGCAGTCCCCGGGGAGCGGCGCGGAAACGCGCCGCCGCCTCACCGTAAATTCATCGCCCTATCGCCCTACCCTCAACTCATCGCCGCGCCTCGCATCCCCCTGCTTTAGGGCGAAGCTCATCACTTCCTCTGCCATCAGATCGAGCACTTGCGCCACTCGCGGCACCAGGCATTTTCCATCGTCGTCAAACACGCTTTCAGCCGAATTGATGGCGGCGCCCAGCGGCGTCGGCCAGCCTCGCAGCGCATGTACGATATCGCGCAAGGCGCTCAAGGTATTGATGGCGCCGGGCCATCCGCCGGCCGTGGCGATACATCCCACCGCCCGTCCGCTGAAGTAGGGGCGCGCATCGGTGCGCAAATCTTCCGCATAGTCCAAAGCGTTCTTCACCAAGCCCGAAATGCTGCCGTGATATCCGGGCGAGCCAATGATAATGCCGTCTGCAAGTGCCAGCTCCGCCACCAAGAGCCGTGCGCCCGCACCCCGCTCGGGATTCTCCGGTTGATACAGTGGCAACTGCAGCAGGGGACCGCTGATCAGTTTGATTCGAGCGCCGATTCGTTGTGAGACGCTCAATACGTGGCGCATCGCCCACTCCGTGGACGAATTGGGACGAAGCGTTCCGCCGACGGCAACGATATAAGGCGAGGTCACGGCAATAATCCTACACGATTCAGCGTGCCGGTTTCGCGGCGCGCGCGCCGAACGGCGGCTTGGCGAACCAGATGACGGGAATCAGCGCCAGGAAAATCAAGCCCATCAAATTAAATACATCGTTTACGCCCAAGGTCGATGCTTGGCTGGAAATGACTTGATTCACGAATTCCGAGGCGCCGGCGCCGTTGACGTGGTGCGCGCCGAGCTGCGCTTGGTACAAAGACCAAGAGTGGGAAGAATTGTTGATGTGCTCGGTCAGAACGGCATGGTGATAGTCGCTGCGCCGGTTCCAGATCCACACGGTGATGGCAGTAGAAAAACTGCCGGCCATCGTACGCGTGAAGTTACTCACTCCGGAAGCGGAGGCCAGCTCGTTCGAAGTAACGCCGGACATAAGGATTTGATTCAATGGCAGGAAGAAAAATGCCATTCCCAAGCCTTGTACGAATCGTGGCGTGGCGAATTGAAAGAAACTGGCGCTGTCATTCAACGTCGCGGTCCAAAAGATCGAGAAACCGAAGATGCAGAACGCGAAACTGGAGGCAAGACGCAGATTCAGCCGCATCATATTGCGGCCGACGATGGGCGCAATGACGAGGCCCAAAAGCCCTACCGGCGCAACCGCCAATCCGGCCCAGGTGGCGGTATAACCCACCGTTGTTTGCAGCCACAAAGGAAAAACGATGTTGATGCCGGAAAATGCAAAGAAAGCGAGGGCCAGGGTGCCTGTGCCGACGCGAAAATTGCGCTTTGCAAACAAGTGCAGATCCACCACCGGATGCTTGTCAGTCAGTTCCCATGGTATGAAAAACGCCACCGCAACGCTGGCAGTAACGGCAGCGCTCAGAATCACCGGCGAGTTGAACCAATCCTTCTCGTTGCCGTTGTCCAGCATGAATTGCAGACTGCCGACGCCGATCACCAGCAGCGCGAGACCGACGACGTCAATCGGCAGTTTTACTATGTTCGACTCGCGGTGACGCAGAAGCGACCAGCTCGCGATTGCCGAGAACGCGCCCACCGGCAGATTGATATAAAACAGCCAGGGCCAGGAAAAATTATCGGTAATCCAACCGCCGATGATGGGGCCAAAAATCGGGGCGATCATGATCACCATCGACCAAAGCCCGAGCGCCATGCCGCGCTTCTCGATGGGATAGTTGCGCAGCAAAATCGCCTGCGCGACCGACATCATGGGGCCCGACACAAAGCCTTGCACCAGACGCGCTCCCACCAGCATCGGCAGGCTGTCGGCAACGCCGCACACAGCCGAGAAAACCATGAATAAGACAATCGAGGTGACAAAGGTTCTGACTTCACCGAAGCGCCGGGCGATCCAGCCGGAGAGCGGCTGCATGATGGCGGCGGCCAGCATGTAGGAACTCACCGCCCAAGTCCCCTCCGACGGCGTGACGCCGAGACTCCCGGAAATCGAGGGCACGGAGACATTGACGATGGTCATGTCAAGGATCTCCATGAACGAGGCCGTGGCGATCGCGACGGTAAGAAAGAACAACTTACCGCCGTGCAAGGGAGGGTATTCGCCGGCGACGGCCGGCTGCGGGATATCAGCCATGGGCGAGCCTTGCGCTAGCGACCCTTGCGCTAGTGTTCGGTGCCTAGGTTTCGCCGCACGACGGCGTCGGCTTCGGCATTGGCTTTCTCAAGATCCTGCGTATACACCTGCGTATCTCCCACCGGCTTGTCGCTGGCCTGCATCGCTAAGACCGGGCCCTCGCGCGAGGTCGTATCAACCGTCACCGTGGCGGAAAGTCCGACCCGCAGCGGCGATTTGATCAGGTCGTTGTCGTCAATGAGGATTCGCACCGGTACGCGCTGAACCACCTTGATCCAGTTGCCCGACGCATTTTGCGGCGGCAGCAGCGAAAACGCCGCGCCCGTTCCCGCCGACATTCCCTCTACGTGACCGTGAAAAATAAACGAGCCGCCATATAGATCGCTGCGCACCTCGGTCTTCTGGCCGATGCGCAGGTTGCGCAATTGCACCTCTTTGAAGTTTGCATCGACCCATAGCGCGTGCAGCGGGATCACCGTCATGAGCGCTTCCCCTGCCTGGATGTGCTGTCCCAATTGCACGCTGCGCTCGGCGACGTAGCCTGAGACCGGTGCAACGACCGCATTGCGCTGCGCGGCGATCCACGCGTCGCGATACGCGTCTTTGGCCTGCAGAACCGTCGGATTGCTCTCCACGGGGGTGCCGTCGACGAGTGCATGCGCCGACAACGATTGGCGTTCGGCCTGCGCCAACGCAGCGCGCGCCAAGTGCACACTCTCCTCCGCGTGCCGCACTTCTTCGCCGGCGATGGCCTGGTCGGCCACCAGCGGCTCGCGCTTTGCCAGGTCAATTTGCGCACGGGAGAGTTCCAGCTTGCGCGTTTCTATTTCCGAGTCATATTGCCCCGCCGTAGCCTTTTGCTGGCGAACCTGCCGCACCGCCGAACCCAACGCGCTGGCCGCGCGGCTCAAGGCGGTTTGTGCATCAGTCGGATCGAGCTTCACCAATACTTGTCCGGCATTGACGAGTTGGGTGTCGTCGGCCAATACCGCAACGACGGTGCCCGAAACCTGCGCCGAAATCACCACCCGGTTGCCATTGATGTAGGCATCGTCGGTTTTTTCGCGCTTGTCGAGCACCAGCACCCAGTACGTCGCCCACAAGACGCCGATGACGATGAAAATCACCGCGATGAGCAGCAGAATCCTGCGCCGTTTGCCGTTGGGAGGAGTCGTTGCCGGTGCGTCTATGTTTGCGTTCATGGTGCCGTTGTCGTTGAAGAGGAACTCGCGAGCTTTTGCGGGCTCTCGTAACCGCCGCCAAGTGCGCGCTGTAGAGCGATATCCGCCGAGAGCGCCGCGGAATCGAGTTGCAGCAGGCCGTCGCGCTGGTCGATCCAGGACTCGGTCGCCATCAATTCGCTGCGCGAGTCGTTCAAGCCCTGCCGCACGCGGGCAGCCGCGGCCTTTTTCATGCGCAACGTCGCTTCGACTTGTTTCGCACGCTGCGTGCGCTGGGCTTCGATCTGGGCACGGGTCGTGGCTTGCGTGGCCACCTCGCGCGCGGCGCTGATGACGGTATCCTGATAGTTGGACACTGCCGAGTCGATCGCGGCCTGCGCGCCGCCGTAGCGTGCCTTGAGCCTGCCCGCATCGAATATCGGCAAATGAATTGCCGCGGTGACCTGCGGCACCCGGCTGCCGTACTCGAGCAGCTTGCCTATATCAATACTGGAAACACCGAGCAGCGCATTGACGCTGACGTCCGGAAAGAAATCGGCGCGCGCGGAAGCCAAGCTCCTTTCGGCCGCCTCCACCCGCCAGCGGCTTGCGGTGATATCCGCTCGCCGTGCAATCAAGTCGATTTTCACGTTGTCCGGCAAGGCGCCGGGAAATGCGGGCAAGGGCTTCGTCGATAAGGGCGGCAGATCGCTGACGGGGCGCCCGACCAGGGCCGCCAACTCCACCACGCGCAGTTTCGCGGAACCTTCCAACATCGCAATCTGCTCGCGCGCCGCGGCCACCGCGAGGTCTGAGCTGTTCAGTTCATCCGCGGAGTCCAAATCCGCACGCACGCGCGCCCCGCTCACCTTGGCCTGCAACTCGACGGCGAGTTCCTTCTCCCTGGCAAGCGACAGACGATTTTGGTCGGATTGCCAGCCAAAATAGGCATCGGCAATGGAACTGGCCAGCATCAGCGCAGCGGCGCTGCGATCCGCCTGCGCGGCATGCGCTTGGTCCATCGCCGCCTCCACGGAGTTTCGTTGCTTACCCCACCAATCGAAGGTATAGCTGGCCTGCAACCCTAGGTCGTACTGGTCGTACCAGGTGAATCCCAGGAGTTGCGGCGGGAACATGCCGTTGTCGCTGAGCCGCTGCCGGTTCGCATCGGCGTTGGCCTGCAGATGAGCGCCGGACTCCGCTGCGGCAAGGCGAACCGATTGGCGCGCAGAGTCATAGCGCGCGTGCGCATTCGCCAAACTCGGTGAGTTGGCGCCGCCGAGTTCAATCAATTGATCCAAGGTGGAATCCTGGTAGCGCTTCCACCAATCTTGCGCGGGCCAATCCGCGCCGCCGGGTATCTCGATCCCATCGAGCGGCGCGGCGTCGGACAATTGAACGGCCTTGTGCTTCGCCGGCAATCCGGCGCAGCCCGCGAGCACTGCGATGAGTCCGGCGACCGCGGCCCGATGCGCCCTCATGGCGCCGTCACTGCAAGGGGTGGCGTGCTGAGTTGATCCAATTCGGCCGCCAGCCTCTTGAGCTGATCAGCCAATTGGCGTTGTTCTGCTTCCGGAAAATCCTTCAGCATCCTGCGCAGGGGCTGATGCAACTTCGGCAGCAGCTGTCGAACGAATTCCTCCCCCTCTTCCGTGATGCGCAACACCATGCGCCGGCGATCGTGAACGCTCGAGACGCGCGTGATGAGACCGCGGGCCACCAGCGCATCGCTGATGCGCGACATATTGGCGGGACTTTGCGAAGTGCGCGCGCACAAATCGCTGGGATGTGCGACGCCCTCCGGTTGCGAGAATAGCGTCGTCAGAACGCGAAACTCCGCTTCGGCCAGGCCGAAGGGCTTCATCTGCTGTTCAAATCTTGCTGCCATTTCGCGGCCGATGTGCAACACGAGCCGGCATAGCAAAATCCCGCTCACCGGCAGATCGGGCATGCGCTGCTTCAGGTTCTGAAGATTGGCCTCCATCAACTCGATCTGGATTGGGGTATTATTCATTTGCAATCTAACTATTTAATAGAATATATTTTATCAAGTGAATATATAATCCGCAATTATTCTCCTTGCAATTAAAAACGACACGTGTCATTTTCCCCGGATGATTGATACCCAACTGCCTCAGACCGTGATATCCAAGCGGGGAAGGCCTCGTCGAGGGACTCAAATCGCGCGAACCGCCGCCCTGATCAATGCTGCGACGCGCGTGTTCCTGCGCGAAGGCTACGGGCTGGCAAGCATCGACAAAGTGGCCGCCGAGGCCGGCGTTTCGACCCGAACCATCTACGAGCGCTATAAAAACAAAGCCGACCTTCTGGGCGCGGTGATCAGCCGGCTGGTCGATCGGATGTCCGCGGTTCTGGCGACCGCGGAACTGAACCGGCTCGAACCGCGTGCGGCCCTCGCGCTCATCGCGGAGACCATCGTCAGCCGTGCGCGCGACCCGGATGCCGCGGCGCTGTTTCGCATCGTCGCCACCGAAGCCCACCGTTTCCCGGAGCTCGCGGCAAAAATGCGCGAGAACAACAAGCAATGCGTCGACAATACGGTCGCAAACTATCTTCGCGCGCAAGTCGCGTGCGGAGCACTGACGCTTGCCGATCCGGATCGTGCGGCAACGCTGTTTCTGCAAATGATTTGCGCCGAGCTGCATGAAAGTCTACTGTTCGGCGGCGAGGCCGCGGTGGCCCGGCTCGATTGCAAAGCGCACGTTGCGCATGTGATCGATATTTTTTTGCTCGGCGCGACCCCCCGTAAATGATTCGCCAGACTCACATCGCATGGAGCGCTGCTCTGGCCTGTCTCATGACCGCCTGCGCGGTCGGACCCAATTTCAAGACGCCGGATGTGCCCCGAACCGCCGGCTTCACGCCGCCGGGCGAGATTCCCGCTCAGCTCGGGGCAACCGCCTCCCCCGACCCGGCGCAACATTTTGTCGAAGGTCTCGACATCCCGGGCCAATGGTGGACGCTGTTCGAATCGCCCGCGCTCAATGATTTGATCGAGCGCGCGCTCAATAACAGCCCAACGCTCGAGGCCGCGACGGCAGCATTGCGCCAGGCCAACGAAACGCTTGCGGCCGAACGAGGCAGCTACTATCCCAGCGCGTCCGGGTCCGTCGGGGTGCAGCGGCAAAAGGTTCCGGGGGCAGCACTGGGCTTGCCGCAGGACCCATCCATCATCTACACGCTCAACAATGCGACCTTGAATGTCTCCTACACTTTGGATGCATTCGGCGGCATCCGGCGTCAGGTCGAATCGCTCGGCGCTCAAGCCGAGTACGAACGCTATGCTCTGGAGGCCGCGTACCTGAGCCTGACGGCCAATTTGGTCACTGCCGCAATCACTGAAGCTTCGTTACGGGCGCAGCTTGCCGCCACCCAAGACATCGCAGACTCGCAGCGACAGCAGCTTGACATCACGCAGCGCCGCTTCAACGCGGGTGGCGCATCGCGCGCGGATATTCTGCAGCAACAAGCAGTTTTACAGAGCACCCTTGCGACCCTGCCCGCGCTGCGCACGCAGCTGGCGCAGCAGAGGAATCTCTTGGCCGCCTACGCCGGAACGCTGCCGGCGGACTACGCGGGCCCGGAATTCACGCTCGATGCACTGACCTTGCCGGTCGAACTGCCGTTAAGCGTGCCGTCGAACTTCGTTGAGCAGAGACCCGACGTGCGCGAATATACCGAGTTGCTGCATGAGGCCACGGCGCAAATTGGAGTGGCGACGGCGAACATGCTGCCGCAGATCACCTTGACGGGCAGCTACGGCGGAGAAGCGACGAGTTTTTCGAATGTATTCTCCCCCGCGTCGGTGATCTGGAGCCTGGCGGCCTCGGCCACCCAACCGTTATTCAAAGGTGGGCAGCTGCTGCATCAACGGCGCGCTGCCGTGGCAGCGGCGCAGCAAGCAGCCGCCAACTATCGCGCCACGGTCATCACGGCATTTCAAAATGTATCCGATACTTTGTATGCGCTCAGAGGCGACGCCGAGACCCTCGAAGCGCAGGCGCTCGCAGAAAGCACCGCGGCGCAAAGCTTGAAGTTGGTCCAGGTCCAGTACAAGAGCGGTGCGGCCAGCTACCTGCAGGTCTTGAGCGCGGAACAGACCTACCAAACGGCCGCCGTGGCGCTCGTCAAGGCCAAGGCGCAGCGCTACGCCGATACGGCCGCCTTATTTCAAGCACTCGGCGGCGGTTGGTGGAATCGCAATGACGTCGCTGCCAACACAACGCGCAAGGAGCCCCTGTGAGTTCAACGGATACCGCCCCGCCCAAGGCGATGATCAAGCCGATCGTGATCATGGTGATCGCGGTCGCGCTGATACTGGGTACAATTTTCGGCATGCAGCGATTTTTCGGCGGCATGTTCAAGAAGAATATGGCCGCGGCGGCGGCGGCGCCGCAAACTGTCTCCACCATTGAGGCGGCCACTTCGGCGTGGCGGCCTTTTATCCAGTCGACCGGAACATTGCGTGCAGTCAGAGGAGCGGACCTGTCCGCGCAGGCCTCCGGCGTGGTCGATGAAATCGCCTTCGATTCGGGCAATGAAGTGCCTTTGGGCAAAGTATTGTTGCGGCTCAAGCCGAACGATGACTATGCCAAATTGCAGCAGCTGCAAGCAGCCGCAGAACTCGCGGATCAGACTTACAAGCGCGATCAGGAGCAATTTGCGGCGCAGGCCATCAGCCAGGCCAATATCGATACCGACGTCTCGACATTGAAGTCGGCGCGTGCGCAAGTGGCCGCGCAGCAGGCGCTGATCGAAGAGAAAATAGTCAAAGCGCCCTTTGCGGGTCGGCTGGGCATTCGACAAGTCGATATCGGCCAGTATCTTACCTCCGGCACCACCGTAGTGACCTTGCAGGCGCTCGATCCAATCCTGGTTGACTTCTATGTGCCGCAGCAGGCCCTCGCGCAAATGAAGATCGGACAACCGGTGTCGGCAACCGTCGATACCTACGCGCAAGAGGCCTTTAGCGGGGCAATTGAGGCGATCAACTCCAAGGTCGATCCCAGCAGCCGCAATGTCCAAGTTCGCGCCAACCTGCACAATCCGGATAAACGCCTGGTGCCCGGCATGTTCGCCAACGTGCGTATCCAGTACGGCGAGAAAAACGACCAAATCACGCTGCCGCAGACGGTCGTGACTTATAACCCCTTCGGCGACACCGTGTTTGTGGTGGAGAAAAACGCCGCCGATGACAAGGGCAATTCGCACTTGACGGTTCAGCAACGCTTCGTGAAGTTGGGCGCCACGCGCGGCGATCAGGTTGCGGTATTGAGCGGCGTCAAGGCAGGCGAGATCGTGGTGAGCGCGGGTCAAATGAAGTTGCGCAACGGCGTGGCGGTCGCCATCAATAATGATGTGGTGCCCACCAACAGTCCCAATCCGAATCCGCCCAATGAATAGGATTTTAGGCGTCCCGTGAAATTTACCGACCTATTCATTCGACGTCCGGTGTTGGCGTCCGTCGTCAGTCTCGCCATTCTGGTGCTGGGTCTGCGATCCTTTACGTCTCTGCAAGTGCTCGCCTACCCGAAGACTGAAAACGGCATCGTCACCATATCAACGGCCTATCCTGGTGCGGACCCCGAGTCCATCGCCGGCTTTATTACGACGCCGATCGAGACGGCTGTCGCGCAGGCGAACGGCATCGACTACATGACATCCGTCAGTCAAAGCGGTGCCAGCACAATTACCGTCAATCTTCGCCAGAATTACGACACCTCCAAAGCGGCGAGCGAAATCAACATCAAGGTCAATTCGATCTTGAACCAACTGCCGACCGGCGCGCTCCAGCCGACCATCACCGTCAAGGTCGGACAGACGACCGATGCCATGTACATCGGCTTTCGCAGCGAGAGCCTCGCTTCGAACCAAATCACCGACTACTTGACGCGGGTAGTCGTTCCGCAATTGCAGGCCGTCGCCGGCGTGCAAACGGCCGAACTGATCGGCAACCAAACCTTTTCGCTGCGCGCCTGGTTGGATCCAAAGAAACTCGCCTCCTATGGCATGACCGCGACCGACGTCTACGCGGCCCTGGGAAATAACGACTACATATCAGCGGTCGGCAACACCAAAGGCGAAATGGTGCAGGTGACACTGACCTCCACCAGCAATCTGCACTCGTTGGAAGAATTCCAGAATCTCATCGTCAAGCAAATCAACGGCAGCAACATCCGCCTGAGCGATGTGGCCGAAGTGACCCTGGGCGCCGACAGCTACGAAGCAAAAGTGCGGTTCGACGGCAAGAACGGAGTGTTCGTCGGCATCCAAATCGCCACGACCGCGAATCTTCTTACCGTCATCCAGGGCGTCCGGACGGTACTCCCGGACATAAAGTCGCAATTGCCGCAAGGCTTGGAGGTCGACGTCGCCTACGATTCGACCAAGTTCGTGAATGCTTCCATTCACGAAGTGGCCGTGACGCTCATCGAAGCATTGATCATAGTGATGTGCGTCATTTTCGCGTTCTTGGGATCGCCGCGCTCGGTGCTGATTCCCGTGGTCGCCATTCCGCTTTCCTTGGTGGGCACGCTCGCCATCATGCTTGCGCTCGGTTTCTCCATCAATTTGCTCACACTGCTGGCGTTGGTCCTGGCCATTGGACTGGTTGTCGACGATGCCATCATCGTGGTCGAGAATGTGAATCGGCACTTGGAAGATGGAACTCCACCAGTTGCTGCGGCGATGCAGGCCGCCCGCGAGCTGGCCAGCCCCATCGTTGCCATGACCGTGGTGCTGTTGGCTGTCTACATTCCAATCGGGTTTCAGGGCGGCCTGACCGGCGCGCTCTTTACGGAATTCGCCTTTACCCTGGCGGGCGCGGTGACTGTTTCCGCGATCATCGCCCTGACGCTTTCGCCCATGATGTGCTCGCGCTTGCTGCACGCGCAGCGTGCGGATCAGCAAAATTGGGAATCGCGCGTCATCAAGTTCATCGACACGCGCTTCGAGCGGATCCGCAGCGGCTACCAGCGCCGCCTGGAACGCAGCCTGCGCTATACGCCGGTCACCGCGCTGTTCGTTGTCGTCATCATGGTCAGCATCTTTCTCTTGTATCGCAGTGCGCGCAGTGAGCTCGCACCGCAGGAGGATCAAGGATTCGTGCTGGCTCAGCCCACCTACGCTCCCGAGGCGACCCTTCAGCGTAAGATCCTCTACGGTGACCAAGTCTACAACGTGGTCAAATCAATGGACGGCGTCGTGTCGGTGTTCCAAATCGATGCGCCCGGCCAATCGATCATCGGTGTGCCGCTGGTCCCGCGCGACCAGCGCAAGCTCGGAGCGACCGAGATCCAAAATATCTTGCAACAAAAGCTCAACAAATTACCCGCCCAGAGATTTGCGGTCTTTCAACAACCCTCCCTGCCCGGCGCATTTGGCTTGCCGATACAGTTTGCCATCAAGACCACCGAGCCCGCGGCGCGGCTCAATGACGTGTCGCGCGCCTTTCTCGATACGGTCGTAAAAAGCGGCATGTTCATGTTCATCGACACCGACTTGAAGATCGACGCGCCGCAATCGGTGATCGAAATCGATCGCGACAAGACGGCGCAACTGGGTTTGACCATGAGCCAGGTCGGCGCTTCGCTCGGCAGTCTGTTGGGCGGCGGTTACGTCAACTACTTCAGCATGCAGACTCGATCCTACAAAGTCATTCCGCAAGTCGAGCGAATCTCACGCCTCAACGCTGATCAGCTGCTCGATTATCCCATCGCCACGATCAACAACATTCCCGTGCCGCTGTCGACGATTGCGACCATCCGCCCTGAAACGGTGCCCGAAACCCTGAATCACTTTCAGCAGCTCAACGCGGCCACGTTGGCCGGCGTGCCGGCCCCGGGTGTATCGCAGGCGGAAGCGCTGAACTACCTACGGGACTTGGCAACACGCACCTTGCCGCAAGGCTACTCGGTCGATTACGGCGGCCAACTGCGCCAGTATCTGGCCGAATCCGGCGGCGTGATGGCCACCTTTGGCTTCGCCATCATCATCGTTTTTCTGGCACTCGCCGCGCTATTCGAGAGCTTCCGCGATCCTCTGGTGATTCTGATCTCCGTCCCGCTGTCGATTGCGGGCGCGATGCTCTTCATCGCCCTCGGCATTCACGGCGCCACATTGAACATCTACACGCAAGTTGGCCTGGTAACGCTCATCGGCTTGATCAGCAAGCACGGCATCCTAATCGTGGAAGTCGCGAATGAGGAGCAGCACAGCGGCAAAACCAAAGCCGCGGCCATCGTGGCGGCGGCATCCGTGCGGCTTCGACCCATTCTAATGACAACGGCGGCAATGGTCTTAGGTGTGCTGCCGCTGGTTTTCGCAAGCGGTGCGGGCGCTGCGTCTCGCTTTGCGATCGGCTTGGTAATCTCGACGGGTCTGGCCATCGGCACACTGTTCACCCTGTTCGTCGTTCCGGGGGTCTACATGCTCATCGGCGCCGACCATTCGGCTCACAACCCTGAGGAAGCAGCAGATTTCTCGACAGCTCCCACACAAACCTAATCTAATTCAACAAGATAGAATTGACTTGTTATTGCGTTTCTAGAAAAAACCTGCGAAGCGTGTTTCGAACCCGATGTAGACGCAATTCAAATGTCTGACAAAATCCGCGTTGCGTTTCCGTGATTGTCTTGTATATTCCAGTCGCAGAGTCTTGATTTAACAAGACTCCCCGCGAGGCAGCAGCCTCGAAACCACTTTAGGTTTACGTCTTTATTCACGGTGGGGTTTTATGATCACTGCTTGGGAATGTTTCCACTTTGCCACTCTGGAATTGGTGCGCTCGACACCGATCAAGCAGCGCTTGGTCTGCGCTTACCGCCGATTTCTTGTCTCACTGCCGCCCGATGAAGTCCCAGTAGAAGTTCGCGAGTCGTACAGCCAGGTGATGCGCAATCTCTGTGGAGTTGCGCCTTTGCGCGGCGAGGACGCCGTGGCCGCTTCGGTGCGCAAGATGTCGAACCAGGAAGCCGACGAGTGCGCCGCGCAGATCGTCGAGATTTTCGGTCTCATGTGCAAAAATCAGCACGCCGCGACACGTACAAGTACGGTCGTGCAGTTGCACTCCGTTGATCGCCCCGCCGACGAATTCCCCGCCCCGGCCCTCATCGCCTCCAACTAGGGAGGAAGGCTAAGCAGAGTCAAGGCGCGAAGGCCGCAGTGCCTTGACTCTGCTTAGCCTTCCTCGGTAGCTTCGAGGCCCTGCTCTCCCGCGCCTCGAAGCTACCCCTCCCGCCAGCCATCCTCGCCGGTCAATCAAGCTTGAAATCGATCGAGTCCCAGCGCGTCGTTTCTTGATGGCGCGCCTGGCGGCGCAGGGCGTCGATCAAATTGCGTTCGTTCCAGGCGCTCACTTCGTCAGCGAGATCCTTTATGGCCTTGGGCAGTGGTTCCGTGGAACCAAAATTTTCCATGGCGACGACGGGCTTGTCGGCCGCCTTGGCGAAATTCAGCTGAAATAAAACCAGCTCGGGCGCCGTTCGATAGACAGCCGGTAGGACAACGACTACCTCGCAGGGTGCGATTTGCCGGCGCAGATCCTCGCGCTGCGATTCCTTGTCGATCGGCTGCTTGGCTTGAGGTTGGCTGGTGTTGAAATAGTAAAAAGTACCGGATGCTTCGAGGTACTCGAAGACTCGCGTGTAGTCGTCATTTTCCAGCCATGCGTGGGTGACGAACAGGCGGATAGGATTGGCCGACATGAAGGTAGTGTAACGTGACGATGGGCATGCGCGAAGCATCGCCCGCCAGATACAATGGCTGGTGCGATTGCTGATTTACAATATACGTTATGCCACCGGGACCGGGCCCGCCTTCCACCTTCCCGTGCCCGGCGCCGGCTACCTTCGCTCCAGCCGGCAGGTGCTGTCGCGCATTACGGACTTCATCAAGGAACAGGACCCAGACGTGGTCGGTCTCATCGAAGTGGATATCGGCTCCATCCGTACCGGAATGGTCAATCAGGCGGATTTTATTGCGCGCTCCCTGGGCCACTACTCGACTTATGAGTGCAAATACGGCGTCGAGTCGGTCAATCACCTCGTGCCGATCGTGCGCAAGCAGGCCAACGCATTTCTGGCCGCGCCGCGGGTTCGCGGCGAGCGATTCCACTATTTCGATACGGGCATAAAACGCCTCATCATCGAGTTGGAACTCGATGACATCGCGATATTCCTGGTGCACTTGTCCTTGAAGTTCAGGCACCGCCAATACCAACTGCGCTACCTCTACGACCTGGTGCGCAAGACCGCCAAGCCGGTGATCGTTGCCGGAGACTTCAATACCTATTGGGGCGATCATGAAATCTATTTGTTCACGCAGGCCGCGGGCCTGCGCAGCGCCAATACCGAGGGCCTGTTTTCCTATCCCAGCCGCAGTCCCCGCAAGGAATTGGATTTCATTTTGCATAGCGCGCAAATTCAAGTGAATCGCTTCGAAATACCGGATGTGCAGTTCTCGGATCATCTGCCGTTGGTCTGCGACTTCACGATTCTCGGTTCAGCACTGCAAGCCGCATGAGCAACTGGACCCTGCAGGTCGACGCCGACCGGGTTGCCTGGCTTACGGTCGATATGACCGGCAGCTCTGCCAATGTCTTATCCGGCGACATGGTGCGTGAGCTGGCAGCGAAGCTCACGGAAATCGCTGCGCTGCGTCCGGTCGGAACAATCGTGCAATCGGGCAAGGCGAGCGGATTCATCGCCGGCGCCGACATCAAGGAATTCGTGCAGATCCGTTCGCCCGCCGAAGGCTACGCACTGGTGCGCGCCGGCCAGTCGGTCATGCAACAGCTTGCGGATCTGCCTTGTCCGAGCGTGGCCGCGATTCGCGGCTTTGCCCTAGGGGGAGGATTGGAATTGGCTTTGGCCTGCACCTACCGGGTCGGCGCCGATGATGCTGCGTTGTCGTTGGGTCTGCCGGAGGTCCTGCTCGGCATCCATCCGGGATTTGGCGGCACAGTCCGCAGCGTGCAGCTGATCGGCGTGCGGCCGTCTCTGGAGCTGATGCTCAAAGGCCGGCCATTTCGCGCCGCGCGGGCGCTCGGTGTTGGACTGCTGGATGAACTGGCACCGCCCGCGGAGCTCGCGGCGCGTGCCAAATCGCTGCTGCTGCGGCGCCCGCCGAAGAAGACACCCCCCTTCATTGACCGGCTCATGAACTTGAGCCCGGCGCGGCCCTGGGTGGCCAAGCAGGCCATCGCGACCTTGAGGCGCAGCGTTCGGCGCGAGCACTATCCCGCTCCCTATTCCATCGTGGATCTCTGGCAGCGCTATGGCGCAACCGGCGGCGCCGCTTACGAGGCTGAGGCGCGTTCGATCAGCGAATTGATGTGCTCGCCTGCATCGCGCAACCTGGTGCGCGTTTTTCTGCTGCAGGATCGGCTGAAAGGATTGGGAGGCGATTCGACCGCCACTTTCAAGCATGTCCATGTCGTCGGCGCCGGGGTCATGGGCGGCGATATCGCGGCCTGGTCGGCTTTTCGCGGCATGACGGTCACTCTGCAGGATCGCAGCGAAGAATTGATTGCGCCTGCCTTGGCGCGCGCCAAGACGTTTTTTGAAAAGCGCCTAAAAGATCCGGCGGCTGCAGCAGCTGCGGTTTCGCGCCTCAAGATGGACGTAAAGGGCGATGGCGTTGCCGATGCCGACGTCGTCATCGAAGCCATATTCGAAAACGTTGCCGCGAAGCAGGCGCTGTATGCGGAACTGGAGCCCAAGCTCAAGGTCTCGGCAATCCTGGCAACCAACACTTCGAGCATCAAAATCGAGACCTTGTGCCAAAATCTCGCCGATCCCAGCCGGCTGGTGGGCATCCACTTTTTCAATCCCGTGGCCCAGCTGCAGCTCGTGGAAGTAGTGCAAGGGGCAAGCAGCCGCGCACAAGTGATCACCGACGCCCTCAAGTTCACCCGCAAGCTCGATAAGCTGCCGCTGCCGTGCAAGAGCGCGCCGGGATTCGTCGTGAACCGCATTCTCACGCCGTACGTCAACGAGGCTTTGTTCGCGCTCGAGGCGGGCATACCGGCAGAAGTCATCGACCGTGCCGCTGTGCGATTCGGCATGCCGATGGGACCGATCGAACTGACAGACGTGGTCGGATTGGACGTTTCGCTCAACGTCGGCCGGGTCTTGAGTGCTGCCTTTCAGCGCGAAATTCCACAGATTTTGATCAAGCTGGTGGAGCAGAAAAAACTCGGCCGCAAGAGCGGCGAAGGCTTCTACCGCTGGCAGGACGGAAAGGCGCAAAAGAATGCAGCCGAGAACGTCGCCGCACCCGCGGACCTGGAGGATCGGCTGATCCTGCCGATGCTCAATGAATCGGTTGCCGTCCTTCGCGAAGCGACCGTGCAGGACGCCGACTTGCTCGACGCCGGCGCCGTCTTTGCGACCGGATTTGCGCCTTTTCGCGGCGGCCCGCTGCAATACGCCAGGGAACGCGGCGTCGCGGAGGTTGTAAAACGTTTGAACGAGCTTGCGGATCGCTACGGCGAGCGCTTCAGCCCGGATGAGGGCTGGAGCCTAATTACCGCCTGATACCCGTCGGACGTGAATTGACACTCTTCCGATGTGAACCACTGCTGGCGTGTGCCAACGCCGCGTATGGTAGCATTCGCAGGCAAAATCATAGGGTTGAAAGCTTAGGGGCGAAAGAATTTTTCGATGGACGAGCGACCAGTAGACCTTGCCGTATTAAAGACCTTCTCGCCTCTTGATGGCCTAAAGGCAGAAAACCTGCACGCGCTCGCCCGGAAAACCGTGATCCGCGACTTGGGCGCCGGTCGATTGCTGTTCAAGGAAGGCGATACCGATAAGCGCACCTACTACCTGGTCAACGGACAAGTCGAGCTGCGAGCCGACGATCGAGTCATGGGCGTGATCAAGTCTGGTACCGCGGAGGCGCGTGCCGCGCTCGCACCCGGCTTGCCGCGAAAATTTACCGCTCGTGCCGCGATGGATATTGAATACATCATGATCGACAGCGATCTGCTGGACGTGCTCCTGACCTGGGATCAAACCGGTCAATACGAAGTGGCGGAGCTGCGTGGCGACGGCATGGATGTCACCGGCGATTGGATGACGACGCTGCTGCAAACCAAGGCGTTCCATCGCATCCCGCCGGCGAATATTCAAGCCATCTTCATGCGCATGCAGCGCATCAACTATCGCGCCGGCGATGTCGTCATCAAGCAAGGCACCGAGGGCGACTTCTTCTACGTGGTCGTCGCCGGCAAATGCATCGTTACGCGTGAGACGCCCCTCAACAAGGAAGGCATCAAGCTGGCGGAATTGGGCCCTGGCGACAGCTTCGGCGAGGAAGCATTGATTGCGGAAGCCAAGCGCAACGCCACCGTCACCATGTTCACCGACGGCACCTTGATGCGTCTTGGCAAGAATGACTTTCAGACGCTGCTCAATGAGCCCCTGCTGCAGTGGGTCGACCAGCAAAAGGCGCGCGAAATCGTCGCGGGCGGCGGCAAGTGGCTGGACGTGCGCCTGCCCAGTGAATTTCAAAATTTCCGCATCGACGATGCCGTGAATATCCCGCTGTATTTCATCCGGTTGAAGATCAATGCACTGGACAAAAATACTCAGTACGTCGTGTGCTGCGACACCGGCCGGCGCAGTTCCGCCGCCGCCTACATCTTGAGCGAACGAGGATTCGAGGCATACGTGTTGAAAGGCGGACTCGCGGCAAGCGAAGCCGCCCGCTCGCGCAGTGGCTGATGATCCCGCGCCCGGTCCGGGCGAGAAGAGAGGACCGAACAGCTATGTTCCCAAGCCCCGGTTCGAATATCGGGCGCCATCGTTCCTCTGGCAACACCGCTACCTGTTGGTTATTTTTGCGCTCGCGCTCATCGTCACGACTGTGTTGCTGTTCCACGCGCCGCATCGGCAGTACCGAGGGTTGACGATTCACGCGCCGCCCACATCCGAACCAATCTACGTGGAACCGATTCCGGAACGTCCCGCTTCGAGCGCTCAGTAATCGGTGAGGAGCCTGTCCGAGTATTCCGGACGGCCCTTCAGCCTCACATGGTATGCGTGGGCTTGTCTCCGCCGAGTGCGCCGGCGAGATAGTTTTCGATTTTCTTCTGGGTGTTGCCGCGATCCTGGTCGCTGAACTGCACGCCGATGCCGGCGGTCCTTTTGCCCTGGGCCCCCTTCGGGGTCATCCAGATCACCCGCCCGGCGACCGGCAGTTTTTCTTCCTCGCCCATGAGGTTCAGCAGCATGAACACTTCATCGCCCAGGCGATAATTGCTGTTGGTGGGAATGAACAACCCACCGTTCTTGACGAAGGGCATGTAGGCGAGATACAGCGCGCTCTTGTCCTTGATGGTAAGCGTCAGCAGACCTGGTTTATTACTTGGACTTCTCAATTCCGGTGATTCCCACGATAACTCTCACTTCCCCAGCGCTACTCGACCGCCAATCAGCAAGCCCTCCAGGGCCAGTTGCTGATTCATGCCGGTCGATGCGAAACGCCTAACGTCGCGCGCGGCGTCCAGCAGCTCGAATAGGGCTCTTATCTTGGGCTTAAGTAAAGCGGCAGGCAAGCCGACCGGTTCCGCAGTTTGATGCGAAGTCGCGTTTCCCAGTGCCGCATGTACGCGCTGTGTGATCCAGTTCTCAAGCCAAGTGATACGTATGCCCGGATTGGATCGCACCCATCGATCCGCCAGCAACGTGATATCCACCGAACCCTGCGACAGTTCGGCCATGCTTTGGCGCATGTCGGCATCGATTTCAGACAAGCCCTCGGCATCCAATTGCATCGCCAAGAGCGGCGCCCCGCCGGCCAGCGCCAGCGCGGCGTCCCAGCTGTGCGCCGCGGTCGAATTCGCCTTGAGCCATTCGATGGCGGTCTCGGTCGTCGGCGGGCGCAAAGTGAGGCGCACGCAGCGGCTGGCAATGGTTGCCGGCAAGCGGTGGTTGGGACGCGCAATCATAATGAGCATCGTGTGCGCCGCCGGCTCCTCCAAGGTCTTCAAGAAGGCGTTGGCGCCGTTGGCATTCAACGCTTCGGCGCCCTCAATGACGCCAACCTTGTAGCCGCCGCGATAGCTCTTGAGCGTCAGGCAGTCGATCAGCTCACGTACCTGATCGATCTTGATTTGCTGCGCGTCCTCCTCGAGACGCACGGCATGCACATCGGGGTGCGTGTCGGAGCGCAGCAAACGGCAGGAAGCGCAAGAGCCGCAGGGCCGCTCGCCCGGCGACTCGCACAACGCCAATGCGGTAATCCAATCCGCCAGCCGCTCGGAGCCTAGGCCCGGTGCGCTCAACAGCAACAGCGAATGCGGCAAGCGACCGTTGGTGAACGCTGTGCGCATGCGCTGCTGTGCATCTTTGAGCCACGGCAGAGAATCAGCGCTCAAGAAATCCATGCACGCACCTTGAGCTCCGCGAGAATGCACGCGCCGATTGCATCGACGGATTGGGTCGCATCGACCAGCGCGATACGGCTGGGTTCGGCGGCAGCACGCGTCAGGTACACATTCCGGACGCGCTCGAAAAATTCACTTCGTTCACGTTCGAAACGGTCCGCAGCGGCACCCGCATTTCGCGCCGCGGCGCGCGCCAAGGCGGCCTCGACCGGCGCATCCAGCAAGATGGTGAGGTCCGGACGCCGTGCGCCTTGAACCATGCTCTCCAATTCGCGGATCGGCTGCGCACTCAACTGCCGGCCGCCGCCTTGATACGCATAAGTCGCGTCGGTGAAGCGGTCGCAAATCACCCAGCGACCGGCCCGAAGAGTGGGTTCAATGTGATTCGCGAGATGCACCGCGCGCGCCGCGAACATCAACAACAGCTCGGCGGTCGCCGGCAAGGTTTCTTCGCGTGCCGTCAGCACCACTTGGCGAATGCTCTCAGCCAAAGGCGTGCCGCCCGGTTCCCGCGTCACCACATGGGCGACACCGCGCGAGGCCAAGGCGTTCGAGAGCAGCGCCACCTGCGTGGTCTTGCCCACACCTTCGATTCCCTCGAACGTCACGAACCGCCCCGCTGCGCTCATCGTGCGGACTCCTGCGCAGCTTTGCGCTGATGAGCGACATACGCGGCCACGGCTGCGTTGTGCTGCTCGAGCGTCGCTGAGAATACGTGACTGCCGTCGCCCTTGGTCGAGGCGACAAAATAAATGGCGTCGGTCTTTTCCGGACGCGCGGTCGCACGGATCACCGCCGCGCCGGCCAAGGCGATGGGCGTCGGCGGCAACCCCACTCGGGTATAGGTGTTGTAAGGCCCATCGGTTTGCAAATCCACGGTGTGAATATTGCCATCGTAGCGCTGACCCAGCCCATAGATCACAGTAGGATCGGCCTGCAGCCGCATGCCTACACCTAAGCGATGTAGATACAAACCAGCAATCTTGGGTAGTTCCTGCGGCAAGCCGCTTTCCTTCTCGACAATCGAAGCCATGACCAAAAGCTCGCTGGAACTGTGCAGCGGCAGGTCGGGGTCGCGATCCTTCCAGGCTGCGTCCAATTCGCGCATCAGCGCCGCATGCGCCTGGCGCAGCAATTCAACATCGGTGGTGCCGCCGATGAAGCGATACGTCTCGGGCAAAAATTGCCCTTCGGCATCGGTGCCGGGACTACCAAGTTTCGCCATGACCTCTGCGGCTTGCGCGGGAAAACTCGTCTGCGCCGGCAATGTAACCGCGATGTCCGGATTGCGCCGCAACGCCTCGAGCATATCCTGCACGCGCCAACCATCGACAATCGTGAACGAATGCAGCAGTACTTGGCCGTTCACCATTTTCGTCAGCAGCTCGCGCGGCGTGGTGCCGGGCTGGATTTCGTATTCCCCCGCCTTGACTGCCGGTGCCAAGCCGCTAAAGCGCGCATACAAGGTCCACGCTCTTGGATTGGAGACGACACCCTGCTTACCTAAGTCGCTTGCGACATGCGCAAAACTCGCGCCCGAGGGCACCTTGAAGCGCAGCGGCGCCGTCAGCCGCAATGGTGTATCAAGGCTGCGAACACCTCTCCATACGATCGTGGCCGCGGCTGCGGCCAGCAGCAACACGACCAGCGAAACAGCTTTACGGCTCAAAGCCGGCGGAAAATCAGCGAACCGTTGGTGCCACCGAACCCAAATGAATTGGAGAGGGTGTAGTTGAGCGACATGGGACGTGCCGTGTTTGGCACGTAATCAAGGTCGCAGCCCTCGCCAGGCTGGTGGAGATTGATGGTGGGCGGTGCCACTTGGTCGCACAACGCCAACACGGAGAAAATCGCCTCGACTGCGCCGGCTGCTCCCAGCAAGTGTCCGGTCATCGATTTTGTCGAGCTGACCGCGAGCTGATCCGCGGCCGCGCCAAACGCACGCCGGATCGCCAGCGTTTCGGCGCGATCGCCGAGTTCGGTCGATGTGGCGTGAGCATTGACGTATTGCACTTGCGCAGGGTTCAGCTGCGCGTCGGTCAGCGCGGCCGCCATCGCCTTGCGCGCGCCCTCGCCGTCTTCCGGCGGCGCGGTCACATGGTGCGCATCGCCGCTCATCCCGAAGCCGACCACCTCGGCGTAAATCTTCGCGCCGCGCGCCTTGGCGTGTTCGTATTCCTCGAGCATCATGGCGCCGGCACCGTCGCCCATGACAAAACCGTCGCGATCCTTGTCCCAGGGACGGCTTGCTGCCTGTGGATCGTCATTACGCTGCGAGAGTGCCTTCGCCTGGGCGAAGCCGCTCATACCGGTGACGCAAGTCGCCATTTCCGAACCGCCGGCCAGCATCGCGTCCACCTCGCCCCACTGGATCAAGCGCATCGCCAGCCCGATCGCGTGCGTCGAGGTCGTGCAGGCGGTTGCGACCGCAAGATTGGGGCCGGTGATCTTGAAGATGATGGACAAATGTCCGCCCACCAAATTGATGATGCTGGCCGGGATGAAAAACGGCGATACTTTTTTCGGAGAGTTCGTCTCCATATATCGGTCGTACGCCTCTTCGATGGATTCCAGGCCGCCCATGCCCGATCCCATCATGATCCCGACTCGCTGCGTATTGGCCTCGGTGACTTGAAACCCGGAGTCGCGCATGGCCTGAATGCCCGCCACCACGCCGTACTGCATGAAGGCGTCCATGCGGCGCGCATCCTTCGGCGTCATGTAGGGTTCCAAATCCAGCTTGCGGATTTCGCCGCCGAAGTGCGTCGAAAAGTTGGTGGTGTCGAACCTTTCGATCGGCGCGATGCCGCTGCGCCCGGCCAGGATATTGGCCCAGGCGGTCGCAACGTCATTGCCCACCGGCGAGACGATTCCCAGACCCGTAATGACGACGCGCCGTTTGCTCAATGCCAACCCCTACCAGGAATTAAGCGAAGGAACGGATTGCGGGATCGACAGGGTTTCAGGCCTTGCCCTTGTGCGAATTGATGTAGTCGATGGCCTGCTGGACCGTGGTGATTTTCTCGGCGTCTTCGTCCGGAATTTCGGTCTCGAATTCTTCCTCGAGCGCCATCACCAGTTCCACCGTGTCCAGCGAGTCGGCCCCTAAATCGTCGACGAACGAGGCATCATTGGTCACTTCTTCTTCTTTCACGCCCAGCTGCTCGGCCACGATCTTTTTAACCTGCTGCTCAACAGTACTCATCGTTATGGTGTCCTCTCGGAATTGCTATTCATGCGGTTTCTTCAACCCCCGCGACCAGTGGCATCGACCGGGCGCGTATTTTATGTGAACGCGGCGAGGACGGCTACCATGGCGGCATAATTGGTGCCGGGCGCGCCTCGCCTGTCTTGACAAACTGGCGCAACTGAGGGCCCAAAAGCACTCACGGCATGTACATGCCGCCATTCACGTGCAGCGTCTCGCCCGTTATATAGGCGCCATCGGCCGAGCAGAGAAACGCCACTGCGGCGGCAATATCCGCCGGCTGGCCGAGTCTTCCCAGGGGAATTTGGGCATTCAATGCCTCATGCTGCGCCTCGTTCAGCGCCCGCGTCATGTCCGTGTCGATGAAACCTGGGGCTATGGCATTGACCGTGATGCCCCGCGAGCCGATCTCGCGGGCCAGCGATTTGGTGAAACCGAGGATGCCCGCCTTGGCCGCGGCATAGTTGGCCTGGCCGGGATTGCCGGTCAATCCCACCACCGACGTAATGTTGACTATGCGGCCTTTGCGGGCCTTCATCATCCCGCGCAGCACGGCTTTGGAAAGGCGAAAAACCGAAGCCAGATTCGTTTGGATGACCGAGTCCCACTCATCCTGCTTCATTCGCAGCAATAGGTTGTCGCGGGTGATTCCGGCATTGTTGCAAAGAATACCGATCGCACCCTCCTTGCCCTCGATGTCCGCGATCAGCGCATCGATCGACTCCTGACTGGTCACATCGAGCACCGCACCGCGGCCGCCGCTGGCCTTAAGATTCTCCGTGATGCGGGCGGCTCCCTCCGCGGTGGTGGCCGTGCCGATCACCCGCGCGCCCTCCGCAGCCAAACGCTCCGCAATGGCTGCGCCGATGCCGCGCGAGGCGCCGCTCACCAAGGCAATTTCTCCGTTCAACATAGCTTATGCCACCGCGGCCAGCGCTTCATCGAAAGACTGGGGATCTTCGAGCGCCAGCATTTTAAGATCCCGATTTTTGTCGATGCGCCGATTCAGTGCGGTCAGCACTTTTCCGGGCCCACACTCAATGATTTGGTTGGCGCCCGCGGAAATCATGGTGCGCACGGTCGCCGCCCAGTACACCGGCGTGGGCAACTGCTTCACCAAACCCGCGCGAATGTCATTCGCATTCGCGTGGATCTTGCAATCGACGCCGTAAACCTGAATCTCGGAGCGCTCCGCGACCGGCGTATCTGCCAGGCGAATTCGTAATTTTTCGGCCGCGGGTTGCATGAGCGAGCTATGCGCCGGAACGCTCATGGGCAGAGCCATGGCGCGGCGCGCGCCTTTTGCCGTGGCGATCTCGATCGCGCGCGCCACGGCGGTCGCAAGACCGGCAATCACCACCTGCCCCGGTGCGTTGAAATTGACCGCTTCCACAACCTCGCCGTGCGCTGCTTCCTGGCATGCCGCTTCGACATCCGCATCCTCGAGTCCCAGAATAGCCGCGATGCCGCCCTGGCCGCTCGGCACGGCTGCTTGCATGAGCTCGCCCCGATATTTCACTAAATCCACCGCACTCTTGAAATCCAAGTACTCCGCGGCCACCAGCGCGCTCCACTCTCCGAGACTGTGGCCGGCCATCATCTTAGGTTTGGCGCCGCCCCGTTCGCGCCACAGTCGATAGGTGGCGATACCCGCGGTCAACATCGCCGGCTGAGTGCATTCGGTGGAATTCAGCAACTCCGCCGGGCCTTCCTGGCATCTCTGCCAGAGATCGTATCCGAGCACGCTGCTTGCCTCGGCAAAAGTAGCCGTAATGACAGGAGACACGCGCGCCAAGGCGCTCATCATGCCGATGGACTGGGAGGCCTGGCCGGGAAATACGAAGGCGAGCGACATGTATTTTTCTACCCTAATGCGGAGCGCTTGCGAATTATAGCGGCACGCCACGACAGTGCGCCGCCAACTGCAAATCCGCATGCCGCCCCGTACAGATGGGCGTCAACGACGATCAAGGGTCCAGGATGTCCGCCCCATTGCTCCCACGCCAATTTGGCGCTCAAGCCCACCAGCAGTATCCATCGGTCCCAGGCGCGCGTGACAAGATGCTGGGCCGTTCCGGCAGCCATGACGGTGTGCAGCACCCCGGAGGCGCCCACATACCAACTCACATGGGGACTTAACCACCAAAGTCCGGAGCTGATGGCCAGCGCGCCGCTCAACACGATCGCGCACCACTCCTCCGCGGCGTAATCCTGGGCAAACAAGGACCACATCAACACCAGGCCCAGTTCATTGAGGATCAGGTGGTGCGCATCGAGATGCACGATGTGGGCGGTAAGCAACCGCCACCAGCCTCCCGCTGCAATCGCGCTGCGATCATAGCGCAACAATGCGCTGATACTGTCGCCAAGACCCAACACGGCGCCGAGCAGCAGCAAAATAAGAAGCAACCAAACCCATCGGCCGCGATCCCACTGTAGTGCCGCTGCGACGGGTGCGAAGCGGTTTGCGGCCTTACGAGGCATCGAGGTTCTCTATTTTGGTATTATCCGAGGAATTTTCGAGGTCACTATGCGTCATCGCCAAAGCGGTTTTACCCTTATTGAGATCATGGTCGTCGTGGTCATTCTGGCAGTGCTCGGCGCACTCGTGGTGCCAAATATCTTGGGCAAGGTCGATACGGCACGCATAACAGCAGCAAAGACCGATATTCGCTCGATCGGCACGGCGCTCGATTTGTACCGTCTCGATAATTTTAAATACCCGACGACCGAGCAAGGCCTGCAGGCCCTGGTCAAACAGCCCGCCGATCCGACCATTGCCAACTATCCCACCGGCGGGTATTTGAAGCAGATCCCCAAGGATCCCTGGGGCAACGCTTATTTGTACACGAGCCCGGGTGCGGATGGACGCGAATACGACGTCATGTCCTATGGGCGCGACGGCAAACCCGGCGGCGAAGGTCCGGACGCAGACATTGCCAGCTATACGCTCGACCAGAAATAGACCCTGGACCTGTTTTGAGGCCCTCGCTTGAGGCGATGGTGCGTCATGCGCAGCAAGGGTTTTACTCTCGTAGAAATCTTGGTCGTAATATTGATCATCGTCGTGATCGTTTCGCTGACGGTGCTCACCGTGACCTCGACCGGACGGGATGCCCAGCTCGACGAGGAAAGCCGGCGCATCGAGGGGCTGGTAGGCCTGCTGCATGAGCGCGCGCTCTTGGAGGGCCGCGACTTCGGTTTACGTATCGAACCGGCAGCCTATGAGTTCGTGGTCTACGACACGCGCCGCGATCGCTGGTTGATGCTCGATCAGGAACGTGAATTTCGGCATCGCGAATTGCCCAAGGGCGTCACTTTTCAGCTGCAGATGGATTCGCAAACCGTGGTCATCAAACCAATAGATCGGAACCTGTCGAACGGCGCGCCACCCAACCCGCAAATCGCGATCGCCGCGAGCGGCGAAGGCACGCCATTTCGCCTCATCTTGCTGCGCGACGCCACGCAAGCCAAGGCAGCGGTCGATGGCGACGCGCTCGGCAAAATTTCGCGCGAGGGTTCGAATAAAGTGGAAAAGCGCAGTTGATGCAGCCGCGCCGAACTCGCGGCTTTACCTTGGTCGAGGTGCTGGTCGCCCTGGTGGTCGTCGCGCTTGGGTTGACCGCGCTGATGGTGGCGGTGAACGGCACGGCGCGCACCAGCGGCTTTCTGCGCGACAAATCCCTGGCGCAATGGATTGCGCTCAACCGCCTCTCGGAAGTGCGACTCAACGTCACGAAATTCGGGCAAAACACCGATACCGGCGAGCTCGATTTCGGCAGCCGCAAATGGCACTACGACACACGCTACTTCGACACCAGCATCGCCAGCATGAAACGCGTCGTGGTGCGGGTGTATCTTGGCGATGCCAAAGCCAAGGGCAACCCCCTGGCGCAGGCCGTCGGCTTCCTCGGCTCCTCGCTGTCGGTGCCGGGATCGACTACGGTCGATTGGACGTCCGGCGTGGTGACGGCCGGCGTCCCCGGTGCGACCGTCCCTGGTGCGACCGTCCCCGGCACGGGTACGCCTACGCCCGGCGGTCCGACGCCGCCCGGCACGCCCATCGTCCCCTCGCCCACACCCAATCCGAATACTCCGCCGAACCAATGAGCCCACGCTGTCTTAAATTGCGCCGCGCTGCCGTGGGTTTCACGCTGGTCGAGATCTTGGTGGCGCTGCTGATTTTGTCGATCATGGCGGGACTGGGATATTCGACCTACCGCGCCGCCCGCATCTCGGCTGAGCGCACCGAGGCGTCGCTCAAGCGTTCGCGCGAAATCGAATTCGGCATGCGCGTCATGGTTGCCGATTTTGCGCAGCTGGTGCCGCGGCCCGTACGCGACATCCTCGGGCAAAGCAGACTTCCCGCATTGCGCGGCACCTCGGGCGCGGGAAGCGTGACCGTCACCTCGGCGAGCCTGGGCGCAAGCTCCATCGGCGGCTCGAGTTCGAACTCCGGCCTGAGCTTCAACTCAAGCTCCACCCAAAGCCCCGGCTTGAGTTTCAATTCCGGCTCGAGCTCGAGCTTTGGATCGACGACCGATCCCAACGCAGTCTCGATGGTCGATCTGACTCGCGCCGGCTGGTCGAACACTGCCGGCCAGCAGCGCAGCACCTTGCAGCGAGTGTCCTATGCCCTGGTGGGCGATGTGCTCAAGCGCAGTTATCAAATCAATTTGGACACGGTGCAAGGGAATAAACCCGTCGTTCAGGACCTGTTGACCGGCGTGAAGGGCGTGCAGCTTCGTTATCTGGATAGCAATCAAGCATGGCAAAGCCAATGGCCGGAAAGCACCACCATTCAAAACGGCTCGACAGTCGATTGGCAGTCGCGGCCCGTCGCGGTCGAAATCATCGTCCAATTCAAGGACTGGGGCGCGATTCGCCGCCTCGTTGAGGTCTCAGGGTGAAGTCTTTTAAGGGCGGCCGACAGCACCAGCGCGGCGTGGCCTTGATCATTGCACTCATCCTGGTCGCCCTCGCGACCGTGTTGGCGACGAAACTGAGTTTCGATGGCTTTCTCGAATTGCGCCGTACCACCACCATGATGGCCGCGGAGCAGGCGTTGCATTTTGGCTTGGGCGCCGAGGCGTTGGCGGCGGATGTGCTCATGCAGGATGCGCAGATGAATCCGCAGTACACCACGTTGGCCGGTCCTTGGGCGCAGCAGACGCAGCCGTTGCCCATCACCCCGGATAGCAATCCGGAGGGCGAGCCCATTGGTTCGATGCAGGGTTCACTGGAAGATATGCAAGGGCGCTTCAACCTGAACAGCCTCGCCCGCCTGGGGGCGGATGGCGTCACGGAAGATCCTTTGCCGCTGCAGCAATTCCAGCGACTTCTGGCTTCGGTCGGCGTTGAACCCAAGTGGGCGGGATTGGCCCGCGACTGGCTCGATCAGGACGACGTCGCAGGCAATCCGGACGGCGCGGAGGACACGGTCTACACCTCGCAAACGCCGCCCTATCGCACGGGCAATTGGCCCATGCTCTCGCCCAGCGAACTCATGAATCTCCCAGGCTTCGGCGCGGACCGCTATCGCAAGATCGCGCCCTACGTCACCGCGCTGCCCAGCGCCAATACCAAGATCAACCTGTGCACGGCGCCGGGCCTGGTGCTCGAGAGCCTGGCGGAAAACCTGAACGGCGAATGGTCAAATAGTGCAGTGCTGGCAAATGGCCGCAAGGCAGGCTGCTTTCCCGACCTTCAGACTTTCACCGCTATTGCCGGACCGAAAGGGATGGCAAGCCTCGGCACTCCCCTCGGCACGCAAAGTCAGTACTTCCAGCTCACCACCACCGTGGCGCTTGGCACTACGGAGTTCACCTTGTACAGTCTTTTGTTTCGCGGCAGCGCCAAGGTCGCACCGCTGCTGCGATCATTTGGGACGCCTTAAACACAACATGCCGCAATTATTGTTACTACGCCTGCCCGCACTGGGCCAAGAAGAGACCGAGTGGCTGATACTGGATGAGGCCGGCGCGCCGACGCCGACCCGCCAGCGGGGATCCTTGAGCCTTGCGGCGGCCGTATGGCGTTCGGGCAAAGTGGTGGTGCTCGCCTCGGCAACCCAGATTTTATTGGCCGAACCCGAATTGCCTCCGGGCGGGGGTACCAAGCTTGCGCGCGCGGTTCCGTTTGCGCTCGAGGAACAACTGACCGAAGACGTCGATCAGTTGAGTTTCGCCATCGGCCATCGCCGCGGCAGCGGCGCCACACCCGTGGCGGTGGTATCGCGCGCCGTGTTGCAGGGCTGGATTGCCGACTTGAGCGCGGCCGGACTCGAGCCGCAGGCGATCTATCCTGACATCTCTCTCATGCCGGAGAATCCGGGCCAAACCGTTTTATGGCTGGAGAACGATCGCCTCGCGGTGCGCCGGCCGGGTGCCATGCCCTTTGCCGTGGAACTCGCGCCAGTGAGGGAGGCGCTCGTGGTGGCCAGCGTCATCAGCGACCCTCTGCAAGCCAGCGAGGAGCCCAAGCCTAAGGAAAGCGCCATTCTTTATGTCACGCGTGAAGACTGGGCGCGCGTGCAAGAGGAATTCGAACAATTGCTGGAGGAGTTCGCCTCACTCAAGGTTCAACTGCTCAGCGACGGTCCGCTGCCTTGGTTGGCTCGGGGAATGAACGCGGCAGATGCCGTGAATCTGCTGCAGGGCGAGTTTTCGCGGACCGCGGACTACAGCGAGCGCTGGCACCGATGGCGGCTCGCGGCCGGGCTCGCAGCGGCATTGCTCGTGGTTCATGTTGCCGCGCAGGCACTGCAAATACGTCAAGCGAAGCATGAGTCGTCGGCACTCGACAGCGAAATCTCACAGATCTTCTCGTCTGCCATGCCGGGCGACAAGCTAGCGGATCCGCGCCGCCAAATGCAGTCCAAGCTGGAGCGGATTCGCAAGTCCGGCGCCGGACCGCAATACTTTCTGCACACCCTGCAAACATTGAGCGGGGCACTGGCGGTGACGCCGAAGACCACGATCAGTGCGCTGAGCTACCGCGAGAACGCGCTCGACATGACGCTGAATGCGCCCAGTCTCGCTGCGCTCTCGCAATTGACGCAATTCGTTGGCAAACAAGGGTTCGCCGCCGAGATTCAATCCTCGAATCCCGTGGCCGCGGGCGTCGAGGCGCATGTTCACGTTCACGATCAATCGACGCGTGCGCCGCGATGAATAAACTAAAAGCGTGGTATGCAAGTCTGCAGCAGCGCGACCAGCGCGTGGTGGCGGTTGGCGCCGTCGTGTTGGCCTTGCTCATCCTGATCGGCGGGATTCTCCTCCCATTGCAATCCGCCGTATCTTCCGCGATCAAGGGAAGCGAAACCCGCCGTGAGGATTTGGCGTGGATGCGCGTGAATGCCCCCGAGATCGCCGCACGAGGCGGCGATCTTCTCGCCGACACCGGCGAAGCGCCCGTGGTGCTGGTAGATCGCGTCGGACGAGAGGTGGGGCTTGGCAGTTCGCTGCGCGGGACGCAGCCCAACGCAACCGGAGGAGTGCGCGTGCAGCTTGAGGCCGCGCCTTTTGACACGGTGGTCACCTGGCTCGATACCCTGGACCGGCACTACGGTCTGGCCATCGAATCGATCACCGTGGATCGCACGCCCACGCCGGGTCTGGTCAATGCCAGCATCTCGTTCAGCCAGCCGCGACATTAAGAGCACGCGGCCGGCGAGACGCTGGCCGTTCATCCTCCTCGGTCTGATCGTCGCATCAGCCGCGGTGATCTTTACGCTGCCGGCCTCCTTGGCGGCGCGCTTCATGCCGGCCCAAATTCACGCCGAGGACTTTTCCGGCACACTTCTGCATGGCGCCGCTGGAAAGATCAGCGTCAATTCACGTGATGCCGGCGCGATTGAATGGCAGGTCCACCCGCTTTCTTTACTGCGGCTCGCAGTGCTCGCAGACATTCACTGGGTGAAGGTAGGATTTCTGATCGACGGCACGGTGGAACTCAAAGCGGGCGGTTTCGCAGCGCGTGACATCAAGGGCGGCGGTCCTGTCGAGGACCTACAGAGCCTCGGATTCGCGGCGGGCTGGAGAGGCAGCGTTGCGCTGACGTTCAGCATCATCAAAGGCACGCTCGCGAAGCTCGAGGCGGCGGAAGGCAAGATTGACGTTGCGAATATTTCATCCTTCAGCATTGCGGAAGGATCGGATCTGGGTAGCTATGAGCTGCAATTGGGACCGCAGAGCATCGCCCCCGACGGCAGCATCAGTGCCACTCTCAACGACAAGGGCGGACCGATGGAGGCCCAGGCACAGATTCGATTCTCCCCCGCGACGCGCACCGGCATGTTGTCCGGCACGCTCAAGGAGCGGCCCGAGGCCTCCCCCGCCCTTCGCAATCAACTCAGCAATTTGTCGCAGCTTCGCCCGCGGGATGCGGCCGGACGGTTTCCAGTGGAACTCGAATTCACGTTCTAGCCGCTGTGCTAGACGATGGATCTCGAATGGCTACCGTCGGTCGAATTTGCCTCATGCCCACTTGTATGCCGGAGAATCAGGTGTCGCCCACACCCGGTAGCTTCGACGATGTGATATTGATTGGGCTCGAGTACTCACCAGGGAGGGCCAGACGAGTCAAGGCCCTGCTTCTTCGCGCCTTGACTCGTCTGGCCCTCCCTGGCGCTACACCAGCCCGTCAATATCACTAACCGCCGACAAACACATTGAGCTTATTGCCGTCCAAGTCTCGAAAGTAGCCGGCGTAAAAGCTTTCCGAGCGCCGGCCCGGGGCGCCTTCATCCTTGCCTCCCAACTGCAAAGCCTTGCGATGCAATGCTTGCACCTTCTCCTCGCTGTCGACCACGAGCGCCACCATGACGCCGTTGCCAACGGAGGCGGCGTTCTTATCGAAGGGCTTGGTCACGCCGAGCCCGGGCAGATCGGGCTTCACCGACCAGGCGACGAAATCATCGTTTTCCATCATGCGTTTGGCGCCAATTTCAGCTAATAGCGCATCGTAAAAGGCGGCAGCGCGCTTCAAGTCGTTGGTGCCGAGAGTGACGTATCCGATCATGACTGATCCCTCCTAGTCGATTTTTGGGATACTGTTTATATATCCAGTAGTCCTTCTAGTCAATAGACTGCTGCGGCAAATCCGCGGCGCGGGACTAGACGCTCTATCAGGGCTGAATCAGCCCTCCACTGCCTCATCGAGAGTCCATTCACGCCAGGCTCCCATCAGAGGAAAGTACAATCCCAACCGAACAGGTTGCGGTCCCAAGCGCCGCGCCAGGCGCCCATAGCGCTCAAGCTGGCTGCGGTATCTTTCGACCTCGCGGTCGAGAAAGGGCTCAAGGCCACCGCCCAAGTGCTGGCTGGTTTTGTAATCGATCACCCACCGGATACCGGCCTCGTCGATGAAGCTGCGATCCAACACGACCCGTGAGAACTCCCCTTGCCAATACCCTGACAAGGCGTGTTCGCGCAGGTCCTCGCTAAGTCTCGGCGCGAGTATCCAACGTCCGCGCGGATCGCGATGCACGCCGAGCAGAGTCTCGACGACGCGAGCGGTCGCCTGATTCAATCGATCCTCGGGCACCCCGTGCAGCTTGAGCCATCGTCGGAAATGGGCCTCGCGCGCGCGGATCGCCGCCTCATCAAGACTTGCGAGGTCCATCTTCTGCAGTTCGGCGTGCACCAGGCTGCCGACTCGTCGCGCCGTTTCGCCCGCCCAGTCGAATATCGGCGTCTCGTCCCTCGCGACCGGGATGACAATCGCCGCGCCGGCCAGCGGCGCAAAATGAGGGTCTTGCGACGATTCCAACGGCAGGCGCTTGAGCGGCCCTCCGCGAGGCGCGTCGTCGGCAGCCTCTGCTTCCTGGAGGAGCGGCGTGGGCAGCTCGAAGTCGCCTGAGAGCACCGGCCAGAGGGCGCGCAGCAAGCTTCCCGCCTGAGGCCGGAAGACCCGCCGCGGCGCTGCTTCGTCGAGGTCATCGGCATTTTCAACTTGTTCGATAACTGTGGTCAGACGCAACTGGCATTTTGCGCGGGTGCAGGCTACGTAAAGCAGGCGCTGCGCTTCGAGCACGGCTGCGTCGCGCCGCTGGCAGCGCAAGAAATCGAATAGCAGGTCGGCCTCGCTGCCGACCGGCGGACGCGCCGCCATCACCATACCGTCGCGCCCCGTGCGCGCGAACTGGTGCGACAACAACAATTGGTTGCGATCGGGCGGCACGGCACGATCAAGCGCCGGCAGCACGACCAGGTCGAATTCCAGACCCTTGGCCTTGTGAATGGTCATGATTTCCACGGCGCTCGCGCTGCCGTGATCTGCGAACAGGTCGGCAAAAATTTCCGGCAGATCTGCCGGATCCGGCATGCCGCGCTCCTCGAGGCCCCGTATGCGAGCGAACGCGGCGCTCGCAAGATGCAGATCTTGCGCGTGGGTCTGGCAGCTGGGTCCGCCTAAACCAAGCCAAGTTCTTTCGATCCAGCGGGCCACTCCGGTCTCATTGCGGATCTCGAACGCAGCCTCCAGCGTCAGTCGCAGGCGCGCGCAGCGGGCGCGGCCATCCTCACTCAGGCTTAGCAGCAGCGCATCATCTCGAATCGCATCCCAAACCAGAGAACCGCCGGCGGAGATCTTCAGCAAATCGGCCAGACACAGTCCAGCCCAAGGCGCGCGCAACACAGCAAACCAGGCGATCCGATCGCCCCAGTGCAACAAGGCACGCGTAAGCATCATGATGTCGCGAACCCCAGCGCGGTCCTGCAAAGGCTCAATATCGACCGCCCGAAAGTCGATGTTCAATGCACGCAGACTGGCGGCAATTCCGCGTGCATGCGTCCTTGCGCGCACCAACACGGCGATGCGCCAATCGGGATGCTCCTTGACCGCGCCGGCAATCATCGCGGCGATCGCATTTGATTCGGCGCTGCGGCTCGCAAATGCTTGACACAGGACGCCGCACTCAGCGCCGTCGGGCGTAGAAACCGCGGCCTCGCTGGGACGATAGGCGATGGCGCCGCGGTTGCGATCATCAATCTCCGGCATGAGGCGCGCGAAACAGCGATTGGTCCAGTCCACCAGTGGCGGTGCGGAACGAAAATTGCTGCGCAGACGCTGCACTTCGAAGCGCAGCTCGCCGATGCCCTCCTCCGCGAGTTCCAGGAACGCCCTGACCTCCGCTTGACGAAAGCCATAGATGGATTGCATCGGGTCGCCCACGCAAAATACGCTCCGGCCATCGCCTTGTTGCCACCCGCCGGTCAGGAGGTGCACCAGTTCCAACTGCGAGCTGGATGTGTCCTGAAATTCGTCGACGAGAATGTGCTGCAGCCGGTAATCGAGACGCAGGCTCAAATCCGTCGGCGCATCCACGCTGCCGAGCGCGCGCAACCCCGCGATCGATACCGCGGAAAAATCCACGGCCCCTTGCTCGCGAAACACTCCATCCAGTTCAGCCGCGGCCAACACCAGCACCTGCGCCACTTCGCGGACACGCCCCCAGGCGGCGTCGCTGTAGTGCGCATCCGGCAGCGTGCGCAACTCAATCAAGGCATCCAAAATTCGCGTGTCTGCGGCGAATCTTTCGATCAGACTCAGCATGGATGTTTTGTCTGCGCTGCCGGGCGGAAAGCCCTGCGCCTTGTTGACCGTCTTGCGCAAGGCGCGCCCATCCGCTCTTAAGAGCAGCGCCGCCATGCAACGCCAACGCGCTGCATCCTCAGGGATATCGCGCAAGGGGCTTGCATCATGAAGCCACCCTGCGAGGCGCGTCGGATCCTCGAGGCGTTGCGCCGCGGCGTGCATGAGCGAGGACAACGCGGCGGTATTTTCTTTTCCCAAGACTTCGTGCGCGCGCAGCAACAGCCGAGTGACCAGCAGGCGCAGATCCTCATCCAAATGCCGACGCACGCTGGCCAGCTGCGCTTCGTCAATGGCGCTCGCAGCTTGTAGGCGCCCTGCGAGCAACGGTAACCAGCGGTCGCGGCTCGGCAGCATCTCGGCGATGAGCTTCACCAGCTTGCGCCAGCGCTGATCGTCGAGCTCGAGCACCCGATCTACGGCGAGCCCGAACTGATCGCCGCCCTGGTGCGCCAAGGCACGGCGTGCCGCCTCTTGGTAGCTGGGCGCAGCATCGGTCTGGATGCGGAGGCCCGCGCCCGCGCCGGCTGCGATCGGCAATTGATTGGCGAGCCAGGCATTGAATGCATCGATGGTCTCAATGCGCAAGCGCGAAGGCTGCGATTGCAGATCGCAATTCAACGAGTCCATGCGCTTCTTCGCCGCCGCCGCCAGACTCCACGTGAGCTGATTCATCCCCTGCGGACATTCGGCGAGCAGCGCGGCGCTCAAGGCGCCGAGCACCCGTTGCCGCATTTCTTGCGCGGCACGGCGCGTAAAGGTCAGCGCTAAAATGCGCTCGGGCGAGTCGACGGATGCCAGCAGACGAAGATAGCGCTGCGCGAGCAGTGTCGTCTTGCCGGAACCTGCCGGTGCTTGGACCAACACCGAGCCATCCGATGTGATCGCCCGCTCGCGGGCGGGGGCATCCGCGGCAATTCGCGCGGCCTCACTCATGGAACTCGTCCGCCTCTTCAAGCGCCGCCGGCACGCGGCACAGGCCCTGAAGTTTGCAGCTCTGGCACGCCTTGATGGTCGGCGCCACCTCCGCGCGCCCGGCGGCGAACTCGCCGGCAATTCGCTCGATGCGCCGCGACCAAACCTGTACGAGCTCGGCGAAAGTCGCCATCCCTTCCAATTCGCTCTGGCGCGTCCTTGGGAAAATCTCGCCCCGCTCGGACTCCGCCACGAAGCCGGATTCCGCCGCGTTCACCTTGGCGTAAGCGACCGCGACCAGGGCCTGCGGAGACAGCAGCGCATAAACCGGCAACTGTGGATTGTCAGGCCGCTCGCCACGCCAATCGGGTTCGGCAGCGCCGGTCTTGTAGTCAATCAAGACGCGCGCGCCATCCGGCAATCGATCGACGCGATCGATGCGTACGCGGAATTCGAGTCCGCCAAAACGAGCGACTTGATCACGCCCCTCGAGAGCCTCGATGACAAAGGGTGCGCGCGTCCGTTCAACCTGCAGCCACTTCGTGAGCAGATTTCGCAGCCGGACCGCTTCACGCAGTCGCCAGCGCCGCCCCGGATCGCGCCGTTGGCACACAGACTCGATTGCGCGCATCGCGGCCTCATCGATCAGACTGCGCTCTGCGTCGGGACCTACGGCTTGCAGCGCATTCGAGTCGCCGAGCGTGCTCCACACATGCTGCAGGGCGTGGTGCACAAGCTCGCCGCGCTCGCGTTCGTTGAATCCCGGGACCGGTTGCTCCAGGGGTTGGGTGTCGAGCCGCGTCTCCGCAAATCCTCGAAAGGCGCAGCGCGATTGGGCTCTTAGAGTGGCAACGCCCCGCGTGCGCTCATTGCCTGCATGCGGCGGAGCCTGCTCATCCCAGAGCGATTCCAATCTAGGTGCCCTCTCCAGCATCTTTCGCCAGTGAGGCTCCGGCGTTGCGGTCAAGTCGACCGGTACGATCCTGGGCAGCAACGGGCTGGGCATGCTTGAACTGCCTTCGCCGGTGCCCGCGCCGGAATCGGAAAGGCTGAACACGCACTGATCCGCGCGCTTCTGCCAGCGGCTCTGTAGGTCGATTGCCAGCGCCAGCTGCGATTCCGCGCTTGCGGGGATGACTCCGTATTGGCGCTGCACCCCGACAGGCAGTAAGGCCACGGGCGCCACTGGCTGAGGCCATTGCTCATCATTGCAACCACTCACCCAGAGCCCAGCATAGTCAAGCCAGGGATCAAGGAGCTGGCCGCTCACCCAAATGGCGGGCACACCGGTTTGAACTTGAAACGCGGTCTCGCGAGCCGCTCGAGCAAGGATTCTTTGCGCCGAATCGCGCGAATGCGTACCGAAGACCGCATCGCCCAGACTCAAGCCGGCGAGCAACTCTCGGAATCGCTCAGCTGCTTGATACTCGATGCTCGACCAGCGCCGGCTAAAAGCCCAGGGACCGATTTGAAGCGCGCCCATCCAAACGGCCACCCACTCGCTGAAGAGTCGCGCGCCCTGTAACTGCGACAGCCTCTGATGGGCCGCGCGCAGTCGCTGCACGGCCGCCGCCGGAGCCATTTGCTCGGCTCGCGCTACACGATCGGCCAAATCCAGCCAGCCCGCAAAATCTGCATCGTTCGATGCACGGCGACGCAGTGCGACGTCCAGTCTTGCGGCGCCGCCGGCATCGGAGTCGGAATCCTGTAGTTCAGGTGCACGCAACAGCGCGCTGAATTGTATGAATGCAACGGTGCCCACACTGGCGGCCAGCAAGTCCAAAGCCGCGCGCACCGGCGCGTAGTCGGCGAGCGGCGTGCCTCCTGCCACGGCATAGGGAGCCTCCCTCAAGTCGCCGCGCAGCGCGAATCGTTGCGGCGCCAATGCCGCATCGAAGGCATCGACCACCTCCGCACGGCGCCGATTCAAATCCGGAATGCAGATCCAGGCGCGAAATCCGTCCTCGGCCAATTTGCCCCGCGCCCAGTCCGCGATACCGGCCAATTCCGCGGCGGGCGACGGCGCCCTCACGATGGATGACTCGCCCTGAACCTGGCGCTGCGGCGGCAGTACGCGCCCGTGCCGCTCCAGCCAGCGGCGCGCTGCAGGCCGCCACTGGGGGCTGTCGATCCAATCGATGGGACCACCGGGCAAGCTTAGTCCGTCGGGTGAGCTCAAGCCCCCCAGCAAACTATCCGCGCTGACGCAGCCCAAGGCGCTGCAGCGGCGCTCGAATGCGCGGTTCCACTCCAGAAACGCGGCGCATTCCTCGGAATGCACGGCATCGAGAGCCTCAACGGGAATGGCGTATTCGAATAAGGTGCGCCGGGCGCGCCGGGCCGCGCGCGCCGCGCCCGCAGGATCAAGAAAGTCCTTTTCGATTTGCGCGGTGTCGATGACCATGCGCCAGAGCTCGCGTTCCTCTACCTCGCTTAACAGGCGCGGCGCGACGGCGTCGCTAAGTTGCCGCTGTGCATACTGCTCGCGCAACCAGCTTGAATAGTCATGCACTCGAGGAGTCGGCCAGACCTCATCGCCGGCATCGCGGTGAACGCGCTGCACGGCGTCGAACAACGCGTTGGCCAATTCCGTATTCGGCGCGAGAACAGTCCGGCCGGCCGCGACGGCCGCCAGCAAGGCGGGCGAAACGCGCTCCACGCTCAGTGCTGCTGGACCTTAGGCTGGGAAGGGACGACTTTCAGCGCTGGCCCTTCCGCGGCCTGGGCGTCCAGAAGTTCATCGATGCGTGAGAACACCGTGGCGAGGACTTGGGGTTCTGGCAAGTTGGTAATCCTGAAGGCATTGCGATAGGGCACATTGAAGCTCACGCCCGGCGCGACCAGCACGTGTTTCTTTTCCAGGAGCTCGAGCGCAAAGGTTTGATCGTCGAAGTCCGGCAATGCGTCGCTGCAGACTTCCACGAAGGCGTACAAAGCGCCCATCGGCCGCGCCAATTTCAAATACTTGCTGCGCGCCACCGCGTCGAGAATGGCCTGGCGCGATTCATACAATCGGCCGCCCGGACGCGTCAGCTCTTGGATGCTCTGATAGCCGCCGAGCGCGGTTTGCACCGCCCACTGACCCGGAACATTGCTGCAAAGCCTGAGCGACGAGAGCAGTTCCAAGCCGCTCAAATATTCGCTCGCGCTCTCGACATCGCCGGAGAACGATGCCCAACCCACCCGATAGCCGCACGCACGATAGACCTTGGACAGGCCACTCATCGTGCAGCACAGGGTGTTATGCACCAAGGTCGCCATCGGTACGAATTCGGCATCTTCGTAGAGAATGTGATCATAGATTTCGTCGCATAACACTACCAGCCGATGTTTCTCGGCCAGCTCTGCAATCGCCGTCAAGGTCTTGCGCGGATAGACGGCTCCGGTGGGGTTATTCGGATTGACGACGACGATGGCTCTGGTGCGTTTGGTGATCAACGACTCGATTTCCGCCGGATCCGGAATGAAACGCTGCGCGGGGTGACAGGGATAATGAACCGCGTGCCCGGTATTCAAATTGACCGCGGCGGTCCACAAAGGATAGTCGGGACTCGGCACCAAAACCTCGTCGCCGGGATTGAGCAATGCGCGCAATGTCAGGTCAATCAGCTCGCTGACGCCGTTACCGATGAACACCTCTTCGGCGGTCACGCCGCGTACGCCGCGCTCCTGCTGCTGCATCACCACCGCTTCGCGCGCAGGAAAGATGCCCTTCTGATGCACATATCCTTCGCTGTTGCGCAGATTCTCAATCATGGCCAGGCGCATCGTTTCCGGTGTACGAAAGCCGAAGGCGAACGGATTGCCGATGTTCAGCGACACGATGTCGTAGCCCAAGCGCTCGAGCGCCAGGGCGCGCCGCGCCAGCTTGCCGCGAATCTCGTAGCGCACATTGGCGAGCCCATCGCTTGGCCGCACAGGCTTTCGTTGCGTCATCGGCTAAGAGCCTGTCTGATCATTCCGCGTAGGATAGCGGATTCAGCGTCTCGTGCGAACGATGACAGGCAACCCAGCGCCCGGCGGTGATTTCCAACAGGGGCGGATCGCTGGATTCGCACAGCGGCAACGCGTACGGACAGCGGTCGCGAAATGCGCATCCGTGGGTAATGGAATCCGCCGCCAGGGTTCGATCGGGCAGCGGCGCGGGCGCGTCGGCAACCGGAGGGATCCGGGGCACGGCGGCGAGCAAAGCGCGCGTGTAAGGATGTACCGGCGCAGCGAACAGCGCCTCGCATGAGGCGACTTCAACCAACTTTCCCAAGTACATGACCAACACCCGATGGCTTAGGTGCCTGACCACGGCGAGGTTGTGGCTGATGAACAGTATCGCCATGCCCATCTCCTGCTGCAAATCCAGCAGCAGATTGATGATCTGCCCTTGGATGGACACATCGAGAGAACTGACTGCTTCATCGCAAACCAAGAGATTCGGCTTCAGCACCACGGCGCGGGCGATGCCGATCCGCTGGCACTGACCGCCGCTGAATTCATGTGGGTAGCGGCTCGCCATGTCAGCTGTCAGTCCGACGCGCTCGAGCATCGCCGCGACTTTTCCCCGACGCGCGGCCGCGGTCAACTGGGGCTCGAAAATTACCAAGGGTTCGGCGATCGCATCTCCCACCGTCATGCGCGGATTCAGGCTTGCGAGCGGATCCTGGAAGACAATCTGCAGATCGCGGCGCTGCGCTCGCATTTCCGCGGGCGGGCACTTGAGCAAATCAACACCCCCCAGCTCAACGCTGCCCTGCTCCGGGGACAACAGGCGCAACAGGGCTCGCGCCACAGTCGACTTTCCGGCACCCGATTCGCCGACGAGGCCGACAGCCTCCGCGGCGAACAAGTCGAAATTCACATCGTGCACGGCCGTCCGCCGCCCGAACTCGACGCGCAAATTTCTCACCTGCAGGAGCGGAGCGTTCGTCACAGCGGAAAGTGACACGCCACCTGGCTCATCGGGGCGCCGCCCAGCGCCGGGCGTTCTACACGGCAACGGGCTGCGGCGCGCGGGCAGCGCGGCGCGAAGGCGCAGGCTTGCAGCGCCTCACCGGGCTGCGGCGGCTGTCCGGCGAGAGTCGGCATGCGGGCCAAGCGCGGCCCGGACAGGCTGGGGACGCACTTCAGCAACTCTGCGGTATAAGGGTGGCGGGGTCTCCGCAGCAGCTCAGGGGCCGCTGCATTTTCGACGATCCTGCCCGCATACATCACTAGAATCCGATCCGCGAGCGCCGCGATCACGCCCAGATCGTGACTGATGAGCGCGAGCGCCATGCCAGTTTCGCCACGCGCGGCGCGGAGCAGTTCCATGATCTGTGCCTGCAGGGTCACATCGAGCGCTGTGGTCGGCTCGTCCGCGATCAACAAGTCGGGCTTGCACAACAAGCTCATCGCCAGCATGACCCGCTGACGCATCCCGCCGGACAATTCATACGGGTACTGGCTCAAGCGGCGCGTAGCGTCGGGAATTCGCACACTGTCGAGCATGCGCGCGGCGGCACTGCGCCCTTCTTTCCACGACAGCCCTGAGTGATAAACGAGGACCTCGGCCAGTTGCGTGCCGATCCTCAAGTGCGGCGTCAAAGAGGCCATCGGATCTTGAAAAATCATGGTGAGCTTTGAACCGCGGACACGATTGAGCACCGCGGCCTTTGCACCCAGTAGTTCGTTGCCCGCGAAGCGGATACTGCCACTGACCTGTGCTTGGCGGGTGAGCAGGCCCATGGCGGCCAGGAACAACTGGGTCTTTCCGGATCCGGATTCACCGACGACGCCGACGCATTCCTGAGGCTCAATCCGCAGCGACGCGCCCGCGACTGCCTCGAGCCTCCCGGTTCGATGTGCAAAGCTGACATTCAGATCATCGATGCTCAACGTCGCGACCACTTCACGCCTCCTTGACGTCGAGCGCGTCGCGCAGGCCATCGCCAAAGATGTTCAAGCAAAGCAGCAATACTGCCAGGAAGCTGCCGGGCACCAATAGCATCCAGGGAGCCGCTTCCATTTCCCCCACGCCCTCGGCGATCAGCGATCCTAAGCTCGCACCGGGTTCTTGAATACCCAAACCGAGGAAACTCAAAAAGCTCTCAAACAAAATAATCTGCGGCACGGTCAGCGTGGCATACACGATCACCGGCCCGATGACGTTGGGGACCACGTGTTTCGCGATGATGCGGCCCGTGCCGGCACCTCCTGCCACCGCCGCCGCTATGAATTCTTGCTGGCGGATGCTCAAAGTCTGACCCCGCACGATCCGCGCCATGGTCAGCCATCCCACCGCGCCGATCGAAATGAACAACAAGGATTCGCTGCGGCCGAAAATGACGGTCAAGAATATGACGAAAAAGATCAAAGGCAGGCCGCTCAGGATTTCGATGATGCGCATCATCAAATGATCGGTGCGTCCGCCGATGTATCCGGCGATCGCACCGTAGCCGACACCGACCAGGATGCTGATGGTGCTCGCCACCAAGCCGATGGCGATGCTGACACGCGCACCGGCGAGGGTGCGGGCATACAAATCCCGGCCCAAACGGTCGGTGCCAAACCAATGGGCGCTCTGCAAGGTAGGGGCGGCAGCCACATGCAGCCAATCGAGCGTCTGGGTATTGTTGGGGTTGAGCCAGGGTCCGAACAGCGCGATGATCACGACGGCGACGATGATGAGAAATGCAAACACGGCAGCGGGACTGGCTCGCAAACGTCGAATTGCATCGTCTGCCGATGCGCTCATTCGCCGAGTCTCACGCGTGGATCGAGCCACGCGTACAGAAGATCAACCAGCAATCCCATGATGATGAGCAGAGTCGAGTAAATGATCACCATGCCGAGCACGAGCGTGTAGTCGCGGTTGATCGCGCCTTGCACCAGATATCGTCCTATCCCGGGAAGACCGGCGATGGTTTCGACCACCAAAGATCCCGTCAGGATGGACGCGACAGCGGGAACGAGGTAGCTCGCCACGGGCGCGAGTGCGGGCCGCAAGGCATGGCGGAAAATCACGCTGTGCAAGGGGAGTCCCTTGGCGAACGCGGTTCGAATGTAATGGCTCCGCAGGACTTCCAACATGCTGCCCCGTGTCAGGCGCGCGACATAGGCCAGGGGCGGCAACGCCAGTGCGATGACCGGCAGCGCCGCGTGGCGCAGCGAGCCGCTCTCCCAGCCCGAGACCGGCAACCAGTGCAGGTATACGCCGAACAGCAGCCCAAGAAATGGCAGAATCACAAATGAGGGAATGGCGATACCCGTCACGACCAGAGACATCGTGGCCGTGTCAGCCGCCGAGTTGTGACGGAGCGCGGCAAACGTTCCCAAGGGGATGCCCAACAACAACGCCAACACGATCGCCATGGCGCCAAGCTGCAATGTGATGGGAAAACCCTGACCGATCAGTTCGGTGACGGTAAAATCCTTATATTTGAAAGAGGGTCCGAAATCTCCATGCAGGAGCGACTTAAGATAGCGCCCGTATTGCGTCCATACCGGTTGATCCAAGCCGTAAGCACGCTGCAGATTTGCCTTTATTTCCGGCGCCAGCGCCTGTTCTTGATCGAAAGGGCCGCCGGGCGCGGCGCGCATCAAAAAAAACGTAATCGTGATGATGATAAACAGCGTGGGAATAGCGCCGGCAAGCCGCGTGAAGAAATAGCGCGTCATCTGCGCTCAAGTCTACGGCGCGCGCGCCGCCGACCGCAATGTGGACAAGTGAAGTACGGCTCCTTAGACTAGTGCGCCCACCGATCTCCGAGGTTTCATGGATTCCACCCGACCCATCCGCGCGCTGATGCGTGGTCTTGATGCACTGACTGTTCTCAACTTGCGCGACGGTGCGACGGTTTCGGAAGTGGCTCATGAAATACGCCTGCCGCGCACCACCGTCTATCGAATCCTGGAAACGTTGTGCGACTCCGGCTTCGTATATCGAGACAGCGCCGACGAGCGCTATCGGCTGACCATTCTCGTGCGCGGCTTGAGCGAAGGATTCGACGACGAGACATGGGTGAACCAAATCGCGAGGCCGATGATTCACGGTCTGTGCGCTGAAATCGTCTGGCCTGTGAGCATTGCAACCCTGTCCGGCACCAAGATGATGCTGCGCGAGGCCACCGATCACGCCACGCCGCTGGCGGTCGAACGCTATTCGGCCGGCTTTCAATTGCCGCTTCTGAGCAGCGCGGCGGGCCGCTCATTTCTGGCGAACTGCCCGCCCGCACAGCGCGACTCGCTCATCGAAATACTGGCGCGCTCCAACAAGGAAGAAGACAGGCCGGCGCGCGATCGCGCGGAGTTGCTGCGCGCCCTGGCGGAAATCAAATCGCAAGGGTTTGCGACGGCGACGCGCACCCGGCGCCTCATAGATGAATACACCATCAGCGTGCCTGTTCCTCTGAACGACCGCACCTTGGCCGCTTTGACGGTGCGCTTCATTGCTTCCGCAGTGCCCTTGAAGACCGGAGTGGAGCGTTTTTTACCGAAGTTGCGCCAGTGCGCGGCTAAAATCAGCAGCATATTTTTGGAACAACAGGCCGAGGCCCGCATATTGACGGGTCCTCGAGCAACGGTTTAAGGAGCTTTCGTGCAGAAGATCATGGTTTGTATCAAACGCGTTGTTGATTACAACGTGCGAATTCGAGTCAAGCCGGACGGCAGCGGCGTCATGCTCGACGGGGTAAAAATGAGCGTCAACCCCTTCGACGAGATTGCGCTCGAAGAGGCGCTGCGCATCAAGGAGCGCGGCGCAAACATCGAAGTCGTTGCGGTAAGCATCGGAGTTGCCGACACTCAGCAACAATTGCGAACCTCGTTGGCCATGGGCGCCGATCGCGCGATTCTCGTGCAAACGGATACTGCCGTCGAACCCTTGACCGCGGCCAAGGTGTTTCTGGCCCTCGCAAAGAAGGAAAATCCGGATTTGATCTTTCTTGGCAAACAGGCGATCGATGATGACGCCAATCAAACCGGCCAAATGCTGGCGGCGATTTGGGATCGGCCCCAGGCAACCTACGCGTCGAAGATCGAAATCGCGTCAGGCAAAGCCACGGTCACCCGCGAGATTGATGCAGGGCTGGAGACCATCGAGGTGGACCTGCCCGCAGTGATCACCGTGGACCTGCGCCTGAATGAGCCGCGCTACGTGAAGCTGCCGGACATCATGAAAGCCAAGAAAAAACCGCTGGATGTTACTTCGCTCGACGCCCTCGGAGTGAGCGCGGAAACCTTGCTCAAGAGCCTGAAAACCGAGCCCCCGCCACAGCGTCAAAAAGGTGTCATGGTCAAGGATGTCCCCGAGCTCATCGATGCTCTCAAGAAAAAAGGCTTGATCTAATGCACAAGATACTCATAGTCGGCGAACACGACGGAAAGGCCTTGAATCCCGCCACCGCGAAATGCGTGACCTGCGCCCAAGGGATCGCCGATGCAGAAATTACCGTCGTCCTGTTGGGCGCCGACACTACCGCCGCCGCGGCGCAGGCCGCCGCCTTGGCGGGCGTCAAAGCGGTGTTGCGGGTGGATCGGCCGGAGAACCTGCATCCCCTCGCCGCAGTATTCGCGCCGCAACTCGCGGCACTCGCAGCCGACTACACGCATGTGTTTGGCCCCTCGACCAGTTTCGGCAAGGACTTGATGCCGCGGCTCGCCGCGCTGCTCGGCGTTGCGCAAGTGAGCGACTTGATGGCGGTCGAGAGCGCCTATCGCTTTCGCCGTCCGATCTATGCCGGCAATGCAATCGTGACGGTCGAGGCGGACCCAGCGCGCAAGCTCGTCGCCACGGTGCGCGTCGCCTCGTTTCAAGCCGCACCGACCGGCGGCAGCGCCGCCGTGGAGTCAAAGACCCTGAACGTGCAGTTGCCGTCGCACACTCGCTATGTCGGGGCCAAATCGGGCTCTACCGACCGGCCGGATCTTCAGACCGCGGCGCGCGTGGTGTCGGGCGGCCGGGCGCTCGGCAGCGCGGAGAACTTCAAGTTGCTGTTCGGTTTGGCCGACAAACTCGGTGCCGCCGTGGGCGCCTCGCGCGCCGCGGTTGACGCAGGCTATGCGCCGAACGAAATGCAGGTCGGGCAGACCGGCAAGATCATTTCTCCGGAGTTGTACATTGCGATCGGTATCTCCGGCGCAATCCAACATCTGACGGGAATCAAGGACGCCCGCACCATCGTGGCGATCAACAAGGACGGCGAAGCGCCCATATTTGAGGTGGCCGACATCGGGTTGGCAGCGGATTTGTTTCAGGCCATTCCTGAGTTTGAGAGGCTGCTCGGAAACTAGTTCGCTCGGCAGTGTGAGATTGAGCGGCTTGCGTGGCTTAGCGGGATAGAGAGTGTCGAGGCCCGGAAGAACAGGGCCTCGACGCTCCCTATCCCTAGGCCTTGCAGGCGGGACGCTCAATCTCACAAGTGCTGGGGGAGTAGTTTCGAGTGACTATCGTCGGTGGGGCTGCCGTCTCATGCGTATGTGTAGGCCGGAAAATCAGGTGTCGTCCAACCTCTAGCGGCATGTGATATGGATCGGCCTAGCTCTCATCAGGGAGGATAAGGAGAGTCAAGGCCCTGTTGCCTTCGGGCCTTGACTCTTCTTACCCTCCCTGGTGCTAAAGCTGCTTTAACACGTAGTCGGCAGCGGAAACTTTGAATTCCCCCGGCGCCTCGATATTGACGTGGGTGGCGACGCCATTTTTGACGATGACGGCGAAGCGCTGACCGCGCGTTCCCATGCCGAACTTCGTGCCATCCATTTCGAGCCCTAAGGCTTTGACATAAGCGCCATTGCCGTCGGCAAGCATCAATATCTTGTCACCGACGTTGCCGTGCTTGCCCCAGGCGTTCATGACGAACACATCGTTCACGGCGGTACAGGCAATGGTGTCAACCCCCTTTGCCTTGATTTGATCCGCCAGTTCCACGAAGCCGGGCAGATGCTTGGCATCGCAAGTCGGCGTGAAGGCGCCGGGCACGGAAAACAGCACGACGGTTTTACCGCCGAAGAGCTGCTCCGTCGTCATTTTCTGCGGGCCATCCTTGGTCATGCGCGTAAAAGCGCCCTCGGGCATTTTATCGCCGGCTTTGATCGTCATAACTTGCTTCCTCTAACCGCTATGAGCCGAGCTTGTCCGAATACAGTTCCCACAGCTTGAGTACGCGCGGGCTTACGTTCGGAACCGACTTGAGCTTTTCAAACGCCTTCTTCGCCTCGGCGTTGTTTTTCAACGCCACTTGCGAACGGCCGAGATAGACATAGGCCTCGTCCAACTGCTTGACCGACCCTTTGCCAATGCCGCGGCTGATGGCGGTCGCCGCGTTCTGGTAATCGCCTGCTCCAAAATAGACCTCGCCGAGCTTCGCATCGAGTTGTCCCGCGGCATTCTTCTGGGCCTCGGCATCGAGCTGAGGCAGCCCCTTCTTGTCGGCATCGGCGCGTGTCTTCAAGGAGGCCAATAAGCGGGTTGTGCGTTCCTTGTGCTCATCTTTCAGCACGCCGGAACTAGTCGCCTTTTCCAGAACCGCTTGCGCTTCGCCGGGCAGTGCCTGATCGCCGAGCAATTGTGCCATCTCGATGTAATCGGTATCCGCATTCATGGAATTGGTGTCGTACATGAGCCGGTAGATCATCAAGATGTTGTGATCGTCGCGCTCATCCTGGCGCTCCAGGCGAATCAAATTATTCCAGTATTGTGTCTTGTTGGTGAGCCGCACCAAGTCATAGAGCGCAGCCTTCATGCCATTCGTGTCACCGCCGTCGCTGGCGCACTGCAATTTGATCTGATATACCAATTCCTTCGGCGCCTCGCCGGACTTTTTGGCAGCTGCAACAGCCTTGTCGGACCAGACGCCGGCATTCTTGCAATCCTTCTGCAGATAGTAGAGCTGGCTCATGATGGTCAGATCTTCAAGGGAACCTTGCGGTCCGTCCGCGAAAGTCTTGCCGTACTCGATGGCCTTCGCATTTTGCTGACTGGATGCCGCGATGCGAAACAATGCTTTGGTCTTTTGCGCGGCCTCCTCGGGGGTATATTCGTTTGTCGCCATCGCAGCCTCGATGGCTGTTTGCGCCGCCTTCATATTGTTCATTTTTATATAAATGAACGCTTTGAAGTCATTGATCTTGAATTTATCGAAGTTGGTAATACCTGGCTTGGTCTCGGCAGCCTCCAAATTTTTCAATGCCTCTGCCCACTGGCTAGCCGCAATCGCCTTTTGTGCCGCGTTCATTTCCTTGCCGATTGCGTGGCTAATCTCCTGCTTTGGCTTGTCAGCTGAAAATGCGGCCGGTGCAATGGCGGCAAAGCCGACGACGGCGCACAAGCAAAGAACGAGCCGATGGCCGTGAACTTTTAATATGGAATGACTCATTAGCTAAGACCTCGCTATGTCTCAAATTTAGTTGGCGCGGCGTTCAAGCTCGTGCCACGGCATCTTAAGTCGGTCAAACAAACGGCGCGTATCCCAACAGGGCATGACGCGCCGTAAACCACTCAGGGGTACCTTTTCTTAGAAGAAATCGTTGTTGACGAATCCTATTTTCTTCAATCCACGATGCTGCAAGTCCGCCAACGTCTGCGCGACAATCTCGTATTTGGCGAATTTGTCCACCGTGATATGGACTTCTGGCTGCGGATCCTTCTGCGCTTCAGTCTCGATATAACCTTGTAGAGTCTTGCGATCCACCGGACCCTTGTTCCACAACAGTGTGCCGTCAAAGTCGATCGTCAGATCGATCACTTCCGGCGGCGGCGGCGGTACGAAATTGGGCGGTGGTGGCAACGGGTTGTCGATTTTCACCGCATGCGTTTGGTTCGGCAGCGTAATGATGAAAATGATCAGCAACACCAGCATGACATCGATGAGCGGCGTCATGTTGATTTCGGAATAGGATTGGCCCTCGCCGCCCCCGCCTACACTCATGGCCATGTACTAATCTCCTACCGTGAAGTGGGGCGATCGGGTTCGGTGATGAACGCGACTTTTCGAATGCCGATTCTCTGCGTCGCGACCAGCACCTGGCCCACAAACTGATACCTGACATTGGAATCGCCGCGAATATGCACTTCCGGCTGCGGTTCCTGCCGCGCAATGCCGCGCAACATCGCCAACAATTCGTCCTGACCGGACAACAGTTTGGTGTTCCAGTAAATGGCGCCCTGCTTATCGACGGCAATGGTGACGTTTTCCGGACGCGTTTGCGTGACCAAATTCGTCGCCTTCGGGAGCTGCACCGGCACCTGCTGCAGGATGACCCGAATGGTGATGATGAATATGATCAGCAACACCAACATCACGTCCACCAGGGGCGTGACGTTGATATCCGACATCGCCGATGCTTCTTCCTCAACGCCTCCTACGTGCAATGCCATGTTTGTTTCCTAGCGAGCAACTGCGGCGGCGGGCGGCTTGCCCACTGCAGCCGGCGGCTTGTCCATACCCAGACCCATCTTGACGCCGGAGATCAGGTACGCGTGCAACTCGTGCGTGAAATGGCTGACCCGTTCCTGCACAGTCTTATTGCGGCGCAATAGAACGTTGTAACCGAGCACGGCCGGCACGGCGACAACCAGGCCGATGGCGGTCATGATCAATGCCTCGCCTACTGGGCCGGCCACCTTTTCGATCGAGCCCTGTCCGGAAACGCCGATCGCGATGAGCGCGTTGTAAATACCGATGACGGTGCCCAGCAGTCCGACGAACGGCGCCGTTGCGCCGACCGATGCAAGCACGGGCAAGCCGGTTTGCAGACGGCTGATGATGGCATCGGCAGTGCGCTGCAGCGACTCTGTGATCCACTCGCTGGTGCCGATCGCACCGGAAAGGCGGGTCTTATTGACCTCGTGATACTCGTACGCTTGCTTGCCGGTTTCGGCGAGCGCGCGGAACGGATTGGAGCCGCCCTTCAGCTTGCCAATGGCATCGGTGAGCGTGGTCGAACTCCAGAACTCCTTCTCAGCTTCAATCGCCTGAAGCCGCAGCCGTCGTTGGTCGAAGAACTTGGTGATCATGATGAACCACGTCATCAGCGACATGATCAGCAAAACGGCGAGGATCGATCTGCTGACGATATTGCCATTGGCAATCAGCGCGCCTAGGCCATATGGATTTTCAACAACTGTCTCTTGCATTGACCGATTCCCTCTACTTAGAAAAGCTTATTAATAATGAGTGTGCAAAAACCAATTCGTTTCGTGTAGCGATGGCTACTTGCCAGTCAACTTCCAGGTGATCTTGAAGGGGAAAGTACCTTCCACAGGCTTGCCATCTTCCATGGCGGGGCCCATCTTTTGTCCTTTGACTCCTTTCAAACATGCATCGTCCAATCGCGGGAAGCCCGAGCTCGTTTGAACTGTGGCGTCCAAAATCTGCCCGCTGGCGGACACCTTCATCAAGAGAACGCAGCTACCCTCTTCACCGGCGCGCTTGGAAGCGTCGGGATAGTATTCCTCGCCGATCTTGAACGGGTGCTTGGGGTCGTATTTCGGCAGAGACACGGTGTGCTGTACGGGGGCGGCCACAGGCGCCGGCGGCGGAGTCTTCTGTTGTGTCACCACCGAAATGGCGTTGGTCTCAGGCGGTGCTGCCTGGATATCAACAAATTCCGGCGGCGGGACGTAGGGTTTAATTTCTTCGAGCTTCGGCGGGGGCGGCGGGGGCTTATCGACATCTTTGGGTTTTTCAATCTGGGCAATTTCGACGGGAGGAATAATCTTTTGCACCAGCTGCCCGGCCAACCCGGTATAAAATCCCCACACGATAATCACGTGGAGAATGATGACGGCAATGAGGGCGGCGCCCCGTTTGCCAGAAAATATCGAAGGATTTTCGTATCTATACATAAGTCTGTGCGACCCTACCCCTAGCTCTTGATCTTGCGCAACGCGCACGCCCCTAAACTTGCAGCTGAATTTCCCAGCGGCTTCCCAAGCAAGTTCCCTTCGGCGAGTAAAGAAGACTGACACATATCCAGCCCGAACTGCAAGCACGATGTAAGTCCAAAATCACCCATGCGAACGTCAGACTTTACGAGGTCTTGGGAACTTTTGATGCTGTTTGCTCCAGATCCGTCACGGCTCCCAACGAGGCGCTGCTGACTTGCCGGGAATACTTCGCCAAGACGCCCCGACGTGCATAGGGCCGCGGAGCGCTCCATAATTTACGGCGGCGCTTGAGTTCGCCCGAAGCGACATGCAGCGTGATTTCACGGCGTTCCGCATCTATCGTGATCTCATCCCCGGTCCGTACCAGGGCCAGCGGGCCGCCGAGCGCTGCTTCCGGTGACATATGCCCCACCACGAATCCATGACTGCCGCCGGAAAACCGGCCATCGGTAACCAGTGCAACCTCAGCGCCCAACCCCCTGCCCATGATGGCGCTCGTGGGACTTAACATCTCGCGCATGCCGGGACCGCCCTTGGGACCCTCGTAGCGAATAACCACGACATCGCCGGCTTTCACTTTGCCGCTCAAGATTCCCTGCAGCGCCTTCTCTTCGGAATCGAACACGCGCGCTTTACCCTTGAAGTTCAGGCCCTCCTTGCCTGTAATTTTTGCAACCGCACCCTCGGGAGCAAGGTTTCCATACAAGACCACCAAGTGGCTATTTTTCTTGATCGGATCGCGCAGCGGACGCACGATCTGCTGCTCGTCCGGGTACGCGGCCACGTCGCGAAGATTTTCGGCCAGCGTCGCTCCGCTCACCGTCATGCAATGGCCATGGAGAAGGCCCGCATCCAACAGGGTTTTCATCAAGGGTTGAATGCCGCCCACTGCAACCAACTCCGACATCGAATACCGACCGCTCGGCCGCAAATCCGCCAACACCGGCACGCGCTTCCCGATGCGGGTGAAATCGTCGAGTACCAGTTTGACGCCGGCGGAGGATGCCATTGCCAATAGATGCAGCACAGCATTGGTCGAGCCACCGAGTGCAATCACCACGGTTATCGCGTTTTCGAACGACTCGCGCGTCATGATTTGGCGGGGTGAAATGCCGCGCCGGATTAGGTTAACAACGGCGGCACCGGCTCGTTGGCAGTCGTCACGCTTCTGACTCGAGACGGCGTCTTGCGCCGAGCTGTTCGGCAGACTCATTCCCATGGCTTCGATCGCGGATGCCATGGTATTCGCGGTATACATGCCGGCGCAGGCGCCCGGACCGGGAATCGCTGTGCGCTCGACGAACTTCAGTTGCTGCTCGGATACCGTTCCTTGAGCATGCCCGCCAACGGCTTCGAAGACGGAGACGATATCGCGCTTGTCGGCACCGGGGCGGATAGTGCCGCCATACACAAACACCGCGGGGCGATCCAGGCGCGCAAGCGCCATCATGCAGCCGGGCATGTTCTTGTCGCAGCCCCCGATGGCCACGACGCCGTCGAACCCCTGCGCGCCCACGACGGTCTCGATCGAATCGGCGATGACCTCGCGGGATACCAGAGAATATCGCATGCCTGGGGTGCCCATGGAGATCCCGTCGGATACCGTAATCGTACCGAAGGTAACCGCCTTCGCACCCGCCCCATCTGCGCCCGCGGCCACCAAGCGCGCGAGTTCATCGATATGCACATTGCAGGGCGTCAAGTTGCTCCATGTCGATGCAACGCCCACTTGAGGCTTTTCAAAATCGGCGTCGCCGAAGCCAACGGCACGCAGCATCGATCGGTTCGGGGCCTGCTTCACCCCATCGACCACCAAACGGGAGTGGCGTCGCGTATCGAGGGCGGATTTGTTCGGCATGCCGGTGAGCTTACGCATTCCCGAAGCGCTCGACCAAATACCGATAGACACCGCGCAGGGCCTGGGCCTCGGCGCCGACACCGCGCCCTGGCCGGTCCTTGGAATTCCACGCGTATAAGTCGATGTGCATCCATGGCGACTCGGTGACGAAGCGCTTGAGGAACAAGGCACCGAAAATCGCGCCGGCGAAAGTCGAGGACGCAACATTGTTCAGATCCGCGATTTTGCTGGCAAGCTCATCCTCATAACCGCCCCACAGCGGCATCGGCCAGAGCGGATCGTGCTCAGCGGCGGCTACTCGCGCCAGTTCTTGCACGAGGCGCTCGTCGTTGCCGAAGAGAGCTGGAAGTTCAGGACCCAAGGCAACCCGCGCCGCGCCGGTCAGCGTGGCGAAGTCGATGATCAAGGCAGGATGTTCGGCGTCCGCAAAAGCCAGGGCATCGCATAGAACCAACCGCCCCTCTGCGTCCGTGTTGCCCACCTCGACCGTCAAACCTTTGCGGGTCGCCAGTACATCGCCGGGCCGATAAGCGTTGCCGCTGACAGCATTTTCCACTGCCGGCAGCAACACGCGCAGCTGAGCGCGAATTTTGGCCGTCATGAGCAGATGAGCGAGCGACAGAGCCACGGCGGCGCCTCCCATGTCTTTTTTCATCAGGCCCATGCCGGAACTCGATTTGAGATCCAATCCGCCGCTATCGAAACACACCCCTTTTCCGACCAGCGTTACGCGCGGATACGCCTCTCCGCCGGGAGGCACCCAGCGCAATTCGACCAGGCGCGGTGCCTCGCTGCTTGCACGTCCCACGGCATGAATCGCCGGAAAGTTTGCGTCGAGCAGATCCTGACCTATCCATTCTTTGAATGCAGCCTGATTGCGGTCGGCAACCTGCCGCGCCGCGGCGGCCAGTTGCGGCGGCCCGAAATCGCCTGCCGGCGTATTGATCCAGTCGCGCGCCATGCGCAGGGACTCCGCGGCGTTGGCGACGTATGCCATGTCGGCATTCGGCGGCGGATCGAGGCTGGCTAATTCGTTCTTGGAAGAACGGTACCGCTCGAAGCGATACCCGCCGTATGCAAAACCCAATGCCAACTGCGTGGCGTCCCCAGAACTGAATTCTTGCGCGAACCGAAAACGGCGCGCCGGCAGTCTTTCGGCCAGTCCGGCTGCATGCCAGAGCGATAATTCCCCCTGCCGCTTGCCAAGGCCGGCTACGGCGCAGGCAATGCCGCCGGCGGAATCCGGCAACAACACGACCCGATGTTTCTCAGCCTTGAAGTTTTGTTCCCCGAGCCATTGTCGCGCGAGGGGCGACTGGCCTGCGCGCCAGCCTTCGATCTCGTCTTCGTATAACAACCACAACGGGGTTGAAGAATTGCTGCCGACATTCATTAAAACGGGTCCTCGAGGGTGCGCGCTGAGCCTGGAAATCCTTGCGTGATAGGATAACCTGCGTTCACGATTGGATGAGGAGATTTGAATGCGTTTGTATTCCCAAAAGGACGTCGACAAAAAGGCACTGCGCGGTGCGCGCATTGCGGTTCTCGGCTACGGCAGCCAGGGACGGGCACACGCGCTCAACTTGCGCGACAGCGGCTACGATGTAATCGTCGGCGTACGCAAGGGCGGCAGCTGGGCCAAGGCCAAGAAGGATGGACTTCAAGTCGCGGAACCCGCCGCGGCCATTAAAGGCGCGCAACTGATCGCCATGCTGGTCCCCGATATGACTCAAAAAGCTCTGTATGCCGAATTGCGCTCCGGGTTCGAGAAAGGCGCGACGTTGCTCTTCGCCCACGGCTTTAATATTCACTTCAAGCAGATCAAACCGCGCAAGGACCTTGATGTCGTGTTGATCGCACCCAAAGGTCCAGGGGACTTGGTGCGGCGCCAGTACCAGCAGGGCCGCGGTGTGCCTTGCCTCCTGGCGATAGCTCAGAATCCCTCCAAGCGCGCTAAACCTAAGGCGCTGGCCTATGCCGACGGCATCGGCGGAACCCGTGGCGGCGTACTTGAAACCACCTTTGGCGAAGAGACGGAAACCGACCTGTTCGGTGAACAGGCAGTTCTGTGCGGCGGTGCGACGGAGCTGGTCGTCAAGGGCTACGAGACGCTGGTGGAAGCGGGCTATCAGCCTGCGGTGGCTTATTACGAGTGTCTGCATGAACTCAAACTGATCGTCGATCTGCTGCATGAGGGGGGCATTACGAAAATGCACCGCTTCATCAGCGAGACTGCAAAATACGGCGACCTCACCCGTGGACCGCGCATCGTCAACAAGGCCACCAAAAAAGAGATGCGCAAGATTCTCACGGAGATTCAGCAAGGAAAGTTCGCGCGCCAATGGATTGCGGAGAACAAAGCCGGCCGACGCAAGTATTCAAAGCTGCTCAAGGCGGACTTGAGCCACTCGATCGAGAAGGTCGGCGCGCAACTGCGCGCCCGCATGCCCTGGCTGGAAGCGGGCTGACTCGAGCTGGCATGACGCCGCGTACGTTATTCGACAAGGTCTGGTCGGCGCATGAGGTCGTTGCCGAAACGCGCGACACGCCCGCTGTCCTCTATGTCGATTTACATCTGGTTCACGAGGTGACGACGCCGCAAGCCTTCAGCATGCTTAAGGCGCATCGGCTGCCGGTTCGCCGGCCCGATCGGACGCTCGCGACGATGGATCATTCGACCCCCACCCAGAGCGCGCAGGTGTTTGGATCCCTGCCCATCCAGGTGGATGCCGCCGCAAAACAAGTGCGCCAAATGGAAGAGAACGCGGCCGAATTCGGCATCGAGCTGTTCGGCATGCACGACGTGCGCCGCGGCATCGTGCACATTATCGGTCCTGAACTTGGGGTGACGCAGCCAGGCATGACCATCGTGTGCGGCGACAGTCACACGAGCACCCACGGGGCGTTTGGCGCCCTCGCCTTTGGGATCGGCACGACCGAGGTCGGCCATGTGTTCGCCACGCAGGCGCTATTGCAACGCAAGCCAAAGAGCTTGGCGGTCAATATCGAGGGTCAGTTGCAGCCGGGCGTCTCAGCAAAGGATTTGATTCTGGCCATCATCGGACAAATCGGCGTATCGGGCGGCACAGGCTACGTTTTGGAATATCGCGGTTCGACCGTGCGCGCGCTGTCGATGCACGAGCGCATGACCGTGTGCAATATGTCGATTGAGGCGGGCGCGCGAGCCGGCATGATTGCGCCGGACGAGGTCACGTTCGAATATTTGAAGGGTAGACCGCGGGCACCGCGCGCTGAGGATTGGGAGGCGGCCGAGGCGCGCTGGCGTACGTTCGTCAGCGATCCCGATGCTCGATTCGACGCTTCGGTCGATGTTGATGCCGGGCGCATTGAACCCATGATCACTTACGGCACCAACCCGGGGATGGTCGTGCCCATCGGCGCCGCGATCCCCGACAGGAAAGGCGATGAAGTGTTCGACAAGGCCATGCGTTACATGGGCTTTCACGGCGGCGAGGGCATGCTCGGTAAACCCGTGAACGTCGTTTTCATCGGCAGCTGCACCAACGGACGGCTGGAGGATTTGCAAGCGGCCGCAGGAATACTCAAAGGACGCAAGGTTGCGCGAGGCGTGCACCTGCTCATCGTGCCGGGTTCGCAGCAGATCAAGCGGGAAGCCGAAGCTCTGGGCCTGGCTGAGATTTTCAAAGCTGCCGGCGCCGATTGGCGCGAATCCGGCTGCTCCATGTGTCTTGGCATGAACGGCGACACCGTGGCAGCGGGGCAATATTCCATCAGCACCAGCAATCGCAATTTCGAAGGCCGTCAGGGAAAGGGAGCGAGGACGCTCCTGGTCAGCCCATTGACTGCGGCGGCCAGCGCCGTCAAGGGCAGCATTACCGACCCGCGCGAGTTGCTGTAATGCAGCCACTCCAACGCATCACCTCGCGTACCGTGGTCATTACGTCCACCGATATCGACACCGACCAGATCATTCCTGCGCGCTTTCTGACCACTACCACCAAGGAAGGCTTGGGCAAGCAACTGTTTGCCGATTGGCGTTATCAAGAGGATGGCTCGCCAAAACGTGAATTCGTATTGAATCGCCCCGAAGCTCACGGCGCGCAGATTCTGGTGGCCGGACGCAATTTCGGCTGCGGCTCTTCGCGCGAGCATGCACCTTGGGCGCTGCTTGACTATGGCTTTCGTGCCGTCATCAGCGAGGGAGTCGCCGATATTTTTCGCGGCAACGCTCTGATGAACGGTTTGTTGCCCGTCGTCGTCGATGCAGAGACATCGCAGTGGCTGCTGCACCATCCCGGCGCCGAAGTTGATATCGACCTCGAGGCGATGCGCCTCACCCTGCCGACCGGCGCAGCGATTGCCTTTGCCATCGAGCCCTTTGCGCGTCACTGCCTCTTGAGCGGCTTGGACGAATTCGGCTACCTACGCAGCAAACTCCCGGACATCGAACGTTTCGAGGCGGCGCGCGGCTGATGCAGGCAAGGATCGCAGTGCTCGCCGGCGACGGCATCGGCGCGGAAGTCACCGCCGAAGCGGTACGCGCACTCGAGAAAGTGGCGGCTCGATTCGGTCATCGCTTCGAATTCGAATCAGCGCTCCTGGGAGGCGCCGCCATCGATGCAACGGGTGAGCCGTTGCCCTCCGCCACCGTGACCCTGGCGATGCAGGCGGACGCGATATTGCTGGGAGCGGTGGGCGGTCCAAAATGGTCGGACCCAAATGCCAAAGTCCGCCCCGAACAAGGCTTGTTGCAGCTGCGCAAGGCGCTCGGGTTGTTCGCAAATTTGCGGCCCGTCGTGCCCCACCCTGCCGTGCTCGATGCTTCGCCGATCAAAGCGGACATCTTGCGCGGCGTGGACATCATGGTGGTGCGCGAACTCACCGGCGGCATTTATTTCGGCGAGAAATCCCGCACCGCCACGGAAGCGGTCGATGTATGCCGCTACAGTGTCGTGGAGATTGAACGCGTCGTGAGGCTCGCTGCCCGTCTGGCGCAGAGCCGCCGCAAAAAATTGACCTCGGTGGACAAGGCCAATGTGCTGGAGACCTCGCGGCTTTGGCGCTCCACCGTGAATCTCATCATGCCGGCGGAATTTCCCGACGTGACGGTCGAACACATGCTGGTCGACTCGGCCGCGATGCACCTTTTGCAGAGGCCGCGCGATTTCGATGTCATTGTGACCGAAAACATGTTCGGCGATATTCTCACCGATGAAGCCTCCATGCTCGCCGGTTCGATGGGCTTGCTGCCCTCGGCTTCGCTCTCTGCGGAGGCGCGCGGTGGTGTTTTCGAACCCATTCATGGATCTGCGCCCGACATCGCCGGCCGCGGCATCGCCAATCCCTACGCCGCAATCTTGAGTGCCGCGATGCTGTTGCGTTACTCCCTGCGCTTGACCGCCGAAGCGCAGGCACTGGAGAGCGCGGTCGACCGGGCGATCAGCGCAGGTGCACTCACAGCCGATCTCGCCGCTGCAGGCAAGGCAATTACGACGCGCGCAGCTGCCGACGCGGTGCTGGCTGCGCTTTAGCGGCGTGCGCAGCGACGTGCGTAGCGGCGTGCGCAGCGACGTGCGTAGCGGCGCGTGCCAAACCCTCGTGCAGATCTGCCACAAGATCCGCCGGGTCTTCGATGCCCACTGAGACGCGCAGCAGTCCGGGACTGATCCCCGCTCGCAGCCGCGCCGATTCCTCCATGCCGGCATGCGTCATGCTCGCCGGGTGGGCAATGAGGCTTTCAACGCCGCCCAACGATTCCGCCAAGGTAAAGCACTGCAAGCCGGTAAGAAACGCCTCGACGGCAGTCTCGCCGCCGGCAAGCTCGAAACTCAGCATTGCGCCGAAGCCGCTTTGTTGGCGGCAAGCAATCTCATGGCCCGGACTATCGGCGAGGCCTGGATAGTAAACGCGCAGCACCTCGGGATGCTGGGTCAGAAATTCCACCACCCTCGCGGCATTCTCAGCATGCACGCGCATTCTCGCGTGCAGGCTGCGCACGCCGCGCAGCGTAAGAAAGCTGTCGAACGGCGCGCCGGTAACGCCGATGGCGTTTGCCCACCATGCCAGGGTTTGGTGCAGCTCCGGCGTCGCGGCGATCACCGCCCCGCCCACCACGTCGCTGTGACCATTCAGGTACTTGGTGGTGGAGTGCATCACATAGTCAGCGCCATGCGATATGGGTTGCTGCCAGATCGGCGACAAAAACGTATTGTCGACCGCCGTCAACGCGCCGGCCGCATGCGCAGCATCGGTGATCGCGCGGATATCGACTACGCGCAGCAAGGGATTGCTGGGCGTCTCGATCCACACCAGCATAGGTGCAGCCTCGAGCGCCGCGCGCAGCTCAGCCGGATTGCTTTGATCGATGAAATTCACCACGAGATTTCCCTTCGCATGCAACGCCGCGAGCAGGCGGTACGTGCCGCCATAGCAATCGTAAGGTGCGAGCACGCGCGCCCCGGCCGGGAGCGTCGCCAGGATCAGGGTAATGGCCGCCAGCCCGGTGCAGGTGACAATTGCGCCGGCTCCGCCTTCCAGATCCGCCAATGCCTCGGCGAGCTGGTCGCGTGTCGGATTGCCGGAACGCGTGTAATCGTACTTGCGCGGCTGGCGGTAGCTTTGAAAGGCAAAATTGCTCGACAGGTAGATCGGAGGCACCACGGAACCGTGGTGCGCGTCCGACTCGAGGCCGGCTCGAACCGATCGGGTCGCAATGTTCTTGGGTGTCACTTTGCTGCTCATGGCTGCTGCTCCGCAAGGGCGTGCTTGATAATGGGCGTGAGGGCCGCGCCTTCTTTCAAGAAGGCGTCGTGGCCGAAAATTGAATTGATCTCGATCAATTGGCGTGGGCCGTTCAAACGTGCGGACAGCGCCTGCATGTCGTTGAACGGCACCAACTGATCCTCGCGCACGGCGATCAACGTCGCCGGCGTGTGCACTTGAGTCGCATCCATCTCATGCAAATCGATCGATTCGCTCAAGGTCAGGAATGATTCAGCGCGGTACTTTTGTACGTAATCATCGCCGCGCGCAAACAGGTATTCTTCGATCGGAAATCGAAACCGATCGGCCGTACGTTTCGGCGCGCCGCCAAATCTGATCGCGAACTCGACGTTACTGCGATACGTGGCCATGGCGAGCGCCCGCGCCAGCTTGAGCCCGGAGGCCCCATCGCCGCGCGCAATGGCCTCGCGGACAATTTGCCGCTGTACGCTGCGCCATGCGGTCGACAAAACCTGCGAACGGTCCGCGGCGCTCAGCACCACGATGTGGCCCACGAGCGTTGGGTATCGCTCAGCGAAACACAGAGCCACCATCCCGCCGTACGAGGCGCCGACGATGGCGTGCAATGAGCGCAGGCCCAAATGCTGAACAATCTTGGCGATCGCCGCGGCCTGATCATAGGAACTGATGGGCGGAAATTGGCCGCCGACGCTCGGGGTCGCACTGTCGCCGCGTCCGCCGATATAGTCGATCCCCAAAACGAGATACTGGCGCGTGTCGACGCCGAGCCCGGGTCCCACCATCTCGGGCCACCAACCCTCACCCGGCGCGCCGGTCACGATGCGATGCGCGGAGATTCCGCCGAGCACGACGACAACAGGGCCTTGCTCGTTGCCCACCAGTCGAAAGGACACCCGTGCATCCGGCAGCGGATCGCCGTAATGCAACGTGAAGGCAGTGAGACGCACAGTCTCATCGATGGGATTGAGGAAATTTTCGGCCACGATACTCAAAGCTCCTTAAGGCAACTACCCCTGGAGCATCGGCTCGTAGCCCATTGCAGTCGCGGGAGACCCGCGCAATTGGCTGCCCATCTACCGGTTCAGCACCTTTAAGGCGCATCCCCGCAGGAGTTGGCACCGTTCCGACGCTCCCCAGGATTCAGGAGACATATCGTTGGTTGCCCCGGCTTCTAAGGGCCTTTCCCTCGGCCGGTCTAGATAAGCCATTGAATTTTAGGCAGTCGAGCCGCGCGCGTCAAGCATTTTACCCACGGCTTGCTTGCGTGGCTTTTGCCAATGTATTAATGTACTAGCGCGTTAGTACAAGGTTGAACGTAATTATGCCAGCAGTCCAGGATTTGACATGAAAACCAATCGGCCGGTGACCCAACGGCAGGAGCAACAGCACGAACGCGCGCTATGCGCGGCAATTCTGGCGCTGCGCTCCGTCGATGAATGCCGCAGTTTTTTTCGCGATCTGTGCACGCCCGCCGAACTGCAGGCCATGGCGGATCGCTGGGCGGTGGTTGAGCTGTTGGAGCGCGGCCTCCCCTACCGGGAGATTCACAAGCAAACCGGGGTCAGCGTCACGACCATCGGCCGTGTCGCGCGCTATCTGATGTCGGGCAATGGCGGATATCGCGCCGTGACCGAAAGGCTGAAGCTCAATGCCTGACGCCAAGGGAAACGGGGACTCCGTGCGCCTCAAAATCGCCGTTCAAAAAAGCGGCCGTCTCACCGACAACTCGTTGGACTTGCTTTCGCGCTGTGGTCTGAAGTACAGCCGCGGCAAAGATCAATTGATGTGCTATGGCGAGAACATGCCGCTTGACGTGCTGTTCGTGCGCGATGACGACATCCCGGACTTGGTGCAGGAAGACGTCTGTGATTTAGGGTTGGTCGGCTTGAACGTCATCGAAGAAAAGCGCCTGGCGTTCGAGGCGCGCGGCCTTGCGTCCTTGTTCGAGACGGTGCAGCTGCTGGATTTCGGACGCTGCAGGCTGTGCATCGCCGTGCCGGACGGATTCGACTATCAGGGTCCGCACTCGCTGCAAGGCAAACGCATTGCCACGACCTATCCGCATATCCTTGCCCGCTTTCTCAAACAGCATGACATCGCCGCCGAAGTCGTGGTGTTATCGGGATCGGTCGAAATTGCACCGCGACTGGGCCGGGCGGATCTGATCTGCGATCTGGTCTCGACCGGTTCGACCCTTGCTGCGAATCATCTGCGTCATGCGCAAACCGTGATGGAGAGTCAGGCTGCGCTCATCCGCACACCGATGCCGATCCCACTGGAAAAACAAGAGTGGACTCGCCGTTTGCTGATGCGCATCGACGGCGTGGAGCAGGTCAAGGGCAGCAAGTACATCATGCTGCATGCGCCCCGCTCGGCCTTGGCAGCCATTGCGAAATTGCTCCCCGGCAGCGAGTCACCCACGGTCATCCCGCTGGAGGGATTGGGCGATCGAGTCGCCGTCCATGCCGTGTGCCGCGAAAATGTCTTCTGGGAGACGCTCGAGGATTTGAAGGGCGCGGGCGCGACTTCGGTGCTGGTTCTGCCGGTCGAGAAAATGCTGGCCTAAGGCGCGAATCCCGCATGAGAATTCTCGACTGGAACTCATCGTCAAGCGCGCAGCGTCGCGAAGCGCTGCAGCGCCCCGCGCTCAAAGACGCCGCGGGCGTCAACGCCGCGGCGCGCAACATCATCGAACGCGTGCGCCGCGAAGGCGATGCTGCGCTGCTTGCGTTCACGCAGCAATTCGACGGCGTGCGTCTCGAGTCACTCGCGGTGACAACACAGGAATTTGCGGCTGCCGAACACGCGCTGACCTCCGACCAGCACGGCGCGATCGACCGGGCAATAGACAACGTCCGTCGCTTCCATGCGGCGCAAGCTTCGCCGCTGCTGCGCGTGGAGACAGCGCCTGGCGTGATTTGCGAGCGCTTCAGCGTGCCCATCCGTGCGGTCGGCCTGTACGTCCCGGCCGGCTCGGCGCCCCTGCCCTCCACGGCCATCATGCTGGCCGTGCCCGCCGCGCTGGCGCAGTGTCCGGTGAAGCTGATGTGCAGCGCACCCGATCGCGCGGGCAACGCGAGCCCGGCGGTTTTGGTCGCCGCGCGCAAAGCCGGGGTAGAACAAATATTCAAGGTCGGCGGCGCTCAAGCCATCGCTGCCATGGCCTACGGCAGCGAAAGCATTGCGAAGTGCGACAAGGTCTTCGGACCGGGCAATGCCTACGTGACCGCCGCGAAGATGCTGGTGGCGCAAGACCCCGACGGAGCGGCGCTCGACCTGCCGGCGGGCGTGACTGAAGTCATGGTCATCGCCGATGAGGAGGCGCGTCCCGAATTCGTGGCCGCCGACCTGTTGGCGCAAGCCGAGCACAGCCCCGATGCCCAAGCCATTCTGGTGACGACGCGGCCGGCATTGGCCACGGCCGTATTTGCCGAAGTACAACGCCAGAGCGCGCTGCTGTCGCGCGCCATGATACTGGCGGAGTCGGTCGCAGCGATGCGCCTGATCGTCGTTGATACGCTGCAAACGGCATTCGACATTGCCAATACTTACGCGCCGGAACATCTCATACTGGAGATTCGCGATGCTCGACAGTGGTTGCCCAACATCAGTACGGCGGGCGCGGTGTTCCTGGGTCACTGGTCGCCGGAATCTCTGGGAGACTACTGCAGCGGACCCAATCACACCTTGCCGACTTACGGTTACGCGCGTTCATATAGCGGTCTGTCGCTCGAGGACTTTCAGAGGCGCATCACGGTCCAGGAACTCACGCCCTCGGGACTCCAAGGATTGGGACCGACCGCCAGCATCCTGGCCGGCCTTGAAGGCTTGGACGCGCACGCGGCGGCGGTCAGCATTCGACTCGAGGCGCTGCGATGAGTCCGCTGATTTCTTTGGCGCGCCCGGAGATTATTTCTCTGAGGCCCTATGCGCACGCGGCGTGGCTGCCGTCGCTCACGCGCATGCACGCCAATGAGGCACCTTGGAGACCCAAGGGCGACGACACCATCGCCGGTCTCAATCGCTATCCTGAACCGCAGCCTCGGGCGCTCATCGAGCGCCTGGCCTCGCTCTACGGCGTATCGGCCACGCAAGTGCTTGCGACGCGCGGAGCCGATGAAGCCATTGATGTCCTGTCGCGTATTTACTTGCGCGCCGGCACGGATGCGATTCTGCAATGTGGACCCACCTTCGGCATGTACCAGGTCGCCGCGCGCATTCAGGGCGCCGAGGTGATCGAGCTTCCCCTTGACCGTCATCAAGGCTGGTCCTTGGATCCGGAACGAGTTCTGGCCGCATGGCATCCCCATATCAAACTGGTGTATCTGTGCTCACCGAACAATCCGACCGCCAATCTCATGAGCCAGGCCGCACTCGAGCACATTTGCACGGCGCTCGACGGCAAGGCCATCGTCGTCATTGATGAGGCATACATCGAGTGGTCTCGCTCCGTGAGCCTGGTCAGTTGGCTGGAGCGCTTTGAAACGCTCGCGATCTTGCGCACCATGTCAAAAGCCCATGCGCTGGCCGGGGCGCGCCTCGGCGCTTTGCTTGCCGCGGCGGAGCTGATTCAAATTGCCGGACGGGTGATTCCGCCGTACGCGCTCTCGCAGCCGACGATAGAAGCGGCGCTGCGCGCACTCGAACCTAAAGAATTGGCTGCCTCACAGGTCAGATTGGAAGCGTTACTCATGGAAAAAGACTATTTGCGCCGCGGTCTGGAGCGCTCAGCGCTGGTAGAAAAGATATGGCCCAGTGATGCCAACTTTCTGCTGATCGATTGCCGCGATGCGGATCGATTCATGCGCAACAGCATCGCCGGCGGCTTGATCGTCCGGGACTTGCGCGCCCATCCGGCGCTTCCGCATTCGCTGCGGGTCTCCGTGGGCACGCGGGCTCACAACGACGCGTTGTTGCGTAGCGTGGAGCGCGCATGACCGCAAGACGCTTCTTGTTCCTCGATCGCGACGGCACGCTGAACGAAGAGGTCTCCGACGAGCAGATTGACAGTTTGGCGAAAATCCGTCTGATGCCGGGCGTCATTCCGGCGCTGCTCGAACTGAAACGCGCCGGCTTCGCCTTTGTCGTAGTCACCAATCAGGACGGACTGGGGACACCGAGCTTTCCGCGCGAGTCCTTCGACATCGCACATCGCTTCATCCTGGATCTGTTCAGCTCCCAGGGGATCGAATTTGAAGCGGTATTTCTCTGCCCGCATTTCAAACGCGAGGACTGCCTCTGCCGCAAGCCGAAACTCGGCATGGTCCAGGCATTTCTGGATGCGAATGAAATCGATAAGGCGCGCAGCTTCATGATCGGGGACCGCGATACGGACCTCGAGTTCGCCGCCAATCTTGGGGTGCAGGGCATGCGAATCACCTTGGGCGGTCCCGCTGAGGAGACCTGGCCGGCCATTGCGGCGCGCATCTTAGGGTCGGCGCGCCGTGCACGCCTGCAACGAAAGACCAGAGAAACCGACATCAGTGTGGAGGTGGATCTGTCGCGCGAGGGCCCCAGCGAGATCGCCAGCGGCCTGGGGTTCTTCGATCACATGCTCGAACAGATCGCAAAACACGGCGGATTCGCCTTGAATCTCAAATGCAGCGGGGACTTGCAGATCGACGAACATCACACGGTCGAGGACTGTGCCTTGGCCTTGGGCGCTGCGCTGCGCGAGGCGCTGGGCGATAAACGCGGCATTGCCCGCTACGGGTTTCTGTTGGCGATGGACGAGGCGGAAGCGCAGGTCGCCCTCGATCTGAGCGGCCGCCCCTACTTCGTATGGGACGGCAAATTCAATCGCGAGCGCGTTGGTGAACTGCCCACTGAACTGGTGCCGCATTTTTTCCGGTCGCTGGCGGAATCCTTGGGCGCGGCGCTGCATATCACGGTGCGCGGCGACAACTCGCACCACATGATCGAGTCCTGCTTCAAGGGGGTCGGCCGTAGCCTGCGTCAGGCCATTCGCCCGGACGGCGCGGAAATTCCCAGCAGCAAAGGCACGCTTTGAGCGCGAGCAATGTCGTGATCGTTGCTTCCGGCGGCGCCAACATCGCGTCGCTGCAATATGCATTGCAGCGGCTCGGCACGACTTCCGCGGTATCGGCGAACGCTCGCAAGATTCGCAAGGCCAGCCATGTGATTTTGCCCGGTGTGGGGGCCGCCGCGCATGCCATGTCCCGACTCAGGCAACAAAACCTGGACTCCTTGATTCCATTGCTGCAGCAGCCCGTGCTCGGCATCTGCCTCGGGATGCAGCTGCTGTTCGAGGCCTCCGAGGAAGGTGAATCGCAATGTCTCGGCGTGATCCCCGGCAGAGCGGCCCGTTTGCCCGGCGACTTAAACCGTCCGGTCCCGCACATGGGATGGAACACGCTCACGATCGATCAACCGGCCCCGCTGCTTGACGGCCTGCATCAAGACGACTACGCGTATTTTGTGCACAGCTACGCGCTGCCTCCGAGCCCGGCAACGATCGCGACCAGCGACTACGGGCTTTCCTTCAGTGCCTGCGTGCAGTGGCGCAATTTCTCCGGGGTTCAATTCCATCCGGAACGTTCCGCCAAAGTCGGCGCCCGATTGCTGCAGAATTTCCTTGGCCTATAGCCGCTGACATGTAACCGCCCGACATGAGACTCATCCCCGCCATCGATTTAAGAGCCGGTCACTGCGTTCGGTTGCTGCATGGCGACTTTGAAGCGGAAACGGTTTATCCGACGGACCCCTCTTCGCTGCTGACAAAGTATCGCGAGGTGGGCGCCGACTGGCTGCATATTGTCGATCTGGATGGCGCGCGCGATGGATCACTGGAGAATCGCGCAATTATTCTCGAACTCGCCGCACTTAAGGCGATGAATCTGCAAGTGGGCGGCGGCTTGCGCAACACGGCCGCGCTATCGCAAATGCTGGACGCCGGGATCGGCCGGGCGGTGGTCGGGAGTGCGGCGATCGCGCAGGTCGAGCAGGTGCAGGAGTGGCTCGCGCATTTCGGAGCGGAGCGCCTGACGCTGGCATTCGACGTGTCCGTCGATGACGGCGGCGTCCCGAGGGTCATGACCCACGGATGGCAGCGGCAGTCCGAACACTCACTGTGGCACGCCTTGGACAACTACGCCGCATCACCGTTAAAGCACGTGCTCTGTACGGATGTGGGCCGCGACGGCGCATTGACCGGACCCAACGTCGAGCTGTACCGCGAGGCGGTGCGGCGCTACCCGCAGATCGAATGGCAGGCTTCGGGCGGCATCCGCAACGCGCAGGATTTACATGCCTTGTCGGCAGTGGGCGCCGCAGCCGCCATCAGCGGCAAGGCCTTGCTCGAAGACTTAATCCCCATCGAGGAATTGCAACCATTCTTGCCAAACGCCTGATTCCTTGTCTTGACGTACGCAACGGCCAGGTCGTCAAGGGCGTGAAATTTCGCGATCACCGCGTTGTAGGCGACATATTGGAACTCGCCGCGCGTTATCGCGATGAGGGCGCCGATGAACTCGTGTTCTATGATATCTCCGCGAGTCCCGAGGGCCGCACGGTGGATCGCACCTGGGTCGAACGTGTGGCGCGAACCCTGGATATTCCGTTTTGCGTTGCGGGCGGAATTCGTTCGGTTGCGGATGCTGAAGCAGTATTGGCGGCCGGCGCCGAAAAAATCTCCGTCAATTCGCCCGCGCTCGAAGATCCGGAACTCATCAATGCATTGAGCGAGAGATTCGGCGCACAATGCGTGGTCGTGGGCATCGACAGCCAAACCATCGACGGCGAATACCGTGTGCAGCAATTCACCGGCGATGCGGCAAGAACTCGCGATGCCGCCCGTGGCACCCTCGAGTGGGCGATTGAAGTGCAGAAGCGCGGCGCCGGAGAGATCGTGCTCAATTGCATGGCGAGCGACGGCGTGCGCAGAGGGTATGATATTGCGCAGTTGAGTGCGGTGCGCGAATGCTGTCAAGTGCCCTTGGTGGCTTCCGGGGGCGCCGGCGCAGCTGAACATTTCGTAGAGGTGTTCAGGGCTGCGCGCGTCGACGCGGCGCTGGCAGCGAGCGTATTTCACTCCGGTGAAATTGCCATTCCAACCCTACGGCGCGAACTGCGCGCCCAAGGCATCGAGGTGCGACCTTGAAATTACCACCGCTCGAATGGGAAAAAATGAACGGCCTAATTCCGGCCATCGTTCAGGATGCAAATAACGGCGCCGTGCTGATGCTCGGCTATATGAATCGCGAGGCCCTGGCGGCCACCGAAGCGAATGGCCGCGTCACCTTTTGGAGCCGAAGCAAGGGCCGCTTATGGACCAAGGGCGAAACCTCGGGCCACTTCCTCGAAGTTTGCAGCATCAGCGTGGACTGCGATCACGACACCCTGCTGATTCTGGCTCAGCCCGCGGGACCCGCCTGTCATCTGGGTACGGCCACCTGTTGGGGCGCTGACGCGCCGCGCTCGCTGGCTCACCGCCTGGAGTTTCTGGGCCGGCTGGAAGAGATCATCGCCCAGCGCATGGCGGACCCTCCGCCGGGAAGCTACACCGCCACACTGGTCGAGGCGGGTTTGACGCGCATCGCTCAGAAAGTCGGCGAAGAAGGCGTGGAGCTTGCCTTAGCGGCCGTAGCACAGGATGACGAGGCGGTCATCGGCGAGGCGGCTGATCTTTTGTACCATACCGCGCTGCTGCTCAAGGCCAAGGGTTTGTCGTTGGCACAGGTCGCCGCCAAACTCGAGTCTCGTCACGCCGAGCGTCAGGGAGGGTAAGCAGACTCGGGCTGCAGCCCGACCTATCATGCGCTACGACTTCACGGTCTGATCTTTCACCGAGCCGCGCGCGTTTCGGCGCAGCGCGTAAAACGCAATTCCCATCCATACGATGTTGAGCGCCACCGAAGGCCAGGCATTGTTGTAGGCGCAATTGATGATGAATCCGGCAGCCCCCACGATGTTCATCGCCTGATAGACCCAGGAACTCGGCAGGATTTTGCCGAAGGACAACAAGCTATACGCACCCAGAATGAGCAGTGCCGCCATCCATCCTGCAATCGACACAAAGGTTTGCAGCGTCATGCGTCAGCCGCCTAGGCAGGCGCCGACGCCGGCGCGACGCTCAACCGTAATCTCAATTCCCTACGCACCAGCCACAGACTGAACACTGCCTGCAGCGTGACGCTCGCGACCGAGATGTACCAAACCTGTACCATTTCGAAATGAGGCTGTGCCGACAGCCATAGCACCGGCAATACGAAGCTCACCAGCCTGGTGGCTGAACTCACAACTGCGGGTACCGTGTTGCCAAGGCCTTGAAATACCGCGGAGCAGGTAAAGACGAATCCGGACGCCAGGAAATTCCAGGAAATAATCTGTAAATACTGCGAGCCGACGCTGAGCGCCGTGGGGTCCTTGGTAAATCGAGCAATCACCCACGGTGATCCCCACTGACAGAACAATGTCATGAGCACCATGATGCAACCGCCGATGAGCGCCGACAGTGCAAATGTTTCCCGCACCCGCGCGAATTTACGCGCCGCGAAGTTTTGGCCGACAATGGGTGCCGCGGCAAACGCCACCGCCATGGCCGGCAGGAACATGCTCTGCATGATGCGCATGCCGATTCCAAATCCGGCCTGCGCATCGGCTCCAAACGGCCGCAAAACCCAGTACAGGACCGCCATTAGGACGAACATCAGCAGAAATTCGCCGCCCGCAGGCAGTCCGACTCGCAGCAGCCGGCGCCAAACCGCCATTTGGGGCCGCCATTGGGCGCGAACGAAGCCCACGTACTTCTCGAGCCGGTGAAAGTACAACGCCAGCATGACCACTCCGACGGCCAGCGAAATGGAGCTGGCAAGACCCGCGCCGGCCACACCCATCGGGAGCCCCGTGCCCCAACCGGCGATCAGCACCGGCGCGAGGATGGCGTTCAACACCACGGTCAGCACCTGCACGATCATGGTCGGTTGCACGATCCCCGTGCCGCGCAGCGCCGAGCCCATGGAGACCACGGCGAACTGCAGCGCCAAACTGGGTAGAAACCAGTGAAGATATTCGATGCCCGCCGCCGCGGTCGCCGCGCTCGCGCCCAGTGTCCTGACATAGTAGGGCCCGGCAAAAAATCCCAACGCCAAAGTGAACACCGCACAGCTCGCAGCCAGCGACAAGCTTTGATTGAACACCAAGTTCGCGTCCGGCTGATCCTTGCGGCCGGCTGCGTGCGAAATCAGCGTTACCGTGCCCACGCCCAGCACCTGCGTGACCGCAAACACGACAAACATCACGTTGCCGGCAGCGCCGACGCCGGCTATCGCGGCATCTCCCAATCCAGCGACAAAATACAGATCAATCAGAAAATATAAGGTCTGAAAGAACATGCCCGCCGCAATGGGCAACGCCATCTGCAAAATGTTCTTGACGATAGAACTGTCGGTCAGATCCTTCATACATCCCTATCCCTTAAGATTTCGCCAACGACTCAGCGTCCCGCGCAAGCGCCTCAATTCCCGCCCAATCGCCCTGCAGGAGCAGAGCTTGCGGAACTACCCAATTTCCCGCAACACATCCGACATTTGCCAGCGACAAATAATCCGCGGCGTTTGTCCTCGTGACCCCGCCGCCGGCGCAGAACAGCACGTCGGGAATCGCCAAGCCGAACGTGCGCAAGATGCCTACCCCGCCCGCCTGCTCCGCCGGAAAGAGCTTTAGCACACTGAAGTTCGAATTGCGCGCGCTGATCACCTCAGTTGGCGTCATCACGCCGGGGACCACCGGGAATCGCGCACCGCGCGAGGCGGCGGCCAGCTCCGGCGTCAAGCCCGGGGTCGCACCGAATTGCGCTCCCACACGATCCGCGGCCGCAAAATCGACGGCGCGTGTCAGGCCGCCCGCCCCCACAACCGCGTCCGGCAGTCCTTTGCGGACTGCCTCGATGCAGGCAAGTCCCACGGGCGTTCGTAAGCTGATTTCCATCACGCGCAGGCCGCCGGCGCACAGCGCGCGAGCCACGGGCAGTGCCTGTGCGGCGTCGGTGAAGGTAAGCTCGGGGATGACGGGCGCCAAGGCGATAATATCGCGGATATTCATTGGCATGGCGCATTGTGCCATAGCGCTCAAGAGTTTCTAGAACGCGCGCGCAAATGTTACGCTGCGCCAATGACTGCGAACTCAGATCCTCCGGCCACGAAATTCGCCGACAGCGATTCGCTGTCACGTACGCTGAGCCGTCAACTTGCCGCAAACCTTGACACAGCGATCGCCGCGCGCGGACTGGCGAGCTTGGTCGTATCCGGCGGCAAGTCGCCGATAAAGCTGTTCGAACTATTGCGCACCGAAAGCCTCGATTGGAGCCGCGTCTGCATCGCGCTCGCCGATGAGCGCTGGGTCGAGCCATCTGATCCTGAAAGCAACGAAAAACTGGTGCGCGACTATTTGCTGAAAGAATCCGCGGCGGCCGCGCGCTTCATTGGGCTAAAAAATGCCGCGCCCACCCCGGATCTGGGAGCCGTGTCGGCCTGGGAGACCTTTGCCCGTGTGCCCCGCCCCTTCGATGCGGTCGTGCTCGGTATGGGCGATGATGGTCATACGGCCTCGCTATTTCCTCGATCCCCGAATCTGGCCAGCGCTGTTAATCCGGCAGCGGTCCCGGGCTGTGTCGGAATGCGATCGCCGGTTGCGCCCCATCCGCGTTTGAGTTTGAATTTGAGTGCCCTGCTGGATTCGCGCCGCATCGTGCTGATGATTACCGGCGCGCAAAAGTGGAAAACCTATTCCGCCGCGAGTGGCGACGGCCCCGCGGAAGAAATGCCGATCCGATACGTGCTGCGTCAGCGCCGCACGCCGGTCGAAGTGATGTGGGCGCCTTAGGGCCCCAGTAGCCCGTACCGAGGACAGCCGGGAATCAGGCTACGTGCGGCAGCAAAAAGCGCATCGTGCGACGCAGCGGTTCGGCCGCGCCCCACAACAGCTGATCGCCCACCGTAAAAGCCGATAGATATTCGCCGCCCATGGAAAGCTTGCGCAGCCGGCCGATGGGGATTTCCAATTTACCGCTGACCGCGGCGGGCGATAATTGGCGAATCGAGGCGTCTTTGTTGTTGGGCACGACGCGCACCCACGGATTGGCGGCGCCAATCAACTTCTCGATTTCATGCATCGGCAGATCTTGCGTGAGCTTGATGGTGAGCGCCTGAGAATGACAGCGCATGGCGCTTACTCTGACGCAAATCCCTTCAATGGGCACCGGTTGCGCTTCGAACCCAAGAATCTTATTGGCTTCCGCGGCTGCCTTCCATTCCTCGCGGCTTTGACCATTGCCTAAATCCTTGTCGATCCAGGGGATGAGGCTACCGGCGAGGGGCACGTCGAATTGCGCACGAGGAAAATCCTCCGCCGACAATGCCGCGCTCACGGCCCGGTCTATCTCGAGGATGCTCGAGGCGGGATTTTTCAACAGGGAAGATACGGAGTCGTGCACTACGCCCATTTGCTGCAGCATTTCCCGCATATTTTGGGCGCCGGCCCCCGAGGCCGATTGGTAGGTCATCGCGGTAATCCATTCCACCACGCCCGCGCGCAGCAGGCCTGCCACCGCCATCAGCATCAGCGAGACGGTGCAATTGCCGCCGATGAAATCTTTGATGCCGCGCTCGCGGGCCGCCTGCATGACCGGTAGGTTCACAGGATCGAGCACGATCACCGCGTTTTTTTCCATGCGCAGTGCCGACGCTGCGTCGATCCAATATCCCTGCCAGCCGGCAGCGCGCAAGCGAGGATGCACGGATTGCGTGTAGTCGCCGCCTTGGGTGCTGATGAGCATGGGCAGTCGCGCCAGCGCCTCAATATCGTTTGCATCGTGCACCTTGGCGGTGCTTGATCCCAATTGCGGTCCGGCCGCCCCCGCCTGCGAAGTGCTGAAGAATGTAGGCGCAATGACATCGAAGTCCTTCTCCTCCCGCATCCTATCGAGGAGGACCGAACCCACCATGCCGCGCCAACCAATGATGCCCACCTGTTTCATATTCAGATAATAAACTCTCGGGCCGGCGGTCGCCGGTTATAGTTCGAGGACATGGCATATCCATAGGCTCCGCAGTTGGCAATGAGAATTACATCACCTTCGCGGCTGTCGGGAAGCCAGCGGTCCGCGCCCAACTGATCGGCGCTTTCGCAGATGGGGCCGACGATATTGACGCGATGACTCATCGGCTCATCAAGCCGGGTAAGGTTTCGAATGTCATGATGCGCGCCGTACAAGGCCGGGCGGATCAAGGAATTCATGCCGGTGGCTACGCCGACATAATGCACGTCGCCCTTGCCCTTGAGCTGGGTCACGAGTGCGACCAGCACTCCCGCCCGCGCCACCAGATAGCGGCCCGGTTCCATCCAGAATTCAATGTGCGGAAAATCCTGCGCCAACCCCGCCACGCCCCGATCGAGTACGGCAAGGTCGATCTCACTGTGGCCCAGTTGGTCTGGAACGCCAATCCCTCCGCCCAGATCGACGACGGCGACATCAGGGAAACGCTTGGCGAGGCCCGCCAACAGCGCGCCGGTCTCAGTCCAATTCGAAACATCAAAGATCCCGCTGCCGGTATGGGCGTGCAGGCCCGTTACACGGACGCCTGCCGACCGGCTGAGCGCAACGAGCTCGTCCGCCTCGGCCAGAGGAATGCCAAACTTGGTATGCGCGCCGGCGGTGCGCACATGGCTGTGGTGCCCCCGCCCAAATCCGGGATCGATGCGCAGGAAGATCTCCCTGCCGCGAAACACTTCGGGCCACATTTTCAAGGGATAGAGATTATCCAGGGTGACTCGCACGCCCTTTGCGAAGCCGAATTCGTATTCGGCCCGCGGCGCGAAATTGGGCGTGAACAGGACTCGTTGCGGATCGAGGGCGGGCACCGAGGCGAAGGTATGTTCGAGTTCTCCCCGCGACACGCATTCCAGGGTGAGGCCCGCGGCGTAGATCCTGCGCAGGATCTCGGGATGCCAATTCGCCTTCATGGCATAAGCCCAGCGCTTGACAGATCGCACGGAGAGTACCGCAGCAATTGCCGCCTCCAGGGTCTCCATGTCGTAAACAAAGGCTGCGGATTCGCGCGCCGCGATGTCGAGCAGCGTGCGGCGCTTCTGCGGCTGCTCCCACCAATTCAAATCCCTAGTGGTGTGCGCCTTGTCGCCGAACAGCTGGGTCCACGTGGGGCCCAAAACCTTATCCGAACCGATGCTCTGAATCAGCCGCTCGTGAAGCTGGTGCACCAGCCGGTCGCCCTGCGCCTCGTCGATGACGAAGGTGAAGTTCAAATCATTGGCGGCCTGCGTCACCAGATATATTTTCTGGTCCTGGAACAATTCAAAGGCCGCGCCCAATTCATGCAGGATGCCGCGAATGTTCTGCCCCAGTAAACTCAAGGAGGCGCAAGGGCCTAAGATTTCGACGCGGCAAATCTCGCTCAAGGCCGCCGCCAGTCCCTCGAGTGCGGCGCCATCCAAGGTGTTGGCGGTGGGATCCAAAGACACGGTGACATTGGTTTCCGAGGTCGACACCAAATCAACCGAGAGACCGTGCTGCTTGAAGACCTGGAAAGCGTCGGCCAGAAATCCGACCTGATGCCACATGCCGGGGCTTTCCATGGAAACCAGCGTAATCCCCTTCTTGATCGCAATGGCTTTCACCTGCGCGGCCGTGTCGGCGACGTTGGCGCTCACCACCGTCCCCTCCAGGCCCGGCGCCTGCGTGGCGTACACATGCAATGGAATTTTGTACTGCCGGACCGGCATGACACAGCGCGGGTGCAGCACCTTGGCGCCGTTGCTCGCGATTTCCTGCGCCTCATCGTAGTGCAGCTCGCGCAGCAACCGTGCGGTCGGCACGGCGTGTGGATTGGCGCTGAACAGGCCCGGCACATCGGTCCAAATCTCGAGACGCGCCGCGCTCAGTTTGGCTGCGAAATAGGCGGCCGACGTGTCCGAGCCGCCGCGCCCCAGCAACACGGTGTCCCCACCCGCATTGGCGGCGATGAAGCCCTGCGTGATCACCACTTTATCGAGTGCACGCCAGGTCGTCTGAAGATTCAGGTCGGGGGCATAATCGCAGGTCGCCGATAGCAGGCTGGCCTTATGGGTTGCATGCAGGCGCTCATCGGCACGCAGCACGGTGCGCGCATCGACCCACACGGTGCCGATACCTTGCGCATTCAAGAACTCAGCGCCGAGGGTAGTCGCCAGCAATTCGCCCATGGCCATTACTCGCGCGCGCACGGCATCGCCGATGCTGCGACGCTCCGCCAGCACGCCGATCAGTTCGCGCAATTCCCGCACAAACTCATCGAACTGCGCGTTGGGAACAATACCTAATCGCTCGGCGAGGCTGCGATGAGCGAGCTCGATCTGCTCAAGAATTGCGAGGTGTGAGCCGTTCAGGACCGCTGAGAGCAGCGACTCGAGCCGATCCGTGATCCCCGACAGGGCGGAGTGAACGACCACCGGACGAAAGCCTTCGGCCGCGCGCTTCGTAAGCACCTGGGCGATGTTGTGCCAATTGGCGGTATTGGAGACACTCGTGCCGCCGAATTTGAGCACAAGCCATTCAGCATTGACCGGCAAGGAGGAAGACATGTGATTTTAAGTCCCGCGAAGCCTGACGCGCGTGCAGCGTCAGGAGGCGACAATATTAGTCGTCCTCGAATATTTCGCGCAGTTCCTTTTCTAGCTGACGTTCCGCCAGGACGTCTTCGACCCGGCTCCACGCCGCCTTGCCGCGCTTGCCCGCCGCAGCCACCTTCGGGCGCCGCTCGGTGCGCTCAATGAGGGGATCGAACTCGTGCGCTTCCTCGGCTTCGCCGAGAAACTCATCGTCAATATCGAAATGTTCGTCTTCGCGTTCGCTCATTTTTGAAGAAAAGCCCCTGAAATCAATAGCATCGATCAGCTCAAGTTCGTGAAGCTGCGCACTATATCCGATTCTGTCCGGCATTCAACTAGTGCGACAAGAATCGCTTAGGTTTAGACCGGAAAGCTGTCCGACAGTTTTAGTGACGCAGCATATAAGTTCTTTGTCTTTCTATATCAATCGCTTATATAGCATTCCTCATGTGCCTGTGAGCGCCGAATCCGCGCGCGCCGACAGCGCGCCGAGCGCAATTGCGCGATTAACCGCCGAAACGACGGCTAAAAGCGACGCTGTAATGATATTGGGGTGCATACCGGCTCCAAACAAGGTGCGCCTCGAACGCGTCGTGATCTCTATATAAGAGACCGCCTGTGCGCCACTTCCCTTACCGCGGGAGTGCTCCTCGTACGACAGGACATCGAACGGCAATGCGACCGCTTGCACCACGGCGTCAATGGGCCCTGAACCCTGACCGAACCAAGTCTCCGGCTGGCCCGCATTTTCCATTTGAAGGGTCAGGCGCTCATGATCGTTACCGTCGGTAGAAGCGCTGAGCTGATGTGCCCGGTATACATATGGGCTTCGCGCCGCGAGATATTCTCGGCTGAATAAGTCCCATATCTCTTGAGAAGTCAGTTCTTTACCGGTGATATCCGCGGCTGCCTGAACGACTTGGCTGAATTCGATCTGCAGGCGGCGCGGCATCACCAACTGATAATCGCGCTCCAAGAGGTAGGCAACACCACCCTTGCCGGACTGACTGTTGACCCGAATGATCGAGTCGTAGGATCTGCCCAGATCCGACGGGTCAATGGGCAGGTAGGGAACATCCCAGATATCCGCTTCGGTTCGGGCGGCCAGGCCCTTCTTGATGGCGTCCTGGTGTGATCCGGAGAAGGCCGTGAAGACCAAGTCGCCGACGTACGGGTGGCGGGGGTGAATCGGCAATTGATTGCAGGCCTCGGCACAACGCGCCGCCTCGTTGATGTTGGAGAAATCCAACCCAGGATCAATGCCTTGCGAGTACAAGTTAAGCGCCAATGTCACGATGTCCACGTTGCCGGTGCGCTCGCCGTTGCCGAACAAAGTGCCCTCCACGCGCTCGGCACCAGCCATCACCGCAAATTCCGCCGCGGCTACTGCCGTGCCGCGGTCGTTGTGCGGATGCACGCTGAGGACGCTGCAACCGCGATTCTTGAGATTCCGCGAGAACCATTCGATTTGGTCGGCATAGATATTGGGCGTGGCCATCTCGACCGTGGCCGGAAGGTTGAGAATGGATTTGTGATCCGGGGTCGGCTCCCAGACGGCGTTCACCGCATCGCAGACCTCCACGGCAAATTCCAATTCGGTGCCCGTGAAGCTCTCCGGACTGTATTCAAAGGTCCAGTCTGTGTCGGGGTGCTTCAAGGCGTGTTCGCGCACCACCGTGGCGCCTCGCACTGCAATGTCGATGATGCCGGCACGGTCGGTGCGAAACACCACGCGGCGCTGCGCAACCGATGTCGAGTTATAGACATGCATGATGGCGCACCGCGCGCCGCGCAACGATTCATAGGTACGGGCGATGAGTTCGGGGCGCGCTTGGGTGAGCACTTGGATGACCACGTCGCTCGGAATCAACTCTTGTTCGATCAGTTCACGGACGAAGTCGAAGTCCGTCTGCGAGGCCGCGGGAAACCCAACCTCGATTTCCTTGAAGCCGATTCTTATCAACATGTCGAACATGCGGCGTTTTCTGCCTAAGTCCATCGGCTCGATCAGCGCCTGATTGCCGTCGCGCAAATCCACGCTGCACCACATGGGAGGTGCGGTGATGACGGAATTTGGCCAGCGACGGTCAGCCAGATCGATCGGGGCAAAGCTACGATACTTAGAGGATGGATTGCGCAACATGGATTGTCTTCCCGCTCAAGAGCTTAAGAACCGGCGCTACGCTGTAGCGCTTTTTTTGAGAGTTTCCGGTCTTGTAGGCGCCGACCGGTGGCGCGTATGAGTGGCGCCTAGCGGCGCAGCAGCAGCAGCGCGAGCGAGCTTAAGGACAAGCTGGCGCCGGCGACGGACGATAATTTGCTGCTGGCAGAATGCATTACGCCGGAATCTAGCACTGCTTGCGCGCTAGGCGCAAGATCGAATTCATGGAACATAGCTCAGGCACTCATACTGTCTTCAATCAGACGCCGCCATTGACGGACTACAATCTGTTCGCAAGCGATGTGGCGTTGCGAGAAGCGGTAGAGCGCGAGGGCGCGTCCTGGGCTGCGTCCGAACTCACCTCGGCCGGGGCCGAGTTGGGCACGTGCACTCTCCTCGAGCATGGCCGCCTCGCCAATCGTTTCCCGCCCGTGCTGCATAACTTCGATGCCCGCGGGATGCGCATCGACTTCGTCGAATTTCACCCCTCATGGCATGCACTGATGCAGGGCATCGCCGCCCGCGGTTACCACAGTAGCCCGTGGGCGCAGGGTGCTGCGGCAGCGCCCGGGACGCAAGGTGCGGCAGCGCAGGGGGCGCATGCGGCGCGCGCCGCCGGCTACTTGATGCAGGCGCAGATCGAGAGCGGGACGCTGTGTCCGACGACCATGACTTACGGAGCAATCGCGGCACTGCGCCGCGACGCGGCGCTTGCACGTGACTGGGTACCGCGGCTGCTCACCCGCGAATACGATTCGCGCGACATTCCCTTCGAGCAAAAGCGCGGCGGATTGATCGGCATGGGTATGACGGAAAAGCAAGGCGGTTCCGATCTGCGGGCGAATACCAGTCGCGCGGTCCGTTCCAGCGACGGTTCATATCGCATCACCGGGCATAAATGGTTTTTCTCTGCGCCGCAATGCGACGCTCACCTGGTACTGGCGCAAAGCGCCGGCGGCTTGTCGTGTTTCTTCATGCCGCGGCGCTTATCCGATGGCAGCCTCAACGGCATCTATATCCAGCGCCTGAAGGACAAACTCGGCAATCGCTCCAATGCCTCTTCCGAAGTAGAGTTCGTGGACGCTTGGGCGACGCTACTTGGCGAGGAAGGACGCGGCGTTCCAACCATCCTCGAGATGGGCACCTTTACGCGCCTCGATTGCTGCACGGGAAGCGCCGGCATGATGCGCCAAGCCCTCGTTCAGGCTCTGCACCACGCGCATCATCGCAAGGCGTTCGGATCATTTTTGATCGAGCAACCCTTGATGCGCAGTGTGCTCACCGATATGGCGCTGGAATCGGAGGCGGCCTGCGCGCTCAGCCTGCGTCTGGCGCGTGCATTCGACAGCGAACTCTCGAGCGAAATTGCGCTGCGCCGCGCGCTCACCTCGGCCGCCAAATTTTGGGTGTGCAAGCGCGGCTGCGAATTGGCGGCGGAAGCCATGGAAGTATTGGGCGGCAACGGCTACACCGAGGAATTGCCGTTGGCGCGAATCGCGCGTGAGATGCCCGTGAATTCCATCTGGGAAGGGTCCGGCAACATCATGTGTCTCGACGTGCTGCGCGCCTTTGGAAAATCGCAGGCCACGCGCGAGGCCGTGCTCGATGAGTTGTCGGGCGCTCGCGGCCATGAGGCGCGCTTCGATGCGGCGTTCGAGCGATTTGCCGCAAGTCTTGATAGCGAAGCGTTGACCGAAGCTCATGCGCGTCGATTCGCGCAGTCCTTTGTGACTCTGATGCAGGCTAAATTGCTGCTCGCCGGCGCGGCCAATCCTTCCGCGCGTGCCGCCGCTGAAGGATTCTGCGCCACGCGTTTGGGCGATGACGGTTGGGGCGCCGTGTTCGGCGCCGGCACCGTGAAAGTGGATAGCGCCGCAATTCTGGCGCGCGCTTGGGATCAGGACTAAACCCAGTCGGCGAGCCGATTCTTGATGATGGCTGCCAGGGCCTGCACGTGATCATCATCGTCGTTCAACCCGGCCACCAGTGTGAGGCGTTTACCGCCCCATTCGAGAAACCGCTCGCGATACGCAATTGCGACCTCCTCGAGCGTTTCCAAACAATCCACTGCGAAGGACGGAGATGCGACGGTGAGATCGCGGATGCCGCGGTCCGCCAATTCTTTGATCTTGTCGAGGGTATAGGGCTGCAGCCAGGTCACCCGGCCGAATCGCGATTGGTAGCAATGCGACCACTCGGTCTCATTCAATCCTAAGCGCGCCACCACGAGGCGGGTGGTTGCTTCGGTCTGGCGCTGGTAAGGATCACCCTTTTCAACGTAAGAGGCGGGGATACCGTGATAGGAGAACAGCAGATGCGAGCGCTCGCCCAGCGTATCCCAGTGCTGGCGTATTTTGCGGCTCAGGGCCTCGATATAGCCGCCATCGTCGTGATAGTCGTTGATGAAACGGCTCTCCGGCAATGAGCGCCAATGCTTCAGAGCGCGATGGGTACCATCAAATACTGATCCAGTGGTTGAGGAGCAATATTGCGGATACAGCGGCAACACCAACAGTTTATCGATACCCAGCGCTGCGAAGGATTCAATGGCGCGCGCAATGCTGGGGTTGCCATAGGTCATCGCCAGTTCGAGATGAACCCTATCCCCGAGACTCGCCCCTAGCAATGAGCCTATCTTGGCCGCGAGTCGCTTCGAATACACGGCAAGAGGTGAACCCTCCTTCATCCAGATCTTGCGATAGTTGCCCGCCGTGCGCAGGGGCCGCAGTGGCAGCACCAACCCATAGAGAAGCGGCAGCCAAATCAAGCGGGAAGTATCGATGACGCGGCGGTCGCTCAAGAATTCGCGCAAATAGCGCTGGACGGCGAAATAAGTCGGCGCATCCGGCGTGCCTAAGTTGACCAGCAGAACGCCGATGCGGCTCATCGTCGAGGAGTCTTGGGACGCTGTGGCCGGTGCCACCGCGTGAAAATAGGACATTGATCAGATCCTGAAGCTTAGGCAAGCGCACAGTATACTGCGTCACGCATGAAGCCCCGTAGTACCCAGAGCGGACAATGATGTGGCTGAGTGCCAACGAGAGCGAAGCGCTGCTCTTGAGCCTGAGCGTTGCGACTCGCAGTGTTCTGTTGAGTCTGCCGCTGGCGCTGCTGCTGGCATGGGTGCTGACCCGGAAGCAATTCATCGGCCGCACCATGCTCGACGCATTCGTGCATTTGCCGCTGGTGCTGCCGCCGGTGGTGGTGGGCTATCTGTTGCTGCTGTTGTTCGGCACACGCGGCCCGATCGGCGGCTGGCTCGAGCGAGTGTTCGGCATCGAGCTTATCTTTACCCGCAACGGCGCCGCGCTGGCGACCGCCGTCATGTCCTTTCCGCTGATGGTGCGCGCGATGCGTATCTCCCTGGAGAATGTGGATCGCGGACTGGAGGATGCCGCGCGCACTCTGGGCGCCGGCGCCTTCGATCGCTTCGCCAGCATCACTTTGCCGCTCATGTTGCCCGGTGTCCTGGCAGGCGCCATCACCGCCTTTTCTGCGGCGCTCGGCGAGTTCGGTGCCGTCATCACTTTCGTGTCGAACATTCCCGGGGAGACGCGCACGCTGCCGCTGGCCTTGTATACCGCCTTGCAAACGCCCGGCGGCGATGGCGAGGCGGCGCGCCTGGCGATTCTTTCCTGCACGCTAGGACTCTGCGGACTGTTGTTGTCGGAGTGGTTCGCGCGGCGCGTGCGGCGGATGTTGGGCCGCTGATGCTAAGGGTGGCAGCGAAAAAACAGCGCGGCGCATTTCTGCTGGACGCGAAATTCGAGCTTCCTACTCCTGGAATCGTCGCCTTATTCGGGCGTTCGGGCTGCGGCAAGAGCACGCTGGTCAACGTGATCGCGGGCTTAGCTCTGGCGGACGCGGGCCGCATCGAGCTAGATGACACCGTTTTGCTCGACACTGAGCGGGGCATCAATGTACCGCCTGAAGAGCGGCGCATCGGCTACGTGTTTCAAGACGCGCGCTTGTTTCCGCATTTGCGCGTCGAGGCAAACCTGCGCTACGCGCTCAAGCGTGCCGCCGTGGCGCAGTTCGTCGGGATGGATCTGGTTGTGGAGCTTCTGGATCTGAAGCCGCTGATGAGTCGCCGCACACATGAGCTTTCGGGCGGCGAGCGTCAACGCGTGGCCATCGGTCGAGCCTTGTTGTCTCAGCCCAGTCTTCTATTGCTCGACGAACCGTTGGCATCGCTCGACGCATCACGCCGCGAGGAGGTCCTGCCCTATCTGGAAACTTTACGCGATCAATTGGCGCTGCCGATGGTGTACGTCAGCCACAATTTCGACGAGGTGTTGCGCCTGGCGACCCACCTCGTTCTCATGGAAGCGGGCAACACCATTGCGCAGGGGAACTTAAGTGAAATGAGCCTGCACCCCCGAGTGCGCGCGATTATCGGGACCGACGCCGTCGGTGCCATCGTCGACGGTACGGTGCTCGGCACCGATGCATCGAGCGGTTTGACCCGCGTGCAAGTGGGCCAAGGCGAACTCAAGGTGCACTGTGGTGAGGCGGCGCCGGGCACGCGGCTGCGAGTGCAGTTGCTGGCTCGCGATCTTATCGTCGCGACCGAGCCGCCGCGGCACATCAGCGTCCGCAACAGCTTAGCCGGCGTGGTAACCAGCGTCGCGGACGATGTTGATGACTCGGACCTGATAGCCATCGATGTTGGCGGCATTCTCATCATGGCGCGAGTGACGAAGGCCGCCACCCGCGAACTAGGACTCGGCGCGGGCAAACACGTGTGGGCGCTGGTGAAAACAGCGTCCCTGCGCCCGCATCTTATTTGACCGCTGTGCCAAGATGCAGGATGGCCACTATGTGGTCATCCGCTGCAAGACCCACCGCCGCCTTGACGCGAGCACTGTAAGCGGCAGGACCGGTTTTCCACATGGCGCCGATTCCTAATTCGGTCGCCGCCAGCAGCAAGTTCTCTACCGCCGCGCCGGCGGCAATCACCTGCTCAATTTCCGGCACCTTGGGTATGTCCGTTCTCACGACACAGCCGGCCACCAGGATGCTGGGTGAGCGCCTGATTTTCTCGCGCTCGAGCTCCATCTGTTCGTCCGTAAAGGCTGGGTTTTGATCGCGACGCGACTGCGCTACCGCGTTTGCAAAGGCTTCACGCTCAGCGCCATTGACTGCGACGAAGCGCCAGGGCTTGAGCCGCCCGTGGTCCGGCGCATGGCCGGCAGCCTCTAAGAGCCGGGCGATCTGTTCGGCAGTTGGAGCAGGTCCGCTAAGCGATTTGGCAGTAGAGCGCGAGGCAATCGCATCAAACAATTCCATGAAATGACCCCTAAAAAAAATCCATGAGGAGATAAGCCCGAGCAAGCCCATAGCTTTGGGCTATGATTCGCGTCCGGGGATGCCGCAGCGGCGATCCCAAATTATACCTGTACGTCTTAAGGAGCCTTCAATGAACCGTATCGTTTTGGCGTCCCTGTGCGCCCTACTCGGCGCGAGCGCCTTTGCAGCGCCGGTCACCTACACTCTCGATCCGAACCACACCTTCCCCAGTTTCGCCGCCGACCACTTTGGCGGACTCTCGGTTTGGCGCGGTAAATTCGATGCCACCTCCGGCAAGGTGGTCTATGACAAGGATGCAAAGTCCGGTTCCATCGAAGTGACAGTGGATATGACTTCCATCGACTTTGGCATGCCCAAGCTGAATGAGCACGCAAAGTCGGCTGAGATGTTCGATGCAGCTAAATATCCTACCGCCACTTTTAGCGGGAAGTTAGCCAAGTTCAATGGTGCGAATCCCACCGAGGCCGAAGGCACGCTGACCATGCACGGCGTGACCAAGCCGGTCACGCTGAAGATCGATTCCTTCAAGTGCGTGCAAAATCCGATGAGCAAGAAGGAAGTTTGCGGCGCAGATGCCAATGGGACCATCAACCGGGCCGATTTCGGCGTGAACTACGGCGATAAGTACGGCTTCAAGATGGACGTCAAACTGCAAATCCAGGTGGAAGGCAGCCCCGCGGGCTAGCTCTCATTTGACCGGGAGTCGGCCTCGCGCGCGGGGCCGATTCCAATTTTCGCACCCGCCATGTTCAACCCTGAAATCTCAGGCCAACAATTGGCGCAGCGGCCGCGCCCAATCCTCGGCGGAACCCGGAATCAGTAACTGCAGGGAATCCGCGGCGGGATGCGCGACACCGCGGACGCCGAGCGTCCGAAGCGCCGGCTCATCAACGATTTTGGCATCTGCGACGCGCACGAGTACGCGGCCGGCGTGGCATTCGATGCCTCCGACGTTGCGGCGGCCGCCGAGCGCGGAGAGCAGCGCGGATGAGTCTGAAATCGGCGCGGCAACCTGCGGCGCGACGCCCACGCGCATCGCATCGCGGATTTCGCCGGCAACTTGATCGGCTATGGGCCCTAGCACCACCTGCAGGCCGGTGTGAGCGGAGCGCAACAGCCCACGAGAGCCGAGGCGAGCCAATGCAAGTTCATCAATGGCTCGATTGTCGATGAGGCTCAAGCGCAGGCGCGTCGTGCATGCGGTGACCTCCGTAAGATTGCCGGCGCCGCCCAAGGCATCGACGAAGGAGCTGCCGCGCGTGCCGACTTTCGCAGGTGCGCTTGCCTGGGCAAGCGGGTCGTCGGCCTCGCGGCCGGGGGTCGAAAGGTTCAGGCGCACGATACAAACTCGAAACACCACGTAGTACAACATGAAGTACGCGATGCCGATCGGTATCAACAGTAGCGGCCGCTGCGCATGCGTGAAATTGAGCAGGTAGTCAAAGAGTCCGGCGGAGAAACTGAAGCCCAAATGCACGCCGAACGCATTCATCAGGACCATCGCGAGGCCGGTTGCAACCGCGTGCAGGGCATACAGAACCGGGGCAAGAAACATGAAGGTAAATTCAACGGGCTCGGTGACGCCCGTGAGGAACGAGGTGAGCCCCAACGACAGCAATAAACCCGCCACGCCGGCACGGCGCTCGGGACGCGCGGTGTGATACATGGCAAGACACGCGCCCGGCAGGCCGAACATCATCACCGGAAAGAAGCCCGACATGAATCCGCCGGCGCTCGGATCGCCGGCAAAGAAGCGGTTCAAATCGCCGGTTGCACCGTTGTAGTCGCCGAGGATAAACCACGCGAAATTATTCAAGATGTGATGCAGGCCGGTCACGATCAATATTCGATTCAGCAACCCGTAGGCAAACAGGCCAATCGGCCCAGCGCCTAAAATGGCGTGGCTGGCAGAATCCATGCCGTGTTCGACAACCGGCCACGCATAGCCGAGGATGACACCCAACACCAATCCCAAGAGACCGCTGACAATCGGGATGAAGCGCCGGCCGCCAAAAAAACTCAAATAACTCGGCAAAGTGATGTTGCTGTAGCGGTTGTAGGCCACGCCGGCGATGATGCCGGACAACAAGCCAACCGGAATGCTGGGCTTGTCGAGCGACCCGACTGCCGCATGCAGCAAGGTCTCCGCCGCGCGCATCGTCACCACGTAGCCGACCAGTGCCGCGAGGCCTGCGGCGCCGTGATTTTCGCGCGCGAGGCCCACCCCGACACCCACGGCGAACAGCAATCCCAGATTCGCAAACACGGCCTTTCCGGCCGCCGCCATCGCGACCCAGTTGAGTAGATCCGGCTGCCCGAGACGCAGCAGCAAACCGGCGATGGGCAGCACCGCAATGGGCAGCATCAATGCGCGGCCCAGTTGCTGGAATCCAGAAAAGCGGAATTTCAAGATGACTCTCCCCGGTCCCCGACTGCCTGCTCGATCAAGCCCCGCACCTCGCTGGCCGAACCCAATTGGAGGCAGCGCTTCGCAAGCTCGCGACACTCCTCGATGCGCAATCCGCCGATCTGACGCTTGAGCGCAGGTATCGCCGCCGGCACCACCGAGAGCTCGCGAATGCCCAGCCCCAGCAATATCGGCACCGCGGTGCGATCAGCGGCCACGCCCCCGCAAACGGCAACCAGTTTACCGGCTGCATCGCCGGCCACCGCAGTCGCGGCAATCAGCTGCAGCACGGCCGGATGCAAGGCGTCGGTTCGCCGAGCGAGTTCGGCGTGACCGCGATCCATGGCGAGCGTGTATTGGGTCAGATCGTTGCTGCCGATCGACAGAAAATCGACCGCGCGAATGAGAACTGCGGCGGTCAGCGCGGCACTCGGCGTTTCGATCATGGCGCCCAGCGTGACGCGACTCTCGAGCTTCAGTTCGGCGGCCAGCTCATCGATGACCTGTCGCACGGCCAAGATCTCCGACAGATCGGTGATCATCGGAATCAGCAGACGCATGACACCGAACGGCTGCACGCGTAGCGCGGCCCGTAATTGCGTGCGCATCAAGTTCGGATGCAGCAGCGCGGTTCGCACGCCGCGCAGCCCCAGCGCCGGATTCGCCTCGACGGGAAGCGGCAAATAGCGCAGCGGTTTGTCGCCGCCGACATCCATCATGCGAAGTATCAGCGGCCGTCCGCCAAGGGTTTTGGCGATACTTTGGTACGCCTGTAGTTGTTCGTCCTCGGTTGGCGGCGTTTCTCGATCGATGAACAAGAACTCAGTACGAAGCAGGCCACAACCCTCCGCGCCGCTCGCGACTGCGGTGACGGCGTCGGTAACACTGCCTAGGTTGGCGAAGATCTCGACCCGCGTGCCGTCCAGCGAACGACATTCTTTGGCCGAGGCCAAGCGAAGCGCGGCGCTGCGCGCGAGTCGCGCTTCGACAGTGGATCTGCCCTTCGCCACCTCTTCGGCCGTGGGCGCCGTGAACAGCGTGCCGCCGTCGGCGTCGACGATCAGCGTTTGCCCGTCCACAATTTTGCGCAGTTCCCCGCCGAGGCCGATCAGCATGGGGATTTCCATGGCGGCGGCCAGGATGGCCACGTGTGATGTCGCGCCGCCGCCGCTCAAGGCGATGGCGACCAACAGACGACTGTCCAGCGCCGTCAGTTCGGAGGGCAGCAAATCATCGGCCAGAAGGACGGCATGCTCGGGCAACGGCAGATGCATGGGCCGCGCTTCCCCGGCCAGCGCCAGCAATACATGAGCCTCGACATCCAAAAGATCATCGGCCCTCTCGCGCAATCGCGAGTCATCGAGTAATTCGAGCGCGGCGATGGACCGCCGGATAGCTTGGCGCCAGGCGTAGCCGGCGCTCTTGCCCTGTGCAATGACTTCGTGCGCGCTTTCATTCAATGTCGGATCGTCCAGGAATTCGAGGTGTGCGGCGATGATCTCTTGCCGTGCTTTGCCGCCGGTATTGCGCACCCGCTCCAGCCTGAGGCGCACGTTCGATCGTGCGCGATCGAGTTCCTCTCGTTCGCGGGCCGTGCCCGATCCCTGTTCCGTAACCTCAAATTCACGGCGCGCGATGCGAGTGGCGCGGCCGACTGCAAAACCCGGCACCGCCGCTACGCCGGATAACTCGCCGTCCTTGAGCGCGCCACCCTCGAGGCGCGGGTCGAGGCGCCGCTCTTGGGCAGGCGCAGACTCATGGGTGACCTCCAGTCGCAGAGCCTCCTCGAGACCGGCAAGCGTGGCGTCGAGGGCTTGAGCTGCTTCATTGCCTTCGGCCCGCAGGATCACCTCATCTCCGTGACGGACCCCGAGGGCCATGATGGCGACTACGCTTCGCGCATCCGCGACGCGCCCGTGTGCCTCCAGAGAAATTTGTGCGCCGAAGGATTTCGCGCGTCGCGCCAGCAAAGCGGCCGGCCGAGCGTGCAGGCCCTGGCGCAAAGAGATGATCACGGTTTGCTGAGCGCTGCCCTGAACGTTTGCGTCCAATGGCCGGGGCAGCTCGATCGGCAGAGGCTGCGGAGTGCTCAGTCGCGATGCATCGATACTCACTTCGAACAAAAGCTCGCCCGCCCTGACCACCCCGGCGCCCCGGCGATTTTGGAAAATCGCGCCCTCGGACGTCACCACGATGGGAGTCATCAGGCTCTTCGCACCGCGCGCCACCACATCCAGATCGAAGCGGATGAGTTCATCCCCCGCTCTAACGCGGGCACCCGGTTTCACCCGCGCGTCAAATCCACGGCCGCCCAGATGCACTGTGTCGATTCCGATGTGGATCAACACATCGACATCGTGCAGGCTGCGAATGGATACGGCGTGGCCGCTGGGTGGTAGCGTGATGATTTCCCCGTCACAGGGAGCGGTCACGATGCCGCTGGTGGGATCGATGGCGAGGCCGTCACCCAGCAGGCGTCCGGCGAACACCGGATCGGGTACCTCGTCGAGGGGCGCGCACCAGCCGTCGAACGGCGCAATGATCTTGAGCGAGGTCACTCGTTCTCAATCTCGACCCAGTCGAGGGCCCACAGCGGATCGAGGCGGGGGCGTGCAAACCGTAAGCAAACATCGTGGCGGCCTGAAAGCGGCGGTAGTTTTAGGGCCGGCAGCTCGGTGATGCTGTCTTTATTGGCCGCAGGCGCTAGCGGTAGGATCCCCACGCTTGCGGTGTCGCAACCGTCGACATGCACTTCGAGCTCGCCCACCGGCGTTCGATTGTCGCCCACGCGAATTTTGGCGGCGTCCAAACCTAGCTCATAGTTGAACGGCAGCGCGGCCACCGCGGCGGTCACCCGGCTGACGCTCCCCAGTTCGACGTCCCGATAGATCCAGCACGGGTTCATGATATCGACCGCCAGCGGTGCATCAGGACCTGCGCCGGAGCCGGGTTCGAGCAGAAGGCCGATACCATTGCTGCACAGCTCGAGCTCGTGGCTGGTGCGTCGTAGACCGGCATGCGCATCGGGACGCGAACTCCACGCGCGGGAAGCCTGTTGCAGCCCAAGGAATGTGGCGGCGCGAATCTCAGTGCCCACCGGAACGGTGAGTGGCGCCTCATAGAGAGCCGACGTGGCGCCCAGCTCCTGGCCGCCCAGGGTGAAGCGAATGCGAGGATCGAGCCCAGCGTCCTTCAGTTGCGGACCAGCGTCCTTCAGCTCGGGCAAATTGCCAAGCGTGACGCTGATGCCGCCTGCGGCGCGCGCGAAATGTGCATCGATGCCGAATGCACTGTCCGCATAGTCAAGATTCAAGGCACGGTAACGTACAGACATCGACATCAAACGCCGCAGAAAATCCGGCCAATTGCGTGACTGCGGCGACCAGCCAACTTCCGCCACTGCCGCCGCACGCGGGAACGCCATCCACTCGACCCGACGTTCAGTTTGAATGTGCTCGGTCCAAAGATCGGCTTGCAGTCCCAAGATATGCCGCTGCTGCATCTCAGTCAGCTGCGCGTCGTGCGGCTCAAAGGCGTACACGTCCTTGAGCGAATTGACTGAAAAGCGGCCCGGCGGCTCGCTCGCGAGGCTGCTTTGACGATTATCGAAATACATCGCCGGAGCCGGCGCCAATACCGTATCCGTGCCGCCGAGTGCAGCGGTGCGCGCGGCGGCGGCTCCGTGCCATGCCATCACGACTGCACCTTTCGGCAAGCCCGGCTCCATGATTTCGTCCCAACCGACCATGCGCCTGCCGTGCGCAACCAAGTATCGGCCGATCGTTTGCGTGAAGTAGTTTTGCAGAGCGCCGGCGTCAGCAATACCCAGTTTGCGAGCGCGCGCTTGCACCGTCGCCGATGCGTTCCACTCGTCCTTGACGGCTTCATCGCCGCCGATATGAATAAAGTGCGAGGGGAACAATTGCAGAGTTTCGCTCAAGACGTTCTCTAGGAACTCGAAAGTAGCCGGCTCAAGATTGTACAGATGCGTATGCACACCCCATCGATTGGAAACCGCAAGGCTTGGCTTGGCATCAATGGATCCGAGTTCAGGATACGCTGCGATCGCGGCCTGAGCGTGGCCCGGCATGTCGATCTCGGGAATGATCTGCACGTGACGGCTCGCCGCAAACCTGACGATCTCGCGCACCTCATCCTGTGTATAGAAGCCTCCGTAGCGCTGCGGCGTCGGGGTTCCGGGAACGACGGCGGGGATCCGCCACGCGCCCACCGAGGTCAGCCTCGGATATCGCTTGATCTCCAATCGCCAGCCTTGATCATCGGTCAGATGCCAGTGCAGGACGTTGAGCTTGTGCAATGCCATCCAGTCGATCATGGAGCGGATGAAGGCCGGCGACTGAAAATGCCGCGCGGAGTCGAGCATCAAGCCGCGCCATGGGTAAGTCGGCGCGTCGCGGATGGTCTGCGCGGGGATCTGGCCGGCGGCGGCGCCCGGCGGGAGCAGTTGCCAGAGCGTGACAGCGCCGTAGAAAAGGCCCGTTGCAGTACTCGCTGATACGATGATTCGATGCGGCGCCACCCCGACCCGGTACGCTTCAGGCGCAAGCCCTGCTTGTTGTTCGAACCGGATGAGCGAATCCGCTGAGGCGTCGGCGGAGCTCGGGCGAACCGCCAAGATCATTCCGTTCGTACGCTGCCACAAATCGGAAAGATAGCGAGCCGCATCCGCTGCGCCGCGGCTAGCTCGCGGTGCTTCGATAAGGGTGGTCGCGCTCAACTCGAATGAACCCTTGCCTAGCTTTATCTCAGCCGGCATTGGAATCACAGCAGCTTGCTGCGCGGGTACGGGGACGGCGCACAGAGCGAGGGCAGCGGTAAAAACCGCTGCCTTCGCCCCCCGTATCATCCTCGAGTCCTGCCGCACGCTTGACACTCTAACTCAAGCCACACGCGCCGGCCGTTCCGAGCCGGTTTACAACTTGAAGCGCGCGGTCAGGTAGTACTGAGCGCCGTTTTTGTAGAATGCGCGCGGCTGATCGTCGTTGAGGGCAGCGTACTTCAGGATGGGATTATTGAGGTTCTGCCCATCCAACTGTATCGAGAACATCTCGTTGATGTTGTAAACCAGCGATGCCGACAGCGAGCCAATCGCTTCCTGAGAGAACGCCGTATTTCGATCAAGGCCGCTGAAGAAGGCGGACCGGTAGGTATACGCGACTCGCGCACTGAACATCTTGTTCTCGAAGTAGCCCTGAACGTTATAGGTATTCTTCGAGGTGCCGACGAGGCGATCGTCGCCGTTCGTAATCAACGAGGTCTGCTTGCCATCGGCATAGGTGTAGTTGCCGATGAACCCGAAGTTCTCCGTAAACGCCTGCTGGTATGCAAACTCGGCGCCTTCCACACGGCCCTTGGCGTTGACCGGCGTGCTCAGCAAATAAGGCACGCTCAGTCCGCCGGGCGGGAGCCCATTGCCGAAGCTGACGATATTTCGCGTGGAGGAGCCGAAACTCACGTAGTTTTTCAAGTCCATGTAAAAGAGCGTCGCCGACAGCAATGATCGCTTGGTGAAATACCATTCAAGGCCGGCATCAAAATTGTTCGACAAAATCGGCTTCAAGTCCGGATTGCCGCCCGTACCGCTGCCGGTACCGGTCGGGGTGCCCGGCGGCGACAAGCTCACGGCACCGGCGAGCTGCGAATAGTCAGCGCGAGTCATGGTCTCGGCCGCGGCGAATCGAGCTATCAAATCCGGGGCCACGTCGATCTTCAGGTTGAAGCTCGGCAGAGCGTCCGTGTACGAGTGCGAGATGGGCACGCCGATGAACTGGCCGAACAGAGAAAACGTCGAGTCCGGCGTGGTTGGACTCACCGCGGTGTAGTTCACGATATCGTCTTGGGTGTGCACGACACGCACGCCGACGTTGGCCGCCCAGATGCTGCCCTTGAAGTCAGCCTGCACGTAGCCCGCGGTATCCTTCTCATACACCTCATACATCGAATTGAAGTCGAGGCGCACGGCGGGATCGCGAACCACGTTTGCCGGGCTGTTATAGGCCTCGAGCTGCGCGGGCGTCCAAAACCAGACGTCGGAAGGGTGATTGCCGCCGAACGTGTCGTAGTTCGACGGATAGTTTGAGAATCCCGTGGGATACGGCGCCGTTCCCCCGGCAGCGGTCGGGCCTTGTCCGACCACGCCGTTCGAAGTGCGATCGTGCTTCTCGTAGCGCACGCCGAATTTCAGGTCCTTGAAGTAGTCGGTTTGAAACTTGTAGGTACCGTCGATCTTGGCCCATTCCTCGGAGTCCTTCACATCGACGAACTGGTCGCCGAAGATGAAACCGAAGGGAACCGGTACGCCGTTTGGAGTCGGTGTGGAGTTGTTGGTGTTGCCGAAACTGAAGCTCGGTGCCGCGCCGAGGCCATTCAGTTGATAATTAGCGCCGGCACCGGTACCGGGATTGGTCTCGGAGACATCCTGTTCCGGAGTCTTGCCGTCGCCCCATGAGTAGCCGATTTGCCCCAGGAAAGATAAAGAATCGGTGACACCCCAATCGGCGTCCAGGTTGACGAAGTGCGATGTGGCTTCTGATTGAGGCCGCGAAATCTGGTCGTATACGCCGTAGGCGGTGCCGGCAACCGGGGCAAACGTCGCGGAGGTGAGCGTATTTCCTGCGACAGTGTAACCAGGCAGGGGCGCCTGACCGGTCCCTTGCGATAGGACTCTCGTCCCGAAAAACAGATAGTTGTCATTCAGGTTGGGCGCGAGCAGTCGCGATGAAAACGCCGACAGATCGAAGCTCAAATTATCGAGGGGCTTGAATTCCACATCGAACAAGCCGCCATTGCGTTCGCGCTTTTGCGTGAACTCCGTGGCGCCGACCAGCGCCGGATATTGCACGCCCGAGAGATCCGGATTCGACAGCGCAATCGCGCTGCCTGGCGCAATGGTTTCATAGCCTAGAATCTCAGAGCCGTCGCGCCGCAGATGCTGGGTTTCCGAAAACAGCTGCAGCATGACGCCGAAGTTGTTGGCATTATTTTTCCACGCGCCGAGTGCGCTGAACTGTCCGTCGGTTTTGCTCGGCAGCGTTGCGTAGACGGCGCCGGCGGACGCTTGGATGGTAAAGGGGTTGGTGAAATCCAGCGGTTTGCGCGTAATGATGTCGACGGAGCCCGCGACGCCGCCTTCGACCAGCGAAGCGCTGGAACTCTTTTCAACCCGCACCTGGCTGACGATTTCCGACGGCAGCAACGTGTAGCTCACGCTGCGGCCGACCGTACCGGTTTGGTCGAGTACGAACCAGTCCCCGGAAGAGACATTGTGGCCGTTGATCAGCGTCTGCGTCAGGCTGGGATTCGTGCCCCGCATACTCACTCGGTCGTTCTCAGCGAAGCCGCCTTCATTGGCTCCCGCAGAACTCGTCGTGATCCCGGGCACCCGCGCCAGCGAATCCGCGATGTTCTTGTCCGGTAGTTTGCCGATATCTTCCGCGGAAATGACATCCACGAGGTCAACGGCTGCTCGCTTCGCGTCCAGCGAGACTTGAACCGATTGACGGATGCCGGTAACGACGATCTCTTGGAGCGCTGCGTCGTCAGACGCGGCGGTTGCCGCCAGCGCCATGGATGAGGGCACCAAAAACGCCAGTCCCAGTGCCGACTTGACCGCTAGTGCGATCCGATTCATATAGATATCCCCTGTCCGATTCATATTGATGCCCCCTGTCCTGTCACCAAATTTTGTTGAGAGAAGTCGCTGCATCCGCCGGGTGGTTCCCTTCGCATCCACACCAATTAAGACCCAATATAATACCAATTCCTAAGATTCGCTAGTGCCGTGTAATAAAGACATCCATATTCCCTATTTTATGTTCATAATCAATGCTCTAAATACTTCACGACACAGTTGTTGTTCTCATAGTGGTATTTATTTGGTATTGTCCTATGACTAAATCAACAACGGAAGTGCCTTCGGGCCCTATGACCTCGCTCGCTAAAACCATTGGTCCTTTGGATGGTCAGGGCAATTTGCCGCTCTACCAGGAATTGCAGCGAGTGCTGCGAAGGGCAATCGATAGCCGGGTTTTGGGTCCGGACGATGCCCTACCCTCGGAACGCGATCTCGCGGCGGATTTCGCGGTGTCGCGCATTACGGTCCGCAAAGCGCTGGACGGATTGGTCGCGGACGGACTTCTGGTCAGACGCCAAGGCGCGGGAAACTTTGTCTCGGCGCGCGTCGACAAGAACTTCGCCATGCTCACGTCCTTCTCCGAGGACATGCGCGCGCGCGGACGCACGCCGCGCAGCGTCTGGCTGAAGCGAGCTGCGGGCACTGTCACGCCCGAAGAAGCGTTGGCGCTGCGCTTGAGTCCCGGCACGCCGGTGTTTCGCTTCAATCGAATTCGCTACGCCGACGATGCGCCCATGGCATTGGAATACGCCACCATCGTGGCCACTGCCCTGCCCTCTCTCGAGGCTGTCGATGCATCGCTCTACGAAGCGCTGGAGCGTGCCGGGCATCGCCCGGTGCGCGCTTTGCAGCGCTTGCGCGCGGTCCTCATCACTTCCGATCAGGCTGAACTGTTGAAGGCCAAGCCCGGCGATGCCGGGCTTTTGGTCGAACGATTGGGATCGCTGCCCGACGGGCGCGCGATTGAATTCTCTCAGTCCTACTACCGCGGCGACACGTACGATTTCGTCGCCGAGTTGAGCACATGATCGGGGAGCGTTCGCGATCGGCAGAGCGGACGCTCATGTTTGCGGAAGCTGCGGACGCCTCCAACGCGGTGCGAGCGCAGCTGCAATATGACCCGGCGACGATGCACACGCTCGGCGCCAAGCTGCGAAAGCTAAGTCCCCGAGCGGTCATCACCTGCGCACGCGGCAGCTCCGATCATGCGGCGACCTACGCAAAGTATCTGATCGAAACCCATGCGCAGGTGTTGACTGCATCAGCCGCCCCTTCCGTCAGCTCGGTGTATGGCGTCACACAAGATGTCCGCGGGTGTCTGTTCATCGCCATCTCGCAGTCAGGACGCAGTCCCGACTTGCTGGCTTCCGTCGCTTCAGCAAAAGCCTCCGGGGCAACCGTCCTGGCAATCTCCAACAGCGCCGATTCGCCTTTGATGGCCGCCGCGGATCTGGTGATCGAGTTGAACGCAGGACCTGAGAGCAGTGTCGCGGCGACAAAATCCTACCTGGCATCACTCGCTGCTGTCGCGCGGCTGGTCGCCGCTTGGACCGAGGATGCCAAGCTCCATGCCGCGTTGGCGGAGCTGCCTGATCTCATGGATCGCAGCTGGGCCCTCGACTGGTCAGCGGCGCTGCCTGAACTTGCGCCGGCTGAGAATCTCTACGTCGTGGGCCGGGGATTGGGCCTGGGTGCCGCACAAGAAGTTGCCTTGAAATGCAAGGAAACCTGCGCCATCCACGCCGAGGCATTCAGCAGCGCGGAACTTCGGCATGGACCCTATACCCTGCTGCGCAAGGGATTTCCGGCACTGCTGCTCGCGCAGCAGGACGGCACACGGCCGGGAATCGAAGCCCTCGGCATCGAGCTCGGACGCCGCGGCGTTCCGGTGCTGCTGGCCGGCGGCAACGCTGCCGGCTCGATATTGTTGCCCGCCATCGACGTGGCTGCAGAACTCGCGCCCATCCTGCTGGTGCAAAGCGCCTACCGCATGATTGCTTCGCTCAGCGTAAGGCGCGGCCTCGATCCGGATCATCCGCCGCACTTGCATAAAATCACGGAGACCGTGTAGTGCGCAGCGCACTCGTCAATGGCCGGATCCTGGCCGGCGAGCGCATCGTGAACGGACAGACTGTGCTGCTTGCGGATGGCCGCATCGAGGCCATAACCGAAGCCACGGATCCGCGCTGCCGCGACGCCGCGAGCGTCGATCTCGAGGGACAAATTTTACTGCCGGGTTTCATCGATGTGCAGGTCAATGGCGGGGGCGGCGTGCTGTTCAACGATGACCCGAGTCCGGAAACGATCGGCGCCATCGGGGCCGCGCACCGGCAATACGGCACCACCGGCTTTCTGCCGACTTTGATCAGTGATGATCTGGATACCATCGCACAGGCAATCGCCGCCGTGCAATCGTCGCTCGATGCGCATCGCCCCGGCGCCCTCGGCATTCACATCGAAGGGCCGTTCCTCAACTGGGCGCGCCGCGGCGTGCATGATCCGAAGCATCTGCGGCGGCTGGACAACGGCGTGATTTCGCTGCTGTGCAGTCTGCGCGGTGGTCGCACGGTGCTGACCCTCGCACCGGAAATGACCACCACCGACATGATCGCGCAATTGGCGGCCAGCGGGATTCTGATCTCCGCGGGCCACAGCGATGCGAATTATGCCCAGACGGCCGCGGCCATCGCGCATGGCGTGCGCGGCTTTACCCATTTGTTCAACGCCATGGCGCCGCTGGCGCCGCGCGAACCGGGGATCGTCGGCGCCGCTCTCTATGACGCCAACACCTGGTGCGGGATCATCGTCGATGGATATCACGTCGATCCGGTCATGCTGCAGCTCGCGCTGCGCTGCAAGCGTCATGACCGGTTCATGCTGGTCACCGATGCCATGCCTCCGGTGGGATCTCCCGCGACCAGCTTTACTCTGCAGGGGCGCACCATCCAGGTGGTCGATGGAGTATGTCGGGACGAGAATGGAACGCTCGCGGGCACGGCACTCGACATGGCCACCGCGGTGCGCAATGCGGTGCATTTGCTGGGCTTGAGTATTGCGGAAGCTGCGCGCATGGCCAGCGAGTACCCGGCGGCCTTCCTTGGACTGGATCATGAGCTTGGTCGAATTGCGCCAGGGTTTCGCGCCAACCTGGTGCTCGTCGACGATGAATTGCAGGTGCGCCGCACCTGGATCGAGGGCATTTCCTCCTAAGCGCCGGCCTGCTGCTCGAGAATCAGGCCTCTTGCCTCGAGCGATTCATCCGGTGAGACCGGTTCCTGGCCGAGCCGCAAGCACTCGTGAGCCTTCGCTGACACAAACGTCCGCTGCGCGGCCAAATGGACCCTTGGATTATGTCTGACGCGGCGATTTCCCTTTCGCATGGATAGCACTTGGCGAGGCCGCGGCACCTTGCAGTTGCAACCGCCAAAGCGTAGTTTCGTTGTGGCTCGACAGATCTAGAGGATGGACGTCTGGCTCAAAGACAATGAACTCACGCGGTCACACCGCGCACAACAAAACGAAGGGGATGCAACGATGCGAATTTTAAGATCTGCTATTTTCCTGCTTGCGGGAGGAATGACTGCACTGGCTTCGGCGCCGGTGTTGGCGGCTCCCGAGGCAGCACTGGGTTCGGGTTTGAATCAATTGGTCAATGCGTACGAGCACAGCGATCCCAGTCTGGGCTGGAAGCTTAGCCTGCACATCACCGACAAGAAGGGTGATCCCATAGTCCTCGTGCATTTGGGACCCGGCGATCAAACTGCGGCGTTGGCCGAGCTGGCGGCCGCGGGATTTCGTCTGACGACTCGAAGCACCATTGATCCCTGGCTCGCCGAAGGCTATTTGCCGCTGTCAGCAGTTCACGCGGCCGCCAGTGTCTCCGGCGTGCACTCGCTGCATGCGACGCATCGCCCTGCCAGGCATGCCGGCAGCGTACAGAGCCAGGCAGTCGCTTTGGAGAAGGCTGACATCGCGCAGGCGAAGGGCATCGACGGCACCGGCATCAAGATCGGTGCGATCTCCGACAGCTACGACACCTGTACCGCCTGCATCACGCATGCGGCTCAGGACATCGCGTCGGGCGACCTGCCGGCGGCCGGCGTGACCGTTCTCGAGGACTCTGCTGACGGGACGGATGAAGGCCGCGCGATGCTGCAATTGCTGCACGATATCGCGCCCGGCTCGCAATTGGGATTTTCCACCGCCTTCGTGGGCGAGTTGGATTTCGCCGAACAGATCCTCGCGCTGCGTAACAAATTCGGCGCCGATGTCATCACCGACGATGTTGGCTACTTCGATGAGCCGATGTACTCGGACGGCATCTTGGCGCAGGCCATCAATATCGTCGCGCAAACCGGCGCTGCCTACTTCTCATCGGCAGGCAACAACGGCCAGGAAGCGTACGAGGCGGTCTACAACCCGATCTCATTCGCCAAGGCCAAGGCGCTATCCAAAAAGGGCAAGTCTGTCCTGCATCTGGAACAGATCCCTGCAGACCTGCGTCCGCAGAGCTTCCACAATTTCCAGAATCCGGATGGCTCGGTCAGCATCACGCAGCGCTTTCGCAGCGCCGCGGACAACATATTGTCCTTCCAATGGGACGAACCCTTCAACTTAGGGTTGGTAAAGACCGACTTCAACATCTACGTGTTCGATCTGGATGGCAATTGGCTTGACCCGAACACCGCGCCCACCGTCTTCTACACCACCGACAACAATCTCGATACCGATCAGGCGGTGGAAATCGCCGAGATGGTCCCGGTACCGGGAGAACTGCACGGCGGCGCCAATGTTACCGACTACTACATCGTGATCGGCAACATGAATGGCGGGCCCGCGAAGCACATCAAGTACATCAATGACAACGGCCTGGGAGTCAGCGAACATCAAGGCGCACCGTCGGTCTTCGGTCACGCTGCCGCTCACGGCGCGCAGGCAATTGCCGCCACCTACTATGCGATCCCGAACTTCCCCGAGGACTTCAGTTCGCCGGGACCGGTGACCGTGTACTTCGACACCGAAGGCAACCGCCTGCGTCATCCCGACGTGCGCGCAGTACCGCAACTGACGGGCGCGGACGGCGTGGACACCACGTTCTTCGGCGGATCCGATCCGGATGCCACCGGCTTCCAGAACTTCTTCGGCACCAGCGCTGCGGCGCCGGATGTCGCAGGAGTTGGAGCGCTGGTGCTGCAGGCCGCCGGAGGCCCGGGCTCGCTCAAACCGCAAGCGCTCTACACTCGGTTGCAGAACACGGCAACGCCGATTTCTGTGCCGAACGATCGCGCGGTTGCCTGGGCCAATGCGGGTCCGGTGATGCTGCTGATGCAGGGTGAAGATTGGGTGCGCAGCAACACGTACTTCCAGCTGTCGGTCGGCGAAGACTCGAGGCACTTTGTTGCATCGATCACCTTCGATGCCACCAAGCCCGGCCTGACGTGGAGCACCAATCCGAATCGATTCAGCATCGGAACGACCAACAGTGTTCAAATCACCGACGTCACCGCCACGCCGAACGGCGCCGTGTGGGCGTTGCAGTTCGCGCCCGGCAGTTTCGGGCGAGGTGATGAATTCACCTTTGGTATGTCGGTATTCGCGCCGGCTGAGGGGTCAACGGAGGAAGATCCGGACCGCTTCCGCGACATGACCATGACTGTCGTTATGGACGACGGCAGGACCTTCAAGGGCAAAGTGATGGCCGATCAACCGCAAAAGCAAAACGTGTACACCGGTGCAGGCCTTGTCAATGCGGCCAAGGCAATCAAGAACAATTAGGTTGAAGTCATCCGGCCGATTCGGGGCCGGTTTGATTGAGAGGCGCCCGCGACAACGCGGGCGCTTTTTTATTTGCGCGAGTTGCTGTTAAGCTTTTCCGCCAATCGAGCACAGCCAACAGCCTAAGGTCCATCATGAGCGAGCCGCTGACACCCTTTCACATCGCCGTTCAAGTTCGCGACATCGAGGAGGCGCGCCGTTTCTACGGCGATGTACTCGGCTGCAGCGAAGGACGCAGCGCTGCGCACTGGGTGGATTTCAATCTCTACGGACATCAATTCGTCTGCCATCTGAATCCCAACTTGGGTGTCGGCGGCAAGCTGACGAGCCACTTCAATCCCGTCGACGGACAGGGGGTTCCGGTGCCCCACTGCGGAGTCGTGCTGCGGCCCGTGCAGTGGGCCGAGTTGGCCGAGCGTGTGAAGCGCAGCGGCGTCAAATTCGTGATCGAGCCCTACACGCGATTCAAAGGGCAAACGGGCGAACAGTCCACGATGTTCTTTCTCGATCCCACGGGCAATGCGCTCGAGTTCAAGGCATTTCAGAACATTGAAGCGCAGCTGTTCGCCGTCGATCCGCCGCCCCATTGAAAAACCGAGGGGGTCGCTATGCGGACCCGGGCAGCAGTACTATCTTGCCGCCAAGTCCACCCTTGTCGATGCGCGCATGGACCTCGCTTGCGGCCGAGAGCGGCAATCGCTCGATCACCGCCGGGTGAATGGCGCCGGCCCGTAACATCTGGAACAGCGCCGCCATGTCGGCCTTAAATTCCTCCGGGTGGGTCGTTCGACGGCCCGTGATGCTATAGAAAACGGCGCGGCGGCCGCCGAAAAGGAAGCTCAAAGCGTTCCACAGCTTGAGCCTCACCAAGCCAAGACCTGCGGCAATCAGGCTCTCACGGCCAACCGCCATTGTTTGCGCCCCGTAGCCAACAAGCAGTCCGCCGGGCGCGAGGCACGCAAATGAGCGGCTGAAGTGTGCACCGCCGATCGCATCGAAGGCGATATCAACGCCGGCGCTCCCCACAGTCAATCGGCGCACGGACGCAACGAAATCACCCGCGCGATAGTCGATAGCCGTTGCGCCGAAGCGCTCAATCACCGGCAGGTTGGACGCGGAACTGGTGCCAATCGCTTTCAACCCAAGATGGCGGGCGAGGTCGAGCAAGGCCGTCCCAACCGTGCCCGACGCTCCTATGACGAGAATCACGGCGTTCGGCGAAAGTTTGCGGCAGCGGGTGAGCATCTGAAAGGCGGTGAGGTAAGCAAGGGGAATGCAGACCGCTTCGGCTGGATCAACACCATCGGGGACGGGCACGAGAAAGCGTGACGGGCGGATCGCATACTGCGCATAGCCGCCGACGACACACAAATCGGCGACCAACTCACCCTCGCGCGGTGAAACCACGCCGGCGCCGACCTTCTCGACGATGCCTACGAGTTCGTAGCCAGGGGTGAAAGGCAAGGGCCCCTTGAAATCCGGATACCGTCCACGCCGAATCATCGTGTCGGTAAAGCCGGTACCGGCGGCGAGCACCTTGATGCGGACCTCCCCGGCACCCGGCTCAGGCATCGTCGGATCCTCTGCCATCTGCAGGACTTCGGGACCGCCAAATCGCGAGATGCGTATGTGCTGCCAGGGCATTTTCCCATCATAGGCGAGATGTTTTAACCGGACGCAGAGAATTGCTCACTTGACGCAAAAAAACGCGGATTTCCCGGCAAATAGCGCGATTTTGGTCACAGGCGCCTGGGGTTGAACTGTCACGATTTGCACCCATAGTGGTGCAGCGGAACTGCAACCGCTCCCAGGTTGCGGTGTTTTGCGATTTTGTTACCGGGAGATTGAGAAATGCTTGGATTGATTGCCCGCTGGGGCCACAACGTTTTGATTACCACGATGGCTTTGCTGACGATTGCGATGGTGGTGTCTTTGATTCAATAGCCACTGGACTGGGAATGTCCATTTTGGGCTAGAGGCACGGCGCTGACGGCGCCGGCAGCTAATTAGGCCGCGCGCAGAGTAAATCTGAGCGGCTTCACAGTTCGCCATCAGGCGCGAGCTTATAGTCATGCAAGGTAAAAACCCTTGCTGTGGATCCTGGCTTCCTTATTTTTCGCCTGGTGCGCGTTTCGCGAGATTCGCGGCAGCATTGTTGCGCCCGCAGGATATGACTTCCCTAAACCCGTCTCGACGCCCTACCTCGCGGTGGTTTTGGTCCTGGCCGCGGCCTTTGGCTGGCCGCCCGTTCACACCTGGTATTTTCAATGGTTGTTGTCCGGGAAAGCCACCGAGCTGGCTGACAACCATCGCGCCAGAGTTCATTGCAACACCTTGTTCGACACGATGCTCGACCCAGCGATGCTGAACTCCGGTCACGCTAATCCGAATACAGGCAGTATCGTCATTCAAAAACCGTGGTGCTCTACGTTGATGGCCTACTTGCGCCATCCAGAGCGTGCTTCTCACCAGGAGCTCGACAGCCTGGACCTCTTAACGCACGAAAGCATGCACATCCGCGGCGAGCTGAACGAGGCCCGCACCGAGTGTCAGGCGGTGCAACGAGATTACCGGGCGGCCAGGCTTTTCGGTGTGCCGGAGGCGACCGCGCGGAAAAACGCCCTCGATATCTACAACATCAACTATCAAGAGCGCGGGAAAATTGGCGGCATGCAGGCCGAATATTATTCGAGTGAATGTGCGCCCGGCAAAGCGATGGACGAGCACCTCGATGACTCGACTTGGGGCTCACCCATAGGTGAGGCGGAAAAGTCGGAGTAAGATCCGCACCCACGGCGATATGGGAGATGAGTGGGATGCTCGTGCGGCTGGCGGTCTTGGTTTTCCTGCTGTCGTCCGCGACGGCGCACGCGGCGGATGCGCCGGCGAACCTCAAACAACAAGCATTGTGGGACCACCTGCGGCAGGCGGTTGCGGAGGAAGAACAGCAACTCGACGGCGTTCTGGGCGTTGCCATCATGGACCTCAACTCCGGGCAGCAACTCCTCGTGCGCCCCGATGAAGTATTTCCGCAGGCCAGTTCGATCAAGATCGCGGTGCTCGCGGAGCTTTATCATCAGGCGCAGCAGTCGACGCACGGCGTGAGCGGCAAGGCGACATTGAAGGACCGCTATGTGGTACGCGCCGCGGATATCGTTCCCGACAGCTCCATCCTCGGTGGCTTGACGCCCGGAGTTTCTTCTCTCACGAACCGTGATCTCGCGACGATCATGGTGGCCGTCAGCGATAACTCGGCCACGAACGTCCTCATCGATCGGGTTGGCATGGAAAATGTGGCGCGCTTGACGGAATCACTCGGCCTTGCGCACACGCAACTGCGCCGCAAGATGATGGACCTTCAGGCGGCGGCTCAGGGCAGGGAGAATATTTCCACGCCGCGCGAGATGATGGGACTGCTGGAGCAGATCTACCGGGGCAAGGTGATCGAAGCGCCGCTGCTCGAAGATTTTTTCAACGTGTTGGCAACCCACAAGGACAGTTGGATACCGCGTGATCTGCCGGCAGATCTCAAAATAGCGAACAAGCCGGGTGAACTCGAGGGGGTCCGCAATGACTCCGGCATCGTGTTCGTTAAGAACCGTCCTTACGTGATTTGTGTCATGACCACGTATCTCGCCAATGAACGTGCCGGCGAGGAGACAATCACTCGGATTTCGCGTTTGGCTTATGAACTATTCGACCGGCTCAGCCGTGCTTCCGACCTAGGCAGGGTGATTTCACCGGGCAATGGCGGCGCGCGCTAGTTGGAGGATGGAGCTTGTCCGGCCTGGGCCAGAAGTATTTCCGCCATCTTCTGGTGAATCAGATTCACGGCCTTTAAAGGCCGCAGCATCACCTTGAATTCGCTGATCTTGCCGGCGTCGTTCCATTTGATCATGTCGACGCCGTTGACCGTGATTCCATCGAGCTTTACTTCGAACTCGAGCACGGCATCTCGATCGCCCTGCAATTCACGCACATAGCGAAACGAGTCATTGAAAAAGACGTGAAAGGCGGCGGTGAGATATTTCTTTGTGATGGGCTTGCCGACTTGCGGCGTGTGCACTACGGGCGAATGGAACACCGCTTCATCCGCAAGGAGCGCGTCCAGCCCCTCAACATCACGTTCATCGACGATGCGATGCCAGGTCTTGATGGGGTCCGACTTCATTCGCCGATAGTAGCATTTCAGTGCTCGCAGCCGGGCTGGTCCACGATGCGCAGTATCGGGATGGCAGCCCTCGCCTTGTCCATGTCGCTTTGCGTTGCCGGAGCGTTGCCTAAGTTGAGTGTTTTGACTGTCCCGTCGGCATAGGAAATGCTCGCGGACAGATAGCGCCCGCACTTGGTCGTGACCACAAGATCGGTGGCGTGGCTGGTTGGAGACTTGAGGGAGTCTCCGATGAGATCGCCTAATTTTCTCGCCGTTCCCGCGAGCTGTTCCTGATTGCGTCTTACCACATCAGGTGCGACCAGGTTTGAGGGTCCCGGGGCCACGTATAGAGCACCGTTGTCGGCCGCCGCGCGAAGAATTGTTCCCCCCATGCCGAAGAGGCCGAAACCGACCAGAGCGAAGGCGCGCAGTTCGGCTCGCTTGTTACGGGTCATCGGGATGGGAATGCCCATATTTGACTCCTGTCGGTGTTTGATTATCGAGCGAGAACTCACTCTAAAAGCTTGGAACGGTGTCGCCCGTGACGGGCAGCACATTGCGATAGAGTTTTTCGGGTGTGCCGGCACGAAACGGGCGCCCTGCTCCGTACTATGACAAACGGGCTGCATCGCCACTGGCCCCAAAGCAAATCGCGCACATCAGTATCGGTATTGATCGGTTTTATACGGCCCGGCTCGCTGGACACCGATATAACGCGCCTGCTCCTCGGTGAGTAGAGTGAATAGTCGGTACTGCCGAGCGTGGGCACCACGACAATAAGAAACAATTTGCTGATGGCCTCAACGGCAAGCGAAACCAAATTGAACAACAAAGCGAGCAACACCACGTGCTTGCTGACAGGCTTCAGCAACAGGTATTCGATCCACAGCAGTGGCACTGCGCAAAGCACAACGATCAAGTCGCCGGCCACGCTGAGCTGCCACAACCCCGGTGAGCCCAAAATATTGTGGGCCGTCGCGATGGCGTCACCCGATACGACAAGCTTGTTTGCGACGAGCCCTTCCGCAAAGGCACCGAGAAGGATGATTGCCAGATACAGCGCGCCGCCTATTCGTGCGTAGCGCTGCGGATACTCTTCAAAGGTCTGACTTGCCATTCTTGTACGAGCCGTCCGTAGCGATTAGGGTCTGGAGATGTAGATTATAGTTGTTTAGTGTAAGTTAAGGATTATACACGGATTTTATCGTTGCATCGCCGGCCATCGGACACTCGCACGTTCGAAGGCGACGCGTATCCCCGCTATTGGCTATAGCGCGCCGCCCGCCTGTGCTTAGGGCTCAGTAGTTCGCCTTGGCAATGCCGTCGAAGGTTTGAGGACACGACTTGTGGTTCGGCACGTCCTTCAGCGTGAACCGCCCGCCAGGGGACAAGACCATCTGCCACTCACCCAGGACGAGGACGACTTGTTTTTTACCGTGATTGATCGCGTGATAACAGCCGTCATACCAAATTCGAACATCGCTGCATGCGTTACCCTCGCACGCAGCAGCTGTTTCGTGGGGAGCGCCCTGCGCGGTGTCGCTCAGGCAAACGAACGCCAGGATGATCCCGCAGCCAAAGGGAGCAATTACTTTCATCGTGCAGGCCTCCTAGCAATTGTTATTATTCCCTACAGCGGGACTGTAGCGACGCGGGCCGTGCAACGCAATCATCTAGTTTGAACCCGCGCGTGCGCGTCAAGGCGCGCCCGTTTTTGGGCGCGCCTTGATTCACGCGTTACACGCTCATGCACACTGACTTGGTCTCTAGGTAGTTCTTGAGAACTTCGCTGCCCATTTCCCGGCCCCAGCCTGACTGCTTGTAGCCGCCAAAGGGCATCGAGGCGTCGAAGATGTTGTAACAATTGACCCAGACCGTGCCGGCCCGCAATTGGTCGGCGATGCGATGCGCGCGCTTCATATTGCTGGTCCATAGGCCCGCGGCCAAGCCGTAGACCGTATCGTTGGCGCGGCGAATCAGATCATCGTCGACCTCTTTGAAAGGCATTACCGTGACCACGGGGCCGAAGATTTCCTCCTGGTACACGCGCATCTTGTCGCTCGTGCCGTCCAGGACGGTGGGTTCGACGAAAAAGCCGGTCTCCCCGTGGCGCTTACCGCCGCATACCGTGCGCGCTCCTTCCTCCTTGCCGGAACGCAGGAAGCCGGTGACGCGATCGAACTGGATTTTTGACACCAGTGGTCCCATCTCACTCTGCGGATTTAAGCCCGGACCCACTCGAATGGCGCGCGCGGCCTTGCTGACCCCTTCCAATACCCGATCGTAGCTCTTCTCTTGCACGAACAAGCGCGAGCCCGCGCAGCAACATTGCCCATGGTTGAAGAAAATCGCGCTCGCCGCGCCCGGAATCGCGACATCAAGATCCGCATCGTCGAGCACGATGTTGGGCGATTTGCCCCCGAGTTCGAGCGTGACTTTTTTCAAATCATTGGCCGCTGCTTTGACGATCAGCTTGCCGACCTCGGTCGAACCGGTGAACGCCACTTTGTCGACCTGGCTGTGCGCCGCCAGCGGTGCACCGCATGTCTCACCAAATCCGGTCAGCACGTTGAGCACTCCGGGTGGCAGGCCCGCATCCAAGCAGAGCTGAGCCAGCCGCAGCGCGGACAGCGGCGTTTCCTCCGCCGGCTTCAACACGACAGTACAACCGGCCGTGAGCACCGGGCCTAACTTCCAGGCCGCCATCAGCAAGGGGAAGTTCCACGGAATGATTTGCGCGACGACACCGATGGGCTCTTTGCGCGTATAGGCGTGATATTGCGCATCAGGGGTGTAGGGCACCGAAAGAGATAGCGTACTGCCCTCGATCTTGGTCGCCCATCCCGCCATGTAGTGGAACAGATCCGCCGCCAGGGGCACATCGGCAGCGCGCGCCACTGCAATGGGCTTGCCATTGTTGAGCGATTCCAGCTGCGCCAACTCCTCGAGATTTTCCAGGATCAGATCGCCGATTTTCCACAGTATCCTGCCGCGAGCCGAGGGCGACATCCTGGGCCAGGGACCCTTGTCGAACGCCTTGCGCGCTGCTGCCACCGCCAAATCGACGTCAGCACGTTTGCAATCGGCTACGCGTGCAATCACCGATTCATTCGAAGGATTAAAAACCTCAAAGGTTTCGCCGGACTGGGCGTCCTGCCAGCGCCCGTCGATCAGAGCTTGACGAGACTGACTCACGAAGCGTTTGACCGGCGCGGTCAGCGACACCATATCGACTGCAGTGTTCATGAACATCTCCTAGGTTGATACGAGCCCACCGGATGCAGCGCGATCCGGTCCAGGGCATGTTGGACTTCGCCCGGACTCAATTGCAAGGCCCCTATTCGCCGCGACTTTTTGTTGCGCGTAGTTGACGTTAGGCGTAGTTTCCCGAATGCAGGCCAAGAGGATCAAGCGGAAATGAGGATGGAGGCAACATGGCGAATCGGAATCGCATCTTAAAAGCTCTCTCGGTTGTACTGCCCGCCGGCGCATTCGGCGCATCTGTGCTCTTGGCATTGGCGGCCTCCGAGGCGTCTGCCGCCTCGAACACGAATCAGCAGACCTCGACGACTCCGCAGCAGAGCATTTCGACTCGCTTGCAGACGATCCGCGGGGGTGTTTCGGACATGTCTGGCTCGGCCAGCTTCGATCCGCAAGGCGAGGCAACTGCGACACCTGCCTGGTGGGGGAACGGGGGCTGGGGTCGCTGGCATGCAGGCTGGGGTAACGGCGGCCTGGGCTGGCGCAATGGCGGCTGGGGTAATGGCGGCTGGCACAATGGCGGTTGGGGGAATGTTGGCTGGGGCAATGGCGGCTGGCACAACGGCTGGCACAACTTTTGGCACAACTGGTGATCGACGCTTCGCGACGCCGTCTACAAGTCCATGCCGAGTTCACCGATGCGCCAATCAGTTCCGCTCCTCGAAACCCTGGTAGTGCAACCGACACCTTTCTGCAATATTAATTGTAGCTACTGTTACTTGCCGCAGCGGGACGTGACTTCTGTGATCGAGCAAAGCGTCGTCACGACGCTGTTCGAGAAGGTCTTTGCTTCGGGTTGGACCGGCGAAGGGCTCACCGTGATTTGGCATGCTGGCGAACCGCTGGTTGTGCCTGTCTCCTTTTACGAAACCGCATTCGCCGCCATCGAGAAGATGCGGCCCGCCGCGTTACAACTTCGACATTCCTTCCAAACCAACGGAATGCTGATCACGCCGAAGTGGTGCGACCTGTTCAAGAAATGGGACGTCGGAGTTGGCGTCAGCATCGATGGACCGAAGCACCTTCATGATGCACACCGCGTTACCCGTTCAGGACGGGGTACCTTCGATAAAACACTCGCCGGCATCCGCCTGCTCAAGCGCGAACAGGTCCCCTTCCACGTCATTTCCGTGCTTTCGCACCAGGCGCTGAATTCGCCGCGAAAAATGTTGGATTTCTTTCTGTCCGAGGGCATTGAGAACGTCTGCTTCAATGTGGAAGAATCGGAGGGCGACCACGTATCGGATCTATTTGCCGCCGACGATGCGCAGGAATTGTTCAGACATTTTTTGAGCGAATTCTGGAGACTATCGCGGCAAAGCGCCCGGATTCATTTCGTCCGAGAGGTGGATGGAATGTTGCCCCGTATCTTCCGCCCCGAACGAAGCGCGATGCGCAACGCCCAGGTAGAACCCTTTGGCATGATGAACGTCGATTGCCACGGAAATGTGTCGAGCTTCTCACCTGAGTTGCTCGGCCTTAAGAACGGCGACTATGGTGACTTCATCGTCGGCAACATTCGTACCGATTCTCTGGAAGAGATGCATCGCAGCCCCACAATGAAGGCGATGTCGCGTGACATTGCGGCTGGTGTGGCCGCCTGCCGCAAGGATTGTGAGTATTTTTCTGTGTGCGGGGGTGGAGCGCCCATCAATAAACTGGCGGAGAACGGCAGTTTTACCGGTACTCGGACCTCATTTTGCAGCCTTACTCAAATGGTGCCGGTCGACCTGATACTTGATGCGTTCGACCAGCTCAGCAGTGGTGCAATACCCGAAAGCCGGGGAAACAGCGTGGGCTTGACTGATTCTCGGCGCCTGAGTCTTTAGAGAAATATGCTTTATGCGGAACATCGAAGTTCCAAGGAGAATGCGATGATCAAACACACCGGCTCGCGCGCCGCTTTATTGGGCTTGGCTTTGCTCGCCAGTAGCGTCGCTCTCGCGCAGACCACTGCTGAATCGCGACCGAGTGCGCAAAGCAATGCGCGCCCTGAAACTGCAGGCCAAGGTTCAGGCGACGAGCACCCGCCGATTGTGGCGCCCGTGCTTCGAATCGTCAGCGTCGAGGTGCTTCGAAGTTCGCATGGAACGCCCTTGGATATCATTCGCGTGCGCGGATTGGCGAGTACGCCGGGATGGGAGGAAGGGGAACTGATCCCGCTCACACGCGGCACGCCCAAAGATGGGATCTTGGAATTGATCTTCGTGGCGCGAGCACCGAGCGAGGCCGTGGAGGCAGTGGGTTTCGAGCCGATCGAGGCTATATTCCCCATCGAGGCGAGCCACCCCTACAAGGGAGTCAACGTCCATAGCGCGTCAGATTCCGTAAGTTTGTCGCAACTGCCGGGCTACGCCGAAGGCAAAGCCGGTGGCGAGGACTGCAGCAAATGCGTCGGCAAGGTATTTGTCGCGAAAGGCACGGTCGCGCCCGTGGGCAAATCAGCAGCCGAAGTCGTGAAAGAAGAGCAGTTGCCGCCGATATCCCGCATCATTCGGCACTCGGATGGCATTCCCAGCGCCGACTCGAACCCAAACCGATTGACCATCGTCGTCAGCAAGGACGGCACCATCGCCAGTGCGATCTGGGATTAGATCCGGACCGAAATACTCCGGACACTCGCAGCAGGTATTGGGGTCGCTACTGGACCGCCCACTGCTGGCTGGGGGAGCCCGAACAGGCCGAGAGGATGAGGGGCGTGGTATCGGCGGTACCGCTTCCCTGTACATCGAGGCATTTGCCCCCGATGCCGATGATCTGACCGCTCGTAATGCTCCATTTTTGGCTGGGTCTGCCGTTGCAGGTCACGATAATGATTTGTGCGCCGTCGACGGCCTGGCTGCCTTGCACGTCCAAACAAGCACCGAAACTCGAATTGATCTGGCCGTTGTTCACCGTCCATATCTGATTGGAAGTATCGTGACAGTGAAACAGCCGCACTGGGGTGCCGTCCGGCGCGCTGCCGCCATGTTCCGGTAAGTTGATGCAAGAGCCGCTGGCGCCGCCCACCAGTTGAGCCGCAGGCGCCGGACTCGCAACCGCGAAGAGGGTCACGATGATGGCGGAAAGACAATGTCTATCCATGAGTTGCTCCCCTTTTTGATTTCAGCGAATAGTCCACAATTGCTCCGGATTCGCGTTGCAGGTGAAAAGAACGAGGGGCGTCTGATCGGCGGAACTCGCAGCGGTCTCGGTCACACATTTATTCCCGAGTCCCACGATCTGGCCGTCCCGAATGCTCCACTGCTGACTGAAGGTGCCGGTGCAGTTGACCAGAATAATTGGCGCTCCGTCGGTTGGGGCGCTGCCTTGCACGTCAATACAGCTGCCGAAACTCTCCGAAATGACCCCAGCTTTGATGAACCATCGCTCGTTCGGGCTACCGTGGCATTGCACAACGACAAGCGGTGTGCCATCCGCGGTTTGCCCGTCGCGCGCATCAACGCACTCACCCGCCCTACCGATCAGTTGCGCACCGATGACCGGAATGGGGTCCGGCACGGAAACATAGGTCGCAGTGCAGCCCGTCAATGCGCCGGCAACGCAGCCGAACACCCATACGAACCGCCTGGTCATTCGCTGCGATTCAAAATTTACTGGGCTGGATCAGGCCACTACCAACCGGGACCGTAAACGAAGCCATAAGGAACGCCCACACCCCATGGCCCCCATGCACCCCAGCTCCATGCTGGGTCCGCGTAGGTTTGTGCCGTCATGGCTTGCTCATCGGCTAGATGTTGCTGTTGCTGATGCAGTTTGTAGGCGTTGTAGGCCTGCTGGGTACCAACGTACAAACATCCGCACACGAGCGGATCCGCATATACGTAGTGAATCACGTCGCCGTTGACCCTTTGCACGAACTTGTGCGGCGGAAGGCGGTTTAGCATCTGCTGACGTTCAGGCGTATTGGCCGGCTTCACGATAAAACCTGCGGCGGCCAGATTATCTTCATGCTGAGCGACCATCTGGCTCTGTGTTTGGCAAGCTGCCAGGGACATTGTCGCGCCAATCGCGAGAACTATGTGGGCTAGAAACGTGCTGCTTCGCTTCGACATGGGGCACTCCTTCGCTGATTGCAGAATTGATTGATCAGGGCGCTGTTTCACGCGCGCAACCCTTGGCGGGGAATTAATTCTATCCTAATTCGAATCGTGCATGGTCATTTGCGCACGCGTAAAGGCGTAATCGCTGATGTGTACCCAGCCTCGGAATGGGCGATCGACGTCGGCGATGGACAACATCACTAGGGTCACCAACAGCGTGATCGAAAACACCTGCATAGTGTGAATCCTGGGACTTGCCGAGCCGAACATCGAGACGGACAGCACGGTCAACACGCCGCCAACCAGAAGGACGGACCAAAAAATGCCAGGCAGTCGATACGTGCTTTGCAACAACCGAGCGCGACGATGCAGCGTCAGCGTGCTGAGTTCGGACAAGGCATGATCCTCGGCGGTGGTTTCCGAAGGAGACGCCACTCTAATGGCCAGAATAGACTTCCACATGTTCTCATTGATCAGGTGACTGTCTTCGGGCAATCGCCCTTGGGCCATGTCCGGCCAGTCATGCATGACCACCGCGTCGGCGTAGTCGCGGGTGAGTCCCTGAATTTGCGTACGCTGCTGGGGTAGCCCTTCCGCCAATCGGTAGATGTTCCTGAGCGCATTGGCCTCCATTTCGACGTTCAGATTCGCGGCAGTGAAATTGGTCCAACCGGTGTACAGCATGAAGCCCAACGTCACTGCGTAGGTGGTGCCAAGCACGCTCAACTGCCATCCCACCAGATCATTTTGCGAGTGACGGTTCTTGACCGGCCAAATGCGATTCAGGCCAACCATGAATAAAAGCGAGGCCGCCATCGTTACGATGACGATTAGGATGTTATCCGTCAGAGACAGCATGACACGTTCAATTCCCTTGATCTCCCGCCCAACTGTGCTTCATTTCATCGGCGACTGCAATGAGTTCAGAGCACTCCAGGCCACGCGAACAGGAGCAGGTATTCAACCACGTCACTAAAGTTGTGCCCATGATCGGTGCGACCACGCTCTTGGGATCAGAACGGTTCAGTGTGACTGCGCAATTCCAATTCCCAACTCCAGGCGCCAGGTGGTTGCGCCAGCGCAGCCATGTAGGACCGCGCGATCGCTCGCGGCGACAGCACGTCAAGACCTTGGCTGCCCTGAACGACACCGCCGTCGATCACGAAGTGCACTATGTGAATTCCTTGAGGACCCAGCTCGCGGGCGAGACTTTGAGCAAGTCCGCGCACGGCAAACTTCCCCATCGCGAACACCGAGGAGCGCGCAAACCCTTTGACACCCGCTGTTGCACCGGTAAAGAAGATACTGCCACGACCCTTTGGCAGCATCCGACGCGCCGCTTCCTGCGCCGTCACCAATGCGCCAATGGTCGTGCTTTGTATCGCCGCCGACGCGGCCGCGATGTCTAAGGTCAGCAGATCGCCGCGAATACGTGCGCTGGGATTGAAGAGCACGACCTCGGGCTCACCCAGCGCTCGATCAACTTCATTGAATAAACGCACCAAGCTCGCAGGCGAGGAAGCGTCGGCCTCAAATGCCTTGGCATTCATTTTCGTCGCCAGTGGCGACAATTTCTCGACATTGCGCGAAGCGAGCGCCACTTGATAGCCATCGGCTACCAACGCCTCGGCAAACGCTCCACTGATGCCGGGGCCTGCCCCCACGATCAAGGCAACGGGTTTATTCATGGTGTCCTCATTCAACTACTGCTTGCGCGTCTCCCGGCTTTCCAGCAGCGTCTGAATCCGGCTAAGTGAACTCAGGTAGCGATCAGTCAGAGCTCTGGTTTCGCCCTCTTCAAGACCTTCCGCCAACACATTGGCGAGGGTATCAATCGCGACTCGTACAGTCATTGACTCATCGTGGGTCAACTTGACTCCACTGATCGTAATTTGCGCTTCATCCTGCATGCCAGCTCCATAATGGCCTATTCCCAGGGTACCTGAAGAAGCCGGACGATTCGCGACGAATTGCCTCCCATACAGTAGTTGCCCGCCCCCGCTACTGAATAGACGCCGCCCCCAACACTCGCGAAACTTCCGCGATGGCCCGCTACCACCACGACGTCTACGCCAGTGCCAACACGCCGCGGTACGTCGTTGTCTTTGACTTGCAATGGCAAATCATCGAATGTGAACGCCTCGGAGCCGCCGCCGACCTACGCGGCGCCATGACTACCACCATCGATCGACTGGTCGGTGAGGGTTGGAAGCTCGAGAATACGGTCAAATTCGGCTTCGTCTTTCTAAACCGCAGCGGCATCCGCCGGTTACTGATCCTCACCGAACGCGATCCGCTCGACAGAAGATCTCAGGCCTTCTCACCGTTTAAGTGAATCGCGCTCTTGTGAGCTGGACGGCGCCAAAGCGGATTCACTCAATCAAGCGCTTTCCGCATCCTTACACTGGCCATTTTGTCGCCGCTGCTGAGCGTGTGGTCTGCACGTCCCAGTTCCTCATAGCCGTGATGGAGATAAAACGGTGCCGCAGTTAAAGATGAGTCCATTTGCAGCGCTGGACAGCCTCTGTCTTTGGCCAATCTCTCGAGTTCGCGCAGCAGGGCTGAACCGACTCCCTGGTTGCCAAACCCGGCGGCGACGTAGACGGCACGAAGTTCATTGTTTGATTCAACGATTGCTCCGAATCCCGCAATTCTCCCATCGACCTCGGCCACCACGGTTGTTTCGTGGCGTAACGCGTTCCTCAGATATTGGTCGATCCGCTCCGTTGTGACGGGTGTCGACCATACTCTAAGAATCTCGCGGGGATAGTCTTTTGCAGCGGTCTGATGAACTGCAGAATAATGGGCTTCGAGTATTCCTCGGGCATCTTCGCTCTTTGCAAAGCGGACATTTATTTGACCCATAGACTATTTTACGCGCCGTGAAACCCGTCGTCCCCACCGGTACAGCCGCTAACCTTCTGGAAAATCGTATTCAAATTCGTACGAATGATTTCCTTTATCTATGACGATGTGCATGCTACCGCGCAGACCAGCCAGCCCTTCGGTTCCGGAGTCAGGAACGACGACGATATTTAAATAGGGCGCGCCGCGAGTCATAGTCGCATTGTGCTGCAAGGCGAAGCTGCCGCTGCGGCCGTTCAGTTTTCCGATAACTCGTTCGATGGCGACGTATCCGGCCGAACCTTTAATTGCGGTGCCCGCACTCAACATTTCTCCCTGGCTGGTCCCGACCAGATCGCCCTGGAATTGTTTATCAATCGACATGCGCGCGAGCTTCGCGTCTTCCGACGTGTTGTAGTGAGGCAACGGAGCGATCTTTGCCTCGAAAGTACCTTTCGCCTTTTTCATTTCTCACCTCGATTGCGAGATGCGATTGTTACAAGGTTTAGCCGTGTGGTCCATCCAGCAGTGTGCCGTAACGGTTGCTGTATGAATAAATTGCTGTTGAACGGTCAACGGAGCCGGCAATTTCCCTCGCCCTATTTCTCGAGCGTGAATACCACCTCGTACAATCCAGGATGCGCCTCGCCCAAGCCTTTATTGCCTTCCAGCCAACCGCCTTCTCGAAGACGGTTGATGATGCGCTGTGCGGCCTCGAGGTTTTCGCTCTGTGCGTAGTTGACGACTCGCGTCCCGTCGCGACTGCGATGCACGCTGGCGGAAAGCCAGCCCGGCGTTGAACTCGCAAATTTCGCCGCATCTTGGAGAAAGTCGATCAGCGCTTGCTGGCCGCCCTCAGGAACGGTGAATACATTGATTTGAGTGACGATGGCGGTATTGGCATAGATGGTTGGCATGCTTCATTCCTCTTGAGTTGAGGCGAGGTGACGCCGACAGATCAACGCATCTGGAATAAGGACCACGACACGTCAAGCTGCCGACGCCATCGCGCCGATTGCTTGCCGTGGGTTCGCCAACGAGGGCGATACGGAGCTTCCCGAAGGGGAAGGAATGGGACTTACCGAAATGCCCATCCAGGTCCTTTTCGACCTAAAGATTATAGCCGGCTCGATTCTATGAGGCTAGCGCAATAAAATATGGTCGGACGTCTGGTGAACGATGCTGGATCGCCGGAGACGGCCTAGCAGTTTCTCTAGGGAAGATCTGCAGTAGCGCCAGCTTTTTCCGCCCGCCGCAGCAACTTCATCAGCACGACTGAGCCGCCCTCGAACTTCGCCGTGAATACGCCGCTCTCTTGCGAGGACCTATCAACTGGCGTGGGACCGCGCTTACGTGCGCCCGCCAGGTCGGAAGCTTCGAAGATTTCCGCAGAACCTGCCGGGATGAAGACCAGCGCCGGGCTATTCCTTTCGTACAGCGAGAAGCTGTTGCCACCCTTAGTGGAAATGCGCTGCATCCAAAGCATATAAGTCGTGTCGCGCGCGATCGGTATCTTGTTCGAGGTCACTAGATCCGGCCCCATATGTCCCGAAGCATTCCAGGCACGAACGACTTGGGCTTCAGTGCACCCCGGTAACTTGCACGTTTGCAGGATCAAATACTCGTCATTATTCAAGCGCAACGGCCGAATCGACAATAGGTCACCCGGGCGCGCGCCAACGGGCAGAGATATGACGGTGTGGTCCTTGCTATCAACGCTAAAATCCGTCGACACCAGGTAACCGCCGTATTCCTTCGAAAACGGAACTCTCTCTGCGCCGGAAATTGTAGCGGCCCAAGTCGCCAATGCTCCAAACAGCAGCAATTGGTTCCAGTGGCGAATTAAGCTCATATACCTCTCCTTGGCAGCATTCGTGCGTGAGCCCGAGTATACGCCTCGGAAACAGTGCGACCGATTTCGGCGGCGACTCCATTTAATGATGACTAGGGAATTCCTACAGAACAAACCCTACGCTCGAATCAGCGCTGCTCGTACGCTCGAAATATTGCTCCGCGTCATGCTGCGGATCTACGATCCGAAACGCTCGTCGGATATTGTTGGCTGCAATATCACGGCGCGTGTCTGCGAGTAGGAACGCCAAACACCAATTTAAAGACCAAGGGGAGTTAAATCCATGAAATCACCTCCTTTTCCAAAAACGCACCCGCAACCAACTAGGTGGCAGGGGCCATTGGGCAGCACCCCGCCAATCTTCACCCGATTGGTCCTATCACTGCTTCTCGCTCCCTGCCTGATGCTCACCTGTCGCGCGGCGAATGCCACTACCTGCGAAAGTCTGATCCATCTCTCTTTGCCAAATACCACTATTACACTGGCGCAGTCGTATACCGCGGGTGAAACCGTTTCTGGAACCACCACGGCGCCGCTCGACTTGTGTCGCGTGGCAGGCACCGTCAAGCCGGGAGCCGAATCCAATGTCCACTTCGAGGTATGGATTCCCACTGGGGGCAACTGGAACGGCAAGTATCAACAGATCGGCAATGGTGGTTTCGCCGGGTCGATTTCGCTCCCCGGTATCGCCAATGCGGTGAGCCGCGGCTACGCCACAGCTGCGACAGACGATGGCACATCCGGTCCCCCGAGCGGCGCACCGACGTTCATCGGCAATCATGACGTGCTGCTGGACTATGGCTACCGCGCCATCAAAGCCACAACCGATGATTCGAAGGCAGTGATCGAAGCGTTGACCGGCGATGCGCCGCGCTACTCCTACTTCGTCGGCTGCTCCGACGGCGGACGCGAGGCCTTGAAAGAGGCGCAAATGTTTCCCGATGACTTCAATGGCATCATTGTTGGATCGCCCGTGAATGATCAAGTGGGCGAGTTTGGTTCCTCCTATCTTTACGACATGCAGGCCACCTTGAATGGTCCGCAGACCGATGGGGTGCCCGATGCCTACATCCCAAGCGACAAATTTGCGTTGCTCAGCGCTCCCGCCCTTAGAGCGTGCCTCGGCAAAGACGGCGGCGTGAAAACCGACGCATTCTTGAGCGATCCTCGCGGCTGCCTGTTCGACCCGAGCGTCGCCCAATGTCGTCGTGGCCAGGATCCCAGCACGTGTTTGACGCCGGCACAGGTGCAGGCGGCGCGCAAGATCTATTTCGGACCGCACAATCTTCGAGGACAAATGCTGTTTCCGGGCTACGAGCCGGGCGGCGAGTCAGCCAGCGGCGACTGGGACAGCTGGATCTCGGGCACTTCTCCAAGCGCGCCGGGTTCCCAGTACACGCTGGGGTTTGGGTTTGGGTGCGATTTGATGAAAGGAGTGACCACCTGCAATTACCTCGGCATCAACGTCGATGCACAAGACGCCATCGCGCGGAGAACCCTGCAGCCCATCTTAAGTTCAGTCAACCCGGACTTGAGCGCCTTTAGGCGTCATGGCGGGAAACTGATTCAGTATGCGGGATGGGCTGATACGGCGATCGCTCCGGAGAACGGCTTGAACTACTACCGCGCCGTGCAGCGGAAGATTGGCGATCCTCACAACTTCTATCGAGTCTTCATGGTTCCCGGCATGGCGCATTGCAGCGGCGGCGCCGGTCCCAATGCGTTCGGCAACGGAACCTCCAACGGACCTGTGATCGATTCCGATCACGATGTGTTGAAGGCGCTCGAGAAGTGGGTGGAGCAAGGCCCAGCGCCTCGACAAATCATCGCCACGCACTACGTGAATAACACTGCGGCTCAAGGCGTTCAGTTCCAACGGCCGCTTTGCCCCTACCCGGAACGCGGCGAATATGCCGGGCATGGCGATCCCAATAATGCCGCGAGCTTCAGTTGCGTCGTGCATGAGAATGACTTCGACCCTCGCAACTTGGGTGAGCAAGTCGCGTATGACGGGCAGTTTGAAGACAAACCAGTGGATTAAAAGCCGCAGCATCACGTGAGTGGCTGAGGCGCGGCCGAGAAGCCGCGCCCTTTTCTTTGGATGAGGTCGATCAGTAGTCCTTGCCGGCCAGTAGGTTTTGATTTGGCACGACCTGAAACCGGTCTGGATTGGCGCGCACCAGCGAGTCCGCATAGCCATTGCTCACGGTGGCCCGATCACCATTCTCAATATCGCGAACGACCGAGCGATCAAGGATGTAGTCCTGCGTAATTTTGCTGGACCTGTCGATGTTGTCCATATGCGCGTTGAATGATTGCGACTGAGCGTTCAAGTTATCCATGTGCTGATTGAAGGCCGCATTGCTGGCCTCGCGCCGCGCGTTGATCGCAGCCGCTTGTTGATTGGCGCGAGCCGCATCGGCTCGTACCCGATTCATAGCACCTTGCTGCAGCTGGCCCATCACCTGACTTGTTAAGTCTGAAGGGTAGGTCCCTCGCGGAATGTAATCCGGAGTGGCTGAACTGCCGTAGCGGCGCTCGAAGTCGAAGATCAGGTGAACGGTGTCGCTATCGGTGGGCGCCCAAACCCATTTGGAGCGCAGAGCGAGCTCCAGATTCGTTTGGTACACATCAGAGCCCGTATCGAGATTGCGGCCATAGCCCTCGCCTTGATGGCTGACGGGGACTGCGAGATCTGCAGCTAGACCCGAAGACACTCCGCCCGAAACGTAGCCATTGAACATCGAAGTCTGAAAGTTGCCTTAGCTAACATCGAAGTTGCCGCTGAAGTTCTCAGTAGGATCGCGCGTCTCGACCAGCAGCGCGCCGCCGGTCGCATTGCGTCCAAACAACGTGCCTTGAGGGCCTTTTAGCGTCTCAACCTGCTGGATATTGTTTAGCGAGAGCAAGGCTGCCGAAGGCGAAGCAACATAAACGCCGTCGATATACAACGACACGGAATTCTCGACGCTTGGAATCTCCGAACCGACGCCGCGGATGTGCGGGGCCAGCGATCCCTGAGCGGTGGTCATTTGCAGACCCGGGGTCATGTCGGCGATGGCCGTAATACTGTTCGCTGCCAGCGCAGCGAGTTGACTGCCCGAGACCGTGGTAATTGCAATAGGAACGTTCTGCAAGTTCTCGTTGCGCTTCTGGGCGGTAACTACGATTTCCGTAAGCGTGCCTTGGTCCTCAGTGGATGCCGAAGCCGTATCAGCGGCCGAGGCCGCTCCAGCCCAGGGCCATAGCGCAATTGTGGCCACCAACCCATACATTCCCTTCATGTGTTCCCCCGTTGCTGGTTACTGTTCGTAACTCTGCGGGAGCGAGCCTACGTGTTGCGTAACCCGTTCGCCAATACCCATTAGCTGCCTCCAACGATAGGAACTTCATATAAGCAATTGCCTGTGCATCGGAGAGTCACTATCGTCAGACGCAGGGCGGCTGGCGATTCCGCGGAGGTGAGTCAAGATGAAGATCGAGATTACAAATGAAACAGCCGCCGACGCCGCGGCAATTCGAGCCGTAACGATTTCCGCGTTTCTCCACGCCGAACACACGAGCCACACCGAACATTTGATCATCGACGCGCTGCGCCTGGCCGAACAGCTCACCGTGTCGCTCGTTGCTAAGGTCGACGGTGCGATAGTCGGCCACATCGCGATCTCTCCTGTGTCCCTATCAGATGGTGCGACCGGTTGGTACGGGCTGGGCCCGCTATCGGTGGCGCCCGACTATCAACGTCGCGGTATCGGCTCGCGCCTCGTAGGCGACGCATTACGCGTACTTCGAGAACGCGGAGCGTCTGGCTGCCTATTGTTGGGTGAACCGCGGTACTACAACCGCTTCGGATTCCGAGCCGATCCGAACCTTAAGCTTCCTGGTGTCTCACCAGAATACTTCGAGGCTATCGCTTTCGAAGACTCTCGGCCTCGAGGCGATGTTGCCTACCACGCGGTCTTCAATGCGTCGTTCTAAGTAGGCGAAATCAAGCCTTCCTCCGCCACAATCCTTCGTCTGGCCAATGCCCGGTAACGCAGAAACTTGCGGCGCCCTCCGACAGGGGCTCGCGATATCGCCTGACAAGGCAAAACCGCTGCGCACGGTAGCGTTTGCCAATGTCTACCCTTGCTGAAACTAAACCCAGTTCGTTTTACCCACCCCAGGAGCCGGAGTGGCATCGCATGATTGCCGAAGCAGCTTATTACCTTGCTCAGAAGCGTGGATTTCCGGGCGAGCATTCCCTTGATGACTGGCTCGCAGCGGAGAAGCAAGTGAGACGCGTGATTTCACCTACGCCTTCCGGGTCACCATGAACGACACAACCCGTCAAAACATGCGCGAGCAGGACGAAAAAGCGCCCAACGCAACCGAAAAAGTTGGAGAGATCCGTCGCGAAGATGCATTGCCCCAATCGAAGCGCGGCCAACCTACTCCACCCCCTGAAGGCGTTTCGCGCTTCGAGAAATATGCGGCAACGCAAGGCGCCGGCGATGGAATCGAAGGCGATGTTCTCAAACCCGGCAAAACCGCTGACGAGAAGCTCGGCGCCAACATGGCCGATCGCAAATAAACATGCCCAATCAACCCGAATCCAGCGAACTTGTGAGCGTCGATGACACTATTGACACGATCGCGCGCGAAGCCCTCGAGGAAGCTCGCCGCATAGAAGAAGCGGCAAGGTATCGCAGTGATCCGGGACCGGTTGTGCCGGGCCCGGTGGTACCACCACAGACACCGGTGATCGCCCCCTAAGGTTCGTCTAAATCGATATTGCGCCCGACCTGATGCGCCTGGCGACAACGTAGTGCAGCGCGCTGGTCTGAATTGCGGAATAGCAATTCGGAAACGTCCGATTCAGCCCGCCCCGGCGCTCTCCAAGGCGGCCCTTGGCGAACAAAAGTCGGCTGAGCGTTCTTGCGTTCGGTTCTCTACCATGCACTTATTGTTTAATCAAAGACTTATGAGACTAAGTGAAGGTCTATTATGCAACTGATGCAAGCGCTCACATCATTCTTATTCGTCATCTTTTCAACTGTAGGTGCCGCAGCGCCGGCGGAGAGTCTCTCTAGTAAAACGGTGCACCTGTTTGACTATGACTCGCACCAGCCTCTGGATATTCACGATAAATCTCTCAAAGAATTCGGCTGCGGCGTAATCCACAACATAACTTACGTAAGCCCCTCCGGCGGTCTGGTATCCGCTTATCAGATTGTGCCCAACGGCAAGGGCCCCTTCGCCGGCGTGGTTTTCGGACATTGGGGAAACGGCACTCGAGGCGAATTCATTCCGGAGGCGAAGACCTACGCTTGCGCAGGCGTGATTTCGGTACTACCCGATTACAGCTGGGAACGCCCGCGACCGTGGCATTCAAAAATCGACGACTTTGCGAACCCGGACTTAGATCGCAAGACACGAATCGCGACGGTCATTGAGATGCGCCGGGCAATTGATTTGCTCTTGAGTCGCAGCGATGTCGATCCGAATCGCGTTGCTTACGTTGGGCATAGTTTTGGCGCCCAATGGGGAGCTATCCTTACCGCCGTCGACCGGCGTCTGAAGGCCAGTGTATTGATGGCGGGCGCCGCAGAAGAGGCCGATATGCTGTTGCGAAGTGACAATCCGCAACTGGTGGAATTGCGTGCGGCTCTGCCAAAGGGACAACTCGAGACCTACTTAAACGTACTCGAGGATGTCAGTGCCATAAATTACGTCCGGTATGCCCGGCCGACTCCGCTTCTTCTGCAGTTCGCTAACTTTGAACAGTATTTTGATCGCGCTTCGATGGAGCGTTACGCAGCTGCAGCGACTGAACCCAAGACGGTTTTGTTCTACGATTCAGCTCACGATTTAAACGATCCACAAGCATCGAAGGATCGATTTGATTGGCTGGCGAAACGCCTCGCCTTACGATGAATTTTTCCAGGGTTCATACCCGAGTTGCCCCATTGAATCTCAGGCGTCACTTCTTCTTTGCCGCCGGCAATGCCGTGAAAACCTCGAATTTCAGATTGATCAGTGAACCCGACAATTGATTCGGAACGCAGGTCATCCGATTGTCGATATTGCGCGTCGCAAACATCGGCAGCACCTTATCGCGAAATTGCTCTACTAGTTCGCAGTCCCCGAGAGCCAGCTCCCGAGGCGAACGATCTGCAAGTATCACCGAGCGCCACACGCCGATGACCGGCGGACCCGCATTGTCTCCATTCCCAACCGGCGCGAGCGTATAGAAGGTGAGATTCGCCCGCGCGAATTTGTCCGGGCTTCCGTATCCACGCGTGCAAGCACTCGAAGTCGACTTCGCATCTGCACGTGCGCCAGCCGCGAGCAAGAGCACCTTCAGCTTGCCCGCAAGACCCTCGCAAGAATAAGTTGACGTAAACCCTAAGAATTGAAAGCCGTATTCGTGTTTCTGCCAGACCCCCTGCTCTGGATCGGCGGCCGATAGCGCACCTGCAAACGCCATCATGGCGAATCCCCAAATGATGAGGGCACAACGGGCTTTCGGGGCTCCAAGCAACTTCATGACTGCCTCCTAATCCGCCGATCTTGCCAAGAAAGCACCGGGCGCGCCAGCACAAAACGACCGTCGGGAATGAGCTGACGCCCCGGTCGATGCGAAATCTCTCATGCGCGGGATTGCCACCGAAGTACCGCAATTTGGTAGTCCGCGCCTGGACGCCTCGTTCTTGATCAACTGCGGCCGCTTCCTCAGCGGCAAGCCGGCGACAATGGAAGCCGCTCAAAACACTCACCTTAGACGTGTAGCCGGCGCGGACTTTCATTCGCCCAAAGCAACTGTCGTCTATGAGTGCTCGACCGAACTGCGCGGACTATTGGCTGCTCTGACTGTCGAGCGCGCAACTCAAATGGCCATCGAGGGGTACGACCTGCCAAACGAAGTTGATGTTGCGCGTTGACTATCGAAAACAGCACTGAGCATTCATAAAGGCGGCAGTGCAATCGAAGCGGTCTTACCCTTGGTCGACACGTAACGGTCCAACGATGGATCTAGGCCCACTGCGGTCACAATATCGCTGACTGCGCTGGGCGAGTTGCCAAGATCACCAAAGGCGGCACCGCGGAGGAAATAGGCCCGAGCCAGCTTCGGATCAAGTCGAATCGCTTCGGCCTCATCCTGTACTGCATTTTCGTAATCGCGTTGCAGCAAACGCACATACCCTCGTTCGCTCCACAAGGCAGCTGTTTTCGGCTGCAAGCGGAGCGCCTCCGAAAAGTCTGTGAGTGCGCTGCTGAAATTCTTTTGAGTCAGGTAGATTATCGCGCGCTGACGCAGTGCCGCGATAAGTTTTGGATCGATGCCCAAGGCCGTGTCGAAGTCCCGCAAGGCCGCGTCGACATCAGTTAGCGCATAGAAAACCCCGCGATTGTAGTAAGACAACGCGTTCTTGGGAGCCACTTTGACGGCTTCATTGTAATCATCGATGGCATGCTGCTTATCGCCCTGGGCAAAATAGGCCCTGGCGCGATTCACAAACAAATAGAAGCGCTGGTTGCCCTCTAGTAATTTGCGGTCCAGCAGTTCGGTACATGCCTGAATGGCCATGGGCGGCGAGCTCTGCCCATCGCGATTCATGCACTTGTCGATCACGATACGCGTGTCCCTCGAAAGCTGAGCCTCACATTTCTCCATGGCCACCCAATCCAAGACTCCCGGGCCCGTCGTACCAATTCTCCCATAGCACTCCGTGAATTGATCCGGTGCGAGCTTTGGCACCGTCGGCTCGCTGCCGGGCGCTTTGCCGGTAACTGTAACTGACGGTGTGCTCGTTGCAGGAGTCGTCTCTGCGGCACTCGTGCCGGGCGGAGTTGCGCTGTCGGGCGGGCGATCTGGTGACTGACTATTGCCTAGAGCGTCCGCCGCGATTCCGACGAGCAGCAAAGCTGAGAGTTGCCACAAGAATAAGCGCCGCATGATTTTCCTCCCGGTCCGCTTCCCCAATAGTGCGCGCCAGCGACCACCTCGGGTGGATGATCCGCTCAATCGGTATGCGATGAGGTTTCCGATGTATTAACAATAGTTAATGCGGAAGTGGGCATTCTCTCTAATCGATGATAGGCGATGGCATCGCGTACTATCGGCTGAGAACGATGTGGGTGGCGTGCTCGGTAGCGCGATGTTCGGTGACGCGGTAGCCGAGCGCCGGCAGGTCGATCCCGACAAACATCGCTTCGCCTCGCCCGAGCACGACCGGTGACACGGCGAAATCCAGCTCGTCGATGAGGCCGGCGCGAAGATATTGACGCACCGTTTCGACACCACCGCCGATCTTCACGTCGCGATCATCCGCGACGAGTTTGGCCTGATCCAATGCCGCTTCTATACCTTCGGTCACAAAGATGAAGGTGGTGCCGCCTTCCATTTTGATCGGGTCACGCGGGTGGTGCGTCAGCACGAAGGTCGGTGCGTGATAGGGAGGATTCTCGCCCCACCAACCCTTCCAGCTCTCGTCCGGCCAAGGACCGCGGATCGGCCCGAACATATTGCGGCCGAGGATGAAGGCGCCGAATCCATCCATCGAACGGTGCGCAAAATCCTGGTCTACGCCGTCCGAGCCGCCGCCCTGGCCTGTCATTGCCCGGAAGAATCGCGTGCCGAAGAACCACTGATGCAGTTCCTGCCCACGCTTGCCGAGCGGATTCTCGAGACTTTGCTCAGGCCCTGCTCCGAAGCCGTCGAGCGAGATCGAAAAGCCTCCAACGCGCACTTTCGCCATAACACACTCTCTTCTATATTCGGTCTTCTGCGATCTTTTTCACCGGTCCTCGCTCGGCCTCCCGCCCTAGCTCGACAACGGCGCCCCAGAAGTGTGACTCCGGTTTCTCTAGCCTAGCACGGCGTTTTCGCGGTCGAGGCGCGCATCCGCATTCTGGCTGATCGTACAATAGGGGCTTGCCCTAGGCATCGAAAGGAAAAAAAATGGCCCGTCAAATTGTGTTCTCATCCAAGGCGGCAAAGCCACCTCCGACGTACAGCCAAGCGGTCAAAGCTGCGGGGTTGGTATTCGTCTCGGGAACAGCCCCGACCGATCCGCACACAGGCACGATAAAGGGCACGAGCGTTCAAGAACAAACTGCGCAGTGCCTGACCAACATTCAAGCGATCCTAGAGGAAGCCGGCAGCTCCTTAGACAAAATCGTCAGCGCGACAATAGTGCTCGCGAATGAGGACGACTTCGCCGGCATGAATGAGGAGTGGCTCAAATGGTTTCCCTCTGATCCTCCAGCTCGTCAGGGTGCGAAGTTGCCTGCACGCATCCCCGGACTGAAGGTTTCCATCGCGGCGATCGCTGAAGCCTAAGGTTCTTCCGTAGCTTTGCCGAGAAACGGGCGAAGCATGTAGGATGGACGCGGAGGAAGATTGCATGAGCACGACGCGAAGCGAAGCAGCTTTCGGCCCTGCCGTGCGGGATGTCGCGGCGCCAGGACGAAGCGCCCCGCTCGGCGCCGACGTTTCGCCCCAAGGGGTGAATTTCAGCGTCCATTCCCGGAGCGCTTCTGGAATCGAGCTGGTTTTCTTCGATCGGGAAGAAGATGCCCTGCCCGCAAGGGTGCTGCCGCTCGATCCCATGGCAAATCGCACCGGTATCTATTGGCATGTGTTCGTTCCCGGCATAAGGCCGGGCCAGCTTTACGGGTATCGGGCCCAGGGATCCTTCGATCCCGCAAGCGGCATGCGATTTGACCGCGACAAAGTGCTGCTCGATCCGTATGGCCGTGGCGTGGTCGTTCCTAAAAATTACAGCCGCGAAATGGCAAGCCATAGGGGCGATAACGCGGCGACGTCGATGAAAAGCGTGGTCATCGATTCCCGTGCGTACGATTGGGAAGGCGATAGTCCGCTATGTCGACCCGCCTCGCGAACACTCATCTATGAGATGCACGTGCGCGGCTTCACACGGCATCCAAATTCCGGGCTCTCGGAGAAGACGCGCGGCACCTATGCTGGATTGGTGGAAAAGATTCCCTATCTCGTGCAACTCGGCATCACCGCGGTCGAGCTGCTGCCCGTGTTTCAGTTCGACTCGCAGAATGCCCCTCCCGATCTGGTTAACTATTGGGGCTATGGTCCGGTCTCATTCTTTGCGCCGCATCAGGCCTACAGCTCACGTCAAGACCCACTTGGCCCAGTGAACGAATTTCGCGACATGGTGAAGGCGCTGCACCGGGCAGGCATCGAAGTGATTCTCGACGTCGTTTTCAATCATACCGCGGAAGGTAACCAAGTCGGACCGACCTTGTGTTTCCGCGGACTGGAAAACAGTACGTACTACATTCTTGAGAGAGACCGCGCGCACTACGCGGACTATAGCGGCACCGGAAACACTCTCAATGCAAATCATCCCGTCGTGCGGCGAATGATCCTCGACAGTCTGCGGTATTGGGTTGAAGAGATGCACGTGGACGGCTTTAGGTTCGATCTCGCGGCGATTCTGGAACGCGATGAGTCAGGCAATCTATTGCCGGACCCACCAGTTTTGTGGGATATCGACTCGGCTCCGGGGTTGGCGGGCACGAAACTGATCGCCGAGGCGTGGGACGCGGCGGGCCTGTATCAGGTAGGCACATTCCTTGGGAATAATTGGCGGGAATGGAATGGACGATTTCGCGATGATGTGCGCGGCTTTTTCCGTGGGGATGACAATTCAGTCGGTTCATTCGCGGATCGGATGCTCGGCAGCCCCCAGGTTTACGGTCGCAAGGAGCGCGAGGCGGAGGCCAGTGTTAATTTCGTGACGTGTCACGACGGCTTCACACTCAACGACCTGGTTTCCTACAACGGAAAGCACAACAACGCCAATGGTGAAGGCGACCGCGACGGCGCTAACGACAATCGAAGTTACAATTGGGGAATCGAGGGTCCCAGCAACGACGCCAACGTGGAGAAGCTCCGAAATCGGCAGGTGAAGAATTTCCTCACCGTGACGCTGCTGGCGTTCGGTCTACCGATGATATTGATGGGCGATGAAGTGCGGCGCACGCAACAGGGTAACAACAACGCCTATTGCCAAGACAATGAGATTAGTTGGTTCGACTGGGCATTGGTTACCAAGCATGCCGATCTCAGTCGGTATGTGAGATCTTTGGGCGCACACCGCCTGATGCGAGGTCTCGACCCGCATTTTCGAACGTTGACCCTTAATGAACTGTTGCGCGCCTCAACTAGAGTCTGGCATGGCGTGAAACTCGGGAAACCCGATTGGCGCTCCGATTCGCACAGCGTGGCCTACAGTACAACGCGTCGAGACGGAACCTTGCTCTTCTACGCGATTTTTAACGCTTATTGGGAGGCGCTCGAATTCGAACTGCCGCCGGCTACACCGCAGGCGCCGTGGCGGCGTTGGATCGATACCAGCCTCGACTCACCACAGGACATTGTTGAGTGGAAGAACGCCCCTTTCGTGACGACCCCCACTTATCGAGCCGAATCGCGCTCGGTCGTCATCCTCACCACACACGCCTGAGCCCGGTTCGCGCACCTCCTGGATCGTCGCTTACGCGACTATTTCAGGTTCAGCACCTGCATCCACGTTGTGCCGAGTAGCCGCCGGACCTGGGCACGATCCGACACGCCATGATTTGTCGTCGCGATCGAGCCATCGACGGTTTTCGAAATTGCATCGTTCTTCGCCAGCGCGCCGTCCAAGCCTGCCGCCCAGCTTTTGTACTTAGGTGATCTTTGAGCGACATAATGAATTCTCCGCTAGTCCTGTGACATCCCGCGCCGCTCGCGATCGCGGCGCTGTAAGCGGAAAACTAGCGCCCAAAACAGCCCAAAACAATAACCACTTTGAGGCTCCGCGATGAGACCACCTCCTCGTTTGGCCACGCCATTCACATGTCCCTGTAATCGACCCGCAATATCCGCCCGTTCATCGCGACGCTACATTTCGAGTAAGGAACAGGATTGTGCTATTTTTGCGCCGGCTAGCCGCCAGATGACTTCGTTAGGCAAAAGTGCATCGACAAATCCAAATCCGCGACGTATAAATGTAGCCGGCGATTGCTAATATTATTAGGCGATCTAACCCAATGCCCGTACCACCTGCTCAGCGCCACAAAGATTAGGGAGTCATCAAACTTTCTATGCATCCATCGAATCCTTCTAACCCCTCATCAACTCGTCCTACTCTGAAACTCAAAATGGCGGCTTCTTCTTCGCCCGGTCGAGCTGCTCGGCCTTCCCCGCCCTCGCTCGACAAAGCGAATCAGGCGCGGGACTCAGAGTCGCCTCGCAAGATTACGGGCGCAGCACCCTCGCCTTCGTTGCCACATCCTGGGGCAAATCGCGCGCGACCGCAAAGCAAGCTGGGTCAAAAGCCAGGAGCCGCATGGTCGGATGAACTCAAGAACCGTATGCAAGAAGACATGGATGCATTGTTGACACGCTAAAAGACTGAACGCTTGGCGTATTCTGCGTCTGGCCGAAGTTGGCCTAAATGGAAGGCGCTTTAAGGCCCTCGAGTCCAGCCCTCTCCCGGGTGTTTACCGCCGCGGCGCGTCAAGCTGCTGCGTCAGCGAGAAGCGCTGGATGCCGGACTTGCCGGTGAAGTACAGCGTGTGCCCATCGGGACCAAGATGCGCACCCCAAGGCAGCCGCAACCTCAAAATAAGAATTCAAGGTACGGACACCCATGACCTGGCGTACAGCTATCAGCCTCAAACCGACCCCCACGGATCTCGCCCAATTGACATGCGAGCTAGCATTTAGACCACTTCCTCATCGAACGGGTCAACGCCAAGATGATTGACATACGCACGCGCACACTCCTGCAGAGGATTCTTACGCTCTTTGTCGCGGACGGGCGGGTGCGACCGATCTGGCGCGCCGTGATCTATTTCACAATTGGTACATGGGCGCTGATGCCGTTGTCCGACCGACTATATCCGCTTCTCCAGCATGCGTTCCGAATTGGGCCGGGATTGACGGCGGCTAACATTGCGCTTGGCGAAACCGAGCTGTTCGTCGTCGCGCTTGTCTGTACCGGCATTCTAGGGGTGTATGAGCGGCGGCGTGCCGATAGTTACGGCCTTCCCGTGACACGTGCGCTCGGTGCGCACACATGGGAAGGTGCGGCCTGCGGCGTAGTCGCGGCAGGCGGCGTCGCTTTGGGCATGCTGTCTCTCGGCGGAATGAGAATTGAGGGAGTCGCGACGACGGGAAGCGCTCTTGTGCTCAGCGGGTTTGCGTGGCTCGGGGCAAACATCTGCATAGGTGTCGCTGAGGAATATTGGTATCGCTCCTACTTGTTGCAGACGCTTTGGAAAAGTCTCGCGTTCTGGCCGGCCGCGATTGTCGTCGCGCTGATTTTTACCGCCGATCACTACTTCTACAAATCCGGTGAGAACATTTGGGATGTGATTACACTGATTTCCCTGAGTTTGTTCGCATCTTACTCTGTGCTACGAACGGGCACGTTGTGGTTCGCCGTCGGATTCCACGTCGCTTACGACTTCATGCAGCTCTTCATCATCGGCACACCCAACGGGTCTCGGCTGCCGGTTGGTCGTTTGCTTGCCGTAACTTTTCAAGGGCCCGAGTGGCTTACCGGCGGTGCTCTCGGAACGGAAGCGAGTTTCTTGATGTACCCGATGATCGCGCTGCTTTGGCTTTATGTATGGTGGCGATTCCGTGACCAACCCGCTTTACGCCCGAAATGAAACCGCGGTATTCATCGATATGCTCGTCAGTCGGATTGCCAATCTTGGGGAAATCGCTCTCATTCCCAACGGTACCCATGATAGTCCGCGATCGCCAAGCCCCCGGCAACACTGGTGAAAGGGTCATGCTCCGTGACCTTGTCGGGAAACAAACCTTCCAACAATTGCCTGACGGCGACGATTTGTGAGGAACCCCCGGTTCGCACGACCAGGTCGATGCCGTTCAAGGGCAAATTCGCGCGACCAAGCACCTGATAAATCAGTTCGCTCAAGCGAGCCATCATGGGGGCTAGGATTTCGTTCAGTTGCGCTCGCGTGAAGGTTACGGACAAGTTCAATTCTGGAATTTCGATCGACGACAATTCCCGGGTCGATAGCTCTGCCTTCGCTCTTTTAATGGCGCTGAACACACTGTAGCTGTAGTTGTAGTTTATAAGATCTTTGAGACGTTGAAAGTTTACAGATGCCGCGTTCCCGGCCGCGACGAGTTCCGTAAGGCGCGTCTTGTATCTGTTTTGATTGAGGGTATGGGTGATGGCCCAATTGAGAATGCCCTCCTCGTATTCGTTGAAGGGAAATAGCGTTTCGACGGTGCGACCATCAATCTGGCGTGACCAAGTTTCACCTTCACCTAAAAGCGGGAATAGTAGTCGGCGAAATATCAATTGATCGATGCGGTCGCCACCGAGGTCCGCGCCTGCGGTCGATAGAACCTCAAACTTTGCTCCGGAATAGCGGATCACGCTGAGGTCGAGCGTACCGCCGCCAAAATCCACGGTCAGCACTGTGCCATGACCCGTCACCCGCCGCTGCCACAGGAAGCTCAACGTGGCGGCAACGGGTTCCGGATAGAATTCAATCGTACGAAAGCCAGCATGGGCGGAGGCTTCCCTGAGCCGGCTGACGGCCAGCGAGTTTCTTGAAGGCTCGGCCCCTTCGAAGTTTACCGGGCGTCCGATATGTGCGTGCGAAACCGGTGCACGCAACTCTTTTTCAACTGCCTCGTGCAGTCGCAGTAGCACCGGAGTTAATAGAGCCACCAACCGATAGGGCCGATTGAAGACGAAGATCCGGTCGATGGCTGGATTGCCGAGCAGACGCTTTAGTCCCAGAAACAATCGCCCGGGCAAACCATGATCCATGAGCGGACCAAGCACTACATTCCTGGACGTGGTCAATTCGCCCATCTCATGCTCTGGGCTGCTGTCCTCGATTGACCTGGCAGCCCGCCCCAGAATCTCCGGTACCAGGTGCACCAAACGCGCGGTGTTCTCCTGCACGTAGCGTTCGATAGCCGCCGCACCGGTCGTGCCCTCGTACTCTTTGCTGAGATGTACCGCTGTGGGAAGGATCGGACTGTTTGTCTCGATTGCCACAAAGCGCAATTGACGTCCATCGAACCAGGCCACCGTCGAATTGGAGGTGCCGAAATCCACTCCTACGCCGATCATTACAACGCTTGTTTATGGTCATTCATGCATCCAGCTAACACTGCCCTGATTGACACTGCAAGATGAATCGTCGACCTTTGGCCTCTAGAGCGTGACATCCCATAGAAAGGACAAACCGCAACGGCGTCGAAAACCGTTACATTGCCCGCTGGCGCACTGCTATTTCGAAGGACCGCCCCATTGGGCATTGTCATTTTGATGCCTCTGGTGATCATCATCTTCTTTTTTCACATCGTGATCACCAAGGGCTACGCCTGGGGCGCACTGAATCTGGTCTGGCTCATCGTCCTTAGGATGGCATTTCCACACAGCGTTCCATTCACTTTGGAATTATGCGGAATCCGCGGCAGAGGCGGTTCCGGCAAAAGGAGCGTGACGCCTCGCCGGAAACACACCGCATTTCTAATCAACCGTCTCGCGGGAAATATCTTCTCCTGCCGCGGTGGCATCAGCCAGTCCGCAGGCATCCATCTCCAATCTCTATTTCAGCCGCGCCCTGAAAAACGTTAGCTCTTTCTCTTCGGATTCTTTGACAAACCCATCTTGAAACAACTGCGCCACCAATCCATCGCGATCTTCCGCCGAAAGCTCCGGAAACCAAGATTTCACCTTGCCTTCCAATCCCTTCCTTTTGCGCGCCAAAAGCTTCTCTTTCTTGAGCAACCAGATGAGTCGCTCAAACGGAGTCTTACGCGTTGTTCCCGCTATCTCCTCAAATGCTTCCTGTTGCTCACTCACCCGACGAACCTTAAAACCACGCTCAACCGTCAGGTGCTTCACCAATGGATCGAAACCCTTTTTGTCCTTCGACAGGATGACGCACTCCGCTTGTGGGTTCGCGTGCAGTAATTCACCTAAATAATAGGCAATGCAGAAATCACAGGCGTTGCGCTCGACGCTCAAGATGCGCACATAGTCGAATCGACTTCCCATCGACTGCGCCTGAACGACAAGGTTGGTGGGTAACGTCCCATGCTTGCCCCCCAAAACAAACCCCACTTTTACGTCATCCGGCAGCGCAGCAAGGTCCACGGCTTGAATGTTCTCGTAGTCGACCAGCAAGATGCGCTCCGTCATCAACTGTCTCCCTTTAACTTCTCTGCGATCTCCTCCTCCGTCACGCCATCTATTTCCATCGCTTTCCGCCTGCTCGCCCCTCCCGACACGATCCGCACCGATCGCTTCGCAATGCCCAACTGCTTCGCGACAAATTCCACCAACGCCAAATTGGCGGCATTCTCAACCGCGGGCGCCGCGACGCGGATTTTGATAACACCATCGTGCATTCCCGCTGTCTCCGACTTGGAAGCTCGAGGCTGAATATAGACTTCGAGACGAGTAGTACGCATATCGACAATCGTGACATCACTTCTTCCAGCGGCCCATCACAATTTGCGAGGTAATAGACCCGCTTTCAGTTCCAGCTAGCGTAGCGGCATTCGGAGTTGAATCATATAGACGTACCTGAAAAAGCAATGTATCGGAACATCATAGAAGGACGGAGCAGGCAGAGGCGAATCGCACTACCTATCTTCTGTAGTTGAGCAATTGGTATTGACCCAAGGGCGACTGCGCGGAGCACGTTCGTGGGCGTCCCTCTTTGGCTTGGCCTGTCCGAATTGCGCTTGATCGCACTCCTGATATTTAGGGAGTTTTGGCCTTTTCCTCTCTTCCGCCTACCTAGCTAAGGTTCGGCTATCTCGGCATCGCGCCCCTCGTGCAATGGCCTTTCGCGGGGCGGGCCTGCTTGGCCGGGCCTGCCCGGCAGAAACCGCTCTAACATGCGTCATGCGTACGTGAAATCCTACATGACACAAGCCATTCTTGACCTGGCCTGCGAAACAGCGACTGATACTCTACTTCGCATTGGCTTTGAAATGCGCTCCGAACGGACTCTATGTCATCACCGCCTAATACTACGTTTGAGATGATCGCCCACTTTCAGCAATTGGCTGAACATGACAAGGCTTCGTTAGCGCGCAAACTTCACGATGAGCTCGGAGGACTGTTGATTGGGGCGGTTATGGATATCGCTCTTTTGGCGCCGCGGCTGACCGCCCTGCCCGATGATATACAACAACGCGTGGCACGCGTACGACAAGCGCTCGGCGCAGCAATCGAGCTATCTCGTCGCATCACCGAGGAATTACACCCCACTTTGTTAGACAACGTGGGGCTGTTCGCAGCTCTTCGTTGGCAGCTAAGAAACGCGTGCGCCAAAACAAGCATTCGATGCATTGACGATCTGCCCAGTACCGAGCCTCGCCTGACTACGCGCGCTGCGATTGCTCTGTTCCGCAGCGCTCAGGAGGCATTGCTTATCGGACTTGGACGCGACGACGTAACAGCAATAGAACTAGTCGGGATGATTGACGATCGCGCGCTTTCGATCCAGGTGAGGGGAGACGGCGAGAACTTCGATAACGAATCCCAGAGCCTGGGCAACCTTACACTTGAATCGATCCGACACCGAGTGCGGGCCCTGGGCGGCGTCGTCAAAGTGGCGCACCCTGAAGATGGTGGAATCATTGTTGAGGTGAGCGCGCCAATCGCGAACCTGATTACACCAGGGAATGCCGCACATCTAGATCATTCAGGGAGTAACGAATGATTCCCTCGGTAACATATCAATTAACGGGGAGTGCCGCGCAGCAGCGCCAGTCGCCTTACTTGTTCCTGATGAACAGCGATACGGCTCTGAGCCTCCTCATCCTAGCGATTGGCCTAATTGGGCTCTGGGCCAAAAGGCGCGCGTTCAATGAACGGCTCAGCCGAATTCAGCGGTGTATTTACCCGCGGAAAAAGCCGGCGGAAACTCCGCCGGCATCTGAACTTGAAAATCTGCTCAACGCCGATTCTTAGTACTGCCGCTTCCTTTTCCCGACTCGTTCGAGTCGTCATCATCGTCGCTTTGCACCGCTCCTTGTTGGGAACGTCCGGAACCCGACTGAGTCGCCTGACCCGAGCCGCCGCCGTGCGAGTGTTGACCGCCCTTCTTGCCTGCCTCACTGGCGCGCTGCGGATCGTCCGCGAAATTTCCCGAACCGCTCGGTTGCTTCGACCGATCATCGTTGCTTCCGCTTTGTTTGTCGTTTGCCATGACTATTACCTCGTTTGGACCTATCGGACCGGGTGATTGTGGCAACAGCGTCTTGCACGCGGAGAGGCAGAGATTACTGATGCTCGCGTCAGTCAACCACGTCGCAATGCGTGAGTTAACTGCGCGCTGACGGTGACATTCTGCTCACAATGACTTGGTGGCGCCGTGCGCCGTAACTTGGTGGAAAAATGCAAGTGGAAACGCAAACATCTCAGGTCGCGAGCGTACGCATTTCGGCCGGGTTGGGCTGAGTGTCCCACACACGATTCCCGTAAGGCCTACAGCCGTTCCCGGCAGAGGAGTACTTGCTAATTAGTGTAGGATTAGGTTTGTCGCGCATCCAATGCTGGATTACACATTACCCGGTAGCTTTTCTACCCGGCGGGCAGGGTATCCGCATCCCCGCCACCCTTATAGTCTCGTGATTCCTGTGACGGATTCAATACTTCGTCTGATTTCGCTGGTCATGGCTAAAGGCATTCTGGTGCTCGATTCCGAGGGTGTCGCGCTGGCGCCGGCCACTGTGTGCGCTGAAGGCCCTGAGGAGGCGCAACACTTAAATTTGCCAATGTTTAACCGTTGGCTCGCGGAATTGAGCGCCGGCCTGGAAATAAGGGCCAATGACGAATGCTCTTACGACCTATTTGAGGACGGTGAACGCGTCGGGCGACTTGAAGTATTCGAAGTGCCTGCCTCGATGGTCAAATAGTGCTCACTCAATGAGCGCTGGCCGTAAACTTACGCGCAGCTTCCCATCTTTCTTAACAATGTCACATCGATTAAGGAAAACTAAATCGATCTGAAGATTGTCTGTTGTTCTCACCGTGCCCTCTGGAAGCAAAGTGCAGCAACGGAGCCGGTTTTCAAGAAGGCCCAATCAAGCCGAGAACTCTATGACTGCTGCACCAACACGTGTTTGGGTATTCTTCTACGGTACTATTATGAATCCGGTTGTGATGAAGGATTGTGGCGTCATCCCAACCGAGGTGCTACCCGCTAAGGTTTATGGCTTCGACATTGCCGTCCGCCCCCGCCCTACACTCGTTCGTTCGGACCGAAGCTGTGTATTCGGATCCATCATCAACGTAACGCACGCAGACCTAACCACAATCTACTCAGGTCTCGAAACGAACTTCGGGGTGAAATATCGACCCGAAGCGGTTCTCGCCGTAACACTGGAGGGAGCAATGCGGCCCGTTGTCTGCTATATCGCGCAAGACATGACCGCAACGGCGCCCGATCCGAAGTTTTTGCAGCAGTTGGCCCAGTGCGTTCGAACGATGGGGCATCCGGAATGGTACGCAACGCATATCGAGGCGCAGGGATAACCACTTCTCCGTTGGCTGGGCCCGTTCACACGTCCTTGTGTTCGCCCGGCACCGGCGACTCAGAAGCGTGACTTTCCGGCTATTCAAGCGACGCAACGGATGCGCCTGACGCCGTGTCGTTGAGTGGCGACATATACATTTCGTTTCGCGGGTGGCAATATCTAGCAGATGCTTTCGGCCGCACCGAACATACGCGCCCTGGCATGGAGGAATGCATGGACCCGAGCCCGCGTCTCGCCTCTCTGAAAACCAACCAAGTCAATGTCTTGGTGGTCGACGATCAGCCAGCGAAGCTCTTAACCTATCAAGTCGTCCTGGGTGAGATAGGCGCGACTCTGATCGAAGCCTCTTCGGCCTGCGAAGCGTTCGAGTACCTGCTAAAAAATGATATCGCATTGATACTCATCGATGTGTGTATGCCGGACCTCGATGGTTTCGAACTGGCCACGCTGATTCGAGAGCACCCGCGCTTCCAGCGGATTGCGATTATTTTTGTTTCCGCCATCATGCATTCGGACTTGGATCGATTGCGGGGCTATGAACTCGGCGCCTTCGATTACATTTCCGTGCCCATAGTGCCCGAGTTGTTGCGCGCGAAAGTCAAGGTCTTTCTGGATTTGTATTGCAAGACTCGTCAGCTGAAGCGATGCGGGGCCGAACTCGAGCAACGAGTTCTCGACCGAACCGCCGAGCTACACCGCCGTAGCGAAGAACTCGAAAGACGGGTGGAGGAGCGGACGCGTGAACGCGAAAGAGCGCTGGCGAAGCTCTATGAAACCCGGCAGAGTGAAACCATGGGATACGCGGCCGAGGTCGCTCACGACTTCAACAACTTGTCGATGGCGGTGTTGGGCAATCTCAAGCTATTGGATAAGCGCCTGCCCGAAGATTCAGCCGGACGCCCACTCCTACACAACGCAATTCAAGGTGCTCAGCGTGGCGCAACGGTCACTCAATCTCTGCTAGCCTTCTTCCGACGTCGAGAACGCAGGTTGGCAGCCGTCGATATGAGCACCCTCGTGAGAGGGATAGCGGAGCTTTTGAAAAATGCGCTAGGATTTGGGATTGAACTCACGTGCCAGTTTCCCCGCGCGTTGCCAAAGGTATTGGCCGAATCCAATCAGCTCGAATTGGCCTTGCTCACTGTGGCACTGGACACACGCGACGCGATGCCGGAAGGCGGAAGGCTTGCCATCAGTGCATCCGCAGAGTATCGCGCGTCCGACTGCACTGACCCGCCATTGCCGGCGGGGAGTTATGTGCGGATACGGATGGTCTCGACCGTGGCGCAGGATGTTGGACGATCCCAGGCAAGCGCAGCGTTGCGGGAGATCCAAGACCGTGCAAGCGATAGCGCTCTCTCGGCGATGCGCATGATGACTGGTGAATTCGGTGGCGCACTGCGTATTGAGCGCCGCGTGAACGGCGAAACTCTTGAGCTATGGCTGGCTCAGGACATCTCAAGTCGGGCGACTCATTCGATAGGGAGTGCGAGGCTGGGGCCGTTTCCCGAGACCAGAGAGGATAGGCCAATCTGACGCAGGGCCGATGCGGCCAACGCGCGCCGGCGTATATCCCGCGCTCGAAGCACGGCAGAGATGAGTTCGAGGAGGTTGTGACGACCAAGCAATCAACGAGGTAAGAAAGCACTCCGACAATCGGCCATCCAAAAAAACCTGAGTCGTTTTGATCTAAGTGTCATCTACCGACCGGCCTATGAGCGGATGGCGCACAACGCTTCCGTCAACAATACGCACTTCCCGCTCCGCCCGCCGTGTCATCTCGGCAGAATGAGTCACCACCACGATTGTTGCCCCACCTTGATGCAGTTCCTGTAGCAAGTCCATCACGCTCTTCGCCGCTTCCTCATCCAGATTCCCGGTCGGCTCGTCCGCCAATAGCACTCTCGGTGAGCCCGCAAGAGCCCGAGCGATAGCCACGCTTTGAAGCTGACCCCCCGACAACTCCTCGGGATAGTAATTGACTCGGTCCGAAAGCCCGACTCGATACAAGGCAGACTCCACCCGCCGCCGTCTCTCCGAGACACTAAGGCGCCGGTATCGCAGCGGCATATCCACATTGTCTCGAACGCTCAGGTCATTGAGCAGATTAAAGGACTGGAAGACAAATCCGATCTTCTCATTGCGCAGCCAGGAGCGCTCCTGATCGTTCATGCGATAAACATTCACACCGTCAAGTTCGTATTCTCCCTCGTTAAAGCTGTCCAGCATTCCGGCGATCATGAGAAACGCAGTTTTCCCACATCCGGATGGTCCTGTGACCGCGATGAACTCACTCTCCCTGACGTGAATCGAGAGGTCGCGAAGCGCGAATATCTCCAATACCTCAGTTCGATACGCCTTGCAGATACCGGTCATTTTGAGCATGGCACGACCTCGGGAGCAGCTAGTCCTATATTCGCAGCAACGATCGTGCCACGCCAAAAAACCATGAATTTGCCTTTTTGAGTGCCCTGCCTGAGATTGTTCCACCGCGCTTGGTCTGGACCATCTGTCCGCATTGTCCGCGGACAGGGCCACGAAGTGTCCGCGGACACCCGCGCCGCCACTTTGCGCACCAGCCATACTGCAATGTAGGGATTTCGAGTCGCGTGATGCACACCACATGGAGCGCTGAAATTGTTTTCCGAGGTCTGAATAAAGCCCTGGGCATCCATTCGGGACGCCCGTCGAACGCATGCGTTCGACCCATGGACGGATTTACCGCGGCCAGGAAAACAAATTTGCGGCCCACCTTGGCACGCTCCTTGCTTTGTCATGGGATCGATAACCGCCACTACTCGGAGACACACATGAACACGCTCTCTTCCAAACTCACCACTTTCGTAGCCGCGTTAGTCATGAATAGCCTGATCATAGGCGCAGTCGGATTTCTATTCGAGATTCAATCGCACCCTCATATGTCTGTGATGTCTTTTGCTAAGGCAGTCGTCGCTCATCAATGGCTGATCTAGTTTTGCGCCTTCGCGACCTTCCCCGCCCATGCGCAAGTGCAACGGGAGATTCCGTCCAATGATGATCGGTCGAAGACTTCTACTAATTGTTGCGATCTTCGCTGTTGTACCTATTTCCGCCTTTGCGAAGGTGCCAGGTCGCGAGCCGCTCACCCTGACCTACCTCGGTAATGCAGGTTGGCAGATTGAGGACGGCCACACCGTGATCATCGTCGACCCTTACGTGAGCCAATTTCATGACAAACGGATGGGCAATCCCAATACTTCAGACGACATCGACGAGGTACCGGTCCCCGACGAGGCGCAGATCGCCGCCCATATTGCGCGCGCCGATTTTGTGGTGATCACCCATAGCCACTCGGACCACATGCTGGATGCGCCCTCAGTCGCAAAGGGCACTGGCGCTGTGATCATCGGCTCAGAAGGTTCGGCGAACATCGAGCGCGAGATGACAGGGTTGAATCCGGACATCGCGCTCATCGGTTCAGGAGCATCGCGCAAAGAAATCTATAGATATTCGAGCCGGCTGATGAAAGCGCTGGATGATCGCGCGATTGTCTTACCGACACACTGGGACTCGTACGCTAACGCGACGGTCGAGAAATCGCGCGATGAGGTACAGGCATTCTCAGCTGAGATCAGGGTCGCCTCCCCCCACACGAGGGTGATTGTCCCAGAATACTTTAAGCCGATGACCTTCAACTAGCTTCCCGCGATGGGCAGCACCTCATGGACAACGTCGCCCTCGACGGCCTCCCGCCACTGTGACTTCCTCGCCAATCATCAACGCCTCGCCGACTTTCCGAGTCAGAATCAACACGTATACATCTCCTAAAGGCTCGCAAATCCGCGACGGCGACCTATCGTATACTCGCTATGCCGCCAACCGCAAAAACAGGGAAGTCCGTGACTCATTCGGAAAGCATCAAAGCACTAACGACGCCCGCGCTGCTCCTCAGTGTCGAGCGCGTGCGGCGGAATATCGCGCGACTTCAAAGTCACCTCAATGGCCTCGGTGTCCCTTTGCGACCGCACCTCAAGACCGCGAAGTGCACCGAGGTGGCGCGCATGGTCATGACCACGGCTGCGGGTCCTGCTACAGTCTCCACGCTCCGGGAGGTGGAACAGTTTGCCGCAGCCGGCGTGCACGATTTGCTTTACGCAGTGGGAATTGGTCCGGACAAGCTGCCTCGCGTTCTGGCACTGCGCAAGGCAGGTGTCGATCTGTCCATCATATTGGACAGCCTGGACCAGGCTCGCGCCGTCGTTTCTGCCTGTAGGGATTCGAAAACCCGCATTCCCGTGTTGATTGAGATCGATGCGGACGATCAACGCGCCGGTCTCCGCGCCGATGACCTGCTCGTAATCGAGATCGGCCGCCTGCTTGTTCAGGGCGGCGCGGAGCTGCGTGGCGTGATGACCCACTCGGGCGGTTCCTACGGTCAAGCAGGAGCGGATGCGCTTTATACAGCGGCAGAGGCGGAGCGCTCAGCGGCCGTGAGCGCCGCCACAGCGCTTCGCAGCGCAGACTTGCCGTGCCCTGTAGTCAGCGTCGGATCGACCCCGACGGCGCACTTTGCGCGTGATCTTTCCGGCGTGACCGAAGTACGCGCCGGCGTCTTCGTGTTCTTTGACATGGTGATGGCGGGACTCGGCGTTTGCGAGATCGACGATATTGCGATGAGTGTCCTCGCCACGGTAATTGGTCATCAGAGCGCTAAGGGCTGGATTCTAATCGACGCCGGTTGGACGGCCCTGTCGCAAGATCGGGGTACCGCACACCAAGCCGTCGATCAAGGTTACGGACTCGCCTGCGATCTTTCCGGCGCGCCCTATCCCGACCTCATTGTCACGCGCCTCAATCAGGAACACGGAATTGTTTCACTTAGGTCCGGATCGACCGCGAGGTTTCCCAACATTCCGATCGGATCACGTATCCGCATATTGCCGAATCACGCCTGCGCAACCGCCACCCAATTCGATCGTTATCACGTGCTAAACGAAAAAGATCAAGTCACTGACATATGGCAGCGCTTTTCAGGATGGTGATGGGTATTTTTGTCTGGTCGACCCATTCACACCGCAACGCGACGCGCGCCTGCAGGGGAAGCGCCCGGCGCGCCAGTAGCGGCCGCCGGCAGCGCATCCAAATCATGAAAGTTCAGAACCGCCGATGGCATCGTGTTCGGCCAATCGTCTCGCAAACAATCGTCGAAGCACGTGCCCCTTCCACATCCACAATCCCGACAGGACCATCAAGGGAATAAACACAAACCGAACCTTGGGGGCATAGGCGGGAAGCGCTTCGAAGGGACTGAAAATATAACCGAGTATCGGAATGCTAAGGACGATGTGAATGCTGCGAACTATCGAACGCTTGGTGGCCTCTTTCATGATTCATCCTCCGTTCAAGATTTTCGAGTTGCCCGAGCATCGGGCGTTTTCGTACCCAACAGTTTGCCGTACTCCCCGAGCAGCCGGGGCCAACCGTCGAACTTCATCGCCTCGGGACCGACCATTCGGCCGATGGGAGTTCCGCCGAGAAGGCTATTGAGAACATCCAAACAAATGTGCCACCCGGCAGCTCCCATTGAGATGAAGCGGTGATCGATGTTGTGCCACAGCGTCAGGCGCGTGCCCCCGCCAAAGTCTTCGAGTTCCCACCGCATGTCATTGCCACCCCAAGCAAACTCGAGCACGTTTGGAGCATCGGCTCGTCTCACTTCTGTTTGAGTAACGTGCGCCGTGGGCGTGGCCACCGTAGTGAGCTTCACCCTAGCGCCCGCCGTACCTAGGTTCCCGTCGGCGTCAAAGGGAGCCCACTCTCGCAGATGCACCGGGTCGGTGAGCGCTTGCCAGACCTTTTCCGGCGAGTGACGCAGTTCCCTGACGAGAATGAGCGTCCACGACTCCCCATCCTTTCGTATCTGTGCCCCATGCGCCTGACCCGGTGCGTAGTGATCGCGAGCGGTCATCTTTTTCGCCGTGTATTCCCTTTCGTTGCTGTCGGTTGATCAACGCGGTCGAGGTGGCGTTCCAGAGCATCGATGTGAGCGGACCAGAACCGACGAAACGGAGCCAACCACGCATCGACCTCCTCAAATGGTTCAGGTCTCAGTCGGTATAGGCGGCGCTGTGCGTCCACCTTGGATTCCACGAAACCAGCCTCCCGCAGCACTCGCAAGTGCTTTGATACGGTTGGCTGCGGCATACGAAGCTGACGCTCGATCTCCCCAACCGACTGTTGTGACGAAACCAGAAGGCTCAATATCGCGCGCCGGTTCGGCTCCCCAATGATTTCAAATACAGATTCCATGGTCTATATATACCGCAATCCGCATATACGTGTCAAGGCATATAAAAGCTTCGCCGAATTAGCCGCGAAGAGCTGCTGAAGATCGACATGTGTGATTATCCGAGGCCGGCACCGCCCGAAAACGATTTGCAGTGAGTTGACCTCGTTCCAGCGCCCTTCCTTGCAAAACCACTTTAGTTTGGCTGCGGGTCGGCCTAGTCCGCCCGTCGGGAAACTGGCCAGGGAATCAGTGCCCCGGTACTGTCGCGATAGCTCTCGTAAGCCTCACCGAACGTCTGTATCAACATGGCATCTTCCACGTGTATCCGATACCCATAGCCCGCGCTCGTAGCCAAGATTGACGCTATCACGACGAGCGTATTACCCGACGCCAAGCCGATGCCGTTGAGGCACAGCAGCGATCCCAAGTAACCAGGATGGCGAACATATCGATACGGGCCACTGCGTTCGATCTGATGTCCGCTCTGTACCAGCAATGTGCGCGTGAAGCGTTCGCGCAGCAGCAGCAAGGACCACAAACGCAAGGCAAATCCGCTCGCGCCGAGGATCACGCCGGCCCAGGCAGTCGCGGGCACACCGGGTAAGGTAGTCGGGATGCGGCCTTTCATCGCAAAAATAAAGCCAAGTAACGGCACGAGCATCGCCAATGACAACACCATCGTGCTGAATCGATCCGACGGCCCACCCCTCGTCGCGCGCGCCTTGGCGCCAAAGCGAATTTCAGCCTGGACCGCGAAGAGCACGAACAGCGACGTGGCTGCAATGCCATAAGAAGGCAGCGCCAAAAATCGACCCGCGATGCCGCGAATTACCTCAAACATCGATTGTTTCCCACGCTACCTGCGTTTATTCGTAGAAAAGCATAGCCGCGTTATATTAACGCATGTTTCGCAACACCACTCCGGCCGGCAGCAGCCTATTCACGGGAGAAGCGATATGACGGGCATTGAACAACGGGTTCGCCGGCTCTTAAGCAGCGCACGCGCAAACGCAAAGAAAAACATCATCGTCGCGATACTAACGGCTCTCGCAGCGCCTGCCCTGGCCGACAATCGTGTGAGGATCACGCAATACGAACAGGAGTTATCCGACGCCATCACAAACGGTAAGCCTCACGTGTGGCTCAAGTATCTCGACCCGGATGTGATCTACGCCGAAGAGGACGACAGCTACAAAGGCAAGGACGGGATGATCAAGGAAGTCCGCCCGCTGCCGCAAGGTCTCGGCGGAGAAATAAAGGTCGAACTTCTCTCTTATCACGAGGACGGTGACACCGCGGTGGCGCTCTTCCGCCAGCACGAGATTGAACGCTATTATGGGCAGACGATCCATGCGAGCTATCTGCTGAGCACGGTATGGAAGAAACGCGACGATGGCTGGAGGCAGATTGAGGGACAGGTTCTGGCGGAAAAGACCGACCCACCGTCCATCGCACTGCCGACTATCGATCTGCAAAAATTCGCGGGGACCTACAAACTCAAGGATTCCGAGCCAACCTACACGATTACACTAAACGACGGAAAGCTAATGGGAGGACGCACTGGTAGGGCGCCCTCAGAGTGGAATGCCGAGACTCGCGACGTGTTCTTCATCAAGGGAGATCCACGCATCCGCCAGATCTTCCAGTACGACGCGACGGGTAGAGTTACCGGCTTTATCGAACGACGTGAGAGCTGGGATATCGTGTGGAACAAGGCAAGCTAGGATTCTCCGTCTGGCCGGACTGTTCGGGCTCCTGCCCTCGCCCCGCACGGCGAGTCAGGCGCGTGGGCCCGACTCGCCTCTCGGATCTCTCGCGAAGCTCTCTTCGATCCCTTGCTACATCCAGGTGCAAATCTTTAGTGACCAGCTGCAAATTCCATCGTCCTTCCCTGGAGACCTCTTTTCTTGGCGCCGTTGATTCTGCGTCGGCAGCCCTCATTTCAGGGATGACATCAGGATTGGATCTTAAATGAGGGGTCATTCAAGGCTAAGATGAAGAAAATCGGCTTCCTTTCTTTCGGGCATTGGTCTCCCACGTCGCAATCGCAGACTCGCTCCGCGGCCGATGTGCTGCGGCAGTCCATCGAGCTCGCCGTAGCGGCGGAGGAACTCGGCGCGGACGGGGCGTATTTTCGCGTGCACCATTTCGCGCGCCAGCTCTCCTCCCCATTTCCGCTGCTGGCGGCTATCGGCGCCAGGACCAAGCGTATCGAGATCGGTACCGGCGTGATCGACATGCGATACGAAAATCCCTACTACATGGTGGAGGATGCAGGGTCTGCGGACCTGATCGCCGGCGGCCGACTCCAACTCGGCATAGGCCGTGGCTCGCCTGAGCAGGTGATCGAGGGTTGGCGCCACTTCGGTTATGCGCCTGCCAAAGGCGAATCCGACGCCGATATGGGCCGGCGCAATGGCGAGATCTTCTTCGATTTGCTGAAGGGGCAAGGGTTTGCTGAACCCAGTCCGCGACCGATGTTTCCGAATCCACCGGGCCTTCTGCGTCTGGAACCTCTCTCCGAAGGGCTACGCGATCGGATCTGGTGGGGCTCGGCATCTAACGCGACCGCGATTTGGGCTGCGCAACGTGGGATGAATCTACAAAGTTCAACATTGAAGGCTGACGAGTCAGGCGAGCCTTTTCACGTCCAGCAGGCCCATCAAATCCGGGCCTACAGGCAAGCGTGGACCGAGGCTGGACACAAGAGAGTACCTCGTGTGTCGGTTTCGCGATCCATATTCGCGCTCATGGACGACCGCGACCGCGCCTACTTCGGCCGGGATGGCAGCAGCGATCAAGTCGGCGTCATCGACAACATGCGCGCCGTTTTTGGTCGCTCCTATGCCGCAGAACCCGGCAAACTGATCGAGGAATTGAAACGAGATCAGGCTATCGCTGAAGCCGATACCCTACTCTTAACCGTGCCCAATCAGCTTGGCGTCGAGTATAACGCTCACGTGATCGAGGCCATCCTCACCCACGTCGCGCCCGCTCTGGGCTGGCGCTGACGCAGTCGATCGCACAGCGAGCGTTTACAACTCGACGCTCCAGCGCCACAGCGATACTCCAAACACATCTTTCACGCCGCTCGCCAAACCAACCGTGACGCAGCGGCGTGGGTTCGTGTCCGCATACGCCGCTTTCTCGTGACGGCAAACCACTCATAAGCCTGGCTTGTGCTGAAGAGCTGCCTATCTCTGTTCCCACACAAATCAGATACTTGCTTGCGCCTCTCCTACAGAAAATCCCAGCAGCCGCCTCGCGGATGAAAGTCGATCTTTGATGACATTGATGTTGAAATGAACGACAGAGAATGTTGATGTCGACACCCAACCTGTCCCGCAACCAAATCTGGGAATGCACGACCAATGGCGTCAAGACTCGTTTCCCTCATTTTCCTCATGTTGATGACTCCTATTACTCAGGCCCAATCCAACGAGGAATTCATCTGCACCTTCGGCTCCGATAGTCGAATGGTGACCGTCGTCAAGACCGACGCAGCACGCGAGCCCAAGGCTTGCCGCGTGGACTACACACGGAACGGCAGAACCACGACCGTCTGGTCCTCCAAAACCGGCTACGCCTACTGCGTGGCCAAGGCCGCCTCGCTGGTCACCAAACTCGCCGAGGGGCACTATTCCTGTAAACCCCGGTCAGTAGGTCAAAGCTGACGATCGGGAACAGTGATGCGCCTTTGCGTCCCGCGCCCGAATTTACCGCAAGCGGTCAGTACGACTCACTTGCGTAATCCCTTGAAACCTTCGAGAAACAAAGTCACCGCCTTATCTCCCCAAAGTTCGAGTTCAGCCCTCGTCATGGGGGCCCCGAACCCGGTCGCGCGACGCTGCGGTACCGCCACTACCATGTAAATGAATTGCTGGGCGGCGAATACCAGATCTTGCGCGGTCAGTTTGATCTTCGGCAATTCCCGCTCCAGCAATCCCGCGATGAGTGCGGTTGCCTCAGCCTGGCCGCCGTCGTTCTCAACGGCGCCGGCAAGTTCCGGAAAGCGGCTCGATTCGCCCGTGACCAATCGATGCAGGGCAATCGCTGGCGGGGACAACGCCGCTTGCAAAATCAGGCCAGCAAGACGCCGCAGGATCTCCGGCAAGTTCGCCCCCGCCAGCAGGGGCACACCCGCGGGTGGGCGGATGTGCTCGATGATGTAATGAACCACGGCTGCGAATAGCGCCGCTTTATCGTCGAATCGATGATAAAAGGTGCGTTTGGAGATACCCGCGCGCGAAGCCACCGCTTCAATCGAAGTGGATCCGTAGCCCTGCTCTAGAAACAACTCCGTCGCAACTTCAAGAATCCGCTCGCGCAACTTGAGCGCGTCCGCCCGCGGCGGGCGGCCACTCCTTCTGACTGCCTTAACCTGGGCGGATCCTTTCTTACCGACGCGGATACGAGTTGCCACCGGAACGATAATACCCGCGCGCGTTGTAACCCGGGCGCGCGTTGTAATAAGGACGCGGGCCATAGGCGACCCGCGGAGCATAGTGTTGGGGATACGGCGCGTAGTACGGCCGCGGGCCGTAAGCAACCGGTGGCGCATAACCATACGCCGGACCCGCATATCCCGATGAAGGGTACGGCGCAACAGACTCGCCAATACCCGAGAGCACAGTAGATGCTATCGCCAACGGCAAAGTAGCCAGCGCAACGGCCGCGCCAACGACACCGTGGCCGAATCCAAACGGATGCAGCGGCCGAAATCCATGACCGTCCGCCATCGCGGGCGCCATTGGCAGAAGCGCAAACGCCGCGGCTGCGACAACACCCAAGATCGTCTGTTTAGTCTTCAGCATGGCTCGCTCCTCGTGAGGAATGATTCAAACGGCCTCCACACTACCCTCACCAGTAATGCAACGCAACCGTACCGTTCTATAATCCACGGGCGGACCCGTCCGCATCCAGAGGACGCATAAGGCATGCTCGCCGTTGTAAATGCGCCCATGCGTCGTAAAATCGGCTTTGTAGCCGACATGTCAGGCGCCTGTCAGGTCTTTGACGTGTCCCAATCCAGGTCCCCGGTGTACTTTTCGGCCCACTCAACCAAGGCGAGCACCATGATCGTTCGTAAATTGAGACTGCAGCGCGGCTGGACCCAGGAACACCTCGCGGAACTCACCGGCTTAAGCGTTCGGAGCATTCAACGCTTGGAACGGGGCCAAACTGGCAGTCTCGAAACAATGAGCGCTTTGGCAGCCGTCTTTGAGGTTGATCGTTCACTGTTCCAACCTGGAGACAATCCCATGCCCAATGACTCACCGATCACGGCCGACGAGGAAAACGCGATCCAGCATGTAAAGGGCGTCAAGGACTTTTACGGCCACGTCTTTATGTATGTGCTCTTCGTTGCCGTCTTTGGGTACTTCCTTGGCTTCAGGCACCCCCTCATTCTCTGGGGTTCGATCGGTTGGGGCATAGGCCTTGTCGTGCACGGGCTCAATGTTTTCGAGGTCATCAATTTCTTCGGACCCAATTGGGAGAAGAAACAGATCGAAAAGCGCTTAGGACGGCCGCTCTAGGAACTTGACATGGCTACTCACGTCGCCATGTCTGTTTTCAAGGACCACGAGCAAGTCGAAGCTCTGTTCAGCCAGAGATCGCGAAGTTCAACACACCTGCCAGGAGAAACGGCGTGACAAAGATCATGATTATAGGGATTCTGATGTGCGGCGGAGCTGGTGCGATCGCCGCTGAAACGCCAATTGAAGTTGCCAACAGTCGCGCAGATGCCCGAACGCCTGAAGCAGTCAAAGCTGCCGACGCTGCTTGGCTGGAGGCCGAGATCAACGGTGACTACAAATTCCTGGATTGGTTCTTGCTGGACGGATACCAGTCCATCGATGCAGCGGGGTCGATCTTCTCAAGAGCGGCGCTGATCGAGAATCGACGCCGGCGCGGACGATCGGACGAATTCGCGAAACAAGTGCGCGAGTGGCGAGAACAACACCCCAATCACGCGGAGGTTAAGATTTATAGAGATACCGCGGTCCTGACTTGGGTGGCAGATGACCGGAGCTCCAAGACACCGATCTATTCCTGCGATATTTTCATTTACCAGAACCGCCACTGGCACGCGATTTACTCACAACACTCGACCGCGGCGGGCTAGTGGCGCGTGACACCTCGCACGGTGTGCGCCCTTCCCCTTCGAACTAGTCGCACGCCGTGATGTCAACGCTGGTCGGATCGTAGCCGATCCCCTACTCGCGGGACCTTCAAGGGTGCCTGGGTTCTCTCGGCCTGGCGCAACGCATGCCGATTCCAAGAAATAGGATGACGATGCACCAGGCAAAGGCATCGCCGATATGGCCATAGAGCGTGGAACCGGGCCCGAGAGGGAGAGACGCGATGAGTACGGTCAATCCCGAAGAGGCGGAATGTTTTTGCGCAATCACACGCCCTTCGGCATCGCTGGCGGTCAGAAGGCCCTCATTGGCCGCGCGCACAATCGCAAAACCATTCTCGACACCGCGCATGATCGCCATCCTGGCATGCAGCCACGCATCTTTACCGAAATCGCCTGCGGGTACACCCATCAACCGTATGCCGTATTGCGCGTCGGCAAAGATGGTGCGCGGGAAATCCATGTCCTTACAGATCTCCATCGCCCGTCCTTGGCCCAGCCAACCAGAGGAATGACCAGGTGTAAACTGTGTTTCCAGGAAAGGCACAAGGTGACGCTTAGCATAAATGCGCAGGTCACCATTGGGCAGCAATGCAAACGCTAAATCGGCCGGTGGTCTAACCTCACCAACCCCGGCAATAATCTGCACTCCGGTCTGCTGCGTAACGGCAGATAGAGGTGCCAGAATCGCATCTCGCCATTCCCGGCGTGCCTCGATGCCTCCTTCCGAGGTCACCGCGAATTGCACGCCCTGGTCCGCCGCCTGCCTTATCGCGTTCGCATAAGCTGTAGAGACCTCGACCGCGGAAACCAACGTGTCGCTGCGATAAGCTGTGAGCACGGCGCCCTCATCGACGAAAGCACCCACGGTGACTGCACCCGGCTGCGGCCGCGACAATCGTGCCCATCCAAACACAACAGCCAAAGCGCAGATACTCAAACCGAGCGCCAGCAACCGACTCGACCGCAATGACGGGTGCAGCGCCATTGCGAGGGCATTGGCAAACAGACAGATCAAAAAGGTAATGCTGTACATGCCGAATAGGGAAGCTGACTGGATCAGCAGTGGCGCCGACATTTGGCTGTACGCCAAGGAGCCGTAGCTGCCGTTGGGCGCTACCAAGCCGTACAGAAATTCGAATGCGGTCCAGCACGCCGGAAACGCGAGGAGCGTTGCGAGCGCCGAAGCTCGCCGCTGTGCGATCCGCGAGAACACAAGTGCCAGAGGGAATGCGATCGTCAAGGGCAGCAGTGCAGATAAAATCAGCAACGGCGAGACCGACGCGTAGCATTGAAAGGCATAGATCTGTCCCGCTAGCCACACGCTGACCGCAGAGACCATCAACTGCCAAAGTGGCACGTTCGTATAGGCGAGCCACAAAATCGGCACGAGCGCGAACCCAGTCAAAAACCACATGTCATCGAGACCGAGCGCCAGGTATAACAGCGCGCCGCCTGAGAGTGCGACCAACACAGGCTTCATTTGGCTTTCCGCTTTGTTTCGATCGTCAAGGATTTCAGGGACTGGCGCATCACCGAGCGGTATAACGCAGTAAATTCAGCTTCCCCTGAGAAACGCCGGGCGCGATGCATGGATACCAGTCCTTGGGCCAGGGCCGAATAGGTCAGCGCGACATCAAGCGCCGGGATGTCACCAAGAACACCTTCTGCTCGAGCCTGCTCGATCTTGGCCACCGTCATGGCGATGACTGGAGAGCGCCCAGCTGCGAAATCCGCCGGATACCGGCGAGCTTCCGGGGCTGGTAGAAAGAAGGCGGCATCGAAGCGATGTGGCTCTTCGAGCGCAAAGGCCAGAAACTCCTCGGCAATTCGCTCCAGCCATTGCAGCGGCACTTTTGCCCGAATGGCGCGCACACGCTCCTCCCACGCGGCTAGCCCATCGGCCATCAAGGCATTGAGGAGCGCATCTTTGTCAACAAAATGACGGTACAAAGACATGGGCGCCATGCCGGACTCCTGCGCAATCCGGCGCATGATCAAGCCATGGATGCCATCCTGCTCTAGCACTGTCTTGGCCGCACTGAAGATCCGATCTTTGCTCATGGCGTACAGTGTACACACCAATGCGTACACTGTACACAACAAGGGTTGGAAGTGGCTTAGGTCGCGATTTCCTGGCTCAGGCTGCAGATGCACCGTCTGTCGGTGAGACACCGCACACGAGGCAGCTCATGATCGCGGCAAGCGCCAGAGAATCGCAACATCCGTCGTGCCACTAACAGGCCTTTCTCCGTCCGTCGCCGGCACAAACGCAGACTTGTCGATCGCTTCTTTGCACGCCCCGTCGAGTGACGCCGATCCCGTCGATTGCGTAATCTCAATGGACGACGCCGCGCCGTCCGCGGATACGGCAACATGCATTTTGCAGATTCCATGGCCGCCGTGCGCCAAAGCTTCCGCCGGATAATTGGGCAATGGATGCATGGCGCCGCCTGCCGGCAACTGCGGGATCGAAGGATCCAATTTAATCTTGACCCGTTGCGGAACTTCGTCTGTCTTAAGTTGAAACAGCCAATGAATGGAAAAGAACGTCCGCCCACCCAAGTGCCCTTCGGGCAGCCCCTCGAACCTCCGACCGAGTGCCGCCTGCAAGCAGGCCTGATCAATCAACGGATAACCGCTTGCCTTGGCCAATTGCGCGGCTTGAATCGTGCCATCACCCGTAAACCACAGCGATAGTAAACAGGTTGCCTCCTTGGCGGAGTCCGCTGCCTTTTGCATATACAGCACACCTCCCTTCAGATAGATCGCCTGCAGGGCTTGCGCACTGAGATGGACTTTGTCGCGCGGCACTTCAAAATCAGCCGCGGAAGCGCGAGTGGAAGAATTCGTATCGCTCGGCGGAATTCCGGTGGTTGTCTGTGCAAACGCCGATGCGCCAACCAGAATCATTGCGAAACACTGCCCCCGCCTGCCACAACCTAACCTGTGCTCCATCACATTCCCTCGGGAGGCAAAAGTATTCCATTTCGACCAAATCATTATACCCGCCGCAACGCGGCTTCTGCTTTCCGCGCCCCGATCGGCCGTCGCTTCACATCTTCCCGCAATGCGGACGACCGCTTCAACGCCGACGGAATAGCCGGGGCGCGAGCATCCCTGTTCGTGCCATGTAGGCGGCGTATTGCTCCGGGAATAGCTGCAACATGACGGTTTCCTCGCCTCGAGCACTGTAGATGAAGTACGCGCCGACGGGGATCAGGATCAGCACCCAGAAGACATTTACACCAATCGCGGAACCGAGCATCGCCAAAATCAGTCCGGTGTAGATCGGATGACGAATGTGTGCATAGGGACCGCTGCTGACGAGTTCGGGCTGCTCCTTGCGAGACATCGGCATGCCCCAATTGCGCCCGAGGTGCCACCGCGCGTTGATCGCCAGGCCGAAGCCAAGCACACAGAGCGCAACGCCCGTCGAGCCGAGGATATCGGAGTGGCTGGCAGACCGCTGGGTTTCCGCGAGAAACTCTCGAAGCGATGGGGATCGCAGCACCGCGGCGATCAGCAAGATTAAGACTAGGCGCAGGCCGATCCCCCCGCGCCACACGCGTCCGCTAGCGTTGCGCTTCGCGCCCACAGCGGCGACTGCCCAGTAGGCAACGAACAACAGCCATAATCCTGCGATGATGCGATGGCTTAGGCTCACTCTGGAGGAGAGTTTCGCCCCTAGTCGTAGAAGAAACAAATCCGATGTTTCAGTCGACCCTGCCGGTCTTCCTGTGAGATGCGTCGGGGAACCACTATCTCATCATGAAGCGTCTGATCCTGTCCGGCTACCGCCCAACGCCGGCACCGTGGCCGTGAATCGACTCGTATCGGCCCGCTGCCGCTACTCATCCACGACAGATTCAGAGACCGCACTTGTCCTGGGTCGACGATTCAACCAGCGAGTTCCACCGAGGCTTTCGGGCCCTAGTTTCCATAGTTCTCCGAGGGCAGTTTGTCGATGGCCTGCTGAAAACTCAGGGCCGGCTTCTCGTCATACACGAGAATTACCATCTGCAACTGAAACCAGCCGTAAGCATTCGGATCGTCGGCCAGCTTCTGGTATTCGCGCGTAAAAAAAGCTTGGGTGTCTTCACCCTGAGGAATAGGGTTCGGCAGTTTTCTCTGAATTTTCCGGAAGTCATTCACCAGCCTGACCAGATAGCCAGGATCCTGCTCGCGCCACCATGCGACACTGATACGATTGGCCACCGACTCGTACTGCCATCGTGCAGTCGCTGAATTCTTTTCCGCCCGCTTGGCCAAGGGATCTTGTCTTTGTCGCAGCACCTCGTCTTGCATCCAGTGCCCAAGTTCATGGACAAGGAAGAAGCGATGGAACATGTCTTCGAACAGCGCCCTGCCCGTCGGTTCATCCGCAGTATAAGTAGCCCATTGATTAAAACTCGCTTGTTCGGGCGGCGGTATATTTTCCCAGCGCTCTTCGTGCACTGCGTTGCCCATACCCATCCCGTAGAACGACAGACTGGGACCGGCGTCGATTCGAACCTCAGCGCTTTCGATTTCAAGTCAAAGTGTCGAATGTGCGCGCGACCCTCGACCTTCGCTGCGATGGCCTTTTCTTGTTCGAGAACCGGATCGCGCTGGGCCGAGGGTGGTTGCGCAATTCCATTTCCAGAAGTCAGGACGAGGATGAGCGCAGTGCAGTGTCTTTTCACGATGGTACCTGCCTAGACTGAAATGATCCTCAGAAACGGCACCGCTTTCGTCGTTAATCTGAGTTTTCCTAAGCCTACCCCAAGCTATAAACGTCTGCTTAGCGACTATCTGTGGGGTGCACTTGCCAGCAGCAAGTGGCCGGCTTCCGCCGAACGGGTTTGTCTTGCCGGTGCCGGACCCAATGCCGTCGGTGACGAACGGCAGCTTTACCGCTGTATGCGTTCCGCGAATTTCTTAGCCCTGTCCGCCAGCGCCAATCGGGCAGCTAGATACTTAGGGTCTTGCTCTAATGTCCGAGTCGATTCGCCTACGGCGTGCGGGTCCCACTTCGAACGGATGTCTCCAATTTCTTGCGATATCTCACGGTAATGAGCATTGCATTCTTGTAAAAGTGAGCAGTCCAAATTGCAAGCTTGCAATAGATGCGCAAATCGCATGTCTTCACGCTTCTTTAGCAGGCGTTGCAGCTTAAACACATTTTGCCAGGCTAATTTGTAATCCTGCGATACCCTCAACGCGCATGGCTCGGCCATACCCAGGAATTCAAGATACGATCCTGTGACCTTTGAAACGTCTCGCGAACTAAGATACGTCGGCTTCGCAGACCTAGTAAATATTGAATCAGCATGGCGAATGGCGGCTTCAAGGCGACGATTTCGGTAGGTCCATCGCCCGCAATTTGGCCCGAAACCGGACCGATTTTCCCTTCTCGGGTCATTTCCCGATTGGCGTAGTCATCTCCATGGTCATAGCGCAGCCTGGCGGAGCATTTCCCGCCATTTTCGCGCCACACGCGGCCGAAAAACGGATTACACCCTTTCGGCTGAACGACTTTCGTTACGCGAAGTCGAACATAAATAGGCAAATCCAAGTGAGGACGTCATGCGTAGGATATTCAGACTGTGGCGGATGAGCGGCAACGATCTTAGGCTGCTGTGGCAGGCACTGCGACACCCCAACCGACCGACTTGGCTGCTACCGGCAACACTCGCTTTGGGGTTCTTCGCTTTGGAGCCCTTTAATTTCGCCATTCCGGTTTTAGGTGTGGTTGACGATCTTTTTCTGCTGCCGTTGCTCCTGCACGGCCTTGCGAAAATCGCGGTGCTAACGACGTCAACTTCGCGGTCCCGCGACGATCGCGTGGTATCGGTGCAATGAGATCCCGCGAAGTCCACGCCCTCCTCTTTTGTCTGGCTAACCTAAGTCGCTAACGAGGCTTCAAGTGGCGCGTCATATTCTCGTAGATCGCGGCCCTTGACATCGATGCGCCCAACCCTGTGTTTTTGTAATAAAGCGCCTTCAGGAAGGCCAAATCGCCGGCTGTTATCGCTGTCGGCTTTTCACGGGCACCGCAGCTCGGTGACATGAGGTCCAAGATAGAGGGCAGTGGATCGCAATGGTCTGGCGATTGAATCACTGACAAGGTCAATACTGCCAAGTAGTCGGCGATCGCGCCGATCGGAGTGCCCTCGATTCTCCTAACATCGACGATTAGAACGACGGCACCAATCCCGTCGGTATCGCCGCCGAAGTTACGCGGATCGATTTTCGGCCAGATGGGCAGAAGATTGACGGGAAGCAGCGCGATGTCGGTCGTTAGGGCTCTGGCCCCTCCACCAGTGGTGAAATACCATCCCTGAATCGCGTGATCGCTGGTATATGCGATGAGCCGTTTGATCGACTCAAAACGATTTTTCCGAATGAAGTATTTCGTGGCCCAACTCACGATCCCCTTCATCGCCTGTTCGGGGTCATCCGTGAAAACAACGGTGACATTGTCCGAGCATTTCAGATCCGAATGCACCGGCGCGCCTACGTACTCGGCCACTGCGCGCAGCCGCGATGTCACGAAGGCGTTGTAATCCGCGCTAAGCCCGGTCGAGGCTGGGCAGATGCTTTGCATGCCACCGCGCCAGCGCCCAAGGTTACGGCTTACGGGATTCGTGAAGTTATGGGTTGTGGCATGGTGATCGACGAATTGGCCGAGACTGTTTCCGGCCAATTCCTCAATGGTGGGCAGCCCCGCGGCGGTAACGGTGATTTCGGGAAGGTCTATATGCGGAACGGGTGTAACGCTCGAGGTTGCTTGCGAAGAGGTGCCCAGCGACGGTCGGCCGGCGCCGTTCGGCACGCCCATTCGCGCCAGGGTCCCGAACGTCGGGCCGGCCGCGGCAATCGCAACCGTGCCTGTGCCGGCCTGCGAATACGCCAAGCCTGTGTTCTGCAGCACCATGCCCATGGCCGCGCGGACGGAATATGTTCCGTTTACGCCATTGGATTTCAGATTCGAGACCGCGGCATCTGCGGCGGCCACCTGCACACCACTTTGACTCGAGAACTCGATGAGCGCGCTCGGCAGCGGTGAGGCGGCAATATGGAAATTGATCCGGCGATCCAAGATGTCCTCTGCGCGCGCCATCCCCTGCCACGCGAGGCTCGCCAGCACGGCCGTGAGCATCAAGCGCGTGACAGTTCTAGCTCCGGATACCATTGCGCGTGCGCGACCTGATGAGTATTCCGTGCGTTCCTTGATCGATGACTTCCACAGCATATATTTGCTCCAATGCTTTAAACCAATCGCGAACTGTCGGTGGCGACACCGTGCCGGTAAATCGTGTTTGTTGCAGCGCCGGGGCAACGACGATGTGTGTTGTGGAGTAGCGATTGATGACGCCCACCACCTCCTGTAAAGATTCGCCCACGAATTGCAGTGTACCTCCGCGCCACGAGCTGGCCACTTTCGGATCAACCGTGCCGACACTGAACTGGTGGGCCGATTTGGAAAATGTCACGCGCTGACCGATGTCGGCGCGAATGATCTCTGCGCTTGTGCGACCTTTGTCCATTTTCTCCGCGTCCGGCGACACTTTGACGCGACCTTCCATCACGGTCACGGCCGTTGCGTCAGGACTTATTCGCACATCAAACTCGGTCCCAACGGCGGTAACCGTCAGGTTATTGGCATGAACAATAAACGGCCGCGTCACATTGTGCGCGACCTGAAAGAATGCCTGGCCGCGCTCGAGCCGCACATTGCGTTTCGTCAGCGTGAAGTGGGTGACGACACGAGAGCCAGGTGCTAAGTCCAGGTGCGATCCGTCGGCCAGGGTAATGCGACGTTGCTCGCCGATGGCCGTATCGAGCACCTGCTCATCGGAATAATGCCAGGCGAACCATCCCGCTACACCGAGAAGGAGCACAACGCTCGCGGCCATCGCAATCAGTCTATGGCGATGTTTGGGACGATTCAAAACCGGGGTCGGGCGCAAGGTCATCGCCCTCGCTTCAGGAAACGTATTCCATAGGCGCTGCATTTGCTCGAATGCCCGCAAATTCATAGGATCCGCTCCGCACCATTGCATCCACTGATCGGCAAGCTCTTCCGCGTTCGACTCGTTCAACCGCTGGACCCATTCACTGGCACGCTGCAGTCGCGCGATGTTGGATGCCGTCGGGTCAGACTTATTCACAGGGACACCCTCTGTCGTACTTGATCGACTTCCATTCCATCCAATCGCAAGTGGCAATAAACCATTGCATACGTCACGTAACGTCGCACCATACGTTCGGACATTCCCAGGCGCGCGGAAACGTCGATCTGCGAAATCCCCTCGAGCCGGTGAAGATTGATCACCTGTTGACACTTGATCGGCAACTCTTGCAAGTAGCCGAGCAGCCGGTCGGCCTGTTCACGTGCCAGTAGTTGTTCGGCGGGGTCATCCGATTCGCCGCGCGTAGTGTTCAATTCTTCGAACAACTGCGGCTGCTCTTCCGACCGCTGCCGCACCCGGCGATGCCGCAGACGGTCGATGGCAAGATTGGATGCAGTCTTGAACAGATACGCGCGCAACAATCCTGGTGTGCCGGGCTCGTGCAATTGCAATAACCGGACGTAGGCTTCCTGGGCAATTTCCTTCGCCTCCTGCAGAGATCCCAGGCGAGACCTGAGGTAGCCCACCAGCACGCGATTGTGTTGGCGAAACAGTTCCGCCACGGTAACCGCGGTCGATTCCACATGCGATTCGACCTCGTCGCAAGGCATCGACTGCTGTTGGTCCGCATCTTCCAATCGCCTGGCCTCCACGGGGATTACACCCCTTGTACAAGAAAACGTTTGAACGCAGAAAACCGGAACGGCTCATCGAGCGGGCTAGGAGAGACTTCTCGAGAACTCGTTTATCCTTCCCATCTCTGCCGGTGCTGCATCTATCTCCGCAAACGTCATTTATATATTTGCATTCAATAACTTAGGAGATAAAGCTGAGTCACACGGCAAGGCAGGATTGCCCGTATTTCCAGAACGCGCATAATTTCCACGCAAGCGTCCCCAGCGCGAGAAGGACAACGGCTATGCCTTCAACAGTCGCCCTTGCTGTACCGACCTTTCTGTTGGCTCTATCTCTTTGTGGCGCCACAGCGTCGATTGCAATACCGCTAACCAAAGATTCTGCAAGCATCGCGGGAACAATCGTCGACGATGCTGGCCAACCTGCCAAAGACGCCACGGTGTTCGTCTACTCCGCACGACTCAAGCAAGGTTACGCCATCGTATGTCCGACTTGTTTTGTTGACTGCGGTAAGCACGCTGAAACGGACGCGCACGGTCAGTTTTCGATCACTGGATTGAATCCCGCTCTTAAATTCAGGTTGCTGGTCCTCAAACAGGGATTCACAGCGACCGCGAAAGGAGGGATCGATCCGGCCGAAGGACCCTTGCAACCCATCAAGATCAGCCCGCGAGCGCCGTCAACGGACGACTCGAAGATCGTCCGCGGCCGAATCACCAACGCGGGCGGAAGCCCCATAGCCGGTGCGGTGATCGAGCCGGTCAGTGCGATTCAGGGCAACATGACTTCCGTCGGTATGGACTGGATCGACCAACTCGCTGTCTCCAATGCATCGGGCGAATTCTCAATCGTATCGAGCAAACCAGTCGACAAGATCATGCTCAAAATCAGTCCCCGAGGTTTAGCACCCAAGCTCGTCACTGAGCTGCCGGGACCGGCAACGAATTCCATCGTGTTGACCGAGGGCGCGACCATCATGGGTCGACTGGTTGAGCCCAACGCAGCTCCCATCGCGAATGCCGAAGTCGTGATGACCTCCGACGATGTCAACGGACAGAGCTTCAACGACGTTCGCGTCGGGACCGACAAAGACGGCTCCTTCGCTTTCACTAATGTTCCACCTCGTCGCATTTGGGGGATCTATCCGTCCTTCGAATCCATGCACGGCCGCAACCTAACAGCCGTTCCCCACTGGTGCGAGACGGTTGCTGACCGACAAGTTGTAAATTTAGGCAGAATCACACTGCGCCGCGGGTTCTCTGTAAGCGGCAAAGTCGATCTCCTCGACAAAAAAGATGTCCCGCCCGGCATGCATGTGACCATCAATCCTGACTGGACCGTCACCAATCGACTGACGGTCATTGCTTCCGACGGCGCTTTCGAATTCAAGACGTTGGCCCCAGGCATCTACTCACTGAACGTGGGCATCAGCGGCTATACACCTACAGCTGACTCTCCACAAACAATCTTGGTGGAGAGCGACCGCCGCAACGTCGCCATCCACTTGACCCGACTTCCCTAAACTCGTCGACGCGCAAGCGCTCCTGCTTTGCTGACTCGCAACGATCAGGCTTTAGTCGCTCACGCCTGAGCTCGCCTCAACTCGCGAAACATACCTGGCTTGTAGTCACCGGGAACCGTGCGCAACGCGACATTGAGGCGATTCCACATGTTGATCATTGCCACTGCCAGTGTCAGTGTCTTGATCTCTTCTTCCGAGAACTGCGCGCTCACGTTCTCGTACACGGAGTCCGGGACGTGTGTTGCCGCCACCAGCGTCACGGCCTCGGTCCACTCAAGCGCCGCGCGCTCGCGTTCGTTGTAGTAAGGCGTTTCGCGCCACGCCTCGAGACCGTACAAGCGCTGCTCGGTCTCCCCTGCGGCGCGCGCGTCCTTGCTGTGCATATCGAGACAGTAAGCGCAGCCGTTGATTTGCGAGGCGCGCATCTGCACGAGATATAGGAGCTTCGCATCCAGGCCGCCGGCCTCGACGAAGCCCTGCATTGCCAGCATGGATTGAACCAACTTCGTGTTGCCTCGCATCAAGTCGATTCGCGCTTTCATGGTTCCTCCTTAAAGATTTCAGTGGGTTTCAGTGATTAGACGGAACGGCACGCCGATTTGTGACAGCTTCTCCGGATTGAGCGTCGAGAATACCTCCAAGATATGGGCACCGTCGGTGCGGATCGACGTGACGGACAGCAAGTGGCCGCCGATGTAGAGAGCAAGACCGGTTTCGCCGTTGACGTTTACGTGCTCGAATCGCAGCACGGCCGCATATCGTCCGAGCACTCCAAGCACGAAGCGTGCCACGGCATCGCGACCCACCACCGGCTTGAGTGCCGCACGTGCTTTGCCGCCACCGTCGGCTATCCACGATGCGTCGGCGGCAAGAAGGTCCAGCAGTGCCGCCTTGTCCTGCGAGTGGACGGCCTGCACGAAGCGATCGAGTAATGCCGTTCGCGCGGCTTCGCTCACGTGCACGCGTGGCCGATCTTCATGGACGCGTTTGCGCGCGCGGCTCACCAGTTGTCGGCACGCAGTCTCACTCTTGCCGAGAATTCGTGCGATCTCATCGTAGTCGCTGTCAAACACTTCGTGCAGCAGGAATGCGGCACGCTCTTCAGGCGCGAGACGCTCGAGCACCACCAAAAACGCGACGGACAGAGTCGATGCGAGTTCGCTCTCGGCGTCCGCCGGAGGAGCATTCACGAGAGGCTCAGGCAGCCACGGACCAACATACGACTCGCGCGCGGCTTTTGCCTGCCGTAGCCGGTCGATCGAAAGCCGAGTGACCACGGTCACTAGCCACGCCTCGACGGATTTGATGTCTGCGATCGATGTGCGGTGCCAGCGTAGGTAGGCATCCTGCACGACGTCCTCGGCATCGCTGCGCGACCCGAGCATGCGATACGCGACAGCGCACATTCGTGCGCGATGTTGCTCGAAAATATGAGCGCGGTCGTCCACAGGCAGCACCTCCTATCAGTCAGACGAACAAGACCCATCGTTTGTGACTGCAATACCGACTGCAGGTCCCTTAAGATCTGTTCTATGTCGATCACTTTTCCGCGCGATTGGTACGTCCGTCGTCTGCGTGCTGGAGCAACTCTACTGGCCGCTCGATCCGAAATGCGTGACTCTCGGTCGCATACTGATTGAGCAGATAGGCGTGTCCGGCACCGTAGATCACGAGAACCCGGTCGTTCGGTTTCTCAGCGATGCGCACCAGCTTGGCGAAGATTCGTAGGTTTCGAGTGTGCCAGGCACCGACCCAATTCGCCCCGGGGGCTTTCTCGTCGTCGCTTAGCAAAGCGTAGTCGAAGTATTCGCTGTTCTTTTCGTTCAATTGCTCAGAACTGTTCAGATAGGCCAGAAATCCGCCCATCGTCGTACGGCCTAGCACGGAACTTTTTTCGCCCCCCCTCTTCGGATCGCGGAGCGCCGTCAGACGCGCTTTGGCTTCTGGGGCGGTTGCATAAGACTCAAAGTCGTAGTCCTCGTCCTTGCCAGGCGGCTCATCCAGCCAATCGACGGCGTCCACCCGCGGTAGTTGAAGCTTGGCCGCCAGCCGAAGTCCGAGCTGGTCCCTCTCGTCGCTCGTGAGTTCGTACGTCCCAGCGCGATAAGCGGCGTAGCGGGCGTCGAGCTTTTCCTGCTTGGTCGCCTGCCACTCTACCGCCACATGGTTTGGATGGAACTTGGCGAGTTGATCGACAACAGCAATGATCTCCTTTTGCCGTTTCGGCGTTAGCACATTGTCGACCTTTGTGTTGACCACGTCGCGAGCGGGATTGTCGAAGTGGGCCACGCCAACTACCATGAGCAGCGGACGCTCACCTGGTGCTCGCTGGCTGATGAGTACAGATGGCGGCTCTGCCGGAGCCGCGAGCGCCGATTCCGGCTGGGTGATTGCAAGTGCCAGACCTGAGATGAATACGGATAAGACAACGAGCGCACAAAAAACGCGGCGAGGCATCGGTTATTTCCCTACGAGAAACTTTTCTCGCACTTTCGCTGCGACATTATCAAAAAACACTCGTCCAAGCAGACTGGGTTGTTCATGCCTGAGTTGCTGCGCGTATTGCATGGCAAACTGCGTCTTCATTTTATCTGAACCAAACCATGCATTTTCAGAGACCCATTGCGCAAATGCCTGGCTTTCGGATCCAGTTGCCGGAATCTGCAATCCCAACCGTTCCATTTTTTGTTCTTGAATTTTCCGCTGCTTGTCATCCGACAGAGATTGGATCAACTGCTGCTGTTGCTGCTCTTGTATGTTCTTGTGACATAGGACGGAGGCGTAGCCTTCCATTCCTGCGCACGGCTCGATGAGTGGTCGTTGAGCTACAGATCCCGAAGACCAAAATATCAGAACTGCTAAAGCAAATACCTTGTGCATAAGGGCAACCTTCTTTAGCAAAAGAGTAATTGAATCGCCGCTCATCATAATACTCGTTTGTCTGAGGCAACGTCTTCAGTGACGCGAATCTCTATTTGACGGCAAGCGGTCTTCCCGCCCTTGAAATAGCGTCGACCTGTTCCTCCTTTGTGAAGCAATGGTCTGCTGCAATAGCTGAGGAACAACCCCGGCTAATTAGGAGGTTTAGGACGCGGCAGACGCAGACTTCAGCGGCTACGCTCGGCGCCTTGACTGTTGGACTCGCGCTCTCCCTGGCCGCGCAGTCGGCTGAACAGGAACCGCCTCCGTGCGATCAAATCATCCATCTATGCAAGCACGCGGGCTTCGTAGAGGGCGACTACAAGAAAGGTTACGGGTTGTGGCTCGATTGCATCGATCCCATCATGCGCGGGACGAAGCAACCGGCAATTGCCGACAAGCCCGTGCCTGAGGTTTCTTCAGAACTGATTCAGGCTTGCCGGCAGAAAGACCCGAAATTCGGACAACGCAGAGGTCCGTTGCCCAAGGGAGGTTGATGGATCGCGTCCCACTTTTTCATTAAAATCTGGCATCTTCGTTCTTGAAGTCACCGCTTGAGGGACCAGGTGTCAATGTGGCCGCCGGGGTCGAGTCGCGCTATGCTAAAAGCGGCAGATCGTTTTTTATTTGCCGGAGGGTGCGATGGACGTCCGATCATCGGCAATTGGCCATTCCCTTTGGATATGCGCCGGCGTCGCAGTGCTCATGAGTCTCGCAAATTCGATCAGCGCTGATTCGATCGATACGATCACCGTAGAGGCGCAAAGAAACAAAGAGAAACTCGAGCGTGAGGTTAATAAATTCGTCTCAAGCACGATTGTTCCACCCAGCCACTATGACCAATCACTCTGGCGTTGGAACGACAAGGTCTGTCCTCTTGTGGCCGGACTGAATAAGGAGCAGGGCGAGTTTGTCCTCGCTCGTCTTTCCGAAATTGCCAAAACCGCGGGTGCGCCGCTCGGTGCCGAGACGTGCAAGCCGAATCTCTACGTGGTTGTAACTCCAGATCCCGAGTCCCTGCTAAAACACTGGTGGCGCCGAGACGTCGATCTATTCGACGGTGAATCTGGCTCAAACGTGAAGCGATTTCTCGTAACACCTCGGCCCATACGCGTCTGGTATAGCGCCGGCACCGTTGGGGTGGACGGACAGTTTTTTATCGGTTTGCTTGATGCGACTTCGATTCGAGCAAAATCCTCTGGAAAGGCCCCATGGGTTCGCATCCCGCCGGAGGCCGCGACTCGCTTGAAGTTGACGGCGACGCGCAATATTTCCTCGGTAATTGTGGTGGTGGATTCCACAAAGATCGGCAATATCAACTTTGGCCAGCTTGCCGACTACATCGGGCTGGTCGGTCTCGCGCAGATAAATTTTGAGAAGCAACCAGGTGATGTGCCGACTATCCTGAGGCTATTTGAGAGTTCGGGAGAGTCGCGGCCCCCAGAAATGTCCGCCTGGGACAGGGCTCTTTTGCATGCTCTCTATAGCACCTCACAAACCAGCGTAATGCAGATATCGCAAATGCAAACAGCCGCGCTAAAGGACATTGCTCCGAAGTCGGAAAATTAGAACGCGTGAAATTACGCGCAGTTGAACCCTACCGTCTCTGAAGCGTCGACTCGTCCCCGCGGGGCTACGAGCGGTGACCAAATTCTCATCCGCTTCCATAGGGGCGCGTGATGACCTCGAACACGTGTCCATCGGGATCTTCGAAATATACGCCGCTACCGCCGTCGTTATGGTTGATCTCATTAGGCCGAGATTTCCCCGGGTCTGCCCAGTAGCTTATCCCCTCATCCCGTATTCGGGATAATGCTGCGTCAAATTCGCTCACCTCGATCAGAAACGCGTAGTGTTGCACCGAGATGGGTCCGTCCTTTTCCATGAAATCGAGCGAAACGTTGTTGGCCAGTTGGACCACCATAAAATGGTAAAACGGCACTGCGGGGGAACAGCCGAGAATTCGGGCCAGAAACGCAGAGGATCGCATCTTGTCGCGGCACCAGACGATCGTATGATTCAGCTGAACTGGCATGTTGTCACTCCGATGATCCAACTGTCTCATACAGTAGCCGCGCTCTCGAAATACTGTACGACTTATACAGAAGCAATTCACTGGGAGCGACGATAGAGTCTAGCGCATGGAATACGCGCGACTCGAAACCGGTACTCTGAAAGATGTCACCGACGATTACTACTACGGCTCCTCGTGTCAATCCTGTTTGCACACCGCCCGCCTGAGTCTATCGAAACTGCGTTCCCACCTAGGCGCGGACTTCCCCTTGATAAAAATCCGTGAACGCCTCAAATGCCGAATCTGTTCCAGCCGTAAAGTCACCGTCACCTTCCTTGGTCCACATCAAAAAGGTGGAAACCTGCACCATCTGTTCGAGAAGCCTTCTAGATAGGGAGGCTTGCTCTTATTGAGACAGGATGTCGAACATTGTCCGGATGAAAGTTACCAAGTTTGATCGTTGCCGGCGCAACGCCTTTCCCAAGCGGCACGATACGCAATGTCCCGTCAATCCAGCCCGGGCGTTCCCAGGCGCGCAACTCAGCCTGTAGCAAGGTGCGGCCGCACTAACTCGCTCGCTCCCGTATGACTTTTAGAACTCAAGCGCTCGGCGGTCACCAACCATCGTAGCGGCCCACCAGGACTGATCGCATCGAACGGGTAACAGGTCACCAGGGTGAGCAGCGCCGCGTTTGTATCCAGCACGATACGCGTCCGACGACTATCCACAATTCGAACGTCGATGACCACGAATACTGATCTGCTGCCGTCCAGCGCTTCGACGGTGACGCGATCGCCCGGCTTTGCCACGCGCAAAATCTTGAAATGCGTATCGCGGTGACCTTCAATGACACTGTTGCCGATCGCTCCGGGAGCGACGCTTGCCGCATCGTGCACCGGGCCAAATGCGAGATTGCGGCCGCTCGAACCCTCCAGCACGAATAGTGTGGTCGCCGCTCTTCCCTCGCCCAAGGTCAGCTTCGCGACGGGCCGTGTGTCAGCCCAGGGCCAAGGCACGGCAATCTGTGACAGCGTATGTCCGCGGCGCCACGCTGCGTCGATCAACAGCTGCGCGGTACAGGCCTTTATAGGAATCCAGGCCCCGGCCGCCAAACAAATGACTCCCGTGGCGAACGCCGCGACGGAGGTCGCCTTCAACATCGAGTCGGCGCGCCGAGGGGCATCAACGCTCATGCGGATCGGCGTTGCAGAGCCGGGCGTCGGAATCTGGTGTATGTGAGCAGTAGACTCAAGCCCAAACAGACAAAGCCCGCGCACAACCAGACCTCAGCGGAGGTCGCGGTCTTCGCAAATCCGACGGTGGCCCAGGCGCCGCCTACCGGTGCCGATGTCGCCGCCTGCTCGACATGACCGGGGGAACCGGAAGAGCGCACCACTTCATCGTCGACCGCAACGAGACTCGTGAAATCGGTCACGAGGTGATGCTTGAGTGCCAGATCGAGGATTGCCGCCTTGAGCGGCTCGCCGTCACCGCCAAAGTGCATCTGTCGTGACAGTGTGCCGATGCGCTCGCGAGCCCAGAGCTTCGATAGACCCGATGCGTCCCCCACACTGGTCAATGGCAGACGCTGAGTCCATTTGATGCCGCGAACGAGCCCCGAGAGCACGACTTCACCCGAGGTAATCTGTGGCATACGCGCCAACACGACAATTGGGTCTCCGCTGTAGAGATCCATGGGCAAAGGTGCGGCCAAGTCGACGCTCATTTCCCCCGGCCACTGCACCTTAAGATCGACGAGCGCCGGGTGCTCGAGCTTGGCGAACAGATCTCGCATGCGCACGCCCACTTGGTCCCGCTCGGCAATGAACGTGTAACTACCGCGCCCTGCAACCGCCGCCTCGCCTAAGAAATACGCGTTGGGCGCAGCACCAATACCTACGGTGAACAATCGCTTTTCACCGATTCTGTCATGGATCAACTTGATCAGTTCGGTCTCGTTGCCGACGCTGCCGTCGGTGATGAAAATGATCTGCTGTAAGAGTTCAGGATCCAATGGACTCGACAGCGCGGTTTCCAAGGGAGCACGCATCTCGGTGCCGCCGTTGGCGCTTAGGCCGGCGACGAAGCCGCTTGCGAGCGCGCGGCTCTTGTCGGTGACCGGCTGCGGCGAGGAAAATAGCTTTGAGTAGTCGCTCGCGAAGCGGATGACGTTAAACCGGTCAGACTGCTTCAGGCGATCGATTCCCATCGAGAGCGCTGCACGGGCCTGCTCGATGGACGGGCCCTGCATGGACCCAGACGTGTCGATGATAAATGTGACTTCTCGTGCAGGCACGGCCTCATCCAATTGCTGCGGCGTGGATAGCATCAACAGGGCGAAGGTTTCACCGCCGATTCTTTCCGCGAAGGCGGCACCCGTGACCTCGGTATCGGGAGCCTGAGTCCACGTCAGCTCGAAGTCGCGATCGGCGGGAGCGTCGTCCGTATGCAAAAGAACGCGCTTTCCCGAGGGCGCGTTCTGCGTCTCGACGGCATGATGCAAACTTAAGACGTCGCCGAGTGTGAATCCCGGCTCCAAGTCGATTTCTATGCTAACGCGTTGGCGCGCCGCTTTGACTTTTTCGGGCGTTGCGGATGTTCCTAAAGCGGCGTTCATGATGGCGGCGGTTACCGCCGGCATCTCGGCCGTGGCGTCCTGGGGGGCGCCCGGCGTGTAGCGCGGTGTAATGGCGAGCGGCAGATTGAGCGTGTAGCGGCCGTCGCGGAAAGGCAGGGTCTCGAGGTACGTAATCTCGATGGTAGCGGACGTATGGGGTGCGATATTGGCGACCGCCGATGTGAAGAGGTTGGGTCGTTCCTGCTCCACGATGCTGGCGCGGCGGCCTTCGGCACGCGCGTCATTGTAGAGGGCCTGTGCCTTTGTCTTTTCCTGCACCTCGCCGCGGATCGTGCGCTCCCCAATCCGCATCAGAAGCTCATCGACAGCGCCGTCCTTCGACAGCGGAAAGACATACAGTCCCTCGACCCAGTCCTCACCCGTGTTCGAGAATTCCTGCTGAACGTGCACACGCGCCACGTTTCCGGTGACTTGTACCTGCATGCGGGTGGCGAGACGCAACGCCTCGGTCACGGGCTCCTGTGCCGAGCGACGCAGGTACAACGTGCCCGATGGAGTATCTGCGATGGCGTCGGTGGCAAAGGCCAGGCGTTGCGGAGAAATGCAGACTACCAGTAGAAGCGCCCAAAGGAGGCTTACGAGGAAGGATCGAAGGTTCATGCGAGGCTCCCGATGTGCCGGTGTGCAGCCATTACGACCCTGGGATCTGTCGTGCGCCGGGCAGCCTTGTGGCAAAGCGAGGATAAAAACGGCAAGAATATGGCAGACGCCGTCCGGCTAGCGGCGAGGACGCTACGAATGATTTGAGGCGCTCGGTGAACGCTTGGGCAATCAGAAAGCGGTCGAATAAGTGATATGTAATGCCGCAGTGATATCTCTTGAGGGCATCAACACACTCACCGCCATCAATGCTAAGTGACCTGTCTGGCTTGGGGCTAGCGCGAGATCGGCAAGTTAGGTAAGGCGTAGCAGAGAATAGGCTTTGCCGAGAAGCCCGGTGATTGCTTAAGTTCGGTCCACGATCAACCGTCGCATTGCGTATGCCAAGGTTGATGATTCCGCTGTCACTCTACGATCATCCAGCGCAGCGCTTGATCAGCCTTCCTACCAATCTGGCCAGGAGCGAAGTCCTTACTAACTGGGCAGTCAAGTAGAGATTGCTTTACTTATTCGGGCCGAATATGGCTCGCCGGCACGGTGGCCCCGAAAGCGCGTCCGTTCGATCCCGCCTCGAGTCACCTACGTCGCGTCCGGCGATCGCTGGCAAATCTGCTACATTAGTAGGCATAAGAATACTTGCTCTATGGAATGGCGCACTATGAAAAAGATCGTTGTGCCGCGTTGTGCGGCTATCGCTTCTACGTCTTTCATTCTTCCTATACTTTCGCTCGCACTTGCAAGCGTTGCCCTATCCGCGTCCATGTCAGTCAACGCTCCGCTGCGTTCTAACCAAGCAACACCGATAGGCGCGAACCCAATATGGCTCGGTGCAACGGGTAGCTACGTCTACTTCACTGCCCAACCCCCGAATGCTTCTACTCCTGGAAGTGCCGCCCTATTTAGGACTGACGGGACGAGCGATGGCACAACACAGGTCGCGCCAATCGACGGGGTCGGCGTTCTGACAAGTTCCAAAGTGGGCGCACTTTTCCTGTCCGCCGGCATAAAGTCATACTTTCTGGCAAACACGGCGGCGACGGGCCAAGAGATCTGGGTCACCGATGGTACGACCGCTGGAACGCATCACGTTGACGACATTTATCCAGGCGGCGAAGAACTCAGTCCTTTCCTAATGGGGATCGTCGGGACCGACTTGATTTTCGCTGAGTCAACTTCGGACAACACGATGCAATTATTTCGCACCGACGGTACAGCCACCGGCACTGTCCCTCTCTCGAACTTCGCATCGTCGCAGTACGGCTTGCTTACCGACAGTGGGGCCGTCAACGGAAAATTTTATGCAGCGCTGGCATCTAATTTGACCTGCTGCCAGCCAGATCTATGGGTCACGGATGGCACACCGAGTGGCACTATTCAGATCGATTCAAACGAGGGTTTCCCGTTTCACTTGCAGCCGAGTTCTCTTCGTACTTTCGGCAATTCGCTCGCGTTGCTGACTAACGCCGAAAACACCGGCACCGAGTTGTCACTAGTCGATTCCACAACAAACGCACTGACCATCTTGGATATCGCGCCCGGCGCGGGTTCCGGCGCGTCTGATGGCAGCACAATTGCCGCGATGGATGGCTTCATCCTCTACGTGCGCGGAGACCCAAACGATGGGCTGCACCTCTATCGGTCCGACGGAACGCTCACAGGTACCGCTCTCGTCACCGATCTGGGGCCTGGTGTGCAGGTCAGCCAGATCTCTCCGAACATCGTAGTCACTCGGGTTGGCGATCGCGCTATTTTTCAATCGGAGAATATGCAAAATGGGCCGCAGCTATGGGGATCTGATGGAACAGCTGCTGGTACTGCAGCGCTCATTGGGACACCTATAGGGGGGACACCCGCTTTTTACGTCAAACCACTAATCGGAGTGGTGGGCAGCCATGCTTACTACGGCGTCTACACCGGTTCCACCTACCAAGTGGTCGCTACCGACGGAACAGCGTCAGGCACCCACGTACTGACCGCCGTAGGTGCATTGGACATAACGGGAACAGACCTCGTTGACACTCAGGTGGCAGGGGATGACAACCTGACTTTCATCTACGTGTATCACCGAGACAGTAGTTCCGGCACTTCAAAGCATTTGTACGCTTACGCACCCCAGACGAACACCGTAACTCATTTGACTGACACGACGCTCGTTGACACGAGCGAAAAGATGCTCTTTTTGGGTGCACAATTGTTCTTTCGAGGCAGTGATGCAACTCATGGGGAACAGCCATGGGTGAGCGACGGCACAGCCGCAGGCACGCACATCCTTCTTATGAGTGTTTCCAACGTTGCACCTGTGGCCAACGACGATTCTGCCAACTCAGCGAGTGGCGCATCGGTTTCTATCGACGTTATTGCGAACGATATGGATTCAGATGGATCCATCGACGCAACAAGCGTTCAGATCGTCTCGCAGCCAACACATGGCGTCGTCTCGGCCTCTCAGTCCGGTTCGGTGGTCTATACGCCAACATCAGGATACTCGGGATCCGATTCATTCACGTACGACGTAAAAGACAATCAGAGTGCCGTATCGAATGTCGCGACCGTTACGGTCACCGTGACCGCGGCTGCGGCGCCGCCCAGTGGCAGTGGCAGCAACGGAGGTAGTGGCGGTGGGGGCGGCAGCATAAACTTATTCGACCTGCTTATCTTTGGAAGCATACTGATTCTAAGCAATTTACGAAGAGCAACGAGCTCTGCGCCGTTGCGTACTCCATCGGCCGCAGCGAAATGCACGATTGGGATGATCAGCGAGGAAAATGACCACACCGATAACTTATAAAAGTCGTGCCAACCGAAGAGGACCTTTGTGAGACGAAGCTTGAGCGTTGCCCATTGGAACTGAACGCGCGGTGCGCGATTTCCTCGGTTGAGGGCCGGCCAATTCCGGCGGCTGAAGAGCACGGAAAGTTGTCGTCGAGTGCGATGTTGGGACGAGTGACGTGCAGCAACCGCAAACCGTGCTGTCCAGCAAATCTCGCTCCATATTCAGAGTAGACACTGATTGAGAGAAGTTGCGTATCAAATCGCCTAGTCATGTACGCCGAGCTCGTTGTTGGAAGAGGCAGAACGAGACGGCGCTGTCGAAATCCGAAGGCGAGACGGATCGACTGTCACCCGCACCAAAGCCCAAGGCGTCGCCCTTGGACGTCCCCGGCGTCAAGATAAACGTGAGAACGCAAGAGCTAGTTGTCGTGCGCGAGGGACGAGAACCCTCACGCCGCTAGGATTGCTGAGAAGCGGGAAGGGCCTCCCGACCACGCCGTTACCTGCACCAGCGTACCGGAAAAACGTCCGTTCGACCGCCAAACAGTCGACGAAAAAGTGTGACCTTTTCCGCAGCTGTCGAGTTGGCCGTGATTGACGAAACGCCGCCGCAAATCATAGCCTGCGCTCGTTGCGCCTGCAGCCGTTTCAACTGTTCGTTCAGCGCGCCGCGTTCTGTCTCAAGTTCTGTAAGGCGGGCGCATATCGAATCAATATCAGGTTCCATGCTCATCCAAGTATGCCGGTATTAGCCTGTCGCCTCGAATTGATCACTTCGATCTCAGTCACTCCCTACCGCAGAAGTAAGGGTCTGCCAGCGGCGCCGCCGCGACGGATTGAAAGTAACCGTTAAAGGCATACCCAGATACTTTACTATTATACGCAAGCTGCGTATAGTTTAACGATGCGCGCGTTGTTCATCGAACTACCGGCTTTCGAGCGACTGCGCAATGAATATCTCGATGATGAGAGTTTCGGAGCGTTGCAGAACGCCTTGATGAATGATCCATCAGCCGGGGATGTCATTCAAGGGATAGGTGGTCTCCGAAAGCTTCGTTGGACGGACAAGCGGCGCGGCAAGGGCAAGCGCGCGGCGGTCTGCGAGTTATATATTTTTACTGGGTCCGTGGATTGGAGTTCTGGCTGTTCACTCTATATAACAAGAATGAACTAAGCGAATTATCGAAAAAGGATCGGGCAACACTGGAAAGTCTTTTGAAGATCGAATTGAAGATGAGGAAGTAGGTCTGAAGAAAAAGCGCAATTTGATGGCCGAGTTGACAGAGGGCTTTGTGGCGCTGGCCGATCAGCGAACTAGCAAGCGCACTCTGCGCACCCATGTCGTTCAAACTAAGGCCACACCAAAAATGTCCGCAAAAGAGCTAAAGGCGCTGCGTGAGTGTATGAATCTGTCTCGAGCGTTGTTTGCAAAATATCTGCGGACCAATGTACGCACTCTCGAAAACTGGGAGCAAGGGCGGGCCCGCCCCAACGCGCAAGCAGCGTTATTGATCCGAATGGTTGAGAGATATCCCGACACAGTCGAGAGATTAGCGAAGATCTGACAGGGAGGGAATTGAAGCAGTGGCGGAGAGCCATAAATTGCGGTGTTCTCTAAGGGCCTCAAAAAGTTACCCTACCTCTTATCCCAGCTGATTCTGTGCAAATCGGCAACTGAACCTCGGACACGTAGGGAGCAGTGGGACCCGACCTTGGCATTGCCCGTGCCAAGGTTGAGCCTGCGTGTCTAGATTGGCGCCCTCCTACGTTCCGAGCGACGGTTCAGTTGGGTAAGCTGAATTGCAAGGCTTGACGGCAACCCCGCGCAGCGCGTCTACTGCGGTTTCCAAGGCTTCCGAGACCTCGTTACCAATCATGGAAGGAGAAAAAAATGAAAGGGATTCATGCCTCTTGGGTGGGATTAACCTTGGCAGCATCCATTGTCTTGCTTAGCCAACCTGCCTACGCGAAATTTCTACCGCCGACGCAACTTATCGATGCGTGCAAAGCTGCGGCCGCTGGCCGTGATGCCGCATCTATCTTTACTAGCAAGCCATTAACTCTCAAGGATGGCTACACGATAAACGTCCTCCAGCTGAAGAAAAAAAGAACTCTCAGCATCGCTGTTCTGCTACACAATAAAGGTGCACCGGGCGGTCCAGAAGTTCCCACCATTGACACGATCTGTCTCGATGGCCAGCAGGACACAACGTCCAACGATGGAAATATTGTTTTTACGGGACACTGGTTCAAAAGATCGCGAATGCTTTTCCGCTTGGTGAATTTCAATCATCTTAAATGGCAAGCCATACCGAGACAGTCACTCGGGATGGTAGAGACAAAAGATATCAGCAGCACCCTTAAACCCACGCAGGGTCAACTTCCTGATTGCCTGAGTCCCTCGAGTATTACCGAGGAGAATTCTCGACGCGATCTCAAATTTCCGCTCTGTAGCAATTACACCTTTAAGGATCGCTACTTCACGTACTCCCTATTTCTCGACGATGGCACTTCCAACCCCGTCGTGCTTGACCCGCAAATCATCCATCACCCGAACTAGATTTCTCTTGCGTTCTGTTCGTGTCTGAAACCGCTCCCGACTTCTGGGCGTTTCTCAGCTACAGCAGTCACGATCGTGCGGCTGCGATTTGGATACAGCGATCGCTGGAAACCTATCGCGTGCCCCAGCGGTTATTAGGACGAATGACCCCGGCCGGTCCCGCGCCGCGAAGGTTCCGCCCAATCTTCCGCGACCGAACGGAGCTCGCCGCAGATCCGGATCTCGCCGCGCAAATTACCTCCGCGCTGAAGAAGTCGGCATATCTCATTGTCCTTTGCTCGCCGCACGGAGCAAGTTCGCACTGGGTCGATGAGGAAATTACCCTGTTCCGTAGCCTGCACGATTCTTCGCGAATCCTTAGCGTCATCCTCGATGGAAGCCCCAAGGATGAACAAGAGGGCTGCTTCCCGCCGGCACTGAGGTATCGTTCAATTTCCAGCGCCCCGAATCGCGCGGAGCCGATCGCCGCTGATTTGCGCCCCGGGGGAGACGGAAGGCGCATGGTGCGTCTCAAATTGGTGGCAGGCATGCTCGGAGTGGGGCTCGACGAACTCGTGCGCCGCGACGCCCAGCGGCGTAACAGGCAACTTGTCGCAGTAACCACCGCATCGCTCGGAGGGCTGGCGGTTATGGCAATCCTTGCCGCTGCCGCTGTGATTGGACGCAACGAGGCTCAACGACAGCGAGCGCAGGCCGAAGGGCTCATCGAATTCATGTTGACCGACCTGCGTAAGAAGCTCGAACCTGGCGGTCGGCTTGATGCCATGGACGGCGTAAGTAGCGAGGCGCTTAGATACTACCGCGCGCAAAATACGGCCGATCTTGATGCGCAATCGTTGGGCCGCCGCGCACGCGCATTGCGATTGATGGGAGAAGTTACGCTGCAGCGCGGCGATCTCAGTGACGCCCTGAATAACTTTGAACAGGCGGCGGCCACTACCGCCGAACTGTTGGAAAGATCCCCGGAGGATGGTCAAATAGTATTCAATCACGCGCAGAACGTTTTTTGGGTGGGTGAGATTGCGCGCCAGCGTGGCAACATAGCAAAGTCCGAAGTCTCTTTCCGTTCGTACCTAGATCTGGCGAGACGACTCACGCGCATTGACTCACGTAACGACGACTGGTGGGCCGAAGTGGCTTACGCTGAAAGCGCGCTCGGAGTGCTGTTTCTCCAGGAGGGGCGTGCGCCGGAGGCTTATGACGCTTTTGCAAGCTCGCTAGGCGTTGTTGAAGGCCTAGCACATCGAAAACCGGATGATCCGAGTCTGCAGGTGGAACTCGGCCAAGGCCACGCATGGCTGGCCGACGCACTGCAAAAGCAGGGGCGGCTCGCTGAAACACGCTCGCACGCAGAGACTGAGCTGAAGATTTATCGGGCAATCCTTGCCAAGGATCCGACGATCAGGCAGGCGAAGTTTTCGACCATCGATGCGTTGCAGACAATCGGCCGATTAGCCGCATTACAAGGAAACAAGGAGGCGGCGCTGGCGGCGTTTACCGAGTCGTCGCAACGGGCCGAAGCGTTGCTCGACGGCGAGCGCGATAACATGGACTCTGTGGCAGTAGCCGCACTCACGCATGTGACCGCTGGTGAGACGTTTTTGGCGTCAGGTTCACTTGGTCCCGCGCGCGCGGCCCAGCGGCGAGCAGACGAGCTTTTGAAAGCTGTGCTAGCCCATGATTCAGGCGTTGCTCTCTGGCGTAATTACCGAGACCGAGCCGACCTTCTTGCCGCGGCAATTGCAGCCGTATCCGGCGAACCGGATCGAGCACTTCTATTAGATCGCTCAGTGCTTGCACGTTTGGATACGCCGGAATCCGCCAAGCCAAACACCGAGGCTTTCTGGCTACTCTCACGCGCGCTACTCCAGACTGGCGAGGATCTCGCCGCATTGCGCCGCTCGGGTGAAGCCAAAGAACAATGGAATGTTGTCATCAAAAACCTATCAGGGCCGATCGAGAGCTATGAGCCTCGGCTTATCGAAGTACTGGCTTCCGCGGAGTCGCGCCTCGGCAGAACAGCGGATGCCCAACTTGCAACCAAGAGATTGCAGAACCTGTTTCAGCCCGGATCCAAGCCTATCGTATCGCTTTGAAGACTTTAGATTGTGATCTGGGGCGCGACGCGAAGCCGCTGAATGGTCTCGACCCTAGCACTGCCTATGCCGAGGTTGGGTGTTGAAGTTCAAAGTCAATGCAAGGGAGCTGTGCACCAAAACGAAGGCCAATCGGCTTCTTCCCAGGAACCCCGTTAGTCTAACGCCTACTTCTTCCCGCCGTCCCACGCCCCGATTTTCGAAGTGCGGCAACGAGACTTGCACAATGACGATTTTGCGGATCAATCTTTAATGCAGCAGCCACGTATGCTTGGGCGCTTTCGCTATCTCTCAAATGAATTGCGAGCCACGCCATCCGCGACAAATCATCCGAATCAGCCTCGACCTTGCGTCGGTCCATAACTGAAAGCAATAAAGCAATCGGCGTACAAGTTGTCGCTTGTCTTCGCTATCCCATACGGCGGCATGTTTTTTTAGCAAACTATTCAAGCGATTGGCGGCAGTCGAAATGTCCGCGAACGTGACATTCTGAATCTACGCACGTTCAATCATTGCGTGCACTTCTGAAACAAGGTCGCCGCCTCGATAGCATACTTCGGCGAGAAGACTCCATGCTTCCGCCGCGCGTTCAGGGAGGGAATTGAACCCCCGACAGGCGGATTTTCAGTCCAGCTTCGAATCGGCTCTAAACGATTGATAATATTAGAGTTATACGGATAAGTACCTGATTTGCAGAGATATTGGTTAGTGATATTCCATGAAAAATTTGACTCTGACACACTATATGGGCGATTTCTCTCTTTTGAGAGCCGCATGAAATAGCTCATATACTTGCCTTTTAAGGTCAACTACAGACACCATTTCATCCTTGCGGCTGGATGATTTAGTTCATATACTTAATCTATGGCGTCAGGTAACAAGCCTTTTTCATTCAAACAGCTGCTAGCTGAGCTCCCACGCGGCGAGCCTCTCAGCACCTCCGCATTGCAAGCTCGTGGCGTCACGGCATTCCGAGCATCCGACCTCGCGCGCAGCGGGTGGCTCACTCATCTTGGCCGGGGCGTTTACATGCTGCCCGGCGATACGCTTACCCGCGAAGGCTGCTTGGCATATCTCAGTCAACGCGTATCCGGCTTTCATGTCGGAGGCAAGACCGCGCTCGCCTGGCGCGGCGTTCGGCAGAACGTCAGCTTTCGAGAGGTCCTAACCTTATGGGGTGATCAACCGAAGCGATTGCCGGCTTGGTTCACACAACGTTTCGACAGCCGTTACCAGGAGACCCAATTATTCGATGCCAAGCTCCCGAAGGGTTTCGGCCTCCAGCCCCTTCCGAACGGCAGCCCCGGAGTACCAGTGTCCGTACCCGAGCGTGCGCTACTCGAACTGCTTAGCGACGTCGGAAAAACACAGTCGCTTCAGGAAACACGGCAACTCGTCGAAGGTCTGCGCACGCTGCGCGAGAAGACTCTTGATGAGTTGCTAAGCCACTCGACAAGAATAAAAGTTGTCCGCCTTGCGGAACTTCTCGCCACAGATCTCGATTTGCCATGGGCGGCACTCGCAAAGCGCCATAGCCAGCGCCTCGGTGGAGGGAAACGCTGGATAGCCGTCGGGAAATCCGGCGAACGTCTCGACCTGAGACGATCATGAACCAGGAGTACGTAGACACCGTACGCTGGCTGCTGGCAGTCGCGCCCGCGGTATTCCGGCCACCGCGCTTCGCGCTCAAGGGAGGGACCGCACTGAACCTGTTTGTGCAGGACATGCCACGGCTCTCCGTCGACATCGACCTGGTATTTACTGACCACACGCTCGATCGGGAGGCTGCACTGAAGGCCATTGCAGCCGACCTGAAAAGTATCAAGTCCGAAATTTCGGCGATGGGCCATCGAGCGGATTTGCCAACCACGAAGGGCGGCGACGAGGTCAAACTTATCATCGAAGGGAATGGGGTTCGGGTTAAGGTGGAAGTCAACTTCGTCTTTCGAGGGACCGTGCTGCCCGTGGTACAGAGGCCGCTCATCTCCACTGCGCAAGACATCTTCACAACGGATATCACCCTACCCGTCCTCGATACCGCAGAACTGTATGGCGGCAAACTGGTCGCCGCGATGGATCGGCAACATCCTCGCGATATCTTCGATGTATTGAAAATGACTGAGCGATTTGGCTGGCAACCATCCTTCGTGGACTGTTTCGTTGCGTACCTCGCGGGTCACAATCGTCCCGTTCATGAGGTTCTATTCCCTAAGAAACTACCGTTGGAGCCCGCCTTCACAAACGAATTCGTCGGCATGACGCGCGACGGAGTAGCTCTAGATCTACTCAAAGAAACCCAAGAACGCTTGATCGCACAATTGCCCCGTACATTGAGTACATCTCATCGCGAGTTTCTACTATCACTCGTGCGTGCCGAGCCGGAGTGGGAATTGATGCCATTCAACCACCTCCAGCATCTCCCTGCGCTGCAATGGAAATTACTCAATCTGCGCAAACTAAAGTCTCGCGACGCAACGCGATTTTCGGCTCAGCACGTTGAACTTGCGGCGAAATTCGAGAGTCTGTCTTAACCAGCAGTTATTCCGACAGGTAGCTCATGCAAGACGATGCGGAGCCAAAGCGAGTACAAGGTCGCCAACCAGGGGCGGATCGCGACGCGTTACGCGATGCTATCGCGCAGGAGGAGGCTTTACTCGCCAATCTTGAAACCGAGCAGACCCAATCCAGACATCGCCTCACAATTCTCCGAGCAGAGTTGACTGCGCTCGACACCGAGCCCGAGATCCGCGTGCGACTGCCCATTTCCCCTAGGGCGCCGATTCCCCGAACGTCGGCCGACAAAGTGAGGCTGTTCCGCTCACTATTTCGTGGGCGGGAGGACATCTTTCCGACCCGATTTGTCAGTGCGAAGACCGGCAAGAGCGGATACGCCCCGGCGTGCCGAAACAAGTTCGTCAGGGGCGTGTGCGAATTGCCCAAGATCAAGTGCGGCGACTGCCTAAATCAGGCATTTGTCCCGTTCGACGATTCCGCCGTAGTCGGCCACCTCACGGGCCGACATGTGATGGGCATCTACCCGCTCCTCGCTGATGAAACCTCCTGGTTCCTGGCGGTCGACTTCGACAAGAGCTCGTGGATCGAGGACGTAGGTGCCTTCGTCGAGACGTGTCGGCAGGTGGGTGTTCCCGCAGCAGTCGAGCGATCGCGCTCGGGCAATGGCGCCCACGTCTGGTTCTTCTTCTCATCACCGGCACCGGCAGCGACCGCGCGCAAGATGGGTTGCTACCTGATCACCGAGACCATGTCCCGGCGGCACGAGCTCAGCATGGAATCTTACGATCGGCTTTTCCCGAGCCAGGACACGATGCCGCGCGGTGGATTCGGTAACCTTATCGCGCTTCCCTTGCAGCATGGACCAAGAGCGCTCGGAAACTCGGTTTTCCTCGACGACCAACTGCGCCCCTATCCGGATGACCAACAGTGGTCTTATCTCGCCTCGCTACCGCGTATCGATATAGCAACCGTGGAGCTGATAGCCCGCGAAGCTGTGGACCGGGAATCAGTTATTGGCGTGCGCCTCGCGATCATCGACGACGGCGACGAATCGACTCCTTGGGCACAGCTGCCGTCGCGCAAACGAACTCCGGTCGTCATTACCGAGCCGCTCCCCAAGGTTGTTCGCGCTGTCCTCGGGCAGAAACTCTTCGTCGATAAGACGGGCCTGCCATCGCCGTTGATCAATCAGATCAAGCGCCTGGCCGCCTTCCAGAATCCCGAATTCTACAAGAAGCAGAGTATGCGTCTCTCGACAGCGATGACGCCAAGAGTCATCGCGTGCGCCGAAGATCTTCCTCAGTTCGTCGCTCTACCTCGGGGTTGCCAAAGCGAGTTCGAGGCGTTATTGCGCGACTATGGGGTTCCGGTCGAGGTTGAAGACCAGCGTATTAGCGGCGAACCGCTTCGGCTCCAGTTTCAGGGGAAACTGACGAGCATCCAGCAAGCGGCCGCTGATGCGTTGCTGGCACACGATATCGGCGTGCTCGTTGCACCCCCTGGCATGGGCAAGACTGTCGTCGGTACCTATCTTGTCGCGGCACGCGGCTGCAGTACACTGATTCTGGTCCACCGCCAGCCGCTACTCGACCAGTGGCTAGCGCAGTTGTCTCTGTTCTTAGGTTTAGAACCGAAACAAATCGGTCAGATCGGAGCGGGCAAGAAGACCGGCCACGGCCAGCTCGACGTGGCGATGATCCAAAGCCTAGTCCGCAAAGACAGCGTTCAAGACATCGTTGCCCAATACGGTCAGGTCATCGTCGACGAGTGCCACCATCTACCCGCCGTCTCATTTGAACGCGTACTCGCCGAGGCGAAGGCGCGCTACGTCGTGGGGCTGACTGCAACCCCACAACGGCGCGACGGGCACCATCCAATCACGGCGATGCAGCTCGGGCCTGTCCGCTTTACTGTGAATCCGAAGAGTCAAGCTGCGCAGCGTCCTTTCGCTCACGCGCTCGTGGTCCGTGAGACCAGCTTCAAGACATCTTCCGAAAAGCCGGCGCCCATCCAAGAGCTGTACGCCGCGCTCGCGGCCGACGAGAAGCGCAACCAGCTTATCCTTGATGACGTGATCGGAGCGCTCGAACAGGGGCGGTCACCGATTCTGCTCACCGAGCGCAAAGACCATCTCGAGTACTTCGCGGCACAGCTGTTGAGAATCGCACGGCACTTGGTGGTGCTCCAGGGAGGCATGAGCAGCTTAGAGCGACGGAAAGTGAAGCAGCAGCTCGCGGCCATCCCGGACACCGAGGAACGACTCGTCCTAGCAACAGGTCGTTATATCGGCGAAGGCTTCGACGACGCGCGGCTCGATACGCTCTTTTTAGCGCTGCCTGTGTCGTGGAAAGGGACATTGATTCAGTACGCAGGCCGGCTTCATCGGCTCCATCCCGCAAAGCAGGAAGTCCGCATCTTCGACTACGTCGACCGTGAGGTTCCAATGCTGTGGCGGATGTTTCAGAAACGTCTGCGCGGTTATCGAGGTCTCGGCTATGCCAAAGGCGAAGCACCCCTCGGACTTGCGGATGCCGGGAATGATCTCGTCGTCGAATACAACGAGGAAACGTTGCGAGCACTCAAGGAGCGGGACGACTTCCTACTATGATCACCTCGGAGTTGCGTGACTCGATCCGGCGCGCAGCCATTGCGCTATAGCCCAGATTTCCAGACCGCGGGAAGGATTCGCCCCAGACCACAACAGGAAAGCTCGCTATTTCTCCCGCACCGTGCCGGGATTCATCCCCGTGACATAGACCGACCAGGACGATCCGTCGTCTAAGGCACTCTCAAACTTCCGGTAGATAGCTCCAGCAACGTGCGCTACGGCTCTAGATTTACTGCCGTCGATTACTTTCGCATCAGAACCACGTCCGTCCTGAAATGTCACAATCGGCTCCGCTTCCAGGCTAACGGAGACCCGCTTGTCCCACCCTTCGTACTCATCCCGCGGCCCCTTCCAAAGCTGATCCAGCAGCTTGTACAGCGGCCCTTTCAGCGGACTTGGATCAACCCGCATTGCGCTCGTGCATCCAAGGCTTTTCTGCCCAGGAATAGATAACATCACGATTTCGAGGCCCAACCCACGAATTCGGCTACGCATCGATTCGAACCATAGTGCTGCCGCTCGATCAACGCTCTCCAATGTAGTTAGCAGCTCCACGGGTGAGCCGTTCACAAAGTAGCGACGCCCTACTCGGCGCAAGCTTCCTTGTCTGCGAGGCGCCCGGGAGCCGTACACATCGACGTCGATGATGACCTCCTGCTTGGGGTGGAGACTTACTTTAAGGAATATAGAGAACGGGCGACGTTTTGGCAGCGACTCAAGCAAAGTGACCATCAACGAAGCATCGATCTTACCGTGGAAGTTGGAATTGCCAGCACGCGTGGATAAATACGCCTGAACAATGGCTGGCTTCGAGCGCAAGCGAGCGGCAATGGCTTTGATAGCAACGCCATTCATCCAGAGATGTTGCGCCAGTTGCCCCTGCTCCTCGTCGATTGTGACGGATACGGCCTTAACTGGAGCGGACGGCCAGCCGCGATTAGCTCTAGTATAGCGATCGCTCGTGGTTGACTCCGTCATGCTCGGCTCTTTCGAACGCTTGGCCATTCTGCGAATTTTGCCGTCGGATCGCAGCTCGCATTCTCGCTGGAGATCGAACGAGTACACCTCTTGATAAGAAGTGGTCCCAATTTGTAGGTCGCTTGTCGGATGAAAGCTCAGATATCTGGAAACTTTTGCGAGACGCCGTCGAATTAGAATTTCAGGCCAGTGCAGCAAGTCGCTGAGGTTCAATCCAGCCGGCCTGGACGGCTTTTCAGCCTTCTCCAGGACTTTCCGCGCGCTCTCCGTAAGATCTCTGCGCCCGATTTCCACGACCACGTCAATGTCGCCGATGCTGCCGTCCTGGCTTCCAGTGAGCAAGCTGCCGAACAGAAGGATGGTTTTGACGCGCCGTGACCTCGTCGAGTCAGCGTTGATGGTGCGCACTTCGTCAACGAAGCGGTCGAGGATCTGACGTCCTTCGGAGGCGGAGATACGCTTTAACAGACGAGTTGCAGTCAGCCGCTGTCCCTTGTTTCCCGGCCGCCAGTAGTCGATCGACTCGCTGGTTCCCTCGAACTCAATCCAACCGGATTTCTGAAGGCCTTTCAGAGTGGTCGTAACCTCCGGTTCATCTAACCCCAACCAATTCATGGCCGTCGGCGTATCAAAGCGATCTTTCCGCAGCAATCCTTTCAACACCGCCGGTTTGATTCCGGAAATGAGCTTCACGGCATCTACTTTCATACTTGACTGGCGACGCCCCGCTCTGCTCATCAAGACAGCTTTCTGAGAACGACCTACCAAATTACCATGAACCAGTTTGGCAAGCGCATTTAGATGCACTCGACCTGGATGTGGTTCGCAAGCTTCGAAACAGTGCCGCTCAATAAGACTGTCACAGAGGCAAGTTCACTTAGTTGAGACAACGTCTGGGGAACGCACAAGCCGCTCCTGAGTTAGGTTTATGTACCAACCTGCTTTATCCAATCACGTATGTTTATCCCTACGCGCTCTACGTCCTCGGGGCCCAAATAGCCGCTATGCATAATTACGTTTCGTGACCGCTCGATGATGTCGAAGACTGCGTTGGCCCATTCAGCGGAGGGAATGTGTGGTTCAAAGTGGGGCCAATTATTTCGAATGATGTTCCCAAGGTCGCTCATGTCTGTATACGTAATTTGCGATGCGCCACGTTGAGTGTGCCAGCGGACCTTTTCTTCGTCCTTCTGGCGTGCCTCGACTTTCTTCTTCATGTTTGCCGACGCCGCCGTTTCCCACCAGCTTTCGCCCAGCTTTTCGAGCAACACATTGGAGATAAATTTCCTAACTGAGTTCTCAAACGCCGTCACGGCGGTATACACCATAGCCATCTGTCTAGCGCTCGCGACGAATTGCTCGTCGAGCAGTTCTATTCCCAGCCGCTCGGCAAATCCATCCGCTAGAGCGCCAACAAGATTTGGATGCAACCGCCCACACTTATCCAATGCTTCTTCTGCCAAAATTCCTCGAAACGCAAATTCGTAGAGGTCGCCGGACTGGGTCATTTTAAAAGGTGCTCTTTGAGGCTCTTAAAAAGGGCGTCATACACGGCGGGATCACGATCCGCCGGGAGTATCAGCTGCACGTTATAAACCAGTCCCCCTAATGTCACCTTTTGATCCGCGGGTGTGTTGTTCTCTTTTGGCGTTACTTCTTGTCAAGTCGTGGTCACTAGAATTGGCGATTTCTCGGGTTCGGGAGCTGAGGTCACCGTAAAATCCGCGTGTTGCGAAAGAGACTTGAATGTCATAGCCATTTTGTCGAGCACCGGAGCACTAGACTGACCTTGAGTTAAGGTTTTTAGTTTGTTCTTGACATCGACATTAGTAAGCTCATTCGCCTTCGTGTTGATTTGAAATAGATCGGCGTACGCCTCTCGAATTCCATCCGCAAGCACATATTTTGCCCGCGATTGATCCAGATATTCAAAGTACCGCTTTGTCGGTGTGCCCTCTGGCGTAAGGAATCCGAGTGCTTTCAGCACGCCAATGATTAGTCTATCGTTAGCGCTCGGAAAACCGAGCGATGCTAGAAAGCGAGTGGAGAACTGTTTTGGCGCCTGCGCATTCTGTATCGCTACCAGGATCTTTGGCAGGTTCTTGGCGGTAGTGAGATATGCCGAGGTTACGCTCATTTTTTTCTCTCCTTGAAATCTTTGCCCGCTTCGGCTCGACGAAGCGAAGCTCTATCCATTTGTGCTTCGACACTGCCCACAGTCGGGAAGGGGCCTGCAAACACATTAGCTAATGAAAGGGAATAACTCTGTGACGGGCGTCCCTTCGCGATGCTTTGTTAAATGTGGCACCAGTGTGCGATGTTCGGAAGCCGAAAATCCCGAGGAGAGACTGGCCAGATCCTCCGACCACGGCCAGTAGCGTAGCGAGACGGTGCCGAAGGCTCTCATCGTCTCACTGAGTTAACGCCATTTTTCCCCTGATTCTCCCCGGTGTACCTCGGCTTACTTTTTGGGAAGCTATGAGGCGTGGCACTTAGCCGCGGAACGACTAGGGATGTAGCGATGGCTGGATGACGAGCCTTGAGTATTCCATAGGACTGTGTGGATATTCCCACAGTAGTCGGTAGTATGGTCCACCTAACTCATTGATTTGATGGTGGCCAGGGAGGGAATTGAACCCCCGACACGCGGATTTTCAGTCCGCTGCTCTACCAACTGAGCTACCTGGCCTATGCGAGCCGCGTATTAAACAGGCCCGGTCGCAAATCGTCAATGAATAATCGCAAAATCAGGCACTTACGGACGACTATAGCGATAAAACAAGCCGAATTCGCAAGCAAATGCGGCAACAGAACTCTGGGCGATTGTTCGTCTGGCCGGGCTGTTCGCACGGCAATACTGCGCGTCCTGCTTCGCTTGCGGACCTGCCGCTCTTCCCGTCGAGGCGTTCGGCGTATTCGCCTCACCCCTATGCTCGCCCGGCACCGGCGCGTTTAGAGGCGTGACTCTAACTCGCCTTCCGGATTTCGCGCCGTAGCCAGCCCTTCAATCCGTTGCCACATCCCTCTGGCAAACCGCGCGTCCCCGCGTGGACGTGCGCTCGATTTATGACGGCATCGACCCAGGTCTTAAACGCGAGCGCCGTCAATGTAGCGTGAAATCCCCTCCTCCCTGCTCACCCATAAGTTCGAGGATCCGTCCGCCGCCCCGAGCGACACAAGTCATCGGATCCTCGGCGACAACTACCGGCAGCCCGATCTCCGTCATGATCAGTTTATCCAGGTTGCGCAGTAATGCTCCTCCTCCGGTGAGCATGACACCGCTTTCCGCGACATCGCTGCCAAGATCCGGCGGAGTTTGTTCGAGCGCTTGCCTTACCGCACTCACAATACTTTCCAAGGGTTCTTGCAGAGCCTCCAGTATCTCGTTCGAGTTCAACGTGAAGGAACGCGGCACGCCTTCCGAAAGATTCCTTCCTTTCACGGAGATCTCACGGACCTGTGCATCAGGAAACGCTGAGCCGATTTCGATTTTTATCCGCTCTGCGGTAGCCTCCCCGATCAACATACCGTAGTTGCGGCGAACGTAGAGAATGATCGCCTCGTCGAGCTTGTCCCCGCCCATGCGCACGCTCGCCGCATAGACAATCCCGTTCAGCGAAACCACGGCGACTTCGGAGGTGCCGCCACCAATGTCGAGGACCATCGAGCCACGTGGCTGATGCACCGGCAAACCTGCGCCCACAGCGGCCGCCATCGGCTCGGATACGATATCGACGCTGCGTGCGCCGGCGCCTACCGCGGACTCTTTGATGGCACGACGTTCCACTTGAGTCGCACCAAAAGGCACGCATACCAGTACGCGGGGACTGGGACGAAGAAACCGATCCCCGTGAACCTTGTTCATGAAGTACTGCAGCATTTTTTCGGTGTAGGTGAAGTCGGCGATTACCCCATCCTTCATGGGCCGCACAGTCGTGATGTGCTCCGGCGTTCTGCCGAGCATCTTTTTGGCTTCCACACCCACGGCGACTACGACCTTTCCGGCACGATTGGGCGCACTTTGCAAGGCCACGACCGAGGGCTCGTTGAGCACGATTCCTTTCGACTTAGCGTAAATCAAGGTATTGGCGGTGCCAAGGTCGATCGACAGGTCATTGGAAAAATGACCGCGCAGGCGTTTCAGCATAGGGAAATGTTGTCTTTCTCGAAAGGAGGGGGAAAGCCGCTGCAGGGCGTAATCAACAGCTCAAGAGCTGAGTCACGTTTAGCACGTTCTTCTCCGTCTGGTCGGGTATTCTTCGTCGGTCGGGCCGTTCAGGCGACACCACACCGTCCGTGGCTAGTCTGGATTTCGGCGGACGCCTGGCCTCCGATGTCACGTCCGTGTGGCAAAAGGTGCTCGAATATTGCCACATACACCTTGGAGGTCTCTTTTCTGGGTGCGCCAGAACCAGCAAGAGGCCGGCGCGCCGGCTTCGCGGCGTCGCTCCCACTGGCATCGCCGACTCACGGCACCGGGTCCAAGTGATACTTCCGCACTAGATCTCGCAACTGCGCCCTATCGCTCAGTACAGCGCGATAAAGCCACCTGTAGTGATCCTGAGACCAAAACGACATGGCCTGCCAGGCTCGAAGTTCTCCCAGAAGTCGTCGGTCGGCCTCGTCCTCGAGATAAATAACGATGAGATGCTCATAGTTACCATCGGAGTCATTCGACCCTTCCGGGAATCCCACCGGAATGATGGGATAGAGTCGACGTAACTCCGCAACCGCTTTCGTGGCATCCTCATGATGCTGGTCGAAAAACCAATGCGCCTGTTCGTGAACAAATGTCGAAAGGAGCAAATCGTCATCCTTTAGATGCCGAGTATGCAGAGTCAATACCGGATGACTATGCGGGATCGCGTCTTCGTCGATCAGAACGGAGGTCGTAAAGATCCAAGGGGTCAGGTCGTATTGCACCAGCAACCGTTCGAGTTGGCTCTGCGTTGCCCGCTCCTTGGCATCTCTATGCTTCAGAAATATGGAAACGTGAGGGCTCGCGGCCAAGGCTGAATTGGCAATCGCAGCGCTTAAAAGAACCATGGTTCGAGACGCTGACACCTAGGTGTTCTCCGTCTAGCCGCGTATTTTTCGTCTGGTACCGCCGTTCGGGTTTCCAACCGTCGCGCGCCGCCGGCGAGTTAGACGCGCCAGGGGCGTGACTCTAACTCGCCTTCCGGATGTCGAACAAGGAGTTCATCAGCTGCCACCCCGACCTTCCATGGAAGTTTCAGTCCAATTGACATCAGATCGTCAGCGCCACTAGGTCCCGGCCGCTTTGACGGTGCTCAAGATAGCTACCATCAAAGCCTAGGACGCGATCATTAATGCCTCATTAAAATCACGTCGCGGCCGACTCACTTTGCGTGAAGACTTTTGGCGTTCCTTTGTTTTGCCGATCCTTTGCGTGACCATGCGGCCGCTCGGAGTGTGGTCGCTCGAGATGCGCGTGGAAGTCGGAAAACGGCAGCAAGGGCGCGGAAGACCAATTGTGGATTGATTTAGCGCATCGGCCAGATCATTGTGGGAAGATCCATATCATTAGGCCATTCATGCCATGGAAACAAAAGTAATTCGATTCCCGGTGTTCTGTCCCGCTTGCCGGAAAGAATGGACCTATGGCTTGCCTCAAGCCCAAATATTGGACGCTCTTAACACGGGCGCCGCGATTCCCGTTTACGCCGCCTGTCACAATCAGACTTGGAACTTAAGCGCGAGTGAGCGAGAGGATCTGGCGGCGAGAGCGACTCAGCTGTAGCCACGCCGATCTAGCAGATCGGTATACTGCACCGATTCCCAAAATAAGGAGTCTCGATGTTCTCCCACATCATGATTGGCACCAATAATCTGGAGCGTGCGAAAGCTTTCTACGATTCGGTGCTGGGTACCCTCGGCGTGCCGCCGGCAAGAGTCGATGGTCACAGGATTTTTTATCGAACGCCGAGCGGCGTTTTCTCCGTCACAAAGCCCATTAATGGCGAGGACTCGACGTGCGCCAATGGTATGACGATCGGTTTTACGGCTGCCTCGCCCGCTCATGCAGATGCCTGGCATGCGGCAGGCCTTGCCGCTGGCGGCACTACGTGCGAAGAGCCTCCGGGCTTGCGCGAAGGCAGCACGGGCAAGTTCTATCTGGCCTATTTACGGGACCTGGATGGACACAAACTCTGCGCCTTGCACAGACTCTGAATTGGATGCGTTTTCTTTTCATTGCCTTCCGAGTTTTCGATCGAGCAGTTCTGCGAGCAGCATTCGCGCTAGAGCCTCGGGCTCCTTCTCGAACATCCCTAGCTGCACCGGTTCTTCATCATTTTCCCAGTTAACAATCAGCTTGTTACCCTGGACTCTCCACCTTGCTGAGTACGCGCGCTTTTCTCGCTCAATGGTCACCATGCCCGTGAACGGATTTGTCATCGTGTTCATTGGGGGAATCTCCTCATTGCTGGTGGCCGATTTTGCGCCGCCTGGATTTGAACGCCCATCCCACGTGCAGGAAGATTACCTGTAGGCGCAGGAGAGATTCTTCCAAAACGCCGCCTCAGAATTGCCGGTGTAGGAATGGTCGGACGGACTTTGTCGCGCAAAGACGTCGAAGCGTCGCCGCCCAGCGACACATAGTCATCGGAAATACCGAATCCAGTCGCGACCGACTTAAGGAACGCAGGTTATCGATGCCGCGCGAAATGGTGAGTGTCGAAGTACGTTCCGTTCTTTTGGACTTCCCCTTTCAAAGCCCCCTCGCGCTGATAACCGCATTTCTCCAGCACTCTCATCGAGGCGATATTCGGCGCCAATGCCGTAGCAAAGAGCTTTCGAAAGTGTCGAGTGTTGAAACCGTACTCGGTCAATTGTGCAAGTGCCGCTGTCGCGATGCCCTTACCCCAGTAGTCTTCGCCCACCCAATAACCGATCTCTCCGAGATGCTCTCTCCATCCGCCCTGGGGTCTGATACCGATATTGCCGACAAACATCCCTTGATATTCGATCACGCGAGCAATGCCGCCGTCCTGTTTTGAACCGGTGCCGATCCACCATTCCGCATCTGCGAGCGTGTACGGATACGGGAATGTGTAGACAAGGTATCGCGACACGTTCTCGTTATTGGCCAATTGCACCAGCCTTTCGAGATCGGAGTCAGCGTATTCTCTAAGAGTAATCATCTTTGAAGATCCCGCAGGGTGCCCAAAGCCCGACACCGTCAATGCTTCCCCTGACTCGCACCCCATCCCAGTTTGAAGGTGACCGTGGGTTCTCCATCCGTCTGCTTGATGGTTTCCGGCTTCGGCATGTACTTGACCGTCATCATGTAGCTCAACGAAACACGATCCAGCCGCCAGAATCCGGTGGATTGAACGATCGTCGCCTTGCGCACACACCATTCGGGATCGAGCTTGAGTTCCATGATCACCGTTCCCTCTTCGTGTTTGTCCACCGACTCTTTTGGATAAGGCTGCGATGGCACACGAAACCCCTTCGTCTCCGGCGGCGCAGTGATCCTACAGGGGCCCACACGTTCAATCGAAGTGATAATCGGGGATCGGCTTCCTGAAATCCAGGCCCGGTCAACTACCCTAGGGGAAAACCTTTTCCCCGTGATCGCGAAGATAGTTGCCAACGCCGGCTGGCAAACGCTCCCATAGAAGATCGTCGAGTAACTCATTGCAATAATCACGAGATCCACCTTCGATAGGAGGGCCCCGGCAGTCAGTTCTCGATGAGGTACCAGAAATCGGTGCGAAAGCCGCGGCGGTCCGTCGCGATGACTGTCTTGCCGCGCTTGGCCTTACCGGCAACACATTTCCAGAGATAGACGGTGTTGTGACCGATCGCGTACGCGGGAACATCGGCAGCATTCGGATTTTCGCGGCAATAGTTCGCCGCGCCACGGTTAAACTTGCTGCGATCGGCTTTTGAATCGCACGGGATATTGGCGCCGCGCATACACGCGTAAACCTTACCGTCCATGCAGCGCCAGACAATCTCGTTTGGGGCAACAAATGCATCAGCCGATAGATGCAGCGCATCCTGCAAGTATGGCGCTAACGCCGCAACGCCTGCGCCGTCAGACTCGCCCAAGCGGTCGGCGGTGCCGACGTGCCCGCAGAAACTAAATGGACTTTCCGATGTTGGGGTGGGTTCCACGCCCTGCGCACCGCCGCGCTCGCCGCCGCCTGCGGCCAAGATCACCAGCGCCAAACAGCGGGGAAGAGGGCTCATCGTCGCCCGCATCGTTCCGTAGTCGAGAGCTGATTGACTTCGATGGCAAGCGTGCCCGTCGCATCGGTCGGATAGTAACCCCCGCCACAGCTGGTTGTCGTGGCTTTCCCCCCGAGCGCAGTGCTTCTCACCCTACTTCGAGCCCCGTCCGGAAAAGACCACACAAATTGCTGGCGCCATTTGAACTACTATAATCGTTTCGGTGCGTAATTCGAGCCGGGGGATGGGCCATATGAGAATGTTCTTGTGGATCGTGTGTCTCGCGGCGACGACAGGCTTGGCCGCCACACCGCCTCCTATCATCGTATCGATGGAGCAATCCGTCACTCCGCCGGTCGTCATACACGGCGAGCAGCATCCGCCGGTCTCCCTTGCGATGCGCATGTCGCAACTCCACGTTAACGCCGTCAGCATCGCCGTGATACGCGACGGCAAGCTCGACTGGGCTCGCGCTTACGGGTTCGCAGACAAAGAACGCAATATTGCCGCATCGCCCGATACGCTGTTTCAGGCCGGCTCCATCAGTAAGCCACTCGCGGCCTTGGCCGCCCTGAAGCGCGTCGATGCCGATACCCTCGATTTGGACCACAACGTCAACAACTACCTCGAGAGCTGGAAGCTTCCTGACAATGAGTTCACGGCCGTCCACAAGGTTACACTCCGCAACATCCTGAATCACACCGCGGGCCTCACGGTGTGGGGCTTCCCCGGCTACTCCCGCGACACAAAAATGCCCTCCACCGTGGAGGTGCTCGACGGTAAGGGCAATACCCCTGCGATTCGGGTTTGGAAACAACCTGACTTAAGTTGGCGTTACTCCGGCGGCGGCTACACCATTCTGCAACTTTTGCTCAGCGACCAAAGTGGCGTGCGGTTTCCCGTGCTCATGCGCGAATCGGTACTAATACCGCTGCAAATGAATCACAGCACCTACGAACAGCCGCTGCCCGAAGCCTTGCGCCCAATGGCCGCGTCAGGCTACGACCGCAACGGCAAAAAGGTTGAGGGTGACTGGCATGTCTACCCCGAAATGGCCGCCGCCGGGCTCTGGACGACGCCCCGCGAGCTAGCGAAGTACGTCATCGCAATCCAGAACGCAAACCTCGGCCGCACGCATTTCCTGTCACCGCGACTAGTACGCGCCATGCTCACGCCGGGCATGAACAACCACGGTCTGGGACCCGTGATCACGGCCGACGGACTGCGCTTCGGCCACGGCGGCGCCGACGATGGCTTCCAGGCCGAAATGACCGGCTTTCTCGACGGTCGCGGCGGTGTGGTTGTCATGGCGAATTCGGATAACGGCGGCCGCCTCGCGCAGGAGTTGATCCTGACGCTCGGCAACCTGTATGCGTGGCCCGGAATCAAGCCCGTTGAGCGCACCGTCGCCGATGTACCCATCGCCGCACTCGAACGCCTCATCGGCAGCTATGCACTAGCATCCGGCGAGGACAATGCCAAGACCGAGGAACTCAACGTCACCAGGGAAGATGCCACGCTGGTCGTGACCTACAAGGGATCCAAAGAAATGACTCTGCTACCGGAGTCCGACGTGAAATTTTTCAGCCGCGATTCTGGAAACGAAATTGTGTTCTCGGTCGCGGACAAAACTACCACCATGGATCTCGGCGGCGAACAGAAAGCCGTCCGGGATAGCCACGACTGAGTTGCAGTGTCCGAGTAATAGGTCGTTCGAAAAACAGGAAGTCCAATCGCTAACCACAGCCGAACCGTCCGCCGGAAGCTCGTATGCCGCCGCCAGAACGCCCATCGATGAGCCCGCGAGGTACAGCGTCAACTCGGTTAAGGGTTTGTTCATCTGTTTCGGCAGCATAAATCGGCCATCTATCTGGCTACCGGCCAGTTTCCGAGCAACATGTGGATCCTCAAAGCTTATTTTAAGAAAAGAGTGAGCCCCCGTTCACCGCGATCGTCTGATCCGTCATGTAGCCGTTGCCCACAAGAAATATCACAGCCTGCGCGATCTCCTCGCCTGTTCCAGCGCGCCCGACCGGGATGCGGTTGACGATGCCCGACTCGATCAGTGGCTTCCCCATATCCGTATCAATCAAGCCCGGTGCCACGGCGTTGACCGTCACGCCTGATGTCGCGAGCCGCAGGGCGTAGGCACGCGTCAATCCTTCAACACCGGCCTTCGAGGCGCCGTAGGCGACGCTCACCGTACCGGCGCCAATGCGTGCGCCGATCGAGGAGATATTGATGATCCGACCCCAATGCCGCGCCCGCATGCCCGGCAATAGAGCTTGAGTGCAGAGAAAAACTGATTTTAGATTGATCGCGATGGCGCGATCAAAATCCCCTTCCGTGATGTCATCGAGCCCGCGCGCCGTGGCGATGCCGGCGTTGTTGACCAGGATATCGATCGGGCCAAAGCGTTCTTCGACATCATGTACCATGCCTAGCACGGCAGCGCCGAGCGAAACGTCCGCGCCAAAAGTTGCAGCGTCGCCACCACTTTCCCGTATAGCCTCGGCAACTGCGTTCGCGTCGTTGTCGCGCTCGCGATAGTTGATAGCGACGGCAGCTCCGCTTTTTGCCAACGCTAAGGCGACCGCCCTGCCGATGCCCCGCGAGCCGCCAGTAACCAGTGCCACGCGGTCCTTCAGATCAGACATGCCCAATTCCCTCCAAACAGTGGTAGCGGATATAGCAGCCTACACGCGGCGCGAGCGATACGGCTCAGTCTCTAACTACCCGCGCGTCTCACCCTCACCCTTCAGAAGGCGCCGGATCAATCAATGTCGCGGCAGCGATTGCGATTGGCGCAAAAGGAAGTCGCGCTCGATCTTGTTCCTGCAATTGTCTAATGCCAAGCGATAGGCGGCCGCAGCATCGGCTGTGCGCCCGATCCGCCGCAATAGATCAGCTCGAACGGCATGGTATAAATGATATCTTGGCAGGTCAATCGCATCCACCAGTTGCAGAGCATGCACAACACCGTGTACTTCCGCTACAGCTACTGCACGATTTAGAGCAACTACCGCACTGGGCGCAACGGACATGAGTTGATCGTAGAGCTCCAGAATTTGTCGCCAATCAGTGCCGGCAGCTGAGGGTGCGTCACTGTGAACCGCATTGATGGCGGCCTGTAGCTGATACGTGCCCGGACGACTTCGCATAAGGCAGATTCGCATGAGTGAGCGGCCCTCGTCGATTTTGGACTTATCCCATAGAGTTCGGTCCTGCTCGGAAAGTAGTACCAACTCTCCGCCCGCGAGTCGCGCATCGCGCCGCGCATCGATGAGCAGCATCAGCGCAAGCAAGCCGAGTGTCTCGGATTCCTGGGGTATGAGTGTCACCAACAATCGTCCGAGCCGAATAGCCTCATCGCACAGTTCGGTACGAAGCACTTCCTCACCGGAGGACGCGCTGTAGCCCTCATTGAAAATCAGATAGACCACCGCCAAAACTGCTCGCAAACGGGCCGGTAGCTCGGCCGCGTCCGGAACGCGGTACGGGATGTTGGCGTCGCGGATCTTCGCTTTGGCGCGAGCTAGGCGCTGTGCCAGCGCAGTGGGTTGCAAAAGGAATGCGTGAGCGATTTCTTCGGTCCGGAGGCCGCCAATCAACCGCAGCGTCAATGCGACTTGCGCGTCGGGTGCCAGCGCGGGATGGCAACAGGTGAAAATCAATCGTAAATGATCGTCGTGCACAGCGTGCTGCTCGGCCTGCTCCGCCTCATTCAGCATTTGGGCCGCATGCTGACGCTCGGATCGAGAGGCTTCTTTGCGCAGACGGTCCAATGCCTTGTTGCGTGCTGTCGTAATGAGCCAGCCCACCGGAGACGGCGGAATGCCGTTACTCGGCCACTTAGCAAGCGCGATAGCAAAGGCTTCTTGCACCGCCTCTTCGGCGAGAGAAATGTCGCCGAGGAAGCGGGTCAGCACGGCCACGCTACGCCCGTATTCGCGCCGAAAGATTGCTTCGATCTCTGCGTTCAGCTGGAGTGCTCCATAAACGGGCGCACTTCAATAGGTGTGGTCGTAGCGCTCCCGAGTCTTCGAGCCCATGACAGCGCCACATCGAGGTCCGGTACCCGCACAATGGTGATACCGCCTATTTGCTCCTTACTCTCGATGAACGGCCCATCGGTCAGCACGATGTCGCCGTTCTGGTGGCGGAGAACCGTTGCGGAATTGGGGGCGTGGAGTCCGCCACTGAAGACCCAGACGCCGGCAGACTGCATTTCCGTTTGCAGAGCCATTACGTCACTCATTATTTTGTTCAGCGCAGCTGGCTGAGGCTGACTGCCACCGGCTGGGTAACACACACTCAGTAAGTACTGCTTCATGATCAACCCCTCCATTAGCCGGCGACATGCCGGTTATCAGCCCCTATACGAACGACCGAGAGCAGATTCGACATTTTGTTGTCGGAAATCGAATATGCCACCGCGAGGACCATCCCGAAAGCCGCCATACGCGATTCGCTGCTGGGGACACTGGCATAAAAGAGCAAGCCATGGACCGCACTTTTGAATGAGGAGCGTATAAAGACGACGCAGGACAACGGAGACTTCAGGTGGACGAGGACATTCTTGACCGATGGAGGCGCAGGTTCGAGCGCGCTGCCTCCCTGCTCTCGGGGCGATTGGACGATCCGCCGACGCTAGCCGAACTCGCTTCCGCCGCCGCGGTCTCCCCGTTTCACTTCCATCGGATTTGGCGCGCGCTGACCCGCGAAACCGTCGGCCAGACCATATTACGTCTTCGGATGGAAGCATCTCAGAATTTGCTGCTGGTTAAGGACGCTAGCGTGACGCAAACGGCCTTGGCGGTTGGCTTCGGCACGCCGCAGAGCTTTGCTCGCGCATTTCGGCGTCATACCGGGCTCACGCCAAGCGCGCACCGAGACTCTCAACCATCCGTCGTTGAAAAGGGCGGTCAAGACATGAAGGTAGCAGTTGATCGGCGCGGCGCAGTTATCGTTGTTGCGCTCCGACGCGAAGGCAAACCGTATTCCAATTTGAATGCGACTTTTGGGCGGGTCTGGTCCTGGGCCGAATCGAAAGACATGCTGAAGGACTTGCAGGGTATTTACGGAATTTTGCTCGACGATCCGGCGACTGTGCCTGAAGGCGAGCTTCGTTACGATGCTTGTCTGGCCCTTGGCGTCGCAAGCGCCCCAGAACCCTTCCGGGTTCTTCGGTTGCCTGCAGGGGGAGTATGTGCGCCTACGGCACTTCGGATCCTATGACGGCCTGGAAGCAGCCACTCAGTATGTTGTGGGTGAATGGCTCCTGAGTTCTGGTCGAGAACCGGCAGATTTTCCAATAATCCATCATGCGCACAACGATCCGGATCAAACGCCTGTGGACGACCTGGTGACAGATATTCTATTGCCGCTGCAGGGGGGATCCTCGTAATGACATTTCCCGCGCTGTTTGCCCATCTTCGCGGACCCACCGGCGCGATCGATTGCAAAGGATCGCGAAACAATTCCGCCGTGTCGGCTGGTGCCTACTCGAACCGGACCGTTCGTGAGACTGCGAAACCATTGAGCGCAGCGGTATGCTCCGGCCAATTCATTAAGGAGAATCAGATGAAATCCCTCACTCAAATGTTCCTGTCTTCAAGCGTGGCACTCGTTTTGATTGCCGGCGCAGGCTGCATGTCGAACGGATCGACGACCGCCCAAGCGCACGATGACGCGTGGTGTAGCTCCCACCCCAAGCAATGCGACAACAAGGATTGGTGCGCCAAAAATCCTGGTCAGTGCGCCACGGGGAGCTCGGCCAATTGAAGATTTGACGCTAATCACATCGTCAAAACAGGAAGTTTCTGCTGGGTCGAACGCTTATTGGGTTTTCCGGACTTGTTCGCCCTAACTCAGCAGCAGCCTTTCCAATTCGTCGAAATTGACTGGTTTGCAAACGTGGTGATCGAAGCCGGCGGCCGCTGATCGAGCACGCGCCTCCGGCGTATCGTATCCCGTAATGGCAACCAGCACAGTATTCTCAAACTGCGGCATATCTCTTAGACGCCGCGCGACTTCGTAGCCGCTCAATCCCGGCAAGCCTACGTCAAGCAATACCACCCTGGGATCGAACGCCGGCGCCTCTTCCAAAGCTTCAGAGCCAGTTGCAACGGCCTTAACTTCAAATCCCGCCATCGATAGCAACTCGCTGCTGCTTTCCCGAATGTCCTGATTGTCCTCAACTATGAGCACCCGACACTGCCGTGTAACGGATGGGAGAGAAAGAGAAGCTGAGTTCGATGTGTCATTGAGCGGGATGGATGTCAACGGAATGCATACCTCAAAAGTGCTGCCGCGACCTCGCCCCTCGCTGCGCATGCTCACCCGGCCGCCGTGCATTTCAACCAGTGTGCGCACCAAGCTCAGGCCGATGCCTAAGCCGCCTTGAGAATGCGCGAGAGAGCGATCGGCTTGGGAAAATAACTCGAACAGTCGTGGCACTAGCTCCCCTTCGATTCCCTCCCCGTTGTCGACTACCTGCACAACAGCACAGCGTGCCGCCTCATCGACAACGCCGGCGCGCAAACTGATTTCAATGTCGCCTCGCTCTTGGGTGAACTTATTCGCGTTGCTTAGAAGATTAGTAAACACCTGCTCGAGCCGCGTCGCGTCGGCCTCGACCAAGACGGGCGCTTTGGGCAGCGTCATGAGAAGCCTCTGGTGCTTAGCCTCAAACACCGGATGCATCAGATCGACAACGTGCCCTAAGACAGATCGAAGATCCACCGGGGCTTTTTGCAATTTGATCTGTCCATTCTGCGCTCGCGCCGCCTCCAGTAAATCACTCACCAGGCGTGACATGTGGTGTACCTGTCGGTCGATCAGATCCCGCGCCTTTTCGACCACCACGGCATTGCCTGGAGAACGGCGCAGGATCTGCACGGCATTTCTCAAAGGAGCGAGAGGATTACGCAATTCGTGCGCCAAAACGGCCAAGAACTCGTTCCGATGCCGATCGGCAGCGGCCAATTCCGTTACCCGCTTATGCAATGCATCCTGGGTGTGGGCGAGCACCCGCGTAGCGGTTTCTGCGTCTTTGCGCAATGCCTCCTCTTGTGCAAGGGCCAGTTCGCGCTGTCGGTCGAAATTCTTCCGCTGCGTGATATCGTTGAAAACAATACCGACCTGGCGCAATTCCGGAGCCCCGACCCGGAAGGCGCAGACTTCGAAATAGCGTCGCAGGGCAGCCGCCGGCCTCTCGAAGCGGAGGGTTTCACCGGTGAGTGCTATGCGGCCATAGATGTCAAACCAGTGTTGCTCATGCTCAGGCGCAATCTCGCGCATGAGCCGGCCCCGAGCCGCGGCGATGCCCGTCTGTCTTTCAAATGCGGGATTAACTTCGAGGAAGCGATAATCGATTGGCTTATTCTCTGGATCGAAAATCATTTCCACGACGCAGTAACCCTCATCCATTGAGTCAAACAGCGTACGGAATCGAGTTTCGCTTTCGCGCCGTGCCCGCTCGGCGTGCTTGCGTGCGGTGATGTCCCGAAATGCTAACAAGACAAGCGCTGTTCCATCACGAGCCACGCGGCGGGCATCGAGCAGGACAGTGCGGCGCCCGACGTTTGGGAAAGCACCCTCGAACTCAATGGTCTGGAATTCGCTGTCGTGGGAGAGAGTCTCCCTAAGCGAGGACCACAAACCGGATGCTTTCCACGCGTCGTCTCCCAGATTGCTCAGGGGAAGTCCCTGTATTTGCTCACGCGAAGCACCGAACCAGTCGTAGAAGGCGCGATTGGCCGTTTCTACTTGCAGGCCTTCGCCGAGGACGACCAGAGGATCAATCACCGTGTTGAGAATTGTTTTCGTGTATTCCCGCTCGTAAATGGCCTGACCGAGACTTGCGCGGAAAGCGGTGACATTCGTGAAAGTCAGCACTGCGCCGCTCACCTTATCATCGGTTCCAGCGTACGGGGAGATGCGAACCAGAAACCATCGGTCGCCATTGCGAAGGTCGTGGCGTGATGGGACTTCATCGGCCATCACCTGGAGGCACACTTGCTCGATTTCCGGAACATCCGCCAACGCCTGCAGACTGCGAGGCCGGCGGCCTACGTCCGATGAGATAATACCAAGCACGTCCGACGCAGCTCGATTGAAGCTGGTCACAGCGCAAGCGCGATCGACCACGATGATCGGAATGTCGATCGAATCAAGGACACCCACCACATCGGCGGCTAAATTCGCGCCGGCAACCTCACCTTGCACCCCATCGACCTCGGCAATCGGAATCTCAGATTTGGGGTTTTTCGTCACTCCGCAGACAGCTTCGAATCATGATAAAGCTTGCGACTGCGGGTCAGCACGGATTCTGCGACCTCCGGAAGGCTCTCGCGCAATGCCAGCAGTAACGCCTGAGATCGCGGCATCTGAAACGCCTGAGAATAGGTTGCGAGAAGCTGCCGTTCGAGAACCTCCGCGTCGGTCGCGCCGACAGTCTGTCGAAGTGCGCCAGCCACGGCATGCTCGAGGCGGGCGTAGTCCTCCACCGGAATCAGGTGAGAATGATTTTGCCCCAGTCGCGGTAACAGGCGCGAGTGCACTTCGCTATCGAAATTGTCCATGACGAACGAACAAAAGATTGCAATCTCATGATGCTTGGCCAGGCGGTCGAATTGATCCTCGAGACTCATGCTGGCCGCCACGTTACCTTGCTCCCAAAGGACATTGACCATTTCACCCCACCAGCGGACCTTGGGATACCGGCCGTGCGCGCGGGCGTTCGTAATCACCTCTGCCGCCAGACCGAGAAATACCGGCGCATCGGGCATGGCGTCTCGCATGAAAGAAGGCAGCAGTTCGTCTGCGTCAACCACGCTGAGTTGTCCACGCGCTTGCGCGTCTTTGACGTCCACCCCTTCAGCTTCTAGGCGCGGACGAAACGCTTCCCAGTGGGCGGCCGTGGGCACGAGAATGACACCCTCGCCATTGGCAATAGCGCCCGCCGCGAAGCGACAAACGGCCCGATTCAGGAACTGCTGATCCTGATAGAGCTGCACTATATGATCGCGCGGTCCTGCGGCCGCCAGAAGGCCATCCCAAGACTCGCGCCCAGCACTGTCAGCGTGGTGGCTGATCAAACTCTCCATAGATTTCCCCTATATTCTTGCGCGTTTGACACGAATTTTATGATGCTATCACCGATATTGCGCTTGAGCTTTAACCTTGGCGGCGCCTTGCACGCGCGACTAAGTCACCCCCTCAACGCACTATTGCGCCACTCCTACAACAGTTTGCGTGTTTGAGTAATTGCGTACTTGCTCAATGTCATTTTTGTAGGAGCAAAAGCGGTGGCTTACACACTAGCCGGTAATCTTATTACCCTACAGGCTGGATATCTGTCCTTCCGCCGCCTTCCCCATCGGGCGTCTGGTAACCCTCGCGTCGCCCCTTTGGGGCCGTTCGGGGGCCCTTTGGGGTCCCTGCTTTTATCAGGCGGCCGGGAGCCATAAGTACGCACCTGTCTCTGGGTGCGCGTCGAGTACTTCATCAGAAAACAATTAGCGATCCAAAGGGGAATCATCAGGCCTCCAAGGGAGGGTCCGGGTATGGTTCTGATCCGAGCGGAGGCGCTGCTTCAATCCAACAATCGACTAAGAGGGATGGACATCATGAATATTCCAGCTGTTGTGACCCGGCTGTTCTTACTCAGTGTTCTGATCATCGCTGAGACTGCTGCGTCGCAGGATCGTCGCGAGGCCCTGATACTCGGCGACAGCGTTGCGTTCAGCTACATCTCATCGGTCGGCTTCGAGTACTTCTATACGAATCCAGAGAATTTCATTGGCTTTCCGAACGAGCTCGGCGTTTTGTTTCATTTGGCCGTGGTAAATGCCAGCTGCCCCGGCGAAACCACCGGCAGCTTTCTGTCATCCACAGCTGCGGACAACGGCTGCAGGGGCTACCGTGGCCTGTTTCCCCTGCACGTCGACTACAAATCCACTCAGCTCGAATTCGCCGCAGCCTACTTGAAGCACCATCGCGAGGTACGCCTCGTTACAATCACCTTGGGCTCGAATGACGGATTTCTTCTCGAGCAATCCTGTGCTTCCAATCCAACCCCCGCCATGGTGACAGCCTGCATCGAGGCCGGCGCACCTGCGTTTCTTGCCGCGGTCGCGGGGAACATGCAAAAGATCCTCGCCGATCTTCGCGCCACCGGCTATGGGGGCAAAATTGTGGTCACGAACTATTACTCTCTCGACTACTCCGATCCGGCGGGGACTGCGCTCACTGCGGATCTAAACGCCGCGCTTGCCGAACCCGCCAGCGCTTACGGTGCGGTCGTGGCCGACGTCTTCACGGCGTTTCGGAATGCGGCCTCCACTCCAACGATTGGCGGCAAAACATGCAATACCGGACTGCTGAATCCGGACGTCGCAAATCAATTCATTTGCAATGTTCACCCGGCCCATACGGGACACCGTCTCATCGCCAAGACGATCGCCCACACGATCACCGCCGAGGATCTCTATTGATCCCGAGCGATTGCGTCGCGGAACACCCACGCGTTGCAGCGCAATCTGCAACCGTGGCGGAGTCCTTACACGTTGGCGAGTGACCAGGCAGGACCTCTTCTTTTGCTTAACCCACCATGACGCAATGACGGATATCAAGCACTGTGGTGTGCACCCACGATCCGATGACAATTACGTTTGAAATAATCCGTTTCCTCGGATCCATGCAACTCCCACCGCCCCTGCTGTCTCATGTCCATAAGGATCGACAGTCACATTCGGAGACACACATGAGCGCCATCTCTTCCAGACTCACCACCCTCGTAGCCGCCGTATCGGTGAACGGCATGATAATGGCTGCGGTCGGCTACCTTTTTGCACTACAGTCACATCCGCATTTATCAGCAATCTCCTTCGCGCGGGAAGTCGTGGCACATCGATGGTTCAGCTAGTCCGGCGCCTTCGTCTTGTTGTTTTCAAACGGCCCAGCGAGCTGCTCAGCGATCGTGCGCGTGCGGTCCGTCACAACATCGCCGGTATGTTTTGTCGTCATTGTTTCAATTAATACGATCCAGCATTCGTCGTCGGCAACCGGATTGTGCATGATCCCCTTTGGTACAACGCAGAATTCCCCTGGCAGCAAGACCACCTCACGATCGCCCTCGAACTGGATTACAAGACGTCCCTTGATAACTTGAAAGAGCTCATCTTCGTCATCGTGCTTGTGCCACGCGAGCTGGCCCCTTAGCTTGGCGACCTTGATGTATTGATCGTTCACACGGCCCACTACTCTCGGTGACCAATGCTCGTGGATGTTCGATAAAACATCCGTGAAATTCGTTGCCTGCACGGTTTCTCTCCTTTCAGCTGTTGGATTTCAATCGAATTGTGGCGAACGCCTGATGGCCATCAGATAGGCAATCCAGGATGCTAGCGCAAGAATTACCTAGGGCGGTCGGGTCACGCAAACTAATCCCAGAATGCGGCATGACCTTGAGTCTTCGACCTGATCTTTTCCGGCTGTCCAGTTTGAATGAATACTTGCCGGAGGATTTAATAGTTAGCTATAAACAAATGCCGGATCGGTATAACAAGACTCCTTCAGTTGCCACGCCAATTGTCTTCGCTACGGGTCTCGAACGATCGCGCTAGGAACACGAACGCTGCAGCATGGATTGTTCGCGTTGAGTCCTTTATTGTCCGTTCCGCTCCTCAAGGGGGCGACGATGCTGATCGAGCCTTCATGCATATCAATCTTATCCGCGATACCGGGTTCGTGATACGTCGTTGTACACCAAAGGCCTGTCGCAATTGAAGGAATTCTATAAGTGGTTGGAAATCTCAGGAACACCATGAAGACGATCGTGATGACCGGCGGAACCGCCGGTATAGGGCTCGTCGCTTTAGAGCAAATACGACGGAGTCCGGAAGTCCGTCTCTTGGTCGGCGCGCGTGGACATGCATCGGCGGGAGTTGAGTCCTTGCCGCTCGACTTAGCGAGACTGGCCAGCGTACGGAGTTTCGCGGCCGCGGTCGAAGGACGGCTAGGCGATGCGAGCTTAGATGGGCTTGTGCTTAATGCCGGCGTGCAGGTGCGCGATGTCCGTCAACGTACGGAGGACGGATTCGAGACCACTTTTGCAGTGAACCATCTCGCTCACTATCTGCTGCTGCGGCTCTTGATGCCACGATTGGCACCCGGGGCCATCGTGGTGATCACGACGAGCAACCTGCATAATCCAAAAACCAACCCCTTTGCTCCGCCTGAGCATTCCGACGCCGAGGACTTAGCCCGCGGCCGGGTCAAGCTCAACAAGTTAGAAGGTTCAATGTCGGGTTTACGCGCTTACTCAGCGTCTAAGCTCTGCAACCTACTCACCGCCCGCGCCCTAGCGTCGTTGCCCATCGCGCGAGATCGGAGACTACGAGTGATCGCTTTCACTCCGGGACTCACACCTGGCACGAAACTCACACGCAACCAATCGCTGGTGTTCAGGCTTTCCAATGCGATAGTGATGCGGATCTTGAGCGTTGTCATAGGCATGAACACCGTTGTCGGTGGCGGAGGACTTTTGGCCGATCTAGCGCTCGGCAATATCGTTCCCCCAGCAGGACGGCTTTATGCCTCGCAAGTCAAGCGCCACCTGACGTGGCCGGATATCTCAGAACTCGCAAGCGACGATGCCGTGATGGCGAAACTCTGGCGGGACAGCGCCGCTCTGGTCGGTTTGTCGGAGGGCGACGAGGCTACGACGAGAATGGCCTCAAACAGTGATCGGAGTACTGCCGCGGCGAACAGTGCATGACCTTTTTGAAGGCATGACAGAAAGCGCTTTCGGACTCATATCCTGAGGAGAGTGCAATGGTGGATACAGAATCGCTGGAACTCAGCAACCGATCTCCGGCCGCGAGCATTCGCCAGCGCGTCAGGTATTCCATGGGAGATGCTCCAACGGTCCTCTTGAATTTCAAAGCGAAAATTGTTCGCGACATGCCGGCTCGTTCCGCGAGAGACTGCAATGTCCATCGATGAGCGGGGTCATTATGCATGGCGCTGATCGCGGCACTCATTTGTTCATCAGCGAGGGCGAAAAGCCATCCGACGCCGCCTTTCAGTCCTTGCGAGAGATAAAGCCGCAGGGCCTTAACCAGCATCATGGAGGCGAGCTGTTGTACGACCAAGAAGCCTCCGGGCTGCGGCTCACGCAACTCCTGCATCATTTGCTCCAAAGACCAGCGCAGCGCGGTCCTATCAGCTTCTTGTCTGAGATGGATGATCGGCGGCAGAATCCGCAACAATACACCGGCATGATCTCCGGTAAGAGAGAAGTGCCCTCCGAAACCAAAGCAATCACCGCCGCCATTCAACGTGTGAATGCTTCCTGGAGCCAAGAAAATCGTGTGGGCATCGACGGGTGTCGACGCCAGATCGCTCGCAATTCGGAAGGGCCTACCGCTTGGCAGCAGCAGACAGTCTCCTGTTTTCAGCTGGACCGGATCAGGAACGTTATCGACTGACAGCCAGCATTGGCCGGAAAGCAACGCGTAACACTTGATGCCTTCATGCTTCGGGTACTGAAGCGACCATGGGCCGCCCGCATCCAAGCCGGCCGCCGCATAAGTGCGCAGCCTTAGTAGGGACAGCACATCTGAGAGTGGATCCATGGAAGCTCCTCGAACGTCCGCGACAACAATACTCACGTCCGACACACGGTCGCATTAAGCGATTCGATCTTCCCTACCGCACGCGCCGCAAGACGATGGTGATTTTCATTCCGTCGGGACGCTGGAAACGCTCGGTCATCTGGTCCCCGTCGACGATGATGCGGAGTTCCTTGCGGGTCCGGACGTTTCCGATCCAATTCGGGAAGGTTGAACCCTCGACGCGATCGCCGCTGAATTCGCCCTTCTCGTCTACCGTGTACGTCCCGAACATGCCGATATTCGTCGCCATTACAATGCGGTTCTCCGCATCTGTGCCTTGGCCGCGCACCTCGGAGGCGAAGCGAGGGATGTCGGCGTCGGTCAGTACCTCAATATAGTGCATGTTGGGGGTAAAACTCAGCAGCCCGCTCGGCGTGCGACCGTACGCAGGCTCGCTCTTACCATCCCGATCGATCTGTGCCGACACCATTTGCCACGTGCCGAGCACTCGATTGCGAGAGGCGGCCGCGGTGGCGCCGCTCACGGCGCACACCCCGAGCAGGATGGACAAGAGTGCGGAACGCATGGGAAGAGTGAGTTCCCTTTGGCTTTCAGGTGGCGTGCCTGTCTGCAAGTCCGAATCCGTCCTTAATCGCTTGCCGAAATGGCTGCGCTGTTTTGGGTTGCTGGGAAGCGATCGCGATCGGCACTGTACGCGATGGCTTTCTGCTTGCGGACGGCATCTAAGCGTCCAGCCAACGCGTGCTCGATATGCTCGTATGCGGCACTTCCGAGTGCGAGCCTGAGCGCAGGCCGCTTCTCGTCAGCAGCGGCAATGATGGCTGCAACGGTGTGCTTTGCATCGCCGGTGATCGGGAAGGATCCGCTCGTCACGACGTGACGGGCTTCGCCGGCAGGCGTGCCATCATAGTCAGCGATGGGCTCCGCCAGATCGAGATTGGCACCGAAGTTCGTGGCGGTGGGGCCGGGCTCGACTATCACGCAGTCGATCCCGAGGGGCGCGACTTCCTGTGCCACGGTCTCAATAAACCCTTCGATACCCCACTTGGTCGCATGGTATACGCCGAAGCTGGGATAAATCACTTGGCCACCCTCTGAAGAAATCTGGACAATTCGGCCACCACCTTGGCGCCGAAGGTGCGGCAAGCACGCACGCACCAGCTGCATTGGAGCAATCAGGTTTGTCGCAATCTGTCGCTCCATCTGCTCGTCGCTCACTTCCTCGACTGCGCCAAAAAGCCCGTAGGCGGCGTTGCTGACAACGACGTCGATGCGTCCAAGGGCGGCGAATGCCGCATCAACTTCGCCGCGCAACCGAGCCGTGTCCGTCAGATCCACGACCATGAGACGCAGGCGGTCGCCGTGTTTTGCGATGAGTTCGTCGAGCGCGCCGGGACGTCGCACTGTTGCTGCAACCCTGTCACCTCTCGCGAGCAGGCTTTCCGTCATCGTTCGCCCAAGGCCAGACGATGCCCCCGTGATGAACCATGTTTTCATGCGACCTCCTTTGCTGCATCTCACCTAGCTGTCAAGTCATGATAAGGCGGAGAGATTGGTGCGACTAGGCTTGCAGGTTTGCATGGCTTGGTGAATTATTTGCACCAATGAACTCACCCTCTCTCACCGACTTGAACGCATTTGTCGCGGTGTCACGGCACTTAAGTTTTCGCGCCGCTGCCGATGCCATCGGCGTGTCGCGTTCCTCGCTCAGCCATGCCATACGCGGATTGGAGGAGCAGCTAGGCGTGCGGCTGCTGCATCGCACCACGCGCAGCGTCGCGCCCACCGAAGCGGGGCAACAACTCCTGCAGCGACTCGCGCCGATGCTGCGTGAATTGGATGAGATGTTGGCGGCGGCGGGCGGCGATACCGACGGCCCGGTCGGTCGGGTGAGGATTAACGCCGTTGAGTCCGGTGCGCGCTGGCTGCTCAGCCACGTCGTTCCCGGCTTCCTGCGGCGTCATCCGCGTGTGACACTCGACCTCGTTTCTGACGGGCGCTTAGTCGATATCGTGGCGGACGGTTTCGATGCGGGCGTGCGGCTGCAGGAGATGGTCCCTCAAGACATGGTGATCGTTCCCTTTGGCGGTGACGTGCGCTTTCTGGCAGTAGCGTCGTGCACTTACCTAGCCGAGAATGGCGCGCCAAAGACGCCGGATGACTTGCACCGGCACCGTTGCATTCGACAACGCCTATCCAGCGGCAAGCTCTATCGCTGGGAGTTCGCGCGCAACGCCGAGGATCTCGCCATAGACGCGCCGGGCGCGCTGACTCTCAATAATAACCGCTTGATGATCGAGGCAGCTGAAGCCGGACTTGGAATCGCGTTCGTGCCCGAGCCCTTCGCGCGGCAGGCTCTTGAAGAAGGCCGCTTGGTCGCATTGCTCGCAGAATGGTCTCCAGCAATCCCCGGGCTATGTCTCTATTATCCAGGTCATCGGCACGCTCCTCCGGCGTTGCGCGCCTTCATTGAGGAACTGCGTTCTGCGCAGCGCAGTTAGGGACAAAGCGAGCCTCAATGAAAGAAAAACGACAATCAAGATCGTTCCCGTTCAACCATAAATGTCAGCCCGACAGGCTGCTAGGCTGCGGCGTAATCCATTTTGCGCAGGTCTGTCAGTAAGTCCGGCCCCGTAGGGTTCCAGTCCAGCAGTTGCCGCGTTAGTGCGTTGGAGGCCGACAGATCAATTGTAACGAGCTTCGCCAACCAGCCGAAGTACTCCGTCGCTTGCTCCGCTGTGATCGACTCAACCGGCAGCTTCATTCCCGCCCCGATCACCTCGGCAATGTCGCGCAAGGCAATACCTTCCTCCCCTACCGCGTGATAGCGCGAGCCAGCCCGACCCCTTTCGAGCGCCAGTCGGTAAACCCGGACGGCGTCCGAGACGTGCACCGCCGGCAAGCGGTTCTTGCCCTCCCCGACATAAGCCACACGCCCCCATTTCCGCGCCAACAGCATATGGTTTGTGATCCGGCCAAACTTACGCGTGTCGTGCACCTGCGGCAGCCGGATTACGATCACTCGCCCGCCGTCATCGATGAGGGTGTCGGCCGCTTCTTCGGAGGCTGCCCGCGGGAACTCGGCGGAGGTGACGTGGTTGTCGGCTTCTACCGCCGGGCCGCCATTCCGTGAGCGCGCGACGCCCGTGCCGGAGGTGATGATGAGCGGGCGGTCCGAGCCGGCCAGCACCTCGCCGAGCGTCTCGATGACCTTGCGATCCTCTTCGCTGTGCTTCTTCAAATTGGCAAAGTCGTGATTGAAGGCCGCGTGAATAACGCCGTCGGCTGACTCCGCGGCAATGCGCAGTCGGGCCAGGTCATTCACGTCGCCGCTGAAGACCTCCGCGCCAAAACGGGTCAGCGCCTCGCGACCCGCGTCCGAACGGCTGAGCCCCACCACGTGATGGCCCGCGTTGATAAGTTCTCGAGTGAGAAAGGAGCCGATAAAGCCCGTTGCTCCGGTGACGAATACGCGCATGTTTGATTCCGTTTTCCTCGGTTCTCGTTTTAAAGGGCTCTGGGACTTACCATACGTGCATACAAACACCAATGTGGATTCTCGCCTGAATGCCGTTGCCTACCCGAAAGCTCGCACTGAACATTTTGCGCGCGCATAGCGCGTCGAGCGATGCCGAGGTGCTGGCGCTCGCGCTCAAATCCATCGGGTCGGGACAAAGGTACCTCGCGTACGAATTGCTCCGCGCGGCGCCACGAGCACTGGCGGCTGCGAGGGTCAAAGATATCAGGCGATTCGCTGCCGGCATGACCACGTGGAGCGCCGTGGATTGCTTTGGTTGCTTCGCCGCAGGTGTTGCGTGGCGGACCGGCCGAATTTCCGACAAAGAAATTGCGCGCTTCGCTTCTTCTGCGGACAGGTGGTGGCGGCGTGCCGCGCTCGTCGCAACCGTACCACTGAACGCAAAATCCCGTGGGGCAACGTCTGCTACCGGCGATGCGACACGCACGCTTGCCGTGTGCACGCGGCTACTCGACGATCGAGACGAAATGGTGGTCAAAGCAATGTCATGGGCGCTCCGGGAGCTCGCAAGGCGTAATCCGCACGCCGTTCTCATGTTCCTGTCAGAGCATGGCGAACGTCTCACCGCGCGTGTTCGCCGTGAGGTAATCAACAAACTTAACACCGGTCGCAAGTCTCCTCGCTCTCGAGCATGACTGGCTTCCAGAACCGATGACTTTACGTGCCATGTTTCGATCTAACGAATTGGGTCACGAGCTTGTCCTAGTCAGTGTGATCGCCTTCTCTGGGCAGGCCGACACGCAAAGACCGCAGGAGCGGCAGGCATCGACATTCGGTGTGTACGCGACTTGCATGCCATGAATTCGCAACTTAAATTGACTCAGTATTCCGAGCTCGCGGTAGTCCTTGTCCTCGATCCGCGCCATTGCGAACACATTCTCTGGGCATACCCGAACACAATCGGATTTGCCCTCACAGCGATTGAAGTCAACGACCGGCTTGATGACGCCTGCCGGCTGATTGCACTCGGTAACTCTTGCACTCATGAACCTCCAGCTCCCTGCTCAATAAGACGTTTTAGAACACCGAATATTGTGCGGTCGCGAGATCTCAAGTAAATACTTCAAGGCTGGACTAGGCCGAGGCATGCTCAAGGACCGGCCGCCACTCCTTCACCTTGCGCTGCCTCCGCGAACTTGAACCGCCCCGGATGTCGTCGGCCGCGCCGATTGCATGAAGCTTCCCGGTGAACAGCGACCGGTCATTCACCGGGAACTGCGGATCATTCGCCGAATATCGCGTGAGCACCTGCAGAATCGCGCTCAAGATTCCGCCATCGAAGTAAAACTAACGCTCACCAACGGAGATAGTCATGAAGAACCTGAACACCCTCTCTTCCAAACTCACCGCCTTTGCAGCCGCTCTCGCCATGAACGGCTTGGTTTTGGGCGCCCTCGGATATCTCTTCGTGCTGCAGTCTCAGCCGAACATGTCAGCGATCTCGTTCGTCAAGGCAGTCGTTGCGCATCAGGGGCTCGGCTAGTTCTGTGCCTTCTCCGTATGTCAGGCCGTTCACACGTCCGTGTGTTCGCCTGACACGGCGGAACAGGCGCGACTCTGGTCCGCGACGCTACGGCTTCCTGCTTCGCTGCGGCCGGCCGAGCCATCCTTGTCTCGCCGCTCGATCGGTTCGACACGACATTGAGTCACGTCGAAAAAGGCATCCGCCCTCACCCTTCCGGATCTCGGTCGCGGACGCCCTTCGATCCGTTGCGACATCCATGTCGCAAGTTACGCGATCCACGCTCTTTGCTCTCCATCAATCCGACGCTTTCGGGGTCAACAGCTTGTTGCCGAAATATCGAAATATATATTGTCTTTGAAGAAGTCTTTTGCCGTTCGCGCGAAGACAATTGTGTTCCAGAAGCGAAAGTTGGTCGCGCCCATGTGCGCGAAGACGAATTTCGTGCCGGGCGTGTTCACGGCGAGATTGAAAAGATCCTGACTGTCGCCCGGAACGATATTGGCGTTGTCGAACAGCACGATCATGCCAAGCTGGCCGGCCAGCTGACACAGAACGGCAACTCGCGGATCGGTAATCGCGAATTTCTGAGTATGTGGGTGCAGCTTGATCATGGTGACCCCGAGCGCGGCAATGCGCCGCACTTCATCGAGGGCCGCCTGACCGTCATACGGATGGACCGAAGCGATCGGGAGCATCTCCGGATATTTAGCGGCGAGTGCAATCAATTCGTCGTTCTTGCGCCGCGTCTCCGCCACATTAGCGCGTTTCGCGATCAGGATACCGGCGAACCGGGCCACGGTCTGGTGGGTCTCCTTCAGCTGTGCCTCGTATGCGAGCACCGAGTTTTCGCCACTCCAGATGTGGACGTGCGTATCGAACACTCGTTGTGCGCTTGCCGTCGCCGCCACTGGGAGAAGAAGAAAAGCAAGTAAGCCGGCCTTCATGAATATTTCTCCTGTTTGGTCACGCCGATGAGACGTGCCGTGAGTTGCGCCCCGGATGCGAGCCGGCACTTGCGCACTATCACTGCGGCATAGTTTAATGATTCGACTACGCGCAGTTAATGTGGCAAAGCGTTGACTGGCGCGTCCTGGTCCCCAACTTGACCGTCTAATCAGATATTGTCAGGCTAGCCGTATCTCGATTCGATTGCCATAGGAGGGTTGAGGAACGATCGATCATCCCCGTCACGGTGCCTTCCTCACTAACCATCAACACTCAGCCACCTGCCTCGTCAGAATCAGCATCTACAATGGCTAATCTAGTCCGCACCCCGAACGTTACCTGCACACGATCTGGATTGTGGCCGCGTATAGCTTCTCCAGCTCACGACGGGGCTGTCCCGCCCTAGAGCGGACCGCGAGCGTATGGAGGGTCGCCGTCAAAAGCCGCGCTAGCGCCTCCGGATCAGTCTTGATATGAATTTCGCCTAGATCGACTGCCTTTCTCACGAGGGTCGCAAAAAACGCATCCGCGCCTTGAATGCTCTCCATGAGAAATCCGCGCACCGTCGGGTCGACTGCGGACTCTGTCGCGGCCGTGCCAACGAAGTAACAGCCGCGCGCCCCATCGGCGTCCGCAAAATACACATCTAATGCAGCCCGGTAGAAACGAGTAAGGTAAACACGAAGTGAAGGCTCGTCTGCAAGCAGCGCCCTTGCCGCCTGTCGCATGCTATCTCGGTACCGCGTAAGCGTCTTCACATAAAGATCGTGCTTGTTCCCAAAGGCAGCGTAAAGACTGGGTCGATTCATGCCGGTAGCTGACGCGAGAGCATCCAGTGAAGTACCGGCATAGCCGTGTTTCCAGAAGCATTCGGCGGCGCGAGCGAGCGCAACGTCCACATCGTACTCGCGTGGTCGACCACGTGGTCGTTTCTTCGCTGTGGGCATGATTATGTACCAATTTGCATAAAAACAGTTGACAGTCACTATATTTGTGCGGATCATTACATAAATCAAGCATGGGAGATACAGTTGTGGACTTATTCTTCTCTCAGAACGGTTCTTCCCTGGCGGCCCGCATCACCTCCTACGAGGCGGGCGTTCCTGTAAAATTTATTGAAGTTGACCCGACAACCCAGCGGACGTCCGATGGCAGGGACTATCGTGAGATCTCGCCGCTGGGCCTCGTTCCAGCACTGCGTCTTGACGATGGTTTCCTTTTGACCGAGGGCGCGGCGCTATTGCAGCACCTGGCCACATCTTCGAACACATCGAATCTCGTTCCGCTAAGCAACTTCGATCTGAATAGCCTGTATCAGTGGCTGGCTATGGCCGGCACCGCTATAAACGAGGCGATGTCTTCTTGCCTCTTCGATGAGAAGATTCTTGCGGGCACGGCAGTGCACACGCGCAAGTTCGTCATTTCCAGTTTGGACTTCCTCAACGTCCTGCTAACGGAGAGGCAGTATCTTCTCTATCATTTCAGTATTGCCGACGCCTATCTGTGCTCCCTACTGATCTCGAGCACGCGGCCTCGAATTGATTTTTCTCCGTGGCCGGGAATTAGCGCCTACTACGACCGGCTGCTCAAAAGACCGAGTGTGGCCAGAGCTATGACAGAAGAACGCGTACAAGCAGCGCGGCACCGATTAACTAGCGAGCTTTCCTTGCCGGTATTGGTGTGACTTTGACTCGCTTCCGGATCTCGAACGAAGCGTTCTCCAATGGCGAGGTTGCCTTCGCCAAACGCTCGCGCCTGACGACTACCAATGACAAGTAACGCTAGGAGCTGATGGAGATGGAGGCAAGGGCGTGACACAGGACGATCGGTATGCCGTGCAGCATCGGATTGATGAGTTCAACCGTTTATTGACCCGAGTGTCTTGAGTCGCGCCAGCCATCGCGGGCCCTAGCTTGGCGCCCCAGGTCCGCGCATCACGGCAGCCCTGGCTAGCCGGCCCGCACATCCCTGCGCAGTCGTTCGGCCTGTTTGACGCAACATTCAGTCGCGTCAAAAAGCCATCCGGCCTTATCCCAACCCGCCCCGAAATCGGCTATTCTCCGGCGACTGCCGATACGTATTTTTAGTGTCGGCTGAGGGATGCGAAAATAACAACAATAGCGCTTGGAAGCTTTCCTGCGCGCGTAGGCGCGGATCGGAACGCGTTTCTTATCTTCACAGCCCTAGTCTGGGTGGCTGTGCTGTCCGGCTTCGGCACAGACACCTTCAAGCACTTGAGCAAGTACGGTCTCGACTACCCATTGATTGTCCACTTTCACGCGGTCGCGTTCGTTGGCTACCTGACGTTGTTCACGGTGCAGGTGGCACTGATCCGAAATGCGCGCGCGGACATCCATCGCAGGTTAGGTATAGCAGGCGCGCTACTCGCATCGATCATGGTCGTGCTCGGTCCCGCAACCGCATTGGTCGTCGATGCCGGCCGCTTTACGGCTGCCGGCACGACGCCAGAATTTCTAGCGGTCCAACTCACCGACATTCTAGCGTTCACCGGTTTAACCGCGGCAGGACTGTTGCTGCGCGGGCGTCCAGCGGCGCACAAGCGTCTCATGTTGCTGGGCCTCATTTATATTAGCGATGCGGGTTTCGCCCGGCTTCTAAACGGCGCCGTGGCTGCTCCCCTTGCCTTAGGTGAATGGGCCGAACTTTATTTGGGGAGCGATCTCTTGCTGCTCGCGCTTGGGCTTTACGACTTAATCGCGCGCGCCAGATTGCACCTCGCGTACATCGCAGGCGTTGTCTGGATGATTGCTCTCCAATTTACCGCATTAGTGCTGCTGGCCAACCCCACCTGGAAAGCTCTGTCGTTGCATCTGATCGGCCACTAGCGGTAATTTCCGAACCGGCACCGAATCGTGCGGACATCGATTCGAAGTCGGGTCGCCCATAAGCCACGTGCGTAGCTTTTCTCCTACCGCAAATCAGGCTTTTCCCGGCGGACTTCGCGCATGCTTCTCGACTAAGGTTCCGTTCTGTCGTTTGCTTCGATTTGCAATTGAACATAACAGATCAAATTGGTTTTTTATGAGAAGGACCTCGTGCCGGAGCCTAGTACAAATCAAATTCGGGAAGCCTTGGAGTTCAGTCGATTTCGCTTCAAATTGATTGAATTCCTGAAACTGCCGTTCGATATTCGCGAGCCCGCGTTCCGGGAGGTGCTCGAACGATCGTGTTGTGGTGTGTATGGGAATTATCTTGCTCGCGCTGAGCGCGTTGAGAGGACTCTAAAGTCTGAAGACACGCTTGAGTCCGAAGACACGCTTGAGTCCGAAGATACGCTTGAGATGAACGTCCTCGTTCCGTTAAGTTTGGATCATCATCAAAGCGACCCGCCAAGCAGATAGGAAACATTGCCAGTCCTCTGATTCCGCGCGAGTGCCGATTCCAAAAGCGACCGCATTGAGCGGGCACTGATGTCTCATTAAAATCCCTTTGCCGCCGAGAAACAGGCAACGCGCCCATCCGCTGCTCCCTCTGAGCCCCTTGTTCATGAATTCCCTATACCTCTCATTCTGTCGCCGTCCTACGCGTCTGGCCCATCCCCACTCCTCTCCGCCGCCCTGTTCATATTCACTGTCATCGGCATCGCACTCGTGGCCGGTGTCTTGCGGCTACGCTCCGGCAGCGTCTGGCCAGCGATCGTTCTACACGCCGCGTGGAACTCAATCATTCAGAATCCCTTGGACCGCTCATCCGTTGGACCCGGCGCCACGCTCTGGGTTGGAGAATCTGGCGTGCTCGTTGCCGCCGTAAGCTTGACCGTCGGTGTGATTGCGTATCGCTCGTGGCAGAAACACGGGGCAAGTTCGATCAACATTTGAGTTCGGATCGCTTCAGCGATCAAGCGAATTCAAGGACGGCAGTCACCATTCAAACTCCCCACCTCCACTCCAGCCCCAGCGGCAACTTCGGTCGCCCAAACACGAAATGGAGCACACGCCTTGGGTCGGGTGACGTAGCCTTCGAAGACGCATGCAGCAACAAGAGCCGCATGACTAAGACCCCGCCGCGGCCGACCGGCACTGCGGTTTCCCCGTTTTGCGAGCGCAAAGCCTCCGCCTGCTCCTTGTTTAAGCGGCCCTCGACGTGAGATTTGGGCACTACCCGCAGCGCCCCGCTTTCAACCGGACAATCATCTATATGGACTCGTACTGCGACCAACTGCTCGAGCACACTGACAGGCGGCTGCACATACACCTGCCCCTCTTTCTCCGTCCATCCCGAGCACTCGGGACCGTCCACATGCGCCTTCACCGGAATGCTGAGGTCCTGGTGCAACGCTACTAACCAGTTCTTGGTCGGCGACTTGTCGAAAAGCGTGCACTGTACCGCCAAGGCGCCGCGAGGCAACAATGAATTAATTCTTGCGTCCCCACGCAATGCACCCGCCAGATGTCTGCACCATGCCTGATCGAGCAACGTTCGAGACCCAGCCCTGGCGTCCGCGAGCCCTCCGACGAATGCGCCCAATCGCCGATTCAATACGGGGTCGATCACGCCGGTTATGACGAAATAGCCGCTCGTCTTGAATTGGGAGACTGCTTTAGCCGCCAGCATCCGGATCCTGTCCCTGCTTCAATGGAATCCCTAAATGCGGTGGCAATAGCGCCTCAAACAGACCTATTCCGACCCGCCGTCCATGACCTAAACCCCAACTCCGTGTTTATGTCGCCGCATTGTAGCCAAGACTGGCGACCGCCGCGAACTTCGCCTACTCCATGGGCTTTTTATCGGTGTGAGTTTGTAACTGCACGTCCAAATCACTGTGCTTCCTTTCGATTCCGATTGGCCAATTCCATTTGACTCGTAGACTCGTACAATGAGAGACCCGCTACGGTAACGCTCTCCGACACTTATGATCCCGACACCCGTGCAGCCCTTTCTCCCATTTACCAAGCCAAGCATTGATGAAGCCACCATCGCCGCAGTCGGCGAAGTGTTGCGATCCGGCTGGTTGACTAGCAACGGGCTAAAGGTACAAGCATTCGAATCACAGTTGTCCGCGTACTTTGGCGGCCGACCCGTCCGCACCTACAACTCGGGCACGTGCACGATGGAAATCGCGTTGCGGATTGCCGGCATCGGCCCAGGCGATGAAGTGATCACGACGCCGAACACTTGGGTCGCTACAGCAAACGTGATCATCGAAGTTGGAGCCACGCCGGTGTTCGCCGACATTGACCCGCGCACCCACAATATCGATCTCGACAAGGTAGAAGAAGCGATTACTCCTCGTACCAAGGCGATCATCCCTGTTCATATGTGCGGGTTGCCTTGTGACATGGATAAACTGTATGCGCTCGCTAAAACCCACTCGCTGCGCGTTGTCGAGGATGCAGCGCAGGCCATCGGATCAACGTGGAAAGGCCGCCGCATTGGTGCATTCGGCGATTTCGCGTCGTTTAGCTTTCAGGTAAACAAAAACATTACCACTGCCGAAGGGGGTTGCCTGGTAGTCAACAATGCGGAAGAAGCGATACTGGCGGAGAAGTATCGACTTCAAGGCGTCACCCGCAGCGGTCTAGATGGTATCGACGTCGACGTACTAGGCGGCAAATACAACATGACGGAGATTGCCGCTGCCATCGGACTCGGGCAAATGGCACACCTGGAAGCATTCAATGTCAGACGGCTGGCGCTAGCCCGGCACTACTTCCACTGTTTCGGCCCCGACTTCGAAGCAACTTACGGTGCGGAATTGCCCATTGCCGATTTCCAGCACAGCAATTGGCATATGTTCCATCTGGTCCTGCCGGACCACGTCGTGCGTGCATCGTTCATGCAGCAAATGCTCGACCAGAACATCGGACTAGGCTATCACTATGCGGCAATCCACTTGTTCACCATGTACCGCAAGCGTGGCTTTAAAATTGGAATGTTTCCTGTGGCCGAGCGAGTCTGTCGACAGATTGTTACATTGCCGCTCTTTCCGTCCATGACCGAATCTGATGTCGAGCGAGTGGTTGCCGCGACAAAAGTGATTCTCGGTTAGTCGTCACTTCTACCTCGGCGGGCCGTTCACACGTCGCTCTCGATCCATTCGACCCGCCCCGCTATATCCCCGGTACAAGCGAGCGCCGGCTCGAACGGCCCGACCTGGTTCAAACTGCTTGGGTCGACGGATTGAGGCCAATGGGATACACGCGAACGATCCACCGCCTATGACGTTTCAGACGGCTGAAAACCTCAGCTGGCGTCTCAAAAAGGCGTCGCTCGCCAAAGATGCCTGGAAGTATGTACCACATCGTGTCAATGTCGCCCCAATGCGCGTGCTGAAAAATCAACTACGCCAGCTCAAGAAGTTCCTTCGCCGCAGGGGATCGAGTCCCCAGGATGCGGAGGATCTGGTTCAAGAGGCGATCGTTCGATTATTTGCCTATACGCGCAAAGTGGGTGAGGTGCGAAATGCCGAGGCATTCCTCGCCCGCACGGCAATGAATCTGGCGGTGGACCTGCACCGCAGTTCGCGCCGCGATCGATTTGAGCCTGAGCCCGTTGAGGTACTGGAGTTGTTGGATCTGGGGCCGGCGCCGGATGAGGTGTTCGCCGCCGAGCAGCGCCTATTGAGGATGAAAAAGGCGCTCGATCAGGTCAGCCGGCGTACGCGGGAAGTCTTCTTCATGCATCGCCTCCAAGGATTGAGTCATGCCGAAATCGCCACCAAACTCGGAGTGAGCAAGAGCGCCGTGGAAAAGCACATCGCCAGCGCGCTCACGATACTGACCATAGAGCGGCAGCGCGAATGAGCGACAAGATCGAACAGAGACGCAATCCGATCCCGCCTGAACGATTGGCCGAAGCCGGTGTGTGGGTTGCGCGCTTGCACAGCGGCGAACCCGATAAGGCCGCCGTCGCCGGCGTTAAACGCTGGCTGAAGGCGCACCCCATTAATGCCAGAGCGCTGGAACTTTGTACCGAGATTTGGGAAGAGTCTGCCAACTTGCGTCGTATCACACCGTTTGCGGCTCAGCTGGCGGCTTCTCCAAAGAAACATCGCCTGCTTCCATTGGCCGCCGCAGCCGCAGTTCTAGCGCTGATTGCCGGCGCATTGCTCTGGTTCGTTCCGCGCCCAGATCTTGCCACCGAGGTGGGAGAACAGAGGCTCGTTACGCTGAATGATGGCACGCATGTCTTCCTCAACACCGCAACTCGGCTCACGGTCAAGTACGATGCGGGCACCCGGCTGGTCGAACTCAAAACGGGCGAGGCGTTGTTTGATGTAGCGAAGAAACCGAATTGGCCCTTCATTGTCGTAGCTGGCAATCGAAAAATTAGAGCCCTTGGAACCTCGTTTGTCGTTAGGCGCGACGAGACGCAGACCGCCGTGACACTGGTGGAGGGGACCGTGACGGTTACTCGGGACGAGTCAGCAGCGCCGGCGCGCGTCAAACCCAGCTTGGGTGAGGCGCACGCCGCCTCGCAGGCATTCACACTTAAGCCTGGGCAAAAATTGACATTCCTCCCAGGACAAACTCGACTCGACACGACATCGGCAGAAAAGGCGGTTGCGTGGCGCCGAGGTGAAATCATTTTCGACGACACACCTCTATCTGCCGCCGCCGCAGAGTTGAACCGCTACAGTAAGGACAAACTCGTGATTGAGCAGCCAAAGGCGCAAGCCATGCTCGTGACCGGGCTCTTTCAAACAGGAGATTCCCTAAGTTTTGCGCACGCGGTAGCTGAGAGTTTTGGCCTGACCGTACAAGAGAAAAATGATCAGATCGTTGTCTCTGGAACTCCCGTGCGTCACTCATCATTGCGGCCCTAGCGGAAAACTGGATCCGGGCGTACAAGCGCGCCTGCTCAATGCAAACAAGGTGGATCCCTGAGGTTTTTGCGGCGCTGTAACGTCATCTCCTGATAAGGGGGATATAAACAATGCACGACAGGATCCGTTCAGCGCTCACTCGGGCAGTTTTGGGGTTCATGTTTTTGTCGTGTGCCGCACACGCCGGTGGGCAACCCGTGAAGTTCAACTTGCCCAGTCAATCGCTGGCGCAGTCCTTGCGCGCACTGGCAAGTCAGACGCAATCCAACATCCTGTTCGATCAGGCACTGGTGCGTGGATTGACTGCCCGGGCACTCGACGGGGAACTGAGTCTCGATCAAGCGATGGACCGACTGCTCGCCGGAACCGGCCTCACCTACCGTAAGACAGATGAGAAAACAGTGGTGATCGCGCCCGCACGAGGCAACGTGGTTCCTCCCGCCTCTCGCGATACCTCAATTGCGACGTCGCCGAGCCGAGTCGCAGCCCTCAATTCGTCCACCGACTCTGTGGGGCGCCAGAGCGGGCTTGGAGAGGTGGAGAGTAAGGACCGAGACGCACCCCGCCTCGAAGAGATCGTCATCACCGCCCGACGCCGCGAAGAGAATATCAATTCAGTGCCGGTCGCCGTGACAGCATTGACGTCGTCGGACTTGCGTGCAAAGAACATCCAGACAGCGGAAGACCTGCAAAACTACGTGCCGTCTCTCAACGTTTCGAGCAGCGTCACACGCGACGACTATACCTTTTCACTGCGCGGCATGGGTCCCACCGGTGGTTCGGGGCCGGGCGCAGTTTTGGCCGGAGGCGGCACCGGGGTGGTGACTTATTTCGCCGACGTCCCAACCAGCGGTGCGGGTCCGGGTCTTTTCTACGACCTTGAAAGTGTGCAGGTCGCTGCGGGACCGCAGGGCACTCTCTTCGGGAAGAACACGACCGGCGGTGCCGTCTTGTTCGTGCCGAAGAAGCCCGTCAATGACTTCGAAGGCTCGATCGAATTCGGATTGGGCAACTACAACATGAAGACGGCGACAGCCGTGGTGAATGTCCCGCTGGTCGACAACACGGTGTTACTGCGCATCGCCGGCCAGTTTCTCGACCGGGATGGCTTCACGATCGATCGCGGGCCGTTCTTCGCCGGCAAGGACTACGACAATCGAGATTACTGGGCGCTTCGCGCCAGCCTGTTGCTGCGGCCATTCGATAACTTGGAGAACACTACCATCTTCAGCGCGCTGCATAGCGAGGGGAATGGTGATGGGTTCGTGCTCACCGCCGCCAATCCGGCCGGTGCCTTCGGATCACTGCTGTCACCGATTCTGGCCGAACAACAAGCTTCTGGCATCCGTTCCACATCCCTCTCCGCGAATGAAATTGATCGACGCTACAACTACGGCATCATCAATACCACGCGCTGGTCCGTCAGCGAGCAATGGCAATTCAAGAACATCTTCAGCTATCAGGTGCAGAAGTGGCGCAACAGCGAGGACGTCGATGGCACGAGCTTGGTGCTGGATGATCTCGTGCCGGTAGGCCAGGGTTGGCATACTCAGGTGGGGACCTACACGGAGGAGCCGCAGATCCAAGGGACGGCGCTCGATGATCACTTGAAAATTACGGCTGGCGCCTACTACGAGGACGGCCACAACCTTGCTCCGCAGCCCTACCAAGTGCAGGTGGCTCTCGGTAATTTTCTCATTAACCAGATCGATCAAACCAACGCAGAGCGAAGTCGAGGCCTGTATGCGCAGACTACGTACGATTTGGGGGGATTTTATTCGAGCTTGGATGGGCTCAAGCTCACCACCGGCTATCGATACACTTGGGATAATTATAGCTACGGCATTGCGAGCTTCAGTCCAAGCAACGCCAATGCATGCCTCACGTCCTCGGGTACTTACCCCGCAAGCGATTGCGCATTCTCCGCGTCCGGCCAAAGCGGGGGCAGTTCTTGGACACTGGGACTTGACTATCAACTGCCGGCGGCGCTGGTCTACGTCCGTTCCGGTCGTGGCTACGTTCCCGGCGGCTTCAATCCGTCTTTTGGCTTTACCTCCGGTGGTGTGGATACGCCGCAATTCCGCTTTGCGCCGGAGTCGGTAATCGATGTCGAATTGGGCGTCAAATCCGAATTTGATATCGCGGGCGCACCAACCCAAGTGACGGCGGACATTTTTCACTCCGACTACACCGACATTCAACGTTACGTATCGGAGGTGTTACCCGGCGGTATCGCCTCAAATTTTACCGCGAATGCATCGGAGGCTGAGATTGAGGGCTTTGAATTTCAGGGCAGCGTCGCGCCCGTGAGCGGACTGACGCTCACCGCGACCTACTCTTACAACCACGGAAAATACACCAAGGTTGATCCAGCGGCGGCGCCCTCTTTGGTTGGCGTGCCCTTTGCGTACCTTCCGCAAAACAAAGCCAGTGTCGGCGCGACTTACAAGTTGCCGTTAGCCAAAACCATGGGCGAATATTCACTCGGGCTGTTTTATTCTTATCAGTCGCGCTTCTTCGACGCACCTTCGGTGCAGCCATTCGATTACATCGAAGGATACGGACTCTTGAATGCGCGAATCGACTGGAATCACGTCTTTCAGACATCTCTTGACGCCTCATTTTTCGTGACGAATGCGACCGACAAGATTTATCGCGTGGGCCAATACAATGACCTGGTAGCCAATGGTTACATCACTTCGTTCTACGGCGAGCCGCGCATGTGGGGCGTGCAGCTGCGCTACCGCTTCGGGAAGGACCACTAGCGGACTAGGAGATAAAGCCATGAAAGCCCGTGCCTTCACAAGCAATCGAACATCATCAAGTTCCAGATTGTCGCGCGCAGTCCGATACACCATGGCGCTGCTTCTCATGGCCGTCGCCGGCGGCGTACCGCGCAGCGCGTTGGCGGACCCCACGGTTTTGAAAGCTGAGCAATCACCCTTCGTCAGCGCGGACGCTGCAGCACACATAAGAGCGCTCACCGTGCCATACTCAAGTTTTGCGAGCGCTGAGGCGAAGACCGCCTACGCTCGACTGTTTGCCGAAGAACACCACGCGCCTGCCGGCGATGCCGATATTGCCGTGAGGCGAGCGTACTTTGATCGATTCAACAGCGCGCTGGCTCGCCGCGCTGCGGAGATCTACCCCGTCCGCATCGAGGGCAAGGTGTTCGGAGGTGTCAAAGCCGAGGTCATTACGCCAAAGGAAGGGGTGGCGGCCAAAGAGCGCGACCGCGTCTTGATCAATTTGCATGGCGGCGCATTTTTGTGGGGTGAAGGCAGCGGTGGCGAGATTGAATCGATCCCTATGGCGAGCGTCGGGCGGATTACCGTCATCACGATCGCCTACCGACAAGGTCCCGAGTACAAGTTTCCCGCAGCGAGCGAAGATGTCGCCACAGTATATCGAGCGCTGCTCAAGGATCACAAACCTAAGAACATCGGCATCTACGGGTGCTCTGCGGGTGGGATCCTCACCGCTGAGGCTGTCGCATGGCTTCAGAAGGAGCATTTGCCCATGCCAGGTGCCGTGGGGATTTTTTGTGCATCAGCCGGTAAATTCGGCGGTGATTCGTCGCTTCTGGCGGCGGAGCTCTCGGGCCAGTCCCCGTTGCCGGGTTCCACAGAGGGTAAATTGAGCTTTACGCCCTACTTCAGCGATGCGTCGCTCTCGGACCCATTGGTATTGCCCATGAACTCCAAACGGGTCCTGGCTCAATTTCCCCCGACGCTGCTGATTGCAGGATCGCGAGACTTCGCATTCAGTTCTGTCTGTCAAACGGATATCGAGTTGACCAAGGCTGGCGTGAAGACCGAGCTGCACATCTGGGACGGGTTGTGGCATTCGTTCTTCAATAATCCGGACCTGCCCGAGTCCAAGGAAATGTACTCTATTGTAATGAGCTTTTTCGACCGCAATCTCGGCTGAGCAAAAGCTCGTCTACACCCGCGCGCGCAAGTACTCGAATGCCAGCTCGGCCTCCCGCCGCAACTGCCCTTCCAACTCCGCTAGCTGACCAACATCGCCTGCGCGCGCAGCCTCTTCCAGTCGGCCGGCTGCCGCACTTGCCGACTCGGCGCGAATGTTTGCGCTCGAACCTTTGAACGAATGCGCCGCGGAGCCCATTGCTGCGAGGTCGCCGCGATCCAGCGCCTCACGGATTGCCCGCAACGTCGCGTCACCCGAGTCAATGAACAGTTGCACCAGTTCCTGTGCAAACTGCTGGTCACCTTCGCTCACCGTCACGATATGGTCCCAATCGGCCGGAGCATCCGCGCCAACAAGGGGTAACGCGGAGAGAGTCGCGCTCTCTTCGACTTTCAATTCGGGGGCCGCGGACCCGAGATGACGATCAAGCGTCTTGCCGAGTCGCGAACGATCGAGCGGCTTGGTCAGGTAGTCATCCATTCCAGCCTCCCGACACTGCTGTTCGGTACCCTGCATGGCGTCCGCCGTTAACGCGATGATCGGAATGTGTCGTGCGCCGCGCTCGCGCAGGCGAATCTCGCGGGCCGCCTGGTACCCATCCATCACCGGCATTTGGCAGTCCATGAGGATAAGGTGGTATCGGCCGGTCTCCCATGCGGCAATGGCCTCGGCACCATTGCTTACCACGTCAACCTTGTAGCCGATCTTCGCCAGAGTCTGGCGCCCCACCTTCTGGTTCACCAAATTATCCTCAGCCAGCAGGATGAGGCGATCGTCAAAGATACCTTCGCTTCGCTCGGCGAGCACGATCGGTTGAGTGCGCTCGTGCCACTTCGCGCCATCCACCGACATAACCCGGACCAAGCATTCGCGTAAGTTGCGCTGCGACACCGGCTTGAGCAGATAGGCTGCGAAACCTAATGCAGCAAAATCCTCTGCACTGCGGATCTGTTGGGCGGAGGTCAGCAGTACCAACCGCGTTGCCTTGAACCGACTGTCGTTCACGATTCGGCGGCCGAGCTCAAACCCGTCGAGCCCCGGCATCATATAATCGAGCACGGCAAGATCAAACTGCGCGCCGCTGTTGACGCCGTCCTCCAGAGCCTTGAGTGCGACGCCCGCGTCGTCTACGCAGATCGGGTCCATACCGAGTTGCGTCAGTTGCTGCTTCAGTACCTTGCGGTTGGTGGCGTTATCATCGACGACCAACGCGCGCCTGTTCTGCAGCGATTCGGAGTTAAAGCGGCGGGTTTCCGATTTCTGGATGGACGTGCCGAATCGGGCCGTAAACCAAAATGTCGATCCGACGCCCTCGGTGCTTTCAACACCGGAATCGCCATCCATCAGCTCCGCCAGCCGGCGTACGATCGACAGACCGAGACCCGTTCCGCCGTGATGTCGCGTCGTCGACACGTCGACCTGCGAGAACGGCTGGAACAATGACTCGATGCCCGCCGCCGGAATACCCATGCCGGTATCGCGCACTTCACAGCGGATGATTGATCCACCGGTATCTGTTGAAACGAGCTGGACGTCGATTGACACCTCACCCGCGCTCGTGAATTTGATTGCGTTGCTGCCAAGATTGAGCAGCACCTGCCGCACGCGGCCCGGGTCACCGACGACTCGCTCAGGGATCTCGGGATCGATGCTGGTGATCAGTTCGAGTTCCTTGGCGTGCGCTTGTATCGCCAGCAGGCGCGAGACATCGTCCACAGTGGTGCGCAGATCCATGTCGATCCGCTCCAGATCCAGCTTGCCGGCTTCGATCTTCGAGAAATCGAGGATGTCGTTGATGATCGCGAGCAGACTCAAGGCACTGGCATGAATTGTCTCCGTTTGATCGCGCTGCACCCTGTCCTGATTTGTGTCCAGCAGCAGCTCCGTCATGCCGATGACTCCGTTCATCGGTGTGCGAATTTCATGGCTCATGTTGGCCAGAAACTGCGATTTCGCCTGGACCGCGGACTCCGCTCGCTCTTTCGCACTCAAGAGCTCAGCATTACTCAACTCAAGGTCCCGCGTGCGCAGTGCCACTTGCTCGCTCAGGGCGCCTGCGAGACGTCTAAGGCGTCCGACCCGCCAGCGATAACAGGCACCCGCGGCGATCAACATGGCGAGAACGCACAGAAGAGCGAACCAAAGAGTCTGGTAGAAGTGCGGCTTGAGGGTAAAGCGAAGGTGCGCGCCGGTATCATTCCAGACGCCATCATCATTGCTGGCTATGACACGAAAGGTATACGAACCCGGCGGAAGACGAGTGTAGTAGGCGGTCCTGCGGTTGCCGGCATCGACCCAGTCCTTGTCGAAGCCGTCAAGGCGATACTTGAAGAGTGAGCGCTGCGGCACCCGCAAACTCAGTCCACTGTAGTGAAACTCCCACCGCTCGGCTCCCGGCGCAACTCTCGCCCCATCGCTGAGCGTTAGCGGCTTTCCATCAACCGCAATCTGCTCGATTATCACGGGTGGCGGCAAAGCATTCGTGCCGATGTGGCTGGGGTCTATCCGGACGATGCCGCGAATGCTCGGAAACCAAAGCAATCCGTCCGGCGTACGAGTTCCGGCGCTGGTGTTACCGCCGTTGAATTCGGCGCTGCGCATGCCGTCTTTTGTTCCATACGCATGAAAATCGGCCGGGTGGGTTCCTCCGACTGCCAAGTCTTCCAAGGCGCTGCGCGCAACCGTGAACAGACCCTTGTTGGTGGAAAACCAGAACTGATGTGAGTCGTCCTCCAACAATTGATATATGTTCTCCCGCAGCGGGTCGTGATAGCGCGCTAGCGAAATGAACTTGCCGTCGCGAAACAGGACTAGGCCCCGACTCGTGCCGAGCCATATGTCGCCCCTCTCATCTTCATAGATGCCGAAGACATATTCGCTGGGCAGCCCATCGGCCATCCCTACGTGACGGGTGCCCTTCTCGCCGATGACGAATAGCCCCTGTGACCAAGTGGCCACCCACAAATTTCCGGCGTGATCTTGATGAATCAAGTGAATCGGTGTTGGCTCGGAGGTGTGCAGCAGCGATTGCATGGACCTGATCTTGTCCCGTTCGACCACGTCGAGGCCCTCTTCCGTGCCGACCCAGATGCGTCCTAGTCGATCCTCGATAAGCGCCGTCACCGAGTTTCCCGACAGTCCGGTTCGACGATCGAACAATCTCATTCCGCGCTGATCGAGTCGAAACATGCCTGCTCCGAGCGTGCCGACCCATAGGGTGCCCTGTCGGTCTTCGACCACAGAGCGCACCTTGATGTTCTCGTGCCCGCGCGGTCCTGGAATCCGCTGATAGCGGCCGGCGACGTAGCTGCCCAATCCGAGATTTGATCCAACCCACAAACCGCCGCCCTTACGCGGCGCAATGGTCCATATCATGTCGCTCTGCAGACCCTCCGGCACGCCCGTCGTGATGAACTTCCCGTCGCGCAACCGCAATAAACCCACAGCAGAACTGCCAATCCACAGGCTTCCTTCGTCGTCTTCCAGAACCGCGAGTAGTTCGCTCACAGCGAATAAACCGCCGGTCAATGCGCTCAGTTCTCCATCTTTCCATCTGACGAGTCCGCGGTCAGTGCAAATCCACAAATTGCCGTCATGATCTCGAAGCAGCGCGTTCACTGAGGCAAGTCCCTTTCCAGGGCGATTCGGCCGAGTCATGGCATCGAAGCGATTCCCCGCACGGCGATAAAGGGCTCCTTTCTCCGTTCCCACCCAGAAGGTCCCGTCGATGTCCTCATGAAAGGCAGTAACGGACGCGCCCGCACTCTCGGCAGTTAGCGAAACGGTCTCGAAACGCTTGCCATCGAAGCGCACCAGGCCCTTGCCGGTACCCACCCACAGCACACCTTCGCGGTCTTCGTGTAGCGCGCGGATACGGCTATCTGGCAGCCCATTCGCCACGTTAAATGAGAGTGCGCGACCACCCCCGATCTCGAACAAGCCGTTCTCGGTTCCCACCCAAATACGCCCGTCGATGCCCTCGACAATCGATCGAACATAGGCGTGCTCGAGCTGCGCGAGCCTGGTAAACGCCGTGAAACGCCCATTCTCCGATGCGACGAGCCCAGACGCCGTTCCAATCCACAATCTTGCGGTCCGATCGACCAGCAGGGCGGAGATGTAGTTGTCTGAGAAAGCAGGTTCATTGTTGGTATCGAATACCGTGAATCGGACGCCATCGAAACGAGCTAGTCCTTCCTGCGTTCCGACCCACAGGTACCCGTCCGGTGTGCGTGCAATCGCTAGGGCAGACGCCTGCGGGAGCCCCTCGGCAACCTGCCAATTGTCGAGGACGTACTGACTCGGCTGTCGTGACGGATCCAGTGCCGTCGCCGAACCGCAAACGATCAGGAGTATTAACGCCAGGAAGCCGCGAATCGGGAACCAATTTGAGAGCGCGACATCCCGCGCCGGGCGCATATTTGTGTCGGCCATTGCTGTCCGCAACCCAAGGCCGCAAGGGGGCCCAATGTGTGACCTAATCGGCAAAACGCAGAGCGCGGACAATCTCCGTTCGAGTGCCGCTCTGTCCACCAGTTATCGACCATATGCTGAATTTCTGGAGCAGCACACGAAGCCGAATCGCGCGTTCCAGAATCGTTATCTTCTATCCGACGGGGTTGCTCATGGGCGGCGGCACGCTCTACCTATTTCTGTTCGCCCCTGCACCGCGCTGACCACGCGTCATTGGCGCGCGGTGTAGCCATTGTCCTACCGGAAATCGGGCTTTGCGGGATGGGCTTCGCGCAGGTTTCTCGACTAACTTCCACTTGTCGAGTGGAAACCTGGTATTTCAAGCGCCCGCTGCGATTGAACATAACCAGATCCAATTTTTTTTGGTGGGATGGAAGAAGCTCGTGCCGGTGCCCAGTACAAATCAGATTCGGGAAGCTTTGAACTTCAGTCGATTTCGCTTCAAGTTGATTGAGTTCTTGAAACTACCGCTCGATATTCGCGAGCCCGCGCTACGAGAAGTGCTGGAACGAAGTTGTGTGGGTGTGTATAGAAATTATCTCATTCGCGCGCAGCGCGTTGAAGAGATTCTAAAGTCCGAAGATACGATTGAGTCCGAAGATACGCTCGAGATGAACTTACGCGTTCCGCTAGTTACGGATCATCGTCAGAGCGACTCGCCGAACTAGGCAACAATGCCTGTCCACGCTCAAAAGCGTATGCCGAAACGAACGGGCACCAATTGCATGTCGTTGTCACGCGACGCGATGCGCTGATAGCGCGCCTCCACAAAAAATGAAGTGCCTCCCGGCATGGCGAACTCGCCGCCGAAGCCGGCGTTCCAAGAGCTTCGCCATCCCGTCGTGGTACTCGATTGCTCGCCCCCAAAGACCGGACCGCAACTATAGAACCCGCAACCTCTTCCGAACTGATCGAGAACGGATTGCTCGCGGTACCAACCTGCGCCGCCCAGTAAGTAGAACTGATAGCGCGAGGAGGGATGCGCCAAATTGAATTGCAGGTCGGCATCGCCGCCGTAGATGTTCTCGTGGCCGTGCAAGTAGGCGCCTGTGCTGGTATCGAAAAAAGCGTGGTTCGCATCGAACCGGCTCCAGCTGCCGTCGATGCGCAGTCCGACGGGCAACGAGCGAGAAGGAAAGAAACTAAGCCCTACACCGATGTTGCCGCCATCGTTCAAATTGTCGCCGGTCGATCCCGCAGTTGCGGTAAATCCCCCTTCAATGGCGAAATGAACAGGGCGGTACACGAGCTCAGGCGACTCCCACCAGTATTGCCTCATGTATGGCTGCGCCGGAACAGGCGGAGCGGCGGGTTGGGAGTTACTGGGAGTTGCTGCGCCGTAGCTCACCGTGTATCCGCGACCGCTCATACAGGCCGAAAAGGCGCGCCGATAATTGTCGCGGCTCATACCATTGCCCGGTTGCGAAGGATCGTAGCCACTCTGCCCTTTCGCCCAGCCGTAGCATTCATACCTGTCGAATTGCAGCTGATTTTGGTCCTGCCCGTGGTTCGGCAAAATCGCGGGCTCGCCCGTGGAGGCCGCGGGCTGCTGTGCGTATTGTGCAACGGCCGATACCGACATCGTGAACAGCAAAGAAGCGCATAGGAATTTGGACGGCATTAATGTGTCCTCGAAAGGTACCTTATCGACCAACGCAGCTCATTACAAGATGTTGACACCGCCCAGTTGCATTTGTTCACTTGCCGATAAAAGGCAGGACCGCGCGCGTCCGCGGACGTCCCTCCTTGAGTCGCGCCGCTCCAGGGTGATACCGGCCTTCTCTGGCGAAGGCCGGTCACCGGCGACCTAAACACTCTCTGGCTCAATTGGTCCCATTCGAGCCTATTCGTGATCTTCCGCACTTAGCTGTGCTGCTACGGGTGTGAGAGTCCCGAACAGACCGTTCGCATAGTTATCGATGCCTGCCGCAAAGAAAAGAGCAGGACCCGTCGAAGGAGTTGCCGTCGTGCCGGCTTCGTTGGTGCCTCGATTGTCGAACTCGAGTCCCCACAGCCCGTCGATCGCAATGGGCGCGTCGTTCGCATCGAGCAAGTTACCCAAGAACTTCCCGCTCACGACGTCGAATGCGGCGATCGTTCCACCGAACCGATTGCCGATCAACAGATCGTGGCTGAAAAATCCGAAGTCCTGAGGTGCCAATGCGACTCCCCAGGGAGCTCTGAACCACGGACCGTTCTCCAAGCGCTGAAGCAGTCTTCCCTTCGCAGTGAAGACATCCACAAAACCACAGTTGTCGCCGCAATTATCGTCGGCACCGGTTTTGCTGGAATTCTGCTTGGCGTACGTCACGACGACATTGGCGCCCACCGCTTGCACGTTGTAGGGTGCAAATTCGCGTGGTATCCGGTCGTCATCGAAGGCTTCTCGACTGAGCTGAACGCGCTTGAATTTTCCATCGAACATCTCGATTTTATTTCCGCTGAAATTGGCGGCAAGGAGAAAGTGGTTGCCTTCAGACTCGACCCACGTCAGGCCGACGAAGTTGGCGCCTTGTTTCGATTCATCCACTTCTTGGATAGCGGTTGAGGCGCCGTTCGCCGCAATGGGTGTTGCCGGCGGTCCCCAGGCCGAAATCGTTCCGTTATTGGTCGCGAAGATGAACGCCGCTGGATTCTTCGCCGCGGGATTGCTGGCAGAGGCAATTTCAAATTCCGTACTGCCGTTGAATATCTGCCCGGTCGGCCTCGAGGGAGCGTTAACACCCATGGCATTGGGGACCGTGACGACCAACTGCGTAATCACGCCGGCACCCGAATAAAGGGTGGACGTGCCCGTGCCGTTATTGCTCACCCACCATGGGCTTGCTGCGCCTCGCGACATTCCCCACACATTCTTCAGGTGTGCGTCGATGGTGACGCTCGTTCCATCGGCATTGGGAACTTGCGGAACATCAGACACCAAGTTGGATTGCACATAGTTCTGCGCAAATGAGGCTAATGGAAAAATAGATAATGCACAACTCGCCGCAAAGCATTTCACTGCTCCTGAATACCTGTTCATTTTGCGTATATCCTTTAGACAAATGTTGAAGAGTTGATTGCGCCAACTGCTAATCGCGCATGGGACTATATGCGGAGAAACGACGGGCGGCATTCGATTAATTTTTATCGTCGACGACAACTTTCTTCTACGAATCGCGCACGAACTATCGAATAGTTATCAGGAATGTTGCGAGCGGAAGAAGACCGCGCAATGAACGTAAGCTTAGAAAGCGGCGTTGTCCTATAGACAGCGATTTCTGGCGCGGCGCATCAACTTGCGGTGCGTCAACTCACCCGCGCAAGTCAACAATGCAGTCTCACGTCCATGGTGGAACAGAGTGGGAAATGAAATTCAAGCGCACTTCTTTAAACTTAGCGCCACCGAGAACATAACCGCTGCCGTAGCGGCGCAGCTGGTTTCGCTCGGGGATTCCGACCCTGGTCAATTCTATCCAAATCGCGAGGCCTATCGCGAATGGCTGCCGGGTTACTGCGTCTGCGCTCGCATCGCTTCAACCTGTTCGGCCGTATAGCACTGCCGATCTTTATCAAAGCGAGAGCCGACGACTACATTCGATCGACAATAGCGTACCTGGCCGTCGTTCTTGACCACCTCGAGATTGAGTTTCTTGGCCGCAGCCGCCACACGCCGAGCCTCGACAGCAGCGCTAGGCGCGGCGGCTGCGGTGGGTGAGACGTCCGGTGCTGGCGCCACGGCGAGGGGCGATTGCGCACTATGGTTCTGGGTAGCGCAGCCAGAGACAATCATAGCCGTCGTCAGGCAAAACGTGCGGAACATCGTGGTCGTTGCGGCGGTAGACTCCCGCCGTAGTGAAGCGGCGCTGACTGCCGCATTCGAATCAAACAATGGCATATAACCGTCCCTCAGAACAATGTTGTCAGCGGAGGATACTTCATCCGAGCGAATCGTAGGCATCTCTTCCGCTAATATTTGAACTGGTTGGCAGCATCGTTCGTCCAAATGGGCTGGTCTGCGCTGTTCTTGGTCGGCCGGGCCGTTCGGGCGACCTCACCGCCCTCCCCCGGCTAATTGTTCAATCGGTTCTAGCAGAGTCTGTATTTCGTCGAAGAGGCATCCAATCTCACCCTCCGAGGCTACTTGGCCACTGGCTGAGCCAGGAACTTTTTATAAAGCCGATCCATGTCTTGCAGATAGGAATCAACCAGGAGCAGCTGCCCCTGCAAAATTTCGATTTGACGCTTCATCAACGTTGCTTCCTCGCGCGTGGGATTAGGATCACCCTCAGCAACATTGAGAAACGGGCCGAGGCTCATCGTCGTATCTCTGACGGCCTGGAGTTCCGCGGCCTCGAGGTCGCGCTGCTCGGTGTAGATGTCGGAATACTGCTGTGCCACATTGTAAGGCATGAAAGCGAGGGCACCCGTTGCCTGAGCAGTGTTCCAGCTGACGTTCTGGAAGGTCTGCATTGAGAAACTGACGTCAATCGATTCGTGAGTGGGCACTTCCGGATGAGCGATAACGCTCTTCAGGAACGAGACGTCCCGCTGCAGCGCCTTTTGCTGAGCATGGAGACCATCCAGCACCCTGGGCAGCTTGCCGGCGTTGGCTTTGATCTCTACATAGAGACTCGCCTGCGCTTGATGCATGGTATGGCGATGGCCCAGCCATTCGACTAATCCTTCCAACGCGAGCGCTATCAGCAGTCCTATCGTGATCGTGATTAGCTGGATAAAAAAATCGCGCCAACCATGAATCGGCGAGTGCGGTGGGTGAATGTCGAACATCGTAGGTTCCCGTACTGGTCGCAGGTGAAATAGATCCAAAGGGCGTACCGAGCGTTGCACAGCCATCCGCCCGAACGCTCGAAAGTGCAGCGCACCGCGGCCGGCGATGTCGCGCTAATTTACCATGCGCTGTTGACCGCTCCTGGTTGCGATGCACAACACGAGCTAGGATTCATCTGACGCTTTAATCCGCGGGGGCGAGATTACCCATCATGCAACTCAAGTCTAATCTTTCAGTTCGGGTGACCAGATTTCGCAGCGGTGTTGGCACATGTGGAAGAAGCATAAGACGGCCTCAGAATCGAACATGGCGATGCACCGAGTGCAGTGGCACGCGGTCTCCATTGTGACCACCCAAGCCAGTTGTCAAACGGCACGAGCGCTTAGAGGAATCCGATTCCTCTCCAATGAAGCACCGCATCTTCCGCTGACGGAGTGCAGCGCCGGTGCGTATTGTCCCTGTGCGTACAAGCACTATGCGGATCGGCGCGGACCGCCGCGTCGGGTTGAAGAGCTCACGGGATTGCGACGACCGAATCCTGGAATGCGGGAACGGCGACAACAGAGCGGCCGGCGCAGCACGGACTTTTAGATTCGGCACTCCCGTCGCAGCTTGGAGCACTTTGCGCGAAGTCCCCGTGTTATGTCTATGCAAACGTCGGCGTTATCGTTAGTGTGAGACGGGGTGATGGAGTCCCGAAATTCAAATCGGCCGCGTCACCAGCCACGCGTGGATAATCCCGACAATCGACAGCACTAGCAATCCCACAAGCGCGATTCCAGCAATGAGAAACCCCGAACTGCGCTTGGCGGCATCTGCCATATAGCCTGACGCATACAAGACGCGCCCAATTAGCCAGATCAACCCTAAACCAGGGGCCAAGTATCCGGATACGACCGGATAAATGGTTGCAAGCCAGAGAAGCGGCAGAAATAACACGAATTGCTCGAGAGTGTTCATCTGCACACGAAACGCCCGCTCGAATTCGGGGGCGCCGCTCACCGCCGGGGCATGCACCGAGTGCTTTGAGCGCATACGCCCCACGAGCATCATTGTGTAGAGACCAAGAAGTACGGCGAGCACCGTCACCGCCGCGCTCAACAAAGTGCCTGCTGTTGCCATCATGAAACTCACCTCTCCTAACCTGTAGGGCGTCGATCGTAGTCTTATGCGCTTCCCAAACCAATTGAATTGCGCGGCCTCCTCGCTAAAAGGCGGCACCATGTGCGAAACCGCTTGGTAGTAACCCAGTTGACGCTGGTAGGTAACTTGTTATAGTGGTTACATGCACGGGACGCGGTTTGAAAAGATAAGCGGCAGTCTGTGTCTGGATTTCGTCGACACGCTGGGCAATCGGCGCGCCGAACCGGTCGAACGGCTTGCCACTCCCGCTGATTTAGATCGATGGCTCGGTGCGACTGGGCTGGACGACACCTTTCGGAGAAAACCGACGTCTGCCGATCTCGCGGGTGCGCGCGCTTTGCGCGACGCCATCTTTCGCTTCGCGATGTCGGCCATCGAGAATGCGCCGTCCGATATGAGGGATATCCAGACCATTAACCGCTGGGCGAAGCGGATGCCCTTGCGTCCAACGATCGCCGGAACACGCATCCAGATGACCGCCAAACAGCCAGTGGAGGCCGCGCTGTCCACTATCGCGGCCGATGCCATTGAATTAATCCTGGGTGCGCAACGCTCGCGGATCCGAGTGTGTCCGGAGTGTCGGATGGTGTTTGTGGACACCTCTCGACCTGGGAAGCGCCGGTGGTGCTCGTCCGCCTCGGGGTGCGGCAATCGAGCCAAAGTACGAGCTCATCGCTCTCGAATGTCTGCGGCTCAATAAAAGGAGATTCTGTGGTAGACAAGCGCGTCGCCTTCGATTTCGCACTTCAGTTTTCGAACGGAGGCGGTCTTCAAGGTCAGGGGTTTCGACTTGACATCGATGGCGACACAATTTCAGACGAAGACCTGGCTGCCCACCTCATTCAGGATCTGCGCCTTCTGATGGTTGGGAAGGTCGATATTCTGAACAAGCAGATTATTGATGAGCAACACAAACGGAAGTCCAGGCATGAGAATGCGAGCCTCTTCAAATCTAAAACGTGCGTAGTTGACTTGAGCCACACGATCGAAAACGGGATGGTTACCTACAAGGGCCTGCCCGCGCCGATCGTCTGCGATCATATTTCTCATCTGCAGTCACGAACGAGCTATGCGTCGGGCACCGAGTTCCAAATCGGTCGCATCAACATGGTCGCCAATACCGGTACGTACATCGATACGCCTTACCACCGCTATTCGAGTGGGGCGGATCTATCCACAACACCCCTACCGAACATGGCGCAACTTCCCGGGGTGGTCGTGCGCGCAACCGGGGTTAAGGGACGTGCTATCGATTGGACCAACTTTGCAGCACTCGCGCTATTGGGTCGCGCCGTGTTGGTCCACACCAGCTGGGATCGCCACTGGCGCACAGACCGCTACTTTGAAGGCCACCCATTTTTGACAGAGGCGGCGGCAACATACCTACGAGACCGGGGCGCCGCCCTGGTTGGAATCGATTCGCTAAATATCGACGATACCAACAATCCAACCCGACCAGTGCACTCCATCCTTCTCAAAGCGGGGATTCCCATCGTTGAGCACCTAACCAATCTCTCGGCTCTCCCGATCGTTGGTTTTGCCTTCTCCGCGGTTCCGCCGAAGATCGTTGCCATGGGTACTTTCCCGGTTCGTGCTCACGCAATTCTGGAGACCGCCAAGCTGGATTAGTGCAACTTCTGCTCGCCACCCGTTACCCCGCTCTCAAGTGGCAGTGGCAACAGCCGCCACGGCAAGTAGGTCGAAGTCCCAACGTCTTAGGGTCCCATTTTCTTGGTTCTGCATCACCGCATCGATCGAGTTGCTTCGCGATGCCTTACGCAATGATAATTAGAGAACTACAATCAAGGAGCCGTCGCAGAATCGCCTGCACCGCCGGAAAACAGTAAGAGGTACGCCATGGCCAATCGAATCTGTTTCGTCGAGCTTCCAGTCGGAACCACGGGCCCGGCAAAGACGTTTTACGCTGACGCGTTCGGCTTTGCGATGACCGACTTTGGTCCCACGTATTCTTGCACGATGACCGGAGACGTAGACCTCGGGCTTCAGGCCGATGCCAAAGAAGCTTCGCGCGCGCCGCTGCCCGTTATTCGAGTCGATTCGCTCGAAACAACTGAAGCGCTTGTCAAGCAAGCGGGCGGAATCGTCACGAAAGCCACGTTCAGCTTTCCAGGTGGCAAGCGGTTTCACTTTCGTGACCCTGCCGGGAATGAACTCGCCGCTATGCAGGCGGACTGAATCCAGGACGCGTGAGAAGCCTGGCGGTTATTTAGAGCGAGCCATTCCACGAATTTGGGCAGCAATCCTCCATCGTTACAATTCTTGGCGCTTACTGCGCCGGGTTATTTCGGCACCTTGGCGGCAAGTACGTCAACTTGCCCAATTTGCGGCGCTTGAGAAAGCAATTCTGAAGCGTTCGCCATGAGCGCTGCGGCAATGGGACCGGCGAGATGAGCTTTACGCCCCGCATCGTCCGCAAAGGCATCAAATATCGCGAATGTCGAGGGCCCCGTCTGCAGCGCGAACCACACTAACGTTCCGGCCTCCTGGTTCGCGAGCGCCAGTGCGTCAGTCAGAAATTTCGCTACCACAGCCTCTTTTCCGGCTTTTGCGTGCAATTGAACCAGCAATCCGACTTTGACCATGAGTTCCTCCGTTGTGCGAACAAAATGCAAAAAACGGTCCACCCTGCGACCGCACTTGATCGGCTCATAATTCTGACAGAACTAAGGCCATTTACCGACCCTTGATCAAAGGAGCAGCGCATCACACGACCGGAGGGTGAACGTCGGTCAGCATTCCCCGTCAGCCGGGTTTTCTAGTGGGCAGCGCCACCCGCATCGGCCAACGGCGGTCCGGTGAATTCGGCTTCAATCGACACGTCGATCAAATCGCCGACACCCATCGTCGTGCCTGGAGCAGGTACGTAGGATGTCATGCCAAATTCCGAGCGCTTGAACGAGCCGTGGGCGGAGAATCCAACCCGCGCGTGCGGGTCCATATTCGGCATCCCGGCATAGCCGCCGTTGAAGGTGCCGGTGAGCACGATAGGTCGCGTCACACCGTGAAGATCCAGAGTGCCGGAGATTTCCATCGACTTCTCGCCCGTCATCCGCACCGACTGCGAGCGGAAAACAATCTTCGGAAACTTTGCCGAGTCTAGAAATTGCGGACCCTGCACGATGCCGTTGCACTGGGGTGGCGCATCGTCCAGCGCGAGGGATTTCGCGTCTATGGTTGTCACCACTCGCGCCGCGGTGGGCTTGGCTGGATCAAACGTCAGTTCCGCATCGAAGCGGGTAAATCGCGTGGTGTAAGTGGAAAATCCGAGGTGGCTCACACGCAGCAGCAAGCTGGCGTGGGACTTGTCGAGCTGATACTGCCCTGCGGGGGCCGCAGCCAGCGCCGGCATGGCGGGCGGCGCCGCCGATTCAGCGGCAGATGCTCTGCCGCCCATGAGGCTCAGAAGTGCCAGCGCACAGCCAACCGTCAGACCTGGAATCATTCTTATCGTCTTGAGATTCATCGTAGATAACTCCGCTAAGATTAACTGGGTTATTTGCTCTTTAGTCAAAAAAACACAAGCCATGGCCGCACAGCTCACTGCGTAATATAGAGAATCTATCATGCGGGCTCGCAGCGCGACATCCAGCATCCGGCCACAATTGGCGCAGACGTTGAGAGCGCCTATACCCGCCGCAAGAGGCAGGTTGCGCTCCATCGCCCGTCTCTGACCATTCGGCAGTCGCTCAGGCCTCCCTGCTAGAGTACCGTGCAAACACAAAAGGAGAGCCACGCCGATGAAGTCCCTCGCCGTTTCGGTTGCTTTTATTGCGCTCGCAGGTCCGGCACTCGCGGCGCCCAAGAACTCCCTTTTGATCGAGGACATGACTTGGACGGAATTGCGCGATGTGATTGCCGCGGGAAAGACCACCGCCATTTACTACGCGGCAAGCACCGAACAGAACGGTCCCGGCGTAGCGCTGGGCAAACACGTGTTCATCGCTCACTACTTGAGCCAGAGGATCGCAGTCCAGCTTGGCGATGCACTCGTCTACCCACCATGCCTTTTGCTCCGACGGGAGATTGGGGCCTCACCGGGCCAGGTACCATGGATCTTGCCAAAAAGACCGGTCACATGCGTTATGCGGGCAGCGTAAACTTGTCAGAAGAGACCTTCGGTGCGGTGGCGCACGACGTGACCTTAAGCGCCATTTCAGCTGGCTTCAAAAACGTGGTGTTGATGTGCGACCACGGCGGCAAAGCCCAATCGCAACTCGATCAGGTCGCCAAAGCGATGAATGCGGAATGGAGTCCTCAGGGCATCCACGTGTATTACATTCCCGACCTGTACTTCAAAGAAAAGGACGTCATGAAGGAGCACCTTAAGAAGCTTGGAATTCCGGAGGATCGACACGCCGGCACCGATGATACTTCGGAGCTCAAGTACGTAGACAAAATGGTCAATGGCAATTCATCCAAGTGGGTCCATTCCGACAACCTGGTCAAAGGACGCGAAGGCGATGGCAGCGGAGTCGACGGCGATCAGACCAAGGCAACCCTCGCACTCGGCAAGTTCTTCACGGATGCCAAGGTATCCTTTGCCGTCAACCAAATCAAAGCGTCCATTGCGGCAGGCAAATAAGGCATTCGGCCCTTGGCGCCCATTCATATGCAACCCTCTCGACTGCAAATCAAAGTTGCACTCACATTTGCGCTTGCGGTTTTGATTGCCGCCTGCGCTGCGCCGAGCGAGATCGACAAGCCCTAACCAATCGCGCACTGACTAGCCGCCGCGGGTTGCCAGCGCCGGTGGGATCGAGGCAGCGCGGCGCGCGGGCAAGAATACAGCGATCTGCCCCAAGACCAGCAGCAAAATTGATCCTCCAAGGACTTGGCTGTTGGCCATACGGACCATTTCGAAACGCTGCACCATCCACAAATTCAAAGTGACGGCGAGGACTGCACCCGCGAGTGCGCCGGTGCTGGCAATCATGAGGTTTTCCCTTTGGAAGTGCTGCAGGATGTTCAATCGTGTAGCGCCGAGCGCGCGGCGGATGCCAATTTGTTGACGTCGCAGGGTAACCCAGTAGCTGGTCAATCCAACGATGCCGAAGCCGGTAACGAGAAGGAGTGCCGTGGATATCGAGACCAGCAGCACCACTAGGCCATGATTGCCCAGGTAAGCTTTGGCACGAGCCTCTCTCATGGAAACCGCACTAATAATCATCTCACTGTCGTGCTCTAACAGTGTCCGTTCAGCGCGTTTCATCGCGGCGGCCATGCGGCCGGGTTGCACGCGCACCATGAAACGCGGATATACGTTGATCGGACGGCTCGGGCGAATGGTCGAATTCTCGGCGAAGGTGCTAAATCGGCCGGTTGCCGCAAAGTTCGGTCCCTGAAGGCGATCGATGATACCGATAATCTGTGAGGGGTTGGCATTTGAGAGGTAGACGGATTTGCCGAGCGCGTCCCCCTCCGGGAAAAGCGTGTTTGCCAGTGCTTTGCTGACAATGAGAATCCGCGCGGCAGGCAGCGCGTCCTCTCGATGCGTCATCACCTCTTCGGGCGTGAAATTGCGGCCTGCAATCAAGGTAACGCCGAGGGTATGGATGGCGTGCTCGTCACCTAAGTAGTGCGAGGTACGCACCGGCGGCGTTTTTTGATCCGGGCCGAGGGAAACCGATCCCGATGATCCAGCGCCTTGCAATGGGTAGTCGTTGGTAATGTAGGCGTCCATCACCCCGCTCAAGCTACGCAGCGCGGCCAATTCACTCGTGCGTCGCGCCTCGAGATCCTCGTGAGATTCGGTACTCGCGCGGATGACGAACACGTTGGCCTCGTCCAGTCCGGTTGGACGCGCGCTCCAGGCAACGCGCTGCTCGATCAGTGCAAAGGAGTTGGTGATGAACGCCAAGGTTACCGCCATTTGCGCAACGATCAGCATCGCGCCAAATTTATTGCGGGTCATCGCCGCGAGAATGGGATGGATGCGCATCACTGCGTTGCCTTCAATTGCCAAGCCGGCTGCACACGCATTGCGCGCCAGGTGGGATACAGGCCCGCCAGCATTGTGGCGACAATCGCGAGTGCTACGGTCCCCGCCATTTCGATGGCATCCAGATGCGTCAATAGTACAAATTCACTTGGCAACAATGAGCGTGCCGTCAGCAAACCCAAAGCCGTCAATAGCAAACCCAGCAGGCCTCCGGCAAGACCCACAACTCCGGTCTCAATTAAAAGTTGAGACAATATTGCGCGACGACTGGCGCCCAAGGCGCGCCGCACGCCAATGTCGCCGGCTCGGCCCATGATTTTTGCCAGCATCAGCCCCATGGCATTCATCAGGCACACCAGCAGAAAGCCCAGCGACACCATGATCAGAATATTCACTTCGTTCGGGATGATGGCATTGTAGGCAAGCCACTGCGGTACATCGCGCAATTGAGTGTGCGCCGGCCAGTTGAATCGACCGCTGCCGCGCTGCTCTGAGGCGTAGTTGTTCAAGAAGGCGCGATAGTGATCCGCGTCGGCTTTCGTCGGTAGCTCCACCCAAAACTGAATCCAAGTGCACTCGGATTGTAATTTCCCCTCCCAGTCAGGCTTGGGGGGCGTGGGGCAGGCCATGCTGCCGTCCATGTTCAGGTGCTTCTCGATGGCATGTGAAAATGGAATGAACAGCGCGTCGCTCTCCCCGAAGGGAAGCACATGAAGATCATAGAAATGCGGAATGGGTTTCCAAGGCTTCAACACACCGATCACTCGATAGGCTTCCTTGTCGAGATTGATGCTCTTTCCGACGCTATTTTGGCCGCGAAAGACTCGATTATTAATGTCGCTGGACAACACGACGACCGCCGCATGGTCAGCATCCTCTTGGGCCGACCAGGCGCTTCCGTACTGAAAAGGCACGTCGAACATGCCGAAGAACCCGGAAAAGGCTGCGCGCGTGAACTCGTATGTGGATTTTTGCGCAGTGTTAGTCGGCCGCAATGCGAGATCTGTAAGGTAGAGGGCGCTTTGACGTTTTGCGGCGTGCGCTTGCATCAGTGCCATGGCATCTACATAGGTGAGCTGGCTCGCAAAGCCGTCTTCGCCAGGGTTCGTTTCCGTGGCGGCTGAGTTTTGGATTTGAGCTGCGAATAGTTGATGCGACTTGGCTGGAATGGGATCAGCAGACATTGCGCGAAACACCGTCAAGGTGGTCATACACGCGCTGATCCCAAACGCTATCGCGGCAATCATCAGGCCGGTGAGTACGGGGTTACGCTTGAGGCTGCGAAGCGCCAGATCAAGGTAATAACTGAACATCGAGGCCCTTCCATGCTGCCGCACGCCAGTAGAAGATTACCGGAACCACCCACGCCAGCGGCTAATTTTGTTATTCCTTCATTTGTTTCCAATATGCCGATTCAAAGGTGCGTTCGCATCAGGGGCGCTCTCTTCGGTTGAATCGAGCAAGGCTTTCCTCAAAAACCCCACCACATTCTTTTCGTATCCCTGCCCGTCGTACGCCAGCAAATCCTGGTGCTGCGCTCCCTCGACGACCCACAACGACTTGGGTCGAGACGCCGTGTCGAACAGATCTTGCGATTCCTCTAAAGTCGTGTGCTCGTCTTTCGATCCGGCCGCGATCAGAACCGGCGCTCCTAAGCGGTGGATCGATCTAATCGGCTCCAGATCGGCTGCCGTAATGTGCAACCGCGGTTCCAGCTGCATCAGTAGGAGCGGTGTCAGCGCCGGAGCGAAGAACCCAAGGTGAATGCGAATCCTATTCTCCGCAGCGCGAGCAATTCGCGGATAAACCGCCTCCAGCACCACCGCGTCAAAGCCAGAAGGCTGCGGCGCGAGCAACACCGCCGCCCCACCAAGGGAACATCCCACGACGCCGATTTTGCGGCCCGGCGCCGTAAGCTTGATCCAATCCCGCGCCGCGACCACATCTTGCGACTCGAGATATCCTAGCGTAATGGCCTCGCCCGGAGTTTCCCCGTGCCCCTGCAGATCGATGAGCAGCACCGAAAAGCCATTCTTCATCAATAGCCGCGCCCGAGAAACCATCGTGGAACGATCTGCTCGCACGGCGTGCAGCAACAGAACTACTGGAGAGTCCCCGCCTTGGTCGACCCACCACCCCGCAATGGAGTGACCGACTCCCGGAATGGAAACGGTGGGCGCAGAAAAGCCCGCCGGCAATGCCACTTTATGATTGGCAGGCTCGATTAGCTTGGAGCCCAGTATCCACGCAGAGGCTCCGAGCAGGAGCGCGAACGCGACCGACGTAAGAATCAGTAGTCGAACGGGGCGGCGCATTCTCATGCTGATTTTGGTCGGCATTCGCATCGCTCCTTGTCACTATTGTAACCGGGTAGTCCGCGAAGGTGGAATCCGTGCGGTTTTCGCGTGACCCGATGAGATAGATGCGATTATCCTAAGGCCGCAATCCAACTATTCAGGCGAGGAATCTATGAGCGCAGGAATCACGCGTGAACTGTTGCAGACGACTCCGCTGGCGGACTTGCCGGGATGGGAAGTGCGCCTGTTCCTTATTACCTATCCACCGGGCGCCGATGCTAACAATCACTCGCATCCCGTGGTAGGCGTCGGCTTCGTCCTCGAAGGCGTCATGGTCTCTGCCTTCGATGATGATCCGGAAGAGACGTTCGTCGCGGGCCAAAGTTTCATCGATCGCGCCAGCTATCATCGCATCGTACGCAACGGCAGCGACACTAAGCCCATGAAGTTTCTAATCACCTATACGGTAAAGACGGGTGAGCCGAACACTGTTTTCCCAAAGACATAACTCGGCGGACTCCGTCCGCGGCTTCGACATCCGTAAGTTCCACGATGCTATGTTGCTGCCAGATGGCGTGCCACTGGAGCTGCTCGAGCGCTTCTATGCCTGAGCGTGGTCGAACTCAAGAAAAAGCCTGAGCAAGCGCCAGGGTCCTACAGCGATGGCGCTTCTGGAGTGATGTAATGGCGCTACAATCACCGGCGTTTCCTTTGGTGACCGCGGCGATCGCAGGAGAGAGGCTGGATGTTACGACGTCGAATTCCGGGTTTGCTCGGCTGGAGCGCATGTCTTCTCTTTGTCTGTGGGATGGCTCATGCCCAGGATGTGCCCAGCGGCGATCAGTTGGAACAATTGCTCGCGCCGATCGCGCTCTATCCTGACACCTTGCTCGCGCAGATTTGCGCGGCCTCCGGAGACCCGCAACAAATTATCGATGCCGATAATTGGGTGAAGCAGAACGGCAATCTTACCGGACCCGCTCGGACCGACGCGGCTCAACAACAGGGCTTTGATCCGGCCTTCATATCCCTCGTGACCTTCCCATCCGTACTCGACGCGATGGCCAATAACATCGATGATTACGCAGCAATTGGCGCGGCATTTAAAGCCAATCAAGCCTCGGTGATGTCGGCGATCCAATCGCTCAGGCAACAGGCCTATGCCTCCGGCGCGCTGGACAGCAACGAATACCAAAACGTCTCCGTTGAACAGCAAGACGGCGCACAGGTAGTGCTCGTGCAGCCTGCCAATCCTGAGGTAGTGTACGTACCACAGTATCAACCTCAGCAAGTGTTCGTGACCGGCCCGAGCGCAGCCGATGTCGTGGCGGCCTCGCTGTTGAGCTTCGGCGCAGGCATAGCGATCGGCGCATTGATCAATGATCAGCCCTGGGGATGGCGTGGCTGGGGTTGGGGATGGGGCGGTCGCGGCGTAATTTATCGAAACAATCCGTGGCGATTCTCTTACGGCTATCGCAGTCCCCGACCCTACTATCGGCCACGGCCTCCAATCTACAACCGACCGATACACGCGCGACCGCCACCCAACTGGAATCAGCGACCTGGCTATCGCCCGCCTCCGGGTCGCCCAGGCAACGGCCGCCCGCCCTTCTCTGGTCGACCACCCGGCAATACGCGTCCACCGGGTAACGGAGGTGGTCGGCCACCGGGCAATACTCAGCCCCCCAGCTCAGGACCTGGCAGGCCGCCTGGCAATGTCGGGGACGGGCGCCCTCCCGGCACGACTCGACCGCCAGGATCGGGTCCGGGCACGAGGCCTGCCGGAAATGCCGGTGGGACTCGCCCGCCGGGCGGCGGATTCAAGCCACCGGGCAACGGTGGCGCCGCTCGGCCAGCGCCGACACCAAGAACCACTCCGAGCCCGCGACCCGCGCCCACGATTAGACCGGCGCCGGCACCGCGGCCGACATCGCCGTCGCGTCCAGTGACGCACAATCCTTACGCTGGATTTCCTCAAGGGGGCGCGCGTCCGCAACCACAGTCGCGTCAGCCCGCCCCGCAAGTGCAAAGACCGAGTGCGCCGGCCACGGGCACTCGGCCCGGTGCCTTCGGCGGCAACAATAATGGGAATGCTGCGCGGGCGGCGAGCAATCGCGGCAGATCGAGCAGCGGAGCTGCACCCGTGAGAGGACGACCCCGATGATCCTGCTACAGAGTAAACGAAATATTCGAGTTGGCTTGGCGTTGCTGGCTTTGGCGCTCTCGCCGGCCTTTGCCGATGAGGTGGCGGTAAAAACTTTTCCGAGCTACAGAGCGGCGACATCAGCCTTTGTGGCAGCGCTCAGTGCGAATGACGAGGCGGCAGTCACCGGCATCATTGGTGCGAAGGCACAAGATCTGCTCACTTCAGGCGACGCGGTGCAAGATGGCAACGCCCGTAAGTCCTTTCTTGCCAGCTATCACGAGGCGCACGCATTCGTGCGCGAGAACCCCGACAAAGTACTCCTGACAGTGGGCAAGTCCGCATGGGAACTGCCGTTTCCGATCGTGCGCGTCGACGGTGCCTGGCATCTGGATGCCGATGAAGGCGCACAAGAGTTGGTATATCGGCGCATTGGGCAAAACGAACTCGATGCCATTAAGGTCTGCCGCGCGTTGTACGCGGCGCAGAAGAGTTACGCGGCCACTGCGCACGACGGCAATCCGTCAGGGTTGTTTGCGCAGCACTTTCGCAGCGAACCGGGCATGCAGAACGGCCTGTATTGGGACGCGAAACCGGGCGAGCCTGAAAGTCCTGCCGGCGCGCTAGTGGCGGACGCCACCAGCGAGGGATATGGCGCGGCCCCGGCTTCAGGAAAACCGACTCCCTTTCACGGCTACTACTATCGAATAATAAAGTCGCAGGGAGCCCGCGCCCGGGGTGGCGCGAAGGAGTACGTGAAAGACGGCAAGATGAGCGGCGGCTTTGCCATCGTTGCCTATCCGGCCGAATATCGCGGCAGCGGCGTGATGACCTTTATTGTGGGGCCACGCGGGCGTGTATACGAAAAAGACCTCGGCGTGGGCAGCGATCAGCAAGCTACGAGCATCGAAGTTTTTGACCCTGACAGCTCGTGGAAGGTGGCACAGTGACAGGACGCGGATAGCTTATCGGGACTGCAATGAAATTGGATCGTCGGCAAGCCAGGCATCGACGGCCCCGGCGGAACTCACACAGGTGCTAGGCGCGCAGTAACGCTTACGCGGACTGGGGCTTTTGTCTGACGGTCGCGACCTCCCGCTCGGACTCTTCATCTGGTTCCGAATCGCGCATGCTTAAGGAGGGTCAAACCAAATCGGAGATTGGCATGTACATCGGCCTGGGAACACTGCTTCTTATCGTTTTAGCTATCTGGTTTTTTCGTCGGGCGTAAATCGCAGAGGGTTCATCACAGTAATTGAGACAGGCCGCCACCCTCCTCCAGGCAGTGGATCTCTACGCGCGTAAGGCCCGCTGCAGCGCTCTCGTTTCCTCACTGGCTTGTACGATGAGGCTTTTACAGGCCTCAACTGTTAGGTCAAGCCGTACGAAAGCCCCGCCTGCATTGAGAGTCGCCGTGTCGAAGCTGTTTTGCATTCGAGCTGCGAGGCGAATACTTGCGATCAAGACGTCAGTCAGTGTCGGGGGGCCGACTCGCACAATATTAACCTCCGCTTGGGCGCCGACCGCTTCACAAACTGCCTCGTCCATCCGCCAGTTTTTAAGCACGGCCTTGGCAATCAGCGGATGCCATGCTTCGACCAGCGCAGCATTCAAAGGGACCTGCGACGCTCTCTGGCTCGCACTTTGCACCAGAATGTAGAAGCGTCCTATACCGTGCAGCAAACCTGCCGCAAAGGCACCTGGAAATGGCAGCGAACTTCGCTTGGCGACCGCCTCGGAAAAATGAGCGACCGTGACGCATTCGGACCAGAGCTCATCAAGCCGCGGCGCGATGCTTCGCAGTGATTCAGTGTGCCGGATATGCGCAACGGCGTGCCCGAGAGCGACACTGTAGACCTTCTGAGCGCCCAAGCGATTGATGGCGACGCCGAGGTCGATAATCACCCTACCCGTTGCGTTGAAAGCAGTCGAGTTGGCCATCTGCAGCAGCCGGTCGGCGAGTGTACGTTCGGTCGATATCACGCGCGCAACTTTCTGCGGCGTGTAGTCCAGATCCTTGAAGGCTTCCTGAACCTTGATCACGACCTGCGGAAAGGCAGGCAGATCCACCGTCCCGGCCGCCAAAGTGTCCGCCAGGCTGCTTAGGAATTCGAGGGTTGGGAGGTCTGCAACTGTCACACTGAAAAGCTCTCCTGCGACTAGTGACGAACTCCTGACTTGAGGTCGTCAGTATAGCCAAATGTTTGGAAATGATGCCCTCAATCGTCAACCCAATCCCTTCCTTCCGCCGACGGTAAAGCCACAACAGCAGCGCCATGACCGAACCTCCCGGCAGAATGAGTTCTATTAGCGCGTACGGCGCGAGCGCTTTAAGTCGCACAACGGCAGCCGCTGCATAGACGCCCCAATTGCGCAGCGCATGTGTCCAGCGCGCGTCCCGCCAAATTGCGTAGACTTTCAAGATTGACCTAGAATTCGCGGAAGTGATCACTGTGCATCTCGTTAAACTATAGCGATTAGACGAATGAGGCGGCTTCAGTTCGACACGGGCACGGGCTAACTGACCTGGACCGTGACAGATAGGTATGTTGCGGGAATGGTCGTTGTGTCCTTGTCCGTACTGATGTTCTGACAGTTGAATAATTCGTCCAGCTCTCCTTGCAAATCATTGCCTCGACCGCCCCGTTCGGCTGCTTCAAATGCATTCATCGTAGGGCCGTAGAATCTCCTGAACGCATCCAAGAACTTTGCCGGTGGCCCTGGAAACTCAAACGTGTAAGTCTGTCTCGCGAAGGCGATGCTCTCGCTCGGTATCCCTGCCCCTGAGAATCGTTCAATGACGTTGCTTTCGATTCCCCAAGTCATCGGGCTAATAAAGCCCTCGGGAGGCGGTGGCGAGTAAACGGAACTTATTTTGAGAATCCGAGCGACCAATGTCGGATCATTCGGAATCCAATTGCCCATCACGATCCGTCCGCCGGCTCGGCATACACGCACCATCTCTTTGGCCACGTCGAACGGCTTAGGCGCAAACATGGCCCCAAACATGCTCACAACCAAGTCGAAGGATTTGTCCTTGAGTTCGTGAAGATTGCTGGCATCACCCTGTTGGAACTTGCAATTCGGCACGCCCGCTTCACTGGCGCGCTTTTTCCCAGCTTCAATGAGATTGCTGGCAATGTCGACGCCAAGCACCTCAGCTCCGAGCATTGCTTCAGGGAGTGCGGTCGTCCCGTCGCCGCATCCCAGGTCCAGAATTTTCAGACCTTTGGTGATTCCAAGCCTATTGACCAGTAACTCTCCGCTTTTCCTCATACTTTGCGCGACGCGCGTAAAATCACCTTTCTCCCACAGCGCTTTGTTTGGATTCATTGATGAACTCCTGAATGTATAGAGGCTGATGGCATCGTAGGATGCCGAAGATGGCCATTTGGCGCATGGGGAGGGAATCCCTATCTTTAGGGCTGGCTTACCTATTTCTTAGTACCTGCCAGGACCAGCTCTCTCGTGGCCGGCTCTCCCGTTCTCCCCTCGTCAACTCCAAACCTTCGATGCTCCCCGCAGGGACGGTATCGTAGCGGTGAGGGACGAACTCGATACATCCGACCAACGCTTCGACCTATCAATGACATCCAATAGATATCTTCCCGTCGGGGAGATGGCGCTGTCGATCTGCGCCGGGTTTTCGCACATGGAGATGGCCGGTGATGAGGGTATTGGAGCACGCTGTGGTCGCGGTTGCCTGCGGGGCAAGCGCGGCGATTTCGACTCTCGTGCTTCTTCTTTGCAGTGCGTGGTTGTTAAGCAGTGCATCAGTGGCGCTGGTTGCCATGACCGCGTTGGGATCGGGTCTCATCGCGTTAATGGAGTTCCGATCGTGATCGAGGCTGCGATGCCGTGCTCAGCGAGAAACGCTCGAATCCGATCGCACTATTAAGGAAACTTCAACTCCCGCATCACCGCCTGGAAGCGTGGCTCTTGGCGTATCGGGTCCATGAGCGAGTCGGTCCGGAGGCTCTCCAAGCCCGCATCGCGCAGCCGAAGCGCCGTCTCGAGCCATTCGAGCGCCTTCGGCTTATCGCCCCGCTGCGCATAGAACGTGGCGTACTGGTAGGCCATGACATCGCCAAAGAATGCTTTCAGTTTCGAAATTTCTCCTTCCGCATCTGCGTGCCGACCGAGCTTGTCGTACGTAACTGACAGGCACCATTGATTCCCCGCATAGTCCCGCTCGTTTTCGCATGAGGTGCGTGCTCTATCAAGATCCTTCAGTCCGTAGTACGCGAACCCTCGGTACGTATAGAAGGCCTTGACGCTGGGGTCGAGACTGATGCCTTCTGAAAGCGCGACGACCGACTCCTCATAGCGACGCGCCGCGTAGAGCGCCCGGCCGAGCACAGAGTGGCTGTCGCGAGCGAGAGGATCGAGCACAAGGGCGCGGCGCGCAGCCGCAAGGCCCGCGTCGGTTCGCCCCATGTAAGCTGCGAAAAGTCCGCTTATTCGCAAAACTTGGGCATTTCCCGGCGCGAGCGCCAGCGCGCGTTCGTACTCTTCACTCGCCCGTGTGAAGTCGAGGGTACCTAGTTCCAAGGCTGTCGCAAGGGCAAGGTGTGCTTGGGCCAGATCCGGTGCAAGCGCAATAGCCTGCTGCGCATCCGCCTCCGCCTTGCCAAAGCCTTCGCGCGACGCCGTGGGAGTCGCGGCGTCGGCGGCGCTATAGGAAAGTACGATCGATCGGCCGGCCATCGCGAGCGCGTAGCGTGGATCCAAACGGATCGCTTCCGTGTACGCGGCAAGCGCGGCTGAGACGTTTTCGAGTTCGTGTCGTGAGACAAACTCCTTGGTCCCCCACAGATACGCGTTGAAGGCGGCCGGATTGCGTGTCCCGCCGAGCTCGACTTTGGCCGCGACATCCCCGAGGAGTGTGACTTTCAGGGCGCTCGCCACCGCGGTGGCAATCTCAGTTTGAAGTTTGAGCACATCGCCTAAGTCCCGATCATAAGACTTCGACCATAGATGAAAGCCCGTGACAGCATTGATCAATTGCGCAGTGATGCGGATGGTGTGCGATGAGCGCCGCACGCTCCCTTCCAGCACCGCACCCACGTTCAGTTTGCGCGCGATCGTGCCGATGTCGTTGTCCTGCCCTTTGAAGGAGAACGCGGAAGTACGCGCCGCAACTTGCAATCCGTCGATCTCAGCGAGCGAATTGAGCAACTCCTCCGTGAGTCCGTCGGAGAAGTACTCTTGATCCTTATCGCCGCTTAGGTTCACGAACGGTAGCACCGCGATCGAGTGCGGGGGCGGCTTGAAGGTGGTGCCGGAAGGATTCTGCGCCGCAGGCGCGGGTGCCGTTGCGACCTCCTCGCCACGCTTTGATGGCGCGAGTCGGCTCCACGCGTAACCCAGAGCGCAGATTACCACCACGATCGTCGCGAGCAGCGCGGGCTTCGACCGCCACCACGGCAAGATAGCTTTTGCAGCTCCGACCGCAGCGGTCCCGCGAGCAGTTGCCGCCGCATTCCTGGTCGGCTCCTGTGACTGCTCCCCCGATAGCAGCCGTCGTACATGTTCGACGAAGGCCGGCGTGTGTTGACCTGCCACCAGACGCGTCCACTGCGCTTCGCGAAACCGGTCCGGCGCATGGGCGTTGGACTCTTGCGTCGCATCGACGACCACGGGCAACAAAAACGGCTTTTCTGCGGCCATCAGATGCGATCGGTCCACCGCGAGCTTCCACTCCAGCCGGAAGTAGCCCTCGAGCCTGGAGGCCGTATTCACGGAGATGATGGGAACGAATAGCGCGCAATCGCGTATCTGCTGACGAATCTTCAAATCCCACGCATCCCCGCCCCGCAACTCGCTTTGATCGAGCCAGACCTCGATGCCGGCCGCGCGCAGACCCTCACAAATCCTTTGGGCAGGCTCTGCATCTTGTGAGGCGTAGCTCAAAAACACGGCGCGCGAAGCTTCTGTCACGAACGGGTCACCCCTTTAGTGAGAGGTCTTCACACAGCCTCCCTAAGCGACAGCTTAACGTAAATAATTCGCTTTGACGGTCTGTCGAATCGGTTGCTACATCCGCCTTCCAGATTGATGCTTGATCTGCTGATTTTTTCTCTGCTGGGTAATGCTCGTTCGATTTTGTGCCGTCTACGATGCCCTCAGATTTTGAGGCGGCGAGAATCGAGGGTGAGTTGCGGCGAGCGTACCCACCAGCGCGATGATGCAGCCCATCGTCACGTCGTAGAGTCGGGTCTCCAGTAGGTGCGGGTCTGAGACCCCATCGCCGGCGAGAATCGCGTGCGCGGCGAACAGCAAGAACATCGTGAATGCCATAAAGCCCAAAGCCGGATTAACGGCCGTCCCCACACGGGCCAATGCCGCGACCAGCGTCGCCAGCACGGCGAGAGTAATGGCGCCCTCACCCAGACGCAGGATCGCAGCCCCTAACAGCACGCCGCCAATGGTCCCCACGGCATAGTGAATCGTTAATTCCAGACTCGCGATGCCTTCACGGCGCATAACCATGAGCACTACCAGGGTCGCCCAAAACGAGTCGTGTACACCCAGTGACGATGCCGCGAACAAAGCCACCGCCGCGGCAGCCCCGTAACATGCTGTGAATCGAATGCCGGCGTCCGCTCCACGACACGCACGCCGAATACCCGCACGCCAATCCATGATGTTATCTTCCGAGGGAATTCGAAACCAACTCCACACGAGGAAGGCCGACGCGAATGCGGTCACGCCACCCACCACAACACTCCGCATCACATCCGAGTCGCCGAAGTGCATGCCGGTGCCCGCCGCCGCCGCCACGGCAAAAAACCGCGTGATGGCAGCCACACCCGGATGTGAGCCACTCGCCCACCCCGCCACGAGCGCGCACAGCAAAACCACGATCTCCTTGCCGTATGGCGTCGCACCGAGAAAATGACCCAGCGTTCCGCCCGCCACGATTGCGGCCCAACCGGCGAGCATCGTGGTGAGGCGAACTCGCGGTGTTTGCCCGATGTCGCTCAGGGTGACAAATAGCGCAGTGGCGCCGCCGGCAACCCCTGCGTGCGGATGTCCTAAGTACACACCGCCGATCATCGGAATGCCGACAGCGAGCGCGACGCGGAACACCACCGCCGTAGCACCAGCCGCGGAACCAATCTTGTAGAGGTCTCGATACCAAGCTGCAGTCATCATGGTAGTCATCGCCTATTCATTCAAAAGATGGCCATAGTAGTACTTACAGACAACGGGATAGTCCCACAACTTCTAACGCCCGACACTGACGACGGCGGCAAGCGCTGGGAGGTGAACTGGATCTTTTCATCACCTCCGGGTTGACCGGGATGTCGCTGGGCGCAGCGCTCCCCTCGATGGCCGAGGCCGCCGCAGCTCCGAAGCCCCCCAAACCGCGCAATCGCGAGCAGTTTCTTGGGACTGGAACTGGCCAAGCGTCACCCTGGCTGGCTGCACGCCTATATCGGCGCGGACAGATGACCGATGGGCCGGAGGGCGAACGCCGCGTGGAGGCACCCTCCAAGCACTTCGTCTGGTTCGAGCACTCGGGCCACTTGCCGATGATCGAGGAGCCCGGGAAATACCTGCTCGCGCTCATGGACTATGCGCGTCCGCTGGCCAAGCCGGTTGGCGATCCGGTCTAGGCGGCCTACTGCGGACCCTCGGAAAGATTTGTCCGCAATTCCTGACCCGTGTCGAGCAAAATCACGGTATGCAAACGCCCCGCATGAGAGCCGTCGATTGTTGGATTGCAAAGGACACTGACGCGGTCGCCTGGTTTGAGTGAATCATGCGTCCATCCGAAACGCTTCAGGATGGCAGGGCTGCTGGTGATGATATTCCATTTAATGGGTTCATCTTGGGCACCGGGTTCAAGGACAAACGTGAATGTCGAATGCGGATTGCTCCAGTGGAAACTTTCCACCGTCCCCTTGAGCGTGAGTGTGTGATTCAAATCGTAGGCGGCGTACGAATGATGCGCGAGTGAAGGCAGCGCCATGAGGACTGCGGCACAGAATAATCCGGAGGCTAATCGGGGCACCATTGAAGAACCTGATCCACCCGAGCAAAAGTCGAGTACGTTGCTCAGTGAGAGTCCGCCGTTACGCGCCATACGGCATTTCCCACATCGTCCGCAATCAGCAACGCACCGTCCTGATCCTGGGTAAGTCCCACCGGCGCGCCGAACAGTTTTTTCTCGTCGGCCGAATAGAATCCGGAAACGACCGTCTCCGGTTTCCCGACCGGCTTGCCTTGCTGGAAAACGACATACACCACTTCGTAACCGCTTAAAGGTGAGCGGTCCCAGCTGCCGTGCTCGCTGATAAACGCTCCTCCCTGGTACTTCTCTGCCAGAGCATTCTTCGCGGAGAACCACAACCCGAGCGGGGCAACATGCGAGCCGATCGCGTAATCCGGCACGATCGCCTTCGCGACGAGATCCGGTCGTTGCGCTTCAACCCGGCGGTCGACGATCTGCCCAAAGTAGCTATAGGGCCATCCGTAGAATCCACCCTCCTGCACGGCGGTGAGGTAATCCGGCACCAGGTCGGCGCCGATCTCGTCTCGTTCATTGGCAATGGCCCAGAGCTTGCCGGTTTGCGGTTCCCACTGCAGACCGGTCGGATTGCGGATGCCCGACGCGTAGATTCGGCTGCCACGGGTGGCGACATCCACCTCCAGTACCACGGCACGCCGGTATTCCACCTCTAGCCCGTTCTCGGTGACGTTGCTGTTGGAACCGACCCCCACATACAGCTTACTGCCGTCGGGGCTTGCCAATAGCGCTTTGGTCCAGTGATGGTTGACCGTCCCGGGCAGGTCCGCAAACTCAACGCCCGGCGCCGTGACCTCCGTGTCTCCCGCGTGGTAGGGAAACTTCATGATGGCATCTGTGTTCGCAACATAGAGGGATTCGCCGATCAGCTGCATACCGAACGGTGAGTGCAGATGTTCGATAAACACATGCTTCTCCCATTCGCCGGCCGCAGTGTCCTTCTTGCGCAGTAGAGTGATCCGGTTGCCGCCTTTGCCGCCCTTTCCGGATAGATTCTTAATCTTGGTGGCAATCAGTTGCTTGGGCGTCGTCACAGGCTCGGTGCCGGGCCCATTGGATTCCGCGACGAGCACATCGCCATTGGGCAGTACGTAGACCTGGCGCGGGTGCATCAATCCGCTTGCTATCTTTTCGATCTTCAGGCCGGGCGCAACCTTGGGGGATTGTCCCGGCGCCCAGCCGACCCCAATAGGAACCTGCATCGGCGGCAGCAAGAAGTCTTGCGCCTTTGGCAGCGCCGGTGCGTTGCCGGATTGCTGTGCGGGCTCGAGTGATGCTTTCTCATTGCATCCGCTCATGGCGGCCACCAGTGCAAGTGCCAATACACTCCGCACGACGCTCTTACTCATTGACGTATCCTCCGCGGGCCGCGCGCTCCAAGGCAACAATGATGTTGCCAATGGACAGGAGAATGACGGTGCAGACCGAGAGCCACAGGCCAGTCGGAACTACCGCAAAGGCATCGCGGCTGTGCACGAACGCGTTGATGATAGCCACGACTATGGCAGACAGGTTGAGCCAGAAATCCAGCTTGTCGGTGCGCGTCGCGGTCCGTCGAGACGTGATCCAGACCTGCGTCAGGTTGACCAGGCGAGGCACTACAGCGAACAGCAGGCCAAACACGATGAGCCAGGCCGCGCCTTTGTCCCAAAGCATCACCGCAGTCTCGGAATAAATGATGTCGAAGATCAGGGCGGCGACGAAGCAACCGAATGGGATCGGATTGAGAAGGCCATAGATGGTCTCTGCGACGATGGAGCGACGTGGTTCGGTACGGAGGCTCATGGAACTGCTACCTCATTGTCAATCTGATTGCGGAAAGGACGATATCCGACCTTACCGTATGTCAGTTTGCAGGGGAACCTGTTGAGGCCGGCGCCGCCCTGCCGGACATTCGGCGGCGCCGGATTAGCCACTACATGTGTCGCGCTTTCTTCTTGCCGGCATCGTGCGCATCGGGCGCGGGCACGGCCTTCGGCGCAGCTTTGCGAGGCTTCTGCAGAGTCGTGCCTTGAATATTGTTGGACGGCGTCATTGGCGCGAAGGTCGGCAGATTCTTTGCCCGAAACTCCGTTGCAGCCTCAAACCCTGAGGCCAGTTTGATCAGCGTGGGCTCGCTGAATGCTGTCCCGAAGAAGCTGATGCCGAGCGGCACCCCGAACACGATACCGGCGGGGACCTGCACGATTGGATACCCGGGCGGCGCCGCGAGACCCGATGTGCCAAAGAGAAAGTGATCGCCGTAGAGAAGGTCGGTGGCCCAGGCCGGGTTGTCGGTCGCAGTGACAACCGCGTCGAGGTTGAACTGCTTAAGCGCCGCATCAATGCCGTTGACCCCAGCGAGTCTATCGATCTCGAGCGCTTGGTTGTAAGTCATCCCGGCAAATACGGGTTGCGGATCGTCGGGACCCGGCGCGAGCGATTCTGCCTCGTCAAACACGTCCTGATTAAAAAACGGCATTTCTTCAGCGGCGTGCGCGTTGTTGAAGTCGATTGCGGTTTGCAGTGTGCCGCCCGCCACCGGCACTCCGACGCGAGTGGCGAAGTATGTCTGGACGTCACCGCGGAAGTCGAAGTCCAGCACCAGGGACTCGCCGTCCGCAGACGGGAAAGTGAAACCCGCTGCGTCCAAGTCGACAACGGTTGCGCCCGCAGCGGTGAGCGCATCGACCGCGGCCTCGAAAGCATCCAACACGGGTTGTGGTGTCGGAACATCCGGATCAAATCCGTTGAGTCCCGCACGCGTCAGGCCAATGCGAGCGCCCTGCAGGCCCTTTGGATTCAAAAACTGCGTGTAGTCGGTGGGAATGTTCGTCGGCCGGGTGCGGCCTTTCCATCCTAAAGGCACGCTTCCGGTTGCAGCATCGCGACCGTCGAAGGTCTGGCTTTGGATAACGCCGAGCGCTATCGCTGCATCGGCAACGGTGCGTGCGAGCGGACCCACGGTATCCTGGGTATGCGAAATGGGTACGACGCCCGCGCGACTGGTCAGTCCGACCGTCGGTTTGATTCCGACGACGCCGTTGACGCTGGACGGGCAGACTATGCTGCCATCGGTCTCGCTACCAAAAGCGAGCACGGCAAAATTCGCCGACGCGCCCGCGCCGGAGCCGGAACTGGAACCGCAGGGGTTGCGATTGATGCCGTAGGGATTATTCGTCTGTCCGCCACGGCCGGACCAGCCGCTGATGGATTCGAAGGAGCGAAAGTTCGCCCATTCGGACAAGTTAGTCTTGCCGAGGATCACGGCTCCCCCCGCTCGCAATTTCGCGGCAACGGTAGAGTCTTTGAGGGCGGGCCGACCGACAAGCGCGAACGATCCTGCACTGGTCTGCATGCGGTCTCCCGTATCGATATTGTCCTTGATCAAAACGGGGATGCCGTGCAGGGGGCCAAGAATCTTGCCGTGCCTGCGCAGGTCATCCATTTGCTGCGCGATCCTCGTGGCGTCGGGGTTCAATTCAATTACCGCATTGACGCCGGGACCATTTTGGTCCAGGTCGAGAATTCGTCGCAGATAATATTGGGTAAGTTGTTCTGAAGTGAGCGTCCCGGCGTTCATCTTCGCCTGCAGATCGGCCACCGTAGCTTCGTTGAGTTGAGATGGAGCGGCTGCGAGAGAATCTTTGTTGTCTGCTGTCGCCCAGCTCGATGCCATCAGAGATGCAATCAATGCCAAGAAAATGCGTTCCATGAGCAGCCTCCCGGAAAGAATTTATTCGTTGTTGATTTGCTGTCCTACGAGCGTCTCTTAAAAACGCCGTCGTGAACCGCCAGCACGTGGAGCATGCTCCCGCTTTTTTATTCCTGTCAATCGGCGCAACAACGATCGCGGCTTTTTCCTACAGAGCGGAGGCATATCGCACTTCGAAGCCACTGGGCGGTGTAGGGGCGTTGACTTATAATTTTTTTAACTCGCCCGGTGTGGCATTTCACACACGGGCACGTAGGGTACTTACTTAGAACAATATTTCGGCAGAGGCGAAAGCTCGTGCGGCACTACTGGAATAGCTGGTCGATAGTGGTCGCCTGATTTCTGATAAAGTTTGATGAGCTTGCGCTCGGCTGATGTACCTTAAACGAGGGGCGCACATAAACTCGACTGAATGCGATCCGTAGAAAAGACTCTGTGCAATGGTTGATCGGACCGCTGGGACATCTGGCACCCCGCGAACAAGGATGATCTCGACATGGTTGCAAAGAGATATTGATGTTTTCCTACTACGTAGCCCTGAGCATTCGAAGCCTCTTAAATCAAAGACTCATCACAATTTGGATGATTATGCTCATCGCGCTTGGAGTTGCGGGGACGGTGAGTACCTTTTCGCTGCTGCGCGCGGTCTCATCGAATTCCTTCGCTGGCAAGGCGCATCGACTATTTACTCCGCAGATCGACAATCATGGTCCGGAGTATTTGAAGACGTATGGCGAAATCGACCCCGTACTGACTTTGCGCGACGTCGAGGCTTTGCGCGCGCATGATGGTGCTCATTTACGGGCTGCCATATACAAAATCAGTCTTTCACTCGTTCCTTCTGACCCGGCGATCGATGCGCTCGAGGCCAACGGATATGCCGTTACCGTCGATTACTTTCAAATGTTGGACGTACCGTTTCGATTCGGCTCAGCTTGGAGCAAGGCCGCCGACACAGAGGGCAGCAATGAGGTTGTCATTGGCAATGAGCTGAATCAGAAGGTGTTTCGCGGCGCGAACAGCGTTGGCCAGGAAATTAGACTCGATGGTCACACCTATCGAATTTCCGGTGTGCTGGCGCCATGGAATCCTCTGCCACGCTTCTATGCTGCTAGTGACAAGAACGCATTCGATCGCCACGAAATTATCTGCATGCATATGCTGATGAACAAAAAGCGGCTGGCCGGTTTCATTGGCCTGCCAACGTAGTACTGCGCGATGAAGAAGATTGGCTTAATTACCAGCATGTAGTTCCGCCCGAGGCGCGCATATCATTCGTGGTCGCGCTCGGTCTTCTGGTAGTTTGCGCCGTCAACACCGTTGGCCTCCTCCTAGCGAGATTCATGCGTCACTCCCGCGATATCGGGGTGCGGCGCGCACTTGGAGGTTCGAGGTCTGCGATACTCTATCAATATCTGACTGAAGCGTCGGTCATTGGTCTGGCAGGCGGCTTGCTGGGAGCCGTGCTGACGGTTTGTTTTGTGAGCGGCCTGGGGCTTGTGTTTCCAGTAGAAGTCGCAAGCCTTGCACATGTTACGTTGGCCACTTTACTGCAGGCACCCGCAATCGCTCTTTGCATGGTGTTGCTGTCGTCCGCTTATCCGATTTTGCGCGCCTGTCGGATCGAGCCGGGCTGGCAATTAAAGTCGAGCTAAATAAATGGTATCGATTCCCGTACGTCCGATCGTCTCATCCCTGGTCCGCCACAAAGCCGGCGTCTTTATTCTGGCGTGCCAGGTCGCCCTGACTCTCGCCATCGTCGCGAACGTTATCTTCATCATCACTCAGCGCGTTTCGTTGATCTTGCAACCCAGCGGCGTCGACGAAGCGAACATCATTATCGTGGACAATCGCTGGGTGGGACCTTTAACGTTGGACGAGGCGCACGCGCGGACAGACGCGGATCTTGCAGCCTTGCGTGCGCTGCCCGGAGTCCTCGACGCCTACGCGGACTACACCATTCCGATCGCTGGACCTTGGGCCAACGTAACTGGCCTGAATCTTGAGCCTGAGCAGGAATCACCGACCTCTCGCGCGGAAACCTATTTCGCCGATGAACACGCCCTAGCCGCGTATGGATTACGCCTGATCAAAGGCCGTAATTTTCAGACTAGCGAGGTCGTGCCGGGCTCGACTGATGAGGACCCGAAAGTCGGTTCCATCATCATCACGGAAGACCTAGGCCGTAGCCTATTCCCGTCTGGTGAGGCCTTGGGTAAGACCGTATTTATGAGCAATCATCCAAGAATCATCGTTGGCATCGTCTCGGATGTGAAGGTGCCCCAGAAGGGCACCGGCAACTATGCTTACAAAGCGGTATTCATGCCTGTACGCATCGCCGATGTGGCCGGAGACCCCTACATTGTGCGTACCCGGCCAGGCGCTGACGAATACGTCAGAAAGTCTCTAACGGACATTTTGTACAAAACATCGCGCCTTCGCATCCTCGACCACCAAGAAGGTGTTCAGCATTTTCGTACGCTTCGAACCAAAGCATTTGCTGCTGATCGTGGTCTCGTGATACTCCTCACGGCAGCTTCTATTATCCTGTTGCTTGCTGCGGCCGGCGGGATCATTGGAATAACCACCCTCTGGGTTGAAGGCAGACGCCGAGCGCTCGGCATGAGGCGTGCATTGGGCGCGAGACGCAGGGACATTCTTGCTTATATCTTGGCAGAGAACTTTTTCATCGTGCTGCTGGGGATCTGCTGCGGTTCGATCATCGCATTAACCGCAAATATTTCCTTAATGCATTACTTGGCGCTGAAAAGCCTGCCTCCAACGTACATCACTCTTACCAGCCTGTTTGTTTTGGTACTGGGTCAATGCGCAGCGTTACCTCCGGCGAGGCGCGCAGCCCGCGTCCCGCCCGCTGAAGCGATGCGCATCGTCCCAAGCTGAAGCCCTAACCAGCTGCGTCACTGACGAAGCCACAGCCTTTGGGTCGCCGGCGCCGGGCGAGTGGACGACGCACGAACAGCCCGGCCAGACGAAGAAGTGCGGTTGCGGTCTTTGTGCGAGGCGCGCATGCTGCCGTTTGCGGCGAAAATAACAAACGCGACCTCACCCGAGGTGCACGATAAATCCAAAATTGGGGGACACATGCAACCTATATTCAAAACCCTTCTTGTCGGTGCCATTCTCGCCATCGCGGCCGGCTCTGCGCTCGCGGCGGACGCTGTTGTCGGGACGTGGAAACTGAATCTTGCGAAATCGACGTTTTCTCCCGGCCCGGCGCCCAAGAGCCAGACTCGTAGTTACGTCGAGTCGGCACAGGGGATGACGGTGACGGTCAAGACAACGGCGGCGGATGGTAAGGATTCGATGACAGCGCTGACCTACAAGGAGGACGGCAAACCCTACCCTGAGAGCGGGAGCCCTGACCTCGATATGGTGACCCTCACGCGCGTAGATGCGTTGACCGTTCACAGCACCCAGACGAAATCGGGCGCGACCGTCGGTACCGCCGTTCGAACTGTGTCGAAAGACGGAAAGATGCTGACTTTCGCGCAGAAGGGCACGCACGCAAACGGGGCGAAGTACGACAACGTGTCGGTCTACGACAAGCAGTAACGGCAAGCCTCGGTTGGGGCCGAGCGATGCTACTGTGACTTCAACACGATGGGATGAGTCGGGTCGCCCTTTGCCACGTATGCCTTGTTCAACACTTTCATCCAGAATTCCCGATTCTCCGGCTTCATCGTATCGCCCTTTTCTGTGTAGGCAATACGGTGAAGGCCATCATTGCCTTGCAGTATCCGCGCGATTTCCGTTTGATTGTCTTGACCCGTGCAAGATTGGATTCGCCATTCGTACGTGACCGAGTGAGGTTCTTCCGAGATCACGCGCCAGTCGGTATTTCCCTGACATCGAGTCTTCATCGTGGTCTCCAAGGCATCCATCAATGATCGCGGCGTTCCATGTGCCCCCTCCAAAAATTGAATCGTGCCCAGCTGCTGCCACTTGTCGATCGATTCCGATGTGGGAACCAGCTCAACAATAGTTCCTTTTCCGCGGCCGAGGTCTCGTTGACTTCCAGCTTTCCAACCCACCAGATTTTGCTCTGTAACAATCCCTTCAATTGGCGTTGAGGCGCAGCTGACAATTACCAAGGCTCCGATTAACAGCAGTATTCGCATCAAAACCACTCCCCTCTTTTTCATACGTAATCTCAGTCAACGATCGGGCTATCCCATGACCTCTCGAATCGATTGTTAGGTGCATCGCAGACCGACCTCAATACGTCTCCCTCGAGAACCATCAATTCACTTTAGTTTATTGAGCGATCTTCAGGATCAATCAGCCGGGTGACGATGCATAGCAGGTCGAAGCGATTAACAGCAATTGCGGCGATCACATGCCGCTAATAGGAGGGTCTTGCAATTTGATTTGCTTCGGAAGCTACGCCCGCATGCGTCGGCGTGTCAATCTGAAAATGCCAAACAATTAAGCCGGCGCTACTTTGTCCGCTTTGATGCATCCGATGCTCTTCTCTGACCTACAAGGGTTTCCATGCCGGTGGTCAAAAAAGCGGCAGACGAGCCCAAACGATTGATTGCCGGTGACGTTTGAGTGACAAGCAACCGGTTGTGCACAGGCTTAAGCACCGGGATGGGGGAGAAAATCGGTCATTGCTTGGTGGTTCCCGTCGAGCTGTCCGCGCTGCAGGCCCTGTACCGATCGAATGCCCGAGTTCGAATTGGCACTAGACGCGCTATCCTTAATGATCTTGAGCCTATGAGATCAACTCCAGAAAAGCGCTTTCCCCTCGGCCGTGAGATCACACTGGCGGAACTGGATCGTGATCCTTATCCCGCATATGATCGCCTGCGGCGAAGCGAGCCGGTGTCATGGATTGCGGCTCTCAATATGTGGTACGTCGTGGGCTATGAGGACGTTCGCAGCGCACTGCTCGACACTTCTCAATTGACCACGAATTCCACGCAATCGACGATCCTAGACACCTTCGGGGCTCACATTCTCACGACCGAGGGCGCAATGCATGAGCGGTACCGCCAGGCTTTGCGCCACCCGTTCACTCCTGCTTTCATTCGCACGCACTTGGAGGCGGCCATGGCGGCAGCCGCCGCTGCATTGATCGACGAATTTGAGATGCAAAGCCAAATCGATGCGCGCTTGAGTTTCGCCAGTCGGCTGCCGATTCAAGTCATTCTGTTGGTCTGCGGATTGCCGGCGGAAGAGGAGCAGCGGATGCGCCGCTGGTACGACAGCTTCGAAGCCGCGTTGGCGAATTTTACCCGCGATCACGAGATGCGGGAAAACGCGCGACGCAGTGTTGCGGAATTCCACGCGATGCTGGATGCCGCCATCAACTCTACGACTAACGCGGACGATAACTCCTTGCTAGCGAGTTTGGTTCACGCGCCCGAAAACACGCGACTCAGCAACGATGAAATCAAGCGCAATCTCTCCATTATATTCTTCGGCGGTATCTCCACCGTCGAGGCGCTTTTACTCAACAGTTTGTGGGCCCTCTTTGAGCACCCGGATGTTTTTCAACGCGTCCAATCCGATCTCGCCTTGTTGCCGCAGCTCATCGAGGAAACCATGCGTTGGCTGAGTCCGGTGCAGTCGGCGACCCGCCACGTCATCACGCCGTTTGAATGGCGGGGCATCGAATTCGCGTCACACGACACCATAAATTGCATGCTGGGCGCCGCCAATCGCGATCCATCGGTATTCACAGATCCCGACCGATTTGATCTAGATCGCGCAAATGCGCGGCGCCATCTGGGATTTGCGACAGGTGTACATGCCTGCCTGGGATCTCATCTTGCGAAGACCGAGGTGCGTATCGGACTGGAGGCTCTCCTCGGAAGACTGCGGAACCTACAATTAAAGAGATCGCAAACGGAGTCTCCAAGCGGCTACGAATTCCGGCAATCGCGTAGAATGACGTTGTGCTGGGACGGCGGTCGTTAGACGAACGGTAGCAACGATGTCCCAGGCGCCCCTTAGGAGTTAGCTGATGAGCCACGTCGCGTGCAGCCGCGTTGACACCTATGGTTTGCCCTACATTACGGGCAATTCGATGTACGAGGCGTTCTCACCGGCGTGATGAATCGTGTTGTTGGCCGACACGCCCGTGCTCTCGCTTTCGTTCGCTCCGCCCGTGTTCAAGTTGCGCACAAATTTTGGAAAGTCGGATGAGGTGACTTCCACCCGTATGCGGTGCCCTTTGTCGAAGCGGGTGCTGGTGGTCATCGGCGTCGGTTTGAGGGTGTAAACGTCGTCCGGCGTCATCAGCTCAGGTTTGTCGAAGCCGTTGCGATAGCGCGCCCGCAAAATCGTATCGGCAATGATGTAGGCCGTACCATCCGGCAGCACATCGACGAGCTTGACGGCGAAGTCCGTATCCTTCGCACTGGAGGACACTTTCAAGACTGCATTGACGAAGCCTGTGACGTCCATTGCTTCCTTTAATGGTTCACTCGAATACACGAGCACATCCGAGCGCGCTTCGATGGCACGTTGGTCATAGGCCCCTGGCATCACCAGGCCACCGTTACAGCAATCGCCGCCGCCCAAGGTCTGCACAGGATTCATAGGGTCGTAGGTGAAGTGATCGGACTTCTCGCCGCCGGGCGGTGGCGCAAGATCCAAACGGCCATTGCCATACAGGCTGTTGGCGGCTCCCTCACTGCGAAGGTACATGCGCACGGACTTTACGTCCTTAGGAGGCCAGTTGTCTGAGGCGTTCCAGCGGTTCTGGCCCATGGTGAAGTAGCGGACATGCGGAGTAGAGACGGGCCAGGCACTGGCGTCCGATTTCAACCACCGGTCAAACCAGGCAAAGATAGTTCCGTCCACATCGAAGCTGGTGTCGCCCAGGGAGCGTTCCCCGACCAGCGTGTCGGGACCCATCTTCCAGTAGGTGCAATGAGGGATAGGAGCGACAACGGCGTATTGGTTGGGGGCAGCGTTCTTGTCGCCGGCGGTTCGCGCATGATTGAAAAGTTCGAGGTTCGGCCCGATGGAAACGTCGTACCAGGAGTTGAACCACAGCGCCGGCACGCCCCAGCCCATATCTTCCTGGTATAGGCCGCCCTGACGCCAAGCCGGATCGGCGGGCGCGCGATCGATGAGCTGCTCGAAGGTGCCCGCAGGCTCACCCAAATCACTCAGCATCTTGTCGACCGGCAGGTGTTTGATCTGCTTGGTCCAATCGACTTTGGGTTTGGTCGTTGAAAGATCGTTGTATCGGGACACGCGAGCATGCATCGCGGGGGCGGTGATGAGCGGCAATTGCGCACGCAGCGGATTATCCACACCGTAGAGCCAGACGAAGAAGAGGCTTCGCGGCACGCCGCCCGTGTACCAATTGCCCTGTTCCTGGAAGCGCCCTACTTTGCCGATACCTGCACCGGCCGACATGGGCACCATGGCCGCTAGCGCGGGATGATGGGTCCCCGCGAGGGCCAACTGCCATTCGGCGCTCGATGAACAACCGAGCGTACCGACCTTGCCATTGGACCATGCCTGCTTCGCAATCCAAGTGAGAGTGTCATAGCCGTCGGTCTGCGGATGGCCCAGGATTTGCCAGTCACCCTGAGAGAAGTATCGTCCACGTTCATTTTGTACGACGAAAGCGTATCCGCGCCGCACGGCCGCGAGCGCATAGCTCAACGCGGGTCCGGACTTCATCTCCAACTCGTTGTACGGGGTCTTCCAGAAGATGGTGGGCAGGGGGCCCTTGGCATTCTTCGGCCGATAGACGTCGGTATCGAGACCCACGCCGTCGCGCATGGGAATCATGATGGCGTCGTCCGCGACGGCGTCCTGCTTGAGTTGCCGGATGATGGCCTCGGGTTGATAGTCCCGGTAGTACTCCCCGGTGCTCGAAGGCGATTGCTGTGCGATTGCCACGCCCGAGGCGAGTGAGGCGATGAATAGCAACGTTTTTGTTATCCTCATAAATCCCCGTTCGATCTAGTTGATCGCATATCAGAACTGTACACTACAGCCAGCCATGCAGCCCGGCACTCTAGACACCTCGACGCTGTCTCCTCAACAGTTCGTGCGTGTAAACGCACTCTTGGACGAATTACTGGACTTGCCCGAAGAACAGCGCATCGATGCCCTGCGTCAGCGTGCCGTCGATGATCCCTTAGTCGCTGCGGCCGTGGAGCGCTGGCTGGATGCCGTGCACGCCTCGAGTGAATTTCTGAGTACCCCGCCTCGCGCGCGCATGGAGGAGCACGCGCCGGACACGGCGGTCGGAATGCGTCTCGGTCCGTGGCGTCTGACTCGACTGCTCGGCCGCGGCGGGATGGGCGATGTCTACGAGGGCATCCGCGCCGCCGGCGAGTTCGAGCAGCGTGTCGCCGTCAAGGTGTTGCAGCGAGAAACGGCCGGCGAGTCGAAGCGCTTTCAAACCGAGCGGCAAATTCTTGCGCGCTTGGAACATGCGGGAATTGCCCGTCTGTACGATGGTGGCGTCACGGAAGACAACCGGCTGTACATGGTGATGGAATATGTCGAAGGACGGCCAATCACCGAATTCTGCACATTGCGTGCAGCCACCCTCGCCCAACGTCTGGGATTGTTCATTCAGGTCTGCGAAGCCGTTTCGTTCGCGCATCGCAACCACGTCATCCATCGTGATCTGAAACCCTCGAATATCCTCGTGACTTCGGAGGGTGCGGTCAAGTTGCTCGATTTCGGCATCGCGCAGTTCCTGGATGCGCAACTTGCGCGAATCACGCAGGCGGCGCCCATGACGCCCATCTGCGCAGCGCCTGAGCAGCTGACGGGCCATGAAACCTCAGCCGCAACGGACGTATATGCGCTCGGGTTGTTGTTATTCGAACTGCTGACCGGCGCCCATCCCTGGATGAATCACAATACCCCGATGTTGCAGGCGATGCGCACGGTGTTGGAACGGCCCGCCCCTTTCGCCAGCAGCGTGGCCGAAGCCCAGGAGTCATCTCCGATCCCAGCACGTCGGATTCGCGGCGATCTCGATGCGATTGTGGCCAAAACGCTGCGCAAGGAACCGGGTCACCGCTATTCAACCGTCGAGGCATTGAAATCGGATGTGATCCATTTCTTGCGCGGCGAGCCGGTCGAGGCGCGCAAGCACGCGCATCTGTATCGCGCGGGCCATACGCTACGACATTATCGCTGGTCCCTCGGCGCCGGGCTCGCCCTAGCGTTGGTGTTGGTCCTTGCATGGCGCATGATGCCCCGGCCAACAACACAGGCCGCGGCCGGTCACACCGTGGCGTTGGTCGGATTCACGAATCTTTCCCGACAGGAAGCTGTCTCCTGGTTGCCGGCAGCGCTGACCGAAATGCTTGGCACGGAGTTGAGCATCGCCGACAAGCTAACCGTGGTGACGCAAGAACTCGTGCACGATGTGACCCTGGGCATTGAAAATTCGGGAAATGCGGGCCTCAGCCTTGATGCGCTACGCCAGCTAGGTCGCCATTTGGGTGCCGACTACGTGATCAGCGGCAACTACTTAGCCGCGTCCGGGGCGAGCGATTCGCCGCTGCGTATCGACATCTCCCTACAAGACGTGCGCAGCGGAACTTCCATCGCTCGATTTTCGCAGCAATCCAGCATGGGCAGTTTGCCTGATTTGGTTAGCAAAATTGGTGTCACGCTGCGTGACAAGCTCGGCACGCCTTCGCCGAACCCCGAATTGTTGGCGCAGATTTCGGCCGCTCAGCCCTCGTCGATCGATGTGGCGCAAAAATTGAGCATGGCGAGTGAGGCTATGCAGCACTACGACGCGGCCAAGGCGCGCGATGAATTGCTGCAGGTTATCGCACAATCTCCCGGCTTCGCGCCGGCATATGCGAGCTTGTCCGATGCATGGTCCGCATTGGGCTATCGGGAAAAGGCGGTCGCCGCCGCACAGCAAGCGCAGACGCACGATTCGGGACTGCCCAGCGAGATGCAACTGCAGATTGATGCGTCCCTGCAAGCGGCAAAGTATCAGTGGGGGAAGGCTTCCGATGACTGGAACGCACTGATCAAACTAAAACCGAATGATCCTGAATACCGCCTGCAGGCACTCGAAACCGCGCTGGCCGCCGGCGCGCCGGGCGCGGCCAGAGCTGGACTGGCGGAGCTGCGTCGCCTGCCTGGCGCGGCTCAGGATCCGCGTGTCGAACTGGCCGCAGCGAAGATCGCCTGCGCGCTCGACGATTCAAAAGGTTGCGCAGAACGGGCTCAGGAGGCGCTGCGTTTGGCAGTTTTGCTCGGCGCGCCGGGGCTTACGGCCGATGCACGTCGTGAACTCGGCGATGCGATGATGCACCTTGGCAACATCGAAGCGGCGGCTGAGAATTTGCGCGCGGCCGTTGATTCGTATCGGGCAATCGGCAACCCTCATGGTGAGGCCGAGGCCCGACGCACGCTCGGCCAAGCTCTGATCGATCTACATCACGAGAAGGATGGGCGCGCCGAATATCAGCGAGCGATGGGCATCGACCAGAGCATCGGCGATCTCGGCGGCGTTTCGGCTGTCTATCGCGATCTTTGCGAGCAGCTTTGGATTGGCGGGGATCGGGACGGCGCGCAGGCGGCTGCGAAGCGCGGCCTCGAGCTTAGCCGGGAAACCGGGGACTTGAAGCTTCAGGCTTGGACACTACGGGCGTTGGCGACTATTGCTTCGGATGACTCTGCCAGCGATGAGGTGATGCGCAATTACCGCGAGGTGACGGCGCTCACGGAGCGCAGCGGGGATCGAGGCGGTCATGTTTGGTCACTCGCGACATACGCCGAATTGATGCGATTGCGAGGCCAAATGTCCGAGGCACATACGACCTGCGTGCAGGCCCTCGCGGAGGCCTCGCGGCTGACCGACCCGCAGTTTACGGTCTATAGCGCGTATACGTGTGCTCTGGTCGAAATGGATGCAGGCCACTCCGATACCGCATCGGACATGCTCACACAGGTAGAACGTACCAGCGAGGCAACCAATAACACCATCTATCTTGCCAACGCACGCCTGATGCTGGCACAGATCGACATGGAACAAGTGCACTGTGACAAGGCCTTGACCAGGCTTGGCGAGGCGGTCGAAGGGTTTGCGCAGTCCGACAGCAAGACCGGGCAGGCGGAGGCAGAGGCCTTGCGTGCGGCGTGTTATCAACAAATCGGCGACTCGCAGCAACGCGATGCGGCGCTGACAAGAGCACAGGCACTACGGGCGGCGATCACGTCTCGGCTGGAGATTTACATCGTGGACATCGTGTCCGCTCAGCTCGGGTTTGCGGAGGGTCGCCATAGCGACGCGATTGCCAAGTTGAACGCAATAGCCATGGACGCAACGCATAGACATTGGCTTCGATGGTCGTTGGAGGCACAGCTCGCGGGTTGGCAGCTGGCACAAGCCAACCGAGACCAGGCATCTGCGATTCGACTTCGCAAGGATCTGGAAAAAGCGGCCCGCAATCACAACATGGGCCGAATCCTTGCACGCATGCAACAGGTGTCGACGTGAGCGTTGTACGTTAACCGGCGGGCTCATGGTGCGCGACGGCCACGTGGTACTCGTAGACGTAGAAGTCATTGTCGCGGACCCACCCCTCGCGCTCATACAGGCGTTGCGCCGCCAGATTGGTGACGGCGGTCTGCAGCATGAGCTGACCAGCGCCTTGGCCGGCCGCATAGTCCACCGCCGCCCGTAACAGTAACGCGGCCGCTCCGCAGCGTCGCGCCTGCGGCGCGACGAACAGATCGTACAGCACGAACATGCGTGTCAGGGACACCGAAGCGAAACACGGATAGAGCTGGCAGAAACCGATCGCCACGCCCTGCAGTCGTGCGACGAACACCACCGACTCGTGGTGCGCGACACGTTCTTCCAGAAATGACCGCGCCCGCGGATCATCAACTCGGCCGTAGAAGCGGCGATACGCGTCGAACAGCGGCGCGATCTCATCGATGTGTCGTGGCTCGGCCCGTTCGATGCTGACTTGAGTACTCATGCTGACCTCCGCGTTGCTCGACCGGACGGAGGATATACTACCGCCGCACCATGCTTCGTTCCCTTGCTCCAGCGCTGTTCGTCCTTGTCTGGTCCACCGGCTTTATCGTCGCGCGGGCGGTGACATCGCATGCTGACGTGCAATTGTTTCTCTTGATGAGATTCGCCGCGGTAGCTCTCGTATTCGGAGTCGCCGCAATCGTTGGCCAAGCATCTTGGGTCTCGCCAAGGAGGGCTGTTAAGCATCTTGCGGTGGGCGCCATCATGTTGGGTGGTTACTTAAGCTTGAGCTTTTGGGCGATCGCCCACGGCTTGCCGGCGGGAATCATGGCGCTGATGGGGGCTTTACAGCCACTGCTGACCGCCGCCTTTATGCTAGCGCGCGGCCGAGGACCCTCTTCGGCGGCCGTGTGGATGGGGCTTTTGATCGGGTTTCTCGGCGTTGTCTTGGTGCTGCTGCCAAGGTTAGAAAGCAGCCACTTCGCAGTGGGCAATCTCGCAAATCTCGCCGGGGTCCTGGCGATCGTCGCGCTGACGCTGGGCACCCTGGGACAAAAACATCTCGCCAATGATGATTTGCGCGTCGCCGGATGTCTGCAAAATCTCGGCGCGGGATTGGTGGCTTCGCTTGTTGTCGCCACCATTGGCGCTGTGCAGTGGGACGGCAGTGCTGCCCTCTGGGCGTTGCTGATCTGGTCGGCGCTCATCACCTCCGTCCTTGCGCAAAGCCTGCTCATTTGGATGATGCGCCGTGGAGCGGCCACGCATGTGACCGCGTTGATGCTGTTGGTGCCTCCGGTCGCGGCGTTACTCGCGTATGCACTCTTTCATGAAACCCTCTCTTGGTTACAGTTGACGGGATTCGCGCTCGCTCTGGGCGGCGTCGTTTTGGCGCGGCGCGCTAGTCCTGCGGCTGCCTGACGCTCTTCGCCGGCCGCCGTTCTTCGTGCGAGGGTCTATACTCAGCGGCTTCTTTCGCACGCCGGTGGAACCATCTATGGAAAACTCTAGAGTCGTACTCGCGTTTTGCTCCCTGCTATTCACCCTTCCCGGCTCTGCGCAGGTGGCGCTGAAAACCGATACACCCAGCCTCTTGTTCTGGACGCCGGAACAGCAGAGTACAGGATATCGCAGCATCGAAAAGATCTACAAGGTTGCTACAGTGAAGCGCGGCCCTAACGTGCACGCTTTGCCCAAAGCCTCCAAGCAATTGTCGCCGACTTGGGACTATGGCGATCGCCATTGGACGGTCGCAGACTATATGAGCGCGAACAAAACCTCCGGCGTCCTGGTCTTGAAGGACGGCAAAATCGTGTTGGAGCGCTATGGCCTGGGTCGCACGCCAAAAGAGCGCTGGACTTCATTCTCCGTGGCCAAATCCTTGACCTCAACTCTGGTGGGCGCTGCCATTCAGGATGGCAAGATCAAGGGGCCGGATGCCATGGTCACTGACTACGTGCCTGAGCTCAAAGGCTCAGCCTACGACGGTGTCACGGTGAGACAGCTGCTCATGATGAGCTCGGGAGTGAAGTGGAATGAGGCTTACACTGATCCTAAGTCGGACGTGGCCCAGGCAGGTTTTACCGGCAGCGAGCCGGGCGTGGATCCTTTGGTAAGTTACATGCGTCATTTGCCGCGCGCCGCCGAGCCGGGCACGAAGTGGCATTACGATACGGGCGAGACGGACATGGTAGGCATCATGGTCGCCAATGCCGTCGGCGAACCACTCTCGCAATATCTCTCCGAGAAGGTCTGGACCACTTATGGAATGGAACAGGATGCAGTCTGGATGGTGGATGCATCGGGCAAACAAGAACGTGGGGGCTGCTGCATTTCGATGACCCTGCGCGACTATGCGCGAGTCGGTCAATTCATCTTAGATGGCGGGCAGGCTCAAGGTCGACAGATAGTTCCTTCCTGGTGGGTGGCGCAGGCCACCGCTAAGGAGATCGACAACGGCGCAGGTGGCTACGGCTACTTCTGGTGGATCCGGGGAAATGGCAGCTACGAAGCGGTGGGGATCTTTGGCCAGTCGATCACTACGTTCAAAGACGACAGATTGATCATTGTGATCAATTCGGCATGGCCGGTCGCCACCAGCAAGGAGTACGGCGCGGCCAGAAATGCATTCATCGACGCAGTGCGCGAGGCGGCCAAATCAATCTAGAGACCATCGAGCTCAGCGCGCAGGCGTCAAAACGTGATTTCTTCTACGTCCTGTAACACCTTATGCGCGGAGATCATGTCGAGACGCGCATCCTGAACTTCGCGGCTCGGTATCTGGGCAAGGTAATCCGCACACTTCGCGACACGAGCAGCTACATTCCAATGTTTCTCACTTGCGTCGTCGGCCAATATTCCCACCAGCTTATCGAGTTCCTTGCGCACCACGGTGGTTGTATCAGCGTAGGCTCTTGTCTCAGGCTCTATGCGTACAGAGGCGTGCTGGCCGAGTAGTTTCTTAGACGCTTCCACTAGGGCTAGTTCGGCCTTAATTCTGAGGACGGCGCTCATCTTGTTCATATAGCCTTAACCTCTATGCTCGCATTCGAGCAGGCGCCTGCTGAGTCAAGCGCCGTTTTAAGGCTTCCGATACAGACACTCGAGGATCTCCGGGAAAGCGAGCGCTGAAGTCCGACAGCAGGGTTCGCGAGATGCGTTGCGCGCCGCCTCGGGCGGCTATCTGCGCAACACTCAAAGTATCCGCGGCTGAGCTGGGGCGAAAATGCGGGTCCGCGGTCAGGCGTTGAGCCACTACATCAAGTACTTCGGTTGAACGCCTCAAGATCAGAAGCCGTGCAACGCGGGCCTCCGTGAGCTGTGAAATCACCCGTCGATCCTCCCAATTGAACATACGAGCGAAAAGCCAACCGTAATCCTCCGGTTGATCACCCCGTGACCTGATCCATTCAGCCAACACCCTCCAACTGCGGGCGGGATTGCCACATCGCATGGAGCCGTGGGCATCCCATAGCACGGCGCGGTCGTCGCGCAGTTCATTCTTCTCTGTAGGCGGCCTTGCCGGCCAAAGCACTCGAAATAGGCCGAACACGGAGGATGTCCCGATCATGGCGACCCATGCGGGTGGGAACTGATGCCTGGTCGATCTTGAGGGAATGGATGGTGCCTGCATTGGGATTTCCGGCTATTGCCATCATCCCGAACCGCGGCCCATCAATCTTGAATCTAACTCACACTTTTGCGCGGCTGTTGTTGCAAGCTCGCATTTTTCTAAGGTGAAGGCAGCCAAACAGATTGAGTTAACTCGAATGAATCGGCATTCGCGCCTACCATTTTCCCGCACACGGTTCTTTTATCGGACGACGCGGCGCAGCTTGGCGAGATCGTCGTGCCGGGTGCCGATATCGCGGCGATCAGCCGCGAGCCTTAGGTCCCGCAGCACTTCGAGCGAACGCAGCAGCACCGGCAACGGTGGCCCGCTGGCAGTAATTCCCTCGAGACCTTGTGCGCTGAGATTGGCCGCGGGACTCTCAATGAATCGCCTCACCAAACCATCGTGGTGCTGTGCCGCCGACTGTCCGAACAAGTCGCAGACTTCGAGATAAGCGCGGGCGTTCTGTTGGAACCAATCCGTTTGGCCGTGCTCGTCGATCAAGGACAGCAACTCATCCAGCAGGCTGGTTCGCGTCATACAATCGCGCAGTCGCGACTGATCGGCAGGCAACATGAATAGCATTTTGTCGACCAACAGCTGTGCATAGTAAGGATCGTTCGCACGGCACACGCCCAACAGCAGATCGATCTCGTTGATGCCGGAAAAGTCCCCGGCGTTCGCGCCGCGATACTCCTGGCGGCCGACCCGATAAGGCTTGTAGTAGGGCCGCACCGAATAGAAAAACCGCTCGACATCCAGTTGCTTCATCAGCCTATCGTTGAAGCGCATTACATCGCGAAGCGCCTGCTTCGCGGCATCAAACATCACGTCCGCCACGGGACTGGAAACCCCAAGAGGAACGATGCTCCCGAGCGCATCCGCCGCGCGCTGCAGCGAAAGAATGCCGCGCGTGTTCTCGTCGATAAATAAGAATTCATCGGGGAGTGAGGTGAAGCTCTTGCGAATACCGGCGCGCGCCCTGTTGTGCGTCGCCAGGTGTCCGGTCGAGAATCTCGGCGCCATGCCCAATGATGCGCCGACGTGCAGCGCAAGCGATGACGCCTCCGGGAACGGCGAACGCTCCTCGCGCGCGGGATTGGTCAGTTCGTGCCGCCGCAATGCGGCGAGATAAAGACCCACGCTGCCCAGCACACCATAGGCGCTCTCAAATCCTTCTCCGGTGTTGCCCTCGGCAAGCAAGGCCACGACGTGCGTATGGCCCTCGTCGCGAAGCGACGCCTTGATCGGATCTCCACGGCCGATCACCTGAGCGCGGTCCTCTTGCGCAAAGTATAGATTCTCGAGTTCCGTGTTCATCTGAACAAAGGATGTGCGAATCCAATGCTCGAATGCTTCTGCCCTACTGCTCATTCATACCTCTTCTGAAGCGCTGGTTGCGCGCCGACGTTCGCTGGCGGGCATGATACTGCTTTATCCCGTCGCAGCGCGGCGTGCTCGAAAACCGGATAGCGCGAAGATGACCGCCGCCAAGGCAACGAGATAACCGAATACCACAGTCAACGCCAGCGGCGGCCCGAGCCCCGCCTTTGCAGTAAAAACATGCGCGCTCGCAACGGCCACCGCGGTCGGACCGAGCCCCGCTCCCAACGCCACGTTCAGAAAAAAGCTCATCGACATTGCCAGCCCCCGCGAGCGATTCGGCACGACATCGAGAATCGCGGAAAAACCGACCGCGGTCACGATGCCCGACAGCGCAAAGTACAGCGGCACACCGGCCAGGACGAAGCTGAAAGTCGGCGCGTTCATCAGCAGCGAGGCCGGCAAAATCAGCAGGCCGGAAACCAAACAGACGCGCAGTTTGCGCGGCCAACCGCCGCGTGCTCCAGCACGGTCGGCCAGGGCCCCGCCGATGAGCACGCCGCCGCCAAAGCCTATCGTCAATAGCAATCCCAATTCGACGCCGATTTGCGCCGGATCCTTGCCGAAGTCCCGAATGAGCAGCGTCGGCGCCCAGGCGCCCACGGCATTGTCAACGAATGAAGCCGCTGCCAGAACGACATAAATCGGCACGACTCGGGCCCACGGCGTCGCCTGCCAGGTGCTGCCATCCGCCACGCCGGCGGCCCTGGACTCGCCTTCTGCCGTGTGGCGAACGGGTTCGCGAATCAGCAAAATTGCCATGGCCCAGAGCAGACCGGGTCCCCCGATCACGAGCAATACCATGCGCCACGGTGCGTAGCCGGCCAGCGGTGTCGCGGCGAGCGCGCCCAACTCTATTGCGTGCAAAACGCCGCCGCCGATGAGAATGGCCACACCGCTGCCCATCGCAATGCCGCTCAGGAAGAATGCGACGGCGGTGCCTCGCCGAGAAGGTGGGAAATAATCGCTGATCAGCGATATCGCGGCCGGAGACAGTGCCGCCTCGCCCAAACCGACGACAATGCGGCTGGCGAAAATCTCGCCGAAGTTGTGCGATAAACCGCAAGCGATCGTGCCCAAACTCCAAACCGAAACGCCGGCGAAGATCAGGTTGCGCCGCGAAATGCGGTCCGCCAAAAATCCTAGCGGGATGCCGGCGATTCCATAGATAACCGCGAACGCAGTGCCCAACAGCAGGCTGATCTGAGTATCGCTGATACCCATATCGCCACGGATCGGATCGACCAACAAGCTCAACACCTGGCGATCGGTGTACGACAGGACCGCCGTGGCAATCAAAATTGCAACGACGGTCCATGCGTAGGGACGCCTGGGATAATCAGAGTCCAAAGCGTTCAGAATTTTAAGCTCAGATCCACGCCAATCGTTCGCGGTTGGTTCGTGGCAACCCGGTTCAATATCGAGATGTTCGCCGACAGAGCGCCGGTGTCGCCTAGCAACGCCATCTTGTTCGTGAGGTTGTCAGCGAACAAGACCGCGGACCATCGGCCCGCCTCGACGCCCGCGCGCAATGACACGAGATCGTACGCCGGCAGCGAATTGCGCGTGAACGTGATGTCCTGGATCCCACTGACGTAGCTGTTGGTCAGCCGCGAGACGAAGTTCAAATCATTCGTCAACGGCTGCTTGTAGCTCAGAGCCGTGTTCGCGGTCACCTCCGGTACATCCAGCAGCCGCTCTCCCGACACGACGCCGGCGGCCGGCAGGGTGGTCGAGTTGGTCGCGTGAGTGTAGCCGGCGTTCTGCGACAGCACGAGGCCCGGCATCAGCACAACGGCCACTTCGAGTTCAGCGCCGTACACCGTTGCCTTGCCCGCATTCGCGGTGAACTTAAAGCCGCAGCTCGGAGCCACTTGCTGCTGCACGTTGGTCCAGTCTTCGTAGTAGATAGCACCGTTCACCGAGATGCGCGAGTCGAGGAAGCGCAGTTTCTCACCCAGTTCGTAGTTCCAGACGCTGTCCGGTCCAAACTGCGTGGGCGCGGCTGACGCGCAGGGAGGAACCGGAATCGGCGAGTTCGGTCCTCCTGGACGGAAGCCCTTGGACACCGTGCCATAGATGGTGGTGTTGTCATCCGGAATGTACGCCAGGTCCACTTTCGGGGTCACGCCCGAATTTTGCGCCAGCCCGAACAGCGGCTCGCTAGTGCCATTGGCGGAAACGCCGCTGACACTGGTGACCGAATTGCTGTGATATTGGTAGTAGCGAGCGCCAACGCTCGCTCTCAAGTTGTCCGGCAGCATATACGACACCTCGCCGAATGCCGCGTACTGGTCGATGTCGACCTTGCGATGGTTGTCGGCCAGATTGGTGGTGCCGAAATTCGCGTTGAAGCCATCATTGGTGTCGGGATAAAACGAGAACACATGCGAGGTCGCGCCGAAGCTGCTGTAGTACCCGCCCACCAGCCATTGCAACGGACCTGTGCCGGTTGATGCCAGCCGTATCTCTTCGCTGAACTGACGCGTGTAGTCGTCCTCCGTGATCGATCCGGCGCCGAGTCCGAAAAATGTGGCGCCGCCCTCCGTCACTGTTTGCGTCGATGAATAGGGAAATGCCGCCGGCGGACCGAAAAATCCGCCGATGTAATCCTGCATAGCCTCGGAAATGTCTTGAGTCTGGTTCTGCTGGCGATCCCAGTAGGCCGACGCGGATACCAGCTGGAAGGAATCGAAATTGAACTTGCCCGTCAGCGTGTAGAGATCGAACTTGTCCTCGAAGGGCTCCGACACGTCGAAAGGCTGATAGTGCGTTTCAGTCAGCGGCGGACTGTCAATCGTGCTCGGCCCGTCTTGGGTGAGCGACTGATGCATGTACCCCAGCGTGATGCTCAGGCGATCGGTGGGCTCAATCAGCAACGTCGCACGCCCCGCCTGCAAGTGTTCCGTGTTGGAGTGTCGAAAATCCTCCGCCACGGGCGCACCGGCCACATCGCCCCGCGCCGTGCTGCCGTTGACCTCTGTGGGAAACGGGCTCAACACTTTCCGGTCGATCCATCCATCGATGTATTTGTCCGTGCCGACCAAGCGCAAGGCAGCCACATCCTGCACCAATGGAATGTTGAGCATCACATTCTCGGTGTGATTGAAGCCACCGCCGTTGGTCGTCCCAGAGCCGATCACCTCGACGTTGACGCCGAATGCCTTCGGGTCCGGTTGATTGGTCACGAGTTTGATCGTGCCGCCCATCGAGCCCGCGCCGTACAACGTACCCTGCGGTCCGCGCAGCACCTCGACGCGGTTCAGGTCGAACAGGCTCGGGTCGATGACTGTCTTGCCGTTTTGCGCCATCGCGGCCGGCGTCAACACCGCATCGTCCAAATAGAACCCCACGGTCGGCGACTCGCCACCGGTGGAGGTCAGTCCTCGCATCTCGAATTCCGTTTGCCCGGGTCCCGAGGTTTTGAACGATACGCCCGGCACCTGCTGCGCGACCGATGCCATGTCCGACAGGCCCTGAGCCTGCAGATCCGCTCCGCTGATTGCAGTGATGCTGATCGGCGTCTTTTGCACGGTGGACTCGCGCTTTTCCGCGGTGACGACGATTTCCTGCAATTCCTCGCTCGGAGGTGCGACCTGTGCCCACACCGTGCTCGTCAACGCCGCACAACATCCCAAAGCCGCGAGCGCTCGCCTGACGCAGTATTGCTTTGTCATATCCCCACCCCTCTTTTGATCGGTCAATTACTTCGATTGGAGTAGTTCAACTCCAGATGTTCATCTCACTGTTGATCGGCAACGCGCTGTTCGGGCAACGCATTCAATTCATACTTCATGATCCGGCCGTGAGCGCCCGAGCGATCACGCTCCAAATCGTATACGTCGCCCACGGGGCCTTGTCGGCGACCGATGAGGTTTGCAATCGACGCGAGCTCATTGGCATGCAGGCGAAGACTGCCGATCTGCGCATGCGCTTGAAGATGCGAGGTATTGACGGCTCCGACGATTGCCGCAGCAACCTGATCGCGATCCAACATCACTCGCGTCGCGACGGAAGCAATATCTGTGTCATGTGCCGCGGCAATGCGGCCAAGCACTATGAGTAGTTCTTGGAACAGGTCCCATCCGCCGAAATCTTCGATAATCAACTTGTACTTGGCCAATGAGCGGTTCGCCAAATCCCGAACGGGAGCGGGCTTGCCAAGCCAGCGCTCGGAGACAAAGCCACCGCAAACCGTGCCGTAGCACAGCAATGCGATGTTCTGAGCTCGACAGTAGGCCACCATCTCGTGAGTTGGCCGATCATCCACCAACGAGTATTGAAGCTGATGCGATGTGATCGGTATCCCGGCATTCACGAGTTCTTTCAGGCGCGGCGTGTCGAAGTTCGTGACTCCGATGCGCGCGATTTTCCCGGCCCGACGCAGCCGGTCGAGCTCCAGGGCCGTCTCGACATAGCGAGGTGTGGCGAAGTCCCACCAATGAAATTGCACCAGATCCAGTCGCTCCTGCGCCAATCGCGTCAAGGAGCGATCGATGGTGGCTTCAACGCGCACACGATCGAGAGAGCGCAGATCGGCGAGGTCAGGAACGAACTTGGTATGAATCTGTACCTGCTTCGCGTGTGCTGGGTACGCTCGGCGGAAACTGCCGATCAGACGCTCGACGCCGGTGTAGATATCCGCACAATCGAAGGTGGTGATCCCTGCGTCGACGAAGGTCGCCATGTCCTTTTGCGCCTGTTCGGGATCGATGTCCCCATGATCACCGGCGAGGTGCCAGCCCCCTTTGATGATCCGCGAAATCGAGTAATCGGCGGATAGGGCAATCCGAGGAATCAAGTCTGATTCTCGCCCGCGAGAGAAGTTGCTGTGACCTGCGAGCGCTCGAAACGGCGGCGGCCCGTGCGGGTAATGCGAAAGCGCGTCGGACAGTTCGGGTCGGGGCAGGCGACCACCGCGTCGGTCGACATCCAATCATTCGGATCAGAAATACGTTGTTTAGCGGGCAGTAAGGGCAACAGCGCCGCCAATGAATAGATCGAAAATCCCTGGCCCGGCGGAAGCTTCAACATCTCGCCGTGCAGTTCGAAATAATCCCCCAATTGCGCGCCGCAATAGATCGTTCGGTCGGGCGGTCCTGTCACTTCGACGCGCAAATCGTACAGCTCGAATGCCTCAGAATCCTGCGGCCCGTTGGCTGGCCTCGTCACGCAACTCCATCCCGTCGCTGCCACAGCGACTCATCACTCATGACCAGATCGAATGCGCGTCCTATGTCGGCTTCGAGTGCTCCGCGTGCTGCAAGGGCGTCGCCCCGCGACAGTGCTTCGAGCATTTCTAGGTGAAAGTTCGTCCCGCGCCCATCTCCGCCGTCAAAGAGCTCAGACGCCTCGCGCAGATATGGCCCAAACTGAAGCCACAGACTTTCGATGATTGGCAATAAAACCGTGGACCCGGATTGGCGATAGATCGTGAAGTGAAAGGCCCGGTTCTGTTCCGCGCTTTCTTCCGAGAAATGCTCCTCATCCGTTTCGCTTTGCGCGACGATCAGGCGCTTGAGCGTGGACAACGAATCATCCGTCATGTTCGAGGCAGCGCGCGATATCGCCAGACCCTCGATCGCAAACCTCGTTTCCCGCAAGTCCTGCAACGCGTCTTTTGACAGAGCCGGTACGCGAACGGTCCGACTGGGCAACGTTTCGAGCGCTCGCTCCACAGTCAACCGGTTGAGGGCATCGCGAACCGGCATGGCACTCGTGCCAAACGCCTCTGCCAGTTCGGCAATTTTCAATTTTTGCCCTGGCTCGAACCCCCCGCGCATCAACTGATCTCGCAGCGCGCAGTAGACGCGCTCCTGGACGGTCTCACGGGCGATACGGGCTAACCCGAGATTTGGGCGAACGGACATGGCACATCCCTGATTTGTGATCACAAATATATAATCAAAGATATCTGATAATGCAAGCGCAGTTTGGCCTGAGACCGGTGCAGCCGCAGTCGGCATGCCGGTGGTCTGGCACAATCGCGTCGGACTCCCCGCCCGACCGGGGCCTAAACCACTGCACGAAGCAGTCACCCTCGATGCAATTCTTGACGGCATCGCCTGAGCGACATGAAAAACGACGCACCTGGGCTATTTCAAGAGTACGACCCCGGCTGGCCCGACACCTTCTCGAGGCTCGCTGCTGCGGTTAAGGCCGCTCTCGGCAGTCTCGTGGTTACCGTAGAACACATCGGTAGCACCGCCGTGCCCGGTCTTGCCGCCAAACCCGTGATCGATCTCGACGTAGTCCTCGCATCGCCCGCAGATCTCCCAGCGGCGATCCGACTACTTGCAACTATCGGTTACCTCCACGAAGGAGACTTAGGAGTTGCCGGCCGAGAAGCCTTTCGCTCACCAGCCGGCGAACCGCGCCATCACCTATACCTACTTACAGCAGGAGCCAAGGAACTGGGCCGCCACGTAGCTTTTCGCAATGCGTTGCGCGCAAGTGAGGATTTACGAAACAAGTACGCTGCGCTCAAGCGATCACTCGCGCAAGCGTACAAGGAAGATCGAGACGCCTACACGAAGGGCAAAACGAACTTCATTGCCTCGATCGCCGGCGCGAGCGATCAGATGCCCCAACCAACAGACGCAGTCGAACCATTGCGCGCCCGTCTCTCAGCGGATCTTCTCGCGGCGATGAAAGTACGCGACAAGCCAACGATCGACACCTTGCGCTGCCTACTCGCGGTACTCGACAACGCAGGCGCGCAGGACCCTAAAGCCTTTGGCTCTTCGACGGAAGTACCCAGAAAGTCGCTGACCCACAATGAATTACAGGCGCTCATGCAGGCAGAACTCACCTCCCGTCGCACGGCAGTCATTGAATATGAGCGTGGCGGCCGGCATCAAGACGCAGCGCGCCTTCGGGTAGAGCTAATTTTACTCAGTCGATACATTGCGTCATAGGCGAACGCGCACTGAGTGAATCGACCTCGACCTTGGAGGCTTTCGAAGAAGCTGGCGTCTTACGTCATCACCGTCTCGACCGAGGACAATCCCGCGGGTCCAGGCCATGCGAGAAAACTCGCCGCACGCCTGGAGCAGGTGGGTGCCATCATCGTGGTTCGACGTGTTGCTGCATGAAATAGCGCTCCACGAGCGGGCCCCAGACTTTGGAGCCGCCTGGCCCGAAGAACAACTTGTGGCCGTCGGTACCGTATGGCCCGAGCTGTTCGAAATCAGCCTCGCCGCCGGCGGACGCGAATGAGCGGTACAGCGCGCGGGCGATCGACGGCGCGAAGTAACTATCGTTTTTCGTGTAAATCCACAGCATGGGCGTGCGCGCTGTCGTACCGAAGCGCCCCGCCGCATCCGCAAGCAAATCGGCGCGGCAATTGTTGTTCGGCCGGTTGTCGCGATGGCCGCCGCGGCCGCCCGCCATCACCACGAATGCCGCAACCTTAGGGTGAAGCAGACTCGCGTATGCAATAGTTCCCCACCCACCAGCCGACTGACCGACGACGACCGCGTCGGAAGGCTTAACCTCGGGTTGCCGCGTCAGAAAATCGATGGTCGCACCGATGTCTATTGCCGTCTCAATGCCACCTCGCACGTAGTCAGGATGCCCACAGCCAAGTGGATTCTCGGCCCATTCTTCACCGGTCTCTCCGTAACCACGTCTAAGTACGAAAGCGACAACAAATCCACGGCTCAAGAACCACTGCGCAGCCTCCTGATCACAGCGACCGAGCTGCATTTTCGGACGGTCGGCGGCCTGCGGCGGCGAGCCGTGATTGATGAGTACCAAGGTCGCCGGATCCGCCGAGCTGGGCAGGCAGAGACGTGCGTGCAATTGCACGACCCGATCACGGCCAGTGGCGAGGGGCACCAGTAATAGTCGCTCCCGAATTGGTGCACTGACGGCAACCGGCGTCGTCTCATCCGCGTCCTGCGCCGGCGTCTGACCTTGTGCCAGACCGGCGAAGCATAGGGTACCCCACAACGTGGCGAGACCTCGAAGCCTTCGAATACCCAACGCCATGCGACCTGCCTATCCGCTGGAAACTGTGGCTAGATAATAAGCCCGACAGCCTAGTGCTTGGCCGAAACGCTGGCGGCTTCACACAACTTTGCGTGATCGCAGCGGCGCATCGCCCATCTGCCGCGCGCACCCTTAACAATGGCGTCCCCGGTGAGGAAGGGCTCCTCTCGTGTCGGCGGTCTTGCAGACGCCGCCTTTTTCATGCCCGCGTCCCTGGATCGCTTGGTGAGCAAGCGCTCTTCGTCGGCGGCCAGTCGAACAGTTAATATGGGCATGCTTTAGGGAATCGTAGCCAGTCGGATGTCGATTTTTGCGAGGTACGCCCTTATGAGTGATCAATCATCCGTAGAAACGGCCGCCGCAATTCAAATTCTGGCCCGTGAGATTCTCAATGAAATCAGCCCACCCATTCCCGTGGATTTGCCCGCAAGAGTTGCGGCACTCCTCGAAGAAACCGTCAATGACATGCTCTACCGCGAACGCGAACGATGCGTCGCCATCTGCAAAAGGCGAGCCGCCTTATGGAGCAACACACTGTTGGCATCTTCGCCGCTGGGCCGTGAAGAAAGCCGCGCGAGAACCAACGAAGCCACGTACATCGCCGATGCCATCCGAGCCCTTGAGATGACCGCGGGACGGTAAATCTCCTGCCCGGCCCGCAAGCGGCAGACCGCGAAATCGCGACGATTAGGGCTGCGACGGCGAAGTCAGCGCCATTTATGTCTTAAGAGGTTTCAGAAACGCGAGATCGGAACTCAACCAAGCGATTAGCTAAGAAGCGCCGACGATGACAACATAGACCTACCAACGTGGACGTCCCATGAAGTACCTTCCGCTGGTTTGGAATGGCTTGTGGCGCAGGCCGGCCCGAACCATCTTTACTCTGCTATCGATTGCGGTCGCCTACGTCTTGTTCGGAATTCTCTCTGGCATTGATGCGGGGTTCGCACACACCCTGGAAGTCTCGCGAATGGACCGTCTTTTCACGGATTCGCGTTTTGGCGCCCCGATGCCGCTTTCTTACGCAGAACAAATCGCGAGCGTGCCGGGGGTCACTGTTGTGGCTCCCCGATCCGGCCTGTTCGGCTACTTTCAGGATCCTAAGAACTTTGTTTATGTTCTCTGCGCAGACCCGCGCTTCTTTTCGCTGCGACCCGAGATCACTATTTCGACGCCACAACTCGAGGCCCTGCTGCGGACGCGAACCGGCGCTGCCGTCAGTGCGGAGCAGGCGCGCAAATACGGCTGGAAAATCGGCGACAAAGTACCGATTCAAACTCAAACGCCGCAAGCAGATGGCAATCAGGTCTGGACCTTCGACATCGTGGCGATCGTGGACGACCTCAACTACCCCGGTGGGAGCGGATGGTTCATCGCCAACTACTCATACCTGGACGAGGGCCGAGTCACCGAAAAGGGCACTATCACTCGATTCTTGGTCCGCATCCGGGACCCCGAACGCGGTGGCCAGATCGGCCGTCAGATCGACAAGCTATTCGCGAACTCCAGCGTAGCGACGCGGACGGGCTCAGAGAGATCCGGAGCACAGTCCGGTCTACAGTACTTTGGCGACGTAGATTTTCTAACCAGCGCGGTGTTGGGCGCGGTATTTTTCATGCTGCTCTTCCTCAGCGGCAATACGATGTTGCAGTCAGTCCGCGAACGAATTCCTGAGTTCGCTGTCCTAAAGGCGCTGGGATTCTCGGACAAAAGTGTCTTGTCCATAGTAGTAGCCGAATCAGTGCTGCTGTGTTTACTGGCTGCAGCCGCCGGGCTGCTCGTATCGAAACTCATCATCCCGATCGCACGCGGCCCACTGTCCGATTTCCTCTTGCTACTGCAAATGCCCTGGACAGCCTTGTTGCGCGGCTTCGGCCTAGCGCTGGCCGTCGCGCTCCTCAGCAGCTTGCTACCCGCTTTGCGCGTTAAGCAGCTCAATGTAGTCGACGCCTTGGTTAAACGACAATAGGAGGACCGATTGTGCTGGCGGGAGTTCGACAGATAGTTGCGGTGACGGCGGCGGGACTACGCGCCATCCCAGACCGCTTGGGCGCCTCCTTGGTGATCGTCGTCGGAATGGCTCTGGTCGTCGCTGTCACGATCTCGATTCTGTCGATGTCCGTGGGTTTCATGCGCACTGTTTACAATACGGGCCGAGTTGACCGAGCCATCGTGCTCAGCCACGGTTCGCAGTACGAATTCGCGAGCGCCATTTCCCGCGACAACGTGCTCACGATCGGCGACGCGCCAGGCATTAAAATTGCCGGCGACGGTAAACCGATCGTCTCCGCCGAATATCTGGTCGCGGTTCTTGTCACCAAGAAGAGCGATGGGCTCGACGCCTACGTCTCGCTGCGCGGCGTGGGCCCCGAAGACATGGCACTGCGCCCTGAGATAAAGCTGGCCAGCGGCCGAATGTTCCTGCCCGCGAGGCACGAACTGATTGTCGGGAAATCTGCGCTCGCCCAGTTTGAAGGACTCCAAGTCGGCAGTCAGGTGCCTCTGGCGGACGGCGATTGGACCATCACCGGCAGCTTCGAGAGCAACGGGGACGAGCACGAATCCGAACTGCTGGCAGATGCTGAAACAGCCCTATCAGCCATGCGCGGCAACACGTTCCATAGTGTGACCGTTATGCTCGAAAGACCCGAGTCTTTGCAGCAGTTCAGAGCAGCGATTGCGGCAAACCCGACTCTAGCCGTCGATGTCACAAGAGAGACGGCGTTTCTAGCAGACCAGTCCAAATATTTGAACAGCTTCTTGACCCTGATTGCCTACCTGGTTGGGGGCATCATGGGTCTCGGCGCCACCTTCGGCGCACTCAATACCATGTATACCGCCGTTAGCGCACGCGCGATGGAAATTGCCACGCTGCGCGCGATCGGCTTCGGCGGCGTCGCAGTGGTAGTGTCCGTGCTGGCAGAGTCGCTTGTGCTGGCAATCTCTGGAGCCGCAGTCGGCGCCGTTGCCGCTTGGATCGTATTCAATGGAAACCTGCACACGGTTGGAGGCCTCGTGTTTAGGCTTGCAGTGACACCGAACCTAATAGCACTGGGGCTCGGATTTGCCTTTACGCTGGGATTCGTCGGAGGCTTGTTTCCCGCGATTCGCGCTGCCAGCCTGCCGGTCGCGGACGCATTGAGAGCAACTTGATCTAAGGCGTGGGGCCCGACAACATCCAATATTGATTTAGAACGGCGGTCAAGCCAGACTCCTATCCTAAAGTGAATCGCGATTTAGGGAAAAATCGTCCGACTGATCCTTTTTCCGGGAGTGTGACATGGGGATCTTGTCATTTTTTCAGTCTCGCGCGACGAAGCCGCCCGGATCGACAACGGAACCCTTACCCGGCCTGAAATTATCGCCCTACGCCGGTGAATACCTCGCAGCGATCGACCGCACCGAAGCCTTTGGCTTCGAAGCCCCAATGCGCTCGCTCGTGAAAAAAGATTGCATCGACATGCAAATTCTACGGCCGCTCCTGCTCGACTACTTCGAGCGCAGCCCGCCCGACTCGATGATCGGTCAAACCGCGGCTATCCATTTCGCGCTCGCACCGTTGCTTTATGAAAAGACTCGCATCCCCTTCAATTTGACCATTGGCTGGGTGGTCCGCAATGGCAAAGCCATTTGTCAGCATGATGAGCGCCTCATTCAGCGCTTCATCGAGGGAAATACTGACGCCTGGCTAGAAGAGGGTTGCCCATTCCATCTATGGCTGACCTCCCCCGCATGCGAGATCCTCGATGTCACCTTCGCCATGAACTTAAGCTGTGCCAAAACCAATTTGGAATGCGCTGACTTCATTGTCTACCAATCCGCGCACGAACCGCCCGGCGAGTCCGTGTACCATCCGATGTTGGTTGGCCTCGATTTCTTCCACAAAACAGGTGGAGTGCTGTGATTCGTGCCACTTCAAAGTCTCGCTTGAGCGATGAACCATGAAGACCTACGTTGAACAATTGGGTGGCGAACACGTCGGAGTTCAATTGGCGGCTCTAGACGACGTCGATCCGCGGGAACTCATCTCTGCGCCCATTAGATATGCAGACGGGCGGAACAATGAATGGGGCGCGGTGCAAAGGGAAACCAGGCATCTTTGATGACGGAAATCGGCCCCACGGAGCGCTAGTAACCAGCGAAGGTTACACCCTGTAATTTCTACAATACATCAGAAGGAATTGCCTGCATTTTTAATGTTTCTCGCTTGGATTTTTAATGTTGATCGACGAAAATTCCGCTGCGCCCTTGAAACCGCCATTTGGATGAAAGAACCCATGGCCGACGAACTAGCCAACGGACAGGATGTGTGTGCTATCACGGTGACATACCATCCAGATGCACAATTTCCTCTGCGAGTTGAACGCACTCTGCGAGAAGTTGGCGCTCTGGTAATCGTGGACAATGGCTCGGGCGATGACGAGCTAGAAATGCTGCGCCAGCTGGCCTCGAATTCATTGATTACCCTGATATCGAATCTCAATAACGTGGGCATCGCGCGTGCGCTCAATATTGGTATTCGACGCGCCATTACGCTTGGATTCAAATGGGCGCTTCTGCTGGATCAGGACAGTTGCATTGACGAGGACATGGTGCAGACCCTGATCGCCGCCGACGCGGCCTACCCGGACCGAGACAGACTTGGTGTGATTGGCTCCGGGTACAGGGAATTCAATAGCCCGTTGGATGAACAGAAGGATGCAATCGTCGGCGACAACTGGGAAGAGGTGGCGTCGGTGGTTACATCGGGTTCGCTGATCCCATTGAAGACGCACGTGGCCGTCGGCGCCTTCAGGGAAGACTTTTTCATCGATCATGTAGACACTGAATATTGTTTTAGAGCCAGAGCCAAGGGCTATCGGGTCATCAGAACGCGAAAGCCCATCATGTCACACGCAATCGGAGCGATCAGCCGGCACAAGTTGCTATGGATGGAGAAGTGGACGTTCAATCATGCGCCCGATCGGCGTTATTATTTCGCGAGGAACGATACCGTAATGCTGCGTGAATTCGGGCACTACATTTTTGGGTTCTGGGCGGTGAAGAGTTTCGGCCGCTGTGTGCGCCTGTGCAAGCGCATCGCCTTATACGAGGAGATGAAAATCCACAAAATTATCGCTGTCGCGCAGGGCTTTTTGGATGGGGTTCGGGGACATATGGGACCGCGACCTCATCGGCATTCAGGATATGCGGAAATGCTTAAAGGCACGCGTACGAGATCCTGAGTACTGCAGGTTGCCCAATGCGCACCTAGACCACCGAGCGCTCACCGCTCGATGGCTCGCGGTGCCGCTCTAGAGAGCCTACTTCCCCGGGTTCCTGTTCCTCGACCGCTCCATGGCAATGAGCTGATCCGACGTCGACAGCATTTTCTGCTGGTCTCCACTGACCGTGTACTTACCGGCGATCGCCAATGTCGGCACACCCGTTAGGCGGTAGTCCACCGCCTTTTGTTCCGCCTGACCTGCGGAAGTGTTCACGCCGAAGGAACGATATGCCGCGGTGAATTTGGCCACATCGACGCCATGCTTGCCCACCCAAGCCGTGATGCTCGGTTCATCGTTGAGCCAGACGTGGTTTTTATGGATGTCCTCGAATATCTGTGAATCCAACCGATCAACGTCACCCGTCGACTGTAAGGCGTAATAGGCTTTTGCCAGCGCCTCCCATTCGGTATGTCCTATGGCCACCGGAATGCGCTTAAAACTGGAACCTTTCGGCATAGTCGCAAGCCAGCGCGCCAGCTTGGGATAGAACTCATAGCAATGCGGACAGCCCCAAGAGAAGAATTCGACTACCTCAATCTTGCCGTTATTCTCCTGTAGCTGCGGCACGTCCAGCACGGCATAGTCATGCCCGGCAATGATGTTCGCTCGAAGTGACGTGGACAGCGCAAGGAAGGCAACCGCGACAATACTGATTCCTAGACGCATGGCAACTCCTGTTTGGCTTCGCTAACCGGCAACCGAGGTACATAGCTTAACGCCGAACTGGATTGCCGACTATGTCGCCAAAAGCGCCAAGTCACGATCGGTTGACTATCACCCACCGCGGCTGCCAACCTTGGAGCGCCAGCACCGAGCCGGTCCGCGGACGGCGTTTCCTCCCCCGACCCTCTCGAGTGAGCCCAGATCAGACGAACTGGCCAAAAACAGAGGTTCCAGTGCTGGGGTGGGTTTACGGAAAAGTGGGGATGATGATGCAGGCTGGGATTCGGATTCGTCGAGCAGAGGAGGATGACGCCCTGGCGCTTTCGGTGCTTGCCGAAAAGACGTTCCGCGATGCCTTCGCCGACTCGAATACCACTGCGAACATGCAGCTGCATTGCGCTGCAAACTACGGCCGCGCGTTGCAACTCGCCGAGATTCGTGATTCGGGTCGCGAGACGTGGCTGGTCGAATCCGAAGGTGGTTTGGTCGCATACGTACAGCTGCGGCTCGATGCGACATCGCCGATGATCTCGGCCGACCGACCCGTCGAGATCCAGAGGTTCTACGTGGACGCTTCGCACCATGGAGCCGGACTGGCTCACCAACTCATGGCACACGTTCTTGCTCGAGCCAAGGCGGCCGGCTCCGCGACCCTTTGGCTCGGAGTGTGGGAACGAAACCCAAGAGCCCTGGCTTTCTATCGAAAATGGGGGTTTGACGTCGTAGGGGAGCTCACCTTCAATCTCGGCGACGATCCTCAACGCGACTTCATGATGCGCCGCGATGTGAAATCGCCTGAGGAAGACCCGGCGGGGAGCCGGCCAGGTACTGCGCTTTGACATTGCGCCGGGCTGGTAGCGAGTAGAGGGAGTATTAACGCCCTCTTCATCATCAATGGTTCAAACCTATTTCTGAGTAACGATTTCGCGGTTGTGTGACCCGGCCTTGGGCCGGGTCACACGGCGAAACTGCCGTGTGCTGAGACTTCCGGAAACAATGTCCTTGCCGCCAACAGCATAAATAGCCGGCCTGCCCTTTAAGACTCGCCGGCAGCGTGCCCGGATAGCGCTTTCTGAAAATCGGCGGCCTGCAGCATCGAACTCACCGTGTTGACCACGGCATCCGACAGAACCTCGTAGTAGTTCTCCGCCTTGTAAGAGCGACCAAATCGCGTGGCCTCACCGGAGGCGAGACCATTCCATAGGGTCTTGCCGTCCTGGCCGATTACGGTGAGATGAATTGCCACTTCCGACTTGTAAGTGTTCCCTTCGCGGACGAAAAACTTTTTCACCTCACCCTTTATGGTCACCGCGCCGTTGCTGTCCACCGTCTTGATGCCGGCCTGAACAAATAGCTGCCGGATGTGCGTGCTCACGAAGGCGCCCACATCATCCGAAGTGGTGACTGGCTTGGGATCCTCGTTCTCTCTGTTTTCGCCAATGGCTTCTTTGTTGTCACGGTCGTCAGTAAAAGTCGCGACCGTCACCGACGAGGCGCCCATCTGGGCAGTACCAAGCCGCAGGTTCGACGTCGGTCGCCACTCGAGAGCTAAGTGTTCGAGCAGCGTCGTTTTCGATAATGCGACGAGTGAAACGCTCAGCAGCAGCGAAGCAAGAAGCGTACGGATCATTGTTCCTGTCTCCCGGTGATGATGGCTGTATTTTACCAGCGCCGGATGACCCATGTCGCAGTGGCACTAGTCCGTTTGCTGCATGTTCTCTCGTTGAAGGCGATCGTAAACTTCCTCTCTATGCACCTGAACATCCTTCGGCGCCTTGATCCCAATTCTCACCTGGTTGCCCTTGACAGCTACGACCGTTACGGTGACCTGGTCCCCGACAACCAATGATTCGTTTACTCGTCGCGTCAGTATGAGCAAAGGCCCTCTCCTTGAAGTCTTGGTGCGGATTTTCTATCGAATTCAATAATAGTTCCTCGGCCGGACTTCAGCTCCCTGTCGCTTTGCACCGACTCTAGATCCACTCCCCCCATCAAGGGCATCGGCTCAGTGATATTGCATCAAACGCCCGCCAGCATCCGTCAGGCGGCGCTGCCTAAAGCAGATATTTCGATTCCTCATCGCGCCTTCTTGTATCCAGCGGCAAGTAAAATCAAGTCCGCGATTTCCTTCGGGTGCGATACCAGTGACACGTGACTCGAATCAATCTCGATGGTTGTCGCTTTCATGCGCTTGGCTAGAAATCGCTCCAGTCCCGGATCGATAGTGCGGTCCGCGGTCGAAACCTGGTACCACGTGGGTTTCACTCTCCACGCGGCAATCGTGGTCTTCGTGTTCGGCAGCGCATCGGCGCCCCGCCCTTGAACCGCATACAGCCCGCGCGCTCGGGACGGCTCGATATCGCCGGCGAAATCTCTGAGGAAAGCTTCCTCGTTCAGCCAAAAGAAGCCATCCTTCCTAATCACTCCCGCGCTCGCAGGCGGCTTTGGGAATGTGGCTGCCAATGCACCGAAGTCTTCGCCCGCGTCCGGCGCGCGCGCCGCAACGTACACCAAAGCCGAAACTTTGGGATCATCGCCCGCCTCACTAATAATCGTTCCCGCAAAGGAGTGGCCTACCAAAACAGTCGGTCCATCCTGGGACGCCAGGGCTCGGCGAGTTGCGGCAACATCATCCGCCAATGACGTCAATGGATTTTGGACCGCAGTTACGTTCAGCCCTGCGCGCTGCAAATAGGGAATTACATCGCTCCATGACGATCCGTCGGCATATAAACCATGCACGAGCACGACATTCGTGGCGACAGGGGTATCGCGCGCCTCAACCAGACCAGGTATGGCTGACGCGATCGCAATCCAGGCTAGCAGCCCACTAAACAGTTTACGACTAGGCATCTGTACCTCCGATTTTCAAAAATGGTTAGCGAACGACGCCTATCGAGTTGACGACCTTGTCAACGCCCTGAACCTGACCGGCTACCGATTCAGCGTCCCGGCGCTGCAGTCCGGTGGCAACCAATCCGTTGAGGTATACAACCCGATTTATCGTCTGTACGTTGAGCTGGTTCGGCGCTTCGAGCACCGCGTTTTGCCCGAATCTCGTCTCGACATCGGCCGTAATTGCTCGATCGATAGATGGGTTCGCAGATCGCGGGAACAAGGCGCATCCGGGCAATGCCGCTGCTACAGTCAGAGCGGCAACGAATGCGAGAGTCTTCTTCGTCCCCGTGGACGTCTGGCACACACCTCTGTCGATTGTCTTTGATGAATGCATGGTTAACTCCAATAGGAAAAATGAATCACGATCACTGATGAAGACCGTGCCTCTGAGAAACTTATTACCGCTGAAAAATGTGCGCGGCCGATTCACTTGAGGATTAGTTCATCGCCGTGCATTGAGCGCTCACGTTGGCGCTCGGCGATATATTTTTGATCAATACGCGTACTGCAATAGCGAGGATTAAATGAGCGTAATGGCGGGCAAGCTCATCTCTTAACCACGCGGCAATCTACCCTGCTTGGCGATATTGTTCCAATCGCTTGATTGAATGAATGCGATTGACACGCTCTTATCGTGCGAGAGACTCTTTCGCCAGTTAATTGACGGCCTTTGTCGCGCCGAACTTCTCGGTCATCCAATCGAACAATACGCCCTGCCACAGACTTGGCGCGCCGATCTGACAGTGCAGAGCGCCACCAGAGGCAGCGTCGAAGGTCGTCGCCGTTACGCTGCGCGCGGCGATCAACGCCCTTTTCGTCAGTTCCAGCTGCTCAATTGGCACGAAGTGATCCTCGGTTCCGGCCAATAGCAGCACGTCCTGTTTTATTTGCGCCGCCACCGGCGCGAGCCGATACGCTTTGAACGCGTCGAGCACGGCGAACATTCCATGTACGCCAAACACCCACTGACCGTTGGCCAACGCCCAGCGCGAGCCGCTGTCAGGATTTCGCCGCGCCAGCGACTCCGCCACTCCATCGTGACCGTGAGTGTGCAGCCAGAAGATGAATGAGGGCACGTGACGCGTGGCAACTGCATAGCCGTCATACCAAATGTCATAGGCGACGACGCCATCGATGCGCGTGTCAAAGGCTGCCGCGCGCGGCGCAAGATAGCCGCCAAGGCTTTCTCCAAGCAGCACGATTTTCCGCGGCTTGGCGTGGGTCGACAAAAATGCATCGAGCACGGCGGCGTTGGGTTTCTCCCAATCCGCCTGCATCGTCAAACCCTGCTCACGCAACACCGCGCCCTGCCCGGGTCCTTCATAGGCGAGCACCGCATAACCACGCTGATGCGCGGCGGCGCCAATGCCAAGGTAGAGCTCCTCCAGCGTGCTGTCGTATCCGCCGACGACCACGAGAAGTGGGCGGCTGTCGGCGCCGAGGGGACCCGGATAGTACACGGCGCTCAAATGGTGCGAGCCATAAGCAATCGCGCTGCGCTCGTAGAGCACAGCGCGTGCGTCGAGCCCTTGATAGAAGGCCGTCACGTTCTTGCGATAGACATCGGCGCGGCGTGCATCATCCGGTGCTAAAAAGAATTCCGCGCTTCGGTAGTAGGTGTGTGCTCGCAGCAAAGCGTCGCCGCGCGTCTGCGCATCGTTGATGTGCTGCGACCTCGCCCATGTGCGATCGCCGGCCGCCACCCAAGCTGCATACCAGCTGTCCGCGTCGCCGGCCTTGATGCCGGCGATCGCGTGCAGCGCTTCGCCGCTGTCGCCGCCCGCTGCCGCTATGTCATTAAGTACCCGTACCGACTCGAAATTGTAGGAGGGGTCCTTGAAAAACGCCGAGTGCCCACGATCCGCGGGTGCAGGCCATAGGACCAGCGCCAGGAGCCCTAGCGACACGACGGCCGCTCCAATCCATAACCTTCGCATGGTTTTCCCCTAACGCCACATTCCTTGCATTAGACACCCACCTCTTTACAAACGCAAGAAAAATTGCTTTAAGTGGGTATGGCAAAGCCACCCATGAGGCGCCCCGGAGGTCGCAGCAGCCGCATCACCCAGGCAGTTTTTGCTGCCGTGGAATCTTTGCTGTCGGAAGCTCCGTCCGAGATCCCCTCCATCGCGTCGATTGCGGATCGCGCCGAGGTGAACGCCACCACGTTGTATCGACGATGGACTGACGCGCGCGAACTGGTGGCCGCGGTGGCGGTCAGTCGACTCATGCGGGACAACCCGGTGCCTGACACAGGTTCGGTACGCGGCGATCTCATCCGCTGGGGTAACTCTGTGGCCCGCAGTTTGAGTACTCGGCGTAACGTTGCGTTGTTGAGGATTTTGACGGCGACGCCGACCTCCGGCGCAGGGGTTTCGGACGTGCGCGGTCTGCGCGAACTGCCTATTGGCCGGCGCGTCGTCGAACTCGAAATGGTGCTTGCGCGTGGGAAAAAGCGCGGTGAGATCACACCGAAAGTAATGGATGTGCTGGAACTAGTACTCGCCCCCATTTATCTCCATGGACTTTTTTTGGGGCCCATGCGCGAGCCTTCAGTGGATCGCTTAGTGGATCGCGCGCTAAAACTCGCGTCCGAAAAATGAGCACCTTTCAACGGGAGCTTCCACCAGCGTCCTGCATCTCGCTGCTCAAGGCTCGTCGCTCTCGCCTTGGATGAAAAAGGGCGCCATCTCCTTGTATTCCAGGATCTTTACGGTCGCTTCCTCGGGAGCGTTGCCCTGCGCGATCGCGAGGAACGCGTGCTCGGACTGCGCCACCATTGCGCGCGCGAGGTCGTTCTTGTGGATCGAGTGGTACTTGGACGGCATGGCCCAGTGTAGCCATGGCATGACGTAGGCAAAGATGCCCGGCGTGTTGGAGTTGCCGAGAATGACGGCTGGACGGTACACACCAAGGAATTCGAACTGAAGCGCCTCGACAGCCTTTTCCTTCTCGCCGATGATCTTCGCGTACTTGACCCCAGCCTCGGGGTCGGCGCCCGCTGCTGACATGACCCCACACACACGAGCGCCCCCAGCCTTGGCGGCGCGGCAAAAGGCTTGCGGGTAGGCGATTTCGATCTTGCGCACCTCCTCTTCGGGCATCTTCGCGCTGCCCTTGCCGACGCCGAACGCGGCGAGCGCGACGTCGACTCTTTGAGCGTACGGCGCCACGTCCTCCTCGAGTCGGTCCATGCGGACAACTACCTCGGAGACCTTCGGGTCGGCGAAGGCGTCGGTCTTTCGGCGCGTCACGATCACCACCCTCTTGCACAGCGGATTCATGATCAAAAGCTGCACGATGCGTCCGCCCACGTTCCCCGTTGCGCCTAGCACCATCGCCGAGTACTGGATATTCAACTTCGAGATTGCGGCGTCCAAATTGACAGGTCCATGCGTTCCAGTAGTCTCTAAATCCGCGCCCATGCTCATCGCCTGAAGGCTTGAATACATGTCCGTACAAACGTCCAGCCAGTGCCGGAACTGCAATACTAACCTAACGTTCGGACAGGCCTACTGTTCGGCGTGTGGCCAAAAGCTAATTTCCGACCGGCTGACGCTGCATGAGATTGCCCATGATCTGATTCACGCGGTGTTTCATGTGGATCGCAGCGCGATTTCGTTGGTGCGAGTGCTGCTCGTAAGACCGGGCAATGTGGCTCTCGATTACGTCCAAGGTCGCCGAAAACGGTATTTCGGGCCCTTCGGGTTTCTTCTTGTCGTTGTTGCTGCAGCGGCGGCTGTGTTTGCGGTCACCGGATTTCGGGTAGTTCCGACTAGCAATGCAAACATGGTTGCCGATTTCCTGCAGAGCCATATCAATCTGGTGATGTTCGCTGAGGTCCCCTTGCTGGCCGGATTCTCTCGACTGCTTTACTCGCACGCCGGTTTCAACTTTGCGGAGCATCTCGTACTTGCCGCATACACATCCGGCTTGCGCATTCTTTTCGCCGCCGTCTTTCTGATTCCCGCCTGGTACCTCTTCCGCCCCACCAACACAACAGGGATTTACCTATACCTTGGCTTCCTGACAGTCTGGTCGATGTACTTCGGCTTTGCTGCCTCGCAGTTCTTTCCTGGCAGGCGTGTTCTGTCCTGGTGCAAGGGCATTCTGACGGCGCTTCTTGCCTGGATATCGATGCAGGTTTTGGTCACGCTCGCTGCAAGCGTTATTGTCTCGTTTGTCGGGAAATCGTAAACACGGATGCTTGCGTCTGAGGCTCGCGGCTTTCTGAGTTGGCGAGCGAGGCGCCGTGATCAGCATGTTCGCCCTATGTGCTATCCATCCCCGCCCCGTTTAAGGTCTGTCCGCTTTGTCCGCGGTCACTGTCCGCGGTCACTGTCCGCGGTCACTGTCCGCAGTCACTGTCCGCAGTCACTCACATCGCCCCTCTGATGAGCATTACCGGCCAAATGACGCTTTTCTTACGATCTTTGCAACTGGCACGGTTCTTGCTGTGTTATCCAAGCAAGGATCGATGACAGCAAACTTACAGGAGATACACATGAGCACCCTCTCTTCCAAACTCACCGCCCTCGCAGCTGCGTTAGTAATGAACAGCCTGATCATGGGCGCCGTCGGATATCTGTTCGAAATCCAGTCGCACCCCCATACGCCGGTACTCTCTTTTGCCCGGCAGGTCGTCGCGCATCAATGGTTCATCTAGCTGTACGCCTTGGCCACGACGTCCCTACTCCACACTGTAGTGGCGGCCTTCTAGACAAGCCTCGTCGGCACGAAGGAACTTGGCACGGTTCGCCGCCGCTTTGGGATCGAGGCCGGCTTGATCGGCGGCCCACTGGTGGCACTCCTCGCGATCACGCTCCAATTGCTCGATCGTCTGACCCCCGTTGGGAAACACGAACAAGTCTCTTGGGACCGGTGCCTCGCTGTTGATGCTCTCAGCCAGGCCAGCAGGTGGTTGCACTTGCTCGTAGGCTCCGACGCTACTATTCCACTGATAGTAGACATCGTCTGCATAGTAATAGGGCACCCCTTCCCAGTAGACGAGTGCGCAATACGAGGGAATGGATAAGAAGTAAAACCCATAACCTGGGACGATCCAGCCCCCATCCCGGCCGCCGCGGCGAATCCGACTACTGATAGGGCCACGCTCTCCGTGCCAACCCGCTCTGTGATGACTGCCTCCATGACCTGCGCCGTGACCGGCGCCGCTATTGCCGCCACTCGCCCCATGCGCCACGGCGGATCCTGAACTCCATAGTCCAATGCAGATCAGACCCACAAGGGTCGCAGAGCGTGAGGATTGCCGATGCATAATGAGAAATCGATTGCCGATTCTTGATTTTGGAGTCCCGGCAACTCTTGGAAGTTCCTTCTTCTAGTCGGCGCGTTACCCGCCCCGGCGTTGACCCGGTGGCGACAACACATCGCATCGCCCGACTTTGTCCTAGACGACCCGCTTGAACATGATGCTGTTCTTGCCGCGTAGATAAATGAAGCCGGTGATCTTCCCGTCATAGCCGCGCTGAAAGACCTTAGGCGTCGTGCCATGTCCCGGGGTAAAGAAGATGTCGCGCGCCTGCGCCTTCTGCGCCGTCTCCGCATTCCCGTTGAGCGATGCGACGAGCTCGTCGCCCTTGCGCGCGAAGGTGAATTGCATGCTCGCGCCGGCTTCATAGCTGCCGGCATATTCGTCCAGCGCCTTGTCGTCCAGCGCCACAGGTTCCGGATCCTGCTGTAGGGACAGCGTTTCGCTGCCGATCATCTTCCAGGCAGCGCTCTTCTTGCTCCAAGTCTCGACCGAGCGGAATTTCATCTCGCCCGGTTTGCCCTGCTCCAATACGTCGACGAAGCTCGTCACCGCTACATCGCCATAAACTTTACAGGCCCAATCGGTCGTCCTGATCGTGCGGATAGGCGCTCCCGTGGCCGGCGGCGTGGCGCCTGCCATGTCGGCGCGGGTGGCTTTTTCGCCCGTCTCGTTGAAGAAGATCACGTCAGGATCGAGCAACTTCGCCATTGCCGCGCCGTCGCCACGCTGACCAGCATCCGAAAAGGCCTGCGTTTGCTTGTGCAGAAAGCCGCAACTATCTTGGGCAAAGGCAGGAACGAACGATATGCCGGCAAGCAGCACAACGGAAAGAATCTGGCGCATTGACATCCCCTCCCTGAACGGCGCGATGTTAACCGCAAAGCGCGCGCTGCCGCAATTTCTGGATTTGGCCATAACTTTTTTCTGTTTACATCACCGCCGATTGAGCGAGTTAGGCGGACTGATCGTGAGAGTCACGCTGCGCTCCGCGCCGTCTCGCAATAAACGTATCTCGACACTCTGGCCGACCCGCAGCAGCGCGAGCCCATTGCGCAGTTGCGCCGCGCTTTCGAGTGCCACGCCGCTCATGGAGGCCGCCACGTCCCCGACCTTAATGCCTGCTCGATCCGCAACTGACCCCGGCGCAACCTCAGAAATCTCAACGCCCCTCGCATTAACGAGCCGCAAGGACTCCGCCGCTTCGGGTGTCAAGTCGCGCAACTTGATTCCGACGACCCCGCGCTTCACTTCACCGTAAGTGATGAGCTGCTCCATGACCGCCTTGACCATATTGACGGGAATGGCGAAGCCAATACCGATATTCCCGCCGTCCTTCGACAAAATCGCCGAGTTGATGCCGATCAGCTCGCCATTCAAGTTCACCAGCGCCCCGCCGGAATTGCCCGGGTTGATGGAGGCATCTGTCTGGATGAAGTCCTCATAGCCGTGCGGGTGAAGTCCGGTACGTCCAAGTGCGCTGACGATCCCCACGGTCACCGTGTGTTTCAAGCCGAAGGGATTGCCGATTGCGACAACCCAGTCCCCCACTTCAAGATGCGACGAGTCGCCAAGCGGCATCTGCACCAAATGCGTTTCAGCAACTTTGAGCACCGCCAGATCGGTTCCCTCATCGGCGCCGATTACTCGCGCTTCAAAACGCCGATTGTCGAGCAAGGTCACCGTGATCTCGCTTGCATTCTCGATGACGTGGCGATTGGTGACGATGTAGCCGCTCTTGGCGTCCACGATGACGCCAGAGCCGGCGCTCTGGAATTGCCGGACTCGAACCTGTCCGCCCTCCGGCACATTAAAGAATCGGCGAAAGTAAGGGTCTTCGCGCAATGGATTGCCGGCGACCCGCTCGGTCAGCGTGCCGCGGGTTGCAATGTTCACCACGGCGGGTGCCGTCACCTTGATAACCGGCGCTAGCGACGGTAATGCAACGCTCGCAGCGTTGGCCGCACCTTGGTGCAGCACCAGCGTGGCCACCATGAAGGCCTTTAAGGACGATCTTACGGCACAAGTTTTCACGATAGATTTCCTCCGTCTGGTCAAGCTGTTTGTATCTCGTGTCGATTGCCCTGCGCCGGCGTTCGGCGTATTCGCCTCACCCCTGTACTCGCTACCCGCGCTGGTGAGCCTGAAATGTGATTTATTTATGACTTCAGAATGCGTTATGTCAACGGCAACTCGCGAAGTACAAGCGACGACGATCTGCGCATCGACCATGGCGGGTGCGCGCTCCACCGCGGTATTTTGCCGAAATCGGCGCTGCCGCCTCAAGGCCGCGTGCCAGCCACCTGCCGTTATTACTTATCGCAGTGCGAGTTGCGGCCTTTGTCATGTGTCTCACATTTGCCCTTTGCGCAGCATGCATGACGAGTGCAATGCTAGTGGCACGGTTCACTTCACGATGGCGATTGCAGAGGAAAAGCTGACGTATGTACGGGAAACTCAAAGTATTGGTTGGATGTAGTCTAATTGCGGTTGCACCGGCAGCACTTGCCCAGTACACCATGGATCTGACCGGTGTGGGCAACGGCACCGTGGCGAATGGAGTTTACGTCAGCCCGTACCAAGGGACGATCACCGGCAACGGCTTGAGCTACTCGGGCTACATTATTTGTGACGATTTCTATACCGATTCATATCTGAATTCACAGTGGTCGGCCTCAATGACAAGCGCCGGCGCCCTGAACGGCACCGAGAAATTTCCCGGGACTGAAATATTTGATGGGAGCTCGTATTCCGCGCAGCAAGCGTATAACGCAGCCGGTTGGCTCGCAAACGGGTTATTGAACAATCTCAATGACCCCAATAGCCAAGTCAATTACTCGTTTGCCATTTGGAATGTCTTCGATGGTCAGCAGATGGATCCCAGCGGCGGTGCGTTGGCGCTTGAAAGCGCCGCGTTCTCGGCCGTCAAGAACGGATACGTAGCAACGAATGTGAGCGTATTCACGCCAACGCCGATCAACGCCAGCCAGGAATTTTTGGTTGTCTCGTCCACCATGCAAGCGCCGGAGATCGACCCAGCGTCCATCGCGAGTGGGTTGACGCTGTTGTTAGGCGGCTTGACGGTCCTCCGCGGACGCCGCACCAAGCAAGCCGCGTAGGGTTACGCCTCCCGGAATGCGGGCCCGTCAGCGACCACTACTTCTTGCGTGCCGTCGCCACGATTTTTGCCCACTCCTTGCCCACCCCAGCGCACTTCTCCTGGGTGTAGAACGATTCGTGCGTGGAGATTTCCTTCTTCATCATGTCCCATCCCTCCTGTACATAAGCGGATTGGTCGGGGCCGCCGCTAGCGGGCATCCTGCCGAGAATAGACGTCGCGGTTTCCTCGGCACTTTGATCACTCTTGGCAAGAAACCCCTTCTTGACGCAAAGATCGTACTGGGTAGCGGTCCCACCCACTAAGATGCCCAATTGCCGGGCCTGTCCTTGAGCTTGAGTTGCCGTCGCGGGCGCGTTTTGAGCATTTGCCGCGCTGCCCCACATGATCAATCCCAAACTGAGGAGTTTCTTCATTGATGTAATCCGCTGGTGTACAACGCAAGTCCGACAATCTCAGATTTAACCCCTCCCGGCAAATCCTGGCGTGAATTTACTCGCCTGACTCATTCTGAACGCTAAAATCCCCCGATCATGAATATTGCCGAGCCTAAGCAGCGGGGAGGGATTGGCGTAGTTCTGGCGATTGTCGCTCTCGATTTCGCCGGAATCGGACTGACCTTGCCCATCATTCCGCGCTTGCTGAGCGATGTCGCGCACACGACCGATCTCGGCTGGCGATTCGGCGCTTTCTTGAGTCTGTACGCACTCATGCAATTTGTCTTTTCGCCCATTTTGGGAATCTGGAGCGATCGAGTCGGTCGGCGGCCGGTTCTCTTGTGCTCACTCGCCGGCGCTGCCGTCGACTATATCTTTATGGCAGTGGCTCCTTCGTTGGGCCTATTGTTCGCGGGTCGAGCGATCGCTGGAATTACCGGCGCGAGCCAGGCGGTCGCGTCGGCGTACATCGCCGACGTGACGTCTGAAGGCGAGCGTGCGCGGCGATTTGGTCAACTCAATGCGGTGCAAGGCTTGGGCTTCATCGCCGGGCCACTCATCGGTGGGTTGCTGGGCACTTTGTGGATTCGCGCGCCTTTCATAGCCGCGGCAGGATTGAATGGCATCACATTCTTGGTGACCCTGTTAATTCTTCGCGAGCCGCCGCGGCGTGCCGCGGCAGCGGGTGACGTGCCTTTCGTTAATCCTTTCAGGACATTCCAGTGGGCGTGGTCGGTTCCTGCCTTGTTGCCGCTGCTGATCATGTTCTTGGTATTCACGCTCGTAGGTCAGGTAGGTGGCACGATATGGATTATTTACGGATCGGATCGATATGGCTGGACGCCGTTCTGGATCGGGGTGTCCATCGCCTGCTTCGGCCTGCTTCACGCCATAGCGCAGGCATATGTCGCCGGCCCGATGACCGAACGGCGTGGAGAGCGCTTTGCACTGGCCGTCGGCGTCATTACCGATAGTACGGCGTCCGTGCTGATCGCATTCGCGACAAAGGGATGGATGGCGTTTGCCTTGATGCCGCTTTTTGGCTTGGGCGCGGTGGGCTTGCCCGCTTTGCAATCGCTGCTGAGCGGTAAAGTCGACGCTCAAAAACAGGGACGACTACAGGGCGTGCTGGCCAGCATCACGAGTCTTGCCTCGATCGTCGGGCCCCTGGCAATCAGCTCACTTTACTTCGCCTATCGGGCGAACTTTCCAGGCCTCGTCTGGATTGCCGGCGCGGCGCTTTATCTCATCACCATCCCTGTTGTATTGCGCCTGCCGACAAAAGCTCAACGCGCCGCAAACGTGTGATCAAACAGCACGGATGACCGTTTGCTCATGGCAGGCGTCCCCATTTGGCCGCAATTCTGGCAAAATCAGAGCGGCGCGTAAGCAGGTCAATACAGGAGCGGTCACTTGCCGCTGATTCCCAACTTGCAAACGAATATGGATCGCCAACTGCGGCGTTCGCTTTTTTTGGTCTTGCTGGTCGAGTTGTGCAGCATCCAAGCCGTGCACGCGCAACGTGCACCGTTTGAAAATCCCTTGACGCCTGATGAGGGCAAGCTGCCGTTGACCGCGGGATTCACTGATGTCGACGGCGCCGGCGGCGCCGGACTCGTCCCCTGGGCCTTGATTACAGGATATGGTACCGAGGACAGTTGGGGGGCAAATGCTCATTACACTGCGGTGCCATTGCGCGATTTTCGGTTAAGCAGTTACGGGGTGGCGGTTGGCGGTCTGGACCGATTCGAGGTATCCGCGACTCAAGACAAATTTGATGCCACGGGAACCGCGCTTGATGGTCTTACCGTGGAGCAACGGATATACGGATTGAAGCTGAGGCTGACCGGCGATGCGGTTTACGACCAAGACTCATGGGCTCCGCAGACAGCCATTGGATTCGAATATAAGAAGAATTCCGGCATTAGCAATGCCCCCGGTCTTGTCAGCCCGCGCCAATTGGGCGCTGCATCCGACTCCGGCAGCGATTGGTACTTGAGTGCGACCAAGGTTTTTCTAGCCCAAAGCTTGCTGGTCGATGCGACGCTGCGCTACACAAATGCCAATGAATTCGGGCTGCTGGGGTTCGGCGGTGACCTTAAGCGCGGTCGATCCGTAGAATTTGAATCCACGATTGCCTATATCGTCTCGCGAACGGTTGCCGTCGGGGCAGACTACCGACAAAAGCCGCGAAACTTGGCTATTGACGATGAACACGCGGCCTGGGATGCATTTGTGGCATGGACCGCGACGCGCAACGTCTCGGTGGTTGCAGCATATGTCAGTCTCGGCAGCATTTTGGGAGCGGCAACGGGGCAGACCCGAGTTCAAAACGGCGCCTATCTATCGCTTCAAGTGGGGTTTTAGCGTGAACACCCGACGATTCGCACAGTGCCTGATAGTGACCAGCATGCTGGCGATGCTCGCAACGCTAGCCCACGCGAAAAACGCGACCTTATATGACTCCATGGGCGGGGAGCCGGTGCTTCGCGCCGCCGTGAGTCGCTTTGCCGACCTCGTCGTCGCTGACAATCGCATCAATTTTACGTTTGCCGAAGCCGATATGTCCAAGTTCAAGAGTCTGCTATTTGACCAATTATGCAATCTCAGCGGGGGACCCTGCCGCTACACGGGCAGAGATATGCGAACTTCGCACGCCAAATTGAATATCAACACAGCTGAATTCAACGCACTCGCGGAGGATTTGTACATCGCTCTCGGAAAAGAAGGAGTGCCCTATCGCCTGCAGAACAAGCTCATGGCGTTGCTTGCGCCCATGCAGCGGCAAATCGTCAAGTCACCGCATGACGCGCAGCGCCTGGTCCCTGACGCGCCACTCAATGGGAGTTCGCCGCCGGTTCCGCATTAGTGTATTTACGAACTGTCGTATCGCCAGCGCCGGCATGCGCGACGCGAAGCGTCGATTCCGCCTTTCCTCGAAGTCGCGCTACCGGCGGAATCGACGCTTCGCGTCGCGGCTGTAGGGCTCGCAACTGCGCCTCAGCCGCGCTGAGCTTCGTGGCAATATCAGACTGATCCGGCGCGAGCGCCTCCGCGCGCCGATAGCGATTGATCGCCTCGCCCGGACGCTTGCTTCGCATGAGTGCATCAGCATACTCAATGAGCAACTTCGCGTCTTCCGGTTTGATCCGAACCGCCTCGCCGCAGGCATCTAGGTCTGACAATGTGCTGCAGCGAAAAGCGTCGCGCTTGAGCTTAGCTTCGGCATCGGCGCGATCCAGCTTCTCGAAATAAACTTCTTCGCCAACCAGACTCTTAGCCACTCGCAGACGCGTCTGCAGTTCCGAGTTTCTTGACTGTAGCTCCGGGGCGTCTTGCAAAACTTGCACCGCCGCGGCAAAGCACCCTGCATCACTCCAGGCATCGGCCAGACCAAACCGAGCCGACAGGTTGGCGGAGTTGCGCTCGAGAGCCGCCTGGGCGTTGATGATCGCCGGTTGCGCAGCAGCCGCCTGACACGATGAGGGCGATGGGCTTTCTCGCGCCCCCGCCGTGGCGGATAAGAAAAGCAGAACCCAGACGCCGCCTCTACTTATAACCATCAATGGTTCCACCGCGACTGAGCTTGTCAAATACCCAACGGCCGCTAGGGAGGCGCACGAGATTGAACAGATACCAATTGTCAACGGTGCGATAGGCGGGATTCTCCCGCGCGATCATCGCCTGCAGCTCCGCACGCAGCTGCACCATCCCATATTCGGCCGGTGCGGAGCCTTTCGAGCCACTCTGTTTCGAGTCATCGCCGTCCACATTGGCCTGCGCGGCCTTTAGGATTTCTTGGACCAGCAAGATTGCATCCGCCATGGACGTGCTCGCAGCCACATCTTTGGCGAGCAAATCAATGTAGTCGCAGCGGCCAATTACCGCCGCGATATCGCTTTTGAAAACCGGCGCAAAGCGAATCACGTTGTCGCTGGCGTCCGAAGACGTGGCGGCAAAGGAGATGTGATTGGCGGCCATGATCAGTGACTGCTTCACCCCGAAATTGTCTTGGTTGTCGTTAGCGCTCACGGCCACGGCAATTTGGCTTTTCAGTACCGGCAGGTCCGTGGCGCCCGCGGCGCCTTTTACAGCGAGCAGCGTCTGATCGGCTCGCTGTTCGGCCACGAGTATATAGCCCTTGTGGTCAGGCGTGATGTGCACGCCGGTCAGCGCGTGCCCGATGTGAACGTGGGCAATGGTGGGCGGTCGCGTGACACACGCGACCATCGCGGTGATGGGGACTAGAAGCATCGCACGCGCGATATACACTCGGATGTTCATGGGCTGATGTCTCGCACCAGGCGGAAGCCAACACTACTCGCACGATAATCCGCTGCGAAGTGATTTCTGTAGGAGACGGTAACGTAAGAAGGAGAGCTGAACCAAGAACCGCCACGCAGCTCGCGTTGGTTGCAATCACCGTCCGTACGCGCAGAGCCATCGGTGGGCGCGCCGGAATAGTCCTCGTGCCAGCAATCTTGAGTCCATTCGAACACATTTCCCAGCATATCGCTTAGCCCAAACGCGTTGGCGCTAAACGAACCCACCGGCGCGGTATTGACATACCCATCGTCGCAGGCAAATACGTCCCATCCCGGATAGCGACGAGCGGCGCTTTGGTCTGCAACGTTCGCCTCCGCACAGGCGGCTCCGCTTGAATTCCACGGGTGCACCGCACCAGTGCCCGCACGAGCGGCATATTCCCACTCGGACGCGCTCGGTAATCGATACCGATGCCCGCTTTTCGCTGACAGCCATTGCGCATAGGCGATAGCATCGTTCCACGACGCACAGGTGACCGGATGGGTCGTACCCTGTGCAAAGCCAGGATCCTTCCAGCTGGCATTGAGTTGATGTTGCCACTTGCCGTCGTACGTATCGCAGCCTTGCATGTCGTGTCCAGTCGCCACGATGAACTCTCGGAAATCCCCGACAGTGATTTCGTGCGGGGAGATGGCGAATGCATAAGCGATGCTCACCGGATGCTGCGGTTGCTCGAAGGACAAAGCGCCGCTGCCGCTGGCCGAACCTTGCTTGAACCGGCCGCTGGGCAATACCGTCATGATGGGACATGTCGGGCAATCGCGGATCACCGTGCCCGGAATCGGGGCCAAATGCGACGACGTTGCCTGGCCGGAGTCGTTGATCGCCGGCGTTTGCGCAGTTTCGGTCATTGTGGAATAGCGGCTAAAGAGCCACGCTGCCAGTATCACGAGCACCGCCACGCTGAGCCATACGGAGCGTTTTCCCCAGCTGCGAACCGGTTGCTTTGCTGCGAAGTCCTCGATGAACTCTCGGACCGTGGCTGTCCGAGCGTTCCGCTCGAACTGCAGCGCTCTCACGATGGCGGAATATTGTGAGGTGGTCAGCCCGTCCAGTTGCGGCGGCGGAGATCTCGAGGCCATCGCTCCGTTGTTGGCGAAAGGATGACTACCGGTCAGCAATAGATACGCCAGGCACGCCAAAGCGTACACATCATCGGCCGGAAGCGGCGGTTGCCGCGCCATCACTTGGGGGCTTGCATAGCGCGCTGTAGCCGCCAATGCAGGCATGTTTTGAACGACATCGCGTCTCTCGAGCGCCGCATCAGGCCGCACGAGCCATCTCGCGACTCCGAAATCAATGACTTTGACCTGACCTTCAACGGTTACGAGCACGTTTCCAGGCTTCAGATCGCCATGCACAACGTGATTTCGATGCGCGTATTCCACCGCGTCGGCAATCGCCATGATGATGGACTCGGCCTTTTGTTGGCCGACGTCGGTGCGCAAGCTCCGTGTGGGATGGCCTGCGAGAAGTCGGGTGCCAACGATGTATTCCATGGTCATGAATACGATTTCGCCGTCTCGATCGCAATCAAACACTCGTACGATGTTCGGATGCGCAAGGCTTTGTAGCTTTTGTGCTTCACTTTGCAGCGCGGCGATCGAACCGAAGTACTCATTGAACGGCAGCGTCAGGACCTTGACTGCGATGTGCGGGTCATGAGACCCGGCTTCGATCCGACGCAAATCGACCGCCTTGTAGACCCGGCTCATACCGCCTTCGCCGATCAGCTCGACCAGGCTGAACCGGGCCTGCAGCACATCGCCTACGGTAACTGAGGAACGCCGAACGCTGGTCCATATCGATAGCGGCGCGCTCCGACTATCGCCGTGAACTCCGGCTTGTTGCAAGACCCTGGTTGGCGCATCGACAAGGTGAGCTGCAGAACCCGGCATCGGCGGGTGCCAATTGTTTATTCGCTCCATCACCGCTTCGCGCACATCGGGTGACAAGCGGGCTACCAATTCGAAGTCCTGAAGAGTCTTCCGCAAGTCCGCTGCGGAGGTCCCCAAAGCGAGTTGCCGATCGATTGCAGACAGCAGCTCACCGCGGCTGAGCTGGCCGGCCTTAAATGATCTCAAAGTATCGCTGAAGGCCGCTCCCGACCCCAAGGTTTCAGGTTCCATGCCCTTCCCAAAGCTCATCGCCAATATTGCTCACGGGCGAACATCTCGCGCGTGGCCGGTTCGTTCTTAAAGACGGGCTAGTATATAAGATGGTGCGCCAAGCGCTGTAGGAGCTACCTGTGTTACTTATTACGCAGATTGGCTGACTTTGACATTATGACCCAAAGACCCGCGCCCCCTTTCCTTCCATTTGCCAGGCCCAGCATTGACGAAGCCACCATCGCCGCAGTCGGCGAAGAACAAGTGGTTGCCGCGACACGAGCCATTCTGGGCTCTCGGTAGTCCTCGCGTGTCGATTACTGGCCTTTTATTAACGCCTCGATTCGCGGCTTAATAATGCTCTTGCCGTAGCGGCTGAGTAACGCGGCATAGATCACAAACACATATGAGACCATGCAGAGCGCGAATGCTGCCACGCCTGCGAGGTTAAGCACATGAATAAATTTTTGGTTATGGGTCTCCGCGATTTCATGCGCATATGGAATAACGGCTACTGAACCCGTCATGACCAAAAACGTCAGTGATACTGCCAACCAGAACGACCACGTAATAAAGCCATGGAGGCTCTGCCCAGCGCGCAGGCGTGACTTCGTCGCAAGGACTTCGAAACTCGTTTCTTCGTGTGCTGCGGTCATTCGCGCGATTTGCGCATCGATTGCCTTATTTAAGGACGGCCAAACCGAAAGCCCTCGCAAAGTATCGTAGGTTGCCAAGTCCGCCGGCGATTTCCAAATAGACCTTAATCCTACCGATGCATTCAACATAGATGCATCCAAAGACTGGAATCGAAACAGCACAAAGGCCGAAAGAAGTGCGAAAGCACCGCCCAGCGCTTGGGCAATCGTGCTGAAGGTATATAAGATGCTATTTTCCATTCGAGTACTTATGTTTCTCAGCGAAAAAGCAGAAAAAACACTTCGCAAAACCTCGCCACTAGTGGGCGGCGTACATCTTCATGACGTCGCTCTTCAGCAGCGCCTGACTCTCCGGGCGACTGTAGAACATGTGACCGCCCGGGTATTCCTTCACCTGCACGCGCTCGGCCTTGCCCATCACGGGCATCTGGTCGACGATCAGGACCGAGGCCATGAAGGGACACGACAGATCATCCCAGCCGTGCACGATCAGCACGTGTAGCTTGGGATCGATCGCGACCGATTCGCGCAGTTCCTTGGCCGAGCCGCGCTCCAAACCATTGGCCTGTTTTTCCTTGTCCGGGGAGTCCGTCCATAAGTTGCCGACTTCGTAGCTCAGCGCGTTGTAGCGGCCGCTGTACTTCCAGCCGACCGTGTGGGTGACGAAATCCACCATCGCGGTTGTGGTCGGCGCAATGATGCTATCGAGAATCGGGTCGTTGTTCTGCTGGGTCGGCTCAAACGGGAACGGATCATAGGCCGTCACATTGGAATCATAGCGGCTGCCGAGTTTCCCCTCGGAACGATAAACCTCGCGCAGGTACGCCTGTGTCTCGAGGCGCCCGCCGGAGCGGCGCACGAAATTGGGATCGAGACCCGACAGTTCCGTGACGCGTTTGACAATGCGTTCGATGGCTTGTGTGTCCGTCCGGCCCTTGAGCAGGTCCTGTACATACTCCGTGCGGGTGTATTCGACGACGCTCGCCATGGCGGCGTCATTCAGCTTGCCTTGACGCTCAAGGTTGGCGGCCGAGATGCTCGGCAGGGTCAGCATCCAGGGAAGCGGCGAGAGGTCGCGGTTGCTCGAGGCACCCGGATCGAGGAAGGGCGACACCAGCACCTCGCCGTTCATGGCGACACCCAGGTGGGTCTGAAGAAAATGTGCGATGCGCGGGCCGCGGAAGCCGCCGTAGCTCTCGCCGACCAGATACTTGCGGGAGGTCAGGCGCTCATTCTTGACCAGCCAGTCGAAGATGATGCGCGACAGATATTCGACGTCCGACTTAGGGTTATAGAAGCGTTTTTTTGCTTCCTCCTCTGGAACTTGCGAATAGCTGAAGCCAGTACCCACCGGGTCGATGAACACGAGGTCTGTGAAGCTGAGCCAGGTGCCCGGATTGTCGATTGGCGTTGCAGGATCCGATGGGCTGTCGCCCTCGGCGCCGAACTGCACGCGCTTAGGTCCGATGGCGCCGAGGTTCAGGTACACGGAGGCAGCGCCCGGGCCGCCGTTGAGGGCGAAGGTCACCGGCCGGTTGGCTCCCGGCACGGTGTAGGCAGTGAACATCACGCTGCCAATAGTCTTGCCCTTCTCGTCGAGGACGGGGAGCGAGCCGACAGTGGCGTCGTACTTGAGCTCGCGACCACTGAGCGTCACCGATTGGCGGACCGTCTTGTCCGGGGGAAAGGGCGGCAGGTTGATCTCGTCATCCTTGTCCTTGTGCGCCCTGTCGTCGCTCTTGGAGGTATCGCCCGCCTTGGCAGGCTCGGGGTCTTTGGCAAAGGTTGTGGGCGCGACCAGCAGGCCGCACGCGAGCAGCATCGCAGGCAAGAAGTTCTTCAGCATGTTCATCCCTTAAGGCCAGAAAAATCGAGGCCGGTATCCTACGCGATCCCTCTCCACAAAAAAACGGCGGAGTCCCCGCGGACTCCGCCATTCCTGCTCGAGCATCGTTACTTACGGACCAAGGCAGTCCGCGCAGCAACTGCATCGGAGCGTCCATCCGTTGGACCCGGTCGCGCGCGTGGCAAAGAGCCTGCGCGCATCCCTCATTGGCATCCCGGCCTGTACGAGGTACTGACTAACAATGAACCTCGCCACCAACCGACGCGCCCAGAGACGCGACCGAACCAACGTTTGTGTGTATCACTTGGATCACCTCCTTCAGTTGCCGTGGACTCCTCATTGGCGCGTGCCGCCCACCGAAACCGCGCGCCCCAAATAGCTGCTCTAAGAATGACCTCGATTGTGGCGCGAGTAAAGAATTCAAGGTGCGCGGCGGTCGCTGTGCGGGCCCGACTCGTCTTCCGAAATCCTCGGGCGACGCCCGTTGCTTTCGTTGCCACTTCCATGTAGCAACGAGCAGTCGCCAACTCAAATCAACGACCGACCTCTACATCATGAATCGCACGTTCCGTCGCATGCAGCGCGGCGTCGACGTGCCCAAGAGCGCGATCCCTTAAGCCGACTGCAGAGGGGTTGTCCTCTTCCCGATACGTGTCGCTCCGCACTTTTCGCAATAAATCGGCAGCCTTGTGCAAGCGACCGCGGTTGTCAGCCGGTAGATCGGCCGCCGGATGGCTATGTAGATTCTTGCCATCGTTGATGGCAGCACTGGTTAATTCTTGGATAGCGCGATCAATTTCGCCGATGGCCTCGCTTTCATGCGCGCTCACCGCGGCATCGCCCGGTCGATGTTCCAGCATCCATCGCGCTTCGCGCAAATCGGACAACGCATGTACGTAGGCGGGGTGTTTCGGAGGTTGAGCAACGCACCCGACGAATAGCAGCATCACCAACAGCAATGCCCCGTGAAGAGCATGTGGCTTATTAGAGTTCATTCTTAAAATCTCCCATTGCGATACGCTGAGACCCAGCGGATAGGATAGGTAAGACGCGACCGCGGGTCTGTGCGGTAAAGCGCTCTTAGCTTTGTCTCGATTGTCCTACACCACGTCTCGCTGATTTCGAGGGCAGGATGAAGCCGTTCGTTTCGCTATTCCAGGTAGGGCGCAAGGACATTTTCGATCCATTTCATGAATGCGCGGACTCGGCGCGACAGGTTGCGCCGATGCGCTACTACCAGGGAGACGTCGAGCGGCTTGTGCCGAAAATCCGGTAGAAGCTCTATCAACGCTCCACTCTCCAAGTAACGGCCAATCCCCAACAGCGGTGCCTGAATCAGGCCAAGGCCGGCGACACCGGCGGCTTCGTAGGTCTGCACGCTGTTGACGTGCAGCGCACCTCGCAACTGAAGCCTCGCGTAGCCGTCGCCGTGCGGATACTCCCAGCCATACGGTTTTGCGCCCAGCGTCCGTGCGAAATGAACTGCACGATGTTTCTGATGCTGCAGATCTTCCAGCGATCGAGGGACGCCATAGTGTGCCAGGTAGGCAGGACTGGCGGCGTTGATCATGCGTAACTTGCCCAGCGGGCGGGCAATCAGCGTCTCGTCCCCGATGGGACCAAGTCGCAATACGCAGTCAAACCCCTCTTGAACCAGATCGACTTGGCGATCCGTACTGGACACCTCCAGCTCCAACTCGGGATAAGTCGACATGAAGGCCGGCAACGCCGGCACGATAGTTGTGCGCGCCAACTCGCTCGGCAGATCAACCCGTAAGCGCCCCCGAAGCGCCACTTCATCTCTTGCGAACATTGAGTGCAGATCATCAACGTCAGCAAGCAGATCGCGGGCACGTGCATGAAATACCCGTCCGTCTTCTGTCAAATGCACGCTGCGCGTCGTCCGGTGCAGAAGCCTGACACCGACATCTTCTTCCAGCTTCCGGACCGCCGTTGAGGCCCTTCCCTTCTGAATGCCCAAGCTATCGGCTGCATGGGTGAAGCTCCCCATGTCCGCTACCGTTATGAAAATGAGGATGGCTTCGAGTTTCTGCATTTTGGTGCCTCGGCATTGTTCACTACAGAGAGAACAGTGAGTTCATTTGCCCGGTGTTTATCATACCTATATGACACAGTAAGCTCCGAATATTGGTATCCCCCAACGGAGAACGACAAGTGTCCGAAACTATGAAGCTGCATCAGGTGAAACCATGACCTCGCATCGCGTCCTATGGGCGGGCCGGATAATGAGCGCGTTTGTCGTTATCGCATTGGTGGCAGACGGCACTGTTCAGCTTTTCGCGCCGGCACAGATCGCGAGCATGGTGCAGGAAACCGGGTTTCCGATGGGCCTGACCCGTATCGTGGGTGCGATCGCACTCGCCTGCGCCATCCTTTACGCCATCCCGGCCACTGCCGTCCTCGGCGCGATCCTAGTGACGGGTTTTTTGGGGGGTGCCATCTGCGCCCATGTCCGCGTTGGTGAGTTGGGGTCGGCGCCGGAAATCATTTCCCTGCTCCTGGGGGCGATGACATGGGGCGGCCTCTTCGCGCGCCATCTCCGTATCCGGGCCATTCTGCCGCTCATCCGCTGAACCAACCGGGGCAGTGCTCTGTCCCTCAATATCAGGAGAAACTGCATGTTTTTAGTAATGGGAATCACGGGAAAAGTGGGCGGCGCGACTGCACAACATCTGTTGGCGCACGGTAAGCAAGTACGCGCGCTAGTCCGCAATCGCGAGAAGACGTCAAGCTGGGCAAACCAGGGCGTGGAACTGGTTGACGGCGATTGGAATGATTCGGAAGCCATCGAGCGGGCGCTCAAAGGCGTCGAAGGCGCGTTTGTCATGTTGCCGGCTGTCTGGGCCCCCTCGCCCGATTATAAGGAAGCCAAGGCCGTGATTGCGAACTATGTCGAGGCGCTCACCAGGGCGGCACCGCCGCGGGTGGTAGCGCTTTCGTCGATGGGTGCGAACAGGACCCGCGGGCTTGGGATGATCACGGCCTTGTCGCTTCTGGAGCGAGCTTTCCGCGACCTGACATCGCCAATCGCATTTGTGCGCGCAGGTGGATTCTTCGAAAACTTCCTCTACGGCTTGCAGGTCGCCCAGGGTGGAACGCTACCGGTCTACTACAATCCGACAAACCGGAAATCGACCATGGTCGCGACGAACGACATCGGCGCGGAGGTCGCAACTCTTTTGACCGGGCCAGCGTGGTCAGGGCAGCGCGCCGTCGAGCTCGGTTCGATGGTCACCGCCGATGAAGTCGCGGAGCAATTGGGTGAAGTCCTGAATCTCGAAGTGAAAGCCTTTGCAGTCCCGCGTGCAGGGTGGGCGAAAGCGTTCGAGCAATTCGGCATCCCTAAGGGCCACACCGGACCTGCCGAAGAAATGTTTCAGGCCGTGAATGCAGGATGGATGGACCTCGGGGTCGAAGGTACGGAGCACATCGCGGGTACGACGTCCGCACGCGACGTCTTCGCGGCGGCCCGGAAGGCCGTGACGGCGTGAACAGCGACGTTCACACAAAAGAAGATTCCTTATGGATGGAAGAGCTTCTTACTAGGGGACGAATTGAATCTCCTGGGTATTGGGAATGTCGCTTGAGACCTTTGCCGCACTGATGAGTTCATTCAGCAGCGATAGCGCCTGGAGGCTGTGGTTTCGCGCGGCCGCCGGGTCGCGTTCGTCGTCCGTGTGAATCGCAAAACGAGTACCGCGATAAGTTACCTGGGTAAATCCGAGCTGTGAATCGTTTGAGAGTTGAAACAACGTGTGCGATACGGTGGCGCCACTCCCGTCGGTATCAGTCCACTGCGCCGCCGTGCTATTTCGGACGCGCAGCAAGGCCCCCAGATAATCGATCACTTCGGCAATCGAGCGCCATTCGACGTGACTGTAGGTACCCGAGTCCTTGGCATTGTCCTCTTCGGTGTACGGCGGCAACACCAACTCGTGTTGCCCACAGGCCCCGCTGGGCAGTACCGCGGCTACGCGGTCGATCTTGAGGTTGGCGGCGAGCGAGCCGTTCTGCTGCGGGTGGAATCCCGCATTTCCATTCGCACCGGAGCCCGTCGCGGCGCCGGCGTTCGATTGAGAGGGCTCGACAGCTTTACCCGCGCCGCCTTTGGCCGCCGCCTTAAGCGCCAGTGCGTAGTTGCTCAGCGCCGCCTCCTCCTCTCGTTCTTCCCCCAAAGGCACGGACGGTGACGCGAAGCCGTCCGTGGTGAGCTTGGTCCGACTAACGCACAGCACGACTTGCTGTGGGTATTCACGATACAGTTGCAGCCGAAGCGAGCCGTCGGGGGTTGCCGGAGCGGCATTGCCGACGTAGAACGATCCACCTCCCAACGGCATCAAGTACTGGTAAGCCCCCAGAAGCGCCGCGTTCGCTGCATTGGGCGCATCGCTCTTCTCGACACGACTTGAGAGCACAGTCTTGCCGCTCCCCTGCGAGGTCGTGCTGACGGAGGTCACGGTAGACGGATCCAGCGTCGGTCCTAGCGGCTCGAGCACCGTGAGCGCTCGCATGCTGATACCCGGAAACCAGGAATGGATCTTGGCGGAAAACGCCGCCATCGCTATGCGTGAATTGGGGTCGTTGAGGAATTCGTGATAGCCGTTGGCATCCTTAAGATTGATGGACTTGATGAACAGGCGCAGCAGAAATTCTCGATCCAGCCCAGTGCTCCATTTGCTCGCCACATATACCGGCGAAATCGGCTGGATAATGCCGAGAGTAAAGCCTTGGGTATTGAGCGAGGCCATGCTCCACGTCGGCGAGGAGCCCGCTTGGATGCCCGGCGCAACGCTGCCGGCAAAATTGGTGCCGGATACAGTCTTGTAGCCTGCCGTCGCTCCCAACGATCCCTGCATCGATACCGCCCCATTGATCGTACTCAGCGCGAGCAAATTAATGGGTGCATCGTCTCGTGCGCGCAGAATCGTGTACATCAGCATCTGATCGTTATAGTTGGCAACGCCAGCGTTGTAATCCAGTGCATCGCGCTGGATCGAGGTCGCCATCGAGCACCCACACAGAGTCAGCACTACCGTCGCCACGACCACCAAACCCACTTCCGATTGAATCTTCATGATCTTTTCCTACTGATTGAGCCCCAGTTGCGAATCCCTGCGCGACCAAGTCTATACATTGCCCATGCCCCCTTAAAGCTTCCGGCCCGCTTCGCGGTTGGGATTTGCACGTCAATACGAACAGGCGATCGAGCAATGCTGGAAGACCAGCGAGTTCCTATGATATTGCGGTGAGCTCGACCCACTACGCCCGGACGCGCGATTCAACGATCTCATGCGCCGGGTGCGATTGATCTGCTTGCTGCGGGATCGAAACTATCCATGACTGATCTTTTGTCCGGCTAGACGCCCTGTCCGCCCTGTCCGCCCTGTCCGCCCTGTCCGCGGACAGTGTCCGCGGTCACCCGAATCGCTGCAATCGATGAAAATCACCTTTCAAATGGCCCTTTTTCCCGGTGCCTGCAACTGGCACGGCCCTTGCTGTGTTATGGCAGTAAGGATCGATAAACGCCACTACACTCGGAGATACACATGAACACCCTCTCTTCCAAACTCACCGCCGTCGCAGCCGCTCTAGCAATGAACAGTCTGATCATGGGCGCACTCGGATATCTGTTCGAAATCCAGTCGCACCCCCATATGTCGGTAATCTCATTCGCGCGCCAGATTGCCGTGCATCAATGGCTCAGCTAGTGCTGCAAAGGAAATCCGTTACCCGCATACAGATGAACTACGCATGCAGGGAGTGATGCGCTCCAATTGCCCCCCCTTTTTCATGGAGTGGTCCTACGCGTGCTTCGCGGCTCGAGCTTCACCGGTCTTCGCTGAAGACGCGCGTCAAACAAGTGGGTGAGTGTGCTTCCGAGTTCGTAGTAGAGCTTCTTGACTGAAGTGAACGGCTCGACGCACGGTGGGGTGATCGGCATTGGAAATGCCGCAATTGCGTTGGCGCATGCCCAAGCGGCGGCGGCCTTTCCAAAGGCGCTACCCGGACCGATGCCGCGCCCGCTGTAGCCGTAGATTGCTATGCCACGTGGACCTAGTTCAATGACTCTTGGAAGATGATCCGAAGTCATTCCAATCCGCCCATCCCAGCAGTATTCGAACGTCTGTCCGCCGAGCATAGGAAAAAGACTCACGAGCTTGCGCGCCGCCCAATGCCTGTGCATCCCTTCCGACGCCCTGTCCAGACTGCCAACCGCCCCGATGATCATACGACCTGCATGGTCGAGTCGGAACGAGGACATGACCATTCCGGTATCCCAGCAACCCTCGCATCCCGGCAATATCCTCGCGCGTATTTTGGCGCTGAGCGGCGGCGTGGCGCATTGGAAATAGTGGACCTGTATCAAAGTCGGCGGCTGCTTCGGCCGGCATTCATACGAATCGGTAGCCTGGATCAAGGTTTGAGCCGTGATCGTGCCGTGTTCTGTTTTGACTTTCCAAACTCCGCTCTCATGCCTGAAACTATTTGCGGGCGAGTGCTCATAGAGCGTTGCGCCCGCCGCCGACGCGGCCCTGGCTAACCCACGCACGTAAGCAAGCGGCTGAATCGTGCCTGCACGCGGATCAAACAGCGCGCCATAGAACGCATCCGACCCAATCACGCGGCGGCTCTCAGCGGCATCGAGAAATCGCACCGGGGCGCCCCTCGCTGCTTGTTGCCGATAGCGGCTCTGTAGTTCTGCAAGGCCACGTGGGCTGTGCGCGCAATGCAGCGTGCCGGCGCGCGTAGACTCGCAATCGATGCCGTGCCGAGCGATTAGATCGAACACCAAGTCCGGCGCGCCCGCCAGCATCCCATTGAGCCGCTGCCCCGAGTCGCGGCCCAGCACCTGCTCGACCTCGTCCGGAGGCGTCCACAGACCCGAATTGACCAGGCCAACATTGCGGCCCGATCCGCCGTGCCCGATGGTCTGCGCCTCCAGAAGCAGAACATTGATCCCGACTTCGGCCAGATGTAGCGCAGCCGAGCAGCCCGTGAAACCGCCGCCCACGATAACGACGTCGGCAACCACGTCGCGATCCAGAGGCGCCGCGTTGATGGGCTCGCCACCGGTCCAGTGCCAGAGGTTCTGATGAAGTCTATCCCGCAATTGTGCCAACGCTTGTTGCCGCAGCCGCTTCCTTATAACAAACTTCGCGGTTCTCTGTTCACGGGGGAAAGCGGCCATGTCCGTACTGATAGATGCCGAGCGTTTGCGCGCACTCACTCCTTGGCCGAAGCTGATCGATGCGCTGCAGAGTGCGTTTCGTGAGCCTTGCGATGTGCCCGAACGGTTGCATTTTGACATCGGCGGTGTCGGATCGCTGATCATCATGCCTGCGTGGGAGCAGAATGGATTTCTTGGCGTGAAAGTCGTACAGGTCTTTCCAGGTAATTCAAGGATGGGTAAGCCGACGGTGCATGGAATGTACATGCTTGCATCAGCCGGCAATGGCGAGGTCCTCTCGCTCATTGACGCCCAAGAACTCACCGCGCGACGAACCGCGGCCACCTCGGCATTGGCATCGAGATTTCTGTCGCGCGCTTCGAGCCGCTGTCTGCTCGTCATGGGAACCGGCCGCCTCGCCTCCGAAGTCATTGCAGCCCACGCTGCTGTCCGGCCGATCGAACACGTTTTGATATGGGGCCGCAACCGCGAACGGGCCTCGGCGCTCGCCGATCTAATAAACGAAACGCTTGGCCTGCACGCGGAGCCGGTGGACTCCCTGGACCGCGCGCTTTCGCAGGCCGATATCATCTCCACGGTCACTGCAGCGTTTGATCCAATTCTGCCGGGACGGAGTCTGCGTCCCGGCACGCACATCGATTTGATTGGAGGCTACACGCCATTTATGCGCGAAGCCGACGACGACGTGATCCGCGCGGCGGAAATTTACGTCGATATGGTGTCCTCTGCCGTGAGGGAAGCGGGCGACATCGCCAATCCCCTCGAGCGAGGAATAATCGACAGGTCGGCAATTCGCGGCGATCTATTCGATCTATGCACAGGGCGAGTGCCCAAACGCAGCTCGGATAAAGACATCACTGTGTTCAAGTCGGTCGGACTTGCGCTCGAGGACCTGGCTGCCGCAGCGCTTGCGTGGAACACTTCGATCGCTAACCTAACAGCGCCGTCCTGCTGATCGAACCGACCGGATGCCCGATTCCTGGGTTAACCGCCGGTATCGGCACAGCGTACAATGCGCCGCTGCGCGACGACCGAGTCGTTTTTCCGATTCAAGTTCAAAGGTTAAGAAGAATGCAGTTAAAGAGATTCGCATTACTCGTCGCAAGCGTTCTGAGCATCGCCCAGGCTCGCGGAGCAGGCCAGGCAATGGACGAAGTGTTCGCCCATCACCAGCAGCAGTGGATAACCAAGCCGGAGTTCACCAGCCCACTGGTGGATCACTTGCCGACATCGACCACGGTTCCTTCGCCTCGCGACGTGCTGGGAGACGACATCGGCGCCCCACGCGTTCTGCACTACTACGCAGATATTCTGAAGTACTACCGGGCGCTGGCCGACAAATCGCCGCGCGTGAAAATCATTTCCACCGGCAAAACCGAGGAAGGGCGGGAAACCGTCATCGTCCTGATTTCTTCCGAAGAAAACGTAGCCAACGCGGACGCCAACAGGCAAAACCTCGCGAAGCTCGCTGACCCGCGCGCGATCAGCGACACCCAGGCGCACGAAATCATCGCGCAGACCAAACCGATGTACGTTGTCTTGGGAGGGCTGCACAGTTCGGAGACAGGGCCGCCGGAAATGCTCATGGAGTTGGCTTACCGGCTCGCCGTCGAAGATAGTCAGCTAATCAACGGAATTCGCGCGAACGTGATCGTTGCGATCAATCCGGCAACCGATCCCGATGGACGCGATCGCTACACGGACTGGTATTACCGCAACAAGATCGACGACACGGACGACCTGACGCCGGTGCACAACGCCCCCTACTGGGGAAGGTACATCTTTCACGACAACAATCGCGACATCAACTACACCGGACTCAGTCCGCGCAATCTCTTGGGCTTCTATCTCGACTGGCATCCCCCGATCATGCACGACCTGCATGAATCGCATCCCTTTCTGTACACCTTCAGTGGACAGGCGCCGCAGAACTCCATGCTCGACCCCATCCTCTACGGCGAAATGCCGTGGTTCGCGAACTTCGAGGTTACGCAACTGACGAAGTACGGCTTGCCCGGTGTGTGGACGCACAACTTCGTCGACATGTGGTCGCCCGGGTACGTGGCCTTCATGTCCTCCAATCACAATGGGTTGGTTCGTATGTATGAGACTTTCGGCAGTGGTGGCGCCACCACCATGTTGCGTCACGTGAAGCCGGTCCCGGGGGCGACGGACAACCTGCATCCCAACGATGAGAGCACGCGCGAGTGGTACCGCCCTCTCCCAGCCTACGACGTAGTCGAGTGGTCGATGCGCGATAACACCAACTACATGGAAACCGCGCTGCTCACCGGCTTGCAACAAACATCCATGTTCCCTCAAGCGGTGCTGGAAAATTTCTACAAGAAAAGTCGTGACGCCGTCACGACAGGCCAGACGCAGGCGCCTTACGCCTTTATTATTCCCGGGGGCCGGCCCGACATGACGCGCGCGGCAATCCTAATCAACCTATTGCGCCTGCAAGGCATCGAGATCGGTGCCGCGACAGGGCCGATTAAGGTCAAGGAAGGTACCTACCCGCCCGGCTCATTCGTCGTCAAGCTCGATCAGCCCTACGGCCCCCTCGCGAAGACCCTGCTCAGTAAGCAGGTCTTCCCCGATACGAAACTGAAGACCTACGACGACGCTGCGTGGAGCATGGGCATGATGTCCCATGTTGAAGTGGTGGAGAGCGCGGACAAGGCCGCCCTCGACATTCCCGTCGCGTCGGTCAGCAAGGACGACCCGCAAGGCACAATCGATGCACCCTCCGCACCCGCCTACGCCGTGCTCGACTATGGCTCGATCAATCTCGCGACGCTGCGCAATCGCCTGCAGGGAGTGTCGATCCAGATCGCCGAACAGTCATTTACGTCGAACAATCGCACGATCCCGGCGGGCTCGTTCATCGTCGATGGGGGTGCTTACAAGAAGTTGAAGGCCGCGGTGATCCCGCTTGGCCTCACCGCCATCGCGTTGCCGGACAGGCCGAGCACTCACATGCACGAGGCGGCCACACCACGTGTCGCGATATACAGCACGTGGGGGAGTACCCAGAATGTAGGCTGGGTACGCTACGCTTTTGACCAGTCTGAAACGCCGTATCAACTCATCTTCAAGGAGCAGGTGCGGTCGGGAAAGCTTCGCGCCAAGTACGACCTCATCATTGTCCCCAGTCAAGGTCGCTCGGCCAAAGAGGTCGTATACGACATCCCCGTGTACGGACAGCCGCTCCCTTATACCAAGACGGCGCGATACAAGTTCTTAGGTGACTACGGTTCCTCGCCCGATATCCGCGGCGGCATGGGCTTGGCCGGGCTGGAAGAGCTGCGCAAATTCGTGAGCGACGGCGGCACACTGATCACCCTTGGTGAGTCGAGTGCGGTTCCGGCCGAGTTCGGTTTGACCCCCGACATTGAGGTCACTAAACCATCAGCCACTTTTTACGCTCCAGGCCCGATTGTCAGCGCCAATGTATTGAAGCCCGCCAGCCCGATTTTCTACGGCTATACGGATCACGCGCTCTCGGTGCGTTGGGCAAGCACTGCGTTGCTCTTCGTGCCGCTGCGCGACAAGCAGAACGTTTTGATGGAGTTTCCGGGCGGTGAAAAGAACGTGCTCAGCGGTTTTATGAACGGTGCGGACGAGATCAAGGACCGTCCTGCGATCGTGCTATCGCCGATTGATTCGGGGCAGGTTCTCATGTTTGCCACCAACCCCATTTATCGCTGGCAGAATTTCGGTGAATTCCGCATGCTTTATAACGCGATCTTCAATTACAAGAATTTACGGAACGGCTCGGATAAACCCGTCGCGCCCGTCGGCACGGGTGACGCGAATGAAGTCCATGCTGATCAGCGCACACCCTGAAAGAGGCACCATGGAGCAAACTCAGAAGCAAAAGATGCTGGCGGGCCAGCTCTATCACGCGGGCGACCCTGAGATTCAGGCCGATCAGCAGTCGGCAAAGGCCTGGATGGTGCGCTACAACGCTGCCCTCGGGGCCAGCGCCGAGGAGCGGCGCGAATTGCTGCGCGAGCGCTTGGCGGCCGTCGGCAACGGCGCCGTGATCCGGCCGCCGTTCCATTGCGACTTCGGCTACAACATCTCGCTTGGGGCTGATGTATTTTTGAATTTCAATTGCGTGATTCTCGACGTGGTGGCGGTGAGCATCGGCGATGGAACACAGATCGGACCTGCGGTTCAAATTTACACGGCCGATCACCCACGCGATCCGGTGGTGCGACGGTCGGGAGCGGAGCTTGGCAGGTCAATTGCGATCGGTCGCAATGTGTGGATTGGCGGCGGCGCCATTATTCTACCGGGCATCAAGATAGAGGACGACGCCATCATCGGAGCCGGCAGCGTCGTCACGAAAGATGTGCCGCGAGGCGCGACCGCTCTTGGAAATCCAGCGCGGGTACGGGGTTAGACGCTCCCAGACTTCGGCAGACGCTGCGGGCCGACGGCTTTAGAGTCCCGGCACCTTCTATTTATTTCGGCGTGTTGGTGTGTAGCCATTCTGTCAGTGCGACATGGGCGGTCGTTGAAAAATCAGTGAAGACGCCGTCTACACCCAAATTGAAATACGCTTTGTATTCTGCTTGAGGGTCCCTGTTATATGTTTTCGTCAAATATTCCGCTTCATCACGAAAGGTAAACGGATGAACGAACAGACCCGCCTTGTGCGCATCGGCGATTAATGACGATGGCGCCATATTCGAGGCCTGATCCAATGCCTTCACCGCATTGCCGGCTGCGTCCCGCCCTTGCGCCGGCAATATATAGAATTTCCACGGGCCGATACCATCCGCATAAGTCTTGATTTCTGCCAGACCGGCCGGCGTTACCATCGCGGCAAATGTTCGTGGATCGTGCGCTTGCAGCCACGAAAATGGCTTTGCACTATCCGGCGAATCATAGGTGATCGAACCGGTCTTGTAGTCGATGCCCGCACCGTCGATCAATTGAACGACTTTGGTTTTCAGGCCGAGTTCGCGCATCAGTTTCAAACTGGCGGGTTCGAACGACTGGACGAAGATTGGTGAATCTGCGGTGTTCCATCCCTCCTTGGCCAGCATTGCCAGGAGCGTTTGTTCGAGCGGCAAACCTAACTGACGCTGATAGAGCGCATTTTTGGTCTCAGGATAGACACTGATCCTGCGCCGCGAATCGGCGGCCATGGCGCTTTTGGCGAGATCGAGGATTTCCTGAAAGGTCGCCAAGGGATACTGGCCGTCATACTGCTTGCTGCGCCCCGCCAGCGGCTGCTTCACTCGCAGGGTTTTCAGCTCCGCGGCGCTAAAATCACTGATGTACCACTCAGGTCCCGTATTCACACCGTCCACCTGGCGCGACTTCTTCCGTGGAGCGAATTCCGGATGTTCGGCAACGTCGGTGGTGTCGCTCAAGAAGACGTTGTGGCAGGCAAATAGCACGCCATCGCTTGAAGACTGAAGATCAAGTTCAAGCGCGTCGGTACCCGCCGCTATCGCCGCCCGATACCCGGCAATGACTTCTTCCGGATATAGACCCGGCAAACCCCGATGCCCGATTATCAATGGCGGATTGCCATCCAGTGTTTTCATCGTAATGCTCGGCTGGCTGGCGCACGCGCTTAACATAAGGGCCGCGGCGCATTGACCAAGAGTCCATCTCAGTCGTTTTGCTGTCAATAAAATTGTGTTCAGAGTTTTCATTGCGCGGCGGCGGACCCAGGAACGGATCATATCAGTCCCAGCCTACTTTCGGTCCGGCCTCTAGTTCGCGGGCCGTTGTCCGTGCTCACTCAGGAATCGATCCGTCATACCGAGATAGAACTGGTTGCCGATTCCATCCTGGTTTAGGTTGAAGCCGTGATCGCCATATGGGAACCGGATGCTCTCGATGTCGATGCCTGCATTCCGTGCTTGTTGGGCGAACCTGTCCGTCGCGTCGGGCGGGACCAGGTGATCGTTGTCGCCGAGGATGACGAGCGTCGGGGGAGCAGCGGCGTTGATGTGGGTCGCCGAAGCCACGAAGCGGTATCGATCGGGGAATTGCTGGGGGCTGCCGCCCACGTAGAACGTGTTGAACTGGCGCGCGATGTCCGAAATCGCAGGTACCTGACTGACCCACGCGGCGGCGAGATCGACCGGCGGATAGAGCGCGCTCACCGCCGACACCCGCGGCACGGTTCCACCACAGGAAGACTCGAGCCGGCCTGCGTTGGCGAGATACGCGGCATTGATTGCAAGATTGCCGCCGGCAGAAGAGCCCAGCAGAGAAATGCGGGCGGGATCGCCACCGAGTCGGGCTGCATTTGCCGCCGTCCACGCCATCGCGCAAGCGACCTGACTTGTCGTGGTATCCCACAGATGTCGATCGACGGATGACAGGGTGTAGTCGATCGACAGTACAAGCCATCCGCGATCGGCGAACCAGCGAAGGTTCGTTCCGCTTTCGAATCTGTCACCCATGCTGAAACCTCCACCATGGATGTACAGCAAAATGGGTGCAGACTGCCCCGGTGAGGCTGACTTGGGATTGTAGACGACAAGGTGCAGCGGCTGATCTTGCCAGGTTCCATATACAACATCGTCGTCGGCCCGTGAACCCGGTACGACTCGCATTCCGAACGTGCGAACAAGATTGATCGGCACGCCGTGATGCTGAAACTGCGCCACCATTCGGGCGAGAGCCACCGACGCCCATCCTGTGGCGGCAACCGCCAGGGTCATCAACACAAGGGCGGCGCGCGAATGCGACGCGCGCCATACCCAAATTTCTAACGCACCGATAGCCATCGGCACGACGACGAGCCAGGGACCAAAAACCGACAAGACTGTCGACCCGATCGGCGCTATAAAAGGAAGGCGGTACACGTGGGCGCCAACCAAGACCAGAAGGCAAATGATCAGCACAGCGCTCGCGGCTATCTGTCCAATGGTGCGCGCAATTCTCACTGGATCAAGTATAGAGAGTGCCGGAGAGGGCGAACATCACATTTGCGGACGAGTCGATTCGGTCCCGCCGAAGCATTGGGGGCCGACGATCTCACGATACGCCGCAAGTCACTTTTCCGCCGACCTCCGAGCTTCGCGCTTGCGACACTCGACGCCCACAAACCAGCGGTTTGTTTCTGTCGCTCCGAACAGGCGCCGATCGCTGTCCCGGCGGTCGGCGCTCTTGCGAAACTTACATGAACAATTGGTCGGCATCGTACAGCCCACCATCGGCAGGCGCGGTGCCTCGCGCAGCAGATACGACCTTCCCGTAACCTGCACTGCCGCCGAACAGCACATAATGCTCGGCGCAATCTCGACCGCGCGGAAATCGCCGGCGCTGTTCCGCCCCGTAGGTTTAGCGACTCGCTTCGGTGTCCTCGCAGGGGGCTCGCGCGAAATTTTGCCAAAGAGCTCTTTCAATTTTTCGATCATGACGGTATTCCGCTGATCGACGAAGGACTCGATAATGTGCGTGCCATCTGCCCCCTCACCCCTATTTTCCCGCGTGCCGCATAATTTAGGCACTACCATCGATGGGAACAGTGCCACAGGCGGAGAGTTTTCGCAGTCAGTCATGTATGAGCATTGCGATGGGTGCCTCAGCGCCCACCGCTGTAAGTTAAATGGCGTGCACACTGGGCTGGTCTCGCCCAGGACATCGTTTGTTCTAGCTGGCCAGCCGGCCGATCAATGCAGCAATTCTGTGCCAGGTCTCGCCGACAACAATTGACTCGCAATCCTCGACCTCGTGCGACTTGAGATCCAAAGTCTGTGAAGTGCCATTTGCGACTATCGTGAGTCTGGCAATGCCGGGTCGAGTTTCGATGCCCCCGGATATACACCGAATCGATTGGGCAGCAATACCCGCGCGGTCTAGCTCCTCACGCACGTGACCAACAATCTTCAGCTTGCCTAGCTCGAATGCAGTGAGTGCCAAATATTCTCCGTCCGGCGTTCTTCGTCTGGTCGAGCTAGCTGGAGACACTCTTGAGGGTGTAAATCTGTTCGGTCCGAGCGCTCCAGCGATACAGATTTTCATCCTCACAATGAGGACATTTAATCGCAGTCAATTGATCATCGAAATCAGTCAACGCCTTGCCGCCCGGTGGTGTCGCCGCGATCGCGATCACTCGCCCGCAGGACCGATTCTTACACAGCCACCCTACATAGGCCTCGCCCGGAACCATCTGTTGCGGTGCTCTGACATCAACGTGGCGCAACGGCGCACTGGCGGCCGGTTTGTGTGATGACGCGCCCTTGCTTTTTGATGAACGTTTGATCGCCATTACCGCCTCCCCGCTGAGAATCAGAATCTTATGTCACGGCAACCTACGACGCCACCGCGCCCTGAGCGCCGTCGCGCCGATCGACCATGCCCTACCACCCGCCGGACGGATAGGCAACGGCGAGCGTGCGCCCGCAGCTCAGTGCTCAGGGTCAATCGATGCGTTGCGCCGGCACCTCGCTTCCACCATGCCGCAACACTAGGCCAGTCGCACGACCGGCTTCATCCGTGACGAAAGTGATTTGCGCATCCACTGCCTTGTAGAAGAATCGCTTCTCCGATGCCGGATAGATGGGAACCTCGGGTCCTCCGGGTGACTGAGCGAAGAGACCGCCGTCGCGCAGCGTCAAGGTCAGGACTATAGTCGGCGCAAGCTGGTACCGTCCAACATACTTGGTGAGAATCGCGGAGTCTACCGCTACCAGTACACGCGGTCCTTGCCTAAGTGCAGGATCCGATTCCAGACAAAAACTGCCGGCATGAAGCCAGCAATTCGGACCCGATTCGTGGGCATCAAGCCGCAGTCGACAGACTGACTGCGGATTTCCCCCAGCGAACGCATTAGCGAGGAGACCCTCCTCCTCCGCCGATCGAGCCCCCTCACAATGAAAGATGCCGACGGACGATGTGAACTTGGCGCTATATTCGGTCTGCCCTCTGCTCACCAGCAGCATTGAGCCGGCGCCGATGCCGGGCATGGTGGGTATCTCAACGGTGAGCGGAATAAGCAGGCGCCCCCCGACGGCCAGCTGATCGAGCCAGATCGCGTGCGGTCGTGTGCAACCGGCATTGACGAATATTGCATCGAAAGTCCCGAAGTGATCGAGCGTCCCGTTATTGGTAACGACCGTCACTGCTGCATACGACTGTAGATTCCGTTTCGCACGTGCGGCCAATGTCGGATCGATCTCGACGCCGACTGCGGTGCCATGCGGCGCAACCGCGTGGGCCGCAATGGCGGTGTAGTAGCCCACACCGCAGCCGATATGCAGGAATCTGGCCCCCGCGGACAGCGTCAAACTGTCTAGGAACGAGAGCAAGGCCTGTGGCTCGCCGTTGTTCAACATACGCCGCTCGTCCAGCGCGACTAAGACGTTGTCATAGAGATGCCGTGGATTGTCGTCGGGCGTGAGCTGATAGACACCCGTTCGCATGATCTTCCAGGGTCCCGGTCCCACGAAGTTTTCGCGTGGGACGGTCGCGAGGCCCTCGATGAGACCTGCGGATTTGATCTGGCCTTGCTGTTGAATCTCCTGGGCAAAACGCCTGCGGACGAGCTGCAGGTCCTCTGTAGTCATGCCGAGTCCCTCCTGAGTTGATCACCTACCCCCCTTTAGTGTCTGAGGGATATCCGCCGCTCTTTGTCTCATTGAGTATGCGCAACAAAAGGCGGTTCTCGGACGGAAGTGCGAAAATACTCACGGAGTCCTTGAATCATCGGAGACGAACGTGGACAGTTTGACCGCTGCAAACATAAGGGACGCCAAATTATCTGAGATCGGCGACTTGGCAAAGATCTGGTTCGACGGCTGGCAGGACGCTCATGCTCGAATCGTACCGGTGGAACTTGGCCGCCTGCGGACATTGCAAAGCTTTGACGAAAGACTTCGAGCTGCCTCGACCGGTGTGCGTGTAGCGGAAACAGGAGGGGCACTTCTCGGCTTTTACTTTCTGAAGGGTGCCGAGCTGTATCAATTTTATGTGTCCGCCGGCGCGCGAGGTTCCGGCATAGCGGCTGTTCTGATGGCCGATGCCGAAACTCGCCTTCGCGAGCGGCAAGTCCGTATCGCGTGGCTCGCGTGCGCGATTGGCAACGATCGTGCCGCTAGATTCTACGAAAAGTGTGGCTGGTTGAGGATTGGGACGATGACCGACCATGTAGAGGTACAGGGCGGCGGAACCTTTGCCCTCGATGTGTGGCGCTACGAGAAATCACTGTGGTGATCCGCTGCTTTTGCTGCGCCGTCGTCGAGTCGCAATGCTCAATTCACCCTTTCTCTACACGCTTCCGGCGTTTTATCACGCAAGAAATTGAGCGCTGGCACGAGAATGGTGAAATCTGGCGCCGACTGAAAATTATTTTCCCCGACGCGGTGGCAAGTCACACTAAGCAGCAAGTCACGTACTTCGGCCCGGACGGGCTCATGCGCAGGCACGACTACACCGTGGACATCTTAGGCGGGGCGACCAACTTTGGCCTACTGACACCGAGTGCACGCCACTGGCTACTTGCCGCCCAGCGGTATTGCGTTGGCCGGCGGCGTGACGTGGCCGAAGTCGTACTCGGTGGTGTAGTGGACACCTTCCATGACCTGTTCGGATTTCAATATCAGGTTCTTTGAGGATACCCAAACCTTGCCATTGCTGATGCTTCCTTCGATGTTCATATGAATCTCGTACACAGCAGTCGACTCCCCGCCGACGCTCTCAGTACCGCTGTGACGACAGGTTTGGACCCCTGACAAGTCGTCATTTAAGTCCTTGATAGCGATGTTCATGGCATACCACTTGCCGTCCGGCATTTGCACATATTTGTTGTCGATTGTCTGGACCTGTCGACTGACGGTCTTTTTTCCCTGACCATCGCTCTTCGTGACGAGCTTGCTATTCGGCGTGTGTCCGCTGTTCAACATGGCGCTCTTGACCGTCGTGCAGTCATCCGCAAGCGCCGGCGCCGTCAGAACGGCAAATGCCAAGGCAAATAGGACGCGGGAATTCTGGGTGTACATGCGCTGCTCCGATAATCCTATGGATCTCTCAACCCATAACCGGAATACAGGGCCAAACCCGCCACAGATTCTCGGTCGGCCGGGGGTTCTTTAGGCTGTCTGAAGCGCGTCACTTACAGTCAATCGGCGGCGTATATCGCAGGCGACGGACTGCTGTGAGCGCGCGCCTACGACTGGCAGGGCTGTCCGCTGGCTGATCACTTGCGCCTGAAGGGTCATGCTCCAGCTTTTGACGGCAGCGAGGCCAGTTGTATGAGTTCTGAACGCACCGAAGAATTCTCCCAGCCACAAGTAGGCAGCGTCGCACAAACGTCCGCCGATACAAGAGATGCTGGAACCGCCGGCACTCCCGTACCCTCCGACGATTCCAAGCGCCCCGCAGCCACAGTCCTGGTGCGCGGTGAAACCATTGGCAACCAGGAGCCGAAGTCACCACTCAAGCAAAAGGAGTCCCCGCGCAAACAGGTCTCGGAGCCCAAAGTTAAAATGCAAAGTCGTCTACCCACCCTCGAAGACGATTCTGACGTCGGAGTTCAGAAGGAACAAATAGTCATCAGAGATGGCAAAGCGGATCTAGCATTTACCGGAACGTTGCTCGCCTCCGTCGCCCCGACTTCGGCACCCAACGGGAAGTGGCAGGAGTATCGGATCTATCAGACGGACGGCGGAAAGCATGTGTTCTCAAAGGTGACCCGGAGCGTGTTCGCGGAAGAACAGGATACTCACGAGGCGGAAGTATTTGACCCTACTCCGTCTTCGGTGCCGTCGCAGCTGCTAAGGAGCGCGCGCGAACTCGCCCGATCGCGGCCGCTGACATGGATGGATGCAGCTACCGCTTTTTTTGGATACGACCCACTTTCCAAGGCTCTCTATCGAAAACTCGGTGGTCAATTCGAGGAACACATCAGTTAGCATTCGAGCCAACATCTCTTCCCGTGACATGCGGCCCAGTCCTCCCAAAGATTATCCGTTGGCCGCTGTTGCCGGACCTGTCAGTTTGTCTTGTGTCTTTGTGTCGAAGTCACCCGCGTCATGACGTTCGTGCAACTGGTCTGCTAGTTCGCCGAAAGCGCGGTTGACCTTCCGGCCGCGTTGTACCGCGGGACGCTTGGCGATTGCATCGCTCCAGCGTTGCACGTGGGCGTACTCCTGTACTTGCAGAAACTCACCTGAGCTGTAGAGCAATCCTTTCGCGAGAGCGCCATACCATGGAAAAACTGCGATATCGGCAATAGTGTAATCGGGACCTGCGAGATACTCGGACTCACTCAAGCGGCGATCGAGGACATCGAGCTGACGCTTCACCTCCATGGCAAAGCGATCGATGGCGTATTCGATCTTGGTCGGGGCGTAGGCGTAGAAGTGACCAAAGCCGCCGCCAAGGTAAGGGGCGCTGCCCATTTGCCAGAACAGCCAGGACAAGCACTCCGCGCGGGTCGCGGTATCGGTGGGAAGGAAAGCGCCAAACTTCTCGGCGAGATACAACAAAATCGCACCGGACTCAAATACTCGGATGGGGTGCGTCGGACTGCTGCGGTCCATCAGCGCTGGGATCTTGGAGTTCGGGTTGACGGCGACGAAGCCACTCCCAAATTGATCGCCTTCGATGATCCTGATCAGCCAAGCGTCGTACTCGGCGCCGCTCATTTTAAGCGCCAACAATTCCTCCAGCATCACCGTGACTTTCACGCCGTTCGGCGTGGCGAGGGAATAGAGTTGCAGCGGATGGCGGCCGACGGGCAGTTCATTATCGTGCGTGGGGCCTGCAATGGGGCGATTGATGCTCGCGAATCGTCCGCCGCTCTCTTTGTTCCACGTCCAGATCTTCGGGGGCGTGTAGGGGGGCGTGTCGGTCATAACTTTAAGCTCCGGGGGGTTCACTCAAGGATGGGGTATTGGCGCCGCCCAACATGGTAGCGCGCTTCGGGGCCGTCTCAGTCGACCGATTCTGCATCCCATTATGCTCGATTCGCATTTGTGTCGGCGGTGGGTGCCGAGGGGCTGCGGATGTCTAAGAACTATCCAGCGGACGGTCTCTTCGGTCAATGGGGCCAGAAGCGCAATCAAAACAAACGCAAGCGGCGGGCGGTATGCTGTAACTATTCATGAAGACACTTCTCGCGCTTGAGGCCTCGATTTTGCTGTTCGCCGGATTAGCGGGGTGCTCGGCGGAGCAGAAGGAGCTGCGTCGGCAATTCACTATGAGACCACTTGCGTCATCAATCAGTTCACGAATCGGTGGTCTCGGCCTTCGGACGTGGCAGTGGGCCGGCCGAATCCGATTGAGATTATTTTAATCCGCAACTAGACCCCTCGTTGCCGCACGCTATTTCGTCAGCGCTGTTTCGCTACTTGCTCGACCGTCACCGCGCCTTCATTGTTGTTCCAGGCACTGCGCAGATAGCTCAGCAGCGCGGCGGCTTCCTCGTCGCTAAGTTTTTCGCCGAAGGCCGGCATGGATTGCCATTTTCGATTCTGCCATTCGGCCGACGGCGGCTGATCGGGTAACACTGGCCCGCGCAGCACTATGTTGATCATCGATGCGGGGTTCGGTGTCAGTACAACTGAACTTCCGGCCAGGGGTGGCGCCGTAGAGTCAGAACCCAAGCCCGTGGGCAAGTGACAAGTGCCGCAATGGATGCTGTACAGAGTCTCGCCCATGCTTACCAGATGCTCCGGCGGCGGGCGAGAGTCATTCTGCCGATTAGGCGCTGTGGCCTTGAGATAGGTGGCAATCGCCTCGTCGTCTTCGCGCGTGAGGTTTCGAGTGCTATTCATCACGACGCTGATCATCGGCCCGTGGACACTGGCATGCGGACTGTAGCCAAGCTTTAGATAGTTGGTTAGATCCTGCAGCGACCAAGACTGTAAGCCATTTTTCCCCGAAGTAAGATTGACCGCCGACCAATCGATGGGTCGATCATCGAGACTTTCCTGGTAAACGCCTCCTGTCATCAACTCGTCTGTCTTTTCTCCGCCAAGATAGTTTCGCGGACTGTGGCAGGCACTGCAGTGGCCCAGGCCCTCCACAAGATAGGCACCGCGGTTCCATTCGGCTGACTTGGCTTCATCCGTGCTGAATCGACCTTCCTGAAAATACAAAGACTTCCAGACCCGGAGCAAGGCACGCTGTCCGAATGGAAACGTCATGTCATTCACGGGTGCGGCGTACTTCACCGCCGGAATCGCCCGCAAGAATGCATATAGGGCACCTACATCCGCGTCGCTGATCTTCGTGAAGTAGGGATAGGGAAAGACCGGATATAGATGTTCCCCGTTCTTGCCGATGCCCTGTCGCAGCGCCCGACCGAATTCGACCTCGCTCCACCCGCCTATGCCGGTCTGCGGATCCGGGGTAATGTTGGGGGAATATATCGTTCCGAAGGGAGTGTGGAACGCAAGACCCCCCGCGAAGGGTGCTCCCTCTGCGCGCGTATGACAGCTGACGCAATCTCCGGCAATTGCCAAATATCTTCCGCGCCGTACCAGCGCGACATCCAAGGCCGCGCCGCGGCTCGGCAAAACCCAGGCAAACAGCATAAGTCCGACCGAGGCAGCTACCACAATCATATTGCGATTGCGCTTGCGGGAAATCGCGCGATCACCGCCATTACAAGAGAACTTCACGCTCACGGGTCCAACACCCGCCGCGGCCGAATCGCAATCAACGCCAGTAGCGACACGACCGCGCACGCCGAGATGTATAGCCCGACTGAAGCGAGTCCAAACCGCGTTGCAAGGGCGGTGGCAAAGTATGGAGCGACTGACGCGCCCAGAATTCCAGCCAGGTTGAATGTCAACGATGCGCCGGTATAACGCAGCGGCGTCGGAAACAGCTCCGCCAGGGCGGTTCCTAGAGGGCCGTAGGTAAGGCCCGTCAGGCCAAATCCCAGAATGAGGAAGACTAACAAACCGGCAGTAGATCCAGAACCCAGCAACGGAGCTACGCCTACGCCAAATAGTGCGATAGCGGCGGCGATTACGATCAGCACCGCACGGCTTGAGAAGCGGTCTGCGAGCAGCGCTGACAAGGGAATCGTCAGCGCGAAAAAGCACACGCCAACCGTCTGTAGAATCAGAAATTGCTGGCGCGGATAATGCAGTATGCCCACTGCCCAACTCAGGGCGAACACGGACATGATGTAAAACACCAAGAACGTGACCACCGTTGCGAGCGTGCCCAGAACCAGCTGCAAATAGTGTTTGCGGAGCACATGCAGTATGGGAGCCCGCACGCGCTCGTGGTTGTCGATAGCGCGACGAAAGGCCGCGGTTTCAGTGAGGCTGAGCCGTACATAAAGCCCGACCAGCACCAGAAGAGAGCTGCTCAGAAAAGGGATGCGCCAAGCCCACTGCAAGAAGTCCTGTTCACTAAAGAAGCGGCCCAACAACAGAAATGAGCTGGTGGAAATAATGAAACCAATCGGTGCGCCGAGTTGTGGAAACATTCCATACCAAGCGGCGCGCCCTAACGGCGCATTCTCGGTGGCTAGAAGTACCGCCCCGCCCCACTCGCCCCCAAGACCGAAGCCTTGGCCGAACCGGCATAAAGCAAGCAGCGCCGGAGCCCAGAGGCCGATGGATTGATACGTCGGCAGTAGGCCGATTCCGACGGTTGACAGACCCATCGTAAGCAACGCAGCCACGAGCGTCGCTTTTCTCCCCACACGATCGCCGAAGTGACCAAACATCACCGAGCCAAGGGGCCTTGCGAAGAAAGCCAGGGCAAATGTAGCCAGTGATTGCAACGTGGCTGAGGCCGGATCGGCCGCGGTAAAGAACAGTTTTGGAAACACCAAAACGGCGGCCGTTGCATAAATGTAGAAGTCAAAGAACTCGATGGTCGTGCCGACTAGACTCGCGACCAGAATTCGTGCTGAGGACGGCGCTGCCGGCGCCTCGTATGGAAGAGTTTCGGAGAGCATTTTCTAAGGCAGCGCGATCGACCACCACAGACTGGCGGCGCCATCCATCGGTGTGCCAACGTCCGCAATCCTCGAGGGCTCATCGCTCACAAATATGTCGTACGTATCATGCCCATTTATGTCGCCGGGCCTTTTGTCGCCATCGTAGGTCCACAAAGCGTAGCCCTGATAGACCCATTGTTGCCGGCCGTCGCTGCGGGTTATCACATCCCAAAATCCCCACGGCTGCGCGTTAGCCGGCGCGAGAAAGGGATGCCAGATCTTCTCGCAGTCGTTCGCGCAATGCGGGTCGGATCCAATATCTCGACCGACGGCAGGCCGCTGCGGTTGGCCCCTGCGCAGGCTGTGACCGCCGCCCGATTGGAAAATATAGCCATCACGCCGGTACAGCGTCATCCCATTGGCCGTCGCCAGCACACTTCCCTGCCCGGGCGTTTTCTGAATGGAGACGCTCGGCGGCATGTAGTAGCGCATGACTGCGGCGATGCTCCATCGCTTGTCAACGCCAAGGCCATTCGCATATCCCGGAGCCAGATCTTCCGCGTACGTGTACAAAAGTCTGCTCTTGTAAGCCCATTGCCTTACACCATCGGCGCGGTCCACAATAGTGAAGTCACCGACCGGCTCGGTCAATTGCGGCGCGGCGAGTGGACGCCAATTCTTGCAAGAGTTGAGTGCACATTTTTGCGCCTCGATCTGCTCGCCATCAAACTCGTATAGCGTGTATCCGCCGTGGTCGACGAATACAAACGCCGTGGCGTCCGGCATTTCCTTCACTGTAATTCCAGCGGGCAATTTGACGCCCGAGAGCGGATACAGCAATGCCGGTTTCCAATCGCTGGGAAAGGCATCGTTCGCTGCCTTGTTACCGTGAAACTCGCCGCGGTATCCCCCTCCCACCATCACACCGAGTCCATTTTTCCTTAACGCGCCGGAGTTGGCCGCACTTTCACCTCGCAGCGAGCCCGGATCAGCATCCTTTACGTAGGTGTAGAGCGCCTTGCTCTTCAAAGTCCATTGTTTGGTGCCATCGCCTCGATCCAGCAGTGACCACTCGCCCAATGTCTTAGCATCGCTCGTCGCAAGAAATGGTTTGAAAGAGTCAGCGCACGCATCCACGCACGCGGATTTGCCGGGAGGATCTTTATCCCATGTATAAAGGGTCAGGCCACGTTTGTCAGCGTAGGCAATCTGATCACGTGCGATCGCGGATGCAGTCGACTTGCCAAGATCGTAGCCCTGCGCCTTGCCGAGGGGCTGCAACGTGACGCCTTGGGGCGTCACTAACGTCTCAGTAGTACGCGCTGCATGTGAGAGCGCCCGAGCGTGTTCAAACGCGTAGCCGACAGCGGTTGCCGCGGCGGCTACGCCGAGTACCCAATAAATTACCACTGCCGGTTTCACTCGCGGCGCTCCTATCAGGCCAGCAGCTCCGTAAGGGGCTTGGAGGTCTTATTCGACAGCCGGCCCCAGGAATTGATTGAGACGCCCATGGCTTGTTGCACCGTCAAACCTACGCGAGAGGTTGGATCGCCCGTGGCCACCACATGCCTGCCTGTCTTGAGCCTCCCTGCTCCGCCGCCGATCGTCAGGATCGGCAAATCGTCCATGGTATGAGTGCGCGCGTATCCGTGATCCGTTTGCCAAAGCACCACGGCGCGATCCAGCACCGAACCATCACCTTCCCGGTAACTGTCGAGCTCCTGCAGAAACTGCGCGAAAGTACCAGTCGCGAAATTGATGAACCAGGTGACGTCCTTTTGATAACCCAACAGCGGATCGATGGGCTCCTCGTGCGTCAGGCTATGCCAATCCCGTACGCCGCCCGGCGTACGCAAGCCCTGCGTTCCGAAGTTAACGTTGAAAACCCGTGTTTGATCGCACGCAATTGCATGCGCCATAAGTTGGGCGAACAGCTTATTGTTCTTCTCCACCGCGCCTACCGTTTTGCCCGGCTCGTCCTGCGGCGCGAGTTCAGGCTTGCGGCACGATTCAATGGGTGCCGGCGCCGTCAGCGCTATATCGAGCTGCTGCTCCACTTGTCGGACTGAGGTGAAGTACGCATCCAGTCGCGCCCGATCAGCCGCGCCCACGCGAGTCATGATCTGACGGCGCTCGTCGGTCAACGCAGACAACACGCTGCGCCGAGCCATGTCATGCGCATCCGGTGTGAAGTTCGCGGCGTTTGGATCTCGAAAATCGGCGCCAAACAGGCGCGCATACAGCGCTGCGGGCGAGGGCTCCGAGGGATTGATCACCCCACCCTTGCCGCGGCTCAAGCTCTGCCGGCCGCCACTCAAGGCAATATCGACTGATCGGAAACGCGTTCGTGGTCCGATTACCTCGGCGATGAACGTGTCCAGGCTGGGATCCGAGGTCGTTCCGAAAGGAAGCGAGCCCATCGTGGCAATCTGAACTCCGCTGACGTGGGTCTCGAGCGGGCGGCCGTCCAAGAAATACTTGGCGCCGCTGATGACATTCATGCGCTCGCGAAAGGGATCCAATACTTTCAGTTCTACGTTGTTTTGAAAGCCTGCTCCGACCCGCTCCGGCTTCCACCGCCCTGGATTGAGACTGAGGTTTTGGAACCAAGATCCGAACACGGGTGGCAGAGGAGCGCCCGAAGCCAGTGCCGTGCCCTGCTCGTTCAAGAAGCAATCCAAAAACGGCAATGCAACCGACACAGCGGTGCCGCCCAACATGCCCCGAAGCATTGATCTACGTGTAAGTCTCGGATTCATTTCGGCAGCTCCTGATTGCTGGTCAGCAACGGATCGGGTATCGCAATCGTGGCAAATGCTCCAGATCGTCCGCTGCTTTCAGTGGGTGTCGAAGCTCGATAGAGAGCCTCGCTGTACGCGATGTTTTGCATTAGCTTCTTCATGCGGTACCCATCGCTCGCAAAGGATTGTTTGAGCTGCTTCACCCACAATCGCTCGCCCGATGAGGTGGGGCGCCCGAATGCGCCCGCCGTGAGACGATCCACGAGGCAGGATGATGTGGCAGGGTTCTCGGCGACCGCGTGCGCCAAGCCGGAGGAATCAGAGTAGCTCACATTGTCAAGAGTACCGCTCGCATCGATTGGCGCTCCATGATCAGCGCTGCGGAACTCTCCTGCGCCGTCGAAATGCTCCAACGATAACCCGAGAGGATCCATGATCTTATGGCAGCCGGCGCAGGTTGGAACTGAGGCGTGTACGCTTAAGCGGACACGAGCGGTGGAATCGCCGCGGGCGCTGGCGAGTTCGAATTTGGAGAAATCGACATCTCCCGGTGGAGAGGGAACTGTTTGACACAGCATGATTTCGCGCAGTGCCTTTCCGCGGATAGTGGGCGAGCTGCGCCCCGCCGGGGAATGCAATGCGGTGAACGCCACTTGGGTCAGAATGCCACCGCGCGGATCGGTGGCCGCAAACTCATAAGGTTGCCACTCGTCAGGCGCGCCATTGGGACCTGCAGCGAATATAGGAACTTGATAAATGCTGCCCAGCTCGGGCGTCATGAAGGTTTTCTTGGTGGTAAAAATCTCGCGATAGTCCGCATCACGAGTCAAAACTACATCGAGAATGGTACGCAATGTTTGTTCGCGAGCCTCGCCCGACACGCTCGCGCTGAACTTCGGGAAAAGCATCGCATCCTTTGCCAGGGTTTCGAACTCGTCGAAGCGAAAGTCATCGACGAAGAAGGCGCGCATGCCCTGCTCGAGCCTCGGCGAGGCCATCATCCGATCAACCTGGCGCGCCAACCCCTGCCTAGAATTTAGCGCCCCAGCGCCGGCAGCATCCAACAACATGCCATCCGGTGCTGAGTTCCATAGGAAGAAGCTCAATTGAGAGGCTTTGGAGTACGCATCCAGCCGATAGCCACCTCGGTGATCGGGATCCGGCTCCAGTGTCTCCTCCCGGAACAAGAATTTCGGCGAAGACAACATGCCGGCGACGCTGAGCGCCACACCATCATAGAAGTCTGCGCTCGCCTCGGTGCCAATTTTGGCTGCCTTTACGTAGGCCTGCAGCTCCACTGCGGTGAGCGGCCGTCGGTAGAGCAAGCGCCCAACTTTGGTGAGGAATATACGGGCACAGAGTTCATCAAAGGCTGCGCTCCCCGCCGGATGACATGGCATCACACCGTCGCGATGGTTTGCATCCAAGATCTGATTCGCCACAGCACGCGCCATGGCATCGTACTGTTCCATTCCCGCGGGCGCGATGCTGACCTGTGCCGCACCCACTGCAAGTAGGCCGTCCGCTCTTAAGTCAGGCTCGAGTCGTCCACCAAGATCGATGTCATCCCCAAAAACATCGGCGACGATATTCCGGTACTGATCCGCCGTGAGCAGCCGAGTCACAGACGGGCCTGGCGGATTCTCAGCGTGACGTGACTTGAGAACCACGCATGCCAAAGCAGAACCCATGCCCATCAACAGAAGCGCGAACATCCATTTTCTGAACCGCTGCCGCCGCGGAGGGCTATTCATCGGTTTGGCGTTCATGTTGGTCGTATCCTCTGCTGGTGCGAAGGTCACCGGCCCGCGACGGTGTGCGACGGGATCCCGGATTTCTCGGCCGCGAAAGCCGGCACGACTTCAAAAAAATAGGTGACCGAAATCCGCGTGTTCTGCCCTGTCTGCGGGTCTGGATCCGCATCCGCGTACCGCTTCATCAGGTAATAAAATCCCGGTATGTCTCCGGTGACCTGCTCCTCCCCGCCAAATCCGGTGGCCGCGAGCCCGAAGTAAATGTCATGCCAAGGCTGGTAACCGGCCATGAACCCATTGGAATATCCGTTGGCGCCGCGCTTCATGCGGAGGTGGAAGCTCTTTAGATCCAGCTGCGGAGCCACCATCGGGTTCTGCAACATGTGTAGGTTTTTGTGTTCCGTGACTGTGACTGCGCCGTCCTTGATCTCGCCGCGAAACACATTGTGCGAGCGCGGATCCGGGTCGATGCGATAACCCATCTCGGCACGCGGTGTACCATCGCTATTGGATCGGAGATGCTCCAGAGCCCTGTCGATCGATATCGTGATCGGACCATCGCGGTTGAGATCCTCACCGCTCAAGGTGATGAGCCATGCCGGTTGCGAGTCCTTCAGTTGTCCCCAGGCCCAAGCCCAATATGTGGGGCGGCCTTGCAGTGAACCGCGGAAGGCACGCGCGCAACCGAACGCCCTATACAACTGATGGTTGACGCCGTGCTCATGCGTCTCTGGGTCTTCGAAAGCGGTCGGGTCTTGCGCGCCCTTGCCATCAAGATTGAATCCGTACGCGTACTTGCCGTCCAGGCCCGGCAACTGTAGGTCTATCACTGATGCCGGGTTGGTGTAGGGATTCACCGGCTTGCCATCTACACGACCGCGCATGCTCACCAGCTGCTGGAGCTCCTGAGTGTCCTCACCTTCCATCAGCTTCTTGCGCCATCCTTCGATAGTGGCTGCGTCCACACCGAGATGCTGCGCGTAACGGAAGTAGATTTGCTCGACCTCCGGATGTACGCCGCCGGAACAGTCATGCTCGTTGGAGTACGTCGCCTGGGCGAACCAGCTGATCACGAAGGTTCGGCTTTCCGAGGCGCTCACTGCCGTGCCCACCGATAACCCGGCAATCGAACACACGAGCAAACAGGCGGCCTTCATTACGGCCGTACTGCGTTGCTGATGACCCACTTCTGCACGCGCTTCCCGGCCGCTTCCGCGATGAAAAGGTCGCCCTTTGAATCGAAAGCCACTTGGTGCATGCGGTTAAGTTGCCCGGCATAGTTGCCGAAGTGGCCGAAGGTGCTTAACACCTGTCCGTCGCGACGGCGCACCAGGCGAATTTTGAAATTACCAAGATCTGCAACCGCCAGGATGCTCTGCGTTGCATCCGGCCAGAAGGCGACGTGTCCAACCGTGCCCGGCGGGCGGGTATCGCGCGCATAGGGATACTCGGCGACGAAGCTTCCATCGCGCTTGAATACTTGCATCCGATCATTGTCGCGATCACAGACGTAAATCAAGCCGTCCTGCGAGAGCTTGACGCAATGAACATTGCGAAACTGATGAGCCAGCGGTGTAGCCGGGTCATACTCGCCGGCGGGCTCGTCAGTCGGCGGTTTACCGTATGCCCCCCACATTCTTTTGTATGCCCCGGTATCGGCATCAAACACGATGATCCTGTGATTGCCGTAGCCGTCCGCGACGAATACCTCATTGGTCTGAGGATCAACGGCGACGTCGGCGACACCGGAAAGCTGGCTCTGATCCAAGCTGCCCTTCGCGGGGCCGGCGTGCCCGATTTGCAGTAGGAATTTGCCCTCGGGCGAAAATTTCAACAGCATGCCATCCGCCGGCGCGCCATCTTTTCCAGGACGCGTGGCGCTACCGCCGATCCAGACATTACCTTTGTAATCCACGGTGATGCCGTGCTCAGTTTGCGGCCAGTCATAGCCCTTTCCAGGTCCACCCCAGTACCGCTCGACATTGCCTTTGGCGTCGAACTCTATGACTGGGGGAGCGGGAACACAGCATTCAGCTGTGGGCGGATCAAGTGCCGCAGCCTTCTCATAGGGCACGAGCGTGGAAGGCCGCTGCACGATCCAGACGTTATCATGCGCATCAACGAACAAACCCCCTAGCTCGCCGATCGCCCAGTTGTGTGGTAGCGGCAGCTTCGGCCAACTCACATCTACCTTGTATTGAGGCACCCTGAGAGGCTGATCCGCGGCGAGGGCACCACCAAACGCACCCACGAAAAGCGCGGCCATGGCAGTGATGCGGAAAATTTGGTGCGTCCGAGCCGACTCCAGCCGGGTTACTCGCGGCCTTCTTTTGAACATGGCAGCCCCCCACATAATGCGCAGGTATCGGACGAAGCTTTTGCTAAATTGCTGCAGTAATTTACCACATCAGAAAAATAATATCTGAAATAGTAAATATATGGCAACGTGTGCGGGCCGATGGGATAGAGTCGGCCGTTCGAAAGAGTGACCCTGTATGAATGCCTTTGACTTCGTGGTCGTGGGTGCCGGAATCGCGGGCGCCTCGGTCGCCGCTGAACTCTCTGCAAAACATTCGGTGTGTTTGCTCGAGGCTGAATCTCAACCCGGATACCATTCCACTGGTCGATCGGCCGCGCTTTTTTCCGAGATGTACGGCAACCGCGTGGTGCGAAACCTGTCACGCGCGAGCCGTCGCCAGATGTTTGAGCCATCACCGAGTTTTGCTTCGCGACCTTGGACGACTCCGCGGGGAGCCTTATTTGTCGCAACCGCTGCGCAAGGCGAACAACTGCGCAACATGGCTGAACAACAGGATGTTCGCCTCGTAGCGCACGAGCTAAACGCCGCGGCGACGCACGCCTTATGCCCGGCGCTTCGATCGGACTACGTCGCCGGGCTTTACGAACCGAATGCGAGTGACATCGATGTTCACGGCTTGCATCAGGCGTATTTGCGTAAGTTGCGCGAACACAGTGGCGTGCTGATGAAGTCGATGCGCGTGGACGCGATTAGACGGTCCGCCGATGACTGGGTCGTGCACGCCGGCCAGGAAACTTTCGCCGCGCCGATTCTAATCAATGCCGCCGGCGCCTGGGCGGATCAAATCGCATCAATCGCGTCGGTGACACCCATCGGGCTGCGGCCGCTACGCAGGACGGCAATATTGGTCGATGCGCCTGAGAGTCATGCCATCGGGGCTTGGCCGCTCGTTATCGCTGCCGATGAAAGTTTTTATTTTAAGCCTGACGCCGGTCGGCTTCTGCTATCGCCTGCAGACGAGACGCTCGTCGAGCCGAGCGATGTGCAGCCAGAAGAATGGGACATCGCGGTTGCTGTCGACCGAGTCACCGCCGCCACGGATATGAAGGTGCACCGAATCCGCCATCGTTGGGCTGGGTTGCGCACCTTTGCCGTTGATCGCTCTCCGGTAGTCGGCTTCGATCGGGCCGCGTCGGGCTTTTTTTGGCTTGCAGGTCAAGGCGGCTACGGTGTGCAAACCGCGCCTGCGCTTGCCCTTGTCGCTGCTGCGCTCGCCTGCGACCAACCGATTCCCCAAGCAATTGCCGACTTTGGCGTCGACGCGGCCGATATGACGCCCCGCCGTTTAGAAAGATAAGCGGCCGCTGATTGCGGCGGTTATTAAGCCGAACGCAAGATTGTCGGGCTAGCTGGTTCTGGTTGCGGCATGTCATCGGCACCGGAACTACCCAACGCGTCTATTGACGAGCAAATCGATAGAACTCGGCACATTCCGTCGCACGCAGCGATATAACCGTGAGCCATGCTGCTATCGAAGTAGATTGAGTCGCCTTTATTGAGAAGCACCGGGGCGTACAGATCGGTGTGGAATTCCACAGCTCCGTCGAGAACGATTGCGTACTCCTCGCCGCTGTGACGGATAAGCGGCCCGAATTCAGCAAGACTGCGTGCTTTGCACTCCGCCATGATGGGCACGATTTGCTTATTTAATAGATCCGCGGCCGGATACAGGTGCGAGTATGTCTTCGTCTCGATTGCGCTGCCTTCGCCGTTGCGTGTAATGCTGCGCCTGCCACTCAGCACTATTCCCGCGGTTCCCGCTTCTGTCGCGGGTACCGCACCGAATAGCCGACCGATATCGATACCGAGTCCTTTGCTTATCCGCACCAGTTTGTCGTAGCTGAGCGATATTTTGTCGTTTTCTATTTTGGAAAGTGTTGCGATCGGCAAGTCAGTGAGTTGGCTGACTTGCGCCAGGGTCCACCCTCGCTCCGTACGGATCGATTTCAGAATGGTGCCCGGATGCGCGGTTGATCGGCCGCTCTGATTTATCTCATTCGCCAAATTTAGACTAACCATTAGAGAATTCTAATGTTTGACGCCCGGGGTGTCGACACCGGCAGCCGCCAGGGAAACAGCTCTCTATACAAAAACATACGCGCATCTGAAATTCGGCTCCCGAGGCGATGCACGAACAATCAACATAATATCGTTGCATTTATACTAGATATGTTTCAGTATCGGAAAAATTTTACCCATATCGGTAAAAATTACTCGGGGAGAGACAATGATGACATGTTTTTGGTCGAACGCCGCCCGCTCCGTGGTCTTACCGGGAATTCTGGCGCTCTCTCTTGTGGTTCCCGTCGGATCTGCTTGGGCACAGGATGCGAAGCTCGCTGCTTCCGCACCCGCTGATCAAGCGCTAGAAGAAATTGTCGTCACAGGATCCCGAATCGAACGCACCGGATTCGACGCTCCCACTCCGACCACCGTCTTGGACAACGCGGAAATTCAGCGCGCCGCCGCCCCCAATATCGGTCAGTTGGTCAACGAATTGCCTGTATTCCAACAAACAAATACACCGGCGAGCACGACCGTGTCGTCGCAATACGCGGGACAAAACAACCTCAACCTGCGTGGCCTCGGCGCACAGGAAACTCTGGTTCTAGTGGACGGCCGGCGATTTGTCCCCTCCACCTCCGGCGGACTAGTCGATACGAATGTGATCCCCAGTTCGCTGATAGACCGGCTGGAAGTAGTAACGGGCGGCGCGTCCGCTGCGTACGGTTCGGACGCCGTCGCGGGCGTGGTGAACATCATCCTCAAAAAAGACTTTGACGGATTTTCAGGTGATTTCCAGCCTGGCATCAGCACTTATAGCGACAACAAGACCTACAAGGGCTCTCTCGTTTGGGGGACAAGTTTCGCGAACGGTGATGGGCATTTCGTGATCGCTGGAGAAGGAGACAAAGAAACCGGCGTTGGGCAGCAAACCAGCCGCCCCTGGGCGAGCCAAGGCTACAACGTGGTGGGCAATCCGAATCAAGCGCCCGGCCAACCGATATTCCTAATCGCGCCCAACGCCCAATTCTCACAAGCGACCCTGGGAGGGCTGGTCACCTCCGGCGCCTTAATGGGAACCACGTTTGGCCCCGGCGGGACTACCTCTCAGTTCAACTACACCCCCGGCGATGGCTTCTATCAACTGGGCGGCAACGGCATCCGCGGCAGCGACTACGAAGAACTTTCTGTCGCAATCAATCGCTATTCGCTTTTTTCCAAGGGCGACTACGACTTCCACGGCGTCACCGCCTTTTATCAGTTGTCCCACGCGCATACCGACGCCACCAACCCGACTTTGGTGCCTCCGTTTGACTTCGGCGACATCACGATCAACAGCACCAATCCGTATTTCACCAACAATTACCCGGCGCTTGCGGCGCAACTTGCGGCGGCCGGTCAATCCTCTTTCACGATGGGCCGCTACAGCACCGACATCGGCTACCTCACGACGGATGATTCGAACACGACCGATCGTCTGGTCGTGGGCCTCGAGGGAAAATTTGGCAGGAACTGGAAATGGAACGTGTACGGCGAGTATGGCCGCAATAACTATGAGTCGATCATCGGCAATAACATACTCGTCGGCAATTTCATGAATTCCATCAATGCCGTTGCAGGTCCAGGCGGACAGCCGGTGTGCGCGGGCACGGTGAGCACTCCCGTTACGGCGCCCGGCTGCGTTCCGGTCAACTTATTCGGTGTCGGCTCACCCAGCCGGGCGGCGATCAGTTATTTTACGGCTTCGCAAAATTTCATGTCGAACACCTATGAACACGATGTGGCCGCGAACATCACCGGGGATGTGTTCAGTCTGTACGGCGAACCCGTTTCGATCGCCGCCGGTCTGGAATACCGCAACAACAGCGTGCATGCGATTTCGGACGCGAACTCGCAAGCGCAAAACTTCCTGATCGGCAATCCGCAACCCATTTCCGGCCAGCTTTCTGAAAAGGAGGCATTTGCCGAAGTTTTGGTGCCACTGGTGCGAAACGTTTTCCTGGTCAAGGCGCTCGATTTCAACGGCGCAGTTCGCGAAACCGACTATCAACTCAGCGGCACTGTCAGAACGTGGAAGCTCGGCCTGACCTGGGCCGCAACTGACGATGTCAAGTTTCGCGCCACGCGATCGCAGGATATCCGCGCTCCGAACCTCAATGAGTTGTATACGACGAGATTCGAGACGTTCAGTCCCGTGATCATCCCGACCACGGGTGAAAACGTCACAATTCACGATCTCACCGGCGGCAATACGGGTTTGAGCCCTGAAAAGGCGCAGACCTTCACGGGCGGCATCGTGCTAACGCCGACAGAAGTGCCCGGGTTTCGCGCGTCGGTCGACTATTACGACATCAACATCTCGGATGCGATCACCACGCTGCAGCCGCAGACTGTCGTCAACCTGTGTTATGCCGGAAATGCTACGTACTGTGGATTGCTGACCTACGAGAACGGCGTTCCTACCGCCGTGAATCTCACCAGCATAAACGCGGCACAGCTCAAGGAAACCGGCGTCGACTTTGAGAGTTCTTATTTGCTGCCGCTATCCAAAATCGGACTTGCGTCGAACGGTTCACTCAGGTTCCGAGCACTCGTGAACAATGTGCAGACATTGAAGCAGTTCAACGGCGCCACCACGGCTGACTATGCCGGTGACGTCGGCGGCAATAATCCGTACGGCCTGCCGAAATGGCGGGCGAACGCGAATATCACCTTCGAGGACGGGCCAATCGCCATCGATCTTGCGGATCGATTCATCGGCTCCGGCACATACGACAACCTCAACCCGCTGTCCTATAACGTCAATCGCATCCCTAGCATCAACTATGTGAATCTGGCGATTGAATACACGGCTCCGACCCCCGGCTTTCAAAACATGCAATATTTTTTGAAGATCAACAACTTGTTCAACAAGTATCCGCCAATCGATCCGGAGCAATTCTTTGCCAGCATCCAAACGAACCCCACGTTGTATGACGTCGTGGGTCGCATGTTCTACCTCGGGGTGAGGTTCAAAGTGAAATGAAATCCGCTCCACACAATTGCGCTCATCGTTCGCCGATTCACTCGATCCTGCGGGCAGGCGTCATTGCCGCCGGCTGTATTGCAAGCTCGGGCGCTTGGGCCGCGGGGACGGAGATTCATGATCTGGTCATCCACAATGCTCTGATCTATGACGGCTTGGGCGGAAAGCCCTATCAGGGCGAATTGGCCATTGACGGCGATCGAATCGCCTTTGTAGGCCCTTCGCGCCCGCTGAAAGGCCACAGTGAAATCGATGCGCACGGCAAAGCAGTGTCGCCGGGATTCATCGACATGATGGGGCATTCCGAAGAGTCTTTATTGATTGATGGGCGGGCCGTGAGCGGCCTGAAGCAGGGTGTGACGCTCGATATCTTCGATGAAATGTCCAAGGGTCCTCTGAGCCCTGAAATGGCGCGGCTGATGGTCGAGCGCGAAGGAGACCTCAAATACGAGGTGACCTGGAAGACTCTGGGCCAATATTTGGAGCATTTGCAGCAAAAGGGGATCGCGCCCAATGTCGCAAGTTTCGTAGGCGAAGGAGAGGTCAGGGTCAATGTGCTCGGCGAAGCAGACGTCGCGCCGAACGCGGAACAACTGGGCGCAATGCGCACTTTGGTACACGAGGCGATGGAGCAAGGAGCACTCGGCATCACTACCGCCTTGATTTACGCTCCGAACAACTACGCCAAAACGGCGGAACTCATCGCCATGGCGCAAGAGTCTGCCAAGTGCGGCGGTATTTACACGGCGCATATGCGTAGCGAGGGCGATCACATCGAAGAAGCGGTGCAGGAAACCATCGATATCGCCAAAGCGAGCGGCGCGCCGGCAGAAATCCATCACTTGAAGCTCATGGGCCGCGAAAATTGGAACAAGCTCGACAAGGTCGTCGGCATGATTAACGCCGCGCGCGCATCGGGTGTCGCATTACCGCAGATATGTATACCTACACCGCCGGCGGAACGTCCCTGGACTCTTCCATGCCGCCTTGGGTTCATGATGGCGGACAAGAAGCCATGCTGGCGCGTCTGAAAGGTCCGGAGGTTCGCAGCAAAGTAATCGCGGCGATGCGCGAACAGCACCCAAAGGACTGGGAGAATCTGTACCACCAAGCGGGCGCCGACGGCATGTTGATTCTCAGTGCCAAGCATGAAGCGCTGAAGCCGCTCATCGGCAAAACGATCGCCGAAGTGGCGCAGAGCCGTGGTGTCAGTCCCGAGAATGCCATCATCGATTTGGTGCTCGAGGACGATGCCGGCATATCCATCGCTTATACGTTCATCAGTGAGGAAAATATACGACGCCAGATCGTCCTGCCCTGGGTCAGTTTTGCATCGGACGCTGAATCGAGCGCGCCGGAAGGCGTATTTTTGCTCTCTTCCACCCATCCGCGCGCCTATGGAAATTTCGCGCGAATTTTCGCGAAATATGTGCGTGACGAGCATTTGTTGACGGTTGAGGAAGCGGTTCGCAAACTCTCTTCATTGCCGGCAAATGCGCTATCGCTGACTGATCGCGGTCGTTTGAAGGCTGGTGCCTTCGCCGACATCGTGATATTCGATCCGAAAACATTTCAGGATCACGCCACCTATGTAAAGCCCATGCAATACGCCACGGGCGTCACCGATGTGATCATCAACGGCAAGCTGGCGCTGAAAGACGGGGAGCCGACCGGCATCGCTACTGGACGTGTGTTGCGCGGCCGCGCTTGGTCTGGCGCGTCGGGAGGAAGATGCCGGGCATCAAGCAAGGACTGGACATGGTTCGATCAGCGGCCGCAGGCGCAGTGAAACTTCTTACTCGCCCACTGGACGGCTCATCCGTTCTTCTCATTTCGCCGCCTGCGCAAGCCAGATCGTGTGGCGCCCGCAATTGGGATCTTCGCTGACATGCGCCTCGACACGAAATCCGTTGGCTTCGAGCAATGCACGATATTCCTCCGCTGCCAGCGCTAGCATGATAAAGCGGCTCACCATGATAGGAGCCCATGGCCACGCCGTGAGAGGTCCCACTCGTAAACATCAAGGCCGCTCCGCTCGCGGCATGAAGTTTAAAAATCGGAAACATGCGCCGCTGATCATCATGCGGTAAGTGAAAAAAACTGTCCCACGCGAGTAGACCTTGAAACCTCCTGTCTAGCGCCAGGTTACGCATATCAGCTACGTGCCAGCGTTGTTTCGGAAAGCGCTCGCGACAAAGAGATACGAGGGTCGGCGACGCATCCACTCCCTCGACGGTGAAATTTCGATCGATGAAGTATCGCGCGATCGGTTCACCGCAACCACAGCCGATATCCAGTATCGTCGCCGCTTCGGGCAACAAAGCAATAAATCGATCGAGCCACGCGCTCTCATCCCATCCTGCGCTACGACGATCGACGACGTAGTTACGGGCGTTGCGTTCGTAAAGATCAATGATCCTATCGGAGTCAGGCGGCACAAAAAAGACTTCTATTCTTCGTCAGACCCTTTGATGTCTATGCTCGAGCAATAGCATGATGGCTCACTTCCCGGCCAGAGCCGTTTCCCATCCAGACTTGCGCCCTGCGCCAATACGTATCTTCGGCTATTCAAGCCATTGTGACTTCGGATTCCACAGCGCGTCTCGCAATGCCACACTGCTTCCCGAATTCCCATTTCCATGCGCTCTGCATTCTCTATCACCGCGCGGGCCATATTGCATTGAGATCGGGCGATCAGCTTTGCTCTGTCCGGAGCCATCCCGAGTCGATCGGACAGTTCGCCGGCCAGGCCGGACGCATCGTATCCCTTCATCACGTAGCTCCAAATGAGTTCGTACACCTCTTGCCGATATTTTGGTGGAAGTCGGTCGATCAGCATGACTTTTTCTGCGATGACCGCGCCATAAGCGTTGATCGCCGCTCGTGTCGGCTTGAAGGGTCTCGACAACCCCACTTTCCGCAACGTCCCCGAGACCAGCGGGTGCGAAGCTTCCACGCTCGATACGAATGCACCGGCAGATCGAGCATATCGGCCCAATCGTTTCATGAGTTCCATTGTGACCATCCCTCCCGCGACTTCCTTGAGTGAGAGCCGCTGACCTAGTCCTTTGGGGAACGGCATTTAGTGCAGTTCTAGTTCTACCCGCCTCGCCCAATTTCTCCTACACCTAAACCTCGACACTGCGTCATTGTCGCCAAAACCTTAGGCTATATGTAAAGCATCAAATAACCCTTAACATGTGTTATTTCGGCTAGATTGCGCCGTGGGCCCCCACCCGCGCAGGGATTCTTGGTTTCAAACGACGGATCATCGCACTGCTCGGAATCGCACCGGCCGCGCGGACCCGCTAGTCCGTCGGCCGCTTCTTGAACATCTGATCTATCTTCGTATTGAGTTTGTCGATCGCTGCGGTATTTGACTCGGCGATCGACAAGGCCTGCTTCGCGTCATTGGAAGCCGCCGACGCTGACGCTGCAGTTGCTTTGTTGGCAGCTGCCGCATTGCTCGCGGACTTCGCGATGTCTGCCTGCAGTTTATCGACCTGCTGTTGCAGCTCGTCAATTCGCGACTCCATGGGTTTGAGGTCAGTACAGCCTGCAGTAATTATCAGGAAGACAAAAATGAAAGCTTTTGGCAAGTCCCGGACAGGCTTCGAACTTTGGGCGACTGCGGTATTCACGGCTTGGAGCCTCCATGGCGGTAGAGCGCGATTCTAACTCCGTTTCAAATCGAAGGGGGGATGCGCGCGATGACATCGGCGATGGACCGAATAGCCATTTCCTCTCTTTCGGCGTAGTTTGCGAAATTCATCATTCGTTGCCATCGGAGTTCAATTCACCGGCGGCGGAGTTCATTTAAATGTTACGAATATTCTTGGCAAAGGGCCTCGCCGCCCTAGCGGCAGTGTCACTGGCGGCGCATGCGGGGTTGGCCGGGGCGGCGCCGGCGGACGGCGCGCCGCTGAAGATCGGCATCATCGGTACAGGTCACATCGGCGGTACGCTCGCCAAATTGTGGGTGGCGGCGGGACACGAGGTATTGATCTCCTCGCGCCATCCCGAGCAGTTGCGTCCACTGGCTCAATCGCTGGGACCCAAGGCCAGGGTCGGCACGCCGCGCGAGGCAGCGCTGTTTGGCGATGTGGTGCTGGAGTCGGTCCCGTATGGCGCGCTGCCACAGCTTGGCCAAGACCTCAAGGCGGAGCTCGCCGGCAAGATCGTGCTCGATACTGCCAATCCTTATCCGCAGCGTGACGGCGACATGGCGCTGGAGGTACGCCGCGTCGGCACCGGCGTGGCCTCGCCACGTTACCTATCCGGCGTGCGGCTGGTGCGAGCGTTCAACGCGATCAATTCCGATGATCTGGCGAAAGACGCGCACCGCGCCGGACAGCCGATCGCGATCCCGCTGGCCGGGGACGACGCGGAGGCGCTGGCGGTGGCGCAAGGTCTGGTGAGGGACGCCGGCTTCGAACCCGTGGTGGTTGGCCCCCTGGCCCGGGCGCGTGAATTTGACGTCGGCACGCCGGTGTACACGCGCCTTATGACTGCGCCTCAACTGCGTCAGGCGCTCGGACTGAAGTAATCGCTTCACGGCGGCCGGCGCGGCTGACAAATACGAGCTTTCATCCTACGAGAAATGTGAGCCGGGTCTGGCAGCACAACATAACGGGAGGGCACAGCCTTGTTACGGCGGTACTTCGCCGCAGTTAATGAATGGACCTCAAATGAGCAACGAAGACCCGAACACTCCTATCAAGGTCTCGAACCGACAGACCGGTCAATCACAGGACGCAGTCCGGCACGAAAAGGATGCCCTGCATCATAAAATTCATAAGGGTCCGCAACAAAGCCGCGCGGATGAGAAGAACGATCAGGCGTCGCAGGCCAGAGCGCAACAGGATAGCGTTGATATGCAGCAGATCGAGGGGCAGCAGGCCGAGATTCCGAAGGTCGGATCGCGCGACGCGCCGGGCGGCTAATAAGCTTACGGAAGCAAGCTGGGACGGCCAGGCTGGGGATTGAATAATCCTCCGCACCTTTGCCGTGTAGGACACCCTACGACATCCAGATGCGTATGGGCCCGTGACACATGGGCGATAAGTCCATATCGGCCAAGGTCAATTGGGGAGGACAATTAATTATTGGAAAGCCCATTGTCGTTCAACGAGGAGACGAAGATGAAGGTCGTATCAAGTTTGTTATTAGTAAGTGCAATGCTCTGCGGCTGTGGCTACAACCCACCGGCAACAAGAACCACTACTGTGGTTGTTCCCCCAAGTTCCGGCACGACGACTGTAGTTGTACCGCAAGAGCAAGCAGTTTGCCGGGACGGAACGAGGCCGCCCTGTTAATGACCGGGTCCAGGATATTTAGAAGTCTTCGGGCCGAACCCTAGTGATCGATCGGCGGTCGATCTCGCGTCAGTCCCTAGTCGCTGCGCAGAGTTGAGAGTGACCTGAGTGCGCCGGCGTGATCGACTTCGAGGCTGAACTCGATCGGCTGGCAGCAGATCTGGCAGTCCTCGACGTAGCGGGCCGAGCCGGAACTCGTGTCAACCGGCGTCTCGAAGCGCTCGCCGCAATACGGGCATTGGACCAAATGAAATTGCATGCCGCCTGAGACGCCGCCATCGGCGGACACGCTAGGGTCGATCACTGGCTCGAGACCGTACTGCGCATCGATGCTCCGCGCATCGCTCAGTTTCATGCCGCGCTTGGGTAGCTGCTTGCCGGGAATGGGCCGCTTCATAGGCTAACGATCCGCCCAACAGCAGACGCTAGTCAATGCCCGCATGCTGCTGGGCTCGACATGAGTCTCGGCCAGCGTCTCGGCGGCCCGCGGAAAGGAGGGATCCAAAGCTACTTCGATGGCCAATAGCGAACCACAACGCCGACAACAACGGCAGCGACGACGAGGAACACTGCAGTGGCTACCAGACGCTTAATAGTCAGATAACTGGGTTTACGTCTTCGATCGGCCGGATCCCTGACGTCAGACCCCAAGCCCGGACTGACCCATGATGAAGGCGACAGACGTTGTGCCACCGCCTGTGTGAGCTTCGTCAACGCCGCAGGCATCCCCAAGGCCGCCACATCAATCCACTGCGAGTCGCTCAAGAAATATTCAAAGGACCGGGTCAGGGGTGCCGCATCAGTCCGAAGCACGATAATTCGCCGGCGCTTTGATGCGCCCCGCTCAATTTCTCGCCCTACATGTGCAGATTCGGCCGCGTGCTCAGAGAGCACCAATACGAGGACTTTGGTGTTATTAATCGCCCCGACGATCTCATCAGCGTACTGCAACCCCGCCGTTACATTACGAGGTGCCATCCAGCATTTGATCCCGTGCTGCTCGAGATTCTCGACGACGGCATTGGCGACCGCTGCATCCTGCGACGCATAGCTGACGAATGCATCACTAGCCACAGTCGTCTCGCCAGGGGACGCTTCATGCATTCGACAATTTCATCTTTTTCACTTACGGCATCTTTCGGATGCCGACTCCAGCCACCTTCCCATCAGGCGCCATTAGAATTCTCCAGTCAATCACGCCGCCATCGAATTTAATTTCATAAATGTCAGCACCGCCGGGACCCACCCCTTTAAAGCTCAGAGATTGCACTGCTCCCATGCTGGCAATCAGCCCGTCGGTGACTGAGGCATATTGCCGCGCGAGCGCCGCGAAATCCGGCGTAAATTGTTCATAGTCCACTTGTTTATCCTGCATTTGCTCGACGATTTTTCGCGTCGCTGCTTCGCTGCCCGGTACCGCGGTTTGATCTTTTAGCCGCTTCGCAAGCGCGTCCTCCAATTGCTTCGCCTCCGCATCACTTATTCGGTCGGCTGTCTGATCACGTCCACCTTGATGAAGCACCAGGGCAATAATGTGGCCTTGCGCATCCGTCCGGAACGATATTTGGGCATCGACGATTTTGTAGAAGTAATCCCCCTCACCCTTTGCGTAAATGGCGGCTCGTGGCTGCCCCGTCAGCTCAGCATAAAGCTGCTCGCCCTCTCGCGTGATGGTTACGACAGATGTCTGACCGAGTTTGTAGTGCCCAACATAACTGACCGAGTCGGTGGAGCTGACGGTTGTTTCTCGCGGCGAGCCTTCCGGGACATCCAGCGGGAATCGAGCATCGAGCAAATGTAGTCCGATGTCGTCAGTGCCGGCAACCGTAGACGCATTGGAGAGCGCGACAACGCCCACACCGGTTCGGGGTGAGTAGCCGATGAACGTGCGATAGCCGGCGGTACCGCCATTTTTCCAAATGACTTCGCCGCCGCCACGGGTGTCAATGGCCCAGCCCAGCGCGCTGTCTATGAAGGCCTGCCCCGTAGGCCGTTTCACCGACAACATCGCTTTGAAGGCAGGAGTTAGGTTGGTATGAGAGTAGCCCATCGCCGCCGCCAGAAATTTCAACATGTCGTTCGCGCTCGAGCGCAGCGCACCGGCACCGGCCAGCGACGGTATGTCCCATCTCGACACGGTAACCAGATCGGAGCTGTGGCCGGCGGCAAACCGCTGCTCCATCTCTGGCGTTAATGTGATCCGCGTGCTCTTCATGCCCAGAGGCTCGCAAATGCGTTTCTCGACCAAGGTCTCGTAATCGGTGCCGTTGCGGCGCGCGAGTCCCTGTCCAAGCAAGCCAAAGCCGAGATTCGAGTAGACGAACTTTACGCCAATCTCGCGCGTCAGCTCGTACGAAGATAAAAACGTGTAGAGCTGATCCGCGGTGTAGTCAATGTAGGGATTCGCGGGGTCTTTTGGGTTGAAATTGGCCGGCATACGCGGCAGCCCCGAGGTATGTGTCGCGAGATCCACCAAAGTAATTTGCTTGCCGCCGCGCTCCGGTATCTTCGCGGTACTTGGGACGTACTTCGCAATTGGATCATCAAGTCTCACCTCGCCCCGCTGCGCCATGTCCGCGAGCAGTAGCGATGTAAATACTTTGGTAATCGAGCCAATCTCAAACAGCGTGTCGCCATCGAGCGGCCGCCTGTCTCCCTTTTCGAGACCACCATAGGCAACGACCCGTTGCCCCTTGGCATCAATCACGCCGATGACAATACCAACGCCCTGCTTTTCCTTATCTATGCGGTTCACCAGAATCTGGCGAATGGCGGCATCGGAGGGTGCAGCGGCACCTCCGGCCGCGTGTGCGGGTCCAGCAAAGCACAATGCAAGGCAGACTAGAGTACTCAAGCGAAAATGATGCATTCCATGTCTCCCTGTTGGGGTATCCCAGCGCTGCTATGGCGTCATCCAGCGTCGTTGGCGAGAATGCACGCCGACTTGAATGAGGTCAAATGTGTCAAGTACAAGCCCATTGAGCACTTCGTACTGCGCGGCACGTGGGGCAAGGGCTTCAGGGCGCCCTCGCCGACGCAGAGTCAGCAGTCCGGAAGCTTCTTTCACGCCGAGGTCAATTGCTTTCTTTGATCGTCACCCACGACATGACCAGACCCTCCTGTCGCGGATCCTGACTTACACTGCCTCGCACCGTTACAAATTGATCTGACGATATGGGGACCGCATCGCTTACGGTGGAAGAGACATATTTCGAGTCAACCGGACGCATCGTGTAAGTTTTATCTTTTCCGCTGACCCAGGCCACAGCGGCATTGGGCCGTCTCCCAAATAATGCGATCGAGGTATCGGCAAGTACATATCCGCAGCCCGACAAGACATCAAAGTTTGGGATCTCCCGCGGCGGCCGAGCATCCTGCAGGCGCTCATCGAGCGTATAAAGAGTTGATCTGCCGGCGCTGTAAATGATGACCGATGTTTGCTCGGATTCCTCGATCGAGCGCAACTGCACAATGAATTCGCCGGCGATCACCCGTTTTGCAATTGTCTCACCCTTCTCATTCGCTCTAATTACTCGCAATTTGTCCTGGGAGTCCCAAGCTGTGAAAACAAAACTGGGACCCGCAACAGGATCACTTGCAGCGGCCGCTACATTGTCGACGAAGGCCTGGCCTCTCTTGACTCCATTGCGATCGAGTTCCACCAGCCAGATGTAACCATGCGTGCCGTCGTTTGCATTGCCGAGCAGCAATATTCCGTCCGGCCACGCAAAGCATCTGTAGAAGTTTGAATAAATAAATCGAGCATCATCGTTCGGCACTTCCTGGCGCTTTTCGATGAGCTTTCCATGGCGGTCGAGTACAATCAATAGATTGTTCGTTTGGCCGCTTTTGTATTTGCCGCCGCACAGTAGCGTGTTCCCATTCGCCAGCGCTACCGCTCCGTGAAATTCGGATTGTGGAACCGATTGATTGCCGGTATCCACTGTGCTATCGATCGGGTCGGTGAATTGCCACACAGTAGTTCCGCGGCTGTCCGTGGCAACCGCCCACGCAGTCACACCAAATCCAGTGACGACAAAGCCTCCGTCGGGCGTTCGCGCAATCGCGTCCACTCGGGGGTTGAGGTCAGGAATCAATATCTCCCGATCCACGCTGATCGATTTGCCGTGACTGCCGCACGATGCCAGCAGAAATCCCGCGACCGCAGCGATAACGATGCGCCACACTGATCGAAGGAGGCGAGTAGTGCCTGCTCGGGCCTGGCTGTCGACAGACACAAAAGGGAACGATTCGTGTCGCATATTCGCCCTGAATGATGTCGGCAACGCAGGCATCATCGCACGTTCCGACTTCGGGATTCAGCATCGAGTGGCGCGATTGCATTGCAAGCGCTCAGTTCCTTTGGCTTAATGCAAATGCGGCACCAACCCGAAAGAGAAACTATGGGAGACCGAAAAATGCTCTCGGACAGCAATGGCAGGATCGCATCGGAGACCTCGGTGGGCGGACCCGCGGTCTCGCGCAGCATTGTTCTGTTTCTGATGATCACTGCCGCTATGAGTTCGATCTTTTACGCGTTCATCATCGCCACGGGTCATGTCGGCGGCGGCAACGGCGTCTACGAGCTAGGGTTGATGTGGTCTCCGGCCATCGCCGCCTTGCTAACTTGCCGGCTGAGCGGCTTGTCGCTGCAGTCGCTTGGCTGGGGGTGGGGAACCTGGCGCTGGCAGTGGCTGGCGTTTGCCATCCCTTTGGGGTACACGGCGTTTGCCTATGCCATTGTCTGGCTCTCTGGCTACGGCGGATTCCCCGATGCGAAATTCGTCGACAGTACCCGTGCAAGTCTCGGCTGGTCGAGCGCCCCCGATTGGTTGGTACTGGGAGGTTACTTTCTTCTGATCGGCAGCGCGGGCATGGTGCTCAGCATGGCTTTCGCACTTGGTGAGGAGATCGGCTGGCGCGGCTTTCTCGCACCCCGATTGACCGCACGGTTTGGGTTCAAAGCCGGGGCCTTGCTCACAGGACTAATTTGGGTCGCGTGGCACCTGCCCCTCGTATTCTTTGCCGACTACAACAACACTGCGCCTTCATGGTTCGGAGTGACGTGTTTCGCGGTCCTCATGCTCGGCATGAGCGTCATCATGGCTTGGTTGCGGCTGCGGTCCGGAAGCCTTTGGACGGCTGCAGTGTTTCATGCGAGCCACAATCAATTCATTCAGGTGTTCTTCACGCCGGCCACCAGTGTGCGCGGCACCAAGACTCCTTTTGCCATTGACGAATTCGGCTTTGCCCTCCCCGCCGTCGTGCTGATTCTCGCGATCGTATTCTGGAAACTGGCGAGTAAACCGCCTGGACTCAAGGGTGAGCTTGCCGGTATACCTCCTTAAAAAGGCGGATCATTCACGTGGGGCGATGTCCTACGCGAATCGCTTGAGGCATCTGGCTGCGCCTTGCGCGGCTTTCGATGACACTTCTCCTCTATAGCCCAAACCCGTGGGCGTCAATGCAGGCGCCGCGCCATCTAGGCCAATAGTAGGAAGTACACGATGAATACGATCCCCACCCTCACCCTCATTTTTGCCGTTCTCCTAATCGCTCTTGGCATCGCGGTCGTCGCATGGTTCGTCATGCAGAAGCAACGCTCCGCGAAGCTAAAGCAACGCTTCGGGTCGGAATACGACCGTGCTGTAATGGACTTCGGCGGCCGGACGCGGGCAGAAGCGGAACTGTTGAAGCGTGAGCAACGAGTCGCGCGATTGAAGATCGTGTCGCTGACGCCTGCGGATGCGGCGCGGTTCTCCCAGGCGTGGAGCACACTGCAAGGCCGCTTCATCGATAGCCCGAAAGGAGTCGTCGTGGAGGCCGATCAACTCGTGCGAGAACTGATGGAGAAGCGCGGCTATCCAATGGGCGATTTTGAACGCCGCGCCGCCGACATTTCCGTCGACTACCCGGGCGTTGTGTCAAATTATCGGGCGGCACAGGTCATTGCGACTCGGGACGCCAGCGGTGAGGCTGACACGGAGGAGCTGCGAAAGGCCGTTATCCACTACCGCACGCTCTTCGATGAACTTCTCGAAGCCAAACCGACTGCGCCTACTGTGACAGCCGGCCGCGGCATTCCGGTGCACTCATGAGCCCGCAGATGAATGGCGAGCCGCGTGATGGGACCTCGAGCATATCGGATCTTCCGAGTGTTCCAATCAGCGCACCATCAGCCATGCATGAAGCGGATCAACCTCTGTTGCAGGCTATCAATACCGACGGTGTGACAAAGACAACCCTCAAGGACGAGGCGAAACTTGCGCCCCTCTTTACTCAGCAGGCAGCAACGGATTTGCGCGCCCGATGGGACACGGTACAAAAAAGCTTCGTCGACGATCCCGGCAAAGCAGTGCACGCCGCAGATGAACTCGTTGCCCAAGTCATTCAGAATCTGACAGATACCTTCGCCAAACAACGATTGGAACTCGAGGGCGGCGCCGAGCACACAGAGGAGTCGACGACCGAGAACTTGCGACTTTCGCTGCGGCGCTACCGGTCCTTTTTTGAGAGATTGCTATCGATTTAGAGTAACGATTCGCTTTGTCTGGCCGGACTGTTCCGACCGTGCTAGCTTGCTGAGTCTCCTTAGCAAGTGAGCAGTCATGATGAACATGCCCCTGCTGTGGCACATCCCGCTCTCACACTTCAGAATTGCCCCGTATTCTTGGATATAGAAGTCGCAACCTCTGGAGTTTAAGTAGGCGATGAATGGCTCTTACGATGCCGGCGAATAGTCAACGCCGTTTTAAGTTCCCGCGACGCAAACCCATACCCGCCGGCCTTTGGTCACGCGGGATGTTCGCCACCCTGGGAGCCCAGTTTCTTTCGGCTTTTGGAGACAACGCGCTTCTGTTTGCGGCGCTCGCGCTCGTTCGACAGGAGGGCTATCCGGCGTGGAGTGGACCGCTCCTCCAAGCGTTCTTCGTGGGCGCATACATACTGCTTGCGCCGCTTGTCGGAGTGTTTGCCGACGCGCGTCCCAAGGGGAGCGTCATGCTTTATGCCAATACGCTCAAGTGTGTCGGCGGCCTAGGTCTGTGCCTGCATGCGAATCCATTCATTAGCTACGCGCTCGTGGGTGCGGGTGCGGCAGCCAATTCGCCGGCTAAGTACGCAATCTTGAGCGAACTGGTGGTACCGGCTCAGCTCGTCAAAGCCAACAGCCTCCTGGAGGCTTCGACGATTGCCGCAATATTATTGGGCGCAACAGCGGGCGGGAAACTGACGGATTGGAGTATCGAAGGCGCGCTGATAGCGATCACCGCCTGCTACGCAGCCGCGGCATCGAGCGCAATTCTTGTTCCACGCATTAAGCTCGCGCTTCCGGCTATTAGCTATTCCGTGGTCCCAATCGTTAAATCCTTCGCTTTGAAGACGCGCGCGCTCCTAAAGAGTCGAAACGCACGGCTGGCCGTGATCGGAACGTCCCTCTTCTGGGGCGCAGGAGCCGCCCTTCGCTTCCTCGTCATCGCCTGGGTGCCGGTAGCCCTGAAAGTGACCAACAACTCCTTGCCAGGTTTTCTAACGGGCATGGTAGCGGCTGGAATTGTGGTGGGCGCCGCGCTTGCGGCTCGTTTCGTGCGACTTCAACATGTTCGTCGGGCGCTCCCGGCCGGCATTCTGATCGGCTTCGGTGTGTGTCTATTACCGCTTGTTACCACGCAGCCGCTCGCATTTGCCGTGATGGCTTTCGTAGGCATATGCAGCGGATTCTTCGTTGTACCGCTCGATGCCCTCTTGCAAAAGGAGGGCAACGGCGGTGTCGGCGCGGGAGCGGCGATTGCGATTCAAAACATGTTCGAAAACCTAAGCATGCTGGCGATGGTGAGCGGCTACTCAGCGGCTGTGTTCCTCAACACACCGGTCAACGCCATCGCAATCGGAGTTGGAGCCTTCATCGCGCTGTCAATGGCAGCCCTGACTCTGACGCACCTCAAGTCCGCTAAATAAGGTACCCGTCGCGCCGGACCTAAAGTGGCCCAACGCATTTTCGCTCAAGTGGCCCTTCAGGGCGCCTCCATTCTCGGAATACTCTGACAACGTCCCGCGGTCGTTAAGCCTTGAGCTGACCACGACCATTTTTGATCGGCGTGGACGAAGATTAAAAAACATTTTGGAGATACCAGTGAATCATTTGACTCGGGGCTTGTTCGGGCTGATGTTGATATCGACAATTTTCGTGCTCTCCACAATTACGGCCACGGCGCAATCACCCACTCCGCGCGCGGCGTCCCCAAGCGAACCTGCGATACGGGATGGTCAACATGATTTCGACTTCACCATTGGCGCATGGAAGACGCACATTACACGCCTCCAAAAGCCGCTCAGCGGCTCGACGACCTGGATCAAAATGGAGGGTACCAAAACCGAGCGCACGATCTGGAACGGTCGAGCCCACTTGGAGGAAATCGAGGCGGACGGACCGACGGGTCACATGCAAGGCCTGACCTTGTTTCTCTACAACCCGCGGGCTCACCAATGGAGCCAAACATTTGCCTCCAGTGGCGATGGTACGCTCGGCAGCCCTCTAATCGGCGCGTTCAAAAACGGGCGCGGAGAGTTCGTCGGACAGGACACCTTTAACGATAAAACCATCCTGGTCCGGGGGATTTGGTCGGAAATCACTCAAGACTCGCACAAGTTTGAACAGGCTTTCTCGGATGACGGAGGGAAAACCTGGGAGACAAATTTTATCGCGGTGTTGACGCGAGAAAATAAGACCGCGAATCAGGAGTGAAACGATGAAAACGGTTCGACAGCTTTTTCTGGGGGCATTTTGCTGTATTTCATGTGGACTTCCGCTCTTCTTACAGGCGGCGCTAGGGGAAACAGAATCGGAATCGCAGCGTGACCACCAACAGCGGGACGGGCAACACGATTTTGATTTCAGTATTGGCACTTGGAAGACTCACGTGTCGCGCCTGCAAAAACCCTTGACTGGGTCTAATAGTTGGGTCGAATACGACGGCATTTCGGTGGTCCGAGAGATTCTAAATGGCCACGCCAATCTGTTCGAGCTCACGGCCGATGGTTCGGCAGGTCACATCGAAGGTGTGGGCTTGCGCCTCTATAATCCCCTATCTCGCCAGTGGAGCCTCAATTGGGCTAACGGCAAGAGCGGCATTTTGGGCGTACCGACGATAGGAGAATTCAAAAATGGTCGTGGTGTATTTGTAGATCAAGAATCGTTTGATGACAGAGTGATTCTTGTCCGAAACAGTTTCGTGGACATTACGCCGAATTCGGCACGATTCGAACAGGCTTTCTCGGATGATGAAGGCGAGACCTGGGAAACCAATTGGGTGATGACATTTACGCGATCAAAACCGGCAGACAAGGGCCGTGACCTGCGCAGCAAGCCAGACTGAGGATCGCGCGTCGATCTCACCGAGCGGGCTTTTCAGTAGAGTATCGATGGCAGGTAGGCCCCCGCCGGTTCGTTATAGAAGCCAATCGTCATCAAGGTCATTGGCTGCACGATGCGAAGACCTCCGTTCAAGCACCAGCGCACCAGTTCCGTGTCGCGGGCCGGCACGATGATGCCCGGTCCGCTGAACGCTCCCGCTCCACTTAGCAGCACCTGCAGGTCCCTATCATTTTCTGCCGCCGAATGGCCAAAGAATCCGATGCCCGACGAATATGCGCAGATTCGCCCCTCGTACTCAGCGACGTGAGCCGTGCCTTGCGTAATCGCGTCAGCCAACTCGCCGGCGCGATCATGCCCGTGGATCTGTCGGCAAAGGCGATTGCACCCTTCGAGATCTTCGGTTTTGGCTGCGCGCACCGCGTAACCCGTGGGAATTTCCGATACCAGTGTGCCTTGCATGAGAACAAGGGGCTCCCTGATGCGGAATCCCAGCTTTGAATAGAGCGCCATGGACCGGCAATGGTAGGCCGCTTGAAGAAGTCTCACTCCGGAGACGCACCGCTCGGCCGCGCGGCTCTTCATCGCCGTCATGAGCCGCGCGCCGATACCCGCATTCTGAACCGACGGATCGATGGTGATTGGACCGATTCCCCAAATGCTGGATCGCTCATCCATGCAATTGCTCCCCACCACTGCGCCGGACTCCTCAGCCACGATGCAATGGAATGACGGATGCCCAAACATTGACGCGATCGCCTGCCGCGCAGTTTCCGGCGTATCGAAATCCGAGCGAAACCCATGCTGCCGGCTAATGGCATCGAAAGCCTCATAACAAATGCGGCCACAGCGGTCGATATCCGTTGCTCGAGCGGGACGGATCGTTATCGAATCGCTGGTGCTGCCTTGAGGATCACTCAGCATTGAGGGCATTCGGATTTGAGCGGCGTCGAGTGTTGTGTTCACCAGAGTGTACATCGACTGCGGCACGTATGGCGCCTTGGTTGCAGAAGCGCCCTCCGATCTGTTCCCGATATCCTAAATCCCGCCATCGCGGTGCTACCGCCCATCCTTCCAGCTTCGCGCCATGAAACGCTCGCTTCGACCCAGGAGCACACGCATCGCTCTGTCAACATTGCGGGCACGGGCCGCGTCCGACTTCAGGGAAGCGAAGTAGCGGAGAATTTCCTTTTGTCGGCTCGGAACCAACTTGTTCCAGTTGCGCAGTGCCGTCGGAGACGCGTTGAGCCGATCACAAAACCACGCGGGCATCGAGTGTATCGGGCCGCCGGTGTAGTGGTGGTCTACCCGCAGTTGGACCTCGACACGGTTGCCGACGCCGCATTTCGACGCTCGGCGCATCTGTTCGTGCAGGTAAAGATAGAAGCCGCCGTCTCCGGTCGGCATGAGATTCGTGCGCCACGCATCGCGCGGGATACCCTCGATGCGGACCAAGACAGGTAACGGCCGCCGCCAGCCGGGTTTCAGGGCATTTGCACGAGATGCGCTAATCTCAATGTAGGGGTTAACCCCGCGGATACGAATCGCCGCAGTAAACCTTTGTTCAGCCATCAGCGACGTCTCCTGTGCGCCCCGCTGCACTCGCTTGTGGGACCGCAGAATTAGTTCGCAGGAACCGTCGGAATTCATGACTGTCGCTCGTCATATAACTACCATCCCGAAGAATCGGGTCCGCACATGTAGGAGACTTTCTATGCAAACGATCACGCCGTGCCTCTGGTTCGATGGGAATGCCGAGGAGGCTGCCACGTTTTATACCTCGCTACTGCCCAATAGTCGCATCGACAAAGTGCAGCGCGCGCCGGGCGACTACCCGTCGGGCAAGGCCGGCGATGTCCTGACCGTTGAATTCTCTCTGATGGGGCGACCTTTCGTCGGGCTCAATGGCGGGTCACATTTCAAATTCAACGAGGCCGTTTCGTTCCAAATTCCGGTTGATACGCAGGCTGAGATCGAGCGTCTAACCAATGCGCTCTCGGCGGTTCCAGATGCCGAGCAATGCGGCTGGGTCAAGGATCGCTACGGACTCTCCTGGCAGATCGTGCCGCGCAAGCTTATGACCCTTCTCGGGGACGCCAATCCGGCCCGCGCCAAGCGCGCCTTTGAGTCGATGATGCAGATGAAGCGTATTGACATAGCTGCGGTTGAACGGGCCGCTGAAAACCGGGTTTAAAACTTATGAGTCGACAGAAGCAGGCTCGTTTCGGTGTTGGAGATTCCGTCAATGAGGCGAATGCGACCCAACACACGGTCAACCGCTTCGAGACTGTCGGCGCGAAGCTCGGCCACGATGTCCCAGCGACCGTTCGTGGTATGAAGCGCGCAAACCGCGGGATCGCCACGCAGTGATCGGAGTACCTCGTCCGTTCGATTGCCCTCCACCGCCACGGTCATCAAAGCGCGAATCGTTTGCTCCTCAACCTCGGGCTTGAGTTTGACGGTGTAGCCAACAATCGTGCCGTCGGCTTCCATTCGTGTGAGCCGATTCTGCACGGTGCCACGAGCGACTTTAAGGGTCTTGGCCAAGGTCGCTACGGGCACGCGCGCGTCCTCGCGCAGCAACGACAGTAATTTGCGGTCAATCGAATCCATCAGAATCTCCTTGCGAAGCGCGGCGCAAACGCCGGCCTGTGCAAAATGCCAATTTCCTATGACTATTTGCACAATATTAGCCGCTTATTGATCAACTTTCTGGCTACCTATTGGCTCTACCCGCCCTGAAACTGGAGATCTGGTCTTTTGAGGGGGAATCATGGTCAATTACATTGGAACCGAGCGCCTTCGAGCGCTCGTATCGCGAATCGGCGTTGGCCGTTTCATCGAGGAACTGGCCGGGGAAATCGCGGCTGACTACCGGCGATGGGACAAATTTGAGAAATCGGCACGGCACGCCAGCCACTCGCCCACCGGTGTGATTGAACTCATGCCCACGACCGATGGGCGCCTCTATTCATTCAAGTACGTTAACGGGCACCCCAAAAACACCGCGCAGGGCCTGCTCACGGTGACGGCGTTCGGCGTGCTGGCCGACGTCGCTACCGGCTATCCCGTGCTGCTTTCGGAAATGACTTTTATGACTGCGCTGCGCACGGCTGCCGTCTCTGCGCTCGCAGCGACCCGGATGGCGCGTTCCTCGAGCCGTGTCATGGCGATCATCGGGAATGGCGCCCAAAGTGAATTTCAAATCATCGCGTTCCACAGGATGGTGGGCATTCGTGAAGTACGGCTCTACGACACGGATTCTGAGGCGACAGCCAAACTGGTGCGCAATCTCACGAGATTGCAGCTTCCCAATCTCTCCGTGACTCGTTGCAGCAGCACTGCCGAGGCCGTTCGAGGTGCCGACATCGTGACCACCGTTACCGCCGATAAACGCAATGCAACCATCCTGACGCCGCCGATGATCGCGCCCGGGATGCATCTGAACGCCGTCGGCGGCGATTGCCCTGGCAAGACGGAACTGCATCCAGACATCCTTCGCTCGGAAGCAGCTCGGATTGTGGTGGAGTTCGAGGCACAGGCCCGTATCGAGGGCGAGATTCAACAACTCGATGGTGCGGTTCAAGTGAGTGAACTGGCTCATGTCTTGCTGGATAATCTACCGGGTCGATTGGGTGATCACGAAATCACCATCTTCGATTCAGTCGGATTTGCGCTCAGCGACTTCTCGGCACTGCGTTATTTACTGAAGTTGAATGGCGAGTACCCGGACGGCGGCCAGCGGATCGACCTCATCCCAGAAATGGAAGACCCGAAGGATCTATTTGCCTGTATGGCGAACGAGACCGTACGCGCACGGCAACGGCGGTTCGCGTGATGCGTGCCGCCAATCGCAAGGCGAGCCTCATCGGCGCCCCCACGGACATTGGCGCCAGCGATCGCGGCGCCTCAATGGGTCCCGAAGCACTGCGAGTCGCTGGAATTCACGCGGCCCTGTCGCAGCGGGGGCTCGACGTGGTGGATTGCGGCAATGTCAGCGGCCCCGCCAACCCCGGGCTGATCAAAATCGACGGCTACCGCAATTTGACGCAGGTTACCGCCTGGAATCACGAAGTACACAATTCAGTGTATCGAGAATTGGCGGAACAGCGCTTACCCATATTGCTGGGAGGCGATCACTGCTTGAGTATTGGTTCCATCTCAGCGGTGGCCCGCCATTGCCGCAACAAACGCAAGTCTTTGCGCGTGCTTTGGTTGGACGCGCACACGGATTTCAATACTCGTGAATTAAGCCCAAGCGGCAGTCTGCACGGGATGCCGTTATCGTGCCTGTGCGGATTCGGCCCCCGCGAGTTGCTCCAGATCGGCGGCGCGACGCCGGCGGTATCCGCGAAGTGGGTTCGGCAAATTGGTATCCGTAGCGTCGATACGGGCGAGAGGCGTTTTGTGCACGAACAACAACTGGAAGTGTTCGACATGCGCTTCATTGACGAAATGGGCGTGCGGCAGACCATGGATCTGGCATTACAAGATATGGATGCTGATACTCACCTGCACGTTAGCTTCGATGTCGATTTTCTCGATCCTGAAATCGCGCCCGGGGTCGGCACGACGGTACCCGGCGGGTTGTCTTATCGCGAAGCACAATTGTGCATGGAAATGATTGCGGACACCGGCCAGATGGCCTCATTGGATATTATGGAGCTGAATCCAGCCCTGGACGTGCGTAACAAGACCGCGGTGCTCGCGGTCGATTTGGTCGGATCCCTGTTTGGGAAAAGCACTTTGGTGCGAAAACCCATGTCATATGCGGACAGGCTGGTAAGTGCTTAGGCGTAATTCTCAAATTATCGGAAGCCGCGATGTTTGGCGTCTGGATTTTCTCGCCAAAAGGTCCGAAGATGAGATCCAGTCAAACAAGGAGTCTCACATGAAAGCTCTTATTGTCCTATTGGCGTTCGCTGCGTCCGTACTTGGTCTCGGAATTCGCGCCGAGGCCCAAGGTGCGCCCGCAGAGCACAGCATGACCGGGTGTCTGGCGAAGGGAGATGACGCCGGAACTTTCAAACTCACGGATTTGGAGAAAGGCCCGAAGGTGGTCGTGATTGCGGAGTCGACAGCGAACCTCACGCCTCACCTTGGCCATAAGGTCGAAATCACCGGCGTCGTTGTCCCTGGAAAGGACAAAACTCACACGATGAAGGTGACGGCGGTCAAGATGATCTCGCCTAACTGTCCCTAGGCTTGAACCGCTAGCGCTTCAATTTTTCGCGGTACGTTTTGCAGCCAGTTGCTGAACTACCGCCAGCGCTTGGTCGGCATTGGCATCGCCGGCAACTCCACCGATCGTGGCGACGATCTTGTTGTCGGGCGCGACGACGAATGTCGTACGTTCCGCCATGCTATGGCCGACCTCGTTGCCGCGTGAATCTTTCATCGCGGCGACAGCCTGTCCGTTATAGGTATCCGCGATTTTGATATCGTAGGATTTCGCGATCTCGCCCTTCTCATCCGAGGCCACCGGCAATTTGCCGGCGCAATATTTGGGATCGGCCGAGAAGTCGTTCAAACGCGAAATGCTGTCGAGCGACACGCCGATGACCGAGGCGCCCGCGGCGGCGAACTTGTCGTGATTCTCAGCAAAGGTGTGCGCCTGCAGATTGCAGCCGCCCGTAAAGGCGGCGGGATAGAAATACACCACCACGGGACCCTTCTTCAATGCGTCGCGCAGCGAGAATGTAAATTCCTTGCCGGCCAGCGAGGCCTGCGTTTTGAAGTCGGGCGCAGTGTCGCCTTGCTTCAATGCGGCGAAACTGGACGTCACTCCCAGTACGAGTGACAGAAAACCTAGGACTTCGCGTTTCATGGTGAACCTCATCTGGCCGTCGACTGAAGGAATCGGAATTCATGGCGCGCGGGTTGGTGGAATACGTCTCGAGCGCCTGGCCCCAATTTATCAGGGTTAGTCTCTGACGTCACCGCGGCGACGGAGTTTGGTGGTGGGCGGCTAGTTGGCGATCAGCACGTCAGGCGCGGGAGCACCGTCCACCCATTGGTCGAGCGCCTGGCGAGTGCGTACATGTTCATGCCGCGGCCCGCTCGCCGGCTTTGCGGCCATACTCCAGAGCGGATCCCCAGTGTTGTGCGCCATTCAATTCCGAGTGGCCGATGCTGATGCGTCCGTAGCCTTGCCGCACACGTTCCAGGGGACTGGGCTGACCATCGACGCCGTAGTGAAACCCGGGCGGTTCTATCAGGCGTGCATGACCCCAGCGATTGAGCACGATGGCGGCGATGTCGCGCTTGGGGTTGAAGCCGAAGCCACCGAACAGCCGCAGCATCTGACGGCGAATCAGCACTTCGAAATCTACGTATGCGGTGTTCATGAGTCGCGCCCGTGCCGCGATGCCTTGGGTTGCGGCCGGCAAACCGGGTACCGTCAGACCAAGGTAAAAGCTCAACACGGCGGGTTTGTCCGGATGCAACGGCGGGACGTGCCGCTCGGTAACCATGTTCTGGCGTAAATTGCAGCAGTAGCCGATTCCGTCAGTGTCATCGAACCACCGGCAGGCCGTGATATCCAAATCGTACAGGAAGCGCCACTGGCGCAACGCCACGTTGACGATGAGCGCCGGTGCGTAGCCGAACTGTCCGTAAGCGCTGCGCAAATCCTCTGGCATGTCCACGAGCAGGTGTTTGTTGACCCAGCCGCCGCTTGCCATGACCACATGGCCGGCGCGCACTTTGAACAGCCGTCCGCCCTGCTCGTAAACCACCCCTACTTCGTCGGCATTTGCGCCCGAATGCCGCACGCGCAGCGCGGTGGCTTCGAGTCGCATGCACACGCTTTGGGTAGGGCTGTCGAGCGCACGGAAGTCAACATTGCCGTACAAAAGGCTGTCAAAATCTCGCCCCGGCAGTGCCGCCGGCAGCAGTGCACGCAGCAGGGCGCGAGGGAATGGTGAATTCCCGCCTGGGAACGACAGCGCCATGGGCCGGCTGGGATCTTGCACCAACTGCCGACCCAGCCGCGCGCAAGCCGCGTCCGTGCTGACGCCCGCCAGCAGGCCGACGATGGGCTCGACCATGCGCGTGACGGCGGCGTCGTAGCCGCGCACCTTCTCCAGATACTCGCGGTAGGTGAGCGTATCGAGGTAGCGATTCTCCGCCTCGCTCACTGCGCCGTGATCGGCGCGCCAGCGCAACAGGTCGCGGCGCGCGGCGTCCGAGTAGGGAGTGTCTTTCAGCGCGGACGACCAGATGTTGCGGCGCCAGCACGGTTTGTCGGCGCCCTGAGCCCGGTCGAAGAAGTAGCCGACGTCAACCTGCGTTTCCTGGAATCCATCCATGTTCGAATAATTGTCGCGCGCGAAGCGCAGCGCCTTGAGCGCGCCGTCCCAACTTTGCCACTGATACTCGCGCGGCAGCGCAAACTCTTCGAAGAAGGAATCGGTGAGGGAATCGCTGCGCTGCCCCGGCAGGCCGAAGTCGTTCGAGCCCTGCGGACATTGCAGGCGTATTCCGTCGACGTCGAATTCGTTCTGCCTGGCCTCCCCGCCCGGCATGGCATGATTCTCGAGAATCAGGATGCGGGCGGTTGCACCGCGCAGCCGGCGGAAGCGGTGTGCAGCGCTCAGGCCGGCAATGCCGCCGCCTACCACCACCAAATCGAACTGCCCGGCTTCGTGCGCGGCGGCTATGACGGCCTCACTGTAGCCGCCATCGCGCAAGCGATGCGCCGCCTGCACGACGGGCCAAGTGTTTCCATTGGCTCGGGCGTAGTCGCCCACACCGCCATATCCAGTGAAGGTGTCCGCACTGGCCGAGCGGGCGGGTAGCGCCAGCGCACTGCCGGCAGCCGCGAGGCTGCCGTTCAAAAAATCGCGCCGGCTGATGGGCGCATCGAGGCCCAGCCTGCTCCGCTCGGTATCATTGACCTTAGTGCGGGACATTCGGTCGAGAGATCTCAGCCTCCCCGGTGATTGCTACGAACGCTGGGGCTCCCTCGCGCACGACGCGCAGAAGCAGCGGTGCCTGGCGAGTCGGAGCGTGAATCGCCGCCAAGTCGGCCATGGCGAGCAATTGCTTGGTTCCGACGTGAGTGATTAGGTCTCCGACCTTCAAGCCTGCCAGCGCACCTGCGCCGGCGGGCCTAAGCTGCGTCACGATCAGGCCGCCTGCCTCATTGTTGGCTTTGATGGCATTGCGTATGTCGACTGTCGTATCCGCCACGCCTAATCCTAGCGCAGGCACCCAGCTATCCTGGCCTCCGGGGACGGCCGCATCATCCGGCGGATCAGGTAATCGAGCCACTTTGATGGCCAGTGTCTGTTCTTTGCCATCCCGGGCGATACGAATCGTCGCCAGCGAATCAGGCACCAATCGCGTCGTGATGGTACTCAAGTTTTTAAACGTGGCAGGGGTCAAGTTGATGGTCAACAACACATCTCCAATGGCCAGTGATTGAGTCGACGGGCCCTGCGCATCGAGTGCCGTGATCAAGGCGTGGCCGGCAGCCTTGACTCGCAATGCCGTAGCCACCTCGGGCGTCAATTCTTGCGCGGAGATTCCCAAATATCCCCGCTCAACCCGACCGTGTGCCTCGAGTTGGCGGATCACAGCAGATACCGTTTCCGCGGGTATCGCGAAACCCAAGCCAACGGAGCCGCCGCTCGGCGAGAAGATGACCGAGGTCACGCCAACCACAGTGCCCGTCGTCGATAGCAGCGGACCGCCAGAGTTACCGCGATTGATCGCCGCATCGGTCTGCAGAAAATTGATGTAGGGATCGTCTTCCAGCGCGCGCGCACGTGCCGATACGATGCCGGCGCTCACCGATTGACCCAGTCCGAAGGGGTTACCGATCGCGATCACTGCATCGCCGACCGAGACATCCTCGGAAGAACCCAATCTTAGCGCCGGTAGGTTCCCCGCGTGGACTCGCAGCAGTGCTATATCGGTGAACGCATCAGCGCCAACGATGTCCGCAGTGACGTCCCGGCCATCAGGCAGGTGCACATGAACCTTGTGAGCCCCGACAATCACGTGCCGATTCGTGACGATCAATCCATCCGCGCGCACGATAAATCCCGATCCCAATGAGGCGGTGGCGCCATCATCGCGCGATTGATCACCGTTGATTCCGGACAGCAGCCGCTGAATCACAGACTGCATCGAGTCATAGTCACGCGCCCTTGCAGTTAAGGCGGCGCGTTGACCTGCACTAACGGCTGCCTCTTCCACGAGAATAGTCACCACGCTCGGGGACACTCGTTTCACCAGCGAGGCGTAGCCGCTGGGATCCGCGCCGCTTGGCGTGCAAAAAAGTACACCGGCAAGCGCAACGGCAGCTGGAATCGGTCGCGCAAAGAGATGCTTCACCGCCTCCTGTCGAAACGCGCTCAACCACCGACACGCTTCTCGCCCAAATCGATCATTAAGCACCGGCGAACTCTCCCAAAAAGGAATGCATGATTACGCCGTTACAGGCTACCAAACGCCGGAGTGTCGCGGGATGTAGTTGCAAAAGCTCAATATCTTCACTATTGTGGAAGATATGAGAAAACGCGAGTATCTGGGGCAAATGGAGCTTATGGTTCTTCTCGCAGCCATCCGACCGGCAAGCGATGCCTACGGCGTGCAGATTTGTCGCGAGATCTCTGAAAAAAGCGGTCGTGAAGTCGCTCTCGCCAGTGTCTATGCCGCATTGGAACGGCTGGAAGCGAAGGGCCTGTTGATCTCCGCCCTTGGCGACCCGACTGCCGAGCGCGGCGGCAAAGCGCGGACTTACTTTAAGGCAACTCCGACGGGCCTCAAGGAAGCCACCAATGCACGCGCTACGTTACTGAAGCTCTCGGCCGGACTGCTCCTGGCGAAAGGCGAGCACTCATGATCAATCTTGAACCACCGCCGAGCGTCGTGTGGTATTTCGATTTTGTCTCGCCGTTCGCGTATCTCGGGTTGCACGCGCTTCGCCGCTTGCCTCAGGGCAGCCAAATCCAGTACCGGCCGGTTCTATTCGCAGGACTTTTGAACCACTTCGGACAGAAGGGCCCGGCGGAAATCGCACCAAAGCGCAAGTGGACCTATCGCTCCTGCATCTGGCTTGCGCGCCAGAATCAGATACCGTTTCGGATGCCGGCGGCACATCCCTTTAATCCATTGGGCTTTTTGCGACTGGCCATTGCGGCCGGCAGTACGCCTACAGCCATCGAGATCATCTTCCGCGCGCTGTGGACGACGGGCTTAAATCCTAGCCTTCCGTCCATGATTCAACGACTGGCCGGTCAACTGGGTGTTCCCATGGAACGTCTTAGCGATGCTCGCGTGAAAGACGAGCTCCGCGAGAACACGGAACGTGCAGCACAAAGCGGCGTGTTCGGTGTGCCCAGCTTGAGTGTTGGTGATGAGGTTTTTTGGGGCAGCGACGCCGTCGATTTTGCGGCTGCGTACTTGAAAAACCCCGACATTCTCGACGAGGAGATGCAGCACGCGGACGCACTGCCGATTGGCGCGTCCCGACCTGGCGCAACCTGAGTTCAACCCGAGGGAACGAGTTCGAACCTAAGCCATCACGCAAAAAGCGATCGATTCAAATCCTATGCGCGTCGCCAGGTGGTGAGCATCCACACCATCGCCGCGCTCCCGCCGATGCCGACAAAACACATCAGCGCCAAGTCGGGACTTCCGGTCAATAAATGAAATACAAAACCGGCAAACGAAGAAACGGCGGCGAGACCAAAGAGACCGTCTACGACATGAATGAGGGGCGACATTGAGCGGGACTCCGGCAGTTGTGGCGTTCGAGTTTCGCGCAAGTGTCTCCATTTAAGCGAGATGTCTGTGTCCCGCTACAACCGCAATTTTGCCCTTTGACTTATTTGTGCGCTGTTTGCACGCTGCTTGCATGAGTACTCTCCTTCATAGGTTACATATTCGGCGCGGTCACGAGCGATTCGGAACATACTACTAAGTGCAATGAGACTTACATGAACAAACGCCGCTTTCTGAGTACAGCCGGTGGTGCCTCTTTAGGCTTGATGTTCGGCCCCAACCTCCTGGCGCAGTACGCAACGAAGCCGGTTGCCGCGGTCGCCGAGGATGAGGCGTTCTGGGCGGCTGTAAGAGGTCAGTTCCGGCTGACGAGCGACTATATCAATCTGGAAAACGGCTACTACTGCTTCCAACCCCAGCCGGTGCTCGACGCATTCATTGATAACGTGCGCTCGATCAACGTGGAAGCGTCGCACTATATGCGCACGCGGCAAGTCGATGACAAGCTTCGGATCCGAGGGAGGCTCGCAGCGTTTGCGGGATGCTCGCCGGAGGAGTTGATCATTACCCGCAATACCACTGAATCTCTTGACACAGTGATCAACGGACTCGACTGGAGACCCGGGGACGAAGCGGTTCTCGCCAACCAAGATTATGGCTCGATGATTGATATGTTCAAACTACAGGCGCGACGCTTTGGCATGGTGAACCGATTCGTCGATATCCCGATCGACCCGAAGTCGGACGATGAGGTCGTGGAGGTATACGCCGGCGCCCTGACGACCAAGACGCGATTGCTGATGATCTCGCACATGGTGAACATCACCGGGCACATTATGCCGGTGAGCGCCATTTGCGACATGGCTCACGCGCGTGGCGTACCGGTAATGGTCGACGCTGCGCACACCTTCGCCCACCTAGATTATCGACTCCCTGACTTGCACTGTGACTACTACGGGGCTTCGCTCCACAAGTGGCTCGCTACACCACTCGGCGCCGGAATTCTCTATGTGAGGCGCGACCGCATAGAGAAGCTCTGGCCCATCTATGCTGACGAAAGCCTGCCCGCCGGCGATATTCGAAAACTGAATCATACCGGCACGCATCCGGTACACACCGATCTGACGATCGAGCGCTCCCTCGCGTTCCACGAGATGATCGGCAGTGCGCGCAAGGAGGCGCGACTGCGCTATCTACAGCAGTACTGGACCGGACAGGTACGCGGCTTGAGGAAGATAGTCATGAACACCCCGACCGATGCCAAACGGTCCTGCGGCATCGCGAATGTCGGCGTGCAGGGCATGACGCCGGGCGATCTCGCGCGCATTCTTCTGGCGAAGTACAAGGTATACACCGTCGCCATCGATGGCGCCGGCGTTCACGGTGTGCGCGTGACGCCGCAGGTATACACATCAACGGCGGATCTTGACGTCTTCGTACACGCGTTGAAGGAAATTGCGGCGTAGGCCACTGCAGATTGGCCCAGGCGCGCGATTCTATGAATTGATTACTTCACCTGTTCGTTACATCACCACGGAATCCTTTCATTTTCCCAGCGCGTGAACGTCCCTGTCGGGCCGTCCGGGCCAAGTAGCGCAACGCGCACTGCCTCGCGGGCGCCCGCTTCAACCGTCTCCGTGCCCGCGTATCCGTTGAGGTTCGTCTTGGTAAAGCCCGGGGAGACCGCGTTGACCTTGATCCCCTGCCCCTCCAACTCGATCGCCATGGCGACCGTCAACGCGTTGAGAGCCGTCTTGGACGCAGGGTAGACTGGGCCGAAGATCGCACGGTAGGCGAAGGCCTGGTCGGAATTCGTCTTCAACGAGCCAACGCCGCTCGACACGTTGACGATACGGGCATGCGGCGCCTCACGCAGGAGCGGCAGCATGGCCTGGTAAACGGCCAGGACGCCGAACACGTTGGTGTCCCACACCGCGCGCATTTCATCGAGGGATACGTTGCTCGGTCGGGTCGTCTTTGCGTACGCCTCGACGGATTGGCCGGGCAGCTTTCTGGTATTCGAAATGGCGGCGTTTTGGATGAGCACGTCGAGCCGACCAAACTCGTTGCTAATGCGCTCCGCCGCGGCGGCGATCGAAGCCTGATCCGTCACGTCGAGCTGCAGTGCGTGCGCACCGGGCCCCACTTCTTCGGCCGCAGCCTCGCCGCGCTCGAAGTTCCTCGATCCGACGAGCACGGTTAAGCCGTGTGCGACGAGATCCTTTGCGATCTGAAGACCGATTCCCTGATTGGCCCCGGTAACCAGGGCGATGAGTTTGTTCTGCATCATGCCGCTGACCGTTCGGCGGGCACGCGGCGGCGCAGGCTTGCCTGGGTCAAGGCCGGCGGCACATAGACTGCGCCCATTGGCCCCGCATCGGCTCCGGGCGCAACGACCGCATCGATCCGATCCAGGACTTCGTCACTGAGGACAAGGCCGGCGCCGGCGAGCAGATCATCCAGTTGCGGCATCGTACGCGGGCCGAGGATCGCGGAGGTCACGCCGGGGTGCACCATCACGAAGGCCACTGCCATGTGCGTCAGCGACAACCCAGCCGCCTCCGCAATGGGAATGAGCCGCTCGACTGCGTCCAGGTTGCGCTCGTCGGTCATCTGCTGGGGGAACGTCTTGGCGCGCAAACTATCGGGCAGCGGCTGTCCCCTGCGGTAGCGGCCGCTGAGCATGCCCTTCGCCAGAGGGCTCCACACCAACGCGCCCATCCCGTACTTCTGGCATGCGGGCAGGACCTCGCGTTCGATGCCGCGACTTAAGATCGAATACGGTGGTTGTTCGGTGCGGAAACGTGCCAAACCGCGCCGCTCCGCAACCCACTGAGCTTCGACGATCTCGGACGCCGGGAACGTCGACGATCCAATCGCCCGCACCTTGCCGGCCCGCATCAGATCTGTGAGGGCCGAAAGGGTCTCTTCGATGTCAGTCTCGGGCGAGGGCCGGTGAATTTGATAGAGATCGATATGGTCGGTCTGCAGGCGACGGAGCGACGCCTCGACCGCCCGCATGATCCAGCGTCGCGAATTGCCTTGGCTGTTCGGATCCTCGCCCATGGGCCCGTGCACCTTGGTGGCCAGCACAATATTGTCGCGTCGGCCTTTCAGCGCCTTGCCGACGATCTCCTCCGACTCGCCGCGGCTATACCTGTCGGCGGTGTCAATGAAGTTGATGCCGAAATCCAAGGCTTTGTGAATGATGCGGATGCAGTCGTCGTGGTCGGGATTGCCCATTGCGCCGAACATCATCGCGCCAAGGCAATAGGGGCTGACCTTGATCCCGGTTCGTCCCAGCGTGCGGTACTGCATGATTTTTCTCCTATGTCCGATGATTGGTTGTCAGCGCCGCCTTGCTGCGCTAACCTGCTTTAAACGGAACTGAGTTCCATATTTATACGGAACCACGTTCCGGTTGTCAATCGGAGGTGTGTTGAGGGATAAATCGCAAGACCCTGATGATAGCGTCGCGCCTCAGGCCCGCAAGTATCGGCGCGTGCGCGCCGACGCCCAGCGCAACATCGATACCCTGCTCCAGACGGCCATGGCGGTTTTCGCGACCTCTGGAGTGGACGCTCCGGTCCGCGAAATCGCTGAGAAGGCCGGCGTCGGCGTGGGGACGATTTACCGCCATTTTCCGCAGCGTTCCGACCTCGTCGCAGCCGTCTTCCGTCGTGAAATCGATGCCTGCGCAGACGCTGCGTCGGTTTTGGCTGCCGAGCACGAGCCAGGCGAAGCGCTATCCCGCTGGACCCAGCGTTATGTGGACTTCATCGCGGCCAAGCGCGGACTCGCCAAGGCCCTCCACTCGGGAGACCCGGCCTTCGACACTTTGCCCGCGTATTTCAAGCAGCAACTGGAACCCGCACTTCGGACACTTCTGAAATCTGCGGCATCTGTCGGCCAGGTTCGCCCCGACATCTCCGCCGAGGAGCTTTTGGGTGCGGTCGCGAGCTTGTGCATGCACGCTTACGCGCAGGGACCAAAACACGCGCGGCGCATGGTTTCTCTGCTGGTCGATGGGTTACGTTACGGTGCGAGCCCTCTTCCAAAATCCAACAAAGCAACTCGACGCAAAACCTGAGCATTTGTGGATACGCAGACGGCCACCATCGCATTTTCTGCCCTTACACCGGAGCAGCAGATACGCTTTCTTGCGACGTTGGGTCACAATCTCACGATAGCAGCACGATCCCACTACGAGTTTCAATCACCCGAGGTTGCCAATCCCAAGGGGTTGCGGGCAATTAACGAGTTGCAGCATCGCCTCTTTAATCACTTGCGAGCGCTGCAGACGCCGGGATCCTTTCGCTATCCAGATGACCTTTTTGTCGCAAGTATGCTTGACCATAAAGACTCTGACTTGCGGGTAGCCTGTACGCGGGCATTCAATGACGCGTTAAAAAAGACGGTGGGCGCCTAACAATTGAATCTCGCTTCGACGTCCGCCAGGAAACGAGCCATGACCGATCCAAAATACAAGGCCTTCACTGCGCTCGATCCTTTTTTCGAATACGATGTACACGGTCAGATCATCAGGACCGGCGCGTCCTACGACAACCGGTTCATCTCGGTGGTTAGTATTGAGGCCCGCAAAATTATGCACTGGCGCGATTATATGGACTCGCTGGCTGCCATGACTGCGCTTCGCCAAACGTCGTAGCAAATGTACCTCAAATTCTCGCGTATCATTTGAGGATGAAGCCACCAACCATTGCGGCAATGGCCCTCGCTATTTTGGGCACGACCGCCCTCCTTCACAGCCAGCCGGCGCGATCACAAGGCTCCAAGGCGACTGCGCACGAAATAATCAGCGCCATTCAACACGAGATTCCCATCGGCTGGGACCAGCCGACGGTAGACACGTTCAAGGCGGGCAATCCAGACACGCAGATAAACGGCATTGCCGTGACCATGATGGCGACTATGGATGTCCTGCAGCGTGCCGCTGCTCATGGCGACAATCTCATCATTACGGCATGACGCGCGTGCTCGGCTGGACTCAGTTTCAGAATCCAAAGAATCCGCATCTGTACACGCTGCCCGCTACGACCTTGCGCAAATTGTCTGAGGATGTGGCCAGGAAATTGGACCAGCCGATTTTGCGCATCGTCGGTGATCCGGACATGTCGGTGATGAGAGTTGCGCTTACGAACTGGTTGAAATCCTTCATTAAGGGCGTACGTATCGAATTCGTCGCGACACAACAACCGTTTTGGACTGTCTCACCGGCGCGAAAGTAGCAACGTAATTCGTTCAGTAACCGCGGCAACCTCACATTAACGCCGCACCTTGAAATCCTCCTGAATCGGCGCTACTGTATGTATAAACAGTATTGGATCGCCAGCATTTTCCACCCACTTTTGCGAATAGAAACAGGCTCAAGCCCCTATGAATGGGCTCGAAAAAGAGTTCCCGTTCTGCAGCAATCCCGACTGCGAGCTTTACGTGCGCGCGGGCGAGCCAGGGGTCATGGGTTCCGGTAACTGGGCCGAGCTGCCCGACGGCCGAATCGTAGGTCGCAGCATTTATAGCGGGGTCTATCTATGCGATGTGTGCGGACGCGAATGGCGTCCTGTGTTAGCGATTCGATCGGGACTTGCGATGTAGAATCGTCAGATGTGCTACTCCGCTCAAGTCATTCAAATGGTGCGCAAGTTGAGCCGTCAGTTGGGGATCCGGCTGGACTACGACGAAATCGAGAAACTCTTCTTTCGGAGGCTCGATGACTCCGGCACCCTCATCTCGCGCGGTTTCGAAGCCAATTTCGACGAACCCGTGACGGATCAAGAGCGCCGCATCAAGGAAGCCATCGACCTACATCGCTCGCGCTTGGCTTCAAAGATGGAGAAAGACCTTTTCACTCAAAAGACACGTTTCGCGAATGCTCAGCGTCAGCTCAAAGACAAGGAAACGAAGAAGGCCCGAGAAGATATCCGCATCTCGACCAATAAGATCGAAACCCTCTCGACCAAATTAACTCAGCTAAGAAGTTCAGAACCAAACGAAGAAGACAACCGCATTTTCCCGTTTGTGTATGCCGGAGTCATCGTCAAGCAGGACGGCCAGAACCTGCTGACCCCAATGCGCTACCACTGCCGCCCAGCAGGGAAACCCACTTTCTATGATCGGCAATTCCCGGGTCTCTACAACGCTAGGCGCGACAATTTGGAGAAATTTTGGAGCGAGCAATTCGGCTCCCACCACGCCATCCTGGTCGTAGAGAGCTTTTACGAGAACGTGAAGCGCCATACCATGGAGCATCGCGAGCTTCTCGCCGGCGAAGCGGAAGAAAATGTTGTCCTTCAGTTCAAACCCGAGCCAGCGCAAACCATGTACATCGCCTGCCTCTGGTCACACTGGACAGATCCTAAGGAACCCGACCTTCGCGGCTTTGCCGCCATCACTGACGAACCGCCTGCGGATGTGGCGGCAGCTGGTCATGATCGCTGCATCATCAATTTAAAACCCGAGCACGTCGAGGCTTGGCTTACGCCCGAGGGCAGGTCGCGGAAAGAACTGCAGTCGGTGCTGTTGGATCGCGCGATTCCTGTCTTTCAACATGAAGCGCTGAAAGCTGCCTGAGGCTGAAGTCATTGCGCTGCCGCTGCAGCCACACGCGCACACTAGAACAGGATCTCATCGTGTGTCGGACAGCCGCAATGCCTCGAGGTGTTCGACGGCCGCCATTGCGCCGTTTCGGGCCGCGACGAGCGGCGCGAGCCTGTTCACCCGTTCGCGAATCAACGGATCGTTCACCGCACGGCCGATGTGGTCGGACAGCGCGTGAGTCGTTGCCCGTTCGACCGGCAGCGCCGGCGGTCCGAGTCCCAGCGCCTCAACGCGATTCGCCCAGTAGTACTGATCGAGGATGTGCGGCAGCAAGACTTGCGGTACGCCCGCCCGCGCCGCCGCAGTCGTGGTGCCCGCGCCGCCATGATGAACGGCGGCCGCGACCTTTGGAAAGATGAGCGAATGCGGCACATTGTCGACAATCAGCACATCATCAGCCTCTTGTATGTGCGCCTGCAGAGCTGCCCAGCCGCCGGCGATGACGGCACGCCGTCCCACTGCGCGTACCGCTGCTACGGCCTGCGCCACGAGCTCAGGCGCGCGTGGCGCGATCATACTGCCGAAGCCAATGTAGATTGGTGCAGGACCTTGTCGCAAAAACGCTTCGATTCGTGCATCCAGCGTCCCAGCTTCGTCGAGCACCCAGGCATCGGTACTCACCGCGCATTCCGGGGCGTCATCAGGCAACGGTCCCAGGTCGCGATCGGCCGCGAGAATCGTCCGCCCCTTGAGGATCTGGCTAATCGGGTTCTCGAGCGCTTCAAGGCCCAGAGTGGCACGGCCGCGGTTGATGGGACCTCGAAGCGCGAAGTCGGCGAGCGGTCCGCCCATCTGCCAAAGAAATCGGTTGATCCATCGCGGCAGCGTCTGGGTATGAATATTCGGAGGCGGCGTCGCGCTGTTCGGCGAAGCACACGGACAGAACAGGACGTGCACATAGGGCACGTTGCGCCACTGCGCCACGGAAGCTGCGGCGAATTGAATGCCGGCGCAGACAATCAACTCGCAGCCCTCGCTCGCCCGCGCGACCGGCTCGAAGAGGAGCGGCGTAGTGTGCGACAGATACCGCATCTGCCAACGTAGAGATTGAAGGCCCTTGCCCGAGGACCGCAACGCTGCTTCGACATCGATGCCGTCCGATTGTATGTCGAGCCCGTAGCTACGAACCCAGGTCACGAAATTCGCGGGGGCAACCAACTGAACGACATGGCCGCGCGCCTTGAGCGCCACGCCCAACGCGACAATCGGCTGCACGTCGCCGCGTGTTCCATGGGAGGCGACAAGAATACGCATCGATCTCCTTCGCAGGGCCGTCCGGGCCTGCCCTCGCTCGGCATCGGGCGCGGGCAGGTATTTTTCCTTACTGATTAGTTACTGATGCTCACAGCGTTTAACAGCCCGATCGCCACTGAGAACGTCGCGACCATAATTGCCGAACTGACATGTCCTTCTTCGACACGCTTCGCCTGACTGCGAAGCGCCAGTAGTACAGCCAGCTGCACAAGGCAGGTGATCCCGGCCCAGATGATCATTTCAACGAGTGAGTGCGTATAAAAGATCGCAGCCAGCATCGGGATAGTGAATCCTATGACGGCGCCGGCAAGCGTAATGGCCACCGCAATATTGTCATGCGCGATGAGTGCGAATTCTTTGTAGGGGGTAGCCCGTGCGTATATGTAAACGAACAGCCCCAGCAGCACAACAGACGTGCCGAGGTATTCGGCAAAGGCGGTAATGGCGTTGATCATAAAGACCCCTAATTGATGAAATAGTGGGGAACAAAACTGCTGCTATTGGAAGTGATTGGAGATGAATCCTCGCGTATGCACATTCCCGCGCTCTGACCATCGACCACCCACGAGCCGACTACTGCATAGTGGCCATCGAAAGCGGGGAGGATTTGCAGAGCCTGGTAAATGTGCCCTTGCTCACCATAGGGTCCATCGGCTTTATCCAGGCACACATTGTTCGAATACAGTTCGATGTTGGCGCCCTCCCGCGAGTAGAGCGGCTTTTTGGCGTAGGTACTCAAGCGCCCCGGTTCGAAGTAAGCGGGCAGCAAATTCGGATGTTCGGGAAAGAGCTCCCAGAGAATCGGCAGCAGTCCCTTACAAGAAAGTCCGGCTTTCCACAACGGTTCGATGAACTGGGTGCTACTCGCCGCAATATGCACACCGAAATCTTCCACCATCAGCCATTCCCAGGGATAGAGCTTGAAAAGATTCTCAATCGCGTTGCCCTGAGAATCGACAAAGGTGCTGCGCGACGCGTCCCACCCGATATCCTCAATATAAAGATGCTCGGCCTTGCGCCCGGCTTGGGCCACTGTGTCGATGAGGTAGGCAGTGCATGCCCAGTCCTCCTCGTTGCCATTGACACTTGCAAGATGAATCGGGTTGCTCCCGGGCAATTGCCGCCAGCGCGTAATCAGCCTCTCGTGAATAGAGTTGAACTGATCGGCGGACGGAAACTGATCCTCCATCCAATACCACTGACACACAGCGGACTCGAGCAACGAGGTCGGCGTGTCGGCGTTGTATTCCAGCATTTTCGGATCGCTCTTGCCGTCATAGGACAAATCGAAGCGTCCATACAAGGAGAAGTCTCCGCGCTTCAAAGAAGCCGCAATGGGATCCCAGAAGGTTTGCGGAATTGCAAGACGGTCCAGGCGCTCCGTCTCGATCGCATTTTTCAGCGCAACGATGCACATTTGGTGGAGTTCATTGGTGGCTGCCTCTACCGTCTCAACTTGCCTTAAGTCGAATCGATAGCAGGCATCTTCCTTCCAATAGCTGTCACGAGCATGAAATGAAAGTCCCTGCGCCTCGAGTTTCCCCGCGAAATCGTCGCGCGGAACAACGGTCTCGCGCCGCATTAGCCGCCCACACCAAAGCCGTGCGCCGAGGAGCCAAAGCCGCCGCGAGAGAAAGTGCCGACATGGGTGGTGACGCCCGACTCAGAGCCCGCACTGGTGATATGGGCATTGTTGATGCCTCGCGTGGTGCCGTCGGGGTTGACCGCCATCGGACGCGCCAGATTCGGGTCCCAGTAGTAACGAGGTCCATAATAGTAGCCAGGCTGCCCAGCGGCCGCGAACGATTGCCGACAGTCCGCCGGATCTCCCCAATCATGACGGCAGGCATCGAGTGAGGTGTATTTCTGCTGCTTGAGGTCCTGGCGTACTTCATCGCAGGCATATAAACCCATCGCGGAGCCCAACAAGATCAACTGGACGTAAGTTGAGCGCTTCATATTGTTTCTCTGGCCCAAACTCCAAACCCGATAATATCGTGCTTCAGTGATGGTTTTTGAACGTGCAACAGTGTCGGACTCATCGTCATTGCCCGCTGTGAGCCACTTCACATCCAGAATTGCCTATTGCGGTTGCCAATCACACAGCAGCTTCATCTCTCCATCCTTGATTGTGTCCGGCGGAACGCGGTGCCACGCGGTTGATGAAATCAGCTTAGAATCCGCGACCCAACGCGTCCCGTCCTCGTAATAGTCAGTTCTTGCGTCCAACTTGACTCTCTCTTCGCGGCAGTCGAATTCCCAATGATCCAACGCATAGTTCACCCACTTACCCAGCCACTTTTCGGTGTGCTGCGGAAAAATGCGTTTCTCCCATAACCACCGCACGTTCCCGTTACCCTGGAAGCTCGCGGTATTCACAAAGAGGTCTTCCGCTGAGCCATTCAGAGCGGTGACCCGCACCCAATCGCTCGCCCCACCATCCTCTTTCGCATGAGGCACAATCAATGGCGAGCGAGAGGTTGTTGACTCCGTAATGAGCAGGGTCTGGCGCTCGTTGTCTATCGACCAAGATTTAAGTCGCGACAGAAAACTCTGCCCTAACAACAGCAATCCCCCGGAATCACCGACCGACGCGATGACGTCTCGAACTTCCAATTTACCCACTCGTAATGATCGAATGCGAAATCGCTGCGAGATTTCTCCGGATCCGTCCGCCAGTTTGTATAACCGCTTGTCCAGCAGATCCTGGGGCGACACAGTGCCATTGCGACTGAGCGTGGAAAATACGGCCGCGGGAACAGAAACGTCCGTCGCGCCGCTATCAATTGTGAAATTAAGCGAAATCTTATCGTTGACTACGACAGGCACCTGCAGCGTGCCATGGGCGTGAATGAGCGGTATTGACTCCGCATGGGCGGCGCCACAGCTAATCAGCAGTGCCAATAGCGCCGCGCTCGACAACTCGCTCAGTTTGGCGTGCATGCACAAATTCGTGATATCTGGATTCCAACCATTGCGGTCGGGACCATTCTAGTCCTCGTCTCGTCATGCCTCCACCGGCGCCGCCGCCCTCGCGGCCCCTTGACGGGCTACCGATCACGCTTTGATCGATTGACCGCTTGGTTGTGCAGGGCCGTAAGGCCAGGTCTATCGATCTGAACTACAGCCGCAGCCACCGCCTGATCGAAGCAAGATTGCCAGAGTCTCTTGAAGAACAAGTCGCGACCCTCAAAGGAGGAACAGGCGTCTTCAGCACCGTTGCGCAGTCGGGAGTAGAGCATCTTGGTACCCTGCGGAGAGTCAAGGTTTAAGTCTCCGAAGGAGACGACGGCGCTATCGTATTTCGGCTCCGCGCCAGCCTGCGCTGTGCCGCCCATCGCGGCTCCTGCCAAAACAATTAAAATGGACGCCATGGATATAAATTGAGGTTTGATCGTGGTGTGGTTGCCCATGTGAATCCCCTGTTGACTTGACCCGCATCACAGCCTGCGCCGCCCGCCAAACCACAACAAACTTACAATCTGATCGACTGTTAAGGAAACCTTAACTCTAGTCTGAAGAACGAACGCCGGTCCGACGCTTTTCCTGCTTTTTGCCGGGTTGTTTTCGAAGCGCCGCGCGCGCCGCAAGGCTCCAGGCATATTTGGCTTCGAGATTGCCGGCCGCTTTCATTGCCTTGCTCCGCCATTTATCCTCTATGGCGTGTAACTTTATATCCTCGCGCGACAACGCATCAGCGGCCCAGTGCTTGCGCTCGCGACCAATCGGCAGTTCAATCAGTTCGTCTCTCAATTGTCTAAACACTTCAAAATCCCGCTCAGACTCCGCGCGAGTCCATGAGGCGAGCGGACCAAGAGCCACCGATGCTTCAGCCAAGCTGATTTTTCCCTCCCGCAGCTCTTTCGCGCGAGCATGAATCTGACAGCAATGTCTGATCCATTTCGGCTCATCGGTTATGCCCTTCGGTGGTTTCATTTGCCACCTGTTATAACAGACAGCGCCTCCACCGAGAAAGAGCAATAAAAATTGCTTGGGATGGGTCTCCTCCTGTAGTCCTCAAGGAAAGTCCCGCGCAAATGAACAATCTAATAGACCGCTGCTCTCATCTTTTCCCGTCGCTGCGAAGGGCGTGGTATGCGATTCCGCTCCGAATGGTCATCGGCTACGGCTTTATGGAGCACGGCTATGCAAAACTCGCCCGAGGGCCGGATGATTTTGCCCATATCCTACACGGGCTCGGAATGCCTGCCGCCACGCTGTTGTCGTGGGCGACAATTCTTATCGAGTTGCTCGGAGGATTCGCCGTGTTCGTCGGCGCGTTTATCCCTCTCGCCAGTGTCCCAATGACAATCGTGCTGCTTGTCGCTGTCTTCAGCGTACACCTGCCGAACGGCTTCAGCTCCATAAAGCTTCAGTCGGTGAGCGCCGCCGGAGCTCATTTCGGACAGCCGGGATACGAGACGGACCTGCTGTATCTTGCGGGCCTGGCCGCGTTGGTATTGGGAGGGTCGGGACCCTTCGCGCTCGATCGACTGCGCCGTCGTTCTATTGTCGACCGTTAATATTTTTTAGATATTCCGACAAGCCTTCCACTTGATCATCAGGTATGGGCGCTCCGTAAGCAGAACGCATTTTCATTATCTCAGCGCGCCACTCGTCTTTCTTCAGAGGGGGCTGAGTCAAGACCATTCCTGCCGAATGGCAGATCAGGCATTGGCTGCGCGCAATGTCTGAGCCGATACCAGGTGGAAAAGGCGCATCGTTCGTTGGCAATTCAACTCTGACGATTGGCCACTGCCGTGAGACCGTCGCCCCGCACGCCATAGACTGGATCGCGACGCAGAACAGGATGGATGTCAAACTCATGAATCGCACTTTCTTGAGCATTGTCCTCTGGACCGCTAAACCGATTGCACTGAAACCGACTCAACGACATTGCGCATAAAGCCCGAGCCATTCCAGTTCGCGCGATCGGGCTGAGACGCTCCCGACGTATTGAACGCTTTGACCATGAGGGTTTGCGGACCCATCGACGAAGGCCGTAATTCCACGGTCCACTGTCGGAAGCTATATTTGCCGTGGTCGGGCCCTAGCTGCGCTTCCTGCCAATGGCTTCCGGCGTCAGCCGAAAACAATACTTTGGTGAGTCCCGTATCACCGCCGAAGGCGATTCCTCGCACCGTCCTTGTTTCGCCAACTTTGATTTCCGCCTGGTCCTTAACGTTTGTAATGAATGAACGCGGCACCATACGGTTAATGGGGATCAATTTTACGCCCTGCTGGCCCGGCACGATGTCAGCGAGAGGCGTATCGGGAATTAGGTAAGCTCGTGTCATCCAAAAGTTGTCATCGGGCTTGTCCAACACTTCAATGTCATTGAGCATCTTGACCCAATAGGTCGCATACCAACCGGGAACGACTAATCGCAGCGGATAGCCATTTAACAGGGGCAGCCGCTCGCCGTTCATCGCGTAGGCGATCATCACTTCACCATCAAGTGAATGATCGACATCGAGCGACTTCACGAAGTCAGGTGTTTGTGGAAGTATCCCCGTATCGAGCCCTTTGAATCGGATTTGTAGTGCCCCTGCCTTGACGCCCGCGCTATCCAGTAATGCCTTCAGGCTCACGCCCTTCCATAGGGCATTGCCCATGGCACCGTTCGCCCATTGCCCGCCCGCCACGCGTGGAGCGAAAAATCCGCGCGAATTGCCTGAACATTGGTTCACCGCAGCGAACTCGATCGATTTGAATTTCCGAACCAACTCATCGAGGGTGAAGCTTATCGGCTTCTTTACGTGGCCGCGGACGTTGAGCCGAAAAGTGCGGGGGTCAACGACGGTGGGAATGTTGGCAAGATGCCAACGTACATAAAAGCGATCGTTGGGCGTAAAAATGCCTTGATCAAATACCTCAAAGGGCGTTTCAAACATTGGCGGTCGCGCGCGTTGCGATACCATCGCGCCCTTCTGAGGCAGGGTCTCAACCAGAGTGCGTTCTCCGTTGACGAAGGGAAGGACGACAGTTTCTTCAGTACCGCTCGATGCGGGCGCACCCAGTAATCCGGTCAAGCCAAGGCCGCCGACGCCGGCGAGAAACTGTCGCCGTGATTGCGACGGAACGAGAAGGGATCGCTGCATAAGCTCGACTCCACGCTTGCAGGGGGACGCGCGCCGCGATGAGTATACTTGCGTCCAGGGCCCAGGGCACGCTTGTGTCTAACGTCCGTCTTGGACGGAAAACCGCGCCGCCCAAGGTTCGAGCGGGAGCCGCAGCGAATTGGTTAAATAGGAGACGGTTCGATAGAAGCCGGCGAGGAGCAGCAACTCGAGCATTGCTTCAGCGTCGAAGTGCGCCGACAGGGCCTCCCAAAGCGCATCGTCAACATCGCTGTTCGCATGCAGCGCATCGCACAGTCGAATGAGCAAGGCTTCGGCGGGTTCCCAACAATCATCCTCGGCTCCACCGCGTTGAATGGAGGCCATCTGCTCGGCGGTCAGCTTCGCCTTTTCGGCAAACATCGCGACATGGACACCCCACTCATATTCCGAGCCGCAGCTCGCGGTCACCCGGTCGATGACTATTTCCCGCTGCCGAAGCGTGAGATGACCGCGGTCAAGTAAACCGCCGCCCGTGAAGCGTTCGAATAATCTCTCATCGCGCGCCAAGGTCGTAAACAGCACCAGCGGCTCATTACCCGGTCCCATGATTTTCTCGAGGCGGCGCTGAATCGCCTCACTGTATGGACGCGGCGCGGGTGGAATACGGGGAGACATCAAGTTTGACTCCTCTGCGGCAGTTCGGCCGCCAAAGATGGGAAAGCCTACCATTCTGCCGTATGTTAGTAGCCATTCTTCATGAGATCGCCCGCCGACATTGCAGCGACAACATTCACCGCTACTCAGCGGCGAACCTTGTGGTCTGCCTGTGCTGCGCACATCTTGCACGATGGCTATGCCGACCTGATCTATATCCTGCTTCCGGTCTGGCAAGCTGAGTTTGGCATTGGCTTTGCAGCCTTGGCGCTATTGCGCGGCCTGTACACAGGATCGATGGCGGGTTTGCAGGTCCCCGTTGGTCATTTGAGCAACTGGGTCAGCGGCCGAACCATTTTGACGGTTGGAACGCTATTGGCCGCCGTGGGTTACGCCCTTGCTGGATTTTCGACCGGGGTGCTAGGCCTGTGCGCCGCGCTGACCCTGTCAGGATGTGGATCCAGTTCCCAGCACCCAATCGCGTCCGCCGCCGTATCTCGCGTCTACGGCAAGGAAGCCCGACGGCCGCTGAGCATCTACAATTTTTCGGGAGATCTGGGTAAAGCGGCGATACCCGCGTCGGCGTCCTTGCTCATCACCTTCATGTCGTGGCGCCACGCACTCTGGGTCATTTCGGCTGTCGGAATCATCGGCGCAGTGGGACTCGCCATTTTTGTGCCGACCATACCCAAAGGTTCAGGCGAGAACCCCATTGAGGTGCAAACGAAGGAGAGCGGGCGCGGCGGTTTTACCCTCCTCTTCATGATCGGTGTTCTCGATACCGGTGTCCGGATGGGATTGTTGTTGTTCCTGCCCTTTCTCTTAAAGGCAAAGGGCGCTTCGCTCCCGACAATTGGCGGGGCGCTTTCGTTGGTTTTTATAGGCGGCGCTGCGGGAAAATTCGTTTGCGGATGGTTGGGCGCCCGCTTCGGCGTGATCGGCACGGTACTGGCTACCGAGACTGCAACGGCAGTCGGTATTTTTGCGGTGTTGGTCGCGCCCTTGACGATGTGTTTATTTTTGTTACCGCTGCTCGGTATGATGCTGAATGGCACTTCATCTGTTCTGTATGGAACGGTTCCCGACCTGACGCCCCCGCATCGCAGGGAGCGCGCCTTTGCCCTGTTCTACACCGGCACCATCGGCTCCGGAGCCGTCGCGCCCATTGTCTATGGCCTCTTGGGCGATGCGATCGGGACAACGGGCGCCACCATTGCGACCGCTGTGACGGCATTGCTCATACTGCCGCTCGCGATTGCACTGGCGCCGCACTTGCTCAACACCGCCGCTGAAACATGACGTCGAGCGCAGTTTCGCTCAGCCCGCGCGGATAGTCTCAGCCGAAAGCTTTAGGTACGGGCGTTGCGCCGGACGATTTGCGGAGGCTGACCCAAGGTTCGTAAAAAAGCCTCGCGCATGCGGCGCCGATCGACAAAGCCGGTTTCGCGCGCGACGACATCGATCGGATGCCGACTGCTCTCGATCATCAGTCGCGCAGCTTCGACACGAAGTTTCTCCACAGCCTTTGCGGGGGATTGCCCTGTTTCTGTTTGAAAGGCACGGCTGAATTGACGCGGGCTCAAATTTGCCACCTCAGCCAATTTATCCACTGACAATGAAGAACCCAGATTCTTCTCAGCAAAAGAAAGCGCATTTTGAATCCGATCTGACTTCGGGGATAGCGCCAACAATTCCGAATGCTGGGACTGACCCCCGGCGCGTCGATGCTGCATCACCAGCTTCTTTGCCACGGATCGAGCGGCGTCTTCGCCCAAATCCTTTTCAACCAGTGCCAGCGCCAAATCAAGCCCCGCTGTGGCGCCTGCCGACGTCCATATTGGACTATCAATGATGAAGATTCGATCCTCCTCGACGTTTACCTTGGGAAATCGCCTTTGCAGTTCTCTAGCGTGATACCAATGCGTGGTAGCTCTGCGGCCGTCGAGCAACCCTGCTTGCGCCAGAATGAATGCGCCGGTGCAAATCGATGTGACGCGCCTTGATAGCTTCAGTCCACGTCGAATGAATTTGAGCAGCCCGGGCGTGGCGTTCGCCGCGGCATCCTCGGTTCCAAGCACAATGAGCGTATCAAAGGCCCGAGCACTGAAGCGCTCGGTTTGAACCCCGACCCGCAAAGACGAAAGGACGGGTCCGCCCCTTTCGGAAAGCACGCGTACCTCATAAACCGCTCTTCCCGCAACGCGGTTTGAATATTCAAACACCGCTTGCGCGGCAAGTCCCATCATTTGGAACCCTTCCGGAACCACGAACCCAATACGCTGCATCGAAATTCTCCCGGTAGGAGCGTGTCTTAAAAACGTACTTTATACGTCATTTAAGACATCCGCCAGTCGAGTTAAGGTTGCTCATCGCCGCCGATGGCGATTCCACTAACTTAAGGAGACAACATGACTACTCGAAGCAAAGGTACCGCCCTCATCACTGGGGCATCTTCCGGCATTGGCGCTGTGTATGCCGACCGCCTGGCGCATCGCGGTTACGACTTGATTCTCGTGGCCCGCAATCGCGGCAAGCTCGACACCTTGGCAAGCCGTCTGACTAATGAAACCAAACGTTCCGTCGAAGTCCTGCCCGCCGATCTCAACGACAAAGCTGATCTGGCGCGAGTCGAAGAAGTCTTAAAAAAGGACGCCAGTATCACGCTGCTGCTCAACAATGCCGGTATTGGAACTGTCACACCATTGCTCACCAGTAGTGTGAATAAAATGGATGAGACCATCTCGCTCAATATCGGGGCACTTACACGGCTAACGTATGCGGTGGTTCCGGGATTCGTTGCGCGTGGCGCCGGCACTATCATCAACATTTCCTCCATGGTTGCGATCGCGCCAGAAGTGCTGAACGGCGTTTATGGAGCAAGTAAGGCCTACGTGCTTGCATTCAGCCAGTCCTTGCAGCACGAACTCGCTCCTAAAGGGATCCGGATTCAGGCAGTGCTTCCGGGTGCTATCGCCACGGAGTTCTGGGATCTAGCCGGCAATCCCGTAAGCAATTTCCCGCCCGACTTCGTTATGACGGCCGAGGATCTTGTCGATGCGGCTCTGTCTGGACTGGATCAGGGCGAATTTGTCACCCTTCCGGCACTCCCCGACAAGGCCGAATGGGATCGGTTCGAAAGCGCACGTCGCGACATGTCAAATCGCCTGTCGCGCAGGGAACCTGCGGCGCGTTACGGCCTTTAAGACACGCGTAAGCAGGAGGCGAGCGGCGCCCAGTCTAAACTGGGCGCTAGCCACGTTACCCGTCACCATACGCCAACCGATCCATCATCTCCGCGAATCTGCCCCAATGGATCCGTTTGGCGGACTGTCTTCTCGTCTACTTCAAACCGTAGACGCGTCACATTTCAAGGAGGCTCCCTGCCGTAATGTTCTGTCATGTGCCAGCGCTACACGCTTCCGGACCAGGCTATCGTTGAGCGAGAATTTATGCCGTCGCGGGCCTGGTGGAGCTTTACTGCAAAATACAATGTGGCTCCGCCGCAATACGTGCCGGCGATCCGCTGGCACGGCGGACAGTCTGAGGCAGCCATGATGCGCTGGGGACTGATACCCGCATCCGCCGAAGGTCGCGCCGGTGAATCGCCTGTGACGATCGACTCGAGTGAGATCATGGCATCGCCGATATTCCGCGGAGCATGGCTCGAAGGTCAACGCTGCATTCTGCCCATGTCGGGATTCTATGCTTGGCAACTGACCAATCGACGTTACCGACAACCCCACTTCATTCGCTTGCTCGACCGCTCGGTCTTTGGCGTCGCAGCCGTTTGGGATCGCTCAGTCGGCAAGGACGACGACGTGATTGAGAGTTGCTCAATTATTTGCGTACCGCCTAATGATCTAATCGTTCGGATCGCGAACACCGACGGGCGCATGCCCGCCATCGTGCGACGCAAGGACTATCAAACGTGGCTGCGAGGAACCCCTGCGGCGGCAATGGCAACGCTGCAGCCCTACAACAAGGGCGGCATGCAAGCCTACCCCGTCAGTCCACGCATCAATTCGACCGAGCTCGACGATCCCGGCCTCGTCCAACCGACGGAATTCGCTTAAGTCAGCCTGGAATTGCTCGCGCATGGGAAATAATTATACCTACGACAATTTACGACCGCCTGCCAAGGCGGCGGTCACGCCGAGACCGATAAACACGCCTCCGGTGACATAGCGTTCCCAATCCAAGTAGCGACTCTGGCGCTTCACCCATGCGCCCGCCGCGCCGGCAACCAACGCATAGAGACCATCGCTCGTCAGACCCATCAAAGTGAACAGCAGACCGAGGAATGCGATCTGGACGGGGACCGCGCCTCGCGAGGGATCAACGAATTGGGGCAAAAACGCCAAGAAGAACAGGGCCGTCTTCGGATTCAGCAGATTGACGATGAAACCGTCTCGATACAGCCTACCTAAGCTTCGCTTTGGCAGTTTCAATGTCGAGGCCGGCGCATCAGTTCGCTTAAGAATCCGCCGCACCCCCATATAGATCAAATATGCAGCCCCTGCATATTTGACTAGCGCGAACGCAATCGCCGAGGAGGCCAGCAGCGCCGACAGCCCCAGTGTCGATGCCAGCACATGCACCAGCGTTCCGGTTGTGATGCCAAAAACCGAGGCCAAGCCGGCTATGCGGCCTTGTTCGACGCTCCGCGCGACAACGTATAGAACTGCCGGGCCGGGAGTCAGCAGCAGCAGGGTCGCAGCCACTGCAAATACACCGATCGACGTAGCGCCGGGAATGACAATCTCCATGCAAGGAAGCTCCGTCTTTGTGAACGCTGTTGTACCTTAGCTGAAGCTGCACAAGGCCGCCAACCAGGCTGCGATCCTGGCAAGAGCTCTAGTCTGATAGACAGGGCCATTCCGAGTTGCTTTCATAGACGCATGCGCTTTTGGATTATTTGCCTCTGTATTGTTGTCGCCGGCCTTGCAGCGTTCTACCTCGCCACCTCGCCGAAAAGAATTCCTCCAATGGTTTCCGCGTCCAGCGACAGTTTTGACGCAGCGCTAATTTCGCGCGGCGAAGCGCTGGCCGCCATTGGTAACTGTGATAGCTGCCACACCACGAGGGGCGGGGCCCGCTTTGCGGGGGGTCGCGGGATTCCCACGCCATTTGGCACCATTTACTCGACGAACATTACCCCCGATCAGGACACAGGATTGGGAACATGGTCCGAGGAAGCATTTCAACGTGCCATGCGGGAGGGAATTGCCAGGGACGGTCACTATCTTTATCCGGCGTTCCCATACGATCATTTCACGAGACTCACGGCGCAGGACAACCAGGCGTTGTATGCATATCTAATGTCTCGGCCCGCGGTGAGAGATCTCGCTCGAGATAACCCAGTATGGTTTCCGTTGAAATTTCGGCGCCTGGTTGCTGTCTGGAATTGGCTCTTTCTGAAAAAAGGATTGCAGCCTGAAGATCCGGCGCAGACTGCCGACTGGAATCGCGGCGCCTATTTGGTCAACGGCTTGGGGCACTGTGGCGCTTGTCACACGCCGAGGAACTTGCTGGGAGCTGAAAGCACAAACCGTGCGTTTGCCGGCGGTCGCGCGGAGGGCTGGGACGCATATGCGCTGGACGGCACCTCGCCGGCGCCGGTCGCCTGGACGGTGGACAGCCTGACTGCTTTTCTAAAAACGGGATGGCACGCCGAGCACGGTGATGCTCGCGGCCCCATGGCCCCTGTGACCGAGGATCTTGGCAGAGTCGCGGACTCCGACGTGCACGCCATGGCGACGTACATAGGGTCGAACATGCGTAGCCGCTCAGTCGAGCGGCGACACCGGCCGAAAGCCTTGTCGAGCACTGGCAGCATCGGCGCCGAAGTTTTCGCCGCGAGCTGCGCGGACTGTCACGGGGGCGGCGAGCCGCTGCCGTTCGGCGGCATCGATTTTGCGCTCAGTTCAGCCGTCAACGCGCCCGAGCCGCGGAATATTATCCTGGTGACGTTAGCTGGACTGCCGGCCGCGGACGGCCGCGCCGCTGGCATGATGCCTGGCTTTGAAGGGGCAATCAGCAATGAGGACTTGGCGGCTCTACTTCAGTATCTGCGGCTACGCTTTAGCTACGAGCCCTGGAACAACTTAGGCGCCAGCATCAAGACGGCGCGGCGCGCACTGAAAGAGACCGGACCACCATGAGCCTGATCCTAAACGTGAACGGCACGGACCACGAAGTCTCGGCCGACCCGCAAACCCCGCTGCTCTATGTCCTGCGCAACGATCTTCGCCTCAACGCCGCAAAATTCGGCTGTGGACTCGGCCAGTGCGGCTCCTGTACGGTGGTCATCGACGGCAAACCGGCCACCTCTTGCACCGTGCCGATCCTGCTTTTGAAGGGACGGCGCATCACCACCCTCGAAGGGCTCGGATCGATGCAATCGCCTGGAGTCCTGCAGCGAGCGTTCATCGATATGCAGGCCGCTCAGTGCGGTTATTGCATCGCGGGCATGATGATGCGCGCGCACGCCTTATTGACGAGCGTTCCTGATCCGAGCGACGCGCAGATCCGCACAGCGCTTGAGCCAAATTTGTGTCGCTGCGGTACGCATATGCGAATAATCGCGGCGGTAAGACGTGCTTCACAGCTTTCGCTCGAGCTGCAGCAGGCGCGGCGTTGACTGCCATAGACATGCCGATTTCGCGACGCTCGTTCTGTCTGGCGGCCGGCGCGCTCGTGGTGAGTTTCCCGATTCTGTTGCGGGCGGGCGCTCCATCTGCGGCACCGCTGCCGGGAAGCTTGTCGAAGGCGCCGTATCTTGATGCCTGGATCCGAATCGATGCGGACGGCAAGATTTCAGTTTTTACCGGTAAGGCCGAGCTCGGCCAAGGCATCAAAACCGCGATTGTGCAAGTAGCCGCAGAAGAACTCAAAGTCGAGCCGTCGCAGATTCACTTGGTGACGGCGGATACTCAGCTGACCGCGGACGAGCAATACACCGCCGGCAGTCACTCCTTGCAGGATAGCGGCACCGCAGTACGCAACGCGGCGGCTCAGGTGCGAGAGATACTGCTCGGCAAGGCCGCTGAGCGATTTGCCTCGAGTACGGATCGATTGCGGGTCGCTCGCGGCCGCATCATTGCCGAGGATGACCGGTCCGTAGGATACGGGCAGCTGGTGGAGGGCAATGTCCTGCACGTCCAGGCACGGCCAACTTCCGTGCTGACGCCGCCCGACCAGCTCACCCAGTTGGGGAGGTCAGTTCCTCGGCTCGATATTCCTGCCAAGGTGACCGGCGGCGCGGCCTATATTCAAGATATGCGCTTGCCCGGAATGGTCCACGCGCGAGTCGTGCGCCCCCCGAGTAACGGCGCGACGTTTCTGGATGCTGACACGACTACCGTGTCGCGCATGCCGGGAGTGCTCTCGGTGGTACGCGATGGAAACTATCTGGCTGTCGTCGCACGGGAGGAATTTCAGGCCGTTCAAGCCATGCGCCATCTGGCAAGACTCGCCCGTTGGCAGGAGCAAGCGCTTCTGCCGCCCCAGAGCCAACTAGAGGCGTATCTGGTGGGTCTCGAAGCGGATGATGCCGTGGTAGTCGACCAACGATCGACGGTGCCAGGCGCCAATTCACGCACGCTCGAGGCTAAATTTACTCGCGCCTATCAATGTCACGGCTCCATCGGCCCCTCTTGTGCGCTCGCATTGTTTGCCGGAGGGACTATGACGGTATGGACTCACACCCAAGGCGTGTTTCCGGATCGGTCCGCAATCGCTGAAATGCTGCGCATGCCTGAGGACGCTGTTCGCTGTATCCACGTGGAAGGTTCAGGGTGCTACGGCCATAACGGCGCCGATGATGCCGCCGCTGACGCCGCGCTGCTCGCACATGCATTGCCGGACACGCCGGTACGGGTCCAATGGATGCGCGAGCAGGAACACATAAATGAGCCATATGGCCCGGCGATGGTCACTAATGCCCGAGCTGTGATCAATGCACAGGGCCTGATTGAGGATTGGCATTACGAACTGTGGAGCAGCTCTCACGGTACTCGACCAGGCACCGCCGCCGCACTGCTCCCTGCGCGCCTGCTGAGCACGCCTTTCACGCCCAAGCCCCCCAAGGTGCAAATTACGCCTGAAGGGAGCGGTGACCGTAACGCCATCCCGGCGTACTCCATCGCGAACAAAAAAGTGATCTGGCACTTTCTAAGGCAGATGCCGCTGCGAGTCTCTTCGCTTCGATCGCTGGGTGCCTATATGAACGTATTCTCAATCGAAAGCTTTATGGACGAGCTTGCCGCAGCTGCGCATATCGATCCGGTCGATTTTCGCTTGCGACACCTGGATGATCCGCGAGCGCGCGATGTGGTGACCTTGGCGGCACAGAGATTCGGCTGGGGCAAGCGATCCTTGGCCCGGAATCACGGCGTCGGATTTGCATTCGCGCGCTACAAAAACCTGGCCTCCTACTGCGCGGTGGCCTGCGAGGTTGCTGTGGAGCCCGACACCGGGGATATTCGCCTGCTGCACGCGGTAGCTGCAATCGACAGCGGCGAAATCGTCAATCCCGACGGAATCCGCAATCAGACCGAAGGCGGGATCTTGCAATCGATGAGTTGGACGCTGTTCGAAGCCGTACAATTCAACCCAATGCGTGTTACCAGCACGGATTGGGCGACATATCCCATCCTCAGATTTGCGCATGTCCCGCACTCGGTTGAAGTGCATGTGATCCCCCGGCCCGGGCAGCCTTTCCTTGGCGCCGGCGAAGCGGCCCAAGGTCCGGCGGCGGGCGCACTGAGCAATGCAGTGGCTGATGCCATCGGGACGCGGATTCGAGACATACCCTTCACGCGCGCCCGAGTGAAGGCTGCGATCGATCAACTCGCTACAGCAGGAAGGTGAGTAGCGACTTGCAATGCTTTCGAGAACAGGCGTAGCGTATGTCTTTGTCGTAATGAGATCCATACTATGAAGTCGAATCAAAGAATTAAAGGATTTCTGACGTTGTGTTCTGTTGCGGTCCTCTTTGTGGCGTGCGTAAACCAGATGGAGCCCGCCAAGAATGCTCTCGATAACATCAATGGCACCTTGAACTCGGTGTCGGCGGATGCACAAAAGTATGTGCCGGATCAATTCACCCAAGCCCAAGGTAAGGTGGCAGCACTAACCGCATCCTTTGAAAAGAAGGACTACGCGGCGGTAATCGCCGGCGCGCCCGCTGTATTGGCCGAAGTCAGAGGGCTGCCCGATGCTGCAGCGGCCAAGAGAGATGAAATGGTCAAGGAGTTGGGAAACGAGTGGCGATCCCTAGCCGCTTCTGTGCCCCAATCGCTTAGCGCAGTGCAATCCCGGATCGACGATTTGTCGAAAACTAAGCGTGTTCCGAAAGGCGTTGATCTCGGTGCGGCAAAGTCTGGGCTCGCAGACGCCAACTCGGCGTGGGACAAGGCCCAAGAGGCTTTCAAAGCGGGTAACCCAGCCGACGCGGTGACCGCAGCTAAGGACGCCCAGGGCAAGGTTGCATCGGCTGCGGCCGCGCTGAAACTGAATTTGAGTTAAGGGCCGACACCGATAGCGACGGGCCGGGCGCTTCGATTCAGCGCCCGGCCAGATCGGGCTTGCCTCAATACCCAGTATCATTATTGATCTTGACTAGATAAGTCGCATAAGTCGCGGGGCAAGTTAATGTTTGAAGTTGAGCCAATCGTGCGCGCGTGTACGCGTGTCAGCACCAAAATATTCGTACGTCTACTCACTCTGGTGCTGGCGTCATCTTCGATGGCAATGGCCCAGACCCCGGGTCCGGTCGCGTCGCCTGAGTCGACGTCCGCCACAAAACCCGCTCCCGTGAAGGGGACGGCAAAGGGCGCCGATCAAGATGCTCAAATCGATTCGGTCTACGTTGAGGGTAAGCGCTGGCTTTTCAATCGACGCACGCGGTACGCCCATTCATTACCCGAAGTTGATGGGCCAACCATTACGGTCACCAAGAAGACGAGCGTCGTGCAGCTTAACGACGTGCCGACAATCATTGACAACAACCAACGCGAACTGTTCGACCGGCTGCCGGGCATTGTCCTGGCCGAACAGCAAAATCCGACGGAGTTGAACTTGAGCTATCGCGGTCTCGGCAATCCGCAGGAAAGCGAGTACATCCTGCTGATGCAGGATGGAATTCCATTGGAGATGGATTGGATCGGTTACCCGACTATTTACTATATTCCGGTGCCGCAGACCCTCGGCTCGGTGCAGATGATCCGTGCGGGATCGGGGTTGCTTTATGGCCCTGAACCCCAACCGGTCATCAACTTCATCTCACAGGTGCCTTCCACGCGCCCGCTCGCCGGGACGACGGAGCAGGTCGGCGGAAGTAACTCGCTCTTCTCGAGCTTCAACAAAATCTCCGGCACCAACGGCAATTGGAACTATCTAGCGGACTATTCGCGCCGTCAGTCAGACGGACAACGTCAGAATGGCAGCTATGTCTTAAATGCGGGCGACTTACGTGTTGGCTATGCGTTCGACGCACAGAAGCTCAGCCTCGATTTTCACGCCTATTCTCTTGACAGCGGCCTGGCCGGTCTGATGAGCGGCGCGCAGTTTCTAACCAATCGCAATCAGACCACGACGCCGGACGATAACTTATGGGCGGATCGCTACACGACCGTGCTGACGTACGAGAACAAATTCAGCGACAAAGACTCGTACACACAAAAGCTATGGTCAGGCTATCAGGATCTGTGGACACGATCGGACACTTACACCGCCGATACGCCTCCCGTCGGCACCGGCGGCACGCTCAGCGGTCAGCGCTTCAACTACACCGGCCTCGACGGACGGTGGCTGCATCGCTGGGGCGCCGGCAACGCATTGACCGTCGGCTATACGTTTTATACGTCTCGCAGTCCGTACAACGAATGGACTACCCCGAACCCGGTTGTCAACAAGGACGATGAGTCGGGGATCCCTTTCTACGACGATGAACGCAAGACCACCTATGGCGCGCTGTTCGCGGAGAACGTGTTCCGCTTTGAGTACTTTCATTTGGTGACCTCCGCTCGGTTCGATCACGAAGTACTCGATACAAACGAGTCTCTCGCTCCGCATCCATTGCTGGTAAATGAAACCTACACCAAGAACATTCCGCTATTCGGCATCGGCATCGGCAATGATTTCGGCCATGGCAACGAAACCTATCTGAACATCTCCCAGGGGTTTCGCCCGCTGCGCTATCTCGATATCGCGAGTCCCTTCAGCAAGTTCTCCCCTACCAACAATCCGGACCCCACCAAATATCTAACCTATGAGGCGGGTGTGCACGGGTGGCCGAGCCTGGGGCTTTACTACGATGTGAGCGTGTTTCAGGTCAATGTCAAAGACCGCATTGAGTCTCAACAACTCACACAGACTGAGACGATCGATGTAAACACCGGCAATACCCGCAGCCGCGGGGTCGAGCTCGAAGGTCACTACGATTTGTTGCGACTGTTCTCGACCTTTGGATCGAATTCACACCTTGACGCGTTTGCCAATGCGAGCCTGTTGGACGCTCGCTTTACGAGCAGCATTGTCCCCGGCCAGACAGGGAAGATCCCCGCCTATGCGCCGCACGGCGTGTTCAAAGCGGGAATCACGGCTCGAGAAGATGATCGCTACAAGGTCAGTCTGGTGCTCAACACGGTCGGCTCCCAATATTTTCAGGACAGCGATAAGCCGATTGGCTCTACCCCGGCCCATATTCCTACCTACACCGTAGCCGATCTGGCGGGAGACTATGTCATCGCTGGGCATTTGAGACTCCTCGGCGGCATCTCGAACCTCACCAATCGCCACTATTATTCGCGCGTTTTTCTTTTCGGCGGAATGCTCGAACCGGCCAACGATCGAAACTTCTACGCCGGCGCAGCGTATGATTTCTAGCGGCCGATCAAATGAATCGCAACTCGGGGGATATTGCAGCGTGATCATAAAAGTCGTCAGAGTTGTGTTGCCCTGCCTTGCACTCGCCTGCTCCGCCCCAAACCTGTGGGCGGCGGATGCTGGATCAAGCGCCGCGCCGGCGGAAAATGCTTACAGCGCCCTGAAGTGGCGCGGCATCGGTCCCTTCCGCGGCGGCCGTGCGGTCGCCGTGGCCGGCGTTCCCGGTTCACCGAATGTTTTCTATTTTGGCGCGGCCGCAGGCGGGGTCTGGAAGACCCTCGATGCCGGCGCAACTTGGAAACCCATATTTGACGCTGAGAAGGCCTCGTCCATCGGCGCCATCGCGGTGGCTCGCAGCAATCCCGACATCATCTATGTCGGCACGGGTGAAGCCAACATGCGGGGCGATGTCACCTGGGGAGGCGGCGTGTTCAAATCGGCCGATGCCGGCAAGACATGGGTCGATCTGGGTTTAGCCGATACGCGGCAAATCGGTGCGGTGATCGTCGATCCAGTGGATCCGAATATTGTTTTGGTGGCTGCCGTGGGACACGCCTTCGGGCCCAATACGCAGCGCGGTGTCTTTCGCAGCGCCGACGGGGGCAAAACCTGGAATCGCGTGCTCTACAAAAATGAGCTGACCGGTGCCATCGACCTGGCCGCCGACCCGCACAACCCGAAAATCGTTTACGCCGCGCTATGGCAGGTGCGCCGTCAGCCCTGGAATTTTTCAAGCGGCGGACCCGGAAGCGGACTGTATCGATCGATGGACGGCGGGCTGACATGGTCGCAACTCACCGGTCATGGACTGCCTGAGGGCACTCTCGGCCGGATCGACATCGCGATTTCCGCCCTCGACTCGCGGCGTATCTACGCCATGATCGAGGCGAAAGAAGGCGGACTATATCGCTCGGACGATGCCGGCACGCAGTGGCGCCGGGTGAGCGAAGATGGACGCGTGCGCCAGCGCGCGTGGTACTTCTCGAAGATCTATGCGGACCCTAATGCCATCGATACGGTATATGCCCTCAACACGGGCATGCTGCGCTCCGTCGATGGCGGCAAGACGTTTAGTTTGGTGAGCGCGACCCACGGCGATCATCATGCGCTGTGGATCGATCCCACTAATTCCAACAGCTTGATCAACGCCAACGATGGCGGCGCAAGCATTTCGCTCGACGGCGGCAACACCTGGTCGACCCAGGACAATCAACCCACCGGCCAGTTCTACCACGTCGCGACGGACAACCGCTTTCCGTATTACATTTACGGCGCGCAGCAGGACAATTCCAACCTTGCCGTCGCGAGTTTCGACGACGAGGGTGTGATTGGGCCGCGCGACTGGTATCCCGCCGGCGGCGGCGAGTCCGGCTTCGTAGTTCCCGATCCGCGCAATCCGAACATTATTTACAGCGACGCGGAGAATCAGTACGCACGCTTCGATTATCGATCGCAGCAATCTCAGAACATCAGCCCGGACCCGATCGACAACTCAGGCCACCCCGCAAGCGAGCTTCAGCACCGCTTCAATTGGACTTCGCCGCTGCTGCTTTCACCGCACGATCCCGACGCGCTCTACGCCGCCTCTGAGGTTCTTTGGAAATCCACCGATCATGGCATGAGCTGGAAAATCATCAGCCCCGATCTCACCCGCAACGACAAAGCCAAACAAACTGCGTCGGGCGGACCTTTGACCAAGGACATCACCAGCGTCGAGTACTACGACACGATCTTTGCGCTGGCCGAGTCGCCGCTTCGCAAGGGAAATCTCTGGCTTGGAACGGATGACGGCCTGGTGCAAATGACGGACGATGACGGCGCGCATTGGCGCAACGTGACGCCGGCGACGCTGCCGGCGTGGAGTACCGTCAGCATGACTGAGCCGTCGCATTTCGACGCGGCAGTCACCTATATTGCCGTGGACCGGCACCGGCTCGATGATATCGCGCCGTATGCGTGGAAGACCGCCGACGCGGGTAAATCTTGGGTCTCGATTGCGGTCGGCCTGCCCGCGGGTGCGGTCGTGCATGTGGTGCGCGAGGACCCGGTGCGCCGCGGCCTGCTGTACGCCGGCACAGAGTTGGGCGTATTCCTATCCTTCGATGACGGCGCTCATTGGTCGGCGCTGCAACACGGTCTGCCGGTGACGCCGATCCATGACCTGACGGTGCATGGCAACGACTTGGTTGCGGCCACGCACGGGCGCAGCTTTTGGATCTTGGATAACGTGACACCGCTGCGCCAAGCACGAGCGACGGTTGATGAGCCGGTCCTGTATTCGCCCGCCACCGCGTTGCGTTTGTACTATCCGGACCAGGTGAATACTCGCCGCCCCGTGGGCGCGAACCCGCCCGCCGGCGCCATCATCGACTATGTGCTGCCCACCGAGGCCTCCACAGAGCTCACAATGGATATCGTCAATGGCAAGGGGGAACTGATCAGGCACCTCTCCAGCACGAAAACCAATAAGGAAGTGCAGCCACCAGAGTGGCCGGATCAAATTGTACCCAGCGATCTGATCCCCGCGCATGCCGGCATGAATCGCCTGATTTGGGATCTGCGCTACGATGACCCGGTGCAAATTCCCGGTGCGTTTTATCAGGGGGAAGCGCCACGCGGACCCATTGTCGCGCCCGGCAAATATCAATTACGCCTGAAATTGGGCGACAGCACTCGCACCGCAGCGCTCACCGTCGTCGCCGATCCCCGAGTGGCCAACAGCGACCCGGCAATCGCGGCGAAGACCGCCCTTGCGCTCGCGACCTACCATGACATCGATACCTTGCATCGCGCCGTCAATGACATCCGCGCCAGGCGCAAAGCGCTCAAAACCGCCCCCGCTTCCGCCGGCCTCGACGCCAAACTCGCGCGCGTCGAGGAAGTTCTCATGCAGGTGAACATGAACGGCTCCGAAGCGAACCTCGCATTTCCGGGCATGCTCAATGAGCAGCTTGCTGCCTTCGCAAGCACGCTCGAGGATGCCGATACGCCACCCACGGCTCAGCAACAGGCCCTATACACCTCACTGCACGAGAAGCTGGCGGCTCAACTCGCGCTGTGGCGAAGCCTAAACCAGAAGTAGACTAAGGCTACTCTTCATCGGTTGACTCGCCTTCTTCCGGCGCGGCCGCATCGCTGCGCAGCACGGGCAATTTTGCGCGCGTCAGTGCTTGATTGAGAGGCGCAAGATCGTCCTGCCAAATTTTCGCGGACGCGACGGCGAGTGACTGCCATTCCTTGAACAAAGAGTCAGACACTGCCTGCTGCGCGCTCGTGGGCGCAGCATCTGCCTCTAGCACCTGAATATACAAACTCAAGATGTCCCCATTGACACGCTCGAGCCCGCGGTGCGCGGCATTCGGCTGCGTATTGGCGCCTTGCTCTATGAGCGATTCGAAGTGCTCGTCCAGTTCTTTTGCCTGCGCCGCGATCGATGTTCCCTGTGCGGCACCCAGTTTCTTAAGCTGCGCTCGCAAAGATTTTATTTCCTGCGCCTTCGCTGTGCTGGCATCCAGTGCCTCGGCCAAGGCTTTGCCAAGGGCAAACTGAGCGGCGTAATCCTGCTCGCCTAAGCTGACGCGAGGATCAGACATCACGGTGACCGGCTGCTCCCATTTATGACCGCCGGTCTCGAGTCGAACACCGTAGACCCCTGGCACCACCCTCGGACCCAAGGGCTCCTGCGGCGTGTCTCTGGGAACCGCGGAAATCGGAAAGTTGCGCCTGACCGCTCGGGGAGTCGCGGTGTGCAGATCCCAGACGAAGCGATGCATACCCGCCGTTGTGCTAAGCGCCTTTGGCTGGCGAATCCAATACTCGGGGATCAATTCCTTCTCGCGCTCCGCCGCGCTGAACCCGATGGGGTCAGTGCTCGACACGCGCCGCACGAGCGCACCGTTCGAATCCAATAGCTCAATGGTAACCGCGCCTTTAGCGGCTTGCGGCAGATAGTAGTCAATGACAGCCCCGTCAGGCGGGTTGCGCCCCGATGGCTCGTCCGGGGGAATCGGCGTGTCGGTGCCGGTACTGCGGCGCGCTCGTATTGCCGGTGAGGGCTTCAGCAGCGTCACTGGAGCCGCGGTACCCAAACCCGCGCGCAACGGACCGATATCATCCAGTACCCAGAACGAACGGCCGTGTGTGGCAACGATCAAATCTTGATTGTGAATGACCAGATCGCGCATCGAGGTGTGCGGCAAATTCAGCTGCAGCGACTGCCAGTGTTCGCCCTCGTCGAAGGATACCCAGACAGCCCGTTCGGTGGCAGCGAACAGCAGTCCGCGCCGCATGAGATCTTCGCGCACGGCATTGACGGGTGCATCCTGAGGCAGTCCGACGGTGATCGACTGCCAATTCTTCCCGCCGTCGCGTGTGCGGTACACATAGGGCTTGAGATCATCCAATCGAAACCGGCTAACCGACGCATAGGCGACATTGGCATCGAAGTGCGATGCTTCGATCTGGGTCACCTTGCTCCAAGGCCCAAGCTCGGGTGGTGTGACGTTGCTCCACTCACCGCCTTCATTGCGGGTCATCCAAATCAAGCCATCATCCGTTCCCGCCCACAGCAGCCCCTTCGTCACGGGGGACGCGGAGACTGCATAAATCACACCGCGCTGCATTTCAGCCTTATCCGCATGCATGTCCCCCACTGATGGCGGCGATCCGCTGCTCGGCCGCGTCAGGTCCTCACTGATTGTCTGCCAGGAATTCCCACCGTCGCTGGTCGCATAAAGCCGGTTGGCCGCGTAATACATCCGGTGCGGATCTTGCGGCGAGAACAGAATCGGTTCGGTGCGATCGGTGCGCACGTCGGGCGTTTGCAGCGGAATCGGCGAGATGTTTTGCACCTGGCCGGTCGACAAATGCGTTTTGGTCACGACGTTGCGCCCGGCGCCGAAGATCACGTCGGGATCGAGCGGATCCGGCGCCACATAGCCGTACTCGATCACACCCACTGGATGCCACTCGCGAAAAGTCACGATGCCGTCGTTGCCGCGATTCGAGATGCACACCGAACCGCTTTCCTGTTGACCGGAGCAGAGCCGGTAGGGATATGTCGGTGTGACGCTGACATGATACAGCTGTGCGGTTGGCTGGTTATACCAGGTGCTCCATGTCCTGCCGCCATTGACCGTAATCAAGCTGCCTTGATCACCCACCAAAGCGATGTGCTGCGGGTCGTCCGGGCTGATCCATATCGCCTGGTAGTCATCGCCGCCGGGAGCGCCCTTAAAGGAAATCCAGTGCGAACCGCCGTCGGTGGACTTCATCGTTACGATCGACGCGCTGTACACCACGTCCGCATCCTTGGGATTTACCGCCAGAATGGATAAATCACCGCCGCCGATGCGCAGGCCCGGGCGCGGATCGGTGGTGGCCACGTGCCAGTGCTCGCCGCCATCATCGGAACGGTAAACGCCTGTACTCGGAGCGGCGCCGCCTTGCGCCGCCGGATTCGAGCTGGTCGCGACCGTGGCATACAATCGTCCACGTGCGCTCGGCGCGACCGCGACATCGATTTGCGACAGCCCCTGCGGCAAGCCATCGGTCAGGGGCCGCCAATGATCACCGCCGTCAGTCGATTTGAACAGACCGCCGCGCGGGCCGTTGTACATGGTCTTGTCTTCCCACGGTCCCGAGCGCGCGTTCCAGAATCCCGCGTACAGGACATTGGCGTCGAAGGGATCGATCCTGATGAAGGAGGCACCCGTATTTTCCCCCTGGTCCAGCACTTTGGACCACGTAGCACCGCCGTCCATTGATCGGTAGACGCCGCGCTGCGCGCTCGGGCCATAGGGATGGCCCAACACGGCCGCGTAAAGGCGGTTCGAATCACGCGGATCGACTGCAATGCTCGGAATCTGTTGTGAATCATCGAGCGACAGATGACTCCAGGACTTACCGCCGTCGGACGAACGATAAACTCCGTTGCCCACCGAGAGATCGGGACGATGCAGACCTTCGCCCGATGCCACGTAAATGACCTTGGGATCTGAAGCTGACACGGCGATTGCGCCGATCGACTGCGTTGGTTGCGAATCAAAAATCGGCATCCAGGTGCGCCCATCGTCATCGGTTCTCCACACGCCACCATTGACCGCACCGCTCAAAAACGTATGAGGCTGGCCGGGGATGCCAGTGATGGCGCGCGTGCGGCCGCCGCGAAATGGCCCTACCAATCGCCACTGCAGATCCTGGGTGATCGGCGAGATATTGGTTTGCGCCGGAGAAACGCCGGAGCCGACGATCGTCAGCAGCACGGCGCTAAGCATTCGAAGTAAACGGATCTTGATTAGCATGAAGCATTTTCATCTTCCATCCGTGCGATGGCAAGCGAACCGAGCAACTCAGCGCATAGTCAACGAAGGACTCGCCGTGTGTCAGAACATCGACAACGTCTCGATCTCCCCTCGTGCTTCATTTAACAGTTGCGAAAAATAGCGGGAACCATCCACGCGACGGAGCGTCATCCTACAATATCGCGCCCCGCGATTGTTGCCATCAAAAAAAAGAGCGCGTACTGTCCTCCCCCGGCGAATACAAATTCGCGACGTGAATGAAGTACGCCGACTCCGCTTTCACTACACAAATGTGAAGAAGGAGTGACAAACGGAAGTCGGCAGGGGATAGGGAAGTATTGCAGCCAACCGAAACATCGGTGCTTCCAACCGAGGGCTTGTCCGGCTCACGGGTACATGTCTGCGTGGATTCAATTCGCGCACGGCTGCTTTTTATTGCCAATCCAATAAACCATTATTAATTCAAGGGGTCCGATCATGCTTTTGTTTAAAGAGAAAGCTGGATATCACCATTGGAAGCTGATGGGGCTCGGGGCCCTTGCCGCGGCTTCATGGGTCTCCCTGGTGACCAATGCGTCCGCCGCGGAGAAGGCTGTTCTCGATGCTGCTGCTACGTCTGAGCAAGCGGTCGAGTTCAACGTCTATTTGCCTCTGCGCGATCGAGCCGGCGCGGAAGCCTTTTTGAATCAACTGCACGATCCGAATTCCGTGAATTACCATCAATGGCTGTCGCCTACGCAGTTCAGCGAACGCTTCGGCCCGCAATCCGGCACGGTCAACAAGATAACCAACGAACTCAAGGCGCATGGCCTCGCGATTACGGAGGTACATACGCATAGCTTGCACGTGAGCGGCACGGCCGGCGGCGTGAAATCCGCTTTCGGCACTTCTCTCGCCATGGGCCATTTCGCATCCGGTAAACAAGTCATGACGGCGACAGCGCCGCTGCAGTTGACGCCGAGCCTGCAGGCGGCCGGCGCCGTCGTTGCCGATTTTTCGGGCAAGATCTGGATGCGCAAGGCGTCCCAGCCGAGTTTGTTGACCAAGCCCCAGAATCGCGAATCCACCACGGGCGGATATTGGTTCACGGACTTGAAACAGGCCTACTCCTTCCCCAGCTTCAAGAAACTCACGGGCAAAGGCGTGACCATCGGCATTCTGATGGAAGGCGGTTTCAACCAGCCGGACATGACGGCTTATTTCGGTCACGAACTATTGCCCTCACCGAAAATCTCCACCGTCAACATCGCGGGCGGCTCGCCGTTCGATCCCAACGGTTCGTTTGAAACGCACTTGGACATTCAGCAGTCCGGCGGCATGGCCCCTGATTCCAAGATCATTTTGTACAACCTGCCGGATCTGCAGGATTCGAGCATCCTCAGCGCCCTCACCACCATCATCGAGTCCAATACGGCCGACGTAGTCAATATGTCGTTCGGCGGACCTGAGGCAGGCTACACGGCTGCGTACAACGGCGGTACAGATTTCACCGGCATCCTCAACATCTACGACGATTTCTTCATGGAGGGAAATATGTTGGGTATCACCTTCGTCGCCTCCTCGGGCGATTCGGGTGGCCTAAATGTTCCGGCCGCCGCATGCTTTACTGCAGCTCCGCCTACTCCGATCTGCGGTCCGATGGAGGTCGGTATCAATACACCGGCGTCGAGCCCACACGTCACGGCTGTTGGCGGCACCAACTTGGTCACCGTTGCCCACCCGAAGAATCCAAACAATCTGGATTCGGCCTATGTGAGCGAGAATGCGGATGACGATCCGCTCGATTCGGACATCTTCTTCGGCACGAGCGCGAGTGGCGCGGTGTGGGGATCCGGTGGGGGCATCAGTCTGCAGTACGCAAAACCTACCTACCAGAGCCTGGTCTCTCAATCGAACCTGCCGAAGGCCGCGAAGAAATTCCGCACTATTCCAGACCTGTCCCTGCAGATGGGTGGTTGCCCCGGCGGCACGTTATTCTTTGATCTGCACGGGGAATGCCCGCCGGATCGCAGCTTCGTGTGGGAAATCATTGGCGGCCAACAAGAAGGCGTGATCGGTACCAGTGCTTCCTCGCCGGAATTCGTGGGTCTACTAGCGCTGAAAATTCAGCACACGGGCGCGCGTCTCGGCAACGAGAACTTTGAAATCTACTCGTTGGCGGCAGCTCAGGCCGCAGGTTCCGGGAACACGGTGTACCGCAACCAAATCGAGGGAAACAACGGCGTTTATAAGTCCACAATAAAGGGTGGCTATAACATGGTGATTGGAAACGGCACCGTCATCGGTGGCGATTTCGTCCAAGGTCCGGGACTGCCCGTTGCAGGCAAACCACAAACGCCGACAAACCCGTAAATTGGAGTAAGAAAAAGCCTGCCGCACTGAAGTGCGGCAGGCTCCTCTTAGAAAACGAGCAGTTCAATTCGCGCTTTCAAGGCCGCGGCTCGGCGATTTAGGCGCACGATAGACTCGCGATGGCAAATTTGATTTGCAAAAGAGCCACGAAGATGCGCCATCAGTATAATTCGCTTATGAATGATGAATCCTTGGCGATGGGCGCGCAGAAGATCATTCGGCCGGCCAATGCCGACACGGAAATCGAACTTTTGGCGCGCGAAACGTGCATGCCGCGTGAGCTTGTTGAGACGCTCTATACGCGCGAACGCGCCAAACTTGAGAGGACGGCGCGGATCAAGACCTACATCCCCGTGCTGATTCACCGCCACGTCAAAGCACTGTTGCGGCAGCAACCGCAGCATTAGCCCGAATATTGACTGCGCGCCCGGACGCTGTAGGCTCACCAAAGAGTTGAAGCGCCGTTACAGATTCGCCCTGTGCCGCCGTCCCGCCGACCGAACATCCTCCACCGCCTAGTACTTCCAACTTGCGTCGCATCGCAGGCGCCGGGTGCCATCATCGCGCTAGAGACTACTTAGGATCGAGATTCTCCGCGCCTACGATCTTTGCGGATGTTGGCCAATTATCGGCGCCCGTCCTACACTTCAGCCCACGCCCGCCTGCAAGTGACAATGCATAAGTACGGCGACTTGGCAGAAAGCGAACGTTCAATTCACCAATCGACATCGGAAATTTACCATGGATCAAGCACAACTTATTCAAGCAGCCGCCAGTATCGCCGGCGGAATGGCAGCCGCGCATTACGACAAGTTCGCCGGACTCGTCGCCTCCCGAATCACGGAAATTGCAGAAACTGCCGTGAAGATCGCCAAGGCCATTGAAATTGAGGCGCGCAAGTTACCGTAGCATTTAACTCCGAAACATCTCCCGGCGTCGCAGCAAACCATTGGATTGCCATGGCCAAGTGTCATTGCGCGTTGAGTGCTTTTCCATCTTGTAATGTAAGAGTCAACCTACCTGATTTGCGCCTGTGTACGACTACACGCCCCATGACGCACAGTGCTAGGTTGTCGCTCTCCAGAACATCGAGAAAAACGTCCCGTGAATAATTCCCGCAATTTTCAACAACTGCTCACCGATGTCGAAGAACTATTGGCCAGCTTGGATGATGAACACAGTCCGCGATTCCACGAGTTACGAGACCGTGTCGAGGCAACCATGTCTCAAGCAAAGGCCGCACTCACAAAACACGGCCACGCTACCGTGTCTCAGGTTCGCCACTACGCTGGAATGGCAGATGACTACATCACCGGATATCCAAGAACCGCATTCGCATCTGGCATTTTGATCGGCGGCCTGCTCGGTTTCCTAATAGCCTCCGCGCGTTCGAGCGACTGACGCCGTGAAACCCCCGACTTCTTCTCCCGAGCCCGAGGAAAATTGGGATTCTACGCACGTTTTCGGCGCGCATAGAATCCCGAATGTCTGACTACATAAAGAATTGTTCCAACACAATTTTTCCGTCCTTGACCTCGTAGGCACAGAGCTCCTCCATTTTCACCCGCCCGCGTCCCTTCATGGTCACGTCCATGGTCAACGCAAGCGCTATGGCGTTGCCTGTGACCAGCGGCGCGGAAGCGCTGATTCCATGAATATTCTCAACCATGGACTCGAACTTGTGACCCTTCTCGATGATTGCGCGCAGACCCTTTGTCTCCCTAGGGAAGTCCGGGGTCTCACGAGGTTCGATGCTGACCGCGTCCTCGGCGAATAGCTCCTTTTGAGCAGCCTCGAACTCGCCTTGGCGGCAAAGCTCGGCCAAACGGGTGGCGATTTGTTGCGTATTCATGACGTTGCTCCTCGGTGGTGAATGCGATTAACGACAAGCCTTGATTAGGTTTTTCTACCCCAAATCGCGGCGGATTGCGATAGTGCAATTTGCTGCTGCGCATCGTTTGATTGTGCGAAGCCCTAAGGCTCTCCATGTTCGATAAAACGCTCCATCTGGACCTCGATCAGCCCGTCGCGCAACCGTATTTCCTCCCGTCCCGTGGTACGGAAGCCAATTCGCTCGTAAAAGCGGCGAGCACGATTATTCCCCTGAATCACTTTCAACCGCACTACCTTCGCACCCTCAGACCGCGCCCAAGCAACCACCGCCGCCACCAATTCATCCGCGCCACCCGATCCACGAATTTTTGGATGCACCCACATTGCCATCAGATGAACGACTGCCGGATCAGTTTCATCTCGCAGTCCGGCGACCATGCCGTGAGCACCCACAGGTTCATAAAGAAAGAAGATCACGCCCAGCGACATCCATCGCCGCCAATCCTCGGTCGGTCGCGCGATCTCCCGTTCATAGGTCGATCCGAAGGCAACGGGAGCATCGGAGAGCGCCTGAAGTCGAACCTCACGAAGGATTGCTTCGTCTCCCAAGACTGCACGCCGCACGGACCGCCTGATACTCATTGCGGCCCCTCGCCCACCGGCTCGATATCTTCTGGGATACGCATTCGGCGACTCACTAAGTCCCCATTGTGAAAAACGTAAACCCCTCGTTTGGCACCTTCTCGGTATCGGCCGGCACTTCCTCAATACTCTCGAAATAAACCTTTGCATTTTTTACTTGCGGTTCCGCAGTGACCGTCAACGCGACGTCCTGGCGCAGCGCCGCCACCGCAATCTGCTCGGCCTCCGCCGCGGAACCGGCAGCAACGAACCGCGTAGCACTGAACCCCACCGCCGCCGTGAGGCCGATGAGTTCCCCCGGAAAGTTCTCGCCACGAATGAAGCAACGATAAAGAGGCATGATTAGGCACTCACTAAGATAGTCCTAATTCTTCAGATTTGACCCGGACATGATTTCATTGCAAACGGACGGATGCCGGCCGGCACGGTGTCCACTTGCCACTGCGCACGCAACTTAGGGATTAGAATGTCGATGAATCGCTGCTTGTCGGTCGGTGACAAATTGCCGGTGAAATCCACCGATACCTGATAAGCCGGCAAGTCTATGTTGTCAGCCGTAACGACGAGGCGATCGCCACTTTCGATATCCACGTTGATGACGGAGGAAGGCGTGGCAAGCTTGGCGTACTTGGAATGGATGACTTTCAGCTTCTCTTGAGTGTCGGCGCTTACATCAACGAAGTTCATATGCTCGGAGGCAGCGACGGACTGCATCAGATTTAGGAAATCAGATACTCCCTGGTCATCCTGGAGGCAAAGCTGAACCATCAAGGCTGCGGGCTTACCGGACGAGCATCCGGAAAGGAATCCTACCAAGATCAGGGCAATCAAGATCCGACTAGGGTTGGCGGCCTGTGGGAATTGTCGCATGAGTTGATTCCCCGCCTGCAGCGGAGCAAAGTTCCGCGGCAGCGAGTTTCCTATCTGGGGCCGAACTCGGCTGTCTAGTAGTTCACAGTACATACCATTCACTGGATTTCATCAACGCAGGTCATCGAGGCATTCCCTATACCGACTAAAGGCGAAAATGTCGAGCGCAACGGGGCAAATTATTTTTAGAAGTAAGCAAACGATCTTCATATAATCGCGCGCTTCCTCGGTCCAGGTAAGCGCCCACATGCTGTTCAAAAATCTGTTCGTCTATCGGTTGCCCGCTGATTGGTCCTGGACGGCCGGCGATCTCGAGACGCGCCTCGGCGGCCATCCGCTGCGGCCCTGCGGACATTTCGATATGCTGACTCGTGGGTGGCAGCCGGTGACCAAGGCTGGCCGGTTGCTGCACACGGTCGGACAGCATCACATGCTGTCTCTGGGCACGAATCAAAAACTCTTGCCCGCATCGATCATTCGGCAGGTTGCCGAAGAACGCGCCGATGCTCAGGCAACTGAACAGGGCTTTCCAGTTGGTCGCAAACAGATGCGCGATATCAAGGCACAAGTCGCCGACGAGCTGCGAGCACGGGCATTCACGCGGCGAACCACAACCCGCGCCTGGATTGATTCGCGAAACGGATGGTTCGTCATCGATGCCGCCGGTGCGCCCCGTGCGGAATCAGTGCTTGAGACCCTGGTGGCGACGCTTGACAGCTTTTTACCTGCGCCCCTGGAGGGGGCGCGCTCCCCGCATGTGTTTATGACAACCTGGCTCATGCAGGGTAATGCTCCCTTTGGGTTTGCGATCGATGAGGATTTGGAGCTGCGGGCGGCAAACGAGACGAAATCAAGTATTCGTTATGTGCGTCATCCACTTGACGGTAAGGACATCCGCGCTCATCTTGCCGCCGGGAAACGCCCCACGCGCCTGGGATTTACCTGGAACGGACGTGTTTCCTTCGTCCTGACGGACAAACTCTGTTTGAAGAGGATCGAATTCCTCGAGGTGGGCAAGGATCAGACCGACGCTGAGGAAGTGGATCCGGCAGAGCAGTTCGATATTGACTTCGCCGTTATGGCCGGCGAACTCTCTGCGCTGCTGACGGACCTCGCTCACATCATCGAGTCACCGCAATCGTCGGAGAATTTGGCGGCGCAGAGCAAGGTCGCCTGAGTTTCTGATTCGAACCCTACGAGGAAAAATAAAAGTGTTCGCATGCCGGTCCCCAGAATGCTCCGCCTAATCATTCATCGCGCTTAGTGCTCGCGCGATAATCACGTCCTCTCTAACAAGCACATATACAGATGTTCCTGCATAAATGCGCGACGGCTCCACTTTCCTGCAATCAACAAAATAGATCTGATCCCCGGATGCGTACTTATCAATCAACGCATCCCAATCCGGGTGTGCACGGCTGGCCTCGCGTCCACCACCCATATCCATTGCCATCACTTGAGACATCGTGAGCGGCTTGGAAAAACGACAGCCTTCAAACCCTAAGTGTGCTGCGAGAGCTGCACTTTTATTTGCACGCCCCTCGTTCGAATATCCGCAGCATAGGCCGAAGACCAAGGGGACCGAAACCAACCAGGGCATACGTATCACAGAGTCGAACTACCATGAATTGCTTGGTGAAATCGGCTCATATACATCCTTGTTGTCGTAATCGCTGCTGGATCGCTCCGAGTGAGGGGCCAACAGCTTCAAGTCGGGTCAGGCAACTCAGTCTCTCTCCAACCGGCACAGATTTCCACCTGAGATTCCTCGATGCCCTTTCGCCCCAGTCAAGCGCGGGAGTGAGATAGAACTCGAATCCGGCGGCTCGCCCCCTGAGAGGCCGGGCTCTTGGTCCAGTTTTGAACACAACTCTGCCCGAGGCCCTTCGAACGTACGCTAGCGCACAGACCGGCCATGGTCCACGCGCGCAGATTTGCGTGTCCAATCCTGGTACCTAAGTTGGCGCATGGACAACAATCTCAGCATCGACTCTCTTCAATCCCACGTTGCGCCGCACATCTCAAAGGACAACGTGGCGAGATTTCAGGTAGCGTCGCTGTGGAGGGCCCGGTGGCAAGTGTGCAATTCGGTCGTTCCCTACGTGCTGCTTTGGTTTGCGATGGATCGTGCGCTGGCGGTGTCTTATTGGATGATGTTCCCGATCGCGATTCTTGCGGCGGGCTTTCTTGTCCGCATTTTCATCATCTTTCATGACTGCGGACACGGATCATTCTTTAAATCGCAACGGGCCAATAACGCGACGGGTGCCATTGCGGGCTTGTTGCTTTTGACTCCTTATCGACACTGGCGCTGGCAGCACGCCTTGCACCACGGCACAGCGGGCGATTTGGATCGGCGCGGGTCTGGCGACATTTGGACGCTTACCGTGGAGGAGTATTTTAAGAGCACACACTGGCGACGCTTTGCCTATAGACTCGCGCGCAATCCAATCGTACTTTTTGTGTTCGCACCGCTGTATGTGTTTGTGGTAGATCACCGTTTTACGGCTTCCGGCGCCTCAATACGAGAACGCGCCTCAGTTCGCCGCACCAATTGGGCGTTGCTGGTGGTCGCGCTGTCGATGTGCGCCCTTATTGGTTTGAAAGCCCTACTCTTGATTCAGCTCACCGTGTTCGCATTCGCCGGCGCACTCGGGTTGTGGCTATTTTACGTGCAGCATCAGTTCCAGGGCGCTTATTGGGCGCGCTCCGAGCATTGGAACTACACCGCGGCGGCGTTGCAAGGCAGTTCCTTCTACAAGCTGCCGCGAATCCTACAATGGTTTACCGGCAATATTGGGTTCCACCATATTCATCACTTGAGTCCGCGCATTCCGAACTACCACCTTCAGCGATGCCACGACGGCGATCCCTTCTTCAGCACCATCAAGCCGATCACGCTGCTGGCGAGCCTCCAGTGCCTGACGTTTCGTTTGTGGGATGAGCATCGAAACGTATTCGTGGGATTTCGCTAGCCCTCTCCCCGCTAGCCCTCTCCCCCGTACCTTCGAGTCGCCTTCCAGGAAGCGAGAAGACGGGCGCGCGCGATCAATTGACGTGAGCGTGCGCACTTGATGGACGCACTACCGAAATGATTCCGGGAGCCCAGGGCCCTGGGCTCCCGGCAGTTGCCTTTCACGCCGATTCTATTGCCAATAAGGCTTGACCTTATAGTACTCATAGGCCCTATCTCGATATGCCATGCCATCTTCGCGCGTCAGTGCGTCCAAGGAATCCGCCGGCGCTGCCTTAAGTTGATCCTTCGTGTACGGCACTACATACGCCCCATCGGCCTTGTTGTAGTCCAATTGGCCCCATGGAACTGGATGGTATTTCTCGCCCATGCCAAGAAAGCCGCCGAAGCCCACCACGGCATACATGATGTTGCTCGACTGCTTATCCAGCATGATGTCCTCGATCTTTCCGATAGTGGCGCCTGAGGTGTCCTTAACGTCGGTACCGATGACTTTTTTGGCACGGATTGCGGATGTATGACCTGAAGCTGTTGTCATAAAAACCTCCTGGGTGTGATTGAACTGTGGATGATGGAGCGCGCTGCAGCCCGCGTAAATCGCATCGCGTGGCGGCTGCGAGATGAATCCCCTAACCGGCCTCGACGCCGTGCGCCGCGGCGATGGCTTGGATCTTCTTCAAATGCGTCTTTAGAGTCGGTAGAGTGGCGGTCGCATAGGCTTTGGCATCCGCATCTTGCCCGGTGCTCGCCTCTTTCTCGAACTCTTTGATGTCCTCTTCATGATCCTTGATCATGCCCTTGATATAGGACTTATCAAAGGAGGTGCCCTTCAACACTTCCAGTTTCGTCTTACTTGCCATTTGCACGACGCTTGGACTCGTCGGTAGCTTGATATTCTTACTCTCGGCGATCGCCCTGAGTCTGTCATTGGCCGCGGAGTGATCCTTAATCATCATCGCGCCGAAATCCTTGACGTCCTGAGTCGGGGACTTGTCCTGCGTCAACTTGCCCAGTTCTACCTCGGCCATGCCACCCTCGGCTGCCGATTTATAAAAGGACATGTCCGGATTGTCCGCGGCGAGAACCGCCAACGGTAATGCCAAAGACACGGTGATCACTGCGCAGCACATTTTATTCATGGATATCCCCTCCTAATTGAAATGACAGAAACGTAGCTGACGCGATAGCGCGCTTTTGCGCAGTCGGTCGCTCGCGCTGGATGATGCAGGAATGCGCCGACCGCTCCCCGCGGTATTCGTTGATGGGATTTACGCGGCATGCGGATGCAGGATCACTTTGGTCCAGCCCTTGTCACGGTTGTCGAAGTGTTTGTAAGCATCGGGCGCTTCCGCCAGCGGTAACTCGTGCGAGACGATGATCGACGGATCCGCCTTGTCGAAATGGATTAAATCGCGCAAGCGTCGGTTATAGGCCTTGACATTGCATTGGCCGGTGCCCATTTTTTGGCCTTTGAACCAAAACTTGCCGAAATCGAACGCAATTTGTCCTTTCTTGGCTAACTTATCCTCGGCGTGCGGGTCTTGCGGCACGAACACCCCGATTACGCCGATGGTTCCAGTCGCCTTCACTGCATCGACCAGCGCGTTCATCGTGATGTTGGGCACTTCCTTGCCATGAGCGTTATGGCATTGATAGCCGACACATTCCGCGCCGCAATCGGCGCCGAGGCCGCCTGTCGCCGCTCGAATCTGATCGCCGACATTGTCATCTTTATCATCGATGGGAGTTGCGCCAATTTCGCGGGCCAATCGCAATCGATCGGGCTGACCATCGACGACGAATATTTGGCTCGCTCCCTGGATGCGCGCCGACATTGCCGCCATCAAGCCCACAGGTCCGGCTCCGAAAATGATGATCGATTGCCCAGGCTGCAGCTTCGCCAGACGCGTGGCATGCCAGCCGGTCGGGAAAATATCGGCCAACATGACGTAGTCCTTTTCCTTTTCATCCGCATCGTCGGGCAGCTGCAGGCAGTTGTAGTCGGCATAGGGAACCCGTAAATACTCCGCCTGCCCGCCGGAATACGGCCCCATGCCCGCAAATCCGTAGGCGGCTCCCGCCATGCCCGGCATGACTTTGGGGTCGGCGCATGTTAGGCAATAACCAGACAGCCCGCGTTCGCAGTTGGCGCAAAAGCCGCAGCCGACATTGAATGGCAGCACGACTTTATCGCCCTTTTTAATCGCGTCGACCGCTTTGCCGACTTCGACGACTTCGCCCAAGTTCTCGTGGCCCAATATCTTGCCCTTTTCCACGTCGGTTCGGCCTTCATACATATGCAGGTCTGAGCCGCAAATATTGGTAGTGGTCAGTTTTATGACGACGTCGGTGAGCTTCTCGAGCTTCGCATCGGGAACCTTATCCACAGATACTTTCTTAGGTCCGTGATAAACGAGTGCTTTCATGAGAATTCCTTGTCGTGGGGGGCCGCGTCGGATTGAGTGGACAAGGAGTGTAACGAGAGGACCGTTTGCCACGTGTGAGCCGAGCACGCCAGCAGGTGTAAGATTTCCTGAAGAAAGTTGGAGACTCGCAACGCTACAATGACGGCTGGCGCGGGCGCGTGTCCGTCCGAAAAAAAGCCGGCGAACGGTCCACCGGCTTTTCGAAGGAAGAACCTTCCTTTAACGCCGATCCTTGGTATCGTTTCGGCCTCGTCCAGACGCTTCATCAACATCGTCACTTTTCACTGCGCCTTGTTGCGAACGTCCGGAACCGGACTGGTTCGCTTGGCCAGAGCCGCCGCCGTGTGACTGTTGACCGCCCTTCTTACCGGCCTCACTGGCGCGTTGCGGATCGTTCGCGAAATTGCCTGAGCCGCCCTGTTGCTTCGACTGATCGGCGCTGCCGCCGCTCGGTTTATCGTTTGCCATGACCTTCACCTCGTTTGGATATGACGGGTCTATTGTGGCTTTAAAGAGCCGCTCGCCCAGAGACTCCGATTACGGAAGGTCGTGTCGGCAAACCGCGCCGCGATGGGTGAGCAAACTGCGCGCTGGCTGCTGCATCAGCGCTCACACGGGCGTTAAACGACGCACTTTACTAACACAAGTTAGTTTGCCAGCGACGCCCGCGAACCTATTGCGCGTAGGTTCGCGGGAACAGAATTCGAAAGCGAGTCCCCACTCCCGGCGTGGATTCCATCTCAATGGTGGCATCGAGCAGTTCGCAAAGTCGTTTGACGATCGACAAGCCGATTCCCTCCCCCGGTTCATGCGTGGGCGTAACAACCCGGCTTAAGGTGCGGGGGATTTCAGGCACCGGCGTACCTGTCGGCATCACAGCATTGGGGCAGGCATTTGGGTCCGTTTGGGTCGCGTCTTCCAGAGCTTGCGCCATGGGTTTCCCCGATCCGGTATGAAAGCCTGGCCCGGTGTCCTCTACTAGTAACATCCAGCGCTTTGTATCACCCGCGTCGCTGTCCCCCCAGCGTACGACGACACCACCTTCGCGCGTGTACTTTACTGCATTCAGTATCAGGTTCTGGGCGATTCGGACGATCTTCACCGGATCACCATCGACGCTGAATCCTGCAGGCCCTTCAGCTCGGAGGAAAAGATTGCGCTGTTGTGCCGCCTCACCGATTCCGTCGCAGAGCTGCTGCAAAATCGGTGTTACATCCAGCGATTGAATTCGCCGCTGCTCGCGGCCCGCCTGCAGACGCGCAAGACTCGTGACTTCATCCAGTAAGTGATGCAACGAGGTAACATTACGCATGAGCATACGGGTGAATTTATCCCTGGCGTTCTCCGAGAGTCCTCGATTGGTCAGTCCGACTGTGGCATTTGCGACGACACTTAGGTTGCCCCGAAGATCGTGTGCCGCTTGCCGCCACAAATCCGCCTGTTGCTCCTCCAAGCTTCTAATTTCCGCTAGCGCACTTTCGAGGTCCTTCAAATGGCCGGCGGCTTCCTGCTGCTGCAGCTGGAAATATTGGTTGACGCTTTCTTCCACGGTAGAAGCGCATAGATTCGCCCATACGGCGTAGGCTCGGGCGATTTCGCTGTGTGGGATCGCAGAAGACATGACCGCAACGCGCTCGAGTTCTGCAACGACGCACTCATTCAGTTTTCCCAATTCACGCGTCACTTCTTTGAGATCGTAACCTTGCTGCCATCTCAGCAAGCCGTGCGCCGCGGCAGGTTCGTGAATGTCCTTACCGGCGTAGCAATCGGAGCCCGAGTGAGTTGTGCGAAGCTGGTTCTCGAAGGCCGAAAGAATCGCCGGGATGTGATCCAATAATTGCACTTTTGGAAGCGAGTCGCCCGTGGCCAAAGTAGGGTCACGTTTCATCGCCCCGCGCCACTCACGAAGAATGTGTTCCTGGCGTCCCGCAAGGTAGTGTGCCAGAACGTTCATCTAACGAGCCGGAGTGTCATCGGACCTCTGTCAGCCGAGTTCGCACGAAATTTGTCCCTATCATTTTTGAGTGTAATTTGAAGCTTCGCACATATTGCCGGCAAATGATAAGTGCCGATGAGCCTACGCTCAGCTGCCATGCTGCGCCGCATCGCCCGCCCCGGCCAAGCTTCAATTCGCGCAGCTGAGCCTAGGCGAAACCGCACGAAGAAATGTCTCAGGGATTCTTCGCCTGCTCTTGTTTGTACAGCGCTCGATAGTCGTATGTCGCGTAAAACTCGGTGCGGTAACCGCCCCAGGCTTCGCGCTCAATCAGCGCGTTGATGTCGCGCAACTTCTCGGCTGGAAACTTCAAAGTCACGACCTGGCCAATGCCCATCATCACGTACCAGGACACGACCTCGACACCCTCAGGCGGAAAATTCTTGTACCAACCCATGGATTTAAGGTGGGAGTTTATTTCATCCAAAGTCTTGGCTTGATCGTGGCGCAGAAAGATCGTAAGCATCTCCATTCCCGGACCCCCGCTCGGCGAAGGAGCTGAATCGGCGGGGGCTCGCGCGGCGGCACGATTGGCTGCCGCCGCGATCAAGGGAATGCTAGTCAGCATTTGCCACATTTTTCGGCGCGTAATCATAGCGAGTTCCTCAGGATTTCCGGGCGGAATCGTACCAAACGGCCTCGATGTTATTGCTGTCTGTCGTATAAAAGGCCTTCGACTTGGTGTAATCACTGACCGGCAGTGTCGTGTGTGCAATCATGTTTCGCCTCCTCTGGACACCAGCAAAAAATGAAAAGCTACCCCCTAATGGATCACGACCGGACGGGAGAATGCCTCAATGATCCGTAGGAAAACCCGCGCTTCTCGACACGCAGAGTCCAACTGGGTGCCGGCGACCTATAATGCAATGATGCCATGACGTAGAGCATAACGCGTCAGATCCGCGGCGCTATGCAGTTGCAACTTACGCAGAATATTTCGCCGATGTGCTTCCACGGTCGCGACCGCGATGCCCATTCTTTCCGCTATCGCCGGACTGCGATGCCCCTCGGCAATCAACTGCAATACTTGTTTCTCGCGCTTGCCCAAGACATCCGGTGGCGCCAAGCCGGAACTCGAAACAGAATCTTCCCAAAGCGTCATCACGGCGCCGGTCACCTCCGGCGATAAGTAGTTTTTACCGCTCGCGACTGCCCGCAAAGCATGAATCAAATCTCGCCCTGAGGCGGACTTCACTACATAGGCCTTGGCGCCGGCTTTGCTCATCGCACGCACAAACTGCCGATCGGTGTAACCGCTTAGGGCAACTATTTTGAGCGCAGGGTAACGGCGATGTACCTCGCGTGCGACTTGTTCGCCGTTCATATGCGGCATCGCGATATCGAGTATGAGAATATCCGGGCGCAATTCATCTATCCGTGCCAAGCACTCTTTTCCGTCGCCAGCCTCGCCGATTAGTTCGAACTCCGGGGCACCCGCCACCAGATGTGCTATCGCTTCACGGATTAGCGGATGATCATCGACTAGCATGATGCGGGCCGGCGTCATGGCGGACTCATCGGCACCTGAATAGTCGCTGTGGTGCCGCGATTTCGGTCGCTTTTTATGACAAACGTGCCGCCAATGTGCGCGATCCGCTCTCGCATGGCCGCAAGTCCCAGCCCGGACGACGCGCTGGTGTGCTTTCCGGCAAGAGCGAAACCGACTCCATGATCCGTTACGTTGACGGTTAGGTGTCCGTCGGCAGTGCGCGTGGCGACGTGCGCGATCTTCACGTTGGCGTGGCGCGTCACATTGATCAACAGTTCACGCACCGCTCGAAACAGGATCGATGCGGCGACCGAATCCAGCGGCTTAGGTTGCATGTCATCCTCCAGCATCACCTCCAAGTGATAGGTTTTGCGCATCTCCTCGCTCAACCATTCAATCGCGGCGACGAGGCCCAATTGCTCCAGCACGGGCGGATTCAATTGAGCGGTGAGACTTCGCATCTCTCGTACCACTCCCTCGAGCAACTGCGCAATTTCGTCGAGCGCCGGATGCAGGGCCGTTGACTGATGGCTGCCGCGCAGGGCATCGAGCTTGATCGATGCGGCATTCAACTCCTGGCCCAGGCCGTCATGCAGGTCGCGTGCGATTGTCTGCCGTTCGCGAACCTCCGCGAGCGCCAGATCGCGCGCGAGTCGCTCGAGTTCCTTGGTGCGCTTAAGAACGCGCTGCTCGAGCAGCTGATTCAACGCAACCTTGGCCTCGATTTCCTCTTGCGCGGCTCGCTTGGCTTCCGTGATATCGGTAAAGGTGATGACCACGCCGGCAATCGCGGTGCCTTCTGCGCGATAGGGCACGATGCGACGGAGATACACACCGTTATGTTCGAATTCGTGAGACTGGGATCCTTGAGATTGCAGCACGAGGCGCGAATGCTCGATCAGAGTTGAATCGACGACCGTCAAACTTAAATCGGTTACCGGTCGGCCGATATCGCTCTGCAGCAAATTAAAAAGCCGATGTGCGGCCGGAGTGAACCATTTGATGCGCAAGGAGCGATCAAGGCAAAACGTGGCCACCTCGTTGGAGGCAAGCAGATTGCGCAAATCGCTGTTGGCCACTTCCAGCTCGCCCACCTTGGTCTGCAACTGCGTGTTGACGGTATTGAGTTCTTCGTTGACGGATTGCAGCTCCTCTTTGGAACTTTCGAGTTCCTCGTTCATCGATTGCAGTTCTTCATTGATCGACATTGTTTCTTCGTGCGAGGCGCGAAGTTCCTCGTTCGAGCTCTTCAGCTGATTGATCGCACTCTGCAGGTCTTCCTGTGTCGCACGCAATTCCTGCTGCAGTCGGCTGTGCGCTGAGCGCGTCTTCTCAACCGTGGTCTTTAAGGGAGTCTGCTGAAAGGCGACCAGAAATCGAAGATCCTGGCCTTCGCCATCCGCGCTGCGCACTGGCAGTATCTCGACATTTGCTTCGCCAGGCTTACTGCTCTTTGAGCCACGCAACAATACCGGACGTTCGGAGCGTTGAACGCGGCGGATGGCGGCGGGCAATTGGATTCGAATACCCTTCGGAAGGCGCGGCAACAACGAAGGCGTGTCGGAGCTGCGACCTGGCAATAGGAAACCTTCGACTGCTCCGGTCGAATAAAGCACTTCAAAATGCTTGTCGATCAGCACCGCTGCCGGGCTGAAGCGCTGGAATAGCGCATTGCGGGTTAAATTGGCGAGCAGCGCCGCGCGGCCCGTTTCGGTCGAGAGCTCCCGGATAACGGCGGCCGGCTTAAACTTGCTCGCGCCTACCTGCCAATCGATTTGCTCGCGGGGCGTTGTTCCGATCCGATGGTAGATATGCCACTTGCGCGAGATTATCTTGAAGAGCTTTTCATGCACGCCGACCGTCTCGGCGCTGCCTAAGAAAAGATACCCACCCGGCCGCAGCGCGAAGTGACAAAGCAGCAATATTCGCTCTTGGGTGACAGGTTCGATGTAAATCAGCAAATTTCGGCACGTGACGAGATCAAGGCGGGAATAGGGTGGGTCAGACAGCAAATCATGCTCGCCGAAAATGACGCACTCGCGCACCTCCGGAGTCACTTGGTAATGTTCATCGCCTTCAATCTGCAAAAAGTACCGCTTCAAAAGTCGCGCGCTGACTTGTTTGGCGATGCCTGCGGGATAATAACCGGCACGCGCATTGCTCAAGGAGTCTTCGTTCGCATCGGTGGCAAATATCTGAACCGCGCACCGTTTTCGTAAGTTGCGCAGCCGCGCCAATATGAGAATGGCAAGGGTATAGGCTTCCTCTCCGGTTCCGGCGCCGGCTACCCACGCTCTGATCGGCTCGCCGGCTTTTTTTGCCGCAATCAAAGGGCGTAGGACTTCGGTATCGAGGGCTTTCCATGCTTGCGGGTCACGGAAAAACTCGGTCACGCCGATCAACAGGTCCTTTCGCAGTGCGGTTACTTCATCGGCATCGCGCATCAAGCGTTTCGCGTAGTCGTCGAGCTTCTTAACATTGAGCAATCCCATGCGCCGCTCGATGCGGCGCAAAAGCATAGCCTGCTTGTATCCGGAAAAACTTTGGCCGTGCCCAACTTCCAGGAGCCTCAGAATCTTGAGAATGGGATTGCTTCCGCGCGGACGGGAAGGAAATCTGCGCCGGGCGCGCACGTAGGCATGGCGCGCGTAATTCACCAAGATGCGCGCCATTTTAGGAATCGGCAGCACGTAAGAGACGAGCCCGGTCGCCAGCGCGCTTCGCGGCATGCCATCAAATTGGGCGGTTTCGGGCGCCTGAACCAGCACGATGCCCCCGTATGCGATGATTTCTTTCAACCCCAGGGAGCCGTCACTCCCCGTGCCAGAGAGGATGATGCCCACCGCGCGTTCCTGCTGGTCTGGGCCCAATGAGCGAAACAACTGATCCACCGGCAGGCGGTGGCCGCGACCTTCCGTCGGCCTTGACAATCGAATGCGGCCATCCTTGACGCGAATGTCCTTGTCGGCCGGCGTCGTGTAGACGCAATTGGCCTCCAGGCGCGTGTCCTCTTCCGCCACGCTGACTCTCATGGTCGTGTGCCGCGAGAACAGTTCGGCCGATAGACTGCGCGGGGACGGGCTCAAATGCTGGAGGATGATAAAGCTAAGGCCGCTATTAGGCGGCAAGACGTGTAGAAACTCGACCAGGGCGTCAAACCCCCCGGCCGATGCGCCTACCGCAACAATACAAGGGATAGAGCCGCTCCGAGCGGCGTCACCTTCTGCGTTTCGGGATCGCTGCCGCGCCGTGCCTGCGGCCCCTTTAGGCCGAACCCGCGTCACCGGTTTGCTCTTTGTGCCGCCCATAGCGCGAGTCTACGGCACCTTGCGACGGGAACTCGGGGTATCGAGGCGCCACGGTTGGTTGTGGTCAATATCCCCTAGGCATCGAGAGACGATCCTGCTTCCCTTTCGCCGTCAAAACGCGGCGGCTCGAATATTTCCAACATCCCAACGAGCCTACCCTGGTCCCATAGTTCGTACTGCGAGCCGCCGTTGGCACGCATTTCCATGCCCTCACTCAGCTCTTCGAGCACCTGCTCAAAGATCGGCAACCTCAGTTTGTGAGCCTCCTCCGTAGCGTCCGCACACAGGGTTGCTGGCGCTAGCGGCACACCGTCAGAATCCAGACGAAGAACTGCCTTCGTCACAGATCAGTGCTCCAGAGTAGGCGATTTCACTTGTTTGGATCGATGCTGCGACTCGATCCAGGACTCAATGGAATATGAACGTCGGGAATCAAAAAGACAGTACTTGCCGCCAAGCGACAGGTGTATGTTTGGGTCTGCCGAATTGGCGGCGTCAATATTTTCGTTGAGAGCCGCCATCAACTCGGTACATTTGGACGGATTGGCCGGGGTCAGGACAGCAAACCTGCCAACCCCGAGCCGACCGATGACGGCCCCTCGAAACACGCCGCGCAGAATATCGGCGGTGCGTGTCAACATTAAATCAACGGGCTCTCGCCCCAATGCCCGCTCGATAATCTTGACGTTTCCGACCTCGATTGCTAACAGCATCGCGCAGCAAGCAGGCCCGTTTAAAACGGCCAACATGTGTTCGCTCGCCCGCACGAATCCCTGAGCGTTGTATAGGTGTGTCAATTTGTCCGTGAATGACATCGATTTTGATTCGTCATTGATCAGGTTTCCCTGTACGGAGAGAGTCTTGGGAAACGCACGACCGGTACAAAGCTGCCTTGTCCCAATGGGACGTAACTGCTATCAATCATCGAGCCCGGCGCAAGCACGGCTTTAAGAACGGCGCCATCAAAGGCAGTGGCAAGATTGAAGGTTCGCGGAGCAGTAAGTCGGAAATCGTCCGCGTTAATTGAACGCAGCCTCTGGAGCGCATCCGCGAGGTGCTCGGGCGTCCTCAGGTCATTCCAGCCACAGGGCGGTACGACGAGAAACTGCGATCTGCGAGGCCACCTCTGCAACACGTCGCGAGAGAAATCAAATGCCGGCCGGCGAGCGTACAAGGAGGCCAGCTCAGGGGAAGGAACACGCGAGTCGGGCCAATGCTCAACGATCGCCTGTAACTCCGAGAGCATTTGGCGCGTGTGATGCGGATAGAGTTCCACGAATTGCGAGATACGACCTGCGACAATGCTGCTGTTCCAGACGCTGCCCGCGCGAATCAATTGAGCGGCCAGCGCCTGGTGTGGTTTCTCGACAATCTCTAGAACTGGTCGCATCCCGACGCCGGAATCGGGGGCTGGGGACAAATAGCCGAAACCGGAATCGGGTGCGTTCGGGGACATGCCAAGCAACGTGAGTTTATCGCTGTCCATGACTACGGGCGCGATGGCTTCCCGCAAGTATTCGGCCAGGACTTCTTCATGCTCGACATAATGATCGGAAGGGATGAACACGACGCCCGCTTCTGGGTCAGACTTGGCGATGACCAGCAGCGGCAGGAGGATACCGAGGCCCGTGCCGCGGTTACATGGCTCGACAACAACTGAGGAACGAGATTGCGCAAGAAACTCGTGTTCCCACCAGTGTCGATGGGCTTCGGCTACGACGGTGACGATGTGCTCGCGCGACGTGACCGCCAATGCCCGCTGCAAGGATGCTTGCAGCAGCGATCGACCGCCGTTGAGGGAGCAGTATTGCATCGGGGTCGAGGTGCCGCGGGCATTGGTAGTCAAAGCGCGCAGGCGTTGTCCATCGCCTCCCGCCATAACGACTACCCAGATACTACGGCGATTCGCGCTCATTCTGAGTTGCCGTCAAAGATTCCGATAAAGTCTGAATCTGACATGGGAGGCCGAGGCTATACGCCTTATGTGAGAGCCGATATCAGGTCATTCCGGTACATCCATTACCGGAGAACGGGTAATTTTTTGTGAACCAGGTCAGGAACTTAACCTTGGTTGGGGTTAATCGATGACGGCCAAAAAAAGCCACGCCTGAATGCCGGCAGGACACGTCAGCGAATTCTTAAACGGTCGTAAGAGATGACGCCGTGATCACAGCCGCGAAGGCGGTCGGATTCGCCGCTCTCGCTGCAGCGCCTTCTTGCACGCCACGACGGATGAGATGCGCGCGCATCCGCCCTGCAACATCATTCTCGATATGCAAGATGACCTTCGCCGATTACACCGCGCGGCGCGATCCAGCGCTCGATCGGGCTATCGTGCCGGCGGCCATTCATTGATGCGGCGGCCAAGACTCAACGGTAACATTGGCACACCGCGCCCACCTAAACCCGGAGATACCCCGATGAGCACAATCACGACGAAAGATGGAGTCACGATTTTCTACAAGGACTGGGGCACTGGGCAGCCCATTGTTTTCTCTCACGGCTGGCCCCTGTCGGCCGACGATTGGGACACGCAGATGATGTTTTTCCTGAATCACGGCTTTCGGGTCATCGCCCACGACCGACGCGGCCATGGGCGCTCCAGCCAGGTCGGTGACGGACACGACATGGATCACTACGCCGACGACCTCGCTGCACTCACCGCGCATCTGAATCTGAAGAACGCCATCCACGTGGGACACTCCACCGGCGGCGGCGAAGTCACACGATATATCGGTCGTCACGGGGAGAGTCGGGTTGCAAAGGCAGTGTTGATCAGCTCTGTGCCACCGATCATGGTCAAGACGCCCGCCAATCCAGGCGGCCTGCCGAAAGAGGTCTTCGACGGACTTCAGGCCCAACTCGCAGCTAACCGGACCCAATTCTATATTGATCTACCGACAGGCCCTTTTTACGGCTATAACCGTGCGGGCGCAAAACCTTCGCAAGCGATCATTCAAAATTGGTGGCGTCAGGGGATGATGGGAGGCGTCAAGGCGCATTACGACGGCATCGTCGCCTTCTCGCAAACCGACTTCGTTCCGGACCTGAAAAAATTCACTGTACCTACGCTGGTGATGCATGGCGACGATGATCAGATCGTCCCGTATGCCGATGCGGGCCCCTTGAGCGCCAAATTGGTCAAGGGTGCAATCCTAAAGACTTATAAAGGATTCCCACACGGCATGCCCACTACCGAGGCGAACACCATCAACGCCGATTTGCTGCAGTTCTTCAAGTCTTGATTCGCAGCGGTGAAGGACGAGCAGAATCATGGAAAAAATTGGCGGCGATTTAAATCAGATGCAGCGCACGCCGCTGGCCTCGGCTCACGTCGAGGCATTACGTAAGGTCGGTGCCGTTGCCCGCTATCCTGCCGGCACATTGCTCACGCGGCCTGGCCAACCTGTGGATCGTTTCGTGTATGTCGAGGAAGGTGAGGTCGAGGTAGTGAATCCGTTTACCAACGAACGTCATTTACCCTCGACGATGGGCCCTACGCAGTTTCTGGGCGAGATCTCCCTCCTGAACGGCGGCAATTGGTCGATGGCGATGCGCGCCGTCCGAGACACACAGGTTATAGAAGTACCGCGCGAAGCGGTACTGACACTGATGTCTCAGATTCCGGAGATGTCTGACATCATCATCACTGTGTTCTCGGCGCGCCGCCGCCGCCAGCTTGAGGAACGGATCAGCAGCTTACGGTTGATCGGCGAAGATGATGACCGAAACGTGCGCCGCATCGCGGAGTTTGCGAGCCGCAACCACATTCCATATATCTCGTTGCCGTTGGGAAACCCCGAAGCCGAAGCGCTCGCCCGTCGCTGCTCGATTGCTCCGGGCTTGCCCGGCGTTATCTTCGGTCGCGATGTTGTTGTGAGCGAACCCACCCCCGACAAGATCGCACGCCTGCTCGGGCTCAATCTTGATTTCGGCGACAACGAAGTATTCGACGTGTTGATTGTCGGCGGCGGACCGGCTGGGGTGGCCGCAGGAGTTTATGCGGGAGCCGAAGGTTTGCGCGCCCTGGTCGTAGAGGATGTTGCTATAGGCGGTCAAGCCGGAACCTCGAGCCGCGTGGAAAATTATATGGGCTTTCCAACAGGCATTTCCGGCTCCGACCTGGTCTGGCGCGGAGAAGTACAAGCGATGAAATTCGGTACGCGTTTCGCGATGCCGCGGCGCGTGGCGGCTCTTGAGAGGCTCGAAGATGTGAGCTTCTGCGCCACTTTCGATAATGGCCAGCGCGTTCGCGCCAGAGCAGTGGTGGTGGCGACCGGAGTGCAATATCGCCGGCTGCCGATCGCAAGACTTCCTGAATTCGAAGGCGCCGGCATTTACTATGCCGCAACCGAGATGGAGGCGCGTTATTCCAAAGGGGCAGACGCGATCATCATCGGCGGCGGCAACTCCGCGGGACAGGCCGCGATGTTTCTAAGCCGCTCGGCGCGTTGCGTACGCGTCTTGGTCCGTGGTGCCTCGCTTGCCGCCTCCATGTCGCGTTACCTCTCGAGTCGGCTCGAAGCCGATCCCGGCATAACAATCGAATATGGTGCCGAGGTAAGCGCGTTGCACGGCGCCGAACACCTCGAAGCGGTCAGCATTCGCGACGTGAAGAGCGGGGCGACCCGCGTCGTTGAGGCGCGTGCACTCTTCGTCATGGTAGGGGCTGCGCCAAACAGTGAGTGGCTGTCGGGCTTGGTGAAGCTCGATGACAAAGGATTCGTTATCACCGGTTTCGGCGAAGGTCTTGCGACCTCACCGTTCGCGACGTCGCAGGCTGGCATCTTCGCGGTCGGTGACGTGCGCTCAGGCTCGGTGAAACGCGTGGCATCAGCGGTGGGCGAAGGATCGGTCGTAATCTCGAAGGTCTGGGAGTTCGTCAACCGTAAATCCTAGCGTTCCGGACCGACACCAATTCCAGACATCTAACCGGAAAGGGCTGCCTGGGGAACCGACTCTCTGGGTGAAGCGTCTTCCGTTTCCAATGCGCTAAAAAAGATGCAGCCAACCCCGGTTTTTTTGGCCCGATACATGGCGCTATGCGCATTTCTTATCAATTGTTCTCCGCTGGTGCCGTCGCTGGGATAAACGGCAATTCCCACGCTCGCGTTGACGACCGGCTGCAGGCCCACCGGTTCAATAGGTTGCCCAACTGCCTTCAGTAGGGCTCCGGCAATCCGCTCAATATTCTCGGCGCCTTGTGGGTTCATCACCAGGTACAGGAATTCATCGCCGCCGTTACGGCACACCGTGTCCTCGCCACCGGCGTGTTCCGACAGACGCTTTGCCACCCCCTTCAATGCTTCGTCGCCCACTGCTTGGCCGTGCGCATCATTGACGAATTTAAAGCGATCTAAGTCGAGGAACATCACTGCCAAGGTCCAAGCGTGGCGCTTGGCCAGGGCAATTGCTTGACCCAGCCGATCGTCGAACAGGTTACGATTTGGAAGACCCGTTGTAATGTCGAGCAACGTCCTCTGTTCCAGCAGCTTGTTGTAGTTCGCGAGCTTTTTGTAGAGCAGCCTCACTTCCAGCATATTGTGGATGCGGGTCGTCACATCAACGAGATCAAATGGTTTGCTGATGAAGTCCCTCGCGCCGGCCTGTAGCGCACGGCGTTTATGGGCGGGTTGGGCCGTGAGCGCGATCACTGGCAGGTAATCTTCCGAATCGTCGGCTTTTAACCCATCCATCACCTCGAAGCCGTCCATGCCAGGCATCTGCAGGTCGAGCACAATCAAGTCGTAACGATTTTTCCGATGAAGTGCGCAGACTTCCAGAGAATTCGTCGTCGTAGAAACATCTGTATAGCCGTCCTCGCTCAATATCTGAGCCACCAAACTAACATTGGCCTCACGATCATCGACAACGAGTATTCTGGCGTTGAGAATTTCCGTGGCGATTATCATTGTTGTTGCTCGGTTTGGGGAACACGCCCGGATCGCGGCCCTGCGCGTTCCAAAGCCAAATCCAGCGTCTCCATGAGCTCGTTGACCCTTATGGGTTTGGTGAGATAACGAAAGAACCCTGCCTCGAGGCCCTTCTCAATATCGCGAGGTATTGCGTTGGCACTCAGTGCTATCACCGGGATGTGCGCAGTGGTCGGATCTTCGGCAAGGATTCGCAGTGCTTTGATACCGCTAATGCCCGGCAGATTGATATCCATCAGGATGACATCCGGCCGGGAGTTGCGCGCAATCTCGATGCCGCGGTTTCCGTCCCGCGCACTCAGCAAGCGGATATCGGGCCGGCGCGCGATGAGATCCTCGATCAACATCAGATTGGCTGGATTATCCTCTACATAGAGCAGAGTGCGCTGCCGCGACGTGTCGATTCGGATTGGCGCATGGGCAGCGGCTGAAGATATCGCGGCGCCATGAGCATGTTGACGTTCAGCAGACAGACTCAATTCAATCCAAAACATACTGCCGGTCCCGACAGTACTCTCGGCGCCGATGCTGCCCCCCATCAATTCGATCAGCCGCTTGGTCGTCACCAGGCCGATGCCGGTGCCCTCCTCGCCGTTCGCCTCTTGTCCGAGACGATTGAACGGCTGGAAAAGCTGCTTCATCTTTTCGACAGTCAGTCCCTCGCCGCTGTCCTTGACACAAATGCGGATGTGTCCCGGGATGCTCATGACGTGCTGGACGACAACGGATCCGCCAACCTTGTTGTACTTGATCGCGTTGGACAGGAGATTGATCAACACTTGCTTCATCCGTGTCCGGTCGGCCCGGACGAAGTGTGGGGTGTCGAACTGCGGAAAGACCAGACTGATGCTGCGTTTTTGCGCCTGCGGTTCGATCATATCCTGACATTCTTGCAAGACTTCGGCCAGCGATATGGGTTCGAGCGACAATGACAACTTGCCGGACTCGATCAGAGCGAGATCGAGGATTTCGTTGATGAGTTCCAGCAAGTACCAGCCGCCCTGGAGAATCTGATCGATGCTTCGCTTCTGGGAGGCCGTGGGCGGTGGTAATCCGGATTCCATCAGTTGGGCAAAACCGAGAATCGCACTGAGCGGCGTGCGCAGCTCATGACTCATGCTGGATAGGAATTCCGATTTCGCAAGGTTGGCCTTCTCTGCGACGAACTTCGCGCTCTCGAGTTCAGCGTTTTTATCCTGAAGTGCCTGATCGAGCAGCGCCCGCTCCGCCTCGACTAGCTGGCGCGCGGTGTTGTCGGTGCCAATCAACAGATACCCAATGATGGCGTCGTGCCCGTCGCGGAGCGCTGTGACTGACACCACCGCCGGAAACCGGCTGCCATCCTTGCGGATGTAGGTCAGCTCGTAGATGTCTTCAATCTCGCGCGATGCCTTGAACACCAGAGCTTCGAAACCCGGCGTGATCGGGGTGGCGAGCTCGACGCTCAGCGCCTTGGCGCGCGCGATCAGTTCCTGCGGATCGGAAATGTCGGCCGGCGTGATCTTGTTCATCACTTCGGCAGCCGTGTAACCGAGCATCCGCTCGGCACCGACGTTAAATATCTGGATGACACCTTTCGCATCGGTGGCGATGCTCGAGAAGTTGGCGCTGTTGAAAATGGCGCTCTGCAGGGCCCCCGCTTTGAGCAGCGCCTCTTCAGCCCGCTTGCGAGCGGAGTTGTCGGTACCAATCAACAGGTAGCCAATGATGGCGTCCTGCGCGTCGCGAAGCGCCGTGACCGATACTACCGCCGGGAATCGGCTTCCATCCTTGCGGATGTAGGTTAGTTCGTAGATATCCTCGATCCCGCGCGACGCCTTGAATGCCAGTGCCTCGAAGCCTGGCGTAATTTGGGTGCCCAGTTCGAGGCTCAGCGCCTGTGCACGCTCCATCACCTCCTGCGGATCATGGATGTCGCTGGGGTTGATCTTGTTGACAACTTCCGCAGCCAGATAACCCAGCATGCGCTCGGCGCCGACATTGAAAGATTGAATGATCCCTTTTTCGTCGGTCGCGATAATCGAGAAATTGGCACTGGTCAGAATTGCGTTCTGCAAAGCGCCTGTTTTGAGCAATGCTTCTTGGCGTCGTCCTTCGACTGTGCTTTCCGCTTTGCCGGCGTCGTGGAGAAGGAAGGAATTGCTTCCTTTTGCGAACATGGGAGGCCTTTGTAATTACTTTGGATTCGGCCGCCGCCTTCGCGACAGATGTCGATGGGGACTTCGAGCAGTAAAGATTACTGCGCTTATCCTGATTCAACTTTTTATTATGCCGCGCCTTCTGCCATTCATCTGTACGCCAACCCACGTAAGGCTGGCGTCGCGATTGCGCATCCGGGCGTGGACTTCACGCGGCGCTCGCCTTTCAGGTATCCTCCAAACGAGATAACTACTATCTTTTATCTTATTGAATTTGCTTATTAATACACGCCATAGGCCAACGAAGAAACTCCGGAAAATCGTGACTGCCGGCAGCGTACCAGGACGTTGATTGCCACAATTTCCGGTTACGCTTTCTAACCGCGGCTCATCCTTTCTTCCATTACACTTCTCAACGACCCACCATGAAGCGCCACGTCCTCATCTTCGGTCTTGTCGGCGGCCTCCTGATTGCCACGCTCCAATACACCGAATACCGCTTCGTCGTCATCGAGCACTCGGTCGAGCTGTACGGTGCCCTCGTCGCCATCCTCTTCGCCACCTTTGGCATTTGGCTCGGCCTTCGCATCACACGCAGAAGGGAGAAGATCGTAGTGAGAGAGGTCTTTGCCCCAACTTCGGACCGGGACGCCAAGCCGCCTTCGCCTTTCGCCCCAAACACAGCCCAGCAGCAGAGCCTCGGCATCACCGACCGAGAGCTCGAAATCCTCGCCCTCATCGCCCGCGGTCTCAGCAATCGCGAGATGGCAACTCAGCTGTTCGTCTCCGAGAACACCATAAAGACCCACTGCTCCCGCGCCTTCGACAAGCTCGGAGCCGCGCGCCGCACCCAGGCCGTGCAACGCTGCAAAGAACTCGGCTTGCTGCCATGATCGCGTCACTCAAAAGTACGATTTCCGCCCCGCTCCCGCAAAATCATCCAAAAGGATGACGACTTCCGGCCCTGCTAGACGGCATTGTGGCTCTATGCTTACTCACACCCAGGAGCCTCACATGAAGAAAATCGTCCTCACTTTCGGCCTCATCTCCGGTCTGATCATGTCCGTCCTCATGGGCGGCTCGCTGCTCCTCGCCGACAAGATCGGCTCCAACCACAGCCTGCTTCTCGGCTACACCATTATGGTGGCGTCGTTCCTGCTCATCTACTTCGGCATCCGCAGCTACCGCGATAACACCCTCGCCGGCCAAATCTCTTTCGGCCGCGCCTTCGCCTGCGGCCTCCTCATCACCCTCATCAGCTCCGTCTGCTACGTCGTCATGTGGGAAGTCCTCTACTTCAACTTCATGCCCCACTTCATGGACGGCTACTTCGCCGCGCAAATCCACAAGGTGCAGTCCGCCGGCCTCGACGCCATTACCACCGCCGCACGGGTCGCCGCTATCGAGCACTCCCAACAGCTCTACCAGAATCCCCTCGTCAACATGGCCTACACCATTATGGAACCTCTGCCTGTGGGTCTTCTCATTACCTTGGTTTCTGCGGCGCTCCTTCGCCGTAAAGCAACGTCCAGCAGCTCCTCCGCTGACGCCGCCCTGACCTAAGCCCCGCAACGATGCAAAGGTTCGCGCTGTAAAAGCCCGGTAATTCGGGGCGCCCGATATTACATAACGCGGCGTTCGCAATTTATTGACTGTTTTCTATTTCTCCGCCGCCTTATTATCGTCCACAGAGCGGAGAGTGATTTAAACCAACAAACAGGGGATTCTAATGAGGAGAAATAATTCTGCCGGCGTCGGCATCATGCTGACGCTGGCATTGGGTTCCTATGCTGCGCTGTCGGCGCCGAACATGGGAGGTGTGCAGGCTGCACCGGCCGTGACGCAAGCCGCCTCGCCGGCGGCGACGGTCGCATTTAGTGTCTATCTGCCGTTACGCAATCAACCGGAACTCGAAAGTCTGCTTGCCGAACTTCACGATCAAAACTCCTCCAAATATCAGAAATGGCTGCAGCCATCTGACTTTCTCCAGCGTTTCGGTCCAAGTGCAGCAGACCTTGCATCGTTACGCACTTCTCTCACATCCCATGGCTTCACGGTATTAGAAAGCAATGCGCATGGCCTGCGTGTACAGGGTTCCGTCAGCGCGGTGTCGCGCGCATTTAGCGTCGGCGTCCAAACGCGCAGTCAGAATGGCCGCACGCGTTTCATGGCGAGAGGTGAACTGCAGCTTCCTAACGAACTTGCGGCGCTCAGCGCGCGGGTCGTGGGACTTGATTCGCTGCCGGAGCATCATGTGCACTCTCGTGCAACGAAACGTCTTGTTGGCCCTATCGTGGAGAATCGTTACACGGATGTCGGATCTTATTGGTTTGACGATTTGAAGCAAGCCTATGACTATCCGGCCTACAGCGCCAAGACCGACGGCACGAGCGTTAGCGTGGGCATTTTGATGTCCGATCTACTTTATCCGGACGATCTCGCCGCAGCCTTCAACCATGAGAAATTCACCGCGATCACCGGCAAACCAGCGCCAACCGTTACGACGGTGAAGATCGATGGCGGCGGAGCGGTCAATGGCAATGGCTCGTTCGAGGCCAGCCTCGACGTGCAGCAGGTGCTTGGCGGTGCTCCGGGAGCGAAGGTCACGCTGGTCAGTATTCCTGACCTGCAGAATCAAAGCATCCTCGACGGCTACACGTACATCGTCGACAACAATACCTACGATATCGTCAATTCATCGTTCGGCGGTTGCGAGCTCGAGTACTTCCCAGCCTATAACCAAGGAGAAGATTTCAGATACGTTCTCCAAGCGCTTCACGAAGTCTTCCAACAAGGAAATGCACAGGGCATCACCTTTGTAGCCAGCTCCGGTGACCAGGGCGGCCCTGCCTGTCCCAGCCCGGACTACGGCTTCCCGGGTGCGACCAACAACGTCTTCGGCCCAGGCATCAGCAGCCCATCGGATGATCCGGATGTGACCGCCGTCGGCGGCGGCAATTTGATCACCGCCGCGGACGGGACGCTCAACTCTGCCTATGTGAGAGAGAGCGCTTTCGGCGACCCATTACTTCCGTACGATATCTTCAACGTAGGACAGCTCGTGTCCGGCGGCTTCTGGGGCGCGGGCGGAGGCGTCAGTTCTTACTTCAAGAAACCCTTGTACCAACTGCTCGCCAATACCGGCACGTTCGCATGGCGTACCAACCCCGATGTGGGCATGATGGTTGGAGGCGAAGGCTTCAGCGCTCTTAACGGCTCAAGTCCGGGGTTTTGCAACGGCACTGCCATCAGCTGCAGCGCGGACGATAGCTCGGTCCTCACGGCCTATGACACTGACGACACCGTCAACGGCGGATTCTTCTTCACGATCGGCACCTCGGTGTCCTCGCCGGAGTTTGTCGGCGCGCTGGCTATTTACGAGCAGCAGTTCGGGAAGCATCACCGCCAGGGCAATGTGAACTACTTCCTCTATGCGCAAGGTGCCATTCAAAGCCTGTTCGGCGGGACCCGCGCTCCGGCCGCGTTTCAGTTCTACCATCGGAACATCCCTGGTTACGATGGTTACTGGAATGCGGGCTTCCCGAGCTACAACTACGACTACATTTACGGAAATGGCAGTCCGGATGTGCGCAAGCTCTTTGGTCTGAAAAACTATCCGGCGGCCGGATTACCGCAGACGCCCAGCAATCCTTAAGACTTTTTACTTGCGGGCATTGGAGGCGTTCGCTCAAAAGCGAACGCCTCCTTATTGATCTTGCATCAAAAGGATTTGGTGCCTCGCCACCCGACAACATGCCGCGGTGGGCGCCGCCTCATCACCACCCCGACGGGTGACCAGGCAATACTGTTAGAATTATTCTCCGTTCAGCAAACCATCCCGTACGAAAGCGGGTGTGGCCGGCTACCGTAGCGAGTTGATTCATGACGTTTACAGATCTGTCGCTGCCGCCCGAACTCATCACTGCGCTCTCGAAACAACAGATATTAGACCCCACCCCCATTCAAATCACCGCAATCCCGCCGCTCGTAGCCGGGAAGGACGCATATTTGCGAGCGGAAACGGGTACTGGTAAAACACTGGCTTATCTGCTGCCCCTCTTTACGCGCATCGATCCTGCGCAAGCCGCGACCCAAGTCGTGATCGTGGCGCCAACGCACGAATTGTCAATTCAGATTCACCGTCAATCCTGTGAACTTGCGCTAAACGCAGCGCGCGCCATCCGCTCGGTGCTGCTCATCGGAGGCACGCCGACCGACCGACAGATCGACAAGCTCAAGACCAAGCCGCACCTCGTGGTGGGCTCGCCGGGGCGCATCGTGGAACTGATCGAACGGAGCAAGCTGAAGATGGCGCACATTCGCGCCGTCGTCATCGACGAAGCAGACCGACTGCTCAACGACGAAAGTCTGAACTGGATTCAGAAAATCGTCAGCGCTGCGCCCGCGGGTCGTCAGTTGATTTTCGCATCAGCAACGATCGAGCAGCAGACTCGCCGGGTCTTGGAAACACTGGCTCCTGGTGTCGTGATGCTTCGCGGCGGTACGGCGGCGGTCAACGAAAGAATTGAACATCTGTATCTGATTTGTGAAGAGCGGGACAAACCGGACGTGTTGCGCAAGCTCCTGCACGCGTTCGATGTGCCGCGCTCGATCGTATTCGTGCACCGCAACGATGTGGCGGAAGAAGTCGCCTCGAAGCTGACCCATCACAAACTCGCAGTTGCAGACCTAAATGCCGAATTATCCAAGATGGACCGCAAGCGGGCGATGGACGGGATTCGCAGCGGCGCCATCCGCATCATGATTGCATCCGATCTGGCTGCACGCGGACTCAATATCCCCGACGTGACCCACATCTTCAATCTTGACGTACCAACGATGAGCAAGGCCTATCTGCATAGGGTCGGACGTACTGCGCGCGCCGGCGCAAAGGGTACGGCAGTGTCACTGGTCACCGAAACCGAGGCCCGCCTCATCCGTCGATACGAGCAGGACTTGGGCATCTCCCTGCAATGCATACGAGTTCTTAATGGCGAAATCACGTCGTTCAGATCCCGCTAATTCGGTGTCTAGCTTTGGAAAGCCGATTCGAACCGCACACCTTTAAAGGGCCTGAAACCTGACCCCTCGGCCTAATTCATGAACGCAGCTCCAAGCTGTGGGCCGAGGTGCGGCCAACGATGTAGAGCAACAACGCGCAAACAACCCCAACCGCTGCCATCGCCAGGAAATATAGGGGTTTGGCGGTTGTGCTCCAAAGCCGTCCCGAAGCACCGGCAAGATAGCTTCCTATAAACATGGACATGTACCAGACCCCGAGCAGCGTCGAGGCAAGCCGGCCCGGCGCAATCTTGTTGAAGAGCGACAAACAGGTCGGTGATAGATACAGATCGCCCAGTGTCAGCACCAGGAAATAGCCAACCAACCACAGCCAACTCACGAGTGCGGTGGACTGCTGCCGAAAAGCTGCGATGATCATGAGCACGTATGACGCCGACGCCAGCAGAGCGCCAATGGCCATCTTATTCAGCACATGCGGCTCGCGACCTCTGGTTGACTGCCATTTCCAATAACCCAGCACGGCCGGCGTTAGCGTGACGATGAAGAACCCGTTGAGTCCCGGAAACCACGACGCCGGAATGGTCCAATGCCATGAACCAACCTGCAGTGTGCGGTTCGTAAATGTATCCGCCCAAAGCGCCATCACATTTCCTTGCTGCTCGAAAATCATCCAAAAAAGCGAGGCAGCTAGTGAGATCGCCGCCAGTGCGACGATGCGTTTGAAATCTGCAGAATGCGCTTCCGCCACCATCTCGCGGCGCACGGTGCGACGGTCAGGCGGCAACCACTTGCGGCCGTAGCTGTACACGGCCAGGCCGCACACCATGCCGACTGCGGCCAGGCCGAAGCCCCAGTGCCAGCCGTAGATTTCGCCCACAGTGCCGCAGCCGAGCGGTGCGATGAAAGCCCCGAAATTCACTCCCACATAAAAGAGGCTGTAGCCGCGATCGCGTCGTGGGTCATTCGGCTGATAAAGATCCCCGACTTGCGTGGATACGTTGGGCTTGAAGAGGCCATTTCCGACCGCGATGAGCCCTAACGCCACAAAAAAGAACGGCACGAATGTCATCAGAAAGTGGCCCAGCGCCATGAGGCTGCCGCCCAGCAGCACGGCCCGATGTTGACCTAGGAATCGATCCGCGACAATGCCGCCGATAAAGGGAGTGAACCAGACGCCTGCCGTGTACACGCCGTAGATCGTGGAGGAGTCCGCCTGACTGATCATCAGCTGCTTGGTCATGTAAAAGACCAGCAACGCCCGCATTCCGTAGTACGAAAACCGCTCCCAGACTTCCGTAGTCGCAAGAATCCACACGCCCGGCGGGTGCGGTCCGCTATTCGCAGTTTCTGACGCTGGTGGGCCGAATACGGTGGCGATCAGCGCTCCTGAGTCATCGTTTCTAATTGGAGAAAACTGTATCATAATGGAAATAGAACGAATCGGCTGCAGTAAACGAAGGTCGATCTGGCTTATGAGCGAGAAGAAAGCAACAACTGCCTCGCGGACATTCTGCCTCGCGATGGGCTGCTTAGGCCTGTCTACAGGCTGCTGGGCGGCGAGCGCCTCCTTGGAACCGATCAGTAAAACGATGGCCGACCTTGAGTCGGTCTTGACGGCAGAAAAAGAGGCGCTCGGCACAGGATCGATCGCACCGACCTGGCTCGAGGATGGCACACGATTCCTTTATTCAGAATGGCCCGGGAGTCTTTCAGTGTTTCTGGCCGATCCTCGCACGGGACGCGTGCGCCAATTGACCCGCGATGCGCAGGTGAGAGGTGCGCTGACAACAGTCACGGGCCGATCGGGCAACGAAATCAGTGCACAGATTGATGGTCTCTCGAAAGACGGCAAAGTGGTGTATCTGCGGATTGAAGGCAGCTACTTTGCATTTGATCTTGGCGATCATTCGCTCCGCAGCGCAACCGAGCGTGCCGTTGAGGTGCGAAATAGCCGACCCCGCCTTGTGGGCAATCAATTTCCCACGACCTTCGGCGATCTGAGAGAAGCGCCATCGCCCGACGGGAAATCATTCGTCACCATCAAAGATGACAATCTTTTTCTACGTTCTCCCCCGTCGGATACCCTGCGTCCTCTCACGAGCGATGGGCTGCCCAACGTAAGCTGGCAGGCTACGGAAGAGTCCGCTCAGACTTCGACAATATTTTGGAGCCCCGACTCGTCCCAAATCGCAGCCGTGCAGCTGGATACGAGGAATGTGTGGCACGAACCCCTCATGCACTGGCTGGAAGCTCACCCGCGCTCCGAACAGACCGTGTTCCCGCGCGCCGGCGAACCTATGCAGCGGTTTCGCCTCGTTTTGATAGAAGCTGGCTCAGGTGCGAAGGCGTCGATCGACACCGGAGATACCACGGACCACTACGTCAATTTGCTTGGCTGGCGCGCCGATGGAAAGGCCGTCTTTTATCAGGCTTTCGATCGAGAGCAAAAACAGGTGACCTTCTTTTCGGCTGACTCAGCCAGCGGTGCGAGCAAACCGTTGCTCTCTGAGCGAAGCGACACTTATGTGAATACGCGCATGACACTCGGCATGGATTTCTTTCACCCTCTTCGCAACAGCAACGGATTTCTCCTGTTGTCGGATCGCGACGGCTGGCGTCATCTCTACCGTTACGACTCCGATGGCCGTCTGGTAGTGCGTCTTACGCAAGGAGTGTGGCCCGTAGAGGAGTTGGTCGGGATCGATGAAGAGAGCGGCTGGATCTACTTCCGTGCGAGCTTAGACGCGCAGCGCCCCTACGATCTGCAGTTATTTCGCGTGTCCCTAAACGGCGGTAAGCTGCGGCAGCTGACTTCTCGAGGCGGCGCGCACACCATCGCCATGTCTCCATCGAGCCAATTCTTCCTCGCCACGCGCGCGGGCCCCAGCCTGCCGCCCGTGGTTGAGTTGCATGCATGCGACGGTAGGCTGATAAAAATACTGGGCCGCGCCGGCATCGAGCCGCTTCTTCGGGCAGGTTTTGGCGGCGCGGAAGAATTCTCCGCTTTGGCCGCCGACGGCACCAGCGTGATGCACGGCATGATCGTCCGCCCGTACAACTTTGACGCCGCCAAGCGCTATCCGCTCGTTGAACTCATTTACGGCGGCATGCAATCGATCAATGTTTCTCACGATTCGTTCGCTGCCACGGGAATGGGATCGGCGCCGATCGTTGCCGCGTTGACCAGGGCCGGCATAGGCGTCGCGGTTGTGGATGCGCCAGGCACCCCTGGCCGAGGCAAGCAGTTTCAGGATGCAACCTACGGCACCTGGCCGGACGGAGTCATTGCCAATCATGTCCATTGGCTGGAAGCGGCGGCTAAAGCCCATCCTTGGATGGATCTTTCGCGTGTTGGAATTTACGGACATAGCTGGGGCGGATATCTGGCGGAAACCGCGATGGCAGATGCGCCCGCGTTTTATAAGGTGGCGGTAGCGCACGCAGCGCCCGCGGATCTCGTCGATCACTCAACCTATATCGAGCCCTTTCTGGGGCTTCCGAATCACAACCCCCTCGCCTATGAGAAAGGATCCGTGCTGCATCGGGTGGGTTCCATTGAGGGACCGATATTGATCATGCAGGCGCCCTTGGATGCGAATGCGGCATTTTCCCCCGGCATGAAACTCGCGGACGCCTTGATCAATGCCAAAAAGGACTTCAACCTGTTCGTTGCGCCGTCAAACAGTCATCGGATGACGTGCTGCGGTAAGGAACAGGCCCTTTATCAGACGGCCTTCGTACAACGGTACTTCCGGGAGCACTTGCTTGGCTTGGCTCCGACCACACCGGACCAGACTCAGCGCTAGGTATTTCATTTTGGAAAATATATTGACGATCGGAGACGATGCTTATAGCCTCGGGATCTCTTCGTGGGAGCAATAATCGTGAGCGTTCGATTGTCGGCGATGCTGGTTATGCTCGGGTTCGTCTGGCCAATCGCCACCTGGGCGGCTGGACCCACGGTGGCCGTCGAGTCCGGGGCGCTTGCCGGCAAGGCCGATGGCTCGATCTGGGTATTCAAAGGAATTCCCTATGCGGCGGCCCCCGTCGGCGAGCTGCGCTGGCGAGCACCGAAGAGTCCGGGACGCTGGCACGGTGTGCGTCAGGCGGTAACCTTCGGCGCGGCCTGCGTGCAGGATCCCGCCTTGGGCGGTAACCCACGACCGCAGTCGGAAGACTGCCTGTACTTGAACGTCTGGACACCGGCAGATGCACCGCGCGCCAGCCTGCCAGTGATGGTCTGGATCCACGGCGGCGGCTTCGTCGCCGGCGCCGGTTTTCAAAATCTGTACGACGGCGCCAATTTCGCCCGCGACGGCGTGGTGCTGGTGTCGATCAACTACCGCCTCAACGCAATGGGCTTTTTTTCGCACCCTGGTTTACATGGCGGCGGCAACTTTGGGCTGATGGACGAGATTGCAGCGCTCCAATGGGTGAAGAAGAACATTGCGGCGTTCGCTGGAGATCCGCGCCGTGTCACCGTATTCGGTGAATCCGCGGGTGGCGACTCGGTTCTGTTTCTAATGACCGCCGCCGGACCTGGTTTGTTTCAGCAGGCAATCATCGAGTCGGGTCCCGGCTACCGCAAGCCGAAGACCCAAGCGGAAGAGCAGGCACACGACATCAAACTGGCGGAATCCGTCGGGGTGCCCGCCACAGGCAGTGCTAGACAGCTGCGTGCCTTGGCACCCGAGAAATTCTTCGGCGATTTCTACGGCGCCGGTCCGTTCATCGACGGCCACCTCGTCCGCCAATTCCCGCTGGCGGTATTCGAGGAGGGCAAGGCGTGGCGAGTGCCCTTGATCATTGGCAGCAACTCCGACGAAGGGTCCATCGCCAAAATCTATTCGCAGGCAGTTCCCGAAATTTTGAGCACCATGGGGGATCAGGCTGCGCGCGTGCGCGAGGCTTATGGCGAGGTTGGCTCGGATGAGGCCGTTTTCGGCAGGCAACTATTCGGCGACGTCGTCTTTGGCGCGTCGTCGCGGCGCATCGCCGCCCTGAACTCAGCATCAGCGCCCACTTTTCTGTATGAGTTCGACTATCTGACGGCGGATTTGCGCGGTAAGCGTCCGGGAGCTTCGCATGTCAGCGAGGTTCCCTATGTGTTCGATACGCTGGTGAACTGGTGGGCGCCGCCGACCGACGAAGACGAAGCCATGGCAACGTTGGTCCACTCATGCTGGGTGAGCTTCGCCAAATTGGGCCACCCGGTCTGTGGCAGGCCCGACTCCTGGTCGTCTTACGATCCCGGTACTGACAGCACCTTCCTGATCAGTCGCGAGGGCACTCACGGACAGGCCAGTTATCGTGCGCGCCAGTACGATGCGATTGCGGCGGCACTGTATTCTTCCGCGAACCTGGTGCGTCGCTAGCTCTCTGCGGCGAGGGGCAATGAACATTTCGCGGGTCGCGTTGCTTTGGCTTTTGCTGCTAATGGCGCTGCGCCCGAGTCTCGCCGCGCAACCTTCGTTGGCCGATACGGCGGAACTACAAGCCTGGGTAGACGAATTTGTCGCCAGGCAAATGCAGGACAATCGCATTCCGGGAGCCATCGTCTCCATCGTAAAGGATGGACAGATCCTCTTGAGCAAGGGCTATGGTCTGTCGGATATAGAGCACCACCGCGCTGTCGATCCGCACAAGACCTTGTTCCGGATTGCCTCGGTTACGAAGACCTTCACGGCCACGGCCATCATGCAGCAGGTGGAACGCGGCAACTTGAGTTTGGATAGCGATGTGCGCGACATCGTTGACTTTCCGCTTCCCCTGCGCTCATCCAAGCCTCTGCGCGTTTCGGATTTGCTGACGCATCGCGGCGGCTTTGAGAACGGCCTTTTCGGTGTGCTCTCGGATCGCATGCAAGAGATGCCGAGCCTCAAGAAAGTATTGTCGACGACCATGCCGACACAAGTTAGGGATCCTGGAACCTTGAGTTCCTACTCAAACCACGGCTTCACGCTTCTCGCCTATGTTATCGAGCGTCGTACCGGCCTCTCCATGGCTCAATACCTACAGGACAATTTATTCAGACCCCTCGGGATGAAGTCGACTCACTTCGAGCAGCCTGCCGCATCAACGTGGAGTGACGATGTTGCGGTCGGCTATTCGACGGTGGGAGGGCAATTGACGCCTCATCCCTTCGAGATCGTCTTGACGGCGGGCGGCGGGGCCATCAGTTCGACGGCGGATGACATGGGCCGCTTCATGCTGGCCCAATTGCAACAAGGAATACTCGACGGCCAGCGGATCTTATCGGCCGAATCGACACAGGAAATGCACAAAGTGCATTTCAGCTACGCGCCCGGCCCGGGCGGCATGGGCTATGGATTTCCGCACGCGCAACTCAATGGCCACGATGTGCTTTGGCATACCGGTGCGCTTTTTTACTGTTACAGCCGCCTGGTTTTGATTCCGGACAGCGGAGTTGGTTTGTTCGTCGCCGGCAATTCGGACACCGCCGATGAGTTGCAAGAGCGGCTGTTCAGCGCCTTCATGCAGCGCTATTTTCCGGCCGGCCCGCCCGCCTCCGCGCCCCAAACCACCGCGGATCCAAGCGAAGGCGAGGCCATTTCCGGCGTCTACCGACGCAGCGGGTCGCCGATCACCACCTTTGCCGCCGTAATGAGCTTGCAGGAACTGACCACGGTCCGCGCAACCCGTCAGGGCATTTCTGTGCAGCGCGGCGAAGGCAAAGCCGTGGATTACCGCTACGTGATGCCTGCCCGCTACCGAACCCTCGACGCCGACGCGGCTGACTTGGGGGATATCGTTTTTTTCAAGAATGCTGCCGGATTGTTCGCCGGCTATGCAGTCGAGAACCGGCAGACCAGCTCAATGGAGCGTATCGACAATCCCTTTCGCAGTCGGACGCTTGGAATCTGGCTCATTCGCATGGTCTACGCGATTCTCTCGATCGGCATGATCGCAAGCTGGGCACTCGCAACTCGTTGGAAGCGGCTCACACTCGTGCCACGATGTTGCATCGGCCTCATCACCGCGACCGGCGTCGGAGCCTGGGCGTTGTACGGGTGTTTCCCCTGGCTCGAAAGGCAGATTCGCGAAGACAGTGGGTGGGTTCCGTGGAATCTCACGGCGTTTCTCACCGCGACCTCAGTGCTTGCGATCATCGCCGCCGCGGCTGCCATCGTCACGCTACGGACGGCCCAATCGAAAACGCTTGCCCCGGTGTGGCGCGCCGGCGCGGTTTTGTATTCACTGGGCGCGCTCTCCGGAAGCGTGCTGATTATTTTTTGGCACTTATTTGGCTATCACTATTACTAGAGAGTGCACTGCATGCACCACATGACGCGCGTCTTGAGCATCCTCACTCAGGTGCTGCTTGGCGGCATTCTCATGTTTACTCAAGCGGCGGCGGCGCCGAGGAACGTTGACCTGCCCGACTACGCGTCTCGCCCTGGACAGATGGTCGACGTGGGAGGCTACCGGCTGAATCTTTATTGTATGGGCCGTGGCGCGCCGACGGTCGTGCTACTGTCAGGCGGCGGCTGGGGTGCTGTTGCGTGGGCGGAGCTTCAACCGCGCATCGCCAAGATGACCCGGGTCTGCAGCTACGATCGTGCAGGGATGAATTTCAGCGACATCGGCCCCATCGACCGCAAACCGGGCCAGGATTTGCGCGACCTGACCGCATTGTTGAAGAACGCGAACATAGCCTTCCCAGTGGTTCTCGTCGGCTGGTCCGCAGGCGGCATGCTCGCCCGCGGCTATACCAACGCGCTGCCGGACAACGTCGCGGCCATCGTGACCGTGGACGGCTCGGATTTCGACTACTGGGACTCCCCTGATGAATCCGCGTGGCTGCCGCACGCACTGGAGTTATTCCATAACTGTCAGCAACAGGCGGTGAGTGGAGTTTTCGAAACGGACCCAAAAGCTTTCAAGGATTGCAGCGGTTACGGCAATCCGCTGACAATTTTTCCGGAGCTGCACCGCACTCTAGAACGCGACCTGCACAATCCGGCTCACTACACGCAGTGGCTCAATGAACTGGAACATGAGTCCGACTGGGCGGCGGAGCTGCGCGAATCGCGCCGCTCCTACGGACAGAAGCCGCTGGTTGTCTTGGTGGCGGGCGATCACTTTCGCCCGAACCCGAAATTCGAGCAGCGGCCGGCGCCCGCCGATATTTCCTTCGTAGTACATTCATACCAGATCCTCTCGCTTTCGAATGACAGCAAGATGATCGTCATGCCTGACACATCGCACGCCATTCACTATGATCGACCGGATTTCGTCACCGACGTCATTATGAACACCGTGACAAAAGTGCGCGATTCGAACAACAAGTAGTCCGTAAGAGAGGTCGCCGATGAAAGCTTTGAACCTGTGTGTTGCCGCTGCATGCCTTGCCGCTTGCCTGCTTGGCGCCGTCACCGATGCGCGAGCGGCCAATCCCGACATCAATTCCCGCGTTGCCAAGGTCTTGGAGGCCACGCCTCTGATCGACGGACACAACGATCTGCCCTGGGGCATTCGCGAGATCACCAACAACAATTTTTCGGCGATCGATCTTAAGAAAGATACCTCCAACATTGCGACCTTAGCGGGTTGGCCAAATCTCACGACCGACATTCCGAGGCTCCGCAAAGGCATGGTCGGAGGTCAGTTTTGGTCTGTATACGTGCCCGTCAGTGTCAAAGGCTTCGAGGTCGTGCAGACGACCATGGAGCAGATCGACTTGGTCAAACGCATGGCCGCACGCTATCCGGCTGACTTGGAAATGGCCTACAGCGCCGCCGACATCCGCCGTATTCACCGCGACCACAAGATCGCATCACTCATCGGCATTGAAGGTGGTCACCAAATCAACGACTCGCTGGCGGTCTTGCGGCAAATGTACTCGCTCGGCGCGCGCTACATGACGCTGACGCATTCGCGCAATACCGAATGGGCGGACTCGGCTACCGACACTCCCGTGCATCATGGACTCACTCCGTTCGGCGAGGACATCGTGCGGGAAATGAATCGCATAGGAATGCTGGTCGATTTGAGTCATGTATCTCCCGAAGTGATGCGTCAAGCGCTAAAGATTGCCGCGGCGCCAGTGATGTATTCTCATTCGTCGGCGCGCGCCTTGGTCGACCACCCCCGCAATGTGCCCGACGACATACTTCGCCTAGTCGCCGCCAACGGCGGAATTGTCATGGTCAATTTCAATCCGGGCTATGTTTCCGACGCACATCTGCACTGGGATGCAGACTTGGCAGCCGAACAAGCGCGCTACGATACGCCGCCGTTCGGCGGTTTATATATCGGGCAGCCGGAACGCGCCAAGGCCGCACTCGATGCTTGGCAACAGGCCCACCCCCGGCCCGTGGTCACCATTGCCACGATCGCCGATCATATCGAACACATCCGCCAGATCGCGGGCGTCGATCATGTGGGCTTGGGTTCGGATTTCGATGGCATACCGGACTTGCCGGAGGGACTCGAAGGGGTCGAACATTTTCCGGCATTGATGGCGGAATTGATGCGCCGGGGCTGGAGCGACGCCGATGTCGCGAAAGTCGCCGGCGAGAACCTGTTGCGCGTGCTTAAAGCCGCCGAGGAGGCATCTGTCAAACTGAGCGCCTCGAGGCAGCCGCTCGATGTGACGGCGCGCGGCTCTTCCGGACGATAGCGTGCTATCGCCAAACCTGGCGGGCGACGCGTAAGAAATTCTCCCCGAGGATGCCGGCCACGGCGTTCTCCGAGTGGCCTCTCGCCAGCAGAGCCTCAGTCAAGCGGGGCAATGATTCGGGCGGCACGCACCGCAGCCCCGGACCATAGCCGAACCCCGGAGGCCAGATATGTTCTGCGGCCGCAACGGCGCCGTTGAGTTCGTCGTTGTCGTAAACGAAATCGAGCCCAAGACCGACGTGCTCTGGCCCGACCAGATCGATGAAGTGCTCGATGTGTGTCGCAAGAAGATCCACCAGCTCGCCGAGCTTACCGAGAAAGATGTTCAGCCCGTTCAGCCCAATCACCCCGCCCGTCGCAGCGCAACGCCGCGCAAGATCGTCCGGAATGTTCCGGGGGTGTTCGAATATCGCGCCGGCATTCGAGTGGGAGAAGATGACCGGAACGGTGGTTTGTTCCATGACCTCTCGCGCGGTTCGATAGCCGGTGTGAGAGCAACAAATGATCACTCCGACACGAGTCAATTCCGCAAGAATCGCACGGCCCAGTTCTGTCAGCCCATTGTCCTGCGCATCGTGACATCCGCTGCCCGCTTGATTGGCGCGGTTGTATGCAACCGACATCCAGCGCACACCGATTTCCTGCAGCAACGACACCAGACTCAACTGATCGCCGATGACCCCCATTCCCTCGACGTCGAAAGCGATTGCGGTCCGAGCGCTTTGCTTCGCAGCGACGATATCATCCGCAGTCCTGACAAGCACATAGTCGTCGGGGTTTTCGCGTACGAAGGCGCGAACATGCGCTGCCAGCCGGATCATCGTTTCCAGACTCACTTCGGCATCGCCGAGATTGACGGACACAAAAGTGAAGCCTGCAGCGCGATGGCGGGCCAGCAATCCAGACGGGTCCTTGCCCTGCAGCGGCAGGCATGCGTGGTTGTCCCAGACGATGGAGCGCGACTGCAGTCGCTCGGCAGCCGACTTCGCTACCATAACAAGTGGACAGCGAACGCCAGGCAACTCAAACCGACACACGCGAGCGCAACGGCCGCGCGATGCATGAGCACGAAGTTGCCGGGCCGGCCCGTGCCGCCGCTTTTCAGGAGCGAGAATGTGCGGATGATTCCTATGCCGCCCGCCAATAGAAACGTCCATGCCGCGATGCGCCCAAAATCAAATCGCCAGGCTCTCCCCAAGAACAACGACGTGTCGACATCGATGTCCTTGAGCACCGGCCAAACAAACGTGTAGGCGGCGAGCAAGGCCGCCACGCCGGTGAGTGCCGATTCGAGCCGTCCGGGGCCGGGCCAAAACAAGGCACACAGACCCAATGCTGCGACCGCCAGCAGGAGCACGCCTCCTCGCTGCCAATTGCGGGGATCCTTGAACCCCCTGACGCGCACGGCATACATCTTGTTCATCAGCATCAATCCCGGCTCGAATCCATATAACGAGGGGCGCCGGTTATCGTGCGCTGGACCTTGGAACAGACCCGGGGCGACTTCGAAAACATGTTCCGGATTGCCGCCGCCGTGATCGAGTAGCAGGCCGCCGTCGGGAGCCGCGGTGACGCTCGTAACCCGATCGAGTCCGAAGAGCACTTCAGGGGTGGTGTGAGCGCGCAGCTCGAGCCAGTAACGCCCCGCATAATGCGACGGATCCGTGCTGGCATGCACCGGTAACGGCTGGGCCGGGCCCAACACTTCTACGAGCATGGCATCCACGGCGGCACCCGGGTCGCCCGGTCCACTCGAGTAGGCATCTGCGCCGCCGGCAAAAACCACAAACACTCCAAAATCATGGGAGGGCACGATGGCAAGCGTCGATCGGAATCCCGCGATCAAGCCGCCATGCCCCAACACCGGTGTCGCATTCCACTGATCCAGGAACAGGCCGAGGCCGATCGGGCTCAATCCGGGATAGTTCACCGCCCGCGGCTCGCGCTCCAGCGCAATCATCGCCGGAGTCACGACGTCAGGAACATGCCCGAGCAGGGCGTTCATGAAGCGCGCCATATCCGCCGCAGTTGCCTGAATCGAGCCCGCGGGTGCCGCAACTGGCGCGTTCAGAGTGCGCACCGCATATCGCACGGACCCGCTTTGTTGGATGCCTGCATAAACGAGGCGCGGCCCGCCGGTCACGTCGTATCCCAAAATCGTCTCGTCCATGCCCAAGGGCTTCAGCAGCATGCGATCGACAACCCGATCAAGCCTTTGTCCGGTCACATCCTCGATGGCCGCGCCGAGAAGAACAGGCCCGAAATTCGCGTACACAGCCTTGTATCCCGGCGGCCGTACGATGTTAGGGATTTTCGCGCGCAGGTATGCGGCGTCCGCCGGCACCTCGCGCTGGTCATGAGATGCAATGCCAAATCCCGGCGATTCCATTCCGGAAGTATGGGTTGCGAGCTGCGCGAGCGTCACTTTGGGCCCCTCGGGAGGCGGTATTTGGTACCGCTTCAGGTAGCGGTTGACCGGATCATCGACGGAAGCGATTACGCCCTGCTCGACCAGCTTCGCGGTCAACAAGCTGACGAACATCTTGGTGATGGAGCCGACCAGGAATTGATCTTGCGGCTCGATCTCGATGCGCCGGACCGGATCGAACCATCCGTAACTCGCAAATGCCAGCACCTTGCCGTCCGCAACGACCGCGGCCGCGGCGGCGGTAGCGCCTTGAGGCCCCACGAAGGCGGCGACGTGTTCACGCATCCAGCGCTGCGCTTGTTCAGCAGTGGGCTGTGGCAGCGCGGAGCTGCCCGAGGCCTGAGCCAGCACTTGCGGGCTTAAGGCTGCACCGCATAACAAGAAAACAACGGCAAACAAGGCGCAGCGCAGTGTCATACGGCATTCTAGACAGCTACAATCTAAATGGAAACAACAATTCCAATTAGAAACATAATCCGTACGATCAGGAGTGGCCGATGCAGATGCGTTCAGTCTTCGCCCTTGTCTTGCTCGTCGCCGCGCAAGTGGCGGCGAACCGCGCCCACGCCGACTCACGCTTGGCCGCCGAGTACGCGCAAATTGCCGGATCCGTTTACACGACTACCGTTGCCGCCGCGAGCGGCAGCGACACGGTTGCCTGGGTAACGACTCATCGCGGTGACGTCGCCTTGTGGGTGGCGAAGGGGCCGGCTTATCTGCCGCGCAAACTCCTCGAGCTGCCGGGCGATACCGGAGATGAAATCAATGGCCTGGTGCTGTCGCCCGATGGCCGTTGGCTGACTTTCAATCGAGGCCCTTCGGATGCTCCCAACGGACGTGTGCCCAATCCCGCCGGACTTGCCAACGGCCTGGAGGATGCCTTGTGGGTTATCACCACGCGAGGAGGGCAGCCGGAGAAAATCGCCATTGGCGCGAGCAGCGCGACTTTCGCGCCAGATTCGGCGCGCTTCGTGTTTGTCGTCGAGAATCAAGTGCTCGTCAGTAAGCTTAAAGCAACGCCGCCCGCGAACGATTTCGAGCCGGCGACGATGCTGTTCAAAGAAATGGGCGGTATCGACAGTCTGGTCTGGTCGCCCTCTGGGGACGCACTGGCTTTCACTAGTGCCCGACCCGGTCACGGGCTGGTGGGTGTTTTCAAGCTTCATGATCGCGTGCGATACATCGCTCCGAGCATCGACCGCGACGTACAGGTTTCTTGGTCGCTCGATGGGCGCCGGCTGGCGTTTTTGAGACTGACTGGTGTTGCCGCAGGCCAGGTCGCGAACGTGATGACAGATACGCGTTTCGCCATCCTGGTCGCCGATGCTTCGGGTTCGGAGGCGATTGAGGTCTATCGCTCACCGGGCTCCGACGCCGGCATCGCCACTTCGGATTCGCTGCACTGGTTGAAGGACGGTCGGGTCGCATATATCTCGGACGCCGACGGCTATTCGCACGTATATGCCGTCGACCCGGACAGCCGGCAGGTGACGCAACTGACCAAAGGTCGGTGCGATGAAGAAGCGATCGTCGTCAACGCCGCTGGGGATGCACTCGCCGCAAGCGGAAATTGTTTCGATCAGGACCGCCGCGAAGTGGCCATGCTGGACTTGGTGGAAGGCGCCTGGAAACGTGTGAGCGCGGACCGGAGCATCGCGACCGACCCGGTCTTCGTCGGTCTGGGCAACACACTGCTCTATCGATCTGCCTCGTACGATCGGGCGCAATCGCCGGCCATCGGATCCACCGGCCGCGAACGTCTACTGTCGAACGGCTCCACGACCGCGCAATCACTCGAATTGCCCGAGATCTTTCACCTGGCGGCGTCCGACGGCACTCCTCTCACCGCGGTCTGGTTTGCGCCACGCGGTGCACCATCCGGCTCTCGCGCGCCGGCGGTCGTCTACGTGCATGGCGGTCCAATCCGCCAGATGATGCCCGGGTGGCATCCGAATCCCTACTACGCGTATGTGTACGCGGCCAACCAACTGCTTGCGAGACATGGGGTCGGCGTTTTGGCGATCAACTACCGCACCGGGGTTGGATTTGGCCGAGCATTCCGCAATGCCGAGGGTTTCGGGCCCAACGGTCTGAGCGAGTTGCAGGATGTCATTGCGGCGGGAGATAAGCTTCGTTCAATTCCTGGAATCGATCCGGCACGCATTGGAATCTACGGCGGCTCCTATGGCGGGCATCTCACTGCGAATGCCCTTGCGCGCCGCTCAGACCTGTTCAGCGCCGGCGTTGCCTGGCACGGAATCTATGATTTCACCCAGTGGGCCACGAATGTCGGGCACCCCAACCGGCTGTCGACGGCGTGGGGCAATACCGAATCCACACGTGGCTTGGCGTATCAAAGTTCGGCGCTTTCGCAAGTGCGCACCTGGCGCTCGCCGGTCCTGCTGATTTCCGGAGACGATGATCGAAACGTCGATTTCGTGGAGACCATCTCGCTCTACCGCGCATTGGAGGACGCGCACGTTCCCGTGTCAGCTTTTGTGTTGCCCAATGAAGTCCATTCTTTCCTGCGATTTTCTTCCTGGACTCAGGTGATCGATCGGACCGCGAGCTTTTTGCTGGCGCATTTATCGGCGGATGCATTCAATAATTGAGCGTCGATGTCAGGACGTGATAGTTGGCGAGCGTTACCAGTGCCGCCGCTGTCGCCGCGGCGAAGGAGGCGGCCAGCAAGCGTTGCGCTGCGCCGATGCGAGACCAACTCTTGCCCAATACGAGTGAGAAGCCGAGCCACGCAATCGCACTGATCCATCCGGCACATTCAAAGCCCCTAATCAGCGGATCGTAGCCGGCGTTCATCGAATACAGATCGCTGCGCATCTCTACGACAGCATAGTACAGCCCGGCGATGCAAACGATCAGCGCGAGTGAGCAGATCGCCCGAGACGCAACGGCAATGCGTGGCATACCGATCACCGAGGCGATGAACGCGCGGCCTCTAAACATTTGCACCGTTTGACCCAGCAGCGCCAAGACCGCCGCCGCCAATCCTAGAATGATGGCGCCGAATACGAACGCGGGACGCTCCCAGAATGAAGTTCGCAGCATCGTCTGATAGGCTTCGACCCGCATCCCGGTAACTCGATGATTCGCGTCGCGAATGAACACAGCGCGCCGCGCAGTGCGCGTGAGATCCTGATAAAGATCCGGGCCGACCCGCATCAAAGGTTCCGGTGCGGTACCGAGACGGATGCCGCCACCGGCAACCGGTTGCACAGGCAAGAGTTGCAACAGCCGTCCGAACTTGAGAAACGAGTGCGCCGAATACCGGCCGGTTGCATAGATGCCGGCCACTTCGCCGTCCGCGTGAGGGTCAGGCTGCCCATGCAGTGCGGGCGGCGTCAGTCCAAAGCGCTCCTCGAAGCGCCTCAAAATGCTGCGTATCAACGGGGGACCTTCCGTATTTTGCATGGCGACGATAATCAGATCGCGCTCGGGGTAAGCGCGAAATTCGCAATGGTATTGCACAGTGTCCCCGCTATGACCGACTGCGGTGAGTCCCACGCGAGTGCGGTCGATTGTCACGCCCAAACCCATACCCACTTCACTGCGCGCAGCCCCTTCGGGCCCGGGTTGCAGCGTCAACATCTGCGCGATTGTAGCCGGGCGAAGGATTCGATGGCCTTCGGCCGTGTCCGTCCCGATGAGTGCCCTGACGAAAGTCGCATAGTCCCCGGCGGACGCGGACAAGGCGCCAGCCGATTGCGGTGTAACATATTCGAAGGGCCCGGGTTGCGCACCCCCGGCTCTAAATCCCTGCACCAGCGTGGCAGCGATCCGTTGTTCCGGCGGCTGCGAGAAAGTTGATGCGTTCATTCCGAGCGGCTCGAAGATGCGCTCTCGAGCGACGTCGGCAAATGGCTTGGCGCGAAGACGCTCGACGATGTAGCCCGCCAGACCGAAAGCATAATTGGAATAGGCGGGCTGAGTTCCAGGCGTATATAGAAAGGGTGGCAATCGGGAGCGAGCATAATTCGCCAGTGTCGCCACATGATTGGCGTCGGTGGAAAATATCAGCCGATAGGTATCCGACAATCCGCTCGATTGGGTGAGTATGTCGCGCATGGTGAGCGCGCGTCCATTCTGCTTCGGGATGACAAATCCGGCGTACTCGCTGACATCGCGATCCAAGTTGAGGCGCCCTTCCTCGACCAGTTGCATGACCAAGGCGGCGGTGACGGGTTTCGACAAGGAACCGGCGCGAAACATGCTGGTGCGCGCGTCGATGATTTGGTCGTTGCCCAGCTGCGCCCTGCCAAACCCTTCGGCAGCGATGATTTTTCCCGACTCCACGACGATCACCGCGACGCCTTCTATATGGCTCTTGGACATGTCTGCAGGGATCGTTTGCAGAAAGGTGTGTACTTCCGTTGCTTCAAGCGGCGTCAGACTCGCGTGCGCCCAGGCAACCGCATTGTAGAGAAGGCCGGTTAAAAACCCGGCGACCATAACGGCCACCCATCGCGGATAGCCCAGCGGCTTCACCCGCCTGATCTTGAGCGCCTGCGAGACTTTGCAGGCGTGGTGCGGGTCTTTGCGATCACTTCCGGCGATATGGGACTGGTGTTGACCGACAAAATCCATGCCTCGCCCGGTCCGGCGTTGGTATAAGCGTGTCCCATCCGACTGTCGATGTAAACGCCCTCGCCTTCCTCGAGAACTTGCGGTTTATAGAATTCGGTGTGGACTTCAACCCGACCTAAATGCGCGAATACAAATTCCTCGCCTTCGTGCCGTAGCAGTCGCCCGAACTCCGGCAGCGTGCGCGCGATTACTTGTGAGAGTATCGGTACCATACGCTTGGCCCGCAGGCTGGTGCAGAGATAATGGTAGACATAGGCACCCGAATCCACCACTTCGCCTGAGCCACGGTGCGCCCAACTGATTCTTGCCACCGCTGAGGCATCCACCGATGATTCAGCGGCAAAGAATTCCGACAGCGTCAGGCCGAATGCGCCTGCAATCAGCTGCAGCCGATCGTAGGCGAGCGAGAGAATTCCGTTTTCAACCTTTGACAGCGTCGAGGTTGCGATCGTGGAGCGCTTACTGAGCTCACTCAAGCTCCAGCGCCGCGCCTGGCGCAATAGGTGAATCCGCTGACCCAGCGCAGGCGGCGCCGCCGCGCTGTCGCTGCCGGCATGTTCCACCAATTCCGTGCGCGTCTGCGCAGTACGATGTCGCGCCGGCTTCTTACTATCTTTCGTCATCGCAATTCCATTTTGCTTCCGCTCGGCTCCGGGAGCCAATCCTAGCGCATTGGCAAACTTTTGCTCTAAAAGCGATAGGCCGCTCCGACGCCGAGCGCTCGCGGCGCAAGAATGGAGTACCCGCCATTGGCAACGCTGCCCGTGTAAGTCGCAAATTTGTTCGCCAAGTTGCGTCCGAATACATACAGTTCCAGGCTCTCTCTGGCCACCCCCAGCTTCGCATTATAAGTGCCATACGATGAGAGCTGCGGCGGGGTGTTGAAAATATCGTCGTAGCGAGCGCCGATATAGGTGTAATCAGCGTGTCCGACCGCCTTCCACAGACCCGCGATCGGATGGTTGCCGTCGACGTAGAGAGAACCGGTCCATTTCGGATCGCGACCGATTTGATTTCCTACCGCCCCTGGGTCTACATCGTATTGCAGTACCTTGGATGCCGCCCAGGCGCCGCTCATGCCGAGCTGCCAATTTGCATTGATTGCGAAACGGGCCTCCATCTCGACACCTTCAGTGCGCGCCTTGCCCGCATTGGTGATTTCAGATTCCCACGGCGCCCCAAAGGTGAGGGGAATCTGCATGTTGGTCCAGTCGTTATAGTAGATGGCGAGATCCAGATACAAACGCTTATCGAGAAGCTCCGTCTTGGCGCCGATTTCATAGGTAAGAACGGTTTCAGCGCCGTAGGTACTCGCTCCTCCCGTATAGAAATTCTTCACGCCCGGGCCCCGGAAACCTTTCGCGATGGTGGCATAGACGGTCCAGTCGTCGTTCGGGTGAAACAGCAGTGAACCTTTGGGCGTAAAGATGCTGTATGAGGTGTCGCCGATGTCGGTGAAGGAGGGAAAACCAAAGATGAAATCCGCCAAGTCCACCTGCGCAGTGGTGTAACTGATCTTCTGATGGGTGTAGCGGCCGCCCAAAACCACAGAGAATTGCTTGTTGAAATCGTAGGTGGCCTCACCGTAAACCGCGTATTCCTTGTCGTTGCGGACATCGTCGATGGTGAAAAATGGCAGTACGGGCGTTTCACCGGACAAATCGATCAGGTTCAAGGGCAGCGCGGTGTCACGGTGCCGATCTTTGTAAAAGGCGCCCAGTACCCATCGCAGCGGCTCATTCGAATCCGATACCGCGCGCAGTTCCTGGATGAAATTGTGAATATGTTCGTCCTGCGCCTGGGTTTGTACGAAAGGCGCCGGTGCAGGCAGGGCAAAGAACACGAAGTCTTTTTGCGTCAGGAAGTTTGACGAGCTGAGCAGGTCGACGCCCGGCAATTTCCAGTTGAGGGTCAGGTTGTAAAGACTCCATTCCACCCAATCCGTGTTCTCGAGCCCCGGCATTTTTTGACCGTTCGGCATGACGCTTTGATTGCTTTCGCCGGCGTTTTGCTTCTGGTGCAGAAAGCTGAAAGTACCATCGAACTGATCGGTCGGCTGCCATTTGACCAGCAGGCGAACGTCCGCGGTGTTCGAGGAGTTGGCGTTTTTCTTCACTGTCGTCAGGGTCGGACCCAAATAGTCGTCGAAGAATCCACCGTCGTTGCGGTAATCGGCGACCAACCGTACCGCCAGCTTGCCGTCGATCAGTGGCGCGTTCAGCATCAAATTGCCGTTGTAGCTCGACGCACCGTGATCGTAGTCAAAGGCCTGGCCCGCGACAGCGCCTTCGAATTTCTCGAGATTCGGCTGATTCGTGATATAGCGGATCACGCCGCCGGGCGCGCCTTCACCGAACAGCGTGCCTTGCGGACCGCGCAGCACTTCAACCCGCTGCAGGTCGAATAGCGGAATATCGCCGGCAGCCTGCGGATTCTCGGACAATGGCATGTCGTTGAGGTAGTACCCCACTGTGGTCGTTTGGTAGCTTGAGATTTGCGTGGCGTTGGCATTGAGGCCGCGAATGGTGATCTCATTCGCGCCGGCACCACGATTGACGAGCATCACACCCGGAACCTGCTGGATGAAATCCGCAAGATTCAGTGCGGCACGCTCTTCCAAGTCTGCACCCGAAATCGCGGTCACGCTGAAGGGGATGTTTTTGATCAATTCCTCCCGGCGAGTGGCCGTCACCACAATCTCCGTAAGCGCGGTTGCCGATTGTTCCTCGGACGCCGCACCGGTCGCTTGCGCATTGGCCAGGTCGCACCCTATCCCCATCAGTAAAATCATCGATGCAACCAAACATGCGCGGAGCGTTGTGCGTGACATTGTCATCCCTTCGCTTTTGTTAGGCGGTGAGCCGTGGAATATCACCGTTGCCGCTTGGCCACAGAGTTTCCATATGGAAACGTTTATATCGCGCGTTTCCGAATAACGCAACAACTAAACGCTATTGTCCCGATTCAGCGCATTGCTGCGTGCCCGGCGAACTGCATCGACAAGCAACCCGGCGATCAAAAACAATACCCCCATCAGCGCCGCCCGGGGCTCGCGCAGCGCCGCTGTAACTACCACGCCGGCTGCCCCGAGAATGAAAATGAGGGGTGTCCACGGATAGCCGGGGACGCGATAGGCGGATGGCACACCCGGATTTCGCCACCGATATCCAAACAGGCACGCGGCGCCAAGCGCATAGAAGCCCCAGCCTATCGTCACCACCCAAGACAGCAACTGCTGAAAGGTGCCGGTTAGCGCCAGAGCACTAGCCCAACAAGCACTGGCAACGATGGCGGTTGCCGGCACACGGCGGATCGGTGACAGCCGCGCGAAAGAGCGAAAGAACAAGCCGTCGCCGGCCATCGCGAAATACACCCGTGAACTGGTCATGAGGGTACCGTTGGCCGCGCTGGCAATGGAGATCATGATGAGAACTGCAACAAAACGGGCAAGTTGCGGAAGTCCGACTGCATCAAGTGCATCAGCAGCCACTCGCGTCGAAGCGCCGAGCCTTTCCGGCCCGAGCGCGCGAAGATATGCAAAATTGGCGGTGAGATATACCGCCACCAGCACTAAGGTACCCAGCAACAGTCCTCGAGGCAGCGTCGATTGCGGCTTGACGACTTCGCTTGCGGCGAAGGTAGTCCACTGCCACCCCTCGTAGGCCCAGAGTGCGCTGACCAGCGCCAGGGCGAGCCCGGAAAAAGCACCGCTCGAGTCTCCCAGTAGGGACGCGCCGCCAGAAGTGACCGGCGGATGAGCGAACACCGTCAGAATTGCTGCCAGGATGAAAAGCCCGGCGAGTTTTCCCCAGGTAGTCAAACTTTGAAATCGCAGCGAGGTCTGCGTTCCCAGTATGTTAACCAAGCCGATAACCGCGATGAGCAGCACGGAGAGAACTTTCCCCGCAGTGGCGGAGAGGGTCACCAACTCTCCGGCGTAAGTCGCGAACGCGACCGCCAGAGTCGCTACCGCCCCGCTTCCGATGATGAAGAACATGGACCAGCCGAACAAGAACGCGGCACGCTCGCCAAAGATCTCACGGATGTAAACATACAGGCCGCCGGCGCTCGGCCTCAGGGCACCCAGTTCGGCGTAGGAGAGCGCGCCGAGAACCGATAATCCGCCGCCGATCAGCCAAACTAGCGCCGCCAGCCAGACGAGATTGCCGCTTTGGCGCAATACCAAGCCCGGGACTAAGAAAATGCCGGAGCCGATGACGACGCCGAGTGTGAGCAAGACCAGGTCTTGCGTCCTGATGAGGACTCGCAGCGTGGGACGCGGTTCGGTCACCGCATCGCTCTCGGTTTCGCTCATTGGGCGTTCGCCGGCGGCAGAACGCGTTGCAGAAACTCGTTGATGTGCGACAGGGTAAAGGCGGTCTGCGTATACAGGAAATAGTGCGAAGAGTCGGCCGGCGCGTACAGCAATTCCGAATGGGGTGCCAAAACCAGGGGCTCGCGCCGCGCATAGTTGATGAAATCCGCGTAGATCTTTGCCCGTCTTCCCGTGACGCCCGGCGGTGGACGCGGCGGGTCGGGTATTTGAGTTATGAGCAGAAGTTTCTGATTGGGCAAGGCCAGTGGCGTTCGAACTATGGAAAAGGGGTCTGACTGCACGGCCTCGTGGGCGCTCAAATCTTCAACGATGGACGAGGTGCGAGTCTCCCAAGTGACGCCCGCCTCATAATACTCGCCAAAAACATCCTTCAGCCACGACATATTCGCGCGGCGCAGCGGATTGAGGGCATCGATGCCGGCAAGCCCGAACCTAGTCGCAAAAACCGGCCACCATTGATCCACCTTGACTTTGAAACCATTGCCGCGCCAATTGACAACCGAATACATCGGCGAACTCGGGTCCAACAACACCAAGGCCTTGAGTTCGTCGGGATAAGCGCCGGCGTAATTGATCGCAACTTCGCCGCCGCCCGAATGACCCACCATCACCGTGGCCGGGCGCTCGCCGGCAGCGATCAAGCCATCGTGCAGTTGTAGAATTTCATCATCCATGGTCACCGGCGTGCGCCCGTCAGAAGACCATCCGAGACCTGCACGGTCGATGAGACAGGCGCGCCAGCGATCGCGCAGACCGATTTGCAACGGGCGCATCCACAGCCCTTGAGAATGGCCGCCGCCGAGCAGCAACACCGTAGCTGAATCGCGCGGCCCCTCGCACCATACATGCAGCGAGCGGCCGTGAAACAGCACTATCTTTCCGGGAGGCGGGTATTTGCTGCGCGCATGAGCTTGTTGATACAGGGATGCGCTACCGCCGATAGCCAGCAGCACGCCGACGGCGATACAGAGTGCGCCCGCCGGCCGGCGCCATCTACGCGGGGCATGGCCAGTCGGCGCACGCCGCTTGTAGAGAAATAAGCCTAGAACGACGAAGCAGGCCGCGATGAGGTAGGGAGCGACGGGCGACATGAGAAAGTTCAGCATGGCGTTATCCTCAGCCGGCGTTGAGCAATAAGTCCGCAATGCGATTCGCGCCGCCGCGCATCGGATCAAAACAGGGCAACTGCAACTCTTGCTCGGTCGCGCACATCGCTTGTCGCGCCGCCGCCTCATCCATTTTCGATGTATTGAGGCTGACCGCTACGAAGCGCGCTGCCGGATTGGTCAGCGATGCCGCCTCGAGGTAGCGTTCCACGGCGACGTCGAGCTTCGGCATCGGATACTCGGGAAAGCCGTTTACCTTGAAACGCGATGGATCGTGGCAAAGCACCATGGCGTCAGGCTGGCTCCCGTGTATGAGGCCCAATGTGACGCCGGCGTAGGCCGGGTGAAACAATGAGCCCTGCCCTTCAATGATGTCCCAATGTTTGGGATCGTTGTCGGGCGATAGGGATTCCGCCGCACCCGCGATAAAATCGGCGACCACGGCATCAATCGCAATGCCACTGCCGGAAATGAGAATCCCAGTCTGACCTGTCGCGCGAAAGTCGACCAGAGCATTTTTCTCCCGCAGAGCCTTGACCAAGGATAAAGCGGTGTATTTCTTCCCCAACGCGCAGTCGGTGCCAACGGTTAAAAGGCGCTTGCCGCTTCGTTTGCGCCCGGTTGCGATTGGGATGTCTGGCTGCGGCTGCCGGACATCCACCAATCTGCGCCCCTGGCGCGTGGCGGTTTCAGCCAGTATAGGCACATCAGCCAACTTGGAGTGCAGTCCGCCTACTAGGTCGAGCCCAGCTCCTAGCGCCTCCACCAACGAGGGCAGCCATAGTTCATCAAGTCGTCCGCCGATGGGCGCGACGCCGATGATGAGTGTCCGAGCTCCGGCCCGGGCGCCCGCCTCGGCGGGCATATCAGGAAGGCCAACGCTGATCGTTGATTCCGACAGCCGCCACTGCCCGACGCAATCCTGACGGCACCAATCCACCAAGCCCCTCGCCGTTTTTGCAAACGCCTCATTGCGCGTGGCGCCCAGAAATAGAAGATAGGGTTTATGAAATGAATGCACGTCAATTCCGCATTGCAATCCGTTCGACACCTTAACCAACTTTTCCGATTAGCACAATTGTGTCTGTCAAGAAATATTGATCATTAGATAGGCTGAGTTTGCATCGCATCTGGGTCGGTGAGCGCCAAAGATGTGCTTCGTGCCGAAATTTAGCGTCATGCGCGGGTCGCTGGGACGAGTCGTTCGATTACAGAGTTGAACGCTCGCGCCGGTGACACTCCTCGTCGACACTAGTGTACGTCTAGAAAAAGCTGCCGACGCGGCCTAGCCAGGTGTCCGGCAAAATCGCAGCTTGGGGGCCTGTTTTCCTTCGACCGTTAAAGCGCAACACACAAGAGAATCCAACTTCCTTCCCAGCGCCCCCCAATCCCGAAACACGCCGATATAGAGGGTAGCCAAGATCCATTCACAAACATTGCCGGCTTCCAGGTCCAAGGCATCGGCTAGACGCTGAAAAATAACCTGGGAGATCCAATCGCAAGAACAGCGGCGCTCTACGTCACCACCGTCGTGAACTCCGACGAGCGCGTTTCCACCGTTGACCAAGTCGCGACTCCTTCGCGGCTGGCTCCGCTGCAGCGAATACCGTTGACCACCAACTCGTCGAAAGAGTTGAAGCGTTCGGCAAATCCCTGTAGATATTGCAAGGTTGACACCATGTGCGACGGCATGGTTACGTCAACGCCGATAAATGAACTGAGAACATTTGTGGCGGCTCCTGGACTTCCAAGTTAAGCGGAGCTTGTCTGGTGGGGTTGTGGACAAGGAAAGTCATGCGCCATTTCCAACTAAGACTATCGATCTTACTTTTATTTTTCATTGGAACGGTGTCTGGGCAGGTGCGGCCCAACGCGCATCCCTCGCAGATCATCATGGTGACCGCACCAGCCAGCGACTCGGTGGCGGTAAATCTCACCATTCCCTCCGGTGTAATTCTGAAGACATTGTCTGCCCGCCTGAATGGCCAAGACGTCAGCGCTAGGTTGGCGTCTGCAGCGTCCCTCTAAATCTTACCCTGCAGTAATCGCAGCATTATGGTGCGTACGGACGGGGATATGCCGGAGCCAAACATGAGAATTCACAGCCGTATCGCAGCTCTTGTTTTCACAGTCGGTGCGCTAAGCGTAGTCGCGAGCGCGTTGGCGCAAGGCAGCCTGGTGGGTACGCCACCGCCGGACCCATGGCCGCGCGGCGTGGACTTAGGAGACGCCCAGGTGCTGGTCTACCAACCGCAGATCAACTCGTGGACCGACAATCAACTTAACTTCCGGGCTGCCCTCGCAATCAAGCCCGCCGGCGCGAAAGCGGAAACCTTCGGAGTGATCTTCGCCACCGCCCGCACGCAGGTCGACAAGGTGCTGCGTTCGGTGACGTTCGAGAATCTCAAGATCTCCAAGATCGACTTCCCGACTCTGCCCAACCGGGGCGCCGCGTATGTGGCGAGGCTGCAGACGCAGTTCTTGGCCTCGATACACACCATCTCGCTCGATCGTCTTGACTCCTCGCTGGCACTCGCTGGCATCAAGCCGCCGACGGTCGCCGTTGAGAGTAAACCACCGTGGGTCATCGTCAGCTATTCGCCGGCGATTCTGGTGCCGATCGACAGTACGCCGGTGCTCAAGGCGGTGGCGGATTCGCAATTCCAGCGGGTCATCAACACCCGCGCGCTGATCCTGCAAGTGCCTGGTCAAAATTTCTTCATCCACGTCTATGACGGCTGGCTCACATCGAACTCGATCAGCGGTCCCTGGGCACAGTCGTTCAATCTTCCGCCCGGCATCGACAGCGTCGCGCAGACCCTCGCCAGTTCCGGCGCCGTCGACATGCTCGATGGCGGCCCCAAAGCAAACCCTAAACCCTCGCTCGCGAACGGCGTGCCGGCGATCTACACGGTTTCGGTGCCGGCCGAACTAATCGTGTTCAAAGGCCAGCCCGACTTCCAGCCCGTGGTGGGCACGCAATTGCTGTGGGCGTCGAACACGACGAGCGATGTGCTGATCGACATCACCAACAATCTCTATTATGTGTTGATATCGGGCCGCTGGTTCGATTCCGCCGCCCTCACCGGTCCCTGGACCTTCGTACCAAATAACGCGCTGCCGCCCGACTTTGCGCGCATTCCACCGCAAACGCCCGCGGGCGCCGTGCTACCGACGGTGGCGGGAACACCGCAAGCCCACGAGGCGGCGATCTCCAATACGATTCCGCAGACGGCCACGATACCGTTCACGAACGGCCCCACCTTCACGCCGAACTTCGACGGGCCGCCGCAATATCTGCCGATCGACGGTACCTCCCTCTCGTATGTCGCGAACTCCTCGGAACCGGTAATTCAGGTCGCACCAGACACATACTTCGCGGTGGTGGCGGGCGTGTGGTTCACCTCCGCGCAGGTCACGGGACCGTGGATCATCGCTCCGTCGGTTCCGACTGTGATTTATGCGATACCGCCCTCCTCGCCGCTCTACTACGTCACGTACGTGAGAATCTATGAGGCGACGCCGCAGTATGTGTACGTCGGCTACACGCCGGGTTATTTCGGCACCGTGATTTCTCCGTACGGAACGGTCGTCTACGGCACCGGCTACGCCTATTCCCCTTGGATCGGCACGGTGTGGTATCCGCCGCCGTACACGTACGGAATCGCCGCCGCACCGGTTTACAATCCGTGGGTTGGGTTTACTTTCGGCTTCGCGGCAGGTCTCGCTACAGCGGGATGGACCGAGCCTTTCTGGGGCGGCTCGTTTTATTCGCCATCGCACTGGGGTGCCTATCCGTGTTGCGCCTCGGCGAGCATAAACGTCTACGGACACTGGGGCGGCGCGGTTTATTCGGGCACCCACGGCTGGTACGCGGGCGGCTGGGTGTCGGGATCAAGGTCAACCTTCTCCGGGTCCGCCACCTCGCGCGGCACCACGGGCATCACTAACGGCGCTCGCCCGAACAATGGCTGGCGCGGCGTTGCGTCGCGCGGCTATGACCGCACCTTCAACCGCACCGGCGCGACTACTGCCGGGCCGCAAGGCTACGGGCACACTGGCGGCAGTTCGGTCTATAACGCCAACACCGGCAAGACTACCAACTGGGGCTCGCGGAACACCGGCAACGATCGCTATGCGGACAGCAGCGGCAACATCTTTCAGAACAGGGGCGGCGGCTGGCAGCAACATACCTCCGGCGGCTGGTCGAGCGCGGCAGGAAATAACTCCTGGGCCGATCAGGAATCGCAGGCGCGCGGCGCCGGCAATGATCGCATGAACAATTTCTCGAGCAGTTTTGGTCGGAGTTTTGGGGGCAGCGAGCGCTTTGGTGGCAATGGTGGCGGGTGGGGCGGCCGCTTCGGTGGATTCAGGCGCTAAGACAGCCGTTCACTAACCCTAATCGGTACCGTCGCCCTCAGACTTTCGCTTGCTGTCCTCCTTGCTACCGCCCTTCAGCACGAGCAAGTCCGCGCCGTCTGCCGTCTCGGACCGCTTGGCGAGATCGTTGAGCAAGCCGGCGTCCGTGAGATCGAGCTTGTGGGAATTCGCCCAATCCGTTTTCGCCGCCTCGCTGAGCCGCCTAACGACATGATGCGCATCCGTCTCAACGGCGAGTTCGCGCCGTCCATCGAAACTTCCGGGCGACAGGTTGATGGAACCTACGATAGCGCGCCGATCGTCGGCGAGGATCATTTTTGCGTGCAGTCTGAGTCCCTTGAGTGTATGCACCTTGGCGCCAACGTCGTGCATGATTCGCAATCCCCCTACCCCCTCCACCAACTTGTCCTTTTTCAGCGTATGCGGCGGTCGCGCCAAGATGTGCAGACGAACGCCACGGCCCACGGCCCGGACCAGCCGTTCGATGATCACCATATCCTGGTATCGCTCGTTCTGAAGCCAAAGCGAGTGTTTCGCCGAGTCGATGAAATCTGCGATTCGCTCGCGGCCGTTGTTGGGACACCAAATAAGCTCCGAATGCGGGCTTGGGGTGAATTCTTTGCGCACCCAGTCAGCCTCGAAGCACGTAACCATTTCGGCGATTTCTCTTTTGTGGGTCGTAACAACGGCATAGTCGCGTGTAACGGTCAGGTCCCGGGTTTCCCAATTGAAGGACTCGACGAATCCCAACTCATCGTCGATGACCATCGATTTTTGATGTGTCATTTGGAACGCGGGATTGCTGTCGCTGACTTCAATTCCCGCGTGCGCAAGCTTATCGTTTGTTTCATCATTCTCGCTTTCGCCGCCCCGCCGCGCGGGATTGAGCATGACCCGCACGTTCACCCCGCGATGTTTTGCCGCAATGACGGCGTTGGTAAGACCGGGATCGGTAAAAAGAAACATCCGGATCTGAATCGATCTTTTGGCAGCAGACAGGGCATCAAGAATCGGCTGCGCGGTATCCTCGGGAAGCACGATCAGAGAATGTGACATGGCGCCTTGAATAGAATGTGTGGAGTGTTATTGCACGGCGGCGGCGGAGCCCGCACCTTCGTACTGGATTCGATGCAATTCGGCGTAAATGCCGCCGAGCTTGAGTAATTCAGCGTGAGTTCCCTGCTCCGCCACGATCCCGCCGTCGAGGACGATTATCTTATCAGCATCACGGATCGTGCTGAGTCGATGAGCAATCGTAATAACGGTGCGGCCCCTCATCAGCTTGGAGAGACCCTCCATGACGAGGCGCTCCGATTCAGTATCCAGCGCTGCAGTCGGCTCGTCGAGGATCAAGATCGGGCAATTGCGAATGATGGCGCGGGCAATTCCAATTCGCTGTCGCTGCCCACCCGACACCGTCAGGCCGCGCTCGCCGACCAGCGTATCGTAACCATGCGGCATCGCGCTGATGAAGTCGTGGGCGTTGGCAAGCATCGCGGCCTCCACGATCTGAGCGTCCGATGCGCCTGTCCGACCGTAGGCAATGTTCGATTTGATAGTTCCGTGGAACAGCACCGTGTCCTGCAATACGAATCCCACTTGACCGCGTAGTGACTCTTTCGTGTATTGCCTCACATCGACTCCATCGATCAGCACGTGGCCTGCATCGACATCGTAGAAGCGCGGGATCAGGCACACAACAGTAGACTTTCCCCCTCCGGTGGTCCCGACCACGCCCAGTTTTTGACCGGCCTCGACAGCGAAAGTCACGTCCTTGAGCACTGGAGCGTCGGGGTCGTAGCCGAATGCGACATGTTGGAAGGAAATGGCGCCTGTTGTAGTCTCCAGGGTCCGGGCATCGGGACGATTCTTGATGACATCGTCGGTGTCCAGTATGCGTTTGATACGCTCGAGTGAAACCGTCGCCTGGGCAATCGCGTTGGTATTCTTCGCCAGATCCTGCACCGGCTTGAAGAATTTACTGAGGTACGCCAGAAACACCGTCAACACACCGACGGTCATCACATCCCGGAGGATCAGTGAGGCCCCACGCCAGAGAACGACCGCCGTGCAAAGCGCCACGACGACAGAAACAATGGGTGAAAGTAGCGATTTGACTCGTCGCGCTTTGAGCGCGGCCTCGACGGTCGCGTGACTGACCTCGCCAAGGCGCGAATCCTCGAGACTTTCGCGGCCAAAGGCCTTGACGACGCGCACCGACTCGAGACCTTCTTGGACGACGCTCACAATATCGGCCTGATGCAGACGGACCTGGTGCGTTGCCTTCTTCACCGCCTTCTTGAATCGACTCACAAACATCAGCAAAAACGGTGTCACTACCACTGCGATGAAGGCAAAATCCCAATTGAGCCAGAACATGAGGCCCAGTACACCCGCGATCGTTAGAACGTCGACCAGCAGATTGAGAGTGTTGGATGAGGCAAAATTCTGGACGGTCGCCACATCACTCGTGATGGTGGACAACATGGTTCCAGTCTGCTGCTTATCGAAGTAGGACAACGACATGCGTTGTAGATGATCGTATATGCGAATACGCAGGTCATTGGCGACCCACTGGCCCACGCTCTCGGTGCAAACGTTATCGATATAGGTCGCGATTGCGCCGACAACCGCGATCAAGACCACCCCAATGCCGGCCAGCAGCGCCAAACCGGCTTTGCTATCGCCGACCGAGATATCCTTAAGACCTCGTAGCCACTCCGGCAGCGGGTGCGAACCAAGCACACTGTCGATGACCACTTTGAGCGGCCACGGGGACGCAAGACTCATGGCGGTTTCAATCAGCATCGCAACGAGCACGATGACGAGCCTTCCCGTATAGGGACGCACGAGTTCTCGGATCAGTGCGAACATCTCTCGGGAGCCGATGTCCGGCGGCCCGGCCGCCAGCAGGAGCTTGGCATTCTGCGTGCCGTTTGCCGGCGCCAATCCCGCGGCGGCGGCCATGGAATTCGTTGCCACGGCCACTTTAGGAGCCTCGCATTTGGCTTTTCTCAAAAGGCCCCAAAAAGGGACATTCGTTATTCATAGCCATCGCCATGAGCCTTCGTGACGCAGCCGTCATAGCGAGACTTGCCCAGCTCATAAGAGACCAGACCGCGGCCTTCCAGGCTGCACGTCGTCGTCCCACCATTTGCATTTTGCAGAGTCGTCTGCTCAACCGGGACATGGGCGCAGGCGCAAAGCGCAGCCATCGAAGCAACTAAGATAAAACGCAACATTTTTAGCTCCTTATTTCATTCACGGTGTAATGATCCAAGCACTCAGGTAGCCCGGTGTGGCGGGCATCTGCAGCGGCGTGGGGTCCAGATCCCCTAGATGCCGTTACCATTTCCATGATATGAGCGTTGCTCATATTTGTGAACTCGCTTTTCCGCGGCTGCCCTGGTGGCGGCACGAAACCGCATTATTTCAGGCTATTGCAGGGCGACCGTGCGGCATGGACGGTAGGAGCGGTAGAATGGCTTTCAGGTTTTGGACCAAAACTGCAGAGCACCACGTCCACTAGCTGCCTACACGCATCGGGACTCTCCGCATCGTCGATTCCTGCCTCGCTTCGAAGATGTCCTTTCCGTTTGATCCCACCTGACCATCTTTTCTTCGAATCCGTGGCGATCAGCGTTTCAGCGACGAATTTGCCGAATTCTCACTGACGAATCCACTGACCAGCCGATTGAGCGCTTCCTCGAGCGCTTGTCGTTGCGCCGACGGGTACGCACTTGTCACGACCGCTCTTAAGACACCGGCGATGGCGTTTGTCAGGACGAACGCCTCCGCGGGAGTCAGTCGCGGACCCAAGCGGCCTTCCCGTGAAAGTTCCTGGAAAAGTGCAGCGAACAACGGATTGAGGCGCGCTCGTCGCTGAGTCAGTGCGTGTTCCAGAAGAACTTTGTGTACGCGCCGTCGGCCCCCGTAAGTCTCGAACACGGCGCTTACCATCAGCCGCAACCGCTCCTCTGATGTTCGCGGGATCGCCGGATCCATCGACTGAATCACTTTGGAGCCTAAGCCTTTGAGTTCCCGGCCGGATAAGGCGTCGAGGATCGCGTCTTTATCATCGAAGTATTGATACAAAGTGCCGATGCTAATACCCGCCCTAGCAGCGATCGCATTGGTAGTAAGATCGGAGATCTCCACGCCGTCGAGTAACCGCATTGTCGCCTCGAATATGAGAGCAATCTTGTGGAGCGCGCGATCCTGCTTCGGCGCACGGCGCGCAACATCTTGAATTGCGGCAGTTTTGCGGGGCCTCGTCATACCCTGAGAATACGTGAGTGTTTTAATATGAGCACCGCTCATATAATACACGTCTCACGTTTGTGGGCAATGAACTTTAGGAGCTTGCGATGACGAAGCTTGACGAAGCTGCCGCAGTGCCAGCCGCCCCGACCGCTCACGCAGAGCCCTCGGCTCCGCGAGCCGATCAGCGCCTCGCACGCAAGTATCGCTTTGATGATCCCAATATGGATCTATTCTTTCTGGCCGCACTCGGTTGGGGCAGGAGCGGCGGACTCGATGTCGGCGAAGTCTTCGAGATTGCATCGCACATCACCGACGGCAATGCCGACAGCTGGATCCACGCCTTCGAGCAGCAGGCGAAACTCCTCGATAGACAAGCCGATGTATGGGTTGCACGGGGCTGGACCCGTGCAGCAGGCGATATGCGCCTCAAGGCCTTTGCCGCCTATCGCTCGGCGTGGCAATTCGCTGCCCCCGACGCGACGTTCAATCGCCTTTACGAACTACATCGCACCGCATTCGCTGCCGCGATGCGCGAACTCGCCTTGCCCGCGACTTTCTTCGAAATGCCCTACGCCGGCAAAAGGCTTCCCGGGGTATTTCTGCAGAACGCCGGCACCAACGCGCCCGTCGTGCTCGTCATCGGCGGAGCTGACACCTGTTTCGAAGATCTTTTCTTATCGGTCGGCCGCAGCTTCTTTGAACGCGGTTACTCGGTCGCGATGGTGGATCTTCCCGGACAAGGCGCAACCGCGAACGACGGTCTGCACTGGGCAGTGGATGCCGAACGCCCGATCGGCGCCGTGATCGACCTGCTGATCAATCGTTTTGCCGCGCAGCCGGGCCGAATCGCATTGCTCGGTATGAGTCTTGGCGGTTATTTCGTCGCGCGCGCCGCCGGCTATGAGTCGCGCCTCGCAACGGTGATTGCCAGCACCCCTTTCCCGAATCCGAATCATCTGTTTGCGCTTTCCGTGCGATCCGCCGCTGCCGTCGCCCATCAGCCAGTCTCGACGGCGACGCAACGCAGCCGCCTACATTCGCTGTGGAAGGCCGGCGCAACGGATGCTCCAGGGTTCATTGCGAAGACTGCGGGCATGGCCGCGGACCCGAAGCGAGTGACGGTACCGTTTCTTTCTATCTTAGGGGGAGGCGACTCACCCGTGTTCGCTGAGCAGGCGATGCATTGGCACGCGGAAATCCCCTCGACCCGCAAATCCTTCGTCTTGCTCGACGCGGCGAGCGGCGCCGACGGACACTGCCAAGTGAACAACCGACTGCGCCTCGTTCAAGAAGCCAGCGGCTGGATGGACGACATCTTCTCCGCGCCGGGCGCCTGATTTGCTTTCGCTTAAGGTAGGCCCGCATCCCGATGACGGTTTTGAGCGTGAGGCTGCGTGTAGATATCGGAGTTCTCCTGATCATTCTCATTTCCATGGCATCGTGGCCACGGCGAGTCAACGCCACGGGCACTTTCGCCCAACATCCGTGCAATGCGGGTTAGTAGTGAGTTACCGCGCCTACTAGGTTGACCCCTCGACTTATCTCTTATATAAGACCAATGAGTCACCAGAAACTAGCACTGAGAATTTCATGCGCTTCAAGGATCTCGATTCTTCGTATATCGACGGACAGTGGGTCCGTGGGCCAGCAACCTTTGACGTAGTCAATCCCGCGACCGGCGAAATATTGGCTGAGGTGGCCGATCTATCCAGGGCCCAGATCGGGCTTGGCATCGATGCGGCCGCGAAAGCATTTCCCCTGTGGTCATCAAAGACCTCGCATGAGCGAGCTATCCTTTTGAAACGCTGGAGCGCATTGATCAATTCGAACAACGAAACCCTGGCGCAACTAATGACCGCCGAACAAGGCAAACCGTTGGCTGAAGCGCGCGGCGAAGTGGCATTTGGTGCGAGTTTTATCGATTGGTTCGCCGAGGAGGCCAAACGTGCTTACGGTGAGGTGATCCCGACGGCCTTCGCGGGCAAGCGCTACACGACTTTGCGGCAACCCTCCGGCGTCGCTGCTGCTATCACACCTTGGAACTTTCCCGTCGCCATGCTGACGCGCAAGGCGGGAGCCGCCCTCGCCGCTGGTTGCACCATGATCGTCAAGCCGGCAGCGGAAACCCCGCTGTGTGCGTTGCTGCTGGCGCGCTTGGCCGATGAAGCCGGGCTGCCCGCCGGCGTGTTCAACGTGATCACAACCACTCGTTCCGCTGAGGCCGGAGAAATCCTGTGCGAGAACAGCAAAGTCCGGGTGCTGTCCTTTACGGGCTCCACGGCGGTAGGCAAGCAGCTGTACCGCCAATGTGCGGACACGATGAAACGGCTAGCGCTGGAACTGGGCGGCAACGCGCCCCTGGTGATCTTCGATGACGCGGACCTGGAAAAGGCCGTCGAAGGAGCCATGGCCACGAAATATCGTAACGCGGGTCAAACGTGCGTCTGCGCCAATCGAATCTACGTGCAGAACGGAATCTACGAAACATTTGCGGCCCGATTTTCCGAGGCCGTTTTGCAACTTAAAGTCGGTGATGGAACCGAGGACGGAGTCTTGATCGGCCCGCTGATCACGGCAAAAGCCTTGCAAAAGGTACAAGATCTCGTGGAGGACGCGGTGCGAAAAGGCGCTACTGTACGCGTGGGCGGCAGTGTTCACGGCCGTGGCGGCAGCTTCTATCAACCCACAGTCCTGGAAAACGTAAAAACCGGCATGCGGATTCTCAGCGAAGAAGTATTCGGGCCAGTCGCGCCGTTGATTCGATTCGAGACCGAGGCGCAAGCACTCGCGATGGCGAACGACTCGACCGTCGGTCTCGCAGCCTATATCTACACACGGGATCTGTCGCGTAGCATTCGAATGAGCGAAGGTCTACAGGCCGGAATCATCGGCATTAACGATACCTTGCCATCTGTCGCCGTCGCACCTTTCGGCGGCGTGAAGGACTCAGGTTTGGGCCGCGAAGGCGGCCGCCAGGGACTGGATAAGTACATGGATACGAAGTTCGTCTGCGTCGGGATAATTTAAGCGCGGACCTGGCCATTCATCCTGATGGATTTGTTTTTATCTTGCCAATGGAGTCATCGCACGTGACAGAAACACCCGGTTACCGTCCGCTGTACAGACAGGTCTACGACATCGTGGTCGGCAAAGTTGTCAAGGGAACTTGGCGGCCCGGCGAATCACTGCCGAGCGAACACAATTTAGCCAAGGAGCTCGGAGTCAGTCAGGGCACGGTCCGCAAAGTACTCGATGCACTCACTGCAGAGAAGTTGCTGGAGCGGCGCCAAGGCAAAGGCACCTACATTGCTGAGAACACACAGGAACGATCGTTGTTTCGCTTCTTCCGGATTGCGCGCCCCGGCGGCAAACGCCTGACGCCGGAGCGAGCCGGCGAATCGGTGAAAGTTCGCGCGGCACGCACTCATGAGCGCACCAAACTCGATCTGGATCGCGCAGACAAAATCGTCGAGATCTCGCGAATCCGCTTGATCGATGGCACGCCGGCGATTTACGAGAGCATTATCCTGCCCGCGCACTTGTTTCCGGGAATTGAAAAGCGCGCATCGCTGCCCAACACCCTGTACTCGTTGTATCAAACCGAGTACGGCATCAATATTGTCAGCGCGCACGAAGAAGTGCGCGCTGAGCTGGCAAGCGCGGAAGACTCCCGGCAGCTGCAGATCAAGACGGGGGATCCGATCCTGGTGGTGGATCGGCTCGCCCTTTCTCTGCAGGAACGCAAGGTCGAATGGCGCATGAGCCGGGTAAAATCGCAGGACTTGGTGTATGCGGTGACACTGACTTAAGAATCAATTCTGAGTCAGTCCACCGTCGACGATGAAGTTCGCGCCCGTACATCCCGCGCTTTCGTCCGATGCCAAGAACAGCGCGACCTTTGCCACATGCTCAACGGTGACGGGGAATTTCAGCGATTGCAATTCGATGAACTGAGCGTCAATGGCCGGTGTGCGCCATAGCTTGCGCTGCCTCTCGGTTAGGATGGCGCCCGGTACGATGCAGTTGACCCGGACACCCGAGGGACCCAATTCGCGGGCGAGTGTGCGCGTCAGACCGTTGATCGCCCCTTTTGAAGTGGTGTACCCGGCCATGCCGGGCCGCCCACGCATCCACGACACCGAGCCCAGCATCACGATCGATCCACCCGAGCGAGCGGCCATGCCCGCTGCCACAGCTTGGCTGGCAAAGAATTGATGATCGAGATTCAGAGACAGTGCGAGGCGCCAATCGGCAGGCTCAATCGAGGCAAATTCCTGCCGATCATCCTTGCCGGCGTTGTTGATGAGCACATCGATCCCCTCTTGCGCAGCTTCGACCTCGCGCACCGCTGCGCGCAAAGCCTCGATGTCGAGCAAGTCGCAGGCGATGAAGCGCGCGCCGGTGAGCTGCGCGGCTGATGTACCGGCGATTGTATCGATGTCCAAAAAGCTCACCCGCGATCCTTGTTGCACGAAGGCTTGCACCAGAGCCAAGCCGATCCCGGAAGCGCCGCCCGTAATGAGCACCGAACGGTTCTCGAGCGATCGATATCTGACGGAGTCATAGGGTGAGGTCATGATTTTTTCCAACATTGGGATCAAACAAGAAAGTCGGCAGCCCCGCGACATCGACGTCGAGGGCGTACAGGCCGCCACCCTCGCCGCGCTCATCCCGCGCAGTCGTGACAAATAGCGTTTTCATGTCGGCTCCGCCGAAGGCGGGCATGGTCGGTCTTCGCGCTGGAACCGGAAATTCAGACATAAGGCGTCCGTCTGGATCGTAGCGCTGTATGCGGCCACCATCGTATAGCGCAGTCCAATAACAACCGTGGCTATCGACCGCGGCACCATCAGGCCTGCCTCGATCACTCGCCGTCGGCTCTAAGCGGACAAATTCGCGACGATTGGTGGCGAGGCCGCCGGCCACATCATAGTCATAGCGATAAACCACAAATCGCGGCGTGTCGGAATGATAAAGAACGCGCCCATCCGGTGAGAACGCGAGCCCGTTCGACGTGAGCAGCCCATCGCTTATCTGAGTCAGGCCGCGCTGATCAAAACGGTACAGCCCGGCGCGACCGCCATCCTTGGGTTCATCGACGGTGCCTACCCAGAAGCGTCCGAGCGGATCTGCGCGCCCGTCATTGAAACGACTGACGGCGGTATTCTCCGGATTCGCGGCAAGCATGAGCGACTTGGCGCCGGACTCTTCCAGGAGCCACAGGCCCGATCGCAAACCGGCAACAAACCCTCCGCCGACCGCGGGCGCGAGGCAGCCGATATCTTCGTCGATGCGCAGCGCGCGCGCCGTTGCCGATCCGGGTTTGTACTGATGGAGGCGGCGCCCCGTCACATCGATGAATAAAAGTAGCGCACGATCCGACCACCACACCGGCGATTCGCCCAGCTGGCATTGTGAATCCAGAACCAGTTCCATGGCGCCGCTCAAGACGCGGAGTCCGCGCCGATCCACACGGAGCCCGCAAGCCGCGCACCCGGAGCCGCGTTGAACATGTCGGCGCCGCCCTCGGACGGGCAATTGATTGCATTGCTCAGGTGGCTCACAGGCTCCAGAGCAAAGGACTCTTGCCCGGGCGGCGTGAACACCCGCAAAACGGAAAAAATCTCGCTTGCGGTAATGCGGATCGGTGGCGCATCGTCCGATTCAATGCGCGCGGTCCCGTCCCACCCAAAAAAGTCGTTGTCCAACTCATGCGCACCAACGGGCTGACCCTCGCTGTGATTCCAATCGTCGGCACCGATCGGCGTCGAACGCAGCATATTGGCGCCGTTACGCCAGGCACCGGCGCCCGTGAATTGAATGCGCTCGGCGCCGCGGCGCACGAACCAAGGGTGCAGTCCCAACCCTAAGGGAGCCGATGACTCGCTGGCGTTGACGACGGATAAGCTGATCGTCAATCCGCCTGCTCGAAGCGAAATCTCTTGTTCCACATCGAAGGCGAACGGCCAATCAGACGCAGCATCCTGCGGCGGCCTATATTCAAGCCTGAGGCGGCAGGAATGCGCGTCGACGCGGACGACTTGCCACACCCGGCGCCAGCCAACGCCGTGTAAGGGATGTACGCTGCCGGGAAAATTTTCGTGCAGTGTGTACTCGACGCCGTGCCAGCGGAATCGGCCCTGTGCGATGCGATTGGCATAGGGCACCAAGGGATAGCACGCGGTGCGGCGCACCGAACCACTCGCCAAGGCTTCCCGTGACGTGGGACGCAGAATCGGCCGCGCGGCGCGCATCAACGACAAAATACTGCCGCCGATGTGCGGGGCCACTTCAGCGCGCCAGTCCTCGAAGGTCAGCAACAATCGCGTCACCGATCAGTAAGCGGCCGCTGGCGCCGATGGCGCTGCTCGACCGCGAATCGCGCTGATCCAATCGACCGCGCGTCCGGTCACCATCCCTAAATCCGAGGAGACCGCGACCCAGGTGTAGCCGTAGTCTATGTATCGTCCCACCATATCGGGATTGGGTCCCACGATACCGATGGGTTTATTCACCGCTCGCGCATCTTTGGCTGCCTTGGCAAGCAGCGCCTGCACTTCCGGATGAGCCAGATCGCCGATCCGCCCCATCGCGGCCGAAAGATCACCGGGCCCTATGAATAGTGAATCGACTCCCGGAACAGCCGCAATCGCCGCCAACCGCTCGATCGCGGACGGCGTCTCGAGCTGGATGATCACGGCGATATCATTCGACGCATTGCGCAGATAATCCTTGGTTTGGCCGAATTGGGAACCGCGATGCATGGCAGCCATGCCGCGACTTCCTTCCGGCGGATAGCGGGTGTACCTGACCGCCGCCATCGCCTCCTCCGGCGTCTGCACGAAGGGGAACATGACGCTGCGCGCGCCAGCATCGAGGACGTGTTTGACGCGTACTTGATCGTTCCAGGCCACACGAACGATCGACTCGGCAGGCGTGCCCGCGACGCTGCGCATCAGCGCAATGGCCTCGGCGATATCGATGGGGCTGTGTTCCATGTCGATCACCAGAAAATCGAAACCGCAATATCCCAGCGCTTCGGCCACCGACGGCGCCGCGGACATGAACCATGATCCGAGCAACGGGATCGCGGGCGGATTGATCAGACTTGCTTTGAAACGATTCGCATTCATCCACTGTCTCCGCTCAATAAATAGGGGGCTCCGGCGTCGGCGCCGTGCCCGTTAGGAAATCGAAATCACAGCCCTGCGGCGCTTGGCTCACGTGCCCTTGATAAAGCGCCGCGTAGGATCGTGGGTATAAGGACACCGGCGCACGCCATGCCGCCTTGCGCCTGAGTAGTTCCGCATCGTCGAGCAGCATATCGAGCCGCCCGTTCCGCACATCCAAGCGTACGCGGTCGCCGGTCTTGATCAATGACAAGGGGCCGCCGATAGCGGACTCCGGCGCGACGTGCACGATGCAGCAGCCGTAATGGGTACCGCTCATGCGCGCGTCTGAGATTCTCACCATGTCGCGCACGCCGAGCGCCAGCAATTTCTTTGGGATGGGCAAATTCCCCCATTCCGGCATTCCGGGTGCGCCAACCGGCCCGGCATTGCGCAGAATGAGAACGGTGTCGGCATCGACCTCGAGCGCCGGATCGTCGATGCGCGCAGACAGCTCGGCGTGACTGTCGAATACCAAGGCACGTCCCTCGTGCTGCAGCAGCCGCGGTTCCGCGGCCGCCGACTTCAGCACCGCCCCGTCCGGACACAGATTTCCGCGCAACAAAGCCAAGGTCGACCCTCGCGACAGTGGAATCACGGGATTGTCGAGTCCATGAATAACCTCGCCGTCATAACACTCAGCGCCGCTGAGAGCCTCACCTAGTGAGCGGCCCTCGACGGTGAGAGAATCGAGCGCCAGATGCGCGGACAGTTTGCCGAGCAGCGCCGGCAGGCCGCCGGCAAAGAAAAAATCCTCCATCAGCCGATCGCCGGACGGAAACAGATTAGCGCACACCGGGATTGCGTGCGCCGCCGCAGACAGGTCGTCCAGAGTAAGCGCGACGCCTGCACGCCCGGCCATGGCAATCAAGTGAATGGCGGCGTTGGTCGATCCGCCGAGGGCCATGTAGGCCGCCACCCCGTTGCGAAAAGCGGCGGCCGTGGCGATTTTGCCGATACGCAAATCCTCGCCGACCATCGCCACGATTCTTGCGCCGCAGGCGGACGCCATGCGCACGTGCGCGGAATCCGCAGCCGGGATCGATGACGCTCCAGTGAGGGTGAGACCCATCGCGTCGATAATCGAGGTCATGGTCGACGCGGTGCCCATGGTGTTGCAGGTGCCGATGCCGCGTGTCATGCGCGACTCAAGTTCGATCCAGTCCGCGGATGTGATGTTGCCCGCGCGATATTCGTCCCAATATTTTTTCGTATGCGTCCCGGCACCGGTTTTCACACCGCGCCACTGACCATTGGACATGGGACCCGCCGGGCAGAAGATAGTCGGCAGGCCCATGCTCAAGGCGCCCATCAGCAGTCCGGGCACCGATTTGTCGCAGCCTCCAAGCAAGACGGCCCCGTCAATCGGATGCGAGCGCAACAATTCCTCAGTCTCCATCGCCAGCAGGTTGCGATACAGCATGGTGGTGGGTTTGACCATGACCTCGCCCACCGACATCGCCGGCAACTCGACCGGATAGCCCCCCATGAGCAGCACGCCGCGCTTCACCGCCTCGGCGCGGTCGCGCAGATGAATATGGCAGGGGCTCATCTCGCTCCAGGTGTTGATGATGGCGATCACTGGACGGCCCAGAAACTCCTCGCGCCGCAAACCCATTTGCTGCAGGCGTTGCCGGTGCGCGAAACCGCGCATATTCTCGAGATCGAACCAGCGCGCGCTGCGCAGCCCGCCGCGTGGCGCCGCAGCCGCAGGATGGTCTTTTTTGGTGCGAGTACTTGAATTAGTCATTTCAATCTGTAATCTTATATCTAATATAAGACTTACGAAATCCCCCTTGGACGCTTATGGCAAACATACCCCAACTTCTGATCCATAACCGC